>APMI01001172.1_pt1 | contig 667591 bp, 587 predicted proteins | sample 667938 | NCBI WGS metagenome assembly APMI01 (sample SAMN01084076, study PRJNA167559) | wastewater metagenome | biome: Wastewater | place: Denmark: Ejby Moelle, Odense | collected 2011-11-28 | reverse complement strand
TGGTTATCTAATATCCTAAAGATAGCTTGAGACAAACTAAAGGAAACATAGAGACATAGAAAGGCATTTGTAAAGACCTTAAACTATGTGTTCTATGTTTCTATATTCTTCTATGTGGTAAACTGTATTAAAGTCTGCGACTAAAGCATCAATCAAACAAGGGTCGGTAATATCCCGACCTTTATTACTTTTACCCCCGCTAAAACATAAGCTAGTATGAGAAAACTAAGATACCGTGATGCCCTGCGTGAGGCGATGAGTGAAGAGATGCGCCGTGATGAGACCGTGTTTCTGCTGGGCGAGGAAGTAGCCGAATATGATGGCGCCTATAAAGTGAGCCAGGGTATGCTGGCAGAGTTTGGCCCTAAGCGGGTGATAGATACGCCAATCGCAGAGCTTGGCTTTGCGGGTATCGCTGTGGGTGCCGCTATGAATGGTGTGCGCCCCATCGTAGAGTTCATGACGTGGAATTTTGCCATCCTGGCCATGGACCAGATCATCAATGGCTCCGCCAAGATGCTGGCCATGAGCGCCGGTGAGTTTGGCAATCCGATCGTCTTCCGTGGTCCTCAGGGTGCAGCAGGCCAGCTCGGCGCGCAGCACTCGCAGATGCTCACCAATATGATGGCATCTGTACCGGGCCTCAAGGTGATATCTCCGTCTAACGGTTATGATGCTAAGGGTCTCCTCAAATCAGCTATCCGTGACAATGACCCGGTGATCTTCTTTGAGTCTGAGCAGATGTATGGCGACCCATGCGAGCTGCCGGAGGAGGAGTACATCATCCCGATAGGCAAGGCGGACATCAAGCGCGAGGGCAAAGACGTGACGCTCGTGACCTACAATAAGATGGTGAAAGTGACGCTCGCCGCCGCAGAGGAGCTGGCCAAGGAAGGCATAGAGGCAGAGGTCATAGACCTGCGCACTATCCGCCCGCTGGATATCGAGACCATCATCCGCTCTGTGCAAAAGACGAACCGTATCGTAGTGATAGACGAGTCATGGCCATTCACGTCAGTAGCATCGGAGGTAGCATTCCAGGTGCAGCGCTATGCATTTGATTATCTGGATGCGCCGGTACGCCGCGTATGTGGTGCAGACTCTGTGATGCACTACGCACCAAACCTGGTAGACGCCTACATGCCGTCTGTAAAGAAGATCATGGACGCCGTGAAGAGCGTGACCTACAGCAAAGCCTAAAAACAACCTTATCATATGACCACTATCCGTACGATCCTCACGGCCATAGCTGCCTGTGCCATACTCTGCGCTACCGCGCAAACCTACGATCTCAAACTCGACCTGAAAAAAGGGCTCAAATACGACCAGTCTATGATCATGAATATGACCATGGATGAAGCCATAGCCGGCCAGCAGATCAAGATGGACATGACGGCCAACTTTGGCTACACACAGGATGTAAAATCTGTAGAAGCCAATGGCGACTATGTGATAGAGAGCACCTATGAGCACATAGCCGTGAAGGTGAATGCTATGGGCAGCACCCTGACCTATGACTCTGACCTCAAGAAGCAGAAGGACAGCATCGCAGAAACACTGGGCCAGACCTTTAGCAAGGTGATAGGCAAGAAGTTTCTGGTGACAGTCTCTCCTAAGGGTAAGGTATCTAAGGTGAGCGGCCTCAAGGAGCTACTGGCAGACATGATGAGCAGCAGCACGCCCAACGCAGTGCAGCTGGCTCAGACCTTCTTTGATGAAGAGAAGATCATATCAAACTACTCTTCTGCCTATGGCTACTTCCCTGACCATGCGGTGAAGGTGGGCGAGACCTGGAATAATACCAACCAGATACAATCCGTGGTGCCTGTCGAGATCAAAAGTACCTACACGCTGAAAGAAGTGAAAGGCAACACGGCTGTGATAGGAATGGCCGCCGATATCGCCATGAGAAATGACAGCATGGAGGTGCAGGGCATGACTGCCAAGCTGGACCTGAAGGGCACCTTTGCCGGTGACTACAAGATGGATCTGAAGTCCGGCCTGCCCACGGCTGCTACACTCACTATGCCTATCACCGGATCTATGGAGGTGATGAATATGGCTGTGCCGATGAATATGACATCTACGCTTGACATGCGCAGCAAGATCAAGCCGTAATATTTTATCCGCAGAAGCGCAGTAAGCATCGATCGCAAAGGACGCTAAGACGCCAAGAAATTTTCATAAAATCTCCGCGTTCTTTGCGTCCTTTGCGGTTTAAATTCTCTTTCGCTCCGAAGCTTTCGCTACTGGTCAAATACAACGGGTGCCTCGTCCGTATCCTCTACGGATTTGGAAATATCAAATAATTAGTATCTTTGCATCATCAAAGCAGCGCCTCTCTGCCTTGATTGAACCTTCCACATATTGTGGGCAAGAAAAAATATCCCCGCCGTCAGGATACATATCTTAGTTCGAGACATGAGATGTGAGATAAGAGACTTGAGACTATTTGTCCCGGTTTTGTACTCTTTTTCATATCCGTATTCCGAATATTAAAATTTTAATTTATAACAAATACATAGTACTGGGACAAATGAAGCACTGGCATACCGATTGCCATCTCATGTCTCAATACTCATGTCTCATATCTAACAACAATGCCAAAGAAATCTAAAGGCAAAAGCGGAAGCAGTTTTATACCTAGAACTACGAAAGATAAAAGCCCCGCTACCGCTCAAAATAACAAGAACTATAAACCAAGACCAAAAACCGCGTCTGCAGCCAAACCTGTACGCGGTGTGCAAGACCTCGTGCTGGATACAGTCAGATCACTAGGCAGCAATGCTAACGTAAAGACCATCTTCTCCGTACTGCTGGGCAAGCTGACCAATGAGCAGATCGTGACCTCACTAAACAGACTGGAAAATGCCGGCAAGATCAAGGTAGCCCAGAAAGGAAAGATATTCCTGGAAGGGTCGCCTTTTGACTCGGAGTTTGCCGGTGAGCGCAAGGCGCGTTTCTCAGCGGGCTCTAAGGGAGATATGGTCACCGGCCGGGTAGACGTGACCAAGACCGGTGCCGGCTACCTGATAGTAGACGGCGCTCCGCGTGAGGCCAAGGACGTCTTCATCCCACCTAAGTTTCTGAATCATGCGCTGAATGGCGACCATGTGCAGGTACGCATGCTGGGTGGCTCGGGCAAAAGGCCCGAAGGCCAGGTGGTCAAGATCATCAAGCGTGCCCAGGAGAGTTTCTCCGGCATTTTTGAGATGCGCGAGGGCTTTGGCCTGGTGGCTCCTGATGAGCGCAGCCTGCGCTCCAAGCTCTGGATAGCAGAGGACCGCTACAATGGCGCCAAGGAAGGCGACCGCGTCATAGCCCGTATCCTCTACTGGAATGAAAAGGGCAAGCACCCGATGGCAGAGATAGAGGAGATCATCAATGATCAGGCGCAAAACGACCTGGACATGAAGATGATCCTCATCCAGAGCGGCTTCCACACGGAGTTTCCGCAGGATGCCGTGGCTGAGCTAAATAAGATACCAGACGAGATCCCGGCAAAGGAAATAGAGAACCGTCTCGACTACCGTGATATCCTCACCTTTACCATAGACCCGGCAGATGCCAAGGACTTTGACGATGCTATCTCCTTCCGCACGCTGGAGAATGGCAACTATGAGATCGGCGTGCATATAGCCGACGTATCACACTACCTCAGGGAAGGCTCCGAGCTGGACAAAGAGGCAGAGCGCCGCGCTACATCCGTGTACCTGCCGGACCGTGTCTGCCCGATGCTGCCAGAGCGGCTATCAAACTTCCTCTGCTCGCTACGGCCAAATGAGGATAAGCTGACCTTCTCTACCATCTTCGAGTTTGACCACAAGAATAACATCGTCCATACCACTATCGCCAAGACTGTGATCCACTCCCGCCGCCGCTTCACATATGAAGAGGTGCAGGATGTGATCGAGACCGGCCAGGGCGACTATGTGAAGGAGATACAGGTACTGGACAAGATAGCCAAGAGCATCCGTGCCAAGCGATTCAAAAATGGCGCGATAGCGTTTGAGAAAGATGAAGTACGCTTCACGCTGGATATAGCCGGCAAGCCGATAGGCATCTACCTCAAGAGCCGCAAGGACGCCCACCTGCTGATAGAGGACTACATGCTCCTGAGCAATGAGACCATCGCAAAGTATGGCTCTAAGCTCAGCCTGAAGAAGCCGCCGTATCCATTCGTATACCGTGTGCATGACAAACCTAATGAGGAGAAGCTGATGCAGCTCTCGCTCATAGCCAAGCGCTTTGGCTACCAGATACGGTTTGAAGATCCGAAGCAGATATCTGAGACGCTCAATAACATGCTGAAGAAGATAGAGGGCCGCCCCGAGCAGCATATACTCGAGACCCTCGCGGTACGTACGATGGCCAAGGCCGAGTACACCACCAAAAACCTCGGCCACTATGGCCTGGCTATGGACTACTATACCCACTTCACCTCTCCTATCCGCCGCTATCCGGATGTGATGGTACACAGGCTGGTCTATGAGGAGCTGAATAACCTGCCACACAAGTTGACACCGGAGGAGCTGGAGAGCTACTGTCGCAACTCCAGCCTGATGGAGCGCAAGGCCATGGAGGCCGAGCGCGAGGCTACCAAGTACAAGCAGGTAGAGTTTCTGGAGGATCACATCGGTGAGGAGTTTGACGGTATCATCACGGGTGTCACGGCACGTGGCATCTTTGTAGAGATGACGGAGAATAAATGCGAAGGCATGGTGGGCCTGGATGATATGCCTGCAGATGACTATGTATACGATGAGTCGGTGATACGCCTCACGGCCCGCCGCAGCGGCCAGCACTATGACATAGGCCTGCCTGCCAGGGTCAAAGTGAAGCGTGCTGACCGCCAGGAGCGCCGTATAGACCTGATACTGGTAGAGAAATGATTTTGTAGCACTATTTGAATTTTCTCTTTAAATTTGGGTAAACATTAAAACGACATGACTAAAAAATTGATCCCTGCATTCATAGCTGCCGCACTGAGCTTCACAGCAATGGCACAGCAGACAGCCCTCCCGGCCAATAAAGTACCTCAGAACGTGGTGACATCTTTCCAAGGTAGTAATCCTAACGTGAGCAATGTGACCTGGACCGAGGAGCAAGGCTACTTCCAGCCACACTGGACTGCCAGTGGACAGCAGCGCACAGGCTACATAGACCTGAAGGGTCAGTATATACAGACAGTAGTAAATGTAGGCGCTACTGCCCTGCCAGCTGCCGCCGCTACTTATATCCATGACAACTACAACGGTGAGATCATATCAGAGGTGGGCAGGATCGACTTCCCGCGCAATATGCCTTCCCGCTTTTATGCCAAGCTGGGCGATGGCAAGCAGCTCCTGTTTGACAAGGATGGCAAGTTCATCTACATCACTCAAAACGTACTGAAGCAGTAATCCTGCTCTAAAGATATTGTCTTGAATAAGCACACCGCGATCAACGTACTTTTTGCCGTTTCGCTGGTGTGCTTATTTTTTTTGCACCTGTCTCATCCTGTAGCCTGGTACTGGTATGCACTGCTGGTACTGCTGTATATGAGTATCTCAGCGGCAGGCTCCTACTTCATCGGGCTAAACTACTTCCTGCGCTCCTACAATAAGGGAACCAACGAGAAGCGTCAGATCGCCATCACCTTTGATGACGGGCCAAATGAATACACGCCTGCTATACTCGACATTTTGCAAAAAGAGAAAGCTACGGCCACCTTCTTTTGCATCGGTCAAAACATAGCCGGCCGGGAAAACATCCTGAGAAGAGCCGACATGGAAGGCCACCTGATAGGCAATCACAGCTATAGGCACCTGCACACCTTCCCGCTACAGACGCCCTTTGCTATCGCAGCCGAGATACATCAGTGCAACGAGCAGATCAGCCATGCCATAGGCAAAACCCCGCGGCTATTTCGTCCGCCATTTGGCGTGACCGATCCTATGGTGGCTAGCGGCCTAGCCACGAGCGGTATGCACAGCATAGGCTGGAGCCTGCGCAGCTATGACACAGTGGTGAACGATCCGCAAAAGCTCCTGGCCAAAGTAAGCCGCGTGTTTGCCGGAGACATCATTCTATTTCACGAAGCTGGCCTGCATACGGCCGCTATCCTATCCCAATTTATCCAAAATGCCCGCGCTAAAGGATTGGAAATCGTACCTTTGGACCGCTTATTGGATATAGACGCGTATGAAAAATAGCCTTCTCCTCTTTTTAGTCTCTTTCACTTTTGCAGGCACCTATGCCCAGTCTTTTGCCCCGGTGAAGGATGAAGCCGCAGTACGCAAGCGCTTTGCCGAAGTATCGCAGGCTACAAAGTCCATCCGCAGTGATTTCACGCAGGAGAAAAACCTGAGCATGCTGGCCGAGAAGGTCGTATCTAAGGGTGTGTTCTATTTCAAAAAGCCTAACATGGTGCGGCTCGAATACACGCAGCCATTCCGCTACCTGCTGGTGATGAATAACGGCAAAGCGACAATCAAGGATGACTCCAAGACCACACAGCTGGACATGCATAAGACCAAGATATTCCAGCAGGTCAATAACCTGATAGTAGACTGCGTGCAGGGCTCAGCGCTCAATAACAGCAACTTTCAGGTGAAGATATATGAGAATGCGACGCAGCTACGCATGGATATGAAGCCACTGGCCAAAGGGCTGAAAGAGTTTTTCAGTGACATCATTATCTTTATCGACAAGACAGACTACTCTGTCAATAAAATGCAGATGAATGAACTATCGGGCGACAATACGGTTATTACTTTCTCCAATAAAAAGATCAATGGCGATATCCCGGACGCTGTGTTCACTGTGGCTCATTAGTCTCCTGCTGCCGGGCTGCTACGTGGCCAAAGGCACCAAAGCGCTGGATATATTCACCAACTGTCCCGCAGTATTCACTACACCCGTAGGCACTGCGCGCTTTACTACCCAGATAGATTTCTACAAGAAGCACCTGAGCGGGCTGATGGTATTTAAGGCCACAGACGATACCACGGAGCGGGTAGTATTTATGACCGAGACGGGATTCAAGTTCTTTGACCTGGAGTTTACGCCGCATAGCTCCTCTGTGAAATACATCATCCCGAGCCTCAATAAAAAGATCATCGTAAAAACTCTCACACGCGACCTCGGCTACCTGGCCAGGGCACCGCTGGAGAATAGCGCCCATGACCAGCTCAAAGCTGACAGCAATATGACCTTCCGCTTCCCGCGCGGCAAAGGCTATGACTACTATGTGTCAGACAAGCAGTGCAAAGCACTTCAGCGCATAGCCTCGGGCACGGATAGCAAAAAGAACCTGGTCATCGACTTCAATAATGACGGAGACAGCGGCCTGAGCACCATAAATATCGCTCATCAGAATATCAAATTGACTATCTTTCTCCGCCAAATCAGTACGCTATGAGCGCCATCCTGTTAGATTATTTTTATCGTATAGATAGCCTCGCTAAAAGTGAGGGAAAAGTGGAGGCCACGGTCACCTTTGATCAGGGGCACGCTATCTTTCAGGGGCATTTTCCCGGTATGCCGGTAGTACCCGGTGTGTGCCAGACGCAGATGCTGGGCGAGGTACTGGCACAGGCGCTCGGTCATGACCTGGCGCTGTCCACCGCCACTTCTATCAAGTTTCTCTCTCTCGTAGACCCTGTCAAGACCCCATCGCTGCAGCTCAGCATCAGCTACACTGTGGCAGAGGATGTGGGGTATCAGGTATCGGCACAATATTCGCAAGGAGAGACTGTGTTTTTCAAATTCAAAGGTGCCTTTACCACTTCATGAGCGATAGCGCAGCATACAAACCACTTTTCCGGTCCATGCGCTGCTGTGTACTGGTGCCTACCTACAATAATCACCAGACCCTCGCACAGGTACTGACCGATGTGCTGCAATACTCAGATGATGTGTGCGTGGTCAATGACGGCTCTACGGATAATACACTGGAGATACTGAGCGGCTTCTCACAAGTGAAGGTATGCACCTATGACAAGAATCAAGGCAAGGGCTATGCACTGCGCAAGGGTTTTGAATTTGCCCGGGCGCAGGGCTATGACTATGCCATCACCATAGACTCTGACGGGCAGCACTACGCAGAGGACCTGCCCACCATGCTCCAGGCGCTGCAGGAAGACGGCAATGCGATCTTCATCGGCGCGCGCAATATGGATCAGGCATCTGTGCCGGGCAAGAGCAGCTTTGGCAATAAATTCTCTAACTTCTGGTTTCGCTTTGAGACGGGCATAGACCTGCCGGATACACAGAGCGGCTACCGCCTCTACCCTATCAGGAAACTGGAAGGCATGCACTTCTTTACCCGCAAATATGAATTTGAGATAGAGGTGATCGTGCGGGCGGCCTGGGCCGGCATAGGCGTGAAGGCCGTGCCTGTGAAGGTCTACTACCCACCGGCAGAGGAGCGCATCACGCACTTCAGGCCTTTTCAGGACTTCTCGCGCATCAGCGTACTCAATACGGTACTCGTGACCTGGGCCCTGCTCTGGATCAAGCCGCGCGACTTCGTACGCTACATCCTGGGCAGGAGCATCAAGACGCTGATACAGGAGTACCTCATCAAGTCTGAGGAGTCAGCTTTTGTGAAGGCGATGTCGGTCTTTGTCGGTATCTTCTTTGGCATCGCTCCTATCTGGGGCCTGCAACTGATACTGGCTATAGGAGTCGCGTATGTATTCCGGCTCAATAAAGCCATCGCCATCATCACCGCCAATATCAGCATCCCTCCCATGATACCCTTCATTCTCTGGGGCAGCTATGAGACGGGCAAACTGATCCTGCACGGCGAGAGCGCGGAGCAGATGATACAGGGAAGCGCAGTACTGGGATTTATCTACAAATGGATGGCGCATGTCATCATGAGCTTTCATATACAGGACCAGCAGCTGGCCGCTGCCATCGTGAAAAACCTGACCCAGTACATCGTAGGTAGTTTTGCGCTGGCAGGTGGCGCAGCAGTAATCTCTGCGTTCATCACCTTTTTATTGGTCAAAATCCTAAAAAGAGATTAGCTTTCGCAGGGAAACCTGAGACCAGCGTATGACTAAGATCCTTATTGGTTTGTATTACTTTTTTGAGCGCCGGAGGCTATTCTTTTACAGCCTGACGGCGGTGTTTTTTGGCGCGATGATCGCGCTGGCTATGCGCATCCATATAGAGGAGGATATCAGCCGCGCCCTGCCCAATGGCAAGCAGGTAGAGCAGATCAATAAGATATTCAAGCACTCGCGCTTTGCAGACAAGCTGGTGGTGCGTATCAACCTGACCGATAGCGCCGCCACACCTGATGATCTCACCGCCTACGCCGGCACACTGGACTCTGCGCTCCGCGCAAAATATGGCTCCTACATCTCTGATATACGCGGCAAGGTGGAAGACGATGCAGCGCTCACGCTCTACACAGATGTGCACGACCACCTGCCACTCTACCTGACAGACGAGGACTACCTGCACATAGATAGCATGCTGACCGCGGAGCAGGTCAAAAAGAAACTGGAGCAGGACTACAAAGTACTGACCTCCGCCACCGGCCTCGTGATGAAGCGCCTGATAGCAGACGACCCGATAGGCATCAATACCATGGCGCTGCGCAAGCTGAATAACTTACAACTCAATAGCGACTTTGACCTGTATGATGGCTACATCCTGACCAAAGATCATAAGAGTGCGCTCCTCTTCATAGCGCCGTCTAATCCGGCTAATGAAACGGCGAAGAACAGTGTACTGGTAAACGGCATCGACAGCGTGATGCAGCGCTATGAAGCAGGCCATAAAAATGTAAAAGCATACTGCTACGGCGGTACTGCTGTAGCCGTGGGCAATGCAAAGCAGATGAAGAAGGACACGATCGTGACGCTCACCATCACACTGGTAGGGCTGCTGCTGTTCCTCTGGTTTTTCTTCCGGCGCAAGCGGGTACCGTTTATCATGATGCTGCCGGTGGCTTTTGGCGCCTTGTTTGCCATCGTGATCATCAGTCTGACGCGGGGTAGCATCTCTAATATCGCACTGGCAGCTGGCTCTATCGTACTTGGCATCGCGATCAACTATTCGCTGCACTTCTTTGGCCACTACAAACACTGCGGCTCCATAGAGGAAACGATCAGCGACCTGGTACTGCCTATGACACTGGGTAGCTTTACCACTGTAGGTTCTTTCTTCAGCCTGATGCTGGTGAAGTCTCCCATCCTGAATGATTTCGGCCTCTTTGCAGGGCTGAGCCTGATGGGCGCGGCATTCTTTACGCTCGTATTCCTGCCACACTTCTTACCAAAGGAGAAAGCGGAAGCCGAGCATGAGCGCAACTGGCTAGACCGCCTCATCACCTCAGAGTTTAAGCACCAGCATATCCTCGTGGCAGTGATCGTGGTGCTCACTATCTTCTTTGCTACGCAGGTGCACAAGGTGAGCTTCATGAGTGACATGACGGCACTCAGCTACCAGACAGAGGCGCTGAAAGCCGCCGAGCAGCAGATCAATGCGCTGCAAGGCGACTCTATCAAGACCGTCTACCTGGCCTCTACCGGCAAGACGATAGATGAAGCGCTGCAAAACAGCAGCCACCTCTCTGCTACCCTCCACGCAGAGCAGCAGAAAGGCCTGATCAAAAAGTACTCCGCGCTGAGTGATATCGTACTCTCTGAGGAGCAACAGCGCGAGCGCATCGCACGCTGGGAGCAGTTCTGGACGGCAGACAAAAAGGCTGCGCTGCTGGCCTCACTGCGTAAGGAAGGAGAAGTATACAAATTCCGTCCTCAGGCGTTTGAGCGTTTTGCCACGATGCTGGATACTAAGTACGAGCCTGCCGGCATGGAGGGATACCACGCGCTGCTGGGTATGATAGGTAGCGAGTTGGTGATAGATGGCCCGGATACAAAAGCTGTGATCTCCTCTATCAATGTGAAACGCAGTGACCGTGCTGCGCTCTACTCTGACCTGGAGCACGATCCTAATACGGTAATACTGGACAAAGAGACAGTAACACACCGCTTCATAGATATCATCTACGGAGACTTCAATGACATCCTGATGTACACATCGCTGCTGGTGTTCTTTGCGCTGCTGCTCAGCTATGGGCGCATAGAGCTGACCATCATCACCTTCCTGCCCATGCTCATCACCTGGATCTGGATACTGGGCATCATGGGTCTGATGGGCATCCAGTTCAATATCATCAATATCATCATCTCGACATTCATCTTTGGCCTGGGAGATGACTTTGCCATCTTCATCACTGACGGCCTCACGGAGAAATACCGCACCGGACGCGATACGCTATCGTCGCACAAAGTATCGATCTTCCTCGGGGCAGTGACTACGATCATCGGCCTCGGGGCGCTGATATTCGCTCAGCATCCGGCACTGCGGTCTATCGCCGTCGTGTCTATCATAGGCATCCTCTGCGTGCTGCTGATCGGACAGGTGCTACAGCCATTTATCTATAACTACTACATACAGCATCGCAAGGAGAAAGGCCTGGTGCCATACACGATGTTCTATTTCATCATCACGTTCATCGAGTACACGTATTTCTTCGTAGCCTCCATACTGATGACGCTGATCGGTTTTATACTGGTCAAAGTGCTGCCATTCCCAGGTATCAAGACACGTAAGTATTGGTTTCACTGGCTGATCTGCCAGTATATGAAATCGCTAACGTATATACCTATGCACGTAAAAAAGGTGCATATCAATAAGGAACTGATGGACTTCAGCAAGCCTGCCATCATCATTGCTAATCACACTTCCTTCCTCGACATCCTCGTGACGGTGATGCAAAACCCGAAGATCATCCTGCTCACCAATGAGTGGACCTACCACTCGCCTATCTTTGGCCGGGTCATACAACTCGCAGACTACTACCCTACCGCAGATGGTACGGATGAAGTAGCGCTGCAAAAGCTGCGCGATAAAGTAGCAGACGGATACAGCATCGTAGTATTCCCCGAAGGGACGCGCTCTATAGATGGCACGATCAAACGCTTTCATAAAGGCGCTTTCTTCCTAGCAGAGGCTCTGAATATGGATGTGGTCCCGCTTCTATTACATGGCGTAGGCGACACGGTGCGCAAGGGCGACTTTATGGTCAATAAGAACTCGATCCATATCAAGTACTTGCCGCGTATAGCTAAGGACGACGCCAACTTTGGGGTAGGCTATGCGGAGCGGACGAAGAAGATATCGCGCTACTTCAAAGAAGAATATGAGAAGCTGCGGGCAGAGATTGAGACGCCACTCTACTTTAGCAAGAAGCTGCGGATGAACTATGTGTATAAGGGGCCGGTGCTGGAGTGGTATATCCGATTCAAGCTGAATCTGGAGAACCATTATACATTGTACAATGACCTGATAGCAAAGAATGCGAACATACTCGATATCGGCTGCGGCTATGGACAGGCTTCATATATGCTGCATTTCCTCGGTCGCGAGCGCGTGGTCACAGGCATAGATCTCGATGAGACGAAGATCGAGATCGCGAATAATTGTTTCTCCCGCGATGAGAGGATCAACTTCATAGCGCAGAGCGTACTCACGTATGAGTTTGGGACGCATGATGCGTATACGATCACAGATGTGCTACACTACCTGCACTATGACGAGCAGGAGCTGCTGATCAAGCGCTGTATAGACAGGCTCAATGCGGGCGGCATCATCCTGATCAAAGAGGCAGATACAGACCGTGTGCACCAACAGAAGCTGACCTGGCTGTCCGAGTTTTTCTCTACCAATTTTGGATTCAATCAGATGACGCACCAGGAGCTATTCTTCACCTCTGCCGAGAAGATAAAGTCTATCGCAGAGAAGTATGGCATGGAGTTTAGCATCGCGCAGGGGGCCGCGTACTCCAGCAATACCATCTTTGCCATCCGCCACCGCACGCCATGAGCTATGCGGATAAATATGACGTAGCGATCATCGGCTCCGGCCTCGGTGGCCTGCTCTGCGGTACCATGCTGGCGAAAGAAGGCCAGCGAGTCTGCGTACTGGAGAAGAACGAACAGATAGGCGGTGCCCTACAGACATTCCGCGAAGGCGGGCAGACACATGACACCGGCATCCACTACATAGGCGGGCTGGACCAAGGGCAAAACCTCTATCAGATATTCCACTATCTCGGGCTGATGGACCGACTAGAGCTGACACGGCTGGATGCAGATGGCTTTGATAATATCATCTTCGCCGATGATGAGCAGGTCTATCCGCATGGGATGGGTTGGGATCATTTTATAGAAAAGCTGACAGCAATATTTCCGCAAGAAAAAGAGGCTTTGCAAAGCTATAAAACCGCAGTGCTGAAAGCATGTGATGCCTTTGCGCTGTACCGGCTTTCTCCGGAGGAGCAGTATGATGATATGGAGCTGCTGGCGCTCAGTGCGGAGGAGGTGATCGCATCACTCACTACGGATATAAAACTCAGGGCAGTATTAGCAGGCTCCAACATGCTCTACGCAGGGGTGAGCGGGCGGACGCCGTGGTATACGCACGCTCTCATCATCAATCACTACATAGAAAGCAGCTGGCGCTGTACCAAAGGTGGCGACCAGATAGCCAAGCTACTGGCGCGTGAGATCAAAGCGCGCGGTGGCGAGATACATACCAGGACAGAGATCACAGCCATCCATCAGGAAAATGCGCAGGCGATGTACGCTGTGACAAAGGATGGCAAAAAAGTATACGCTGATCGCTTCATCTCCAATGTGCATCCAGCTGTGACACTAGATATGATAGATGGCAATGCGTTGCGGCCGGTATACAAAGAGCGCATCAAGCACCTGCCCAACTCAGTCAGCGCCTTTGTGATCAATGCGGTGATGAAGCCGGGGACGTACCCTTATAAGAATAAGAACTACTACTACTTTGCCGATGATCAGGTGTGGGACACCACGCAGTCTGATGAGCGGTGGCCGCGTACATACGGACTCTTTGAAGCGGTGCCACGACATGATAGTGCACAGCTGGAGGCGCTATCCATCATGACGTATATGGAGTGGAGCGAGGTGGCGCAGTGGGCAGCTACGGAGCACACCACGCTGCATGAGGTAAGCCGCGGTGCCGACTATGAGGCTTTCAAAAAGGAGAAGGGCGAAAAACTACTGGCCAGAGTGGCGGAGCGATTCCCGGACTTAGTTAAAAATATAGAAAGCTGGTCGGCCTCTACGCCCCTGACCTGGCGTGACTATACGGCCTCTCCGGACGGCTCTATCTATGGCGTAGCCAAGGACTACCACGATCCGCTGCGCACCATGATCTCGCCCAATACCAAAATCCAGAACCTGTATATGACGGGGCAAAACATTAAATTGCATGGCGTTTTGGGCGTGGCGCTCACGGCGCTGGTCACCTGCTCCTCCATCCTCGGCAGGGACTACCTCATCACAAAGATCAAACAGGCAAATGAAGCGTCTGCTTAAAATATCCGGATACATCTTTCTCGTGCTGGCAGTACTGGCGCTCGGCTTTTTCATCTATGTGAAGTGGGGCATCGCACCCGATGAGCCACAGATAGCAGACAAACACGCCCTGGATCTGCAGCGACAGAAAGTAGGCGACAATTTCTACAAGATAGGCAACAACTGGCTGCGCAAAAGCGACAGCGGTCTGTGGGAGGAATATGTGGAGGGCGCTCCGTTTGACCGCGGTGTGATAGCGGGGAAGCTGACACAAGAATTGTCTTACGATCAGGAGGCGGCCTTCGTAGAGCAGATACATAAGCTGGTGCCTAACAACAAGTACCTGCACCTGCTCGGTTATCTCACGCGCATCTTCAATCGCAACCTGGTACACAACCTGCCTGATGAATATCGCGACGAGATCTATGGCGAGTCGCTGACCGCTTCGCATGATTTTGATTTCGTCAGTCCACCATACGAGCGCCTGCTAAACTATCACGCCGCTCATGACATAGGTCATGCTATGCAGAGCCTGGCGCTGGTGGGTTGTACCTCCTTTGGCGCATGGGATGAATATACTGAGGACTCCTCGCTACTGATAGGGCGCAATTTTGATTTCTATGCCGGTGATAAGTTCGCAGAGAATAAGATCGTGTTCTTTTGCAAACCTACGGATGGTCATAAGTTCGCCATGATCACGTGGGCTGGCATGATGGGCTGCGTATCAGGCATGAATGACAAGGGCCTGACCGTGACCATCAATGCTGCAAAATCTGACATGCCTACCGCCTCTGCCACGCCTATCTCTATCCTGGCGCGCGAGATACTGCAGCATGCAGGCAATATAGATGAGGCCTACGCTATCGCAAAGAAGCGCAAGACCTTTGTATCCGAGAGCCTGCTGATAGGCTCGGCGGCAGACCACCAGACGGCGCTGATAGAGAAATCTACCAAAAAGACCTCTCTCCTGCGCGCGTCGCAGCATATACAGCTTTGCACAAATCACTACCAGAGCGACTCCTTCAAGACAGACCCAAACAACGTGGACAACATCCGCACCAGTGCCTCTGAGTATCGCTATGAGCGTTTGCAGGAACTGCTGAAAGAAAATCCCAGACTGGACTATAAGTCTGTGGCAAAGATCCTGCGCGATCAGCACGGCAAGGGCGGCAAAGACATAGGCCTGGCCAATGAGAAGGCGGTGAACCAACTCATCAGCCACCACTCTGTTATATTCGAGCCGGAGAAGGGACTGATGTGGGTGTCCACGCAGCCATTCCAGCTGGGTGCCTATGAGTGCTATGACCTGAATAAGGTTTTCAGCGAAGCGCCCACGTACGCGAGTAATAAAGAAATACGTGAGGAAAGCCTGACCATCCCCGCTGACTCATTCCTACTCACTGATGGCTGGCAGCGCTTTGTAGCATTCAAGAAGGCAAAAGAGGACATCAAGGAGATACTGAAGGACCGCAAGAAAGATGATAATAATGCCGCCGCCCAGATCCTGCGCGCCAATCCTAATAGCTGGGAGGCCTACTACTGGGCCGGTGAGTTGAAAAGGCACGAAGGCAAGGGCACAGAGTCAAATGTCTTTTACGAGCAGGCGCTGGCACATGAGATCAATGATAGCAACGAGGTCTACAAGATCCGCAAACTGATCAAGGAAAACGAAGAGAAGAAATGATCATCGGCATAGGTACAGACATCATAGAGGTAGAGCGCGTAGCGCGGGCTATAGAGAAGGAGGCTTTCAAAAAGAAGGTCTTCTCCGAGCGCGAGATCAGCTACTGCGACTCACAGAAAAAGAGTGAAAGTTACGCGGCGCGCTTTGCGGCCAAGGAGGCTTTCTTCAAAGCGATGGGTACCGGCTGGCGTGAGGGCATGGGCATCACAGAGGTAGAGATACTAAATGATGAACTCGGCAAGCCGAGCATACACCTGAGTGGCAAGGCACTCGAAGTATTTGAGCAGAAGGGAGCGACGCATGTACATGTATCGCTCTCACATATCAAGACGCAGGCTGTGGCGTATGTGATCATAGAGAGGCAATAGCCAAGGAATAGGGAATAAGTAATAAGGAATAGTGCTACCTGAGATAGAGACAAAACTGCTACCGGAGATCAAAGCTTACCAGGAAGGAAAGCTGAAAGAGGCGTTGCGCTACTTGTCGCTGCACTCCCCTTTTTATAAAGAGCTTTTTGCGAAGCATCAGATAGATATCACAGCTATCAGCTCCATAGAAGATCTGCAGCGGATACCTACTACCTCAAAGGAAGACTTTAGTCTGAGGAATGATGATTTCCTGTGTGTGGAGCGTGCGCAGGTGGCGGACTACTGTACCACATCCGGTACCACCGGCGGCTCCGTGATCATAGCACTTACGGCGAATGACATCGAGAGACTCGCTTACAATGAGGCAATATCATTCGCCTGTGCGGATGGCAAGGCTGGTGATGTCTACCAGCTCATGCTCACGCTGGACAGGCACTTTATGGCCGGCATGGCGTACTATGCAGGCATCCACAAACTTGGTGCCTCTACGGTACGCGTAGGTCCGGGTCCGCCACAGATGCAGATAGAGAATATCCTGCGCTTCAAGCCTACGACCTTAGTTGCTGTACCATCCTTCCTGCTGCGCCTCGCAGAGTATGCAGAAGCAAATGGCGTAGACCTCAATCAAACCTCGGTGCAGCGCGCCGTTTGTATCGGGGAGTCCATACGTGATGAAGCTTTCGCAGAAAATGCACTCTCCTCACGGCTGCGCAGCAAATGGAATATCAAGCTCTACTCTACCTATGCATCGTCTGAGATGCAGACGGCCTTCACAGAGTGTAGCGAGGGGCATGGCGGGCATCACCACCCTGAGCTGCTGATCGTGGAGATACTGGATGATGCGGGCCATCAGCTACCCGCAGGGCAATACGGCGAAGTGACCATCACCAGCCTCGGTGTAGAGGGCATGCCACTGCTGCGCTATCGCACGGGAGACATCTGCGCATACTATGATGAGCCGTGTGCCTGTGGCCGTACTACGCTACGCCTCTCTCCACTCTCTGGCCGCAAGAATCAGATGATAAAGTACAAGGGCACCACCATCTACCCGCCTGCGATACAGGACGCACTCAGCACGGTGCGCGAGATACAGGACTACATCATACAGATATCCAAGAGTGATATAGACACAGATGAGATACTGATCTACATCTGCCAGAATGGTAGCCACGATGCCACCGAACAGAAGATCCGCGCAGCACTACAGTCGCACATACGAGTGATCCCGCTGCTGAGCTTTGTCTCCAGCGCTACGATACAGGAGATGCGCCCGGCCAATAGCCGCAAGCCGCTCACTGTAGTATTCAAATAAGATCAGGTATAGAGGCCGCCATTCACATGGATCACCTCGCCGGTGACATAGGATGCGTCCTTAGATGCGAGAAAGGCGACGACTGATGCTACTTCTTCGGCTTCGCCGAAACGCTGCATCGGTATCACATTGCGGTACGGAGTAGGGTCGATTGCCTCTGTCATATCTGTTTTGATAAAGCCGGGGGCTACACAGTTCACTGTGACTCCTCTCCTGCCTACTTCTTGTGCCAGGGCTTTGGTTGCACCTATCACGCCTGCTTTGGAGGCAGAGTAGTTGACCTGGCCAGGCAGGCCTTTGATACCGGAGAGTGATACTACATTGACTATGCGGCCAAATCTCTTGGCCATCATGTTTTGCACGAGGGCTTTGGTCACGTAGAAAAATGAGTCGAGGTTGGTCTTCAGCACAGAGTCCCAGTCAGCATCGGGCATCATGAGCATGAGGTTATCTTTGCGGATGCCGGCGTTATTGACCAGCACCTCTACTACTTTATCCGGGTTAGCTTCTACCCATGCGCCAAGCACATTTTGTATCTCCTCCTTAGAGCCGACGTCAAACTTCATTAGCTCGCCGTCTGAGCCCTGCTCACGCACGAGTGCGAGGGTCTTATTGGCCTCCTCCTCATTGCGCTGAAAGTTGATGATCACATAGTAGCCCATCTGCGCGAGGCGTATGCTCACTGCACGTCCTATCCCTCTCGATCCTCCTGTCACCAGTGCGTACTTCATACTCATGCTTCTATGTCTGTTTCTTTCAGTAATTCTTTGATGCGGGCCAGGTCAGCATACTTAGGTTCATCATTGGCTATCGGCCTGGCTACCTGGCGCACAGCGTTGTAGAAGGACTCTATCTTTGGCGATAACTGGTCAGTGACGCCGAGCGTCTCTATCGCTTCTACTACCGCCATGGTATGGATAGACAGCACTTCAAAAGTATTGTCTATCACACGGGCGCAGAGCAGGGCTGCATTGCTGCCCATGCTCACGAGGTCCTGGTTGTCATTATTGCTCGGGATACTATGGATATACATAGGATTGGAGAGCGTTTGATTTTCTGCTACAGTAGAGGTCGCAGTATACTGTATGCCTTGCAGGCCAAAATTCAAACCGATCGTATTGCGATTGATAAACGGCGGCAGTTTGCCATTCAGTTTATCATTCAGCAGGTAGTTGAGCTGGCGGTCTGCCATCATGGAGAGCTTGGTGATAGCTATCTTGAGCTTGTCCATCTCCAGGCCTATATAGTCTCCGTGGAAATTACCCCCATGGTAGATATCCCTGCGCTGATGGTCTACTACCGGATTGTCACTCACAGAGTTCAGCTCGTCATTTACGATAGTAGAGGCATGCTCTATGGTATCGTAGACTGGGCCGAGTATCTGCGGCACGCAGCGGATGGAGTAGTACTCTTGTACTTTCTCTACGAAGTGGGTCTCATCAGTAGCGCGATAGAGATGCTCCTGGCGGCTGCGCAGCAGTTTGCTCTCTGCCAGCACATCGCGCATCTGTGCAGCGATAGCATTCTGGCCGCGGTGCTTCTTCACTTCATTCAGCGGTGCTGAGAAGTGGTCCGCATACGCTCGGAATATCTCATTGATAGCAGCCGATAGCAGCACTGATATATGGAGCAGTTGCCTGGCCTTGCGCACATTCACCATACCGATGCCGGTCATGCAGGAGGTACCATTCATCATACCCAGGCCCTCACGCATCCGTATGGCAAAAGGCGTCAGCCCCGCGGCACGCATGCCCTCTGCTGCCGGTACTATCTTGCCCTGATAGTATACCTGCCCCTCGCCTATGATAGCCAGCGCCATGTGCGCGAGCTGCACCAGGTCGCCACTGGCGCCTACACCACCATGCGTGTAGATCACAGGCAGCACATCATGATTGATCATCTCTGCTATGAGCGTGAGGAGGTCAGGATGCACGCCACTGCGGCATTTGGCAAAGGTATTGAGCCTATCGAGCAGCATAGCTCTGGAGTACAGCGGAGACAGCGGCTCTCCGAGGCCTGAGGCGTGGCTGCGTATCAGGTTGTACTGCAGGGCCAGGCGCTCTGCATATGGCACTTTGTATTGCGCCATCGGGCCAAAGCCCGTATTGATACCGTAAATCACTTTGTCTACAGAAAAATCTTTGAGAAACTGGAAATTGGCATCTGCCTCCAGCGCCAGTGAGGAAGAGAGCTTTATCTTTTCCCCACCGTATATTACTTTGTAAAATTCCTCTGCACTGAGGTGGTTTTCATTCAACTCGATCATTCAAAAATTGCCTTTAGATGGTCATTAGGGTGTGACCTTCAAATATATCCGATTTGCGCGGATTTTTTAACACGAATCAGAATACTTAGTGCATGACAGGCGTCACCAGTACGCCGGACTCTGATACTGCGATAGTGAAAACGCGCGGGTCGCCATCGCGCTGGGTGAATGTGACGACACCGTGCTGTGCATCAGACCAGTCCAGGCGTACATTGCTGTCATTGAGGTCATCGGCGTAGACCTCAAAGTTCAGGCTGCCCTCCGGTATATCCCCGCTGTGTACCGCCAGCGATACCTGATAGGGATCCAGCGCAGATGCCTTCTTACCCGTGATGGTCACTATGGTTTTGCTATCCGGCGAGAGTTTCGTGAGTTTCACATCCTTGGGCTGGCTGCATGATGCGAGCATGAATAGCAGGATGACAGTGGCGATGTAGCGGTACATAGCATCAGATTTTACTACAAAGAAAAGACAATTACAGCGAAGATGCGGCGGGGCGGTTTCGTCGGATCCACCATGCCAGCATACCAAAGATAAAGGTATAGCACATCAGCACGTAGACCAGCGAGTGGTTGATCTTAAAGAAGTAGTCTGAGGCATAGAGGAAGGTCAGGCACACAAAGACGAGGCGGGCCAGATTGATCATGGCTACGCCCAGCAGGCCTAGTGGTATGAACCATAGTTTATCCTGCCACCGGCCCTTAAAGAAAATGACCGTAGCCGTGAAAATGACCATGGCAGGCAGTGCGAGGCAGTGGTCCTGCACCATTACAATTTTCACTACCTGGCCGGCTGTCATATGGATGTCTATGCCACTGGAGTATACTGCGTCCATAAACGGCCTGACCAGCGGCACTGTGATAGCCGCATATACCGTACCGAGCTGAAATACAAAGTGCTCCCACCAGGCAGCGAGGACTGTACCGGGAGCTTTGGCAAAGTGATGAAATATCTTCCAGAGAATATAAGAGCCTATGATCTTGGCAGGGATAGCAAACCTGTCTTCTTGCCAGATCTTTTTGTTGTCTGCCATTACTTATACCAGAAATAATCTGAGACGGAAAAAAAGACCCTCACCACCAGTATGAAAAGCACGATCAGCGCGATGCCTCTCGTACTGATATCACGGATCTGGTTAGGGTCCAGGCGGGTCTCATTGGCCTGACCGGTGCGGCCGCGTATCACCAGGCCCGGCACCCATAGCAGGCCCAGGATCATGTACACGAGGAAAAAGGAAGGCAGCTTGGGTAGTGAGAGGAAGATCGCCACCGGTATGCATGCCAGCATAGGATATGCAAAGTACAGTTTCACCGTCTCGGTCTGCTTCTTATGGTTGAATACGGAACCTCTGGATGGTGAAAACTGGATGGTAAACTGAAAAAACAAAAATCCGAATAACACATTCAGCACGATAGCCAATATGGCTATGCCAAACCGGAAAGCGTTAGGCACATAAAACCAATTGAAGAGTACCGGGAGGCCCTGGTACATATCATCCTTGCCAAATGAGTATGCTATGAGGGGGATAGTAGCCTGTGCAGAGATATACAGGATAGTGGAGACGACCCACCAGTAGCTCAGGGAGTACCACTTATCTATTTTGCGCTTGGTATGCATAAACATACGCGATACCAGCAGCGCTGTGATGATGATCAGCAGCAGTGGCGGCATGGCGTATAATATCAATACCCTGTAGGTACCCCAGTACTTATTTTCATAAGGCATGGAGTCTACTTTGGCAAAGGAGAAGTGGGTGGTATAGCCCAGCTTGACACTGAGCAGTGCGATCAGCCCCTGGTGAAGGAGGACGACGCCCGTAAACGCCAATATGGCATAACAAAAAGAGGTGATCAAACGACCCTTTGTGTTGACCGGCGTGAATGCCGCACCTTGAGTTCGCTTGATCACCTTGTCCATAGAAACTTTAGTCCTTCGATCTATATCAGCTACTGCTGATCAGATTTAGTTTTCCTGCTTCCTTGGTTTGAGAGATGTGTATGCATATCCTGCCACGCTGAGGAGGAACATCACTGCCCCGCCATCCACCGGCGCGCCGGTAGTAGATGGAGGTGGCCCGCCTGAGCCAGATCCGCCACCACCACCCGGTGGCTGGCCGAAGATCGTACCTGTAGCGATGATCATCATCACTACAAACGTGGATTTTAGCATTGTACTTTTCATATCTTTTGCTTTTACGTTGTCGTTATTACTTAGCAGCGCTGATCATTACCTTTTGTACTGTCACCTTGCCATTCTCATTGATCTTTACGATCGCATACCATGGCTCGGTAGCTGGGAGTTCAAATTCGGTCTTCTCAGTAGTGCTCTTCACATTTGCTACATTCTGACCGAGGAGGTTAGTCACCTCTACATCAGCAGCATTTGCGTTTGTGCGTGTAATATATACTTTATTTTGGAAAGAGTATATACGTGTCTGATTTTCCTGTACTGTTTCTACACCTGTAGCCGTAGCAGACTTCTTAAACACGATGCTGTAGCGGCCTGTGTAGTACTGGCTGCCTGCGAGGTGCAGTACAGGTGCAGTAGTGGTCAGGTTTGTCAGCGTGCCTGTCTGGGCATCCTTCAGGTATGCAGTGAGGCCGGTAGTATTGAGCTCAGTAGCAGCCAGCGTGTAGTCACCAGCGTCAGTCACAGCCACCTTGAGAGGCAGCTCAGTAGTTTCCGTCAGCTGGTTCATTACGTTGATGGCCAGTTCCTTGCCCGGCATGTCAAAGCTCATGTATACAGAGCTACCGGCAGCGATCTTCGCAGCATCGTAGCCAGCATCGTAGCTTGCAGAGGCGTTGGCATCTGAGTAGGATACGATCTCATCAGAGTTGCCGGCACCGGTCAGGGTGAGGCGGATCTCGTCAGGCTGTACACTGTTCGTCTTAAAGAACGGAGATGCTGTAGCAGCTACACGTACTGAGTTGTCCATTACCAGCGTATTGTTGGCAGAGGCCAGTACCATAAAGCCTTGTGTAGAGCTGATCTGATCCGTAGCACCGTTAGTACCTACTGTACCATTCCATGTAGCCCAGTTACCAGTGTACTCACCAGTAGCCTGGAAGAGGTATGCAGAGCCGTCAGTCTTACCCACGTTGAGTGCCTTTACAGCATTCCATGAGATAGGAGATGGATATGGATTACCCATCAGGTTCCAGCCGTCTGCTGCAGGATTAGAGGTAGTCGTCTTAGTGATAGCAGATGACAGGGAGCCATTGCCTGGTACACCTGTCGTATTGATCAGCAGTGGTGCTGTATACAGACGAGCTGCATAGCCCTTCATAGGCAGCAGTGCATTGGCACCGGCAGTAGTACTGATAAATCCACCATAGTAATCTGTAGTAGGGCTATTGGTAGACTCACTATAGTACTGCAGTGTAGGGTATGGAGTATAAGCATACCAGCAGTTCACCGCGTTTGGACCATTCACTGTAAAGTCAGCAGCCCAGTCAGACACCTTAGCATTAGACACTGGTGAGCTGATATCACGGTAGCCTATCGTAGAGTTTGGTACGTAGCGCTCTACAGTTATACCACCACCCCAGGTACCAGCTGTAGTACTTGTGAAGTTGTCCAGATATGCAGTAGCAGTCGCAGTAGACTTCAGCGTCACACGGCCTGCAGCACCCACTGAGGAGTTGCCACGGGTCATTACCATAGCTGTATATACATCAGCAGTGCCGAGGAAAACTAATGTACCGGCAGTCTTATTTTCAGTTAGCGTAGTGAAACTGTTATTACCGCTCACAGACTGTGTAGTAGTACCATTAAACTCGACAGCACCTGCACCGGAGATGGTAGCGAGGGTGCTCGTACCACCTACCCAGTTGCCACACACGCCCAGCTTCTGACCTGCGCCGATAGATACCTGCGCACCAGACACTACAGTGATATTATTCACCTGAGCTGTAGCAGAGACGATCACCGGATATACGAATGGTGAATTCAGCACAGGGATCACTACAGGACCAGCAGAGCAGCTGTTTGGCACTACGCCAGAGGTCCAGTTGCTGGCTGTAAACCAGTTTGAAGTGATACCCTTCCAGGTATTTGATGTAGCATTCAGCGTCAGGAAGAAAGTATCAGTCGCAGCGCTGGCACATGGAGATACCGCATTAGCTGTGAGTATGATAGCTATCGTTCCGTTTTCACCTACTGCCGGCGTATACACCGGAGTCAGTGTAGACGTACTGCTCAGCACGCCTGTACCGGTAGTAGACCAGCTATAGCTGGTGCTATTGGAGGTAGAGCCGTGAAGTGTGTAGGTCGTATTGTTGTTGATAGTAGCAGTATGTGGGTTATTAGCCAGGGCCGTAGGCTTAGGCTGTACTGTCACGCTCGTAGTATCAGTAGTGTAGCATCCTGTAGTGCTGAATGTAGCCTGAGTACGGTAGAGCTGGCTGCCGGATGGTGATGCATATACAGAGTCTGCAGCAGCGCCCGCTACGTATGGTGTAGTCAGACCGGCGTCAGTGTAGAGACCACCGGTAGGAGTCCATGTATAGGCAGGTATCACGTTAGTACCCACTACACTGATATCGTCCAGAGTCCAGTAGTAGCCCCAGCTCGCCCTATATGAGAAGCGTACCTGTACGTTGTTGAATCCTACGTAGGCTGAGAGGTCTACTGAGTCAGTCACCGGTACCGGGCTGGTAGTAGTAGATCCTGCACTGCTCGCAGTGTACTGCTTCACAGTAGTCCATGTAGTACCATTGGTAGATACCTGTACCAGAGTAGTATCACCTGTATTCCAGTAGAGGTATGCATGCCTGTAGTAGAGCTTCAGCGCGCTGTATGCCAGCGTAGGGAATGTGATAGATGTGATAGCCGTCTTCGTCACAGAGCCGCTGCCACCAGCATCAGAGTTTGACATCAGGAATGGAGATGCAGGGGTACTCACGCTATAGTTTGTCATATAGGTACTATAAGTGAGCGGAGTGGTCTGGATGTAGAAGTTTGAGGCCGTAGGTGACGTAGCAGCACTGCTGATAGTCCAGCCTGCGAGGCCTGAGTTAAAGTTTTGAGTAGTGAGTGTATCTCTGGCTGAGAGCAGCGTAGCCGGCCTCAGTTTCACGCTTGATCCGCTGCATATAGTAGCAGCACCCGGAGTGATGGTAAAGGTAGCCGGAGTAGCCTTTACATCCACGTGCACAGTAGCAGAGTTGATACAGCCGCCGGCAGCGCCTGTACCAGACACTACGTAGTCAGTGCTGTTAGTTGGCTTGAGGGTCACTACAGATCCTGTAGTAGGATTCACAGTACCTACCGGAGTCCATGTGAGGGTACTGTAGGCAGAGCCTGAGGCAGTCACGACCACAGAGTCACCATTACAGATAGATGGTGCAGATGGAGATACTGTGATGGTCGGAGGTGTGCTGTAGGTTACAGCTACCGGTACGCGTGTACCAGAGCAGCTGGATGCTACTACCAGGTTAAAGAGGTACATATCCACTGTATTGTCTGAGCCATACCAGTAGCCTGATGTCATGGTGAAATCACCGGATGGCGTAGAGTACGGATAGGTGAGGCCGCTGCCTACATATCCCAGTGCACCTACTGTACCAGTGATACTATTCACGATCAGTGTATAGTTGCCAGCAGCAGGTACGCTCAGGTTCAGCGGTATAGTGAGGCCGGTAGTACCGAGGCCGGTCACAGTACCTGATGTCACACTAGAGATCACGGTTGTGTTGGTAGCGTCCTTCACAGCTACGGTGATAGTACCTGTACCGGTGAAAGGTATCTTGGCAGATACGATGGTCATCGGCCCGGTAGTAGTAAACATGATACCATGGCTGCCGGTGCTGGTAGTATTATTAGATGTACCGGAGTAGGTAGGACCTACAGAGGTATTGGCCGGAGGGCTCATAGCACCTACATAGTAGGTAGTGTTTGCGCTCAGTGTAGGCGTAGTGAATGATGGACCACGGCCTATAGGGCTGGTCGATGCCAGTGTAGGATACCAGTATGCCGTATCAGATGCTGATGCAGTGGTAGCTGTCAGCGTAGCTGTACCCGGGCCGCAGATGCTGGCACCTGTAGTGCTGGCTATAGACGGATTATTTACAGTCTGAGATACGACATTGCTATTCTTAGATGTAGACGAGAATGAGCAGGTCACTACGCACCTGTAGTCTGTAGATACAGTAGGAGCGTCAGTGTAGGAGGCTGCTGTAGCACCGGAGATATTGCTCCAAGTACCTGCACCTGCCGGGCTGGACTGCCACTGCAGGCCTATACCGCCCTGAGTAGAGTAGCCGGTGAGTGTCATGGTCACAGGAGAACCGGTGCAAAGTGTACCAGTGCTATTCAGCGCGGCAGTACCTGCTGTAGGTGTGCCGGAGCAGTTTGGCAGCTCTACGAGGCCAAAGTCATCAAAGCTCAGGTACCATGGAGTGAAAGAAGGCGATGCACTCTTGATACCAAAGTTCACATTGCCGGTAGAGGCAGCTGTGAAAGTATAAGTAAACTGCTGATAAGTACTGTTTGTAGCAGAATAGTTAGACAATAGAGAGTTGGTCATAGCAGCTGGCGTATTAGTAGAGCCGTATGCTACTGACATCAGGAAGTCTACAGGGCTGGTCAGGTCCTTATTCTGCATCCAGAATGAGAAGGTATAAGTAGTACCTGCAGTGAGTGTAAACTGTGGTGTAAATATCCAGCAGGTATCGCTGTAGCGTGTATACACAAACTTAGTACCCGCATGAGGACCACCATAGGTAGTACCCACTACTGTATTATTATCCGTACCAGGGCCACCATTGCCTGATGGATTTGAGTAGCTCCAGCAGTTAGGGAAGTTTGTAGCGCCCGTAGGTGACACGCCTTCAAAACCTTCGCTCCATGGGAATGTAGCGATAGGGCCGCAGGCAGTATTAAAGTTGACAGTAGCAGAGTTTGCACTATATGAGCCTGCACCGCAGTCCTGGCGTACTACATATTGATATGTAGTAGAGGAGCTGAGGCCGGAGATCACTGCGCTCAGGTTGCCCGCTGCTGCTGTGATCACTGAGCTGCTGCCAGATCCGGCAGATGCGCCGGTACCAGGCGTAAATCCAGGCAGGCCATACTCGATGATAAAGGAGCCGGTACCTGACGAGGTCCAGTTTGCCGTAGCACCTGTCAGTGTAGGGCTGGTAGCTGCAGTAGCTGTAGGAGCTACGCAGGTCGGAGTCACCTGTACATTGAAATCATCAAAACCTATACCGTTTGGAGCAGAGGTAGGGCATGAGTCATGCAGGCCAAAGTAGTAGACACCGCTGGATGGTGCTACAAATGTATATGTCACCTTAGTATATGCAGCAGATGAAACCGCATTGGTGATAGTACCCAGTGTAGTGGTCATGCCAGCCGGAGTGTTGGCAGTACCTACAGCAGCTACTACTACGTAGCCGGCAGTAGCATCCGCAGTCTTGTACCAGAATGAGTAGTCATAAGAAGTACCCGCAGTGAGCGAGAAGCCCGGAGTGTAATCCCAAACGTTGAATGACCAGCTGCCACCGATGAACTTAGTACCACCGTGAGCAGTATTAGAGTTGCACGTAGCGCTGCACGAGTAGTTTGTACTGGTGATGTTTGAGTAGGTCCAGCAGCTAGGGAGCAGGTTGGTACCCACTGTAGAGAGACCCTCAAAGCCCTCAGACCATGGCAGCGCAGTAGGCGCACATGGAGTGGTAAAAGATATTGGAGTAGAGTTTGAGCTATATGTAGGGCCGGAGCATACCTGGCGTACATAGTACTGATAGGTAGTATTGGCAGAGAGGCCGGTGATAGCTGCGCTGGTCGCACCTGCACCGGCAGTGATCACTGTACCACCTGTACCGGCAGTCGCGCCTGTACCCGGTGTGAAGCCCGTAGCACCGTATTCTATTATATATGTACCGGTACCGCCGCTCCAGTTTGCAGTCGCACCATTGTACAGTACGCTGGTAGCTGCAGATGGTGTCACTGCGCCGCAGGCAGCATTGGTGATAGATACGTTGTCTACACTTTGGTTATTGGTAGAGCTACCAAAAGCGCCTGTACCTTCGAAACGTACGACGCAGGTAGAGGAGGTAGAAGTGCCCAGAATAATAGTCTGATTGGTCCAGCTGCTCACTGCAGTACTAAAGGTCTGCATGAGGGTAAAGGTAGCACCGGCGTCAGTAGAGAGATACACCTTCATGGTCACAGCGCCGTTGGCCCTGTAGGCAAAAGAGAGGCTCTTGGTACCCACTGGAGAGAAATCCACATAATAGTCCATATAACCAATGGCACCGCTAGTAGCGTCGTACTGGTTGAAGCTGGCGCAGCTGCCTGAAGCAGGAGATGCGATAGTAGTATTGCCTGTAGTAGAGGCCCAGCCGGATATAGCTGCCGTAGAAGCTGCGTTTTTGCGCCAGCTACGGTCACCGTAGGCAGGCCATGTACGCCAGTTGTTTGCATTAGGCAGATCCTGCACAGAGTTACCATTATCCCATACACCTCCTGTCACGCCATCAAAGTTTTCGCTGGCAGGGAGGGTGGCATAGGTAGGAGCGCCGAGTGCTGTAGGTGGTGTCCATGTATACGTCTGACCTGAAACCGGAGCTGCAGGGTTAGTAGCACTGGCAGTGAAGCGCACTGTCGAGGTGCTGGCAGCCGTACCTGCAGTATTCTGTGAGGTAGGTGCAGACCAGGCAGTAGAGGTAGCGCCTGTCAGGTTCTTCCAGTCGCGGTATGAAGCACCGCGGAGACCTACCTGTGGAGATGTAGTGCTGGTACCTGCAGCGCTGCATGCACCATATACTATATTGATCACATTGGTAGTCTTGCTCAGGCGGATCTGGAACGTGATCCTATCGCCAGACGTAGCCGTACGAGCGAGATCTGTATACTGTACTACGAATGTGCTGCCGAGATTCTGGTAAGAAATGTCTGGGGCTGCACCAGCGGCTGTAGAGGCTACCAGATCCAGACCGAATCCAGAAATGGCACCATCATAACCATTGGTAGCGGTACCAGAGTTACTGGTTTGAGAGATCGGATTGATCTGGCCAGCAGTAGACTGCTGTGTACCGAATCCAATAAAACCATTACTCGAAACCCATATACTATTGTATGCACGATAGTTGTAGGTGAAATTCCATGGCAATGAAACAGTATACAGCGCATCTGTACCGGCAGTGGTGCCGCTGGCCAATGATGTACCGCCTGTCAGGGCTGTGTACGTACCGGACGAGCCGGCGTAGGTGTAGTTTGCTATACCCTGCGCAAAGGCAGCACTACTGAGTGCTACACACAAGACCAAACTTGTGACGATGCGGCCGAAAGCCTGTGTCCATGTGGCTCTCGTGGGAATTTTAGCAGAAGTAAAGGACGGAGTAGATCTCTTCATTTTTACTCGATTTTGTTAGACTTAATAGGGATTTCTATGACTAAAAGTAAGGCGAAACATTTAAATACAAAGCATTTCACTGAAGAAAAACACATAAACACTGCAAAACACTGTAAATCAACAATATAAATTTTGTTTCACCGAAATACCGATAAATATAAGAGGATAGGCTGACCGAAACCGAAACGGTCTCTCAGACATCAAGGAGGCGATAAAGGGTTAAGCACCAAAGGACAGCACAGGACTTCGCTCGCACCTCTGCAGGTTTATCTATGCAGAGCAACAGGATTCAGTGTATGGCAGGCTACAGATCGAAGGGTCTGATAGCAGCTCCTGTTAATTTTATTTAAAGGTAAGATGACAGATTGATAAAACCAAATTTATTTTTCGGCGAGAAGAAAAATAAGTGCCTCTATTTCAGGAATCTAATATTACGCATTAATCCTAAATACTTAGAACGCTTTACTGCTGAGTGCTTAAAGAGAATTTTGTACCGCTCTTCGGTCAGATCTTTCCATTCACCTGCCGTCATAGATAGCAGCGCTGGTGTTGGTTCAAACTCAGGTGTGCTGTGTGGCGTAGCCTGAGAGTTGATAGGGCATACCTGCTGGCAGATATCACAGCCATACATCCAGTTGGCGAATTTTCCGCTGTACGCATCCGGTATCACGCTCTCCTTCAGCTCTATGGTAAAGTAGGATATACACTTGCTGCCATCTACCCGGTACGGCTCGTAGATAGCCTCTGTAGGGCAGGCATCGATACAGCGGGTACAGGAGCCGCAGTAGTCCTTGACCGGGCTGTCATACTCCAGCTCCAGGTCTATGATACACTCTGCCAGAAAGAAGTACGAGCCCTGCCGCTTGGTCAGCAGGTTTGTATTCTTGCCTACCCAGCCTATGCCGCTGCGCTGCGCCCAGGCGCGCTCCAGTACAGGCGCCGAGTCTACAAAGCTCCTCCCCTGCACATCTCCCGCCAGCTCGCGTATGTAGGCCATCAGCTCATTGAGCCGTGCGCGTACGACGTCGTGATAGTCCTGCCCGAGAGCGTACATGGCTATCTGTGGTGCTGTAGGGTCTGCCTGTTTCTTGTCGGTATAGTAGTTGTATGACAGGGAGATGACTGAGCGGGCGCCCTCTACGAGCTTAGTAGGGTCTATGCGCTTGTCAAAGTTTCTCGCCATGTAGTCCATGGTGCCATGGCGGCCCTGCGCCAGCCAGGCCTCCAGCTGCCGGGCCTCCTCGGTCAGCTCTCCTGCGCGCGCTATACCCACACTGACGAAGCCGAGCTGCCGCGCCCGCTCCTTGATCTGGTATGTGATGGTACTGACGTTTGCCATGAAAAAACTGCTGCTCACCTATACTCTGCAAATCTCGCTGAAATACACGTAATCATGACTGAAATCTAACAATTAGATAACACATTCTGCGTTGTTTTGCAGTATATACAGTAAAGCCAAAGGCATGAAATATTTCAGACTGCTCACCTCCCTCCTGCTGCTGCTCACCGGTACTGCGGTTTTCGCCGAAGGCGATGCCACGACCACAGAGTCGGCCATACGCGACCTGAAGGTACTCTCGTGGAATATCTACATGCTGCCTCCTATCGTGCCTATGAAGGGCCGCCTGGAGCGCGCGCAGGCTATCGTAGACACGCTCAATAAGTCTGAGACTGACATCATCGTCTTTCAGGAGGCCTTTCACGCAGGTGCGCTGGCCGTGATCCGCAAGGGACTGGAGACACAGTACCCGTTCATGTACGGCCCCTTCAATCCGAGCCATAGCCCATTCCGCATCAGCTCTGGTGTGTGGGTAGTGAGCCGCATACCGCTGGATGTGAAAGGGGTGATAGAGTTTAACATAGCCAAAGAAAATGACCGCATAGCCAAGAAGGGCGCTGCCCTGCTGGAGGGCACCTGGGGTGGCAAGAAGTTTCAGATACTGGGCACCCACCTGCAGGCACAGGAGCAGCAGAAGATACGCAATATCCAGATACGCAATATGCACGATAGCCTGCTGGTCAAGTACAAAGAGGACGGCGTACCACAGATCATCTGTGGTGATATGAATACGGAGAAAGAGATCAGCGAGCGCTACTCAGGCATGCTCACCGGCCTCGATGCAGAGGATGGCGATATGACCGGCATACAAAAGAGCACCTACGACGGCACCAATAATGAACTCGCGCTGTCTGTATGGAAGAAAGACAGGACCTCCCTGGACTACATCCTTTTCCGCCGCAATAATGCAGCCTGCCGTATCACAGAGCGCCACGTAAGCGTCTTCAAGCGCCCATGGCGCAAAGGCCACGTAGACCTCTCTGACCACTACGCCGTAGGCTGTGATGTCAAGTTTGGCTGCGAAGATGTGAAGGGTACTGCGCCCAGGCAGTGAGCCATATTCCCCTGTTTTAATTGTTTTCATCTAGCGGCTACTTCTTCTGGAGTGTGCGAGGTGTTATGTAGCGCCTTTTGTGATACTGCGTCTCCACCCCCTACCCCCGCCAGCGGGGGATAGCATATACGCCGTCCTATCGGGCTGTCTTTCCGACAAGCGGAGAGAAACAACCGTCATAAAAAGCCTACCACTCTTTTACTGCTTAATTCCAAAAGTTCGCGAAGCGAACATATCCCCCGCTGGCGGGGGCAGGGGGTGGAGGCACATTAGCCACCCAAGAGAAAACCTCTGATCACAATCACACCTCAAAGTTCGCGCAGCGAACATATCCCCCGCTGGCGGGGGCAAGGGGGTGGAGGCACATTATCCTCCTAAGAGAAAACCCCGATCACGATCACACCTCCAAAGTTCGCGCAGCGAACGCTATCCCCCACTGGCGGGGGCAGGGGGTGGAGGCACATCAGCCCCGGCGGCGCAAACTCCGAGGCTCCAGCGCCGGATAGCCGCGATCATCTATCCACTGCTCTATCACGCTCCTGACACCGGCCATATTGGTCAGCACCTCCCTATCATCAAATCGCATTACCGTATATCCGGCCAGTTCCAGATCATGTTGCTTCTTGCGGTCCTTCTCCTGCACGTCCTCATAGTGATGCGTCAGGCCATCCACCTCTATCACCAGCCGGAGCTCTTTGCACATAAAATCGGCTATATAGTCCAGGATAGGCCGCTGCCTCCGAAAAGTATAGCCACGCATCTCGCCAGCTCTCAGTGCATACTTCCACAGGCATGCCTCAGCCTTGGTCATGTTTTTACGCAGGTTATTGGCAAAGGGCTGGAGGGTCTTGTTGTAGTGATGATTGCTATAGGTTCCCATGTGGGCTAAGATAGTGCCTTGTCGCGAGATTCTCTCCACCCCCTGCCCCCGCCAGCGGGGGATAGCATATACGCAGCCCCTTGGGCTGCTTTTCCCGACAAGCGGAGAGAAACAACCGTCATAAAAGCCTCCCCCCCCTTACTGCCTATTCCAAAAGTTCGCAAAGCGAACGCTATCCCCCGCTGGCGGGGGCAGGGGGTGGAGGCACATTAGCTACACAGGCACCAAACTTTCCCTATTTTCACCACCGCAAAAAAACGGCGCACGATGAAGATAGCCCTCATAGGATACGGCAAGATGGGAAAGACCATAGAGCAGGTGATCAAAGACCAGCAGCAGGGCGATGAGATCATCATCCTGAGCCGCGAGGAGGTGAGCGCAGAGCGCCTGCGCGGAGCAGACGTAGCGATAGAATTCACCCGGCCGGATGCAGCCATAGGCAATATACACCACTGCCTCGATGCCGGCGTACCGGTAGTAGTAGGCACCACAGCCTGGCTGGACAGGCTGGATGAGGTCCGGGCTGCAGTGCAGGAAAAGAATGGCGCACTATTCTACGCGCCCAATTTCTCCATCGGCGTCAATATCTTCTTTGAAGTCAATAGGCGCCTCGCCGCTATCATGCAGCAGCAGCCGCAGTACGATGTAGCCATAGAGGAGATCCACCATACCGAGAAGCTGGACGCGCCGAGCGGCACCGCCATCCGCACCGCAGAGGTGATACTGGACGAGCTGCCGCGCAAAAAAGGCTGGGAGCTGGCAGCCGGACCGGAGGCTACGGCATCACCGTCATTGTTAATTACTGCTAAACGTGAGCCGCATGTACCGGGCACACACATAGTGACCTACAGCTCAGAGGCAGACGAGATCCAGCTCATCCATCAGGCGCGAACCCGCAGGGGCTTTGCAGAAGGGGCCGTCATGGCCGCGCGCTGGCTGGTAGGCCGCAGGGGTGTCTATGAGATGAAAGACATGCTCGCCTTCTGATCCGCCACCGCGCTATACACAAGATTTTTTCCATCTTTACGATTATTATCTGACCTATACCTAACATCAAGATACACGCATGATCTTCGCCGTCATAGTCCTCATATACGCCATCGGCATCCGCATCGGCACACAGAAAATATTTGAGAAGCAGGGCATACCCGCCTGGAAGGCATGGGTACCCGTGGTCTGCTCCATGGAGTGGTACAAGCTGATAGACAAGCCTACCTGGTGGACCGCCTGGCTCTTCGTGCCGGGTGTCAACCTATTCTACTGGGCGGGCCAGCTCACCCGCATGAGCACTGCACATGGCAGGAGCGAGTTTCTGGATCACTTCCTCGCGGTAGTAGCAGCACCGGTCTACTGGCCGTGGCTCGCGTACAATGACAAGATCAAATACATCTCCCCTACCGGCCTGCGGCCAAATCAGAAGCCGTTTCCTAAGGGTGTGATACGCGAGTGGGCCGATGCGCTGATCTTTGCGCTCTGCGCGGCATACCTGCTGCGTATGTTTGTGTTTGAGGCCTATACCATCCCTACGCCGTCTATGGAGAAAACACTCCTGGTGGGCGACTTCCTCTTCGTGAGCAAGTTTCACTATGGCGCGCGCATACCGCAGACGCCGCTCGCGCTGCCGCTCGTGCACCACAGCCTGCCGGGATCTACCACTCAGTCATACCTCGAGTGGATCAAGCTGCCATTTATGAAGCTGCCTGCGCTGCAGAAAGTAAAGCGCTACGACATGGTCGTGTTCAATTTCCCCGCAGGGGACACAGTGGCCCTGATGAAGCAGGACCGCACCTACTATGACCTGCTGCGCGAGGCGGAGTACCAGCTCAGACAGGAGGGCAACACAACTACCAGCCCTATAGACCGGGTGAAGGAGCAGTACCAGACCGAGATCAAGGCCCGCCCTGTAGACAAGCGTGAGAACTATATCAAGCGCTGCGTAGGCGTGCCGGGAGACAAGCTCCAGATCAAAGACGGTGTGCTGTATATCAATGACGCCGTAGCCTTTGAGCCGGAGAATGCCTACCTGCCGTGGTCAGTGACCTTTGCAGACAATGTGGAGCTGAATGAAGAGAGCGCTGCCCGCTTCTGCCAGGACTATACTGCCGAGCTGATGGGCCAGGAGGCGCACAACTCATTCGTGTTCCGCCTCACCAAGGAAAACGCCGCGAAACTCAACGGCGTGTCTGGTATCAAAGCCGTGCGCCCGTACTTCTACCCGGCAGATAATAAGATGTTCCCTGTAGCCAATATCTTCCCAAATGACTTCAAGTACTATCACTGGAATATAGACAACTTCGGCCCGGTCACGCTGCCAAAGAAGGGTGATGTGCTGACGCTGAATGACAGCACCATCTCACAGTACCGCCGCCTCATACAGATCTACGAGGGCAATAAGCTGGAGGAGAAAGACGGCAAGATCTATATCAATGGCAAGGAGACCACGCAGTATACCACAAAGATGGGCTACTACTGGATGATGGGCGACAACCGTCACAACTCTGCCGACTCCCGCTTCTGGGGCTTCGTACCGGAGGACCACATCGTGGGCAAGGCCTGGTTCATCTGGTTTAGCTGGGATACAAATGCACCGGACTTCCTGCACAAAGTCCGCTGGAACCGCCTCTTCACAAACATCCACAATAAGTGGGCACCGAAAGACTAGTACAATAACATACGCATCTGCTAAGCCCCGGTATCTGCCGAGGCTTTTTATTTTTTAATGAACTTCAAGATTGAATAAATCGTCTATTGGATTTAAATATTTTAGATCACTAAATCTAACCTGAAGCCTCACTGTATTTAGATCTACTGTATCTTCAGAAACAATCTGGGCTCCGAATTTGCTTACGGAATCTCGTAGTTTGAATATATTTTTTTGATATAATTTTTTATCTAGTATATATGTTTTAGAATAAAATTGTATAGGAGATTGCGGGCTAAAACTATTGTTATTCTCCTTCCTTTCTATATTGTTTATTCTATTGAAGATTTCCTCTAGCTTATCTAAAATCACCGTGTCTTTATCTCCGACCACAAATTTTTCCCTAATAATTATATCCTTACTAGCCCGATAAATTGGATTATCAATCTCGGTCTCAGACATTGCCTGTTCTATAGCGCTTATCAATTTCGGTTTCAAAGATTCTACCCCTGCCATATCATCTTCATAAAATATTGTTCTTTCTGTAACAATATCGAATGGCAAAACAGTGCCCTTTTCAGCAAGTGTTACGACTGGTAATCTTTTAGCATGCCTAACTGCTAATTCATACATAACATTGGGATTCAATTCGCTTAGGTTAGCAATCACCAAATCATTGGTAAGAAGCCTTTCAATAACTTGGTTTGTTATAGAACCGGGCATGTCAATCTCATGGGCTGCATTTGATTTAAAGCCTAAATCAGCCAATACCGGCTTAATAACTGCTTGTATCAGTCCATCAGTCTTTCTGCGAGTTAGCGAAAGTTCGTTTCCTATAGGTGTTATTATAAAACATGTTTTGTCTTTTACAATCTTACTTTCATCACTTTTAGCCATAGATCAAATTTTGCCTAAGATAATTAAAGCTCAATAAATTGTAGCTTATTCACAAAATGAATAAAAAAGAGCGCGTAGATTTTATCATCCAAAAGCTGGAGGAACTCTACCCTACAGTACCTATCCCGCTCGATCACAAAGATGCTTACACGCTGCTCGTAGCGGTGCTGCTCTCTGCCCAGTGCACGGACAAGCGTGTGAATGAAGTGACACCCGACCTCTTTGCCCTGGCAGATACGCCCAGGAAGATGATGAGGCTGGATGTAGAAGAGATACGCGAGATCATCCGCCCCTGCGGCCTCTCTCCTACCAAGTCTAAGGCTATCTCCGAGCTGTCGCGCATCCTCATGGAGAAATATAACGGCGCGGTGCCGCAGACCTTTGAGGAGCTGGAGGAGCTGCCCGGCGTGGGCCACAAGACAGCCTCTGTGGTCATGTCTCAGGCTTTTGGAGTACCGGCCTTCCCCGTAGATACGCACATACACCGTCTCATGACCCGCTGGAAGCTGACCAATGGCAAAAACGTAGAGCAAACGGAGAAAGACGCCAAGCGCCTATTCCCCGAGGCGCTATGGAATAAACTGCACCTACAGATCATCTTCTTTGGCCGCGAGTACTGCCCCGCGCGGGGCCATGACCCTGAGCTGTGCCCTATCTGCTCTCAGATCTAGACGTTAGACATTAGACGATAGACGTTAGATAAATACAGCTGCGCGACGCTGTAGGATTATCGCTATCATTGCACTGTCTATTGTCTAACGTCTAATATCTAGCGTCTCCTTATTATGAAGATGAACAAAGTAGATAGCCCCTGGCAGATCAAAGCCAGTGAGCTGAAATATGCCAACCCCTGGATCAGCATCACCGAGCACCAGGTGGTCAACCCCTCCGGCAATGACGGCATCTATGGCGTCGTTCACTTTCGCAACTACGCCGTGGCTATCATCCCGCTGGACGAGGACTATAATACCTGGATCGTAGGCCAGTACCGCTTCCCGCTGGACTCCTATGAGTGGGAGGTAGTAGAGGGCGGCTGCCCCGAGGGTACCTCTCCGCTGGATACGGCTAAGCGCGAACTGCATGAAGAAGTAGGCCTGCAGGCCGAGCACTACGAGATGATCCTCGAGATGCAGCTATCAAACTCTACGACAGATGAAGTATCCTACAGCTTTGTAGCCAAGGGGCTCTCCTACATAGGAGAGAAACCAGAGGAAGATGAAAAGCTGGCTATCCGCAAAATACCTTTCGAGGAACTGTATCAGATGACCATGCGCGGCGAGATACGTGATGGCCTGGCAGTAGCCACTATCCTGAAGACAAAACTCCTCATAGACGCAGGCCGCATCTAGTCTCCGCTACCGTAATACTCATACTCGCGCGTCTCTATCATAGAGTCATCTGCCAGTGTAGTGCGCGTAGCTACCCCATTGAGATAGTCCAGGGTGTAGAGGTACCTGACAGTATAGGAGGTGCCGCCGGCTATATAGGTCTCAGTTTTCTTCAGGTTAGCCGAGGAGCTACCCAGAAATTTCTTTCCCAGGTTTTCATAGCCCAGCGTATTGCTTGTACCAGTGTAGAAAGTCCGGCTGATGGCATAGCTGCCCGAGATAGCAGACGCGATAGTGTCATAGACGTTATTGCCACCCGCTATTGTATAGCTGGTTGCGTTGTCCGCATGAGCTATATCTGACAGCGCGATGCGGTGCCCGCCGGCATCATAGCTGATCGCATAGTCTGCCTGTATCCCACCGGGCACGCGGGCGCTGTAGCCCGTGGCCCTGCCTCCGGCATCCAGCCGGTACACCCATGTGTAGCCTATGATGCCACTCACCGAGTGTGTATAGACCACACTATCACCTGCATAGGCAAACTGATCTACCGTATCGCACTGCGTGATAGTGATCACGCGGCCCTCCTCGTCATAGAGGTAGTTCGTCACACAGGGATCACCGTCTATCGTCATACTTTTCACCAGGCCGGGGCCGCTGGCCGGAGTGGCTTTGCGGCAGGCAGTGATAGCGGTGCAGGAGAGTACTGTGAGAGCGAGGTATAGCAGTGTGCGATGCATGGCATTTTAAATCTACAGCATTTGCCGCAGCTGTGCAATCGCTATATGCGTGAGAATAGCATCAGGGCATATTCACCGCCCATATATTGATTGAGGTAGAGTACGCGACGTATAGCAGCAGGTGCGCCCGTAGGCAGCATAGCCGCAGGTATGCGCTGCTCGCGCAGGATACGCGCCGCCACCCACGCACCAAAGGCCGCAGATGCACTGTACTCGCCCGTCAGATGCTTGTAGTATGCTTTGGTAGCATGAGGCAGCAGGTTATCTTGCACCTCCAGCAGGAGTTTATCATTGACCACACAGCCGCTGCGGCCGCTCACCACTACGTCTATGTCTGCTGCACTGACACCTTGCGCAGCGAGGAAACGCTCCACAGCCCTACTGAGCTGCGCAGCATCCCTGATACCAAAAAGGGTCTGCACACCATCCAGCGTAGCATACGCATTGCCCGTACGCTCAGCGCCCAGCGTGATAAAGGATGCCCCCTCTCCCTGTATCGTACCCCGCGTACCGGAGGTGTAGAGGTCAAAGTTGCGCACCGTTTCCTCCTTGTAGTAGCCTACGCGGCGTGTGATATTGTAGTGGTGCGGATCTGTCTCGTCAAAGCCTCCTATCAGCATCCGCTTCTGCGGCGCATCTGCTATCTGCATCATCGCATCCAGCACCCCACTCTCAAAGGAGAATGCCCTATGCACGTACGTCGTATTATAGTTAGTGCAGCGCAGCGAGAGGGCTATAGCGCCGGAGAGCGCATTGTACGTACTCTGTGTGAAGTGTGTCGGCGTCAGGTGCTGCTCATTATTGGCCAGCATCTCCTGTAGGAATTTGATCGTATCATCTGCACAGCCGTAGCCCGTGCCTGTCAGGATGCCATCAGGCATGGCGAGGCCGGCATCTGTCATGCATATCTTAGCCGCGCTCATACCTATGCGGATGATGCGGCTCATGCGGCGTAGCGTCACGGGATTGATGTATTGCTTGAAGTCCGGCGTGACACTCTTCAGGATATTCTCTTCATAGTGCAGCGGCTCATCCAGAAATGTAGCATGATCCCACGTAGCCTGCGGCGATACCGCGCCTATACCCTGTATGTAGTAGCGCAGACTCATAGGTCTTTCACTTTTGAGAATAGCAATGAAGTATTAGTACCGCCAAAGCCAAATGAATTGGACAGCACGTGGCGCACCGGGCCGTTAGCTACCTGCTCAGTGAGCGGTGTGATATCCAGTTCCTCCATCTTGTTGCGGAAGTTCAGATTAGTATACCGCGTATCATGAGCGATAGCCAAAAGGCTAAAGACTGCCTCCAGGCTACCCGCAGCCGCGAGTGTATGCCCGGTATAGGCTTTGGTAGAGCTGAATGGTGGCGGCTGTGTGCCAAAGAGGCGCTGTATGGCCATACCTTCGGCCAGGTCATTATTCTCAGTCGCAGTGCCGTGTGCGTTGATATAGTTGATATCAGACTCCGGGAGTCCTGCCATCCTGATGGCCTGCTGCATAGAGAGCAGTGCACCATCACCATTGGGCGAGGACGCGGTCTGATGAAAGGCATCATTCGTATTGCTGTAGCCGGTCAGCTCGCCCCATATCTCCCTGCCATCCTTTGCCAGTGCTTCACTCTCTAGCACGAGGTAAGCGGCTGCCTCGCCCAGGTTGATACCCTTGCGCGTCTGGTCAAATGGCCTGCAGGGCTCGCTGTCGAGTATCATCAGGATCTTAAAGCCATTGATGGTGAATTTGCATAGCGCATCTGCACCGCCGCATATCACTCTATCCAGGTGACCATGTTTGATCAGCTGCGCACCGAGGATGATAGCATTGGAGGAGGAGGAACACGCAGTACTGACGGTAGAGATGTAGTCATGGATACCAAGGATCGCAGCCACTTTCTCCGTATGATCTGCACTATCCAGCGTATCTGCATACTGAGTGAAATCCCCCACCGCCTTCGGCTCTTGCAGCTCGTGAAAGTAGCGCTCAAATTCACGCATTCCTCCAGTAGTAGTGGCAGAGATAAAGCCCGTACGCACACCATTGTCTTCGGAGATAGTGATGCCCGCATCGCGCATAGCTTCTTGCGCAGCTATGATAGATAGTAGTGTGGTACGTGTCAGCCCTGTAGTATCCGCCAGCCCCGTCATAGCTGCCAGCTCCGCATCTGTCAGGCTCACCTCACCTACAGGCATAGACGAGTGCTGCGAGTGCAGGTATCGCATGGTACCTATGCCTGAGCGCTCGTCATACAGCGACTGAAATGCCTCAGCCACATTGTGGCCTATGGCAGAGATAGCGCCCATGCCGGTCACATAGACGCGCGGCATTATGCAGGTGGGTTGGCAGCAGCCAGTGCACGCTGCTCAGTGATATACTCAGCTATGGTCTTTACACTGTGAAATATCTTGCGGCCATCCTTAGGATCGGTGATCTTGATCTGGTAGTTTTTGTCCAGCAGCACGATGATCTCGAGCGCGTCTATAGAGTCCAGCCCGAGGCCTTCGCCAAAGAGGGGCATATCATCAGCTATATCATCAGGCGTCATACCCTCCAGGTTGAGGCGCTCTATCAGTTCTTTCTTGAGGTCGAGGATGAGATTATCCATCTTTCACTGTCAGTTTTAGACTGGCGAAAGTAGGAAACAAAAGCTAATCAAATGGTTGGAAAATATGCCTTAGAGCAGGCACAAAGATTTACAATGCGCTCCGGATAAGGGTAAAAGAGGCTTTTTGACTCTCAGTGGAGCAAAAATCCTCCCTATCCTGGCGGAGGGCCGGGCTATCGGTAGGTAGTAACCGTAGGTCACGCAGCAGTGTCGGGTTTTATTGACCTGGGCAGAAGGGTTAGAACGCTGCCCGGATGATCAATGAGAAACTACCCGTTCATTCTGTTACGCAGCAGCACTCCACCAAAGGAGGCCATTACCACGGCTATTGTCACTATGAAGATCAGCAGATCACTAGACATAGCTCAAAATTTTATGCTACAAATATAAAGATTATTTCACTTTTCCAAGTTTTTCCGACCCGTTTTTTTGAGCAATAGCAACGAAAGCAGGGCATTTTAGCATGTTTTTACAAAACCGTGACTTAGGCGTTTGACCATCATTTATTCACATGAGGTTTTTGCATTTGTTACCCATTAGTTTATTTTCGTCAGGCTCAATAAAATTTCACTCATGAATTTACACGAATATCAGGCGAAAGAACTGCTCAAAAAGAATGGCGCCCTCATACAGGAAGGTATCGTAGCTACCACTCCTGAAGAAGCTGTAGCAGCAGCACAGACCCTCAAAGAAAAATACAACAGCGACTGGGTAGTGGTGAAGAGCCAGATACACGCCGGTGGCCGTGGCAAAGGCAAAATACAAGGCAAAGACCAGAATGGTGTAGCCCTGGCCAAGAGCCATGATAAAGTAAAAGAAATATCTACCAACCTCCTCGGTGGCACCCTGGTCACGATCCAGACAGGCCCTGCGGGCAAGAAGGTGACAAAGGTACTCGTAGCACAGGATGTATACTATCCGGGCGAGAGCGAGACCAAGGAGCTCTATATCTCCATGCTGCTGGACCGTGGTACCGGCAAGAATGTATTCATCTACTCTACAGAGGGCGGTATGGATATAGAGGAGGTGGCAGCACACACACCTGAGAAGGTACACAAGGAGTGGGTAGACCCGTCTGTGGGATTACAAGACTTCCAGTGCCGCAAGATGGCATTCAACCTCGGCCTCTCCGGCAATGCCTTCAAAGAGATGACCAAATTCATCAAGGCGCTGTACAAGACCTATCTCTCTACAGATGCCAGCATGGTAGAGATCAACCCTTGCCTCAAGACATCTGACAATAAGATACTGGCTGTAGACTGCAAGCTGGGCCTGGATGACAATGCACTCTATCGTCACCCTGACCTGCTGGCACTGCGCGACCTGAATGAAGAAGATCCTACCGAGACCGAAGCTGCTGATGCAGAACTCAACTACGTGAAGCTGGATGGCAACGTAGGCTGTATGGTAAACGGTGCCGGCCTGGCCATGGCTACCATGGATATGATCCAGCTCTCCGGCGGCTCTCCGGCCAACTTCCTGGACGTAGGTGGCACAGCCAATGCAGAGCGCGTGGAGAAGGCATTCCGCATCATCCTGCGCGATCCTAATGTGAAGGCTATCCTCGTCAATATCTTTGGTGGTATCGTACGCTGCGACCGTGTGGCGCAGGGTATCGTAGACGCCTACAAGTCTATAGGCAATATCCCTGTGCCTATCATCGTGCGCCTCCAGGGCACCAACGCCAAGGAAGCAAAAGAACTGATAGACAAATCAGGCCTGCAGGTCCGCTCAGCTATCCAGCTGAAGGAAGCAGCAGAAGAAGTAAAGAAAGCACTGGTATAATATCAGTTGACGGGTGCCGGTTGGCAGCTGTCTGGAAATCAAAAAATACAAAGCCGGAGTTAATGCTCCGGCTTTTTTTATTTCTATTCAATCCCTCGCAAACAAATACAGGAACAGCACCCGCGAGTACCGCAGTATCAGCGGCAGCACCGCCAGCAGCAGTGCACAGGCTATGCCAAAGGACACCAGCAGGTCCAGGCGTAATACGAGGTACGATACCAGCAGTGATACGATGAGCAACAGCATCACGATAGGATAGCTCACCCACATAGCCCCGAGGTAGAATCCCGGCTCTATCTGTATGTCCCTGCCGCATACCGGGCAGGTGTCAGGCATATCCAGCAGGCCCGAGAGATGATAGTGGCTGGGGTGTATGAATAGGTGCCCCTCATGGCAGCGCGGGCAGCGGCAGCGCAGGATAGCGGCGGTGGTAGACAGCGGGGCAGATGGAGGCACTACTTGTACATTTTATTTTTGTGGAGGGCGCCGGAGGAGTAGCGCTTGCGGTAGGTTTTCTTTTCCGTATCCACCTTCTTCTCCACGGCTATGATGTTCTTCTGGTTTCGCGTGATGGTGAGCGGCGGGCCGGTCAGGTCCATCTCCACCCCTCCCCTCTTTACAGTGAATACGACTTCCTTCGTAGAGTTTTTGTCAGAGTATTTATCCAGCATGCTCTGAAAGTTTTCCTTCGTCAGCGGCTTGCCATTGATCGCTACCAGCACATCACCCTCGCGCATGCCTATCTGGTCCAGCGTCACATTGGTCACGTAGTACTCCTTGCTGGCCTTGGTGTAGCGGTACTGCGCATTGACGAATAGGCGCTCCGTATCCACGCGCTGCGCCTCATACTTCCAGCCCAGGGTAGAGAGGTATTCATTGTAGTCCACATGCAGCGTATCCTTCACATATTTATCAAAGAAGTCTTGCACCTCCGGGTAGCTGTACTTAGCCATCTCGGTGATCACATTCTCATCTTTCAGCACATAGTTGGCCCGGGCATTATTTTTCATATCCGTCATCACAGACTCCAGTGTCTGCTCGCCCTTGCTCAGCCGCATGATGCGCAGGTCCAGCATCATGGCCATGATCGCACCTTTGTAGTAGAAGTTCTGGTAGCCGCGCTCATTGCCATCCAGGTAGCAGCGCTCGCTCTGCTCGGTCAGCGAGTACGGCTCATAAAACTGCGCCAGGCTGATCTTATTCCTGATCTCGGTGATAAACTCCTGCTCTGTCAGCAGTTCCTTGCGGTACTGCATCAGCAGCGAGAAGTACTCTGTGAATCCCTCATAGATCCAGAGGTTGCCCGTCTGCATCTTGGCGCGCAGGTTGAGCTTATTGGTCATGTCCGTCTTCATGTTGATCGGCTCAAAGAGGTGGAATAGCTCATGAGACGTAGTGAGCTGCAGGTCGCGCAGGGTCTTCAGCATATTATTGCCTTCGGCAAAGTAGTAGACCGAGGAGCCGGAGTGCTCCACAGCGCCATACTCATCCTCCTTGCGCACACCATTGCGCGCGGGGTCAGCATAGTTGATCAGAAAGTAATAATCCCTGGCACTAAAGCCACCGCAAAAGGCATCTGCACCCTCACTCACAGACTGGAGTACCTTGGCTATATCATGTACCTTCACATTATCCCGCTCAGACCACAGGCAGATATGGTAGTGCGTCTTGCCCACTATATAGCCTGTCTCTTTCTCACGGTTGTACATGATAGGGTTATCCAGCAGTGCCAGGTAGCTGGCCGCCGCCGCCGTATCTACCCTGCCGGCAGGGCCGAGGCCTAGGGCAGAGTGGCCATACATAGCCTCGGGGCGCACGATCTCCAGGCGGTAGGGTGCATTCTCATAGCCCTCCAGGTAGCCTGCCACCGCGTGAAAATTGATCATAAAGTGCCGGTCCTTTACAAAGCTGGTGCCCAGCTGGCGCATCAGGATACCCGGCTCCTCGTAGTGCCAGGAGTCATGCATGGTATAGGCTATACGGCTCAGCCGCTGTGCGGGGTATATCTCATATTCATTCAGGGAGATGCGCGTCACGGTCAGGTCACGGCCGTCTTTGTCCAGCGCACGGAGGCCTGAGATTAATTTTCCGGTCTTGAGCTCAGATATACAGCCGGGCACATTGGAGGGCAAAACGAAGCGGACTTTGTCCAGGTCTATCTGCGGGGATTGTATCTCTACTTTCAGGCTAAAACTATCTGACTCATTGAGGTTCAGCCGGATAAGGAAGGCATCCGTACCACCATAGGACGAGACTGCCCACCCCATCATCAGCATGATGATATACGTTTTCAGGTCAGTGCACGCGTGGATCCCTTTAGCCAAGTGATAGATTGATGTATCGAAATTAAAATTTGCCTCTATAAAATATAAACGCCTTTATTAAAATTGTAGTACAAACTGAAAGTCCTCAATGTCGATACCCCAATGGATGACGCGCACTGACCTCCTACTCGGTCAAGACGCAATAAAGAAGCTGATGGATGCACACGTACTGGTAGTAGGGCTGGGAGGTGTGGGCGGTATCTGCGCTGAGATGATAGCCCGCTCCGGTGTAGGCCGCATGACCATCGTAGATGCAGACGTAGTAGAGGCCAGCAATAGGAACCGCCAGCTGCCGGCACTGGTCAGTACAGACGGCCAGAGCAAGGCCATGGTGCTCGGTGCCCGCCTGCTGGATATCAATCCTGACCTGGACCTAACCATTATTAACGAATTTATCAATCCCACCAATACGCCGGACCTGCTGAAATGCACTAAATTTGACTACGTAGCGGACTGTATAGATACGCTGACCTCCAAGGCCACCCTGATCAAAGAATGCTATGAACATGGCATACCGGTAGCCAGCTCTATGGGCGCCGGCAGCAAGGTAGACCCCACTCAGGTCAAAATATCAGATATAGCCGTAACATATAATTGCAAACTGGCGTATCATGTCAGAAAAAGGCTGCACCGCTCCGGTATCCGCAAGGGTATACAGGTGGTATGGTCTGCCGAGAGGCCTGCTGAGAAGCGCATGATAGTGACCGAGGGTGGCCCCAAAAAGTCTATCGTAGGTACTATCTCCTATATGCCGGCCGTATTTGGCTGTGCTATGGCCAGTATAGTAGTGCGCGGGATCTATGAATAAATGTGATGTATTTGTGCTCTAGTGCTTTAATGATAGAATGAAACACCTGCTCCCCTTATTTTTTGCCCTATTGGCGTGCCATGTGCTGTCTGCTCAGACCGTCACCAAGACGAGCTATGCTGTAGATGAAAACTCGGTGATACGAGACTCTACCGGCCACCGCCTCACCAAGCTGGAGTTTTACCAGGTGGTCATGTCAGGCGAGTACCAGTTCAAACCGGTCAAGGACGACAAAGGCATGATCAAAGAGTTTACCCTCCTGCGTGTCAAAAAATCTGAGAATAATACCAATCTGAATGTCATAGCCTCCAGCACCACCGCCCCCACCACAGGCCTCAAGGTGGGCGATGAGGCTCCCGAGCTATCTGGTACAGATATGACAGACTCCGTCACCTATGACCTGGCTGAGCTCAAAGGGCAGAAAGTCATCGTACTCAATTTCTGGTTTAGCACCTGCCGGCCGTGTATAGAGGAGGTAGAGGATCTCAACAGGCTGCAGGAGCGGTACAAGGACCGCAAGGATATCGTCTTCATAGCACCTACGTTTGACTATCCCGAGATAGCAGATAGCTTTATGACCCGGCATCCGTTCAACTATGTGGTGATACCCGAGGCCTACGAGGCAGTACGGATGTACAAGGCTGTCTCTTTCCCACTGAATGTGATCATAGGCCTGGATGGCAAGATAGCCTATATCTCTGCCGGTGGCCTGCCGGGTATAGAGTATGTGATGGACCGCAAGATACGCGAGCTGCTGCAGCTACCGCAGCGCGATCCCTACCAGGGGCACTGATCAGTACTTCAGTTCCTTGTAGGGCGAGCGTTTCAGTTCTTCAAATAGTTTCCTGCATTTGCCATCAGCGCTCTGTGCATTCAGCGCAAAGAGCCAGAAATTCTCATAATCTCCCTGATTCATAGCCAGCTGCATGGTACCCTGAGATTTGTGCTCAGCTATCTCCCAGTTTACGATCACTTTGTAGTTGAGTCTATTCAGGTATCCGAATGGCGTAGACACATCAAAGCGGTACAGCGCCGTATCTCCCACCACCTTGGTCTCTTCATACTGCTTCAGCTCGGCAAAGTGTGTATGAGTCGTATCTGTCTTAGATGATACCGTCACACCCAGTATCACCGGGCGGTCCGTGACCTTCAGGCTCTTGACGGCAGAGAGGGCCAGCATAGTGGCAGCCTTGTGGCCGCCGTGTGTCTCCGGCGTAGGCAGCAGGCAGAAGACGAAATCATAGCGCTCCTGTGTGAGCAGTTCATGCAGTTTGGTCGTCACTTTGAGTACATCCCAGGTGGTGTCCAGCGGCTCGCGCTCATTGAGCCCATAGTGCGCATCCTTCTGATCCAGAAAGTAGATATGCCTCATGCCTATGATCTTGCCGGCATTGGTCAGCTCCTGCTTGCGTATGCGCGGCAGATTGGCCCGGCCCACGGCAGGGTCAGTGAGGTCCAGTCCGTAGTATTCATTGCCCAGGGTAGAGTATTTGTAGCCCGCCTCGCCATTGGTCACCACACATTGGTCCACAGTGCCATTCAGGTGGTGGGTGATCTTGTAGATCACAGCGGCCATACCCGTCTCATCGTCCGGGTGGGCGGTGACTACGAGTACTTTGGGGCCTTCCTCCTGTAGCGTGGGGAAGGAGGTGGCGGTATTTTTATCAGTGGTAGCCTTGGTTTGCGCTATAGCTGAAACTAAAGCTACCAATGCAGTGAGGGTGAGGAGTATCTTTTTCATGACTCAAACTTACAGGTAAATCTTTAGAGAAACAGGATTGCTGACCTCCACAAAAACTATCTAAAAGTATAGCCACTGTGGATCATTAGTCCTTGTGCCCGCAAATTTTATCTTTGCAGCGCAAAAAAAATCAGGATATGGCTCTCCAATGTGGTATCGTAGGCCTGCCGAATGTAGGCAAGTCAACATTATTTAACGCGATCAGCTCCGGCAAGGCGCAGGCTGCTAACTTCCCTTTCTGCACCATAGAGCCCAATACAGGCATGGTGGTAGTACCGGATGAGCGCCTCAATAAGCTCGAAGAGCTGGTACAGCCGCAAAAGGTGATCCCTACTACGGTAGAGTTCGTAGACATAGCCGGCCTGGTAAAGGGCGCGAGCAAGGGTGAGGGCCTGGGCAACCAGTTTCTGGGCAATATCCGCACAGTAGACGCCATCGTACACGTCGTTCGCTGCTTTGACGATCCTAATATCATACACGTAGACGGCTCGGTCAATCCACGCCGCGACAAGGAAGTAATAGACACCGAGCTGCAACTGAAAGACCTCGAGTCTGTAGACAAGAAGCTGGACAAGGCTAAAAAACTATCTAAGACTGCCGATAAAGAAATACTAAAGAGCATAGAAGTGCTCACAGTATATAAGAATCACCTGGAGACCGGCCAGTCGGCCCGTACCGCTCCGGTATCTGATGATGACAAGCGATTCATAGAAGACATACAGCTCCTCACTGCCAAGCCGGTGATCTATGTATGCAATGTATCTGAGGCTGATGTCAATACCGGCAATAAGTGGGTAGAAGAAGTACGCCAGGCTGCACAGGAGGCCAAAGAAAACGCCGAGGTGATCATCATCTCTGCTGCCATCGAGTCTGATATAGCCCAGCTGGAGACCAAGGAAGACCGCGATGCCTTCCTCGCAGATATGGGCCTGAAAGAGTCCGGCCTCAATAAGCTGATCCGCGCTGCATATAAAGTACTCGGCCTGGAGACCTACTTCACCGCAGGTGTCAAGGAGGTACGCGCCTGGACGATACACAAGGGCTTCAAAGCGCCGCAGGCTGCCGGTGTGATCCACTCTGATTTTGAGAAAGGATTCATCCGCGCGCAGGTCATGTCATACGAGGACTTCGTCAAGTATGGCTCAGAGGCCGCCTGCCGCGAGGTAGGCAGGCTGCGCGTAGAGGGCAAAGAATATATCGTACAGGATGGCGACATCATGCACTTCCTCTTCAATAACTAGGCAGTATTAAGTAGTTAGTATTTAGTATTAAGATAATACACGAATACCTCTCTCCTATGCTGACGTTAGACTTCGATCCGTTTCCGCTGCTGCAGACCGAGCGCCTCGTACTGCGCGAGATAGGCTATCTCGATGCGCAGGAGATACATGTGCTGCGCTCAGATCCGCGTATCATGGCCTACCTGGACCGCGCCCCTGACGCATCTGTAGAGGCTACATCCGCCTTTATAAACCGGCTGAAGGAGACCCGGCAAAACCTCGAGGGCATCGTCTGGGGCATCTCCCTGCGAGACAAGCGCAAGCTCATAGGCACAGCAGGCTTCTGGCGCATAGATGCGGGCCACTGGCGCGCTGAGATAGGCTACACCATGCATCCCGACCATCAGGGCCGCGGCTACATGCATGAGGCGCTTCAGACCATACTGGACTACGGCTGGCAGCGTATGCACCTCCACTCCGTAGAGGCCAATGTCAATCCCAATAATGCAGCTTCTATCCAGCTATTAGAGAACAATGGCTTCATCAAAGAAGGCCACTTCAAAGAGAACTGGTATTACAACGGCAAGTTTCTGGACTCGGCTATTTACTCGCTGCTGCGCAGCAATAAGTAGTAAGTAATAGGTAATAGGTAATAGGACAGAATACTATTTCAGATCAAAGAAGTGGTCCCAGTATTTCTTGTAGCGGGCGCTCTGTTGGTTGGTCTTCTCTGAGAATACTTCCGCGAGGCCGCAGGAAAAACAGGTATCCTGATTGACGCTATAACTTAGAACCCTGGCATTCATATCGTTTTCAATATAGCATTCACGTAGCATTACCAGAGAATCGCTACGCCATAAATAAAGTGAGCGTGATACACCTACATTACTCCCCTCGTAGTCTACGAGAATAGTATTATTCTCGTAGACTACCTTGTAGCCACTCTCACCAGCATCAGCTCTAATGTCATCGTCTCCGCAAAAGAACTCACCGGCATAACCCATTATGGCGCGGTGCGGATCGTATATATACAAGTTATGCTGCCGGTTGCTATTTACATTGCCTGTACTGCTCAGCATGATCTCATAAAAGCCCGGATCTTTATCAGCATTGACATAGCTGATGTATTGCACCTGAAAGGGTACGACATATAAGCCCACCAGGTTCCATTCATTGTCATTGCGATAGACTTTCAGGATAGCAGTATCGTTCTTGCCATTGATACAAGACACTGCAAAGGTGTGTGTCGTATCTATCAATCTGCCGATGGCAAGGTATGGTGAATCGAGTACCTGATAGGTAGTACCGGAGTCTCTATCTGTAGCGACATAAGGCGCTATCCGCCCCAGAGAGTCCGGCAGACTGCGCGCCATGACCAGATAGGCTGCATAGATGCTATCAGGCCCACGCTCAGAGATAGTATCTGTCTCCTGTATATGCGGACGACATGAGGACAGAGCGATCATCACAAATAAAATGAGCCCTGTATATTTCATAGCCGGTAAAATGTTTAGTGAGAAACTACGCCTCCTGCATCGCTTTCGCGCCTACCCGCTTCTGCTTGTACTCCATGGCAGCCTTGATCAGGCCTATGAAGACAGGATGCGGATTCTCTACCGTAGACTTCAGCTCGGGGTGAAACTGCACACCCACAAACCACGGATGCGCAGGCACCTCTACGATCTCCACGAGGCCTGTATCCGGGTTTTTGCCGGAGGCTATCATGCCTGACTTCTCGTAGGCATCCAGGTATTCATTATTAAACTCATAGCGGTGGCGGTGGCGCTCAGTGATATTGGTGCTGCCATACGCGTCAAAGGCCTTCGTACCCGGCGCGATGGCACACTTGTACGCGCCGAGGCGCATCGTGCCGCCCTTGGCGCTGATCTTCTTCTGCTCCTCCATCATGCAGATCACCTGATTGCCCGAGTCGGGGTTCATCTCCGTAGAGTGTGCGTCGGCCAGGCCCAGCATGTGGCGGCCCCACTCTATCACTGCCATCTGCATACCCAGGCAGATACCGAGAAATGGGATATTATGCTCACGTACATATTTGATCGCAGCTATCTTGCCCTCTATACCACGGCTGCCAAAACCCGGCGCTACCAGTATACCATCCAGGTGGCCCAGGGTAGAGGCTATATTGCCCTCCTCCAGGTCCTCAGAGTGGATAGACTCGACTATCACCTTGCAGTTATTGGCCACACCCGCGTGTATGAAGGATTCAAAGATCGACTTGTAGGCATCCTGCAGCTCTATGTATTTGCCCACCAGGCCTATGCGCACCTGAGAGGTAGGATTCTTCAGCCGCTGGATAAAGTTCTTCCACTTGTCCAGGTTCGGCTCGCCCTCTATCGGCAGTTGCAGTTTGCGCAGGACGGTCTGGTCCAGCTTCTCGCGCTGGTACTCCAGTGGGATATCATAGATGGTCTCCATGTCAGAGGCCTGTATCACAGAGTCATTGCTCACATTGCAGAAGAGGGCCAGCTTGCGCTTCAGGTCGTCAGACAGCGGATGCTCGGTGCGGCACACCAGGATATCCGGCTGCAGGCCGTAGGATTGCAGCTCCTTCACAGAGTGCTGTGTAGGCTTGGTCTTGAGCTCCTTGGCAGATTTGAGGTATGGTATCAGGGTGAGGTGGCACACCAGCACATTATTATGGCCCAGCTCCCAGATGATCTGGCGCACTGTCTCTATATATGGTTGCGCCTCTATATCGCCCACAGTACCACCCAGCTCAGTGATCACGATATCGTACTCGCCATTTTGCCCCAGCAGGAGCATGCGGCGCTTGATCTCGTCTGTGATGTGGGGTATCACTTGCACGGTCTTGCCCAGGTAGGCGCCCTCGCGCTCTTTGTTTATTACATATTGATAGACACGGCCTGTCGTTACGTTATTGGCCTGAGAGGTAGGCACATTCAGGAAGCGCTCGTAGTGACCGAGGTCCAGGTCGGTCTCTGCACCGTCTTCCGTCACGTAGCACTCGCCGTGCTCGTAGGGATTCAGCGTACCCGGGTCTACATTGATATAGGGGTCAAATTTCTGGATGGTCACACGGTGCCCGCGCGCCTGCAGCAGCTTGGCCAGCGACGCTGCAAAAATACCTTTACCCAACGAAGAGGTAACCCCTCCGGTCACAAATATATACTTAGCCATAACAGCGGTTTTGATCCTTTTTTGTGACTAAAGATGGGGGAAACAGCCCTCTCCTCGGCTGAGAAGAATGATGACTGGCCTGTGTGGCCGGGGCGTCCGTCAGAAGGGCTAGCGTTTGCTCACCGACTTTGGTCACGCAAAGGTAAATAAATTATTACTCACATTCTAAGCGCGGGGAAAACGTGTGGATATTTCTGCGGGACCACGGACTACAGCCCTTATGACAGACGACAAGACCACAAGACGACGGGACTACAAGCAGCCGGTTAACAGACGACACGACCACAAGACCACGGACCACAGTTAATACAAAGACCCAAGGACTCTTCAGCCACCCATTGTCTTGTCGTCACGTGGTCTCGTGGTCCTGTGGTCACGTCGCCACGTCGTCTCGTAGTCTCGTCGTCCCGTCGTCTTGTGGTCTTGTGGTCCTGTGGTCCTGTGGTCTCGTAGTCTCTCCCCCGCTCTAAAAATGGATATTCCTCCTCCTGCTCACCAGCAGCCTGTATACCAGCACCAGCAGGCCAAAGAAGGCAAACTCGATCACGCAGGCCCACTCAGAGGTGCGCAGGTCGGGCAGCGTAGAGAGATAGCTGAAGGGGATCACATTGTCCAGCAGATAGTTCAGCGCATCGTGCATGAGCGGCGTCTTGTAGAAGATCACCTCCTTGTGAAAGGCACCCGCCGTATGCAGCACTATCCAGTCTATATCAGGTATCAATGAGCATACGATGGCCACCTTGTACTCCGCCCAGAACATATACAGCAGCACCAGGCTCCCCAGCGCCATTAGCACCTGATAGCCTAGCCAAAAGGGGTCCGTAAAGTCCGTCGTGGCAGGGTGATAGGTCATCAGCCCCAGCTTGTCCCAGATGCCATGCAGCAGCAGTGCCGCGATGATCGTGAGCGGTATGCTCACGCCACGGTAGTGCCGCCACCGGAAGATCCTCCCCAGAACCACGCCTGCCATGATATGTGTAGGTGCCTGCATCTGCGGGGGCGAATTTATTTATGATTTTTGATTTATGGTCCGCGATTTATCTACCAGAGGAGATGTATGATTGTTGATTTATGATTGCCTGAGTATGCCTATGCAAAAGTTATACTACGCTATCAGCCATTCTAAACCACAGAATAGATCAACCGCCAAGAGCGCAAAGGACGCAAAGAATTTAATCAGAACTCTTTGCGTCCTTTGCGGTTTTTACCTATAGCAGCATGCAAATCTGGGTGATCTGCTAAATCATAAATCAACAATCACAAATCATAAATAACAAAGCGGAGCCTTATAGTAAAAGCCCCGCTCTGCCGAAATCCGAAATCGTAAATCCGATATGATCTAAGGGAGCCGAGGGATAATCTTCCCGCCTCGCTCCAATCATAAATCACTAAAGGTTGACCCCTCCGCTCGCCCCGATGCAATCATAAATCAACAATCACAAATCATAAATAACAAAGCGGAGCCTTACAGTTAAAGCCCCGCTCTGCCGAAATCCGAAATCGAAAATCCGATATGATCTAAGGGAGCCAAGGGATAATCTTCCCGCCCCGATCCAATCATAAATCATAAATCAACAATCATAAATCAGAGGTTGATCCCTCCGCTCGCCTCGATGCGCTGTCCGCTGATCCAGCGGCCACCCTCACTGCAGAGGAAGGACACCACCGGCCCTATATCCTCCGCCACTCCTACCCTGCCCAGGGCGGTGACCTGGCCGAGGCGCGCCTTCAGCTCAGGATTGCTCCGTATCGCTGCATTGTTAAAGTCCGTCTCTATCGGCCCCGGTGCTACGATATTGACCGTGATCTGGCGTGCGCCAAATTCTTTGGCCCAGTACTTCGTCAGTGTCTCTACCGCCCCCTTCATAGAGGCATAGATCGCATAGCCCGGATTGGCGAAGCGCGTGGTACCGCTGGAGATATTGACTATGCGGCCACGGTCATTGATCAGCGGCAGCGCCTTCTGCGTCAGGAAGAAGACACCCTTGTAGTGTACATTATTGAACCGGTCAAAGTCCTCCTCCGTAGCAGTCATAAATGGGATCGTACCACCTATCCCCGCATTATTGATCAGGAAGTCAAACCGCTCCGCGCCAAACTTGCTGCCCAGCAGCGCCCGCAGCTCAGCCAGAAACCCGTCAAAGGACTGCGTATCGCCCACATCCAGGCGCAGCGCGGCAGCACGGCGGCCCGTGGCCTCTATGGCAGCGGCTACCTGCTCGGCTTCTTCTTTCTTTGATACATAGGTCAGGATCACATCGTGTCCGTCTGCGGCCAGGCTCTCGGCCATATTGCGGCCCAGGCCGCGGCTACCGCCGGTCACGAGGGCTATCTTGTTCGTATTGCTCATATGCTTTAGATTTTGAGATGCAAAGATGCATGCATCGTGTTTCAAAAAATGGTGACAGTTTCAGATTAAAAGGTGACAGTTTCAGTTTTTTCTCTGCAAGTTAGTGAACCGCAAAGGACGCTAAGAACTAGTCTGCCGACAGGCAGGCGCTAAGATATTTATAATACCCTTTGCGTCCTCCGCGTTCTTTGCGGTTCACTAATTCATTCAGACGATCAGGCGGCTACCACTTCCATTTTTGCCAGCCTCACACTTTCCCTATACTGCTTCGGCGTCATTCCTTCAAATTTCTTGAAGAACTTGGTAAAATTAGACGGGTCGTAGGTCAGGCGCATGGCTATCTCTGCTATGCTCTGGTCGCTACCGGCCAGCAGCTCGCGGCTGATATCCATGATCCGGTGCTCAAAGTAATGGCAAGGGCTATTGCCCGTTGTGAGTTTGACCGTATTGCTCAGGTGCGTGGGGTGTATGTGCAGGATGGCGGCCAGGTGGTGTATCTCATACATATCCGTGGCGCGGCCTGCCAGTATATCCTCCAGGTGGCGGTCTACCTCCCGCTGAAAGTCAGCGGTGATCTCTGCCTGGCGGGCCAGTATCTTCTGTGGTATCTTGGGCATGGGAGTCTGGTATACGGTGTAGACGTATCAGCGGTAGCGATATTGCCGCAGGCCTACTGCCCGCCGGTGATACGCTGGTAGTACGCCCCCGCCATCTGGTAGTTTGGAGATATATTGAGCGCGCGGCCCAGTGCATTCAGGCCCTCATTGCGGTGGCCGGTAGCGGCATAGGCCAGGCCTAGGTACGTGAGCGCGATCTCATTATTCGGATCGTCTTTCACTGCGGCCTCCAGGTGCGGTATAGCGCCCATCACATCGTTCTTCTTCAGCAGCTCTATACCTATGTAGTCCTCCTTGCTCTCGCGCTTCACTATGCAGGCTATCACATTGCCATCCACTTCTATCTTGTGTATCGTACCCTTCGGCGCAAAGAAGCCCTTCTTCATCATCTCAGGATCTACGAACTGTGGCAGGAATACCGCATAGTCCCAGTCCTGCTCATTGCGCTCGCGGTAGCGGATGTAGTGAGACATAAACGGGCTCTTGTCCATCTTAAAGCACTCATTCAGCTCGCCACCGTTATTAGATACGATCACCTTGGTAGAGTCATACGGCACGTTCTTGACAAACCAGTCTGCGGCCGGCTTGGCGCTGGCAGCGTAGTAGTCTATGTTGTAGTCGCCATAGGTGCCCTTCACGCCACCTACCAGCTCGTTAAAGTACACATAGATCACCGGGAAGTTCCGCACGATAAACGTAGCCGGCAGCAATATGCCTATAGCCAGCACACCCGCTATCACATAGTTCACCGCCTTAGGCTTCACGATACGGAAGAGCGCCTCAAACACCAGCGCTGCAAACACCGCGATACCCGTATAGGTAAAGTAGCTGTGCCTCCAGCCATTGAGCAGGGCAGAGTTCTTGTAGATGATCCAGAAGAGCGGGAAGGCTGATACAAACAGGATCATAAAAAGGTAAAACCCGTTAAAGGTTTTGCGCAGCCATGGCAGCAGCGCCAGGCCTAGGAAGAAAGCCAGCACCACGATAGCCGGCGAGGTAGCAGAGATATAGTACGGATTGTACGTCCATGGCACCTCATTAGACCCTATCACCTTGCCATCAAAGAGGACACTGATCACCGTAGGGTATGACGACTGCACCGCCAGCGCGTGCAGCGGCTGCCCTATCGGGTCGCGCAGCGCTGCAGGCCAGGTGATGATACCTATCAGCCATGCACCGGCAAATATCACTACGATACCCACCAGCAGGCGCTGGTAATACTTAAAGTCAAAGCTGAGCAGGTGGCTGCGCCATTCATCATTCATGAGCAGGCTCAGCCCTACGAAGAGGATGGTATACGGGAAGAGCAGCAGGCCACCCACACGGATACTAAATGCCAGGCCGATACCCACCATAGACAGGATGATGGTGCGCCACGTAGGCCGCGGCAGCTCACTGACCAGGCACAGCAGCGCATACACCGCCATCATATAGCCGGCGGCGAAGGGCGGGTCCTTCGGATTATTAAATGACTCGCCCAGTATACGCGGGCTCACGAGCATAAATAGCATAGCGATCAGTCCCGCTCGCCAGCCGCCTATCTTGTACGCAGCCATGCCGCAGTAGAAGAAGAGCAGGAACGTAAACACGGTGAGGATAAAGTGGCGCGTCTTGTACGGGTTCACATCTACATTCTTGTAGATAGCTGCAGAGGTCACCTCCAGCATCGGGCCGTAGTTGAGCAGCAGGGTCGCATCCTCACGCTGGTTTGGCGTATAGCGGAATACGGAGTCGTTTTTGCCAAAGGTAGAGAGATAGTCGTAGGACAGGTCACCGAGGTTGCGGTGCGTGATCTCATCACCACTCGGGCCAAAGTCACTGCTGAATAGCGGCCTGACGATAAAGATCAGGACAGCCACCGCTATGAATGCATACTTGAATAGCTTCTCCTGGTCTGCAGAGAGCAGGTTGCTAAAATCTATCAGCGGTTTGCTCTGTGTCGCAGCTTTTTTAGCAGCGGCACGTGCCGGGGGCATTATCTTCTTTTCCTTTGCCATAGAGAGGATTAATCATTAAAGCACTCAAACACGATATTGCGGCTCTTGTAGTAGGTCAGGTACGGAGAGTAGGCCTTGTATCGGGGAAACACCTGGCCTATCAGCCCTGCATACTCACCCTCATAGCGGATGCTCCGCCCACGGTCATATTTCACAAAGAACTTTTCTATCGCACTCATATGCTCATACTTGCCGGGATCGTAGGTGACCAGGCGGCCGCCTTTCTTCAGCGCCTGCTTGGCCAGGTGCAGCAGTGATACTACGATAGGGTCATCCAGGTGGTGCATCACCCCCGTAGCGATCACGATGTCAAAATTCTGGAAGTCCTTGATATTCTCTTCCGTCAGGATCATGTGGTAGAAGTGCATCTTAGGGTCATCCTTGAATAGCTCCTTGGCGTACTCTATATACACGCCCTCCCCGTCAAATCCGTAGTACTCAAAATCCTTGCAGTGCTGGCGCAGGTGGTGTATGTACTCTCCGGTACCACAGCCTATATCCAGCACCCGGCAGCCATCAAAGGGCTTGATGTAGTCTGCCACCATTTTCTCGCGGTACATCTTTGCACCTGCTACCCACTGTACGAGGTTGTATACCCACGGCGCACTGATGATGCTGTGGATGCCGCTTTTATTCTCTGCCATTCAGATATATTACTTTTTAGAACAGCTAAAAATAGAAATTATCCGATAGCACAGCCTATCGGGGCCGGATTGATTTCTCACTCCTTGCGGAAAATATTCTTGCGTATGAACTTAGGCCGGCGCTTGGTCTCCTCCAGTATCTTGGCCTGGTACTCGCCTATGATCGCTATAGACAGCATATTGATACCGCCAAAGAACAGCACCAGCACCAGCAGTGACGGGATACCATGCGGGATCTCATGGTCTATGAAGAGAGCATTGAAGATCACCCAGATGATAGCCAGGAAAGACACCGCCGTGAGGAAGCCCCCCAGGTAGGTGAGCAGCTCCAGCGGTACGAAGCTGAAGGAGAAGATCGCCTTGCGCGCCCAGGCCAGGTTCTTGCGCCAGTTATTGGTAGTGACGCCAAACATCCGCTCGGGGCGCACATAGTCCACCCCCGTCTGGCGGAATCCCACCCATGCACGCAGCCCGCGCATAAACTGGTCTGTCTCCGGCATACGCACCAGCTCGTCTACCACCTTGCGGCTCATCAGGGAGAAGTCTCCCGCATCCAGCGGCATAGGCACATAGCTCACACTGCGGAAGACGCGGTAAAAGGCTTTGTAGAAGAAGGCCAGTGACTGATTGCCCTCGCGCTGTACGCGGCGGCCATACGTCACATCATAGCCCTCCAGAAACTTCTGGTAAAACTGCTCTATCAGCTCAGGCGGGTCCTGCAGGTCGCCATCCAGCAGTATCACACCATCTCCGGTAGAGATCTCCATACCACTGAGAAAGGCCGCCTGCGAGCCAAAGTTTCGCGAGTGCTCTATGGCTATCACATGGTGGTCTTTATTGACCAGCTCTTGCAGCACCTCTGCCGCATTGTCCGGAGAGGCATCATTCACAAAGATGATCTCATAGTCCACACCTATTTTCACAAAGGTGTCTGTGAGGCGCTTGTACATATATGGCACCGCCTGTGCATCGCGGTAGCAGGCTATCACGGCGCTCAGCTTGTGGCGTATCTTGTCTTGTACTATTTTTTTCTCGTAGAGCGGCTTGCTGTAGTCCTTCTGCCAGGTGTAGGTCTGTGTGAGGCCATCTTTCAGGCTGGTCTCATTCTGCCAGTGCAGCAGCTCGCTGGCCAGCGTCGCATCGCCATACCATTCTTTCAGGTCCCACTTGCGGTTTGGGAAGTCACCCCACTCCGGCTCCTGCGGGATATTGAATATACCCTTGATCGTACCTGCTATATCACGTATCGTGGTCTTCTTGCCACTGGCTATGTTAAATGATTTGCCGCGTGTGCGGAGGAAGTCGCTATTGGCAGACAGCAGCGTAGCATACACCGCATCATCTACATACACAAAGTCGCGCGAGATATCCGGCTGCACCAGCGGTGGGTACGCGGCCTTCATCCCTTTCTCTATCAGCTGCGGTATCAGGCGGTCCGGCTCCTCATAGGGGCCGTAGATAGAGTAGTAGCGCAGATTGAGCACCGGCACCTCCTTTATCGTGCCGTAAAACTTGATCATCTGTGCCGCAGAGGCTTTGGTCACAGCGTAGTGCGAGTTGGGCTGCAGCGGGTCGTCCTCTTTCGGCGCAGCCGCATTGAGACCATACTCTGACGAGCTACCCGCATGTATGAATGCTTTGATAGAAAACTTGCTCGCCATCTCCAGCAGGTTCAGCAGGCCTATGAGGTTGGTCTCATAGATCAAGTCTACATCAGACTGCTTGCTATAGGCGCCATAGGCCGCCAGGTCAAAGATGGTACGCACCTGATGCTCCTCAAAGAGGCGCTCTATATCATCCTTGCGGGTGATATTGCAGTGCAGCACTTGCGATGGCTCGCAGTCGTCGAGCCGCCATGGTATGAAGGGCTTGGAGGTCACCGCATATACGTCACGGCGGTAGCGCGCTATAGTGCGAAATAGATTGGCACCTATGAAGCCACCCGCTCCGAATATGAGTATCGGGCCCTGGAGCTGGTTGACCTGTTCCTGTATCTTATCTTCGAGTGACAATGGGTCCTATGGGTCTTAGTGAGGACCAAATATAGATAAATGTGTGACCTGTTGCCGGATAATGTGATAAATTTGACCAGCACCACAGATATGCGCAGCTTCCTTTCAGGATTATTCAAAGCCAGGCCTCAGGGCAGCCCCGATCACGGCGCGCCCGCAGTGGCGGCTACCCGCCGGAGCGCCTGCTACGCCCCGTCTGTGAATATGCTCTTCGCCACAGACGGCTCTGTCCGCGCCTGCTGCCACAATAGTGAGAATACCCTGGGCCGCTATCCTGATCAGACCATCAGCCAGATATGGCAGAGCGATGCCGCCCGCGCCTTCCGGCAGGCTATGAGCGATTTTACTTTTCTCTCCGGCTGCCGTGGCTGCGAGCTGGACTACCGTGCCGGGCTCTATGACCACGCCCCGGCGAGTCACTTTGACCAGCTGCCGCAGCACCCCGCCTATCCTACCATGATGGAGTTTCTGCTCAGCAATACCTGCAACCTCGAGTGCACCATGTGCTCCGGAGAGCTCTCCTCCTCTATCCGCAAGAACCGCGACAAACTACCTCCCCTGCACAATCCCTACGGCCCGGAGTTTCTGGAGCAGCTCAGGGAGTTTCTGCCCTACCTGCGTGAGACACGATTCAGCGGTGCCGGAGAGGCATTTTCCATAGACCTGTACTATGACCTCTGGCGCCAGCTCACGGCTATCAATCCCGCCTGCCTGCTCGTAGTGCAGACCAACGGTACGATACTCAATGCCCGCGTGCGCGACATCCTGGAGCAGGGCAATTTTCAGATCGGTGTCTCGCTGGATTCGCTGCAGCAGGAGACCTTTGAGGCCATACGCATCGGTGCTTCGTTTGACACCGTGATGCGAAACATAGATTACTTTGCCGCCTACAGCAGGAGCCGCGATCGCACCTTTACCATCTCAGCCTGCGTCATGCGGCAAAACTGGCACGAGATGCCGGCCCTCGTAGCCTATAGCAATCAGATAGGCGCACACGTCATCTTTCACAAGGTATGGTCCCCACGCTCAGTCGCGCTGTACAACCTGCCCGCTGTAGCGCTGGCGCAGATCCACGCTACCCTCACCGCTGCCATGCCCGCCGCAGACAGCCCCCTGGCAGAGACCAATCTGAAAACCTATCAGTACTTCCTCTCTGTCATAGCCCGCTGGCAGGCAGAGGCCGCACAGCGAGAGCTACATACCCAGCAATGGAATGACCTCAGTACCGGCGCGCTATATGACACCATTGATCAGCGGATAGCAGACTACATCCACCAGCAGGATATGCTGGAGCGCAATAGGGAAGAACTCATCGCATTATGTCGCAGCAAGTTTGCCGCTGTAGTAGATCTATGGGAGTCTGAAGAAAACAAACGCAGCCTGCTGCTGAAGCTGGTAGCCATACCCGTATCAGAAATGATCACCTCCCTCAAAGTACAACCCATAGAGCGCCTCTACGAGATGAGCCGCACGAGTAGGGATTAGTGATTTAACGGCTCGTCGTACCACGCCCAAATGATCAACCGCGGAGCACGCAAAGGACGCGGAGAAATGATCCAATAACTTTGCGTTCTCCGCGTTCTTGGCGGTTAAAACCTTTACAGTGTAAAGTTCCGGATCGGTATAAAGATGAAGTAAAACTGCTATCAGGCCAGTAGTACAGCTACACTGGCCGCCAGCCCCTCCCCTCCCAGGCCATTCTCCGCCTGGTGCCACTTCTGGTCGCCATAGCGGCCGCTCGGATAGCCTGAGGCGTATAGTGGCTTGAATGAAATAGGACGAGTGAGCTGACCCAGCAGCTGTGATGCCAGCGCCTCATGCATGCCGCACTGGCCCTGGTGCTCCTCTATGGTCAGCAGCTTGCCGGTGCTGTTGATCTTAGCCACCAGCTCTGCCGGCACCGCTGCAAAAGGGAAGATACTCAACGCCCAGATCTCCAGACCATCCACCAGCTCAGCAGGCAGAGAGGTGATATTTTCCAGTACAGGACCGGTACCTATCACCACACCCTTATCACCGCTCTTGATCTTCCTCCACTGTGCGAAAGGCTGCACGCCACTGATCTTGGCGCCCATGTTGAGGCGGAGATAGTTTGGGTGCGGATCGGCCACCATCATCGCCAGCGCCTCGGCCACGTCACTGCCTGTCAGCGGCACGTAGACGCGCATATTAGGTAGCACGCGCATGATAGCTATGTCCTCTATATTGTGGTGCGTAGCACCCATGATACCGTAGCCGTAGCCACCGCCATTGCCTACGATCTTGACCGGCAGGTCATGCAGGCACACATCCGTGCGTATCTGCTCGTATGGTCTCAAGGTGACAAACGGAGAGATGCTATATGCAAAAGGCACAAAGCCCTCATGCGCCAGAGATGCCGCCACCGTGACCATATTCTGCTCCGCCACACCCGCATTGATAAAGTGCTCGCCATAGCGCTCCTGCACCTTTTCCAATGCCATATACCCCAGGTCTCCCGTCATAAAAACGAGGTTAGGATGCTTGTCCTTGAGTTCTATTACTGCTTGTGCGAATTCTACGCGCATGTTCGATTTACGGATTTATGTATTCAATCTCTTTGCCCTCCAGACCTCCCTAAAGGCAGGCTTTAACAGCCCCAACATAATTTGCATTAAAGTCTCCCTTTAGGGAGATTTAGAGGGTTGCATTCAATCCCTCCACACAGCTCGCATAGTACCGCTCTATCTCCTTAGTCACGATATCATACTGATCGTCCTTCATAGGCAGGTAGTGCGAGTCTACCATGCCCTCATAGGTGATCCAGTTATTACCCTTCACAGTATTGCAGATGATCGCTACCGGCTTGTCACTTTTACCTGCCTTCTCCTTAGCCTCATGAAAGGCTGCAAAGTCATGCCCGTTTATCACCATCACCTCAAAGCCGAACGCTTCCAGTTTCTTATCCAGCGGCTCCAGCTGCATCACATCTTCCGTCTTACCAAAGCCCTGCAGCTTATTGCGGTCTACCAGCCACACCACATTTTTCAGGCCATGATGAGCGATGAATAGTGCCGCCTCCCAGGTGCTGCCCTCATTGATCTCACCATCAGAGGTCACACAAAATATCTTCTTGTCTTCCTTCTTCAGCTTCTTGGCCAGGCCCAGGCCCGCAGCCAGCGAGAGGCCATGCCCCAGGCTACCGGTAGCAAAGGGTATCCCCTTGATCTTATTGGTAGGTGGGTGTGCGGCCAGGTAGGTGTTATTGCGGTAGAAGGTGCCGATCTCCGCCTCGTCTATCACGCCGGCCTCGGCCAGCACGCTGTAGAGAGAGGCGGCCGCGTGGCCCTTGCTCAGTACGATCTCATCGCCCTCCTGCCACCAGCCAAATCGCACATAGGTCAGTATCTCCGCACACGAGAGCGAGCAGCCCACATGGCCGGCATTGACCGCCTTGTACATCCCTAGGAAACGTTTCTTGACCGAATAGGCCCTGCGCAGCAGGTCCCCATGTATATCCTTAGCCAGCATAGGGCGCAATATTAGTGATTATTTCAGAGACAAAGCCGCCGCCAGTCGTAGTGACAGGTCGCGACCTGTCACTACAGAGCAAGCGTGTGAGTCCGATTACGATGCTCACTATCGCGCGATTGCATCGCGTGATGACTGGTCAGGCGTTTGAAACGCCATACAGAAACCTCGCACGTTACAAACGGGCCGAAGCGATCATATTCCTTATAAACCTTTGCGTTCTCCGCGTCCTTTGCGGTTATACGCTGCTGCTATCACTTGATAGCCCACACTATCGCGCGATTGCATCGCGTGATGACTGGTCAGGCGTTTGAAACGCCATACAGAAACCCCACACACTACAAACTCCCCATCTATCGCGCGATTGCAGCGCATAATGACAGGCCAGCGCTTGAAATCACTTACAGGTCGCCAAAACTATCAGTATCATAGCCCTACAGCCACCTTGGTGGTTCCCCCTTTTTAAGGGTTCAATTCCTTTATGTGCGGAGATAACCCCATTGATAAAGAGCGAAAAATACTTAAGGAAGCAAAGCCTGTTTTATTATATAACCAAGTTATTACCTTAGACACCAGATCAAAGCGACAGGTCGCATTGTACTGAAGGTATTTTATCTCAACTATACAAATTAAGAACGATGAATAAAAACGGAGCGATCATCATCATTGAAGATGATACAGACGATCAGGATATGTTCCAGTTGGTTTTTAAAGATCTGGGCTACAAGAATGAACTTATTTTTTTTGATGATGGGCAGGCCGCGCTCGCCTATCTGACTTCCAATACAAAGGAGCCTTTTATAGTCATCTCTGACATAAATATGCCAAAGCTGAACGGTATCGAGCTAAGAAGGCAGATCCATGAGAATGAGAGCATCCGTATAAAAACTATCCCATATCTTTTCTTCACCACAAGCGCAGAACAGCCGGCAGTCATAGAAGCTTACTCTAAATCCATTCAAGGCTTTTTTGTAAAGCCATCCAGTTTTCAGGATTTAAAAAGTATGATCAAGACCATCGTTGAGTATTGGCAAAAATGCGTATCGCCCATTTACGTCGAGTAAGCCGAAGAGAAGGGATTTTACACTCTATCGCGCGAGTACATCGCATCATGACCGGCCACGCGTTTGAAACGCCATCCGGAAACCCCAAGGTTTACAAACCCGCATCTGCATTCTATGTGATCTATGTGTTCTATGTGGTTCAAAAAAACTTGCTCTATCGCGTGATGACTGGCCAGGCGTTTGAAACGCCATACAGAAACCCCACACTACAAACACGCGCCGAAGCTGTGAAACAAAGGCCATTGAAGATTTCCCCGCCAGTCGTAGTGACAGGTCGCGACCTGTCACTACAGAGCAAGCACCATACAGAAACCCCGCACACTCCAAACTCACCTAAGCCGTGATATTACCTTATAAAACCTTTGCGTTCTCCGCGTCCTTTGCGGTTATCCTTTTAGGGGTGCTGCTATCACTTGATAGCCCCGCGCTTGCCCATCTCCACCGCCTCCATCTGCGTCACCTTGCCCGCATCCAGTGTAAATCGCAGCAGCGTCTTGACCTGATGAAACCCTGAGATACCAGCCGCTCCGGGGTTGAGCACCAGCATGTTATTGTAGGCCGGGTCGCGCATCACTTTCAGAATATGCGAGTGCCCGCAGACGAATATATCGGGCACCTTCTCCGCCAGCAGCTTCTTGGCCCGCGGCGAGTACGCCCCCGGGTAGCCGCCGATATGCGTCATCAGTATCTGCAGCCCCTCTACATAGAACCGCTCATCTTGTGCAAAACGGTACCGGATATCCTTATCGTCTATATTGCCATAGACAGCGCGCAGCGGCCGGAACGCAGCCAGCGCATCTGCTACCGCCATATCCCCTATATCACCCGCATGCCAGATCTCATCCACATCGCGCAGGATCTCCAGCGCGCGCGGCTCCATGTAGGAGTGCGTATCTGATATCAGGCCTATTTTCGTCATTGTGGCAAAATAACTATATTCGCCCAAACATAACCAAACCCAATGAAGAGATTCATCTACACCGCTGCCGCTCTGGCGTTTATTTTCACTGCCAGCTCATGCAAGAAGAGTGTACAATGCCAGGCCGTAGATAGCCGTGGTGTAGTGGTCAATGTCACCACCACCGAGCCGGAGGGCAGCCTCAATACCAAGAGGTTTGAAGATCGCTACCGCGAAAACTTCAAGGACTACACCGTGACCTGCGGCGAGGTCCACTAGGCCGGGCCACCCGTGCGCCGCTCATAGTCCACTATGAGCCGGTAATACCACACCACCCCGATGATATAGAATGCTACGGTGATAAAGATGATATTGCTGTAGCTCAGGCTCGCCTCTCTCAGTATGGCAAATATCTGCGCGCTCGCAAACCAGCTGCCACTCCAGATGGCCGCCGTGAGCGCAGAGATGATCTCGCGGTTCTTCTCCCCCACATATTTCATGGTCAGCTCTGAGGTCATGGGCGCAGCGATATTCATGAGCGGCTGCCGCACCACAAAGGCCGCGATAGCCACCACCAGCGCACCCGCCCACGCCCGGTACCACTCCGTAGTGCCCAGTACAAATAGCGCCATGATAGCCGCCGCCTGAAAGAACGTGATCGAGAACTTGTACCCATACCGCGCCTTGATATGCGGTATCAGGAAGGCCCCCATCGAGACCAGCACAAACGCAAAGACATTCATCAGAGAGAAGTTCTCCGCATTCATATCATGCACGTGGTAAAAGAAAAGGTTGATGATCGGTATGGTAAAGCCCGCGCCAAAAGCGATCATAAAGGTAGGCAGCAGCGCGCGCGCTATCAGCGGCCATTCATAGTCCGTATGCACATTGGCAAAAGGCACCCGCGTGCCGGGTATCTCTTTATCCGGTAGCATACGTGCAAAGAAGACACCGATAAATGCGATACCGGAAAAGAGGATAAGCAGGCACTCCACGCTAAAGAAAGAGTGCAGATGCGGCAGCAGCCAGTTGAAAGCACCGCAGACGATCATCGTCAGGTTGCCTGCGGCAAAGAAGAGCGCGATAGATTCGGTCTCTGTATCCTTGCTGCCATTCAAAAGCGTATACGGCATAGCCAATACTTGTACTAAGGAGAAGGTCACCCCCCAGGCCGTCATCAGGATACGCACCAGCTCAGAGTTGTGGATGTGGATGGCCCAGATCAGCAGCAGCGCCACCAGTGGCGAGAGGATACTCCCCGCCATGATATATGGCTTCAGCCGGCGGCCCTTCACCCAGATAGCCAGCGGCAGCGCACAGAGTAGTACAGACAGGTAGCGGTTGCCTATCATAGAGCTGATCTCATAGTCCCGGTACCCATGCTCCAGCATCTGAAAGTTCAACTGCAGCGTAAACTCCGCATTGATCAGCTGCAGGCACACATCCACCACTATCAGGTAGATGATCACACGCGGTATACGCAGGTATGGCCGGAAGATAAATTTCATGGCAGGGCAAAGATGAATGGAATCCCCGATTTGCGAAATGCGAAAAAGCGCTTTGCAGATTTACAGAATTACGGAATTACAGATTTACGGATTTGCACCAATACACCACGCTGGCAGGGGGCAGAAAATTGAGGGCACACTCACACAAAGATGAGCACCATCAAGATGTACGGATTGGCTGCAAAGGCTACGTCCATCTCATATCTGGCGCTTCTACCGGTTCGTTCATTTCTATCAGGGTCAGTTTGGCCAGATCCCTGACCTCATTCCACTCCTTACTTCCAAAATCCTCCAGGCCAAATTTGATATCGCACAAATTCATACGGTTGTAAGTGCGAATGAGCATGGCGACAGATCTCAATGTAAATTTCCCTGCCTCGATCTGCTCGGGGAGCAATTCAAAATTCCATTGCATGCTATCCACTACGTCATGCGGCACATCTACAAACTCCGGCAAGTATTTCTTTTGGTCTTCATAGCTGGCGGCCAGTAGCTTTAGCCCTTCCACCAACTGAGTGTATTTTTGATCTACGTGCATCAGGGTCGTTTATAGTCGCGAAAGTATTCCGATTAGTTGATTTTCGGAATTACAGACTTACACAATTACTGATTGCATTATTTCCCCCGCTGGCGGGGGCCAGGGGGTGGAGGAACGCGTACAATTACGCCCTCTCCTCACGCTCACCCAGCAGCCGCTCCAGCCTGTCCACCCGCTCCTCCAGCTGCCTGTTCTGATTCACCAGCAGGTATACCGTATACACGATACCTATCGGCAAGATCACCTTAAAGAACAGCCCCAGCAGCCCTATGACCACCTCCGTCGCACCCAGTCCGGTCATTGCGTTGTATTTCTAGTAAGGTACGAATAATCCCGCAAGACAGGTCGTGTCTCAGTTTGAAACTATTTCCTTTTACCATCAAACTCCCCAAGACCAGATAAGGCATAACCCACAAGGCCACCAATCAGGGTTGCCACTGTTTCACCTTTAATCGTACCCTCAAGTCCTAAAATTATTATTGCGGGCACGATTATAGCTACACAGGTTAGCTGAATAACCCGTGCGCCTATAGTACCAGATTTACCTTTGACTGTTGTCTCTTTGTAATTCTCCTTATTCCCCTCTGTAGCCTTTTCGGAGGAAACTGTTTGCCCCCATCTATCTGTGAAGCTCCGTATGAATACGGCTGTGATAGTCCCTAAAATAACGAATGCCATAATAATCTCTATGGCACTCTTAGTATTATAACAGCTTATGTTCATTGGTTAGTATTTATCAGTGAGTTTTACAATGTCGCCTATCTCCGTCCCCCTATCCATTATACCAGCTTGAATCGCAGGGGTAACACGAAGTGTTTATCTGAATTTTAACGAACTCGTAATATACAAAGTGTAATGCAATAGCATAGCAATGATTCTCTATCTTTTTTGAGAACGCTTTAGTAAGACGGGTATTTGTCTGCCTTGACAATCTTAATTATCTTTAAGTATAGAAGTGGTATGCAACGGGTCACTAAATATTCAAGCTTTGATGAGCTAAAGGCCAGCGAAAAAAAATCGCAAGACCTCGCTGTGAATATCAAAAAGCATACAATTTTCGAAAAATTCATCCAACACATCAGGACTGCCGCCAAGAGCGCTAATGCCAATTCCCACAAATAGCAATGAATGAGGAAGGCATCAGCGACAATGTGCTGACGTTGTGAATTTTGCTAAGTAAAAATTGAAGTTAGCTCTATCTCTATGTTTTTGTGTATAGCACATAAAGGGCACCGACTGGTCCACTTTTTAGTAGAAGACTTTATTGCATTATACGATGGCACAAAATGATGTTGACTTAAACACTCCAACTTAGGTACATCTTTATATGAGCTAGCAGACAAGATTTCAATCCTGACAGCCTGAGGGAACCAATATTTATTAAAGTGTTGCGTAGGCCGTCGATGAGCTGTACTTGTTCGCCCAACATACAAACACTTCCCATTTTTCCCCCATATAATATAAATATAATGTCGCTGGGTGGAAAAATGGGTATCAAACCAAGCAATAAAATTATTGCGTTTATTTAGTTGCCCATGGCCACGTATTTGCCATTTTTTCCTTAACACCACGCACTTTTCAAACTCAGTCCTAGCTAATCCCCTAGCCAATGCCTTTGTAGCAAGCTTCTGCAACTTTAGCACAGAAGCGCCTATTGCTTTTTTATCAAGAGTGAGAGGTCTACCAGGTCTTGGTTTAAATAGTGATACTAGTAGCCAATTTGTTCTGCGGTTCAATAGCGATTTTAGTTCTTTTTCAAATTGATTTTTATATGCCATAGCTTCTTCCGTTTTATGCAATGTACTTATTTCTATTAAATAAATATGACTCCCAAACACTTGTAGAGAGCATTACTCCCCCGGCTGTTGAAGCCTCCCTTTAGGTCCCAGATCCCGATGCAGTCGAGAGAGGTGTGGAGGGCGAGACACTCCCTCCAGACACACACTTTATCCCCACCCAAATACATTACCCCAACACAACCAACCACCTAAACACCCACACGTCGGACAAACAATTCCAGCAAAACCACATATTGCAAATATCGCCTTTTTGACATATCTTTGCATCATTATTGAACCCATGATCCCCACCCATGTCAGCACCCTTTGGCAATGCCAACGCCCTCAAATGGACACCGGAGAAAACAGAACAACTCATCGCAGCGGTAGAAGACATCTCTTATGACACCGCAGTGCTCTACCTCGGCCAGGCCCTCAGTCACTTTCACACCAGTACGAAGCAATGGAACAGGCTCAAGGCCTACTACACAGACCGCGAGGACCTCATAGAGCGCATGGAGGCTGTAGAGCAGGTGTTTGAGGCGCGGCTCATCACCGGTGCGCTCACGGGCCGGCTGCGGGGCAACATGGTCCAGTTCGTCCTCCGCCAGTCGGAGTCAGAGGCGCAGAAGGCCGCCCAGGAGCTGGACCCCGAGCAGCAGATGGACGCCTTTGGCATACCCAAAAGCAACACACCGGCAGAATACAACCGCCGCGTGCAGTACGTGATGAACCACGCCCTCGGCCTCGCCAATGCCATGCGCTGGAATGAGCAGCACCCCGACCAGCTCCCCATCCGCCTCGACACCCTCTACGTAGCCGAACCCGCCAATAGCAGCTGCATCAAATATGCCGAAGGCGTATACCTCCAGTTGTGAAAGCACCACACTGTTGCAATCGGTAAATCAGTAAACCCGTAAATCTGTAATTCCGTAAATCAGAAAAGCCCCAGCTCATCTATGCCCACCCCCGCAGTATACCACCGCACCTCACCATCCTTCTTAAACCACGTCATCTGCCGCTTGGCATACTGGCGGGTATTTTGTTTGATCAGTTCGATGGCCTGCTCTCGTGTGGTCTTACCGTCTATGGCATCATAGATCTCCTGATAGCCCACCGTCTGTAGCGGCTGCAGATGTTTGTAGGGATAGAGTGACTCGGCCTCAGCCCACAGGCCATCAGCTATCATCTGGTCTACGCGGTAGTTGATCCGGTCGTTCAGCAGAGGGCGCTCCAGCTCCAGGCCTACCTTGACGATAGAGAAGGGCCTTTCAGCTTTCTCTCCGCTGCGCTGCTCGCTATACTTCCGGCCAGTGCCGTAGATCACCTCCAGGGCACGCTGTAGCCTGCGCGGATTTTGCTTATCCACTACTGCGTAGTGAGCAGGATCGAGCCGCGCTACCTCCTGCTGCATCTGCTCCAGCGTCAGGGCCCGCACACGTTCTTTCACATCATCAGTGATCACATCATTCTGAAAGTCATCAAAACCCTCGCACACCGCCTTGATGAATAATCCCGAGCCGCCCACCATCACCACGATAGGATGCGTCTCAAAAAGCCGGTCGAGCAGTGGCAGCACGTCCTTCTCATACATACCAGCTGTATAGTGGTCGTGTATCGAGAGGTTATTGATAAAGTGGTGAGGCACCTCGGCCAGCTCTGCTGCGCTAGGCTTGGCAGTACCGATGCTCATCTCTCTGTAAAACTGGCGCGAGTCCGCAGAGATGATCTCTGTCTGCAGTCGCCGGGCCACCTCTATCGCGAGCGCCGTCTTGCCTATGGCTGTAGGGCCACAGATCACGAGGAGAGTCTTGCGGCGTACTGCGCGCTCCAGTTTTTGAGGTATGGTATACATCGGGCTTTGCACTATCTCAGTTATCCACCGCGAAGAACGCTAAGAACGCGGAGATTTAATAAAACCTTTGCGTTCTCCGCGTCCTTGGCGGTTCCTTTGTATGGGTATCAGATCAGCTTCACGAGACAGGCTTTAGCCCCAGCTCCGCGCCCAGCCGGAGCATCATGTCGTAGGCCTGCTGGTAGTCGTTCTTTATTTCGCCTTCGAGTATCGCTTCTTTGATCTTGTCCTTGATCACACCCACCTCGCGCGATGGGGTGATGTTAAACACCTGCATGATCAGCTCACCGCTCACCGGCGGCTGGAAGTTGCGGATACTGTCGCGTTCCTCTACGTCTTTGAGTTTCTCCCGCACCATCTCAAAGCGCTGCAGGTAGCGGTTCACCTTCGCCTTGTTTTTGCTCGTGATATCCGCCTCGCAGAGTTTCATCAGCGAGTCTATATCATCTCCTGCCTCAAAGAGCAGGCGACGCAGCGCAGAGTCTGTGATCTCCTCCTTGGTCAGCGCGATAGGGCGCAGGTGCAGGTACACCATCTTCTGTACGAACTTCATCTCACCACCCGCAGGTAGTTTCAGATTGCGGAAGATGCGCGGCACCCACTTAGACCCCAGCACCTCATGCCCGTGAAAGGTCCAGCCCACACCCGGCTCAAAGCGCTTGGTAGGCGGCTTGGCTATATCGTGCAGGATGGCCGCCCAGCGCAGCCAGAGGTCATTGGTAGAGAAAGTGATATTGTCCAGCACTTGCAGCGTGTGGTAGAAGTTGTCCTTGTGGCTCTTGTCATCTACCGTCTGCACGCCTTTCAGCTTTTGCATCTCAGGCAGGATGATGGCCAGCAGCCCCGTCTCCTCCAGCAGTCGGAACCCGATAGAGGGCTTCCTGGCCAGTATGATCTTATTCAGCTCCGTAGTGATACGCTCCTGAGAGATGATGCCTATCCGGTCCTTATTGCGAGCGATAGACGCGAGCGTCTCCGGCTGTATGTAGAAATTGAGCTGTGTGGCAAAGCGTATGGCACGCATCATCCGCAGCGGATCATCGCTGAAGGTGATATCAGGATCGAGCGGCGTGCGTATCACACCGGTGTCTATATCCGCCAGCCCGTCGAATGGATCTATCAGTTCGCCAAAGGTTTTCTTATTGAGCGAGATCGCCATCGCATTGATGGTAAAGTCGCGGCGGTTCTGATCGTCTTGCAGCGTACCTTCTTCTACGATAGGCTTGCGCGAGTCGCGCTGGTAAGATTCTTTTCGCGCACCGACGAACTCCAGATCGAGGTCCTCATACCGAAACTGCGCCGTACCAAAGTTCTTGAATACATTGACATTGATCTTTGGGTTCAGCGCCTTTGCAGCCGCCTCGGCCAGAGCGATACCACTGCCCACGCATACGAAGTCTATGTCCTTGCACGGGCGGCGCATCAGCAGGTCGCGCACATAGCCGCCCACCACATAGGTCTCCAGCCCAAGGCTATCAGCCACCTCGGACATGGTTTGAAAAACAGGACTGGTGAGTTTATCGGCGAGATTCATTGCGGCAAAAATAGAATTAGTCTAGACTTGTTTTAGCCATAGATATAATCAGGCCCCTTTTTAGTATATTTACAGCTATGATATCCGCAGTAGGAAACTATGATGTGCTTTGTCTTCAGATGAGAAATCACTCTGATGATCTGGACGCTCCACTTAAAAAGGAGATGGCCAATCTTTTGTCTACTACAAGAGAGCTATTGACATCGTCTAAAAACCTTCGAAAAGACATTGTGAAAACCACTCCGTGGGTATTCAACTTCAGGATCAAAGCGATCCGTTGGCTTGTAAGCGAAAGCAACTTTGACTTATCCTCCATTTTTGACGAGCTAGCCCCACAAATAGAAGGGCTGAGATCAAATCCAAAGCTTGAGGTCTTGACTGAAAATATACTCTTTGCAGTGCGATGCAACAAAAGGGTAGTAAAGTATATGAGTCAGACAGGCACCATATCTGACGATACGATGTCAACCGCAATTGTTAATCTTCCGGAGATAAACTATGAGCAATTTTTAGCTTCTATTGCAGTAGCAAATATGGATGATGCTACTTGCCAGAGCATCATAGATATGACCAATGCATCGTTGCTGATAGAATTTATCACGCTGGCGGCAGTGCTCATAGATGACGAAGGATTGAAAGTCTCGTCGAAAACAATCCATGATCTGGAATTTCTAATAGCTGATGCAGCACAAGAATATTCTGCTTTAGCGATGGAGATGGGATTGCTGCCATCATCCAAAACCAGCCAGACCCATGCTCAGCATATGGCTGCGGACAAAAGCTTTCACAAAGAACAAAAGCAATTATCTGAATTGGGTTTGAACGACTTTGCTAAAACCTTTGACAACTGATGAAGCAAAGCTATCTGCGCGGAGAGATCATAAACGTCTATCTGGGCGAACCTGAGAAAAAAGAGATCAAAGGACATGAACAAGGCTACGAAAGGCCTTGTCTCGTTCTAAAATCCTTTCCTCATCTGGAGTTGGCTATCATCCTGCCATGCACATCCAAAGCGCCTAAAGCAAATCATTTTACAGTAGTAAAACTAGACAAGGGAGTAGGCGGCCTGACGGCTGATTCCTACGTACTATGTCACCAGATCAGAACAATATCCTTTGAGAGAATCCTAAGTAGAAGAGGGAAACTAGACACCAAAGACTTTAACAAAGTGATCAGCGTCCTGAGCGATACATTAGAGCTATAATCCTGCTTTTAGAGTTACTCCCTACACCGCCACATCATGCTCACGCAAAGCATTGTTGAGTGACGTCTTCAGATCTGTGCTTTCCTTGCGCTTGCCTATGATCAGCGCACACGGCACATTGTACTCGCCTGCGGCAAATTGCTTAGGGTAGCTGCCCGGTATCACCACAGAGCGCTCCGGCACGTAGCCCTTGTACTCTACCGGCTCAGGACCGGTTACGTCTATGATCTTAGTAGACATGGTGAGCACCACATTCGCACCGAGTACGGCTTCTTTGCCCACACGTACACCCTCTACTACTATACAGCGAGAGCCTATGAAAGCGCCATCCTCTATGATCACCGGCGCGGCCTGCACAGGCTCCAGCACACCGCCTATGCCCACGCCACCGCTCAGGTGTACGTTCTTGCCTATCTGCGCGCAGCTGCCCACAGTGGCCCAGGTATCTACCATGGTGCCCTCGTCTACATAGGCCCCGATATTGACATAGCTGGGCATCATGATCACACCCTTGGCCAGGAAGGCACCATAGCGCGCCACCGCATTAGGCACTACGCGCACACCGAGTGCGGCATAGCCCGTCTTGAGCTTCATCTTGTCGTGATATTCAAATGGCGCAGCCTCGATGGTCTCCATCTGCTGTATGGGAAAGTAGAGGATCACAGCCTTCTTGATCCAGTCATTCACCAGCCACTTGTCGCCGCTTGGTTTGGCTACACGCAGCTTACCTTTGTCCAGGTGCTCTATCACCTCGCGGATCGCGTCCTGTGTGGCTTTATCCTTGAGCAGCTCGCGGTCCTCCCAGGCGCGCTCTATCACTTCATTGATCACTGACATATATCACTATGGTTTAGAATGCAGAAAAAATCGGCGCTGCAAGTGTAGTATAAATAGGTTAATCCACACCACTGCCATTTGCCAAAACTAAAAATAGGAGTAATTTCGTCACATAGCTTAATCCAAAAACATATATGAGATCAGCACTCGCACTTACGGTATTGTTTGCTGCGGCTTTCACAGGCGCGCAAGCACAGATATTTATCAATACCGGCAACCCGAACCTGGACAAATACAAACAGGACAATCCTAATGCTACCGTAGTGAGCCCATCCGGCACGCTGACCGTAGGCTCTACCACAGACAGCGCCAAGGTGCAGACCGAGGTCAAGACACCAAAGGTACAGATCAGCCGCCCGGTAGCTACCAGCCCTAAGCCTGTAGCCGCACCTAAGGTAGCCGTCAAGGCCGCCGCACCGGCACCTGTAGCAGCACCTGCACCGGTCGCTACCCGCCCTGCCGCACCGGCAGCCGATATGCCTGCCAATGCTGAAGTAGGCAAGTGCTACGCCCGCTGCTATATGCCGGACAAGTATGAGACGCACGAGGAGACCGTGATAGACAAGCCTCTCTCCTACAAGGTGCAGACCATACCTGCTACCTACAAGACCATCACTGACACCATCGTGCTGAAGGCTGCCTCAGTGACCTACAGAAATATCCCTGCTACCTACGAGACCACTACTGAAGATGTAATGGTGACACCCGCCACACAGCAGTGGGTAAAGGGTACTGCCGATGCCGGCTGCCTCTCTGCCAATCCCGCTGACTGCCAGGTGATGTGCCTCAAGGAGATACCAGCTGTATACAAGAAGGTGACCCGCAAGACCGTAAAGACTCCAGCCACCCGTGAAGAGGTGACAATACCAGCGCAATACAAGGTCGTAACGAAGAAGGTAGTAGACCAGCCTGCCCGCCAGGAGAAGATAGAAGTACCTGCTACCTACAAGGATGTGACCCGCAAGGAACTGGTGAGCAAGGGCGGCTACTCCGAGTGGAGGGAGATACTCTGCGCAGACAAGCTGACCACTGCCAAGATAGCTGAGATACAAAAGGCGCTGAAGGCAAACGGCTATGATCCGGGCGCGATAGACAATAGCTTTGGTGGCAAGACCAAGGAGGCGCTGATCAAGTACCAGCAGGACAAGGGCCTGCCGGTAGGCAACCTGAACATCGAGACGCTGAAGTCTCTCGGCGTAGAGCAATAAGCATCACTACACCATAAGATACCCGGAAGCCCTGCATCACCTGCGGGGCTTTTATTTAGTATCAAAATATTTCTAAATGAGCAGGCAGTAGCGTACTTTGGCAAGGTAATTGACTTTGACTGAAAAAATTTAACTTAGATATGGATAGCAGCTACCGGTAGTACCGGCAGCATAGCACCATCAAACCTCACACCCACATGAAAAAGATACTTCTCACAGCTATATCGGTCACTGCACTGATACTCGCAGCAGAGGCACAAAACGCAGCTGCAAAATCCGGCGGCATCAAGATCAATACCACCGGCCTGAAGCCAAGGACGGGCACCCCTACCAAGACCTCAAACGGTACGCAGGTGAAGCCCGGCACCTCTACTCCCAAGGCCAGTACAGGCGCCAGCAGCAGCACCTCTGGCAGCAGCACTACCGGCAGCAGCAGCACTAGTAGCAGCAGCTCAGGCTCCAAGCCGGGTGGCTTTGGCGGGGCAGCGGGTGGCGGTGGTGGTACTACCAGCACAGGTGGCAGTAGCAGTACGAGTACCAGCCCCGGCAGTGGTGGCGTGAGCCAGTCAGACGCACTGCAGGCCGTACTGCAGCTGCTCAAGACGGGCGTGACCGCAGCCGTGACCAAGGTAGCCGTGCAGGATGGCTTCTTCAATAATCCGGAGATCAAGATACCGCTGCCACCGGCTATGCAGCAGGCAGGCAGTATGCTGGCCAGCTATGGTGCAGGCGTACTGGTAGACAAGCTGGTGCTCCAGCTGAACCGCTCTGCTGAGCAGTCTGCCACACTGGCCACACCGATCTTTGTCAACTCGCTGACGCAGATACAGCCGGCAGATGCAGTCAATATCATCACCGGCTCACAGCAGGATGCGGCTACCCAGTTTCTGAAGCGTACTACTACCGAGCAGCTAGTGGTGGCCTTCAAGCCTAAGGTGCGTGAGGTACTGGACCAGACCAAGACGTCTGCGGCCTACACCGAGGTGGTAAACCTGTATAACAAGATCCCGTTTGTGAGTCCTATCAGTGCAGACCTGCCGGACTATGTGACCCGCAAGGCGCTCGACGGCATCTTTGTGATGGTGAGCAAGGAGGAAGCTAAGATCAGGGCGAACCCTGCCGCAGCAGGCTCCTCTATCCTGAGCAAGGTACTCGGCTCTGTACTGGGCCAGGGTGTATCGTCAGGTACTACCACTACCGGCTCAGGCTTCAAAGTAAAGTAAGAGATCAATCTACGAGTAGCTCTACCTCATAGCCGCTGTGCTTGCGGATATTGACCACAGAGCCTCCTTCAAATATGAGATACTGCCCTCTGATACCTATCAGGGGGCTTTTTATTTCCGCCTGCTTGTCAAAGCCGATGCTGGTCACCTTCTTCGTGTATTCTGTGACGGGATAGTTTATCGTGACCACTGTATCATCCATGCAGATGTACTGCTGCAGGTCCTCGGGCAGCAGGGCGCGTATGCGTGCTTTCTCCGCCAGGAGATCTATCTCCTGGTTCCATTCATTGCGCAGCATCTTGCTCCAGTGGGTCTTGTCAGTGAGGTACTGCTTCAGCGCTACCTCTATGCGGCCTGCCAGCTGGCGGTATGGTGTCTCTGCGAGTATGATGGCGCTATTGGCGCCCTGGTCTATCCAGCGCGTAGGGATCTGCGTGCCGCGTGTCACGCCTACCTTGGTCTCATTGACCAGGGCGAGGTAGACATAGTGGGGTGTCATGTGGTGTTTGATCTCCCACTCTACATCGCGGCCCTTATTCTCATGGGCCATACAGAGCTCGGGGCGCAGGATGCACTCCGCATTGTCAGGCGCGGTGGAGAAGCAGTTGTAGCACATGCCTTCGCCAAAGGACTTGTATGTCTTCTTGCCACATATGCCGCAGAAGATATTACCGGTGTAGCGGAGCGAGATGTTCTTTCCGATCAGGTCATTCATCACTACGGTGTCAGGGCCGAGCTGCAGTGTGTAGGATACAGGATCAGTGCCGGACACGGTCATTTTATCGAGGAGGCCAAAGGCGCGCATAATGTCATTTTATAGACTGCAAAGGTAAGGGTTTAACAGCACTTTAACAGGTCTCCGGCCACCATTCCGACTCATTGCAGCCATTCACCGTATTTATGTTTTGGTCAGATAAACTCCTCTAACTTTGTTGTTTAGCCGAAAAAATGGGTGCTGCTACGCTGGTGTATGGCATTCGCTTATTCATCTCATGTGGAAATGAAAAGATCGTTTATCATCCTGGTCCTGATGCAGCTGGTGGCAGTATGCAGCTATGCTCAGACCGCCGACTCTACCCGCATATCGCGCCTGCATGCAGAGGCTGATTCTATCCTCAAAGTCATCACCCGACGTGCACCGCGCCCTGCGCATAGCGCACCTGCTGCTACATCTGAGCAGAGCCCGCAGACGGATAGCATCGTAGCTCCTGCCGCTACCGGTAGCAGACAGCCGGTGGCAGATACACCGCAGGCAGCGCCTGCCGCCATGCCGGCCACCAGCCATACTCAGCCAGACTCTACAGCGCCAGCGCCCCATACTGCTCCGCGCACGGACGGTGCCGCAGCTACGCCACGCGGGCAGTACCTGCGCCTATCGGGCACTGTGCTGGATGCCACTGACAGCTCTGAGCTGGGCAGCGCTGCTGTATCTATCGCACCGGTGAGTGATACTACTGCCGTGAGCGGTGTGCTGACGGAGGATGACGGCCACTTTGAGATAGATGGCCTGACACCCGGACGCTATCAGGTGCGGGTGAGCTACATCAGCTACAAGCCGCAGACCCTCTACGTGACACTGGATACCGCCGATGTGGAGCTGCGTGAGATACACCTCCACGCTGCCAGCGAGCTACTCAAGACCGTGACGGTGACCGCACAGGCGGTGACCGTGCAGCAGAAGGCCGACACCACAGAGTACAATGCAGGCCAGTACAAAGTGAACCCCGATGCTACCGCCGAGGACCTGGTAGGCAAGATGCCCGGCATATCCAGCAGCAATGGTACCGTGACCGCACACGGCGAGACAGTGCAGAAAGTGCTGGTAGATGGCAAAGAGTTCTTTGGTGATGATGCGACCACGGCGCTGAAGAACCTGCCCGCAGATGTGATAGACAAGGTGCAGGTGTATGACAGGCTCAGCGACCAGTCGGCTTTCACCGGATTTGATGATGGCAATACACAGAAGACGATCAATGTAACCACCAAGAAGGGGCGCAACAATGGCGTATTCGGCAGGCTGTATGCGGGCTATGGCTACATAGATGCCTCACGGTACAATGCTGGTGGCAATGTGAACTGGTTTAAAGATGACCGCCGCCTCTCGCTGATAGGCATGAGCAATAATATCAACCAGCAGAACTTCTCCTCTCAGGACCTGCTGGGCGTAGCAGGCACGGGCAGCACGCGCGGCCGTGGCAGCAGCAATGGCAATAACAACTTTATGATAGGCGGGCAGGGCGGTATCTCTACCACGCATGCCATAGGGCTGAACTATAGTGACACCTGGGGCAAGAAGAAAAAGGTGAAAGTATCGGGCAGTTATTTTTTCAACTATACTGATAATACGACTATCACCGCGCTGAACAGGAGCTACTACGGTGGCTCTAAGTACACCGAGGATGACACCAGCCGCAGTGTGAATCAGAACCACCGCATCAACCTCCGCATAGAGTACGCGATGGACTCATTCAACCAGCTCATCTTCACGCCCAAGGTGAGCTTTCAGCAAAACAGCCAGTACTATGGTATAGCGGGGCGGTCTATCACGAGCGAGGGTGTGCTGAGCAGCTCGACCAATAGCCGCCAGTCTACATTCAATAATGGCTATAGTGTGGCGGGTGATGTGCTGTACCAGCATAAATTCAAGAAGCAGTTCCGCACCTTCTCCATAGACCTCGGGGTCAATATCAATAACAAGGGCGGGCACGGCGACCAGCAGTCGCACAATGTGTACTACGATACTGCCTCTGTGGCAGACACCACGACCATAGACCAGCAGACATTCTCAAACAATAAGAGCTATGCGGTCAATGCCAACGTATCCTACACCGAGCCGGCAGGCAAGAGAGGCATGGTGCAGCTGAACTACCAGCCATCCTATACCTACAATAGATCTGACAAGGCAGTAGACTCGCTCAATCCCGCCACACTGGAGCACTCACTGCTGGACACTGGCCTCTCCAATAAGTATGACAATATCTACATGACGCAGCGCGCAGGCCTCTCCTACCGCTACAAGAGCAAAGGCGTGAACCTGAATGTGGGTGTGAATGGCCAGTACGCGCTGCTGCAGGGCAATACGGTTTTCCCGTTTGGCTATAAGACAAACAGGACCTTCTACAGTGTGCTGCCTAATGCCTCGGTCAATATCAAGTTTAAGAACACAGCCTCGCTGCGGATACAGTACCGCACCTCTACCAATGCGCCATCTATATCACAGCTGCAAAGCGTGATAGACAATAGCAACCCGCTGCTGCTCTCTACCGGCAATCCGGGTCTGGATCAATCATACACCAACTCGCTGGTGATACGCTACAACCTAGCCAAGAGCGCCAAGGGGCACTCTGTATTTGTATTTGCCAATGTGAGCAATACGATGAACACGGTGGCCAACGCCACGGTCATAGCCGGCAGTGATACTAACCTGACGGTAAATGGCACACCCGTATTCCTGCACAAAGGCTCACAACTCACGCGCCCTGTCAATATCAATGGGCTGTGGAATGCGAGTACCTTTATCACCTATGGCCTGCCACTGGCCAAGATCAAATGCAACTTCAATATCAATGGTGGCTTCAACTTTAACCAGACACCGGGCCTGATCAATAATGCGCTGAACCTGTCACGCACCTATGCGCCCACCTTTGGTGTAAACCTGACGAGCAATATCAGCCAGAAGATAGACTTCAGCATAGGCTACTCGGGCACCTACAATGTGGTGAACAACACGCTGCAAACCGCTGCCAATAACAACTACTATACGCACAACGCTACGGCTAAATTCAACTGGCTATTCTACAAGGGTTTTGTATTCAATACTGCGCTGCAGAATACGCTGTACCAAGGTGTTTCATCGGGGTATAATCAGAATATCTTCCTGTGGAGCGCGGCGCTGGGATATAAGTTCCTGAGGGATCAGTCTCTGGAGGTGCGCGCGAGTGTGAATGACATCCTCAATCAGAATAGCGGTGTGAGCCGCAATATCACGCAGACGTATATAGAGGATAGCCGCACGCAGGTGCTGCGCCGCTACATGCTGGTCACAGTGACCTGGACCATGCGCTACTTCAAGAAAGGCGCTCAGATGCCTAACATAGATGGCGAGCCGGGCGGCAAAGACTTTAGCGGGCCGGGCCGTGGATATCCGGGTGGTCCCCCTCCGGGTGGTATGCCGGGCGGCGGCCAGGGTGGCCCACCTCCGGGCGGCGGCGGACCGGGTGGCTTCTAGGAGTGAGATAGATACACTATTGCAGAAAGATAAACCGCAAAGAACGCGGAGAGCGCAAAGGGGTTATGAATGCCGCCATAAGGGCCAGCTGTTCACTATTCACAATTCTCTTTCTTCTACTCCCTATTCCTTATTCCTTATTCCCTATTCCATTATCCACTATTCTCTATTCATTATCTCCTATATTTACCCATCAGTAATAACGAGCAATGATACAGGCAAAAGTCAACGGCAAACAGGAATACACCATAGATGGCAATAAGATCAACGGCGCGGAGTACGAGTGGGATATACTCGCACTGGCCAATGGCAGCTACCATATCCTGAAGGACAACCAGTCCTACCGCGTGACGGCAAATAACATCAACCACGAGGAAAAGACCATGACCATAGAGGTCAATGGCAACGAATACGAGATCAGTATCAAGGATAAATATGACCTGCTGCTCCAGCAGATGGGTATCAGCGCAGGTGCCTCTGCGAAGGTGAATTCCTTCAAGGCGCCGATGCCGGGCCTGATCAAGGATATCTCTGTATCGGAAGGCGCAGAGGTAAAGAAGGGCGACATCCTGCTCATCCTCGAGGCGATGAAGATGGAAAATGCACTCAAGTCTCCGCGCGATGCAAAGATCAAGATCATCAAGGCTGTGAAAGGCACCGCAGTGGAGAAGGGCCAGGTGCTAATCGAGTTTGAGTGATTCTACGAGCTGCCGCGCGATTGTATCGCGTGGCTACCGGTTTCGCGTTTGCAACGCGAGGTCATAGGCACTATTGTGCTTCTGTCGGATGGGCGTTGCAAACGCCATGCAGAAGAGTCACGCGATATAATCGCGCGACAGTGCTTGACAGCGCTTAATAAACGGCCCACAAACTGCCGCGCGATTGTATCGCGTGGCTAATGGTTTCGCGTTTGCAACGCGAAAAGCTGCTATATTCAAATATGCAAAAGGCCTATGTCAGAAAGTTATAAGTTTCATACACCAGAGGAAATCTATTTTACCACTTCTACTGTCGTAGATTGGATAGATGCTTTTACCCGCCCGGAATATTCCTTGATCATTGTTGATTCCCTTCGTTATTGTATCGGGAATAAGGGTCTACGGGTGCACGCTTGGTGTATCATGTCTAACCATATCCACCTGGTGGTCAGTGCGCAGGCCCCGGCGCTGCTACATGATATATTTCGCGACTTCAAAAAGTATACATCGAAGAAGATCGTTCAAGCAATACAGGAAATGCCAGAAAGCCGCAGGGATTGGATGCTTTACAGGTTTGAATATGCGGGTAAATATCAGCAACGGATAGATCAATATAAATTCTGGCAAGATGGCAATCATCCTATACTGTGCAGTGATGGGGCGATGCTCAGGCAGAAAGTAGACTACATCCATGACAATCCTGTGCGCCGTATGCTGGTACAGGAGGCGCAGCAATATCCATTTTCCTCTGCTATAGACTATTGTGGAGGGAAGGGGATGCTGCCTGTGGAATTACTGTTTTGATCTTTATTTTTTTGACGTGCGTTACAAACGCCATGCAGAGAGGGCACGCGATATAATCGCGCGATAGTGCGTTAGTCGCTGTCGTCTGGCCGCAGCCGCGCGATTGTATCGCGTGGCTGCTGGTATCGCGTTTGAAACGCGAGGTCATAGGCGCTATTGTGCTTCTGACGGATGGGCGTTGCAAACGCCATGCAGGGGAGTCACGCGATATAATCGCGCGACAGTGCTTGACAGCGCGTTTCTTGGTTCTTGACTTTTGCTTCTTATTTCCCCACGTAGTAGTCTATGATATTCTTCTGGAGGTCCAGCTTGATGGCGGCCTGTGCCTTGTTGATGCGGGCCTGGAGGAGGGTGGCCTGCGCGTTGGAGAGTTCTACGAAGTTGGCTGCGCCGAGGTCGTAGCGGCCCTTCACGGCCTCATAGGCCTGGCTGGCTGCGTAGAGGCCGGTATTGGTCGTGCTGATCTGGGCCAGTGCGGCGAGGTAGTCATTGTAGGCCTGCCTGATATCAGATGATATCTGCACCTCGAGGTCTGCCTCATCTATACGCGCATTGTCCCTATTGATCCTGGCTATATCCACGCTGGTCTTGGTCAGTCCCTTGTCAAATATCCTCCACGAGAGATTGAGGCCCACAGTGCCATACACCTGACCGAAGAGCGCCTGGCCCAATGGCTCCTGCTGGTGTGTGGCCAGATAGTCGCTGCCATTCACATAGAGGCGGTCCAGGTAGCCGCCATTGGATACGACGCCGGCTATGAGATTGAGCTTTGGCATAAAGCCGCTGCGGTACTGCCTGATATTCCACTCAGATATCATGATCTGGTTTTGCGCCGCCTTGAGGTCCGGGCGCTGGCCTATGCCCTGCGATACCAGGTCATTTATGTTTTGCCCCTCTATACCTGACGATGTCTCGCTCGGTGTATAGTCTGCTATGTCATAGGCATCGGTCTGGGCTATGAGTACCTTGCGCAGCAGGAGGATCTTGTCATTCTTTGCCTTGGTCTGTGACTGGATGTAGAATAGGCTATCACTACTCGTGAGCGCCTGCTGCTGGTAGAGGTCTACCAGGGCGCGGCGGCCTACATTGGCCTGCTCGCGCAGCTGTGCCTCGCGCTGCAGGGAGGCATTGAGGTTCTCGCGTGCGGCCTCCTCTACGCGGCGGTCCAGCACCACCTGCAGGTAGCTCTGCGCTACATCCAGGCTGATCTGCTGCTTTGCCCTATCCAGATTAAATCCGGCAGATGACTTGGTGAGCATGGCAGCCTTGAGCTGCGAGTAGTCGCTCAGTCCATTGAAGATATTGATTGTGCTGACCAGCTGATAGTTCAGCAGGTTCTGGCGCGAGTCTATGACACTGAGGCCGGCTGCGGTGAAGAGGTTCCTGCCCGCATTGTAGGTATAGCCGGCATTGAAACCCAGATCCGGCAGGAACTGCCCGTAGGCATACATGAGCTGCGCACCGGTGATGCGCACATTGTTATTGCTCTTGAGCACCTGTGTGGCCTTCTCCAGGCCGAGTGCGCGCGCCTGATCCAGCGTCAGTACCTTAGTCTCCTGCGCCGCTGCGCTGAGTGATAGCGCCGCTGTGATCAGCCCCCATATTATCTTTCTTGCCTTCATTGCTATTCGCTATTGCTCCAGTCGCACCTTTTGTCCGTCAGGTATGCTCTCTCCTACTGCCAGCGCCACGCGGTCTCCCTCCTGCAGGCCGTCCAGTATGGTCACTTTGTCTCCGGTGTTCTCTCCTATTTTGATCTTGCGCAGGTGCAGTATGGTATCCTTGTCCAGCACTGCTGCGAGTGTCTGCCCTTTCTTCATGACCAGTGCAGTGGCCGGCATGGTGAGCTGGCTCGGCTTTGTCTTTGGCGAGAAAATATGTACCTGCACGTAGCTGCCCGGTATGATCTTATTGTCACCATTGTCCAGGTCTACCTCTACAGTCATCATGCGGGTGCGCACATCCAGCTGGCCGGTCATGCGGGTCACGGTGGCGTGGATGGCCACATCAGGGCGCTCTGTGAGCGTGATGGTGACCGGGTAGCCTTCCTTTAGGAACACCGCATCGCGCTGCTCTACGTAGACATAGATCCTGAGGCGGCCCAGCTGAGAGATGGTCACGATGGGCTGTGCGCTGGTCTGAGAGTTGTTGGCATTCTGTATCAGGGCGCCGGGATCAGCATAGCGGGCAGTGACCGTGCCTGTGAATGGCGCACGCACCTGCTGATAGCCGCGCTGCTCAGATACGGAGCGGAAGGTAGCCTCGGCCAGGCTCACGGCTGTGGCCGAGAGGTCTGCATCCTGGCGGGAGATGAAGTTCTTGATCAGCAGGGCTGAGTCGCGTGCGGCTATCTTGCGCTTATTCTGCAGGTCTGCCAGGGCGGCGGCGTAGGTCTGGCCTATCTCCGGATTGTCTATGGTAGCCAGTACCTGGTCTTTGGTCACGCGGTCTCCTTTGTCTACATATATCTTATCCATATAGCCGCTGATCTTGGCATAGATAGTGGCACTCTCGTAGGGGCGTGCCTCGCCTATGAGCACGATCTCGCGTGCATCGGTACTCAGCTTGACCAGCTCTGATTTCACCACAGGGCCATTGGCCATATCCTGCTGGCGGGCATCAGCCTCGTGGCTCACTTTGGCCGCCTTGGATAATGATATCACTGTGATAGCGATGCCCAGTACCAATAGTAGCACGATGCCTGCTATAAGCAGCTTGATAAAAGATCTGTTTGACTTGTCTGACATTTGTCTTCTGTTTCTTTCTGTTTATCTCAATGGTCCGGACTGCAATTATGACGCCATAGCTCCCTGCGCCTCTGCCTCAAAGCGCTCATCGAGGCCCATAGCCGTAGGCAGGCCCGGCCGCAGCACGGAGTAAAACACCGGCACGATGAAGAGCGTAAAGATAGTAGCTACCATCAGGCCACCTATGACGGCACGGCCCAGGGGTGCATTCTGCTCGCCGCCCTCGCCGGCGCCTATGGCCATCGGTATCATGCCGAGGACCATGGCCAGGGCTGTCATGAGCACGGGGCGCAGGCGCGTCTTGCCGGCCAGCAGGGCGCCCTCTATGGCGGTGAGGCCCTTCTGCGCCCGTATATCATTGGCAAAGCTGACCATGAGGATCGAGTTTGACACGGCTATACCTACGGCCACGATGGAGCCCATGAGGGACTCCACATTCAGCGTGGTGTGTGTGAGCACGAGCATCCAGAGGATACCCATAAAGGCCCCCGGCAGCGCCAGCATGATGATGAACGGATCCAGCCATGACTGGAAGAGGACCACCATGAGCAGGTACACCAATGCGATGGCCAGTATGAGGCCGAGGCCGAGTGTATTGAAGGATGACTTCATCACCTCGCTCTGGCCACGCAGGTCTATGCGCATGCCGGGAGGCAGCTTGCCCAGGCCGTCTATGCGCTGCTGTATGGCGGTGGCTACAGAGCCGAGGTCCCGGCCCTCTACATTGGCGCTGATATTCATGACGCGCTGTACGGTGTAGTGGTTAAACTGATTGAACTGTGTGCCGGTGCTGAGCTTTGAGATATTGCCCAGGGTCTGTACCTGCGCCATGGGCAGGTCTGTAGGAGACGGCGTGGTAGCGGAGGTAAACTGTGATGAGGTAGGCGTGATAGGGATGGCCATGAGGTCTTTGGTAGAGCTCACGCTTTGTATGGGTACCTGTACGGCCACGGGATAGTTGACACTATTCTGCGGATTGATATAGAAGGCAGGCGATATCTGGCCGCTGCTGGAGAGTGACACGAGTACATCATTGGCCACATCGCGCTGGGTCAGGCCCAGCTCTGCGGCGCGCACACGGTCTACATCTACATTCAGCGCGGGGTAGTCCAGCACTTGTTTGATAGCTGCGTCCTCTACACCCGGTATCAGTTTGATCTGATCGCGGAGCTTGCGGGCGTATTCGTATGACTTATTATAGTCGGCAAACTGGATCTGGATATCTACGGGAGATGACAGGCCGAAGTTAAGCACCTGACTCACGATATCTGCAGACTGGAAGTAGATGGTACAGCCGGGCAGGTGCTCATTGAGGTCCTTGCGGATCTTCTTCATGTACTCTACTGTAGGCTTGTGGTCTTCATTCAGCGCGACGAGTATGTCTGCATCCATGCCGCTCGTATTGTCTGTCTGCACAAAGGCGAGGTTATACGACACGGGCAGGCCGATCATGTCATTGATCGTTTTAAATTCTTCTTTGGGTATGATCTTGCGGATGCGGGTCTCGGCTATGTCTACCAGCTTCTCGGTCTCCTCTATGCGCGTACCGGCGGGTGCGCGGAGGTGCAGCTTCATCATACCTGAGTCTGCCACCGGGAAGAAGTCCCTGCCTATGAGCGGCAGCAGAAACATGGTAAGGACAAAAGACAGGCCGGCAAAGCTGAGCGAGGTGACGCGATGTGCCAGCAGTACGCGCAGCACGCTGCCATAGGCCTCTGTGAAGCTATCAAAAGCGCGATCGCGCCATACATTGAAGCGATAGACGGCGCGGCTGAGTGCATTGGGGCTGGGTATCACGTGGCCGTGATCATCCAGGTGCTCACTGGCCATGAGCATACGCGCCAGTACCGGCACTAGCGTACGCGAGAGCAGGTAGCTGGACATCATGGCTATGACCACCGCCAGCGCCATAGGGGTGAAGAGAAACTGCGCCGGCCCCGTGAGCAGCACGACAGGGAAGAACACGATACAGATAGCCATGGTAGCCACCAGCGCCGGCGTGGCGATCTCATGCGCACCATCCAGGATGGCTACGGTGAGTGGTTTGCCGAGGTGCCGGTTGCGATGTATATTCTCTATCTCCACGGTGGCGTCATCTACCAGCATACCTACGGCCAGCGAGAGGCCGCCGAGGGTCATGATATTGAGCGTATGGCCTGTCAGCTTCAGCCCTATGATAGAGATGAAGATGGACAGCGGGATAGACGTACAGACTATGATGACACTGCGCCAGCTGCCCAGGAAGAAGAGGATCATAAAGCTGACGAGTATAGAGGCGATGATGGCCTCATGCAGGACATTGCTGATAGAGCTGGTCACAAAGACAGACTGGTCAAAGTCTATCTTCATCTCCAGTCCCTCGGGCGCTGTCTCTTTGATCACGGGGATCATTTCTTTGGCCCCTTCTACCACTACAGTGGTGGATGCGTTGGCCTTCTTGAGGATGGTGAGGTAGGAGGCGCGCTTCTGGTCTACGCGTACGATATTGGTCTGCACGGCGTAGGAGTCGTTCACTTTGGCCACATCTCCTATCAGTACGGGCTGGCCGTTTATGACCTTGATGGGGATATTCTCAAACTGCTTGACCGACTCGGGAGATGAGTTGAGCTGCACATTGTACTCCGTGACTCCCATCCGCGCGGTGCCGGCGGGTATGATGAGATTGCTGGACTGGAGTGCATTCAGCACGTCTACTACCGAGAGGCCCTTGCCGGCCAGTGCCTGCGGGTTTATATCTACTATGATCTGGCGTGTCTTGCCGCCAAAGGGTGCCGGTGTAGCCAGCCCCGGTACGGTGAAAAGGCGCAGGCGGATGAAGTTGAGCCCGTAGTCAAAGATCTTGTCCTCCGGCAGGTTCTTGCTGCTGAGGGTGAGCTGTGATACGGGTACGTTTGAGGCATTGTACTGGAGGATGACGGGGGGTGTCATGCCCGGTGGCATGGCGCGCAGGGCCGTATTGGACACGGCGCTGATCTGTGCGATAGCCGCACCGATATCCGCGCCCTGCTCAAAGTATATTTTCAGGATAGCGATACCGTTGATAGACTGCGACTCGATGCGCGAGATACCATTGACAGAGGTAGAGTAGGCACGCTCACTGAGAAAGGTGACACGCTTCTCCATTTCACTTGCGTTGAGGCCATTATAGTTCCACACGCAGATCACTACCGGTATATCTATCACAGGGAAGATATCTACCAGCATACTCTTGATAGAGAGGTAGCCCATCATGAGGATGAGCAGTGACATCACTGCTACCGTATAGGGCCGTCTAAGGGCGAGTCTGACTATCCACATAGGGGATTATATTAGGAGATCCTTGGGTGAGGTGACCTCTTATGCTATATAAATGTATAGTATCCGGGCACTTTCTCAATTCACTGACTGTTAAATGATTCAATAGCGGGTGCAAAGGTACCCCTAATATAGTGTTACAACAAACAAGTCGGTAAACCGGCTGAAAAATTCGGAGACCTAAATATCGGAGTTAATCTTTGTAAAAAACTGGTTTTAAACAGGGTGTACATTAGTCTCAGTCTGCACCTGATAGCTCCCACCGATAATCTGCAGTACGCGTTCCTTCGCAGATGCTTAAGACCTCTACACTTTGACCGAAAAAAACGGATGAAGCGGATCAAAGAGGTTATGTTTATGTAAAATGAATGTTACATGAATGTTAAGATCCTGCTCTGTACTACTGCTGCCGGCCTGCTGCTGCTCGGTGCCTGCAAGAAGACCAACACCACGGATACAAACCCACAGGACACAGAGCTGCGCCTCAACCAGGTGCAGGTCATAGCCAGCCACAATAGCTACCACAAGCGTGATACGCAGCCCGTCTTTGACTGGCTGCTGTCGGTATCTGCGGCGCTGCCATCAGAGTATGATCCCCATGAGCTGGACTATAGCCACCTGCCGTTTGACCAGCAGTTTGACCAGTATCCGGTGCGGGGGCTGGAGATAGATATCTATAATGACCCACAGGGAGGAGCCTTTTACAACCGTAAGATAAACCACTATGCAGGGCTGGATGAGGCCTCGGGCATACCTGCGCTGCAGCAGCCGGGATTTAAAGTGCTGCATATAAAGGATGCAGACTACAATAGTACCTACAATACATTTGTAGAGGCGCTGCAGGCGGTGAAAGACTGGTCTGACAAGCACCCTAACCACCTGCCGCTTTTCATCAATATAGAAACGAAGCAGGATGCACCGTCTGACAATCAGCAGCTCTCGGCGCTCGGATTTCTGCCGGCACCGGTATGGGATGATGCTGCGGCTGACAAGCTGGACCTGGAGGTGAAGTCGGTCTTTGGCACCAATCTGGACAAGGTGCTGACGCCGGACCGCATACGCGGCTCCTATGCCACGCTGCGCGATATGGCCCGCGCCAAGGCCTGGCCTAAACTGGGCGACTGCCGGGGCAAGGTAGTATTTATCATGGAGGGCAATGGTGTACCGTTCTATAAGGACAACCATGCGGGACTGAAGGGCAGGGCCTGCTTTACCTACGCCAATCCTAACAGTGATGAGGCGGCCTTTGTGATCATGAATGATGCGGTGGGCCAGCAGAGCAGTATCACAGCCCGCGTGCGTGATGGCTATATAGTCCGTACCCGCGCTGACGCAGGCACGATAGAGGCGCGCTCGGGAGACTACAGCTCTATGAATGCCGGCTTTGCCAGCGGGGCGCATATCATCTCTACAGACTACTACAAGGCCGATCCGCGCGGCACGATACCGGGCTCGGGCTGGACCACCTTTCAGGTCAAGTTTCCCAACGGAGAGCTGGCGCGCAAGAACCCCATATCTGCAGACTCTGTGAATGTAGATGCAGCACTGACGGAGTAAGGCCGCAGCATATCAATCTGAAATGTGGTATAGACATATATGATCTGTACCACATTTTTATTTTAGTCCATTTCACCTATAGAAACCAGAAAATCGCCGCACAGATCCAAAGTGCCGTAACAAAGCAAACCTTGTATCGTACAACAGAGACCTTTAAGTCTTTTGTCTGTCGTATGAAATACCCCAACCCGACCCTGGCCCTCAGGATACTAGTGCTCGTGCTGACCCTGGCCCTGACCTCTCTCCTACTCCCTACGGGCGCAGCTGCGCAGTGTACAGGGTGTACCGCCACCGTCAATAACAACGGCTCACCGATCACTGCCAATGCCGGTGATGTGATCTGTATCACGACTAATGGCAACTTCAATAAAGCAATCACCATCAATAGCGGTGGTACAGTATGTATCAGCTCACAGTCTACGGTGACCTCTTCTGTCACGGTGGGTAGCGGTGCTACGCTGATCGTGAATGGTACCTATACGGGCAGCTTTACACAAAACAGTGGCTCTACGGTGACTGTCAATAGCACAGCAGACTTCAGGCCATCGGGTGCCAATTTCAATGGCGGTGCATTCACCAGCGCAGGCTCGGTGACACTGCCGAGCGGTGTGAACATCTCCAGCACCATGACCACCTGGACCAGCTCCGGCGCGCTGACCACGGGAGATTTCACCAATAACGGCGCGAATGTGCTGATCTCCGGTGGTCCGGTCTCTATGGGCAATGTGACAGCGAATAACAACTCGGGGTCTACGATCTTTAATGTAGCGGTGACGATGACCGGCTTCACCTCCAATAGCGGTACGACCACCTTTAACGGTGGAGTGACCATCAACGGCAGCGCGACTGTGAATGCAGCAGTCAATGTAAACGGCAACATGACCGTGACCGGCTCACTGACCAATAACAGCGGACCTATAACAGAGACCGGCAGCGCAGGCTGCTACAGCCTCTCTGCCGGCAGTGTGAATGGCTACGGCACCATCAATGGTGGTGGCAATGGATTTCAGATCACGCCAAATGCGGGCAACTTTACCACTACCAATGGCGCCTATGCTGCGCCCAGCCAGCAGCCTACCGGCCTCTCCCTGGCGCTCAGCGGCAACACGGTGACAGGTAGCTTCACTGCGCCATCTGCGTCTATCACCGGCTATATCGTACTGCGCTATGTAGGCACAGTAGCTCCGGGTGACAATCCTGTGAATGGCACCACCTACAGTGTGGGCAGCACGATAGGCAGCAGCACAGTGGTAGCGCTGGTGACAGGCAGCTCTACAGGTACTAAGAACTTTACCGATAATATCTCCGGCTCATTTTGTGGCAAAAATGCCTACTACAGGATATTCTCCTATGGAGGAAGCGGCTCCTGCCCAACCCTCTATAATACGAGCAGCCCGCTCACAGGTAGCAAAGCGCTGAACTATACAGTGGCTATCACGCCATCGGGCAGTACTACTTTCTGCGCAGGCGGCAGTGTGACACTGACAGCAGCCACCGGCACTACCTATCTGTGGAGCAATGCAGCCCTCACGAGCTCCATCACCGTATCCAGCAGCGGCACCTATAGCGTGACAGCGGTCAGTGGCCTCTGTACGGCCAGTGCGTCACAGTCGGTGACCGTGAATGCACTGCCTGCACCTACTGTGAATAGTCCGACCATCTGCTCCGGCGCTACCGCTACGCTGACCGCTACAGGCGGCACCAGCTATGTGTGGACTACAGGAGCCACCTCTACATCCATCACCACAGGTACTGCCGGCACCTACACTGTCACCGCTACCAATGCTGCGGGCTGTACAGCTGCCGCATCAGGCACGGTGACTGTAAATGCGGTCCCCACTGCAGTGATATCGGGCACTAACAATATCTGCTCTGGTGGTACTGCTACCCTGACGGCCTCGGGCGGCGGCAGCTATAACTGGAGTACAGGCGCTACCACGGCCTCGATCAGCGGGGGGGTGGCAGGTGTATACAGGGTGACCGTGACCAATAGCTCAAGCTGCACAGCTACGGCCACCGTGACACTGACCGTGAACCCTAATCCTACTGCATCTATATCAGGTACCACCTCTATCTGCTCCGGCAGCAGCACTACTCTCACAGCAGCTGGTGGCACCAGCTATGCCTGGAGCACCGGCGCTACGACTGCCGCCATCAGTACATCTGCGGCCGGCACCTACCGTGTGACTGTGACGAATGCATCAGGCTGTACAGCTACTGCCTCCGCCACTGTGACGGTGAATGCACTCCCCACGCCGACTGTCAATAGCCCTACTATCTGCTCAGGTACTACGGCTACACTGACCGCTACAGGTGGTGTGAGCTATGTGTGGAGTACAGGGGCTACTACCGCCTCTATCACTACCGGCTCTGCCGGATCATATACTGTGACTGCTACCAATGCGGCCGGCTGTACCGCTGCTGCATCAGGTACCGTAACGGTGAATACACTGCCTACACCTACGGTCAATAGCCCTACGATCTGCTCTGGTGCTACAGCTACGCTCACCGCTACAGGTGGCGTGAGCTATGTGTGGAGCACTGGCGCTACGACCACCTCTATCACTACCGGTACTGCCGGATCATATACTGTGACTGCTACTAATGCTGCGGGCTGTACCGCTGCTGCATCAGGCACTGTGACGGTAAATGCGCTGCCTACACCTACGGTGAATAATGCTACGATCTGCTCAGGTACGACTGCTACACTGACCGCTACGGGTGGTGTGAGCTATGTATGGAGCACGGGTGCTACTACTACCTCTTTCACCACCGGTACTGCCGGATGGTATACTGTGACTGCTACCAATGCTGCCGGCTGTACGGCTGCTGCATCAGGTACCGTAACGGTGAATGCACTGCCGACACCTACGGTGAATAGTGCTACGATCTGCTCCGGCGCTACAGCTACACTGACCGCTACGGGCGGCGTAAGCTATGTATGGAGCACTGGCGGTACTACTACCTCTATCACTACCGGTACTGCCGGATCATATACTGTGACTGCTACCAATGCCTCCGGCTGTACAGCTACTGCATCAGGCACTGTGACGGTAAATGCACTGCCAACACCTACAGTAAATAATGCTACGATCTGCTCAGGCGCTACGGCTACACTGACCGCTACAGGAGGTGTGAGCTATGTGTGGAGCACGGGTGCAACTACAGCATCTATCACCACTGGCACTGCCGGATCGTATACTGTGACTGCTACCAATGCTGCGGGCTGTACAGCGACTGCATCAGGCACCGTGACGGTGAATGCACTGCCTGCACCTACGGTGAATAGCCCAGCTATATGTGCAGGTGCTACAGCTACGCTGACTGCTACAGGCGGCGTGAGCTATGTATGGAGTACCGGCGCTACTACTACCTCTATCACTACCGGTACTGCCGGATCGTATACCGTGACAGCTACCAATGCTGCGGGATGTACGGCTGCTGCATCAGGTACTGTGACTGTGAACGCGCTACCGACACCTACTGTCAATAATGCAACGATCTGCTCCGGCGCTACGGCTACACTGACTGCCACAGGCGGCGTGAGCTATGTGTGGAGTACAGCTGCTACTACTACCTCTATCACTACCGGTACTGCGGGCAGCTACACTGTGACAGCTACCAATGCTGCGGGATGTACAGCTGCTGCATCAGGCACTGTGACAGTGAATGCACTGCCGACGCCGACTGTCAATAATGCAACGATCTGCTCCGGCGCTACGGCTACGCTGACCGCCACAGGTGGTGTGAGTTATGTATGGAGTACAGGTGCGACGACTACATCTATCAGTACAGGTACTGCGGGCACATATCGCGTCACTGCTACCAATGCCTCCGGCTGTACGGCTGCTGCATCAGGCACCGTGACGGTGAATGCACTGCCTACACCTACGGTGAATAGCCCCGCGATATGTGCAGGCGCTACAGCTACGCTGACTGCCACAGGCGGTGTGAGCTATGTGTGGAGTACAGGTGCTACTACTATCTCTATCACTACCGGCACTGCCGGTTCCTATACTGTGACGGCTACCAATGCTGCCGGCTGTACGGCTGCTGCATCAGGTACTGTGACAGTGAATACACTTCCTATTCCGACTGTAAATAATGCGACTATATGCTCAGGCGCTACCGCTACGCTGACCGCCACAGGTGGTGTGAGCTATGTATGGAGTACAGGTGCGACGACTACATCTATCAGTACAGCTACTGCGGGCACATATCGCGTCACTGCTACCAATGCCTCGGGCTGTACGGCTACTGCATCGGGCACCGTGACGGTGAATGCACTGCCGACACCTACGGTGAATAGCCCATCTATCTGCTCAGGCGCTACAGCTACGCTGACTGCTACAGGCGGCGTGAGCTATGTGTGGAGCACGGGGGCTACTACTACCTCTATCACTACCGGTACTGCCGGATCGTATACTGTGACGGCTACCAATGCTGCGGGATGTACGGCTGCTGCATCAGGCACCGTGACTGTGAATGCTGTACCTACACCTACAGTGAATAGTGCTACGCTCTGCTCCGGCGCTACGGCTACACTGACCGCTACAGGTGGTGTGAGCTATGTATGGAGCACAGGTGCGACGACGGCATCTATCAGTACGGGTACTGCGGGCACCTATCGCGTCACTGCTACCAATGCCTCGGGCTGTACGGCTACGGCATCAGGCACTGTGACGGTGAATGCACTGCCTACACCTACGGTGAATAATGCTACTATCTGCTCCGGCGCTACGGCTACGCTGACTGCTACAGGTAGTGTGAGCTATGTGTGGAGCACGGGTGCTATTACTACCTCTATCACTACCGGTACTGCGGGATCATATACTGTGACAGCTACTAATGCTGCGGGCTGTACGGCTACCGCCAGCGGTACGGTGAGCCTATATACGCTGCCATCTGTGACTGCGGCTGCGGCCTCTCCTGTCTGCTCGGGCTCTACGCTCTCGCTCACGGCGGTGGCCAGCGGCTCGGCGTCATACAGTTATGCATGGGCGGGTCCTAATAGCTTCACCGCGGTGATAGCTGCACCATCTATCAATAACGCTACGACAGCGGCCACGGGCAGCTATGCCGTGACCGTGACAGACAATAACGGCTGTACCGCTACCGCCGCTGCCAGCGCTACTGTGGCCAACTGCCATACGATCAGCGGCAAAGTCTTCGACGATGCGAATGGGGATGGGGTACAGACACCGGGCGAGCCGGCTACCACGCGGAGCATGACGCTCTATGGCATACTGGCAGACAGCGCTACCAATCATGTACTGCAGGTGACGAGTGTGAGCGGCGGCGGGGCATTCAGCTTCAGCGGTATCCTGCCAAACACCTCCGGCCTGCGTATCATGATCAGTACGAGTGCACCATCTGTAGGTGCCATAGCGCCGGGCTACGCATGGCCGGCAGCATGGGCGGGCACACTGGCCCAGTACGGCACCAGCAATCAGGCCGGCACCGGCGTGTACAGCAATGCCTCTCAGGTACTGCCTGTGAGTGTAGGCACCAGTGATGTGACCAATATCCTGATAGGCTACGACCAGCTGCCTAGTACTAATCCTCATACCTTCAACGTAGTGAAGCCTGCGAGGAATGCTACCTGGAAGCTCAATGCCGCACGCGGCCTGGGACTGCTGGGTGGCAGAGATCCGGAAGACGGCCCGCTGGGTGTAGGCAATAAATTTATAGTGACGAGTGTGGCGGGGCTGAATGGCAACAAGCTATACTATGATGCCGATGGCAATACAGTACTGGCAGGCTATGAGGAGATCACCGGCTATACTGTGATCACGAGCTTTGACTCGAGCAAGCTGTACATGGTCTTTGCAGGCTATGCGTCTACTAATGCTTCTTTCAGCTACAATACTGTGGATGCTGCGGGCAAGTCTGACCCTGCGCCGTCTACATACAATATCAACTGGCAGGTAGCACTGCCGGTGAAACTTATCTCCTTTGAGGCTGAGAAGGCGGGCGATGACCGTGTGCAGCTACAGTGGGCTACCGCGTCTGAGATCAATAATGACCACTTTGACATAGAGCGCTCTGCAGATGCACAGGCCTGGACCAAAATAGACGAAGTGAAAGGCGCCAGCAATACCAACGAGATGCAGCAGTACGTGCTGACTGATCGCCAGCCGCTCTCAGGCACCAGCTACTACCGCCTGAGGCAGGTGGACTATGACGGCCAGTATGCCTACTCTGATATCCGCGCCGTAGAGATCAGCATGGCCCGCGCTACGACTATGACTGTCTATCCTAACCCTGCGGCTGCAGGCTCAGGACTCAATATCGTGCTGGCCGGTGGCGCAGATGCCATCCGCTATGTGCGTATCACAGACCTGAGCGGCAGCGTGGTGTATGGCGCCGAGGTGAGCGATGAGCAGAGCCACCGCGTACAGGGACTGGACCTGCCGGCAGGCATCTATACGGTCAATATACTGACCACCGGCGGCAGCAGGCACAGCAGCAAAGTGACGATACAATAAGACAACAAAGACTTTTCATACAACGGGTAAGAAAACAGCGCAGGGGTAAGGGCCTGACGCTGTTTTTGTTTTTTGGTATGGCTGATATGCAAGGGGCTAGTGCGGCAGGGATAGTAGCGGATAGCCCGTAGCGGCACCACCCACCTGCCCCGCCGGCGGTGGATATGCGGCCGCGAGGACTAGCAGCGGATAGCCCGGCTGCCGCCATCATAATAGTGGAATAATGCTTGTAAAAAATAACGGGTATGTGGACTAGCCCGGCGCTATAATAAACTAAAGATGCCTCCGCTACGCTACGGCATGACAGGGCAAAGCAACAGCGCGCATGATGTGACGTTTGTTTACACGCCCCTCTTTTCCAGTACGCGGCTGAAGCTCTCTACGTAGCTATTGCCTACGGGGATCTCGGCGTCTCCGATGCGTACTTTGCGGTTGCGTACAGACTCGATCTTGGTCAGTGATACGATAAAGGAGCGGTGTACGCGCGCAAATTTATCTTCCGGCAGGCGCTCTGCCATGGCCTTGAGGGTCATGAGGGTGAGGATGGGGCGGCCGGTGGTAGTGTAGATCTTGATATAGTCATCCAGTGCCTCTATGTAGCGTATCTCATCCAGGTTTATCTTGATCACCTGGTATTCTGATTTCACAAAGATATAGGGCGTGGCAGCCTCTGCTTCTTTTTGCAGGTACCTGTGGTAGTCCTGCGCCTTATTGACCGCGCGCTGGAAGCGGGCTACATCAAAGGGTTTCAGCAGATAGTCTATAGCATCCAGCTCAAAGCCCTGCGCAGCATACTCACTGTAGGCGGTGGTAAAGATGACCATCGGCGGCTTGGCCAGTGACTGCAGGAGCTGTATACCATTGATATGCGGCATCTGCACATCGAGGAATATGAGGTCTACGGCATTGGAGGTGATATAGGCAGCTGCCGAGGGGGCATCGTTAAACGACTGCAGGAGGCGCAGCTCGGGGGTTTGCTCTATATATGACTGCAGCAGGTCTACTGCCAGCGGTTCATCGTCTATGATCACACAGTGTAGCATCAGGCCAGGTTTATTTGAAGAAATACTTTGTAAGATCCATCGGCATCGGGCTCTATATCGAGCTTATGTTTATCAGGATATAGCAGTGCGAGGCGGCGGCGTACATTATTGAGCCCGGTGCCGGTGCCGCGCTGCATGAGGTGCGACTGGGGCATGAGCCTATTGCTCACATGAGCGGTGAGCAGCGAGCCCTCTACATGCACCGCTATCTCTATGGTGCTCTGCTCATGCGTGCTGATGCCATACTTGAAGGCATTTTCTACAAAGGGCATGAGGATGAGGGGGGCTATCTCTACGTCACAGGGCTGGCCGGTATGGCTGTAGCGTATGGTGACCTGGCTGGTGAGGCGCAGGCGCTGCAGCTCTATATACTCAGTGAGGCTCTGCAGGTCGCGCTCCAGGGGTACGTGCTCGCTCTGCGCATCGCTCAGCACATAGCGCATGAGGTCTGCCAGCATCATGACGGCCACGGGGGCATCGTCAGATTTGCGCAGCGAGAGGCTGTAGATATTGTTGAGGGTATTGAAGAGGAAGTGCGGGTTGAGCTGGGCCTTGAGCAGGGAGAGCTCGGTCACGGTCTGGGCCAGCTGTATATCCTTGGCCTGCTCCTCGGCGTGGTACCACTCGTACACGATGCGCATACCGGAGCTGATGATAAAGATGATGGCAAAGAGCAGCGTGGTGAAGAGCACGCGTATCAGCACGCGGTAGGTATCGTAGGGGTTCTCTATGTATTTGCCCGGATCGTGAAAGCGGATGACGATAGACGGCAGGCTCACGATGATGACCATAGAGAGCAGGATACTGAGCACATAGAGCATACGGCGGCGGCGGCTGAGCAGGTGCGGTATGAGCACGAGGGTATTGAGGTAGTAGAAGACGATGTAGCTGGTATTGAAGATCACAAAGACGAGGTCAAACCAGCGGGAGTGGTTGAACTCTGTAGGGATAGGCGGGCCTGCCACATGCATATCGGCCACGCGCACGATATAGTTGAAAAAGTAGTGCGGTATGCACAGGAATATCAGCCACAGCGAGACATGCAGCAGTATAGTGGCCCATTTGTTCCTTTTGCCCTTCACCCTGTGTCAAATGTAAGCATCTCAGTGAAATGACCGAAATTTCCAGGAAAAGGAAAGCCGGGCTAAGGCATGAGGGCCGGTAGGGACAGGCAGGCAAAGGTAGTGGCAGGTCGCGACCTGTCACTACACGGGCGAGCAGGGAGCATGTCGCCACCTGTCACTAGACGGCGAGCAGAGGCAGGTCGCGACCTGCCCCTACGCAGATGGGCGAGCGAGCGCTTCGTTACTCATATATACTGCGCTTCGTTTATATATATTTTAACATGATACTGCTCACTTTTATTTTGCGGAATGATGGGCTACCTGTAATATTGCTAAGTAAAGTTAATAGTCTCTGCTCCTCTGAAAATTGGCAAAGCGTTTGACTAGTGACGACCATTATTCACTTTTATTCATCAATCAAAAACAAACAAAAAATGAAAGTTTTGAAATCCATCTCCCTCATCATGGTAGCTATGCTGATCGCTTTTGGCGTAGACGCACAGACAGCAGCCAAGAAAGACAGCAAGACAACTACCAAGACAGAAAGCAAGTCTACCAAGGCTGACGGCAAGGGTAAGACCGAGAGCAAGTCAGAAACCAAGTCTACCAAGTCTGACAGCAAGTCTGAAGGAAAGACAGAAAGCAAGTCTACCAAGACTGAGACCAAGTCTACCAAGTCTGACAGCAAGCCAGCTAAGACCGACTCTAAGACTGAGACCAAGTCTACCAAGACAGAAACTAAGGAAACAAAGAAGCCAGCTGAGGCAGGCAAGACCAACGACGCTGTGGACAAGAGCCTGAAGGGCCCTAAAGGCCAGACTGTGTACACTGGCCCTCGCGGTGGCAAGTACTATTTCTCTGACGCAGGCAATAAGGTATACCTGAAGGCTGACCAGAAGTAATATCTGAGTATAACAATATCAGATCCCCCTCAGCATGCTGAGGGGGATTTTTTTTGGCCCGAAGCGTACAATGGCAAAGGCGGTGCATACGTTTTAAACCTGGCAGGAACTATGAGGCGCGGGCTATCACATATTCATTATTTGCTATACCTTAGACATCACTATGATCAGACTACTCCCAGCTGCACTGCTATCTGCCCTGACCATACTGGCTGGCGGCTGCCATGACCCTGCGCCGCAGCAGCCTGTAGAGCTGGTGGCCACCTACAGCGGCACGCAGCATACATTTGAGTCCGGACCAGGCCTATTCATCTACCAGAGTGCGGGCTACTCGGTGCTGCAGGGGGTGGATACGCTGGCGCATGACTCGCTGTCGGTAGCATTTATCGGGACCAATGTGGGCACCTACAGCGTGGGCGGCCAGTCCAACAGCTCCATCATACTCAAGCGCGACTCGGTGCGCTACAGCACACAAAACAATGTGTCTCACGGCACTATCACGATCTCAAAACTGGACCCGGTATCTACGCGGGCCTCGGGCACCTTCACGGCCACGCTGCTCAATACGGCTGACCGCCGTGACAGCCTGGTGGTGACAGGCGGTACGATCTACGTACCGTACCAATAAAGTGGGGGAACTTTTTATCTTTATACAAAACAAACCCTACATGCGCCTGCTATCTGTACTCCCTGTGCTCGCCCTGGTCTGTGTGCTGGCCTCCTGCAGCAAAACACCTCCGCCGTCTACCTCCTTTGTATCCTGCAAATACCTGGGCATAGACCACCTCTATACCAGCAAGGGCCTGGAGCAGGATGGAGCCATGTACGTGATACACGGTGATGAATCAGGCTCTGCCAATCAGCTGAAGATAACGCTGACAGATGTACAGAAGGGCACCTATACCATGGGCGCCACTACGGACAATGAAATAATATTTAATGTAGACGGTGGCAGCTACACTGCGCGCCCGCGACGCGGCAGCGCCACGGTGACCATCAATAAAATAGACAGCACGCTATTTAATATCCACGCGATGCTGGTAGCACACCTGATCAATGCATCTGACAGCACAGACTACCTGGATGTATCCGGAGAGATCAATGTGAAATACAAGTAAGCCCTGTCACTGAGGCATCACCCTCAGCATCTCCTCTGCTACAAATCTATTGCCGGCCTCATTGAGGTGTACGCCATCAGTGGTCAGTATGCCGGTGCGGCTATTGTCGGGATTGTGTGACTGTATGTAGGAGATGTATAGCGCGCGGAGGTCGCAGAGGGTGGCATGATTGCGGTAGGCTACCTCGCGGGCCAGCTGCGAGTAGACATCCAGCTCCGGGTCCTGAGGGTTTTTATGCTCCTTCTTCTCCCCTATGGCTACGGGCGTGCAGACCACCACGGTGATACCGGCCTTCTGTAGTTTTTTCACCAGTGCATCATAGAAGCGGTCAAACCTGTCTGCATCGGTGCCTGTGTGTACGGTAGACTTGGCCCAGACATCATTCACGCCTATGAAGACATAAACTACATCGGGCTTCTTGGCTATCACATCATCATCTACGCGAAAGAGGAGGTCGTATATCTTATTGCCACCTATGCCGGCTCCTATCAGCTCATACTGGCCCTGGTGGCCGGAGGTATCCAGCATGTGGGCCATGACAGGTATATAGCCGCCGGGCTGCGCGCCAAAATAGGTGATGGAGTCTCCAAAGAAAAGTACGCGGCGCGGACCGGCAGGTGCAAAGGACGCGAGTGTCAGCACCATGATGCCACAGACAGTGAGGAGAGCATACCTTTTCATACACTTTAAATTTACATCATTTCACAAAGACGACACAGTGCGGCTGCAGTATATTATACGCAGCCCAGGTTATTTTAGTTTATCTGCTGCGCAAAGTCAGGTGGATAAGTCTGATTTCTATTATTGCTAATTTTTGCTATATTTGCAGTCATTAGCATTTAGATATTTCCCACCCGGGCGGCAGGCATAGCATATCCCACTCAGGACCAGGCCCGTACCACGCCCACATACCACACCTATGACATCAGTACCTGTAGCGGTAGACCTGCTCCGCAATCCCAAGCAGCGCGATTTTTATAACCTGGCACTGGCATCTGCCGGCGGTATCACGGAGTACCGCTACCTATTTTACGGCGGTGCGATACGCGGGGGCAAGACCTTTGTATCCCTGTCTGTACTGGTAGCGCTGGCGCAGCGGTATCCCAACTCGCGGTGGCACATCTTCCGCAAGGACTTTCCGGCGCTGGAGAGTACTACGATACCTTCCTTTCAGAAGATCATAGGCCAGAGCGATGAGTGGGAGTGGCACCGCAACAGGTCCAACTACCATGTGCGAAACACGAAGAATGACAGCCGCATCTTCTTTAAGGGAGAGAATATAGACCACGACCCTGACCTCAATGACCTGCTGGGTCTGGAGACCAATGGCATCCTGTACGAGCAGATAGAGGAGCTATCTCCCGCGCTGTGGCAGATGGGCTGCTCGCGCCTCGGCTCCTGGTATATAGACCCTATGCCCGCGCCGCTGACGCTGGCCACCTTTAACCCCACCCAGCAGTGGATCAAGCCCAAGATACACGACCCGTATATGCGCGGAGAGCTGGTGGTGCCCTACTACTACATGGCGGCGCTGCCGCAAGACAATGCCTTTGTGACTGACGCGCAGTGGCAGGCATGGGCAGAGCTGGATGAGCGCTTTCACCACCAGTATATACGCGGTGACTGGACCGACCTGACCGACCGCAATAAGCTCTGGGCCTATGCCTTTGACAGGGACCGGCACCTGGGCCGCCCGCAGCTAGACCCCACGGCAGAGCTGTACCTGTCGTTTGACTTTAACCGGAACCCGATCTGCTGCTCTGTGATACAGCATATAGATGACGAGATACGCGTGCTGGAGACCATCAAGCTGGAAAACTCTGACATAGAATCTCTCTGCCATGTGATAAAACAACGCTACCCCCACGGCGTGTATAAGGTGACGGGCGATGCCAGCGGCCAGAACGGCTCAGCCCTGATGCCGGACAATCAGAACTACTACACCATCATACGCCGCGTGCTGGATGTGACCACCGCGCAGTGCCAGGTGCCGGTGTGCAATCCCTCCGTGCGCGATACACAGGTACTGGTCAACTCTGTGCTGCAGCGGCAGCGCGTGGTGATACATGAGGAGAAGGCTGTGGGCCTGATCTATGACCTGGAGCATGTGATGATAGATGAGCACGGCGGTATAGTGAAGCATGACCGCCGCGATCCCTCACAGCAGGCAGATGCGCTGGATACCTTCCGCTACTGGTGCCACCAGTATGTGCGCCATACGCTGGGCCGGGAGTAGGCCACTCAGCCCATCTGCTCCAGCTGGCGGAATACGGGTATGAGCGCGCGGCCCCGCTCACTGAGGTGGTACTCTATGTGCAGGGGCTTGACCCGGATGGTGACACGGTCCAGCAGGCCGGTCTCCTCCAGCTCCCTGAGGGCTGTGGCCAGTGTCTGCTTATTGCTGCCGGCTATGGTGCGGAGCAGGCCGCTGAAGCGTACCGGCCCCTCTACCGCCAAGCGAAACACCTCGGGCTTATACTTGCCCGAGAGCTGCTTGAGCAGGCCCTGTGCGGGGCAGGTCTCAGAGGTGCCGGCAGTATTTTTTGTGGTCATGTTTTCCTTACTTATTGTTTGGCAAAACTAATCAATGGAACTTTGCCCCAGTAAATAATAAATCATGCTGAGGCTGTGGCTGACTATACCTGCTTTCATACTATGTATGAGCACTGCCTATGCCCAGCCGAAAAGTAAGACCATGGACAAAAATAATCCGCTGCTATGCGACCCGGTCACGGGCACCTGTGAGCTACCAGACACACAGCAGCACGCGGCCCAGGCCAGCGCTACACACGGCACCAAGCCGGTGAAGATCATCTACTATACGGACCCGATCTGCTCCTCCTGCTGGGGCATAGAGCCGCAGCTGCGCCGGCTCAAGCTGGAGTATGGCGCCGACATAGATATAGCCTACCACATGGGCGGCCTGCTGCCGGACTGGAGCTACAATAGTGGCGGCATCAGCAAGCCGTCTGACGTGGCGCACCACTGGGATGAGGTGAGCCGCTACTACCAGATGCCGATAGATGGTGATGTGTGGCTGGAGGACCCGCTGCACTCGTCCTACCCGCCGTCTATCGCCTTCAAGGCGGCACAGATGCAGGACCCGCAGCTGGCGGTGCTGTACCTGCGCGCTATGCGCGAGCTGCTCTTCCTGCAGCGGCGGAATATCACTAAGTGGGAGTACCTCTCTGCCGCTGCGGCGCAGGTGGGGCTGGATACTGCGCGCCTGCGGCAGGACTATGAGAGTGGTGCGGCGCAGCGGGCATTCCAGGGTGACCTGGCGCTGGCGCGTGAGTGGGGTGTGCGGGGCTTCCCTACGCTCTTTGTGATAGATGCGGCGGGGCACCAGCAGTACCTCTATGGCTACAAGCCCTACGCAGAGTACGAGGCGGCAGTAAAGCAGGCCTACAGCCAGGCTGAGAAGCTGCCCTACGATCATAGCTGGCAAGGGCTCTTTGCCCACTACCCTACGCTCACTACGCGCGAATACGCGGAACTGAGCGGCGTGACGATACCTGCCGCCGAGGCGCAGCTATCCTCCCTGCACGAGCAGCGTAAGCTGACACGGCTGGATACTAAGAATGGGGTGATGTGGGGAGTGGTGCGGTAGGTGTGAGGGATGGGAGTATTTACGGAATTACGGATTGGGGTGGAAACTGTGGCAGTGCGGTGCTAGATTTATGGCAAAGTGTTCTTGGTATACTGGACTGTAAAGCGCTTAGCTCGGCACAAGAACGCCACACACTGGGCTACGCTGCATTCTTGCGCCATAAGGGCACATCTAGCTCCGGACAGGAACGCTAACATTAGCTTACTTTGCATTCTTGCGCTATAAGGGTTTGTAGGGATTGAAGTGATATAGGGAATCATTTTGTCCGCAATAAGCACATCAAATTCTAAGTCTATAGATTAACTTCGCACTTGTAGAAAAAATATATAAGCCTATGCGGATTGCAAAATTTAAAGTTCCCCCTACAATTTCATCTCAGGTCAAACTTGGGGATATAAACCTAACTCACAAATCCTTAGGTACTATTGTTGCGTTCGCCGGAAAAAATGGAGCTGGAAAATCTAGGGTATTAAAGCTTATAGAAGGATTCTTCCAGCACTTCGACAAAGAAATGTTTAAACAAAATTATCTAATCAACATTTCAGAAAATCTCGGCGGCCCTCCTTTCTCTGAAGTCGAGAGACTAAGAAAGTTGATTGCAAATAGTCCAAACAATAAGGATCAGTTTATTAATCAATTAATTAACGCAGAAGATGCTCTTTTTAGAAGGATTAGAACAATTGGACCAAGCTTTATAAAAGTCGTGGATAATGACGATCTAAAAAACATAAAAGCGTCGATTGATAATAACGCCTTGTCATTTACTAGAATAGCTGGCAATGCTCATACGACGACAGTTCAAGAGACTGTAAATAGAGCATTATCTAGTAACAACACTAATAATTTTGCTATTCCCCCGCACAATGAATTTACGACGTTTAATAGCGAAGACACTTTAAAATATGTGCAAACTTTGCTGGACCAGTATTTATTAGATGAGTACAACCTGTATGTACGGTTCAAAAGGGATCACGATGGTCTAGTGGCAGAACTCTCCAAAAAGCACTCCTATCATCTTTTCAATAAGTTCATTGAGTACATTAAAATGTTCTTAGGGAAAACTGTATCATACAAACAAACCGAGAACTCTACGCAAATATCTGGGCAAATATTAATTGATGATGAGCCTTTTAACCTTAAATTGTTTTCACCAGGACAAAAAACTCTTTTTGCTTATGCAATTTTATTCTTTTACATGGAGGTCAACTCAAACAACAATCTGAAAGATTGTATTTTAATTATTGACGAACCAGAGAAACACTTACACCCTGAATCGCAGATTCAGCTATTGGACGCCTTGAGGGAAATGCTTTCTAGTTCCGGACAACTAATAATTGCCACTCACTCTATCAATATACTTTCTCATTTGAATTATGATGAAATCATAGGCATTAGAAATAATGAGATATTTAAGCCTTCAAGGACTACGCCTGGAGACACGTTTAATGAATTGATGGGACTGCAACAGCACAAGAGTGAGCTTTCTGAGTTCATTTCTTCTGTTACTGAATGGTCTTATTCACGGTTTATGGCGCAATGCTTTATAGAGCCAGATGTTATATTTTCCAATAATACGAACGATCCTCAGTACTTACAATTTAAAAGCTTTTTAAATACATTACAAACTGTAAGCATCTTAGACTTTGGAGCTGGTAAAGGTAGATTCGGCCATACAGTAGCAGAGGACACTGAGTTATCTTCTAAAATATCTTATAACGCATTTGAGCCTAATATTACAAATCAAAAAGTTTGCTCGTCGGTACCTAGGATAAAAGCTTTCTATTCCAACCTTTCTCAGATTCCTGATGAAGCTTTTGATTGTGTAATTCTTTGTAATGTATTACATGAAATCGGCTTAGAGCACTGGGAAAAATCATTTAATAAAATAAAAAACTGTTTGAGGGAAAATGGAGTTCTAATTATAATGGAGGACAGCGATTTACCTAAAGGTGAAAATGCTCATGAGTTTGGTTATTTAATTCTCAATTATGGGCAGATAAAAACTTTATTTAAAGAGAATAATTCAATTGCTGCTTTTAAAGTAAGCGATGTCAGATATGCCGATCGACTATCATTCATTATTATACCTAAAGATGCCATCATTTGTAACACTCAAAGTATCTTTAATGCGCTCTCGCAACTGAATTCGGATTCTCTTGCTAAAATAAAGAGCATCCGAAGCAATCCAGAAAACGATACAAATATTGGTCGGGTATATGCAAATCAAACACAACTTTATGTCAATTCTACCTTGGCTTTAGAGTTTTTGAAAAAAGAGCTAGCAGCTCCTTTCCAAGCTAATTCGAATTAATAGCTTTTAGACTTTTTCAGTCCCCCTTATAACGCAAGAATGCAGGGTGGGCTAGTGCGTGGCGTTCTTGTGACGGGCTGGGGGCTTCAGCTCCGTGGCTGGTGTTTAGTGTGATAGCATGTCACGAGCGGCAGGGGTTGGGCGCAGGTTGTAGGTGATGCTGCGCTACACACCAACGACGGGAGCAATCTGTCACTCCGTAAATTATGAGGGTGCTCTTTTTGGGGGGAGTGTGTCTCCACCCCCTGGCCCCCGCCAGCGGGGGAGAGCATGCAAATCCGTAATTCTGTAAATCAGTAATTCTGTAATTCCGAAATCCCACCAATCGCTACCTTCGCTCCATAATGACGAACATGGACATCTCTTATATACTAAACATCCTTGGCGAGGACCGCGAGGAATACTATGGTGCTGTGGCGCCGCCTATCATCCAGTCGAGTAATTTTGCGTTTCCTACTGTGGCGTCGCTGCGCGGGGCCTTTGAGCGGGAGACGCAGGCGCACCTGTACACGCGGGGCAATAACCCTACGGTGGAGATACTGAGAAAGAAGCTGGCCGCTCTGGCCGGTGCAGATGATGCGCTGGTGCTGGGTAGTGGCGCGGCAGCGATGGCCACAGCGGTGATAGCATCGGTCAAGGCCGGTGACCATATCATCTGTGTGCGCAAACCTTATAGCTGGACGGAGAAGCTTTGCCGTATCATCCTGAAGCGCTTTGGGGTAGAGACGACCTTTGTGGACGGGCTGACCACGGAGAGCTATACGGAGGCGGTGCAGGATAATACGCGGCTCTTTATATTAGAGAGCCCCAATACTTTCACCTTTGAGCTGCAGGACCTGGCGGCGCTGGCAGGCTTTGCGCGGCAGCGCGGTATCACTACCATCATAGACAATACGTACAGCACGCCCATAGGCCAGCGGTGCATAGAGCTGGGCATAGACCTGGAGGTACACAGCGCGAGCAAATACCTGAACGGCCACAGCGATGTGATAGCCGGCGTGATCATAGGCAGCCACGAGCGCATCGGCGCGATATACCGGTCAGAGTTTATGAATCTGGGCGCGATCATCTCTCCGCATGATGCGTGGCTGATGCTGCGCGGCCTGCGTACACTGCCCATCCGCATGCGGCAGATAGGCGAGACGACGGAGGCGGTAGTAGCCTTTCTGAAAGGGCATCCTGCTGTGCGCTCCGTGCTCTATGCCTGGGACACTGATAGCCCGCAGGACGAGCTGGCACGGCGGCAGATGACGTGGAATGGGGGTCTTTTCTCCATTCACCTTGCCACAGATGATATTGGCCGAATAGAGCGCTTTTGCGAGGCTTTGCAGTTCTTTAAAATGGCGGTGAGCTGGGGTGGGCACGAGAGCCTGCTCATGCCTGCTTGTGCTTTCTATCCAGTGAGTTATGACGGGGTGCGTACCTACCCACCGGACCTGGTGCGGCTGTACATAGGCCTGGAGAGTGCAGAGGTGTTGATATCCGACCTGAAACAAGCCTTGTCTTGTATCGTATAGGATACTATGAGACTGACCCGCCTACCCTACCTCGCGCTGCTCTGCCTGCTCGGCATGTCCATGAGCGCTCACAGCCAGCAGTTTACCATTCTGGACCTGCACCAGAAAGGAACCTCGCACCTGCCTACCGATCCGCTGGCCTGCCAGCAGGTGGTGATGCTGGACCTCTCTGATGACCAGTTGACCGAGATACCGCCATCTGTCTACCAGATGACAAATCTGAGGAAACTGATCCTGCGCGGCAATAAGATACAACGCATACCTGACGAGATACGCTCCCTGGTGAGCCTGGAGGAGATCTATGTGAGCCAGCCATTTGCTGCGCTGCCTATGGATACTACTACAGATGCTGCGACGGTGAGTGCAGAGCTCTTTCGCCTGCCGCACCTGCGCGTGGCGGGCCTCAGCTACTATGGCCTGAGCGAGCTGCCCAAGAATGTCTCGCAGAGCACAGTGCAGGAGCTGTACCTGAGCCACAACAGGATGACGGAGGTGCCGGCGGAGCTATTTGCCGGAGGCAAACTGAAAGTGCTCGACCTCTCTGACAACCTGATAGACGGCCTGCCGGCCAATATACCTGCCAGCGCCTCTCTGGAAATACTGAAGCTGAACGGCAACCTGATCACCGAGCTGCCTGCGTCTATCACGGGCCTGGCCGGCCTGCGTGAGCTGGCACTGGGTGCTAACATGTTTGCCCACGCGGCGGTAGATGTGAAGCGTATCATACCTATGAAGCATATAGCGCGCCTGGACCTGAGCGGTGCCGATATGACGGAGGTACCGGAGGAGCTGGCGCAGATGAAGAGCCTGCGCGACCTGGACCTGAGCAATAACAAACTGACCCACCTGCCCGAGTGCCTGGGCTGCCTGACACAGCTGGAGCGCCTGAGCCTCTCCGGCAATCAGCTGGCCGCACTGCCTGCCTCTGTAGCAGGGCTGGTGGCACTGGCCAAAATAGACCTGAGCCACAACTCCTTTAAGGCTATACCGATGGAGCTGGCCACTATCTCGTCACTGCGTATGGCCAATCTGAGCCACAACCCGGAGCTGGCCTCCTACTCAGATGACTTTAAAGCACTAGCTGCGGTGAAGGTAATCAACCTGAAGCATACGGGGTTCAACTCCTTCCAACTGGATCATATGAATGAGATGCTGGCCGATAGCGAGCTGGTGTACTAAGCATATTGTTTTGTTTTAAAAGTTCCCGCCGTCTCAGTCTCAGACTGGATGCGCGGGGCTTTTTATTTTGCGGCAGCAGGTGAAGGAGCCTTGGTATCGCCTGCGGCCAGAATGATGATGGAGGCAGTGGCTACCAGCACCCACCATACGCGCACCACTGCCTCTGCTATGAGTGGCCACCAGATATCACCCGGCTGTGTGCCGGGCATGACGAAGTAAATAGAGCGCGGATGCAGTATGAGGAAGTATAAAATGAACCAGGCACTATCTGCGAAGATGATAGCGTAGGTCATGTAGAGCAGGCGCTTCTCCCGGCCGCTGCTGCGCGCATATAGTACCAGCCCCGACAGGTGCAGCAGCCCACCGGCCAGCATGGCCCACTCGCCATAGCCCCAGTGCACGCCCCACTCGCCCCTATGCGTACTGCCTATGGCCGGAGACAGCGCCATAGCCCTCTGGACAAAGTACGGCTGGCGATACCAGTCCCGCGCCATAAAGGCATACATGCAGAGCGCAGCGACATTGCATATCGCTGCTACTATCCCTATGGCTATGATGGCTGTGCGGGCACCGCTACGCTGATCCGGCATGGGGCAATAGTAGTGTATCGGCGCCAATGTTTTAGATACATTTCGCGCCTGAGATCGGAATGCTGAGCGGGCAAACTGGCACACTTGTGGTGTGTATTGACACATTTTCACAGCGGCAGAGCGGTGGTTCATTACCTTTGCCTGCGGCAAAAAAAACTAAACCATATGGCATCCAGCAATCTCACTATCGGCACGACACACATACCCCGCCTGGGGCTCGGCACCTATAAGATCACCGGCAGCGATGCCACGCACTGCGTGGAGGAGGCCATCAGCATAGGCTACCGCCATATAGATACCGCGCGGATGTATGAGAACGAGGCCGAAGTAGGCAAGGCCATCAAGAATAGCGGCATAGCACCGGAGGACCTCTTTGTGACGACCAAGGTGTGGCCGGCAGACTTTGGCAATATCATACCGGCTGTAGAGGATAGCCTGCGCAAACTGCAACTGGAGCGCGTGGACCTGCTGCTGCTGCACTGGCCCTCAGATGAGGAGCGCAATAAGATGGCAGTAGCGCAACTGAATGATGTGATCAATAAAGGCTATGCGAAAAATGTGGGCGTGAGCAATTTCACCATCGCGCAGCTGGAGGCGGCGCGCAAGGACGCTCCTATCATCTGCGATCAGGTGGAGTACCATCCCTACCTGTCCCAGGCCAAGCTGCTGGCCTATCTCCGCTCCTATGATATGGCGCTGACTGCCTACCGTCCCTTGGCCCTGGGCAAAGTAAGCGAGGACGCCGTACTGCTCGATATAGCATCGAAACACAACAAGACCGCCGGACAGGTAGCACTGCGCTGGCTGGTGCAGCAGGACAATGTAGCCGTGATACCAAAGACGAGCCACCGCGACAGGCTGGTAGAGAACTTCAGCATCTTTGACTTTGAGCTGACGGATGCCGAGATGGAGGCGATACACGGGCTCAATAGAGACGAGCGCCTGACCAATCCATCTACTGCGCCCCAGTGGGACTGAGTTTATTTCTGATTGTTGATTTGTGATTTATGATTGTGGTGGAGGGCTTGCGCCTAGCGCAGTGCTATGACGCTTAATGTACTGTAGTAGCCTTATCTCTGACCTCTGCTTCGTACCATGCAGACCTGAGCGCGCCGGGGTGCAGATACAGTAATACGCGGCTGTGCATGGCCCTATGGTATTCCTCTTCACTTACGGTCTCCCAATAGGAGGTTTGCTTTGGCCCCCAAGGAGACAGCAGCAGCCAGTAGTGCAGGCTGCCTTTACTACCCCGGGTGACCTTAGTATCCAGCACACTGGCCTCGTACTGCCGGGCAGGCTCATGATCCAGGCAGACATTCAGTGCATTGACATAGAGGAAGAAAACAAGCACAGTATAGAGCAATACATAGATATACGATAGCAGCATGTAGCGCAAGACGCGCCATAAATACATAAAGAGCAGGATCACGACGACTCCCGCCGGGATGATGATGGGATACAGCAGGATGCTGCCGTCTACTGCAGTACCGCGATAAAAGAGTATGCCGGTCACCACGAGATAACTAACATAGGGAAATATGACCGTGGTATGATACTCACCGCCACCGTACGAATCAATGTAATGAATACCCTGCACAGCTGCCGCATCGCGCAGCACGCGGACAGTCAGGAGTACCAGAGCGATGGGCAAAACGACGCAGATGAGTTCCTTGCCATAGGGTATGAGCAGCGCACATACAGACATGAGGACTCCAGCCAGGATATGCCAGTAGAGTCGCTTTTTGGCAGATCGTATTATGTTCTCATTTCGGTAGCGTACATACATAGCCGGTGGCTTAGCGTATCAAAGTAAAGTGAAAATGGGAACTATAAGTATACTCACTGTAGCTTGCGATCATAGACGCTCATACGGTACTCCAAAAAACCGATGCAGCCCATCATCATCATAAAGAAAAGAAAGAGCGCGATACCTCCCACGTCCCGCAGCGTAGCCAGCGGATAGAATAGCACGTACAGCAACAGTAGCAAAGCAAACAATTGGTCTGCAATGAAGAACACCTTTGGAGCCAGTTTATTGCCATACTCCCAGTGGGCAGGAGACTTTTGCGTGAGGCTGGTGCGGTAGGCGCGTGTGCCGTTGTACGGAGGTACTTTGCGCGATAGCGCGAGGCACACTGCCAGTATAGGCAGATAGATCATCAGCATGTAGACAGCATACGCGATCATAGCAGAGGGACAGATATTAGTTCGCCGTTTCCTGATGGATAGTTATACCGCCTTCAAAAACTCCCTGATATCACTAAAGGCCTCCATCGCCTCGGGCGCTACGCACGGGATATTGATGAAGCCGTGTATGAGGCCTTTGTATTCTTTGTAGGTGGCTTTATTGCCGGCGGCTTTGAGCTGCTCGTAGTAGCGGCGGCCATCGTCCAGCAGGGGATCGTACTCTGCGGTGAGCACAAAGGCCGGTGCGAGGCCGGTGTGGTCCTGCTCATAGCACGGTGAGATGCCCGGTACGCAGTACATAGACGGGTCAGGCGAGTACTCCTGCCGGAACCACCGCACGGCATGCGCCGTGAGCATATAGCCTTTGCCATTGCGCTCCATAGAGGGGTTGGCCAGCTGGCCGTCTATCCATGGGTAGATGAGGACCTGCGCGCGGAGCGGTATGCCGGCCTTTTTGCAGCGGTGGGCCATGCAGGCAGATAGATTGCCGCCGGCGCTATCGCCCATCACAACGAGATTTTCCGCATCGCCTTTGTAATTTGCGATATGCATACGCACCCACTGCAGCGCGGTGAAAGCATCATCATGCGCCGCGGGGTAGACATGCTCCGGTGCGAGGCGGTAGTCTACAGAGACCACGATGCAGTCATTCATAGCACATAGGCGGCGGCAGACATAGTCATGCGAGTCCAGCCCATACAGCGCAAAGCCGCCACCGTGATAATACACGATGACGCGCTGGCCCTCACGGTCACTATTGCGGTAGATGCGTATGGGCACGCCATCGGCCGAGGCATTTTGCACAAAGGCTACGGGTGTCTTGCGGTCATAGAGCAGTGCGCCCATGCGGGAGGCCTGGTTGGCCTTGCGGCGCCAGGCTTTGACACTGATGTTTTCCCCTTCGGTGGGATTATTAAAGCTGGTAAAGAATAAAACGAGTCGGAGTTTCCAATTCATATAGGGCAAGTTACTGAAAAATAATCACCAGCAATGCCCGTGCCGCAGAGATGCGGGCCATATAAAACGTATATATCACTTATTTATTTTATACATATAAATAATCTGCTGCCTCCCGTTACTTTTTCGTATCAACCCTATTTTATCTGTATGAAAAAGAAACTATTCTCCACCCTCCTCCTCGCCCTCGCCACTCTCGCGATGCATGCATCGGACTCGACTACCGTGAGGCGCACTGTTTACTTTGACACTGACATCTCGCAGCTCAGCGACTCTGCGCGCAGCGGGCTGGACCAGTTGGCCGCCGGCCTGCGCGATGCCGGTGAGTACAGCATCTACATCTACGGCGCAGCAGATGTAGATGGCGGCGACCAGTACAATCAGAAACTCTCCGAGCGCCGCGCACAGACCGTGCGCGACTACCTGCTGGCGCGTAACCTCAAAGCCCGCGAATGCGCCTCGCGCGGCCTCGGCCGCCAGGGCGACCAGGCTACCAAGGCGGGCAACCGGCGTGTGGATGTAGAAGTGCGCCTCACGCGATATGGCAGCATGGATGAGCTGACCGATGCGCTCTCTGCGGGCACGGATCAGTACTTTACCATAGACCCGGCAAAGGCGCAGGAGATACGCTGCAAGGATGGGACGAAGATCGAGATACCGGCGGGCGCTTTCCGCGGAGCGGATGGCAGGCCGATAGCCGGCGCTGTGCGGATCAATGTGCGCGAGGCGCTGGGCATGGCGCAATACCTGACACAGGACCTGAGCGCGGTGAGCGATGGCCGCATGCTGGAGAGCCGGGGCATGATCTATGTCTCTGCCACGGCAGATGGGCGGCCTGTGACTCTCGGCAGCGAGATGACGGTGGCACTGCCGGCGCGGGACAGCAGGAGTGACATGAAGCTATTCTACGGGCAGCGCGGTGGCGACAAGACGATGAACTGGTCTGTGACGGGGCAGAAATTTGAAAAGCCGGATCCTACTGTACCGATCAAGCTGGACATGGATGCGCTGAAGCGCGCAGAGATACGCGAGCGCGTATATCCTAACCTGCCCAAGATGGAGGAGATAAAGATGCCCGTAGCGCCGTCTAATCCGCGCAAACCTATCCAGGCTAAAAAGCCGGTAGAGGGCCAGGGACTCTATCATGCCAGCAAGAGTGAAAAACTCTTTCACCCGAAGTATGTGGCGGAGAAAAACAAAGAGCTGTATGACCAGGCGGTGAAGCGCTATGATGAGTATGTGGCCAAAGAAGCCGAGTACCAGGAGAAGCTGAAAGGCATGCCGCTGGCGCAGAAAAAATATAATGAAGACATGGCCGCATTCCTAAAGGAGGGCAAGCGCAGGCTGGCGGTGGCGCAGGAGTACTTTCGCGCGCTGTATGCCTACAATGCGAGCGGCGCTATCAATGCCAAGCTGCGTGAGCTGGAGGCACTGCCGGTGACCAATAAGACAAACTTCTACGTACTGACGGAAGATCATGAGAATGAGCCGCGCGAGCAGAAGGAATCACTGCGTGCGATACTGGGCGATGCGTACTTCCGCTACTACAGGTTTGAGGAGATGGGGTCCAGTGTGTCGTCTATCTTTATCAATGACAGCAAGGAGGGCGCCTACCGCTACCGCAAGCAGAACTACGAGGCGGTGTATGACTCTATCTATCAGGCACACCACATCACAGATACCCTGCGCAGCATGCAGGCGCGGCTGATACAAAAGTGTGCCGATATGGGCCTGCTGAGCGCCCAAAAGCTGGATGGCTATGTGGCCTCTGTGAATCAACTGGGCTGGATCAACTGTGACCGGTTCATAGAGACAGCACCATCGCAACTGGCAGATGTACGGGTGAATGAGGCGAATGATGCAAAGGTGTACATGGTGTTTCATGATATCAATAGCTGCCTGCCACTGTACAAGAATGGGGAGGCCTATGTGTCATCTAAAGTGCCTAAAGGCCGGCAGGTCTCCATCGTATCTATCAGGCTGGACAATGGTAAACCGCAGATAGCAGTAGCGAAGATCAACACCTCGCGCCGCGACCCGGTGCAGCTGAGCTACAAGACCTGTACGCTGGATGAGATGCGCGCACAATTCTCCGCTGTGGGCAGCTGATAAAATAAGAAAGCGCCGCTGGCCCCGTAAGGCTCGCGACGCTTTATATAGGAGAGGCAGGTGACTGCCTTACCAGTTTACCAAAAACTATAAATCTTATTTGCCGATCTTATTGCGAAGGTCAGCATTGCGTTCTCCCAGTTCGTCTACTTTCTTTTTGAGGGGATCATTCTCAGGTGAGGTCAGTGGCTTCACCATTTTGTTTTTGAGGCTGTCTATGGCGCGGTCATTGGCATCTATCTGCCTTTTCACATCAGCCTTGTATTCTTCACTTACTTTCCTCTGCTCCTCTTTGGCTCGCTCGAGGCGTGCCTCGGCTGTATCTACTTTGCGCTCGGCTTTGACTACTTTCTGCGCGGGTGTCTGGCAGTATGCATACGATGTAGCACATATCAGGGCCATTGCTATCAGTATCTTTTTCATGGTGGATGGATTTGTTTCTGCTGGCTGTAAGACAGAAACCATGCCAAGGGGTCGGAATTCCCCAAACGCTCATAAAATGAAAAACCGCAAAGTACGCAAAGAGCGCAAAGGATCATTTTAGAAAATCCTTTGCGTTCTCCGCGTGCTTTGCGGTCAATATAGTTGCTATGATATCTTATGCGTTCCTCGCATCCCAGTCTTTGATGAAGCGGATGGAGACGCGCTTCATGGCCTCGAGGGCCTCGGGGTTGATGCAGTCTATGGTATCGAGGCGGGTGTGGTAGGCGGGGTCGAGGCTGCCGGAGTCCATAGCGATGACGCAGATGGCAGGCAGGCCCTGTATGTGAAAGGCCGAACCGTCTGAAGCGCCGACCATGAGCGGCAGTTTTTTGACGGGTACATTCTCTGCTATGAAAGCCTGCTCTACGAGGTCTATGTGTTCCTTCTTGTAAAACACGAGCGTATTGGCCTCGCAGGTGCCGATGGTGAGGTGCTCTGTGTCTTTGATGGTATCGAGATTGAAGAGGAATGCTTTCTCTGTGAGCAGTTGTTGTTTGTGCGCCTTGGCATACTCCCAGGCGCCACGCAGGCAGGCCTCCTCAGAGCCGAAGCTGATGACACGCAGGCGGGTATTCTTCAGTTTATCCTGAGAGAAGACTTTGGCCATCTCTACAGACACTGCCACGCCGGTGAGATTGTCAGAGGCACCGTGTACTACGTCCTCTCCATGCATATCGTAGAGCACGATGAGCAGCGGCGAGAGCGCTGCAAAGAGCCACCAGCCATAGCCGATCCAAGGCGCAGCGATAGCAGCATTGAGCACGGCATAGACGCCGAGCAGCACGATAGCAAAGCTGGCCACGATGGTCATAGCGGCGCCATTCTGCTTGAAGCGGTACCACCATTTGAATTCTTTGACGCTGTCTATGTGTCCGGCTATGATGAGTGTGGTTTTGGCCTCACCTGTGGGTTCTATATCACCTATCACATTCCACGATGCTTTCTTCTGGTACAGAAAGTCGAGCCAGTGGCGGTAGGTGACGAAGTGGCCGAGGAAGAGGATCGAGTTGACCGCGCCGACGATGGCCGCCGCCAGCGGCGAGACGAACATCAGGCCGAGCACGATGACATAGACGATACAGAATCCCTTCAGCGAGTGGAAGTGGGCCTCTAGTGGCGACATAAATTCCTCGACGTCCACCTTGTCGCAGTATTTCTTGAGTATCTCGGCAGTATGGAGCTGCGCGCCCCTCTCCTGCTCACTGCCAAAGTACCTGCCGCCAAAGCGTGTGATAATGTCATCTATGTATGCGAGCATTGTGTGTGTGTTTGCGATTCGGAAAATAGGTTAATTCCAGGGAATAGGGAATAAGGAATAGTGATAATTATTGGAGTGATGCGTAATATACCGGTGCAGAGGAATGGATACGATACTAAACTATCAATCCGCATAGGTATAGCGGGTGGTCCAGTAGTCGGGATGGGAGGATGAGCTACTGCGCTCGGTTCGTTTCTCTGCAAAGATGCGGCCGTCCGTGCCGAAGTCATAAGCGTACTCCGTAAGGATGGTATCCTGATGACTGCCCGAGGCATGAATGTAGGTGGCTGTGCGGAGCAGGTGCTGCCGCTCCGGCCTGCCGCCAGCGGTACCATAGGACCGCGTATCATAGGCTGCATAGTAGGTGTATGATGCATGATAGCGGCGCTCGGTACCGGCGTAGCGCGTCCAGCCGTAGCGCTCTGCCACATCACCGCCGCGCATGATGATGTGCGTCTCATATCCGGTATCAGCCTCCAGTGTGATGTAGCCTGCGCTATCATACTGTACGTGGCTGCCAGCAGTGATGTAGTGACCGAGCGTATCCGGTATGAGCGTCCAGGTACGTGTCACGGCGTCGCGCGCATCTATGACGGTATGTATGATGCTATCTCCTGCGTATCGGATAGCTACGGTGTAGGTCTGCGTGAGCTGCTCATGGCGATGGCCTTTGCGCTCTGAGTCCAGTACACCACTCACCTGCCTGATGCGGCGGCCGAGGCTATCGTAGGTGATATCTGAGACAAAGACGCGGTCAGAGTTGATATCCTCTGTGTGTACTATGCGGTGCAGCGGAGGTATCTCTACAGCGGCTATAGATAGTAGTGCGATGATGATAATAAGGAGACGTATCATGGGTGCATCAGTATATTTTTTCCCACCTTAGTGATATATGCGTGCGGCGCAGGAGATAGAGGCAGCACTGCTCGTACTTTGCATCCAGCCCCATAGAGTGAACGGCAGCCACATGATACGACTCAGGCCTCTTGTGCTCGAGTACCCATTCAGCGCCATCGTTCACTACCGATCCATCCACATTTGCCATAGTATCAAAACCACTATTGTTCACCATCTGCTGAAAGCGAAGCCATGTGTGTCTCGACACATGGCGACTTCCCTCCTGCTGCAATGCCCCATTGCCGTAGCGGCTTCTGATCATGCGCTCTTTCCGTGTCATGTGCCTTTTGGCACCCGATGTTTGACCTTTATTGCCTTTGACGCAAACTGTAGCTACTCTCCATGTGAGCAGGTATTCTTTGCCACGTTTAGATAGGCGGACAGCCATAGGCCTATGAAAACTGCGGAGCCAGGTGAACCTGTACATCTCATCATCAGGTCCGAGGGGAACATTGTATATCAAAGGCTCCTGAAGCCTCCAGAGCTCACGGGAGAACCAACGTACATTGAAAGTATCATAGCTGTATGGGGATATCCTGCCATAGGAATCAAAAGTATCTGCCTTGCGGCCATGTTGCGCTGGGGTATACAATGAAAAGAGTAAGATAGCACCCGAATCATTTTTGCCGGCAGGCACCGTCTCCGGAAACTGCTGCAATGGAAAGTACCATGGGATGGTATCAACTGCATTTTGCGCAGGAAGCCGGGAAGATAGTAAGACGAGGAAAAGAAGTACAGTAAGGATCGTTCTCATTCAGCTAAAATAACTCTAAGCCCTTTATTTATTACTTCTTAAAAGCCAGCCCCTCTCCTTTCAGTGCGGCTCTCAGTTTGGGCATGGCGGTGGGGCCTATGCCGTGGAGTACGAGGATATCTTCTTCAGTGTGTTTTGCGAGTTGTTTCGCGGTCTTGATACCGGCTGCGGTGAGGGCGCGGCGGGCGGGTGCGCTGAGGCCTGCGGTCCAGTCGTCTTCAGGCTTGGCCAGGGCGGCTTTCTCTGCGGCATCTTCTTTCACGCGGTGCTTTACGATGTCGATGATGAGCTGGGCAGGCAGTGGCTGGCCGAGGGGGAACTGCACAGCGCCCTTAGACGTTTTGTACTGAGATAGCTGCTTTGCAAAAACACGGACGCCCGAGGCTGTGGGATAAAATCCGATGTGGCGCTCATAGCCGGCAAAGTAGACCAGCACCCTGTTTTGCCGGTAGGCGGGCATGCCGTAGCTGATGACCTCTGCGGCCTGTGGCGCTGCGCGGGCTATGATCTGGCGTATCTCGTGCAGTTTCTCCTGTGAGGCTGACGGGGCGAGGGCGATATAGTCGTCTATGGTCGTGGCTCGGAGCATAGGGTGGTTTTGTACACACTAAGATAAATCTTTACCGGCAGGTAATGTGCTATCTGTTAATTTCGTGGCATTAATATTGAAATCACTTTAGCGCAAGCTATAAACCACATACATGGCAAAGATAAAAGTAGGGATCAACGGATTTGGCCGGATAGGCCGCGTATTTACCCGCATAGCGCAGGGCAATGACAACATAGAGATCGTAGCGATCAATGACCTGACGGATACCAGGACACTCGCTCATCTGTATAAGTACGACTCTGTACACGGCGTGTCAAAGCCCGCCGTATCACACACGGACAAAGGCATCGTGATCAATGGCCGCGAGATACCGGTCACTGCGGAGAAGGCTCCTGACCAGCTGAAGTGGGCTGACTACGGTGTGGATGTGGTGCTGGAGAGCACGGGGCACTTTCTGGATAGGGAGAGTGCGGAGCTGCACCTGAAGGCCGGCGCAAAAAAAGTGATCCTCAGCGCACCGCCAAAGAGCAATGACATCAAGACGGTAGTGCTGGGTGTGAATGACCACGTGCTGGATAGCAATGAGCCTGTGATATCCAATGCCTCCTGCACGACCAACTGTGCCGCACCGATGATCAAGGTGCTGCACGACAAGTGGCAGATAGTAGATGCCTACATCAATACTGTGCATGCCTATACCGGCGACCAGCGCCTGCATGACGCGCCGCACAAGGACCTGCGCCGTGCACGTGCGGCAGCGCACTCCATCATCCCTACTACTACTGGAGCTGCCAAGGCGATCACGAAAATATTTCCGGATCTGGAGGGCAAGATGGGTGGCAGCGGTATGCGTGTGCCGGTGCTGGATGGCTCTATCACAGAGATCACGTGCCTGCTGGACAGGCCGGCTACGATAGCCGAGATCAATGCCGCATTCAAAGCGGCGGCTGCGGGCGAGCTAAAGGGTTACCTGGAGTACACGGAGGATCCGATCGTATCTGCAGATATCGTGGGCAACCCAGCCTCGTGCATCTTTGACGCGGAGCTAACATCAGTGGTGGGCAATATGGTGAAGGTACTAGGCTGGTATGATAATGAATACGGCTACTCCGCGCGACTGGTGGACCTGGTGGAGCGCATAGGGCGGCAGTAGAGAGTATTGAGAGAATACGGGAAAAGATAATATTACTCTCTCATGACAAAAGCCTTCATCTGTGGCTTTTAGCATAGTGCTGCTATCATTAGATTTGAGAAGGATGAAAGCGCTACTACTTTTGTGTGCCTGCCTGATACTGTTGCGAACTGCACGGGCTCAAGAGCCGCGTATCAAGCGTAGGATCGCAGTAACGTATCAATACAACAGCCCTGCAGATAAAAACCCCTATAAATCTGTACACACCACAGAATACGATAAAAAAGGGAATGAACTAAACCCTGAAGGTATATCGACACACTCAGATAGCTCTGTAGTGGTACAGAAGAACGGCAACTGTACGCACAGGAAACAATACTGGTCCGACTCTTCTATACTGGATCAGTATCTATACGTCTACAAAGACTCCCAAATCCTCATCACCATGAGTGCGGCAGATACCATGATGATACAGAGTCAGATCCTTCGCCACGGTTCTGTGCTGCGCTCATATTGTCACATTACTGGCATCCGCTGGGGCCGTTCTGATGAGGAGACCATTTTCTACAAGAACACCCATAATATTAAACGCGGCATAACAAACAGAAGTGCCGGATACGGCCATCCTGACTCGTTCCGATTCTACAAAAACAGGATGCTGCAGGTTACTAAAACATTTGCATGGAATAGTGATACGCACAAATGGTTTCAGGATAGGAAGACAAAAACTGTCCGCACTATGAGGATCGAATGGGAGACGTTTTACCATTCTTACTTCAAAAGGTACTTTACAACCCGTACTACCAGCCTGTTCGACCCATATGGCCATACCAGCGAGGAGGTAAAATACAACATGCAGAGAAGGTACATTGAATCGAAAACAATGTATGAATACGAATACTATTGAGCCAGTCTCAGGCGAAATCTAACATGGTGGAAATTCGCTGGATGCGCAATAGAGCTACCATCACCACCTACGCTACCATCGGAAAGCGCAGGTCTACTTTCAGTCCATCGTGAAAGGTAGGGTCGAGTGAGATATCGCCCTCGTGGTTTTCCATGATCTTGCGGCAGACGGCGAGGCCCATGCCGAGGCCATCATAATTATTTGGGGCGTGCAGCCGTTTGAACATCTGGAAGAGCTGCGAGCGGTGCGCCTCTTCTACCCCGATACCATTGTCACGCACGGATATGATGTGGCCACTGCCGGCGGACTGGTACTCTATCTCTATCTTGGGTGCATCTGCCCCGCGAAACTTGATAGAGTTTTGCATCAGATTCTGGAAGAGCTGGATGAGCTGGTACTTGTCGCCCTGTATGCTCGGCAGTGTAGACCGCTGTATGATGGTACGTGTTTCTTGTATGGCTTCGTTCAGGTTCTCACAGCTGGAGTCAAATACCGTATTGAGGTCTACTGACATGAAGGCTTTGCGGTTTTCCAGCTGGCTGTAGTTTAGCACGGCCTCGAGCATGCCCTTCATACGGCGCACGCCGCTCACAGAGTAGTTTATAAACTCGCGGGTCTCGGTATCCATGCGGTCTCCCATGCGCAGCTCTATGAGCTGCAGGTAGCTGGATATGGTACGCAAGGGCTCCTTGAGATCATGAGATACGATATACGCATAGCGGCGCAGGGCGTCATTGGAAGTTTGTATCTCTTGTTTTTTCTGATCGAGGCGCAGGTAGGTTTCCTTCATCTCCTCCGAGCTGAGGTCCAGTGAGCGCTCTACCATCCTGATATCGCGGTCGTACTGCTCATAGGTGCGGCTCACGGTATCCAGCAGGTCGCGCATCTCCGGCGGCAGGGCCGAGCTATCACCGTATTTTTTGGATATCTGCTTTTGCAGCAGCTTGTGGTATTCTGTCTGATGGTTCATAGTTCCGTCAGGGTGGTTATAGTCATAGTTTGATTGTGCAGGTCGCAGCCGGGTGTACTGCCCAGCGGAGATATCTCTCCGTAGGAGTAGAAGCCGGTGAGCACCGCATCGGGGCCGAGCACCTCACGCACGCGCTCTATCTCCTCGTCTGTGCGCTGGTCCAGCACTATCTTGCGCCCTACGCAGGATACGAGCAGGGCCAGCTCTGGCTGTGCCGCAGCGGGCATACTGGCCTCAGCCGCCTCTCCTGCCGCCTCTATCAGGTTCTCAAAATTGCCACGCATGAGGCGGGCATAGGACCCCTCCGGTATATTGCCTGCAAAGGTCATACTCTGCTTTCCTTCATCTATAGACAGTATTGTACGTACAAGTGGTTGTTTGTGTTCCTCTACGGTGATAGAAAGTGGAAATAAAAGGGCGGAACCGGGCAGTTTGTCGGCCAGATCGCCGAGGTACTGCTGGTACAGGCTGAGTGCGGAGCGGCCGTCCAGCTCGTAGAGTACATTGGCCACGGAGCGGGTCACCCTGCGCTCGGGGCCAAAGCTGCTCCAGCCACCCACGCTGCCGTAGCCTATAGAGAGGCTCTCGCCATAGAGGCCCACGGCTACTATCTGGCCCGTAGTGGCGGGGCCATCGAGCCCTACCAGCGTCTGCTCAAAGCGCGCGCCATCTCCTGCCAGGCCACCGCTGATGGTGACACCTGCGGGCAGGTCCAGATTCATACCGCGGGTCAGGTCGCTGCCATTGACCAGGGAGCCGTCTGCAAAGACGAGCACATGGCGCAGGCCCTGAGGCGGCAGGTGGCTGATGAGGGTGCGGCCGGCTGTGATGCTATCGCGATAGTCACTGATGTGTATGCGTGCGGTCTGCAGCGTGGTGCGGTGAAAGTCTATGGCAGTGATGGCCACACCACTGTCATAGACGCTATCCTGCAGGATCTCGCCTGCTGTAGATACGCTCACGATGATGGCCTGAGGGAAAGCTGTAGTGAGCGCCGCATGGTCTAAAGTGGCCAGCGTATCACGCCCGGCAAAGACCAACACGAGGTCTGCCGTGGCAAAGGGCTCCCGAATATCCGCGGGAGATCGGTACTGTTTGATCTGCATGATTCAGCTCTGGGTTAAGCTGTTTACTGATAAAGGTAACATTAAGATACACAGACAGATGACTTTGCTACAACAAATATTTTGTAAGTATAAAAAAGGGATACATGTATCCACATAAATAACTTGTGCAGGTGGATGGTGGTACAGTAGGGTATTTGTGTGAGGGTGCAGGAGTGCGGAGCTGCGGCTATAGTTAGCTGCAGATCGTTGCATCACAGGTGCTCCTGACGGTGACGGCTCTCGGAGCATGGCTTTTGTCGCGGATACTTTTCTTCATTTGCTATCTTGCATTGAGATACTACATCATACCAGAAACCGTGACACAAGGCTACATCATACTGGATCATATACTCACTGCTGCGGAGTGCAGCCACATGATAGCCAGGGCAGAGGCCATTGGATTTGCAGAGGCTGATATCAGCTATGCTGCGGGTGCTCAGATGAATAAGGAGTACCGCAACAACTCACGTGTGCTGCTGACTGATGAGGAGATCCGGCTGAAGCTGGAAGACACGCTGATGCCGTATGTGCCTAGGCTGATGCCCGGCCAGATGAAACCGAGCGGGGTATCGCCACATTTCCGCGTGTATAAATATGAGCCGGGGCAGCAGTTTAAAAAACACAGGGATGGCAATCAGGTGTATGACAATGGTACAGCACTCATCACTATACTGGTGTACCTGAATGAAACGCAGCAGGGGGGAGAGACACTGCTCAGTGACAGGTCACTGCCCGCGCCGGTGGCTGTGGCGCCGGCAGTAGGCAGGGTACTCATGTTTGACCATGTGCTGATGCACTCCGGCGAGCCGCTGCTGAGCGGACTGAAATATGTGCTACGCACCGACGTGCTGTACAGATCATGACCTATCCCACCTCTGTCCAAAAGCTCTACGCTCATTTGTTATCTTGTATTACCTCAATACAGCCAGACACATGAAATCTAAACACAATCCCTCTGCTGAGTTCTTTTTTGAGAAAGAAAGTAAATGGCAGGATGCCTATAGGAAACTGCGCAACATCATCCTGGACTGCGGGCTGCAGGAGGAGCTGAAATGGGGCAAACCCTGCTACACGTGGCAGGGAGCCAATGTGCTGCTGATACACGGATTTAAGGAGTACTGCGCTATACTGCTGATGAAGGGCGCGCTGCTACGCGATGAGGCGGGGATACTGGTGCAGCAGACAGAGAATGTACAGTCTGCACGCCAGATACGCTTTAGCGATGCGAAGGAGATAACCAGGCTGAAGGCTGTGATCAAGGCGTATGTCTTTGAAGCAATAGAAATAGAGAAAGCCGGCCTGAAGGTAGACATGAAGAAGAGTACCGACCTGGTGTATCCGGAGGAATTTCAGCGGCAGCTGGACAAAAGCGCGAAGCTGCGTAAGGCCTTTGAGGCGCTGACACCGGGCAGGCAGCGCGGCTACCATCTATTCCTGACCGGCGCCAAACAGGCCAAGACCAGAGAGGCAAGAGTAGAGAAAGCCATCCCCCTGATACTGGCCGGCAAGGGCCTGGAAGACTGACCTAAGCCTGCGGCGCAGGTATACAGATATACGCAAGATGTGACAAAGGCTAGCGCAGCAGCCTGCGGAAGGTGAGATTGATACGAGGGCCCATGGGCTTTGTGCTTTTGGCGATGCGGTGCTCATACCTGCTCTGAAAGTCGCCCTTCATCAGGAGGTAGGAGCCATTCTGCAGCAGGATGCTGGTCTTCTGGCGGTGGTCGGATTTCAGCCGTATATCAAAGACGCGCTCCTGCCCTATGCTCACGGAGGCTACGATCATATTCTTGCCGGGGGTGCGGTCCTCATCGTCATGCCAGCTCACAGAGTCGCGGCCATCGCGATAGTAGTTGAGCAGGACTGCATCAAATGTGGTACCTGCCAGCGGCTCTACGCGGGCACGTATCTGCAGCAGCTCTGCCGACCAGGGGTGCGCAGCGGGGCGGTGATGAGCTGGATAGTCTGCGCCCTCTCCATACCAGGCAGTGAGGCGCGGTGTGAGCACCTCACGCCCATACATCATGACACTGCGGTGCTCCCACGGTACGGTATGGATAAAGGTGTGGAGATAATGAGCACACTCATCCGGCGTGAAAAGGCCGACGCGATAGTCAAAAATATCTGTGCTGAGCACCTGAGGTGCCCCCAGACCATCTGATAGTGAGAGCTGTGACATACTGCGGTAAAAATAGCAAGACGTATGCCTTAGTGTAGAGAACTGCACTACGCGCCCGGCAGGCGATCTACGATAGGGTCGTCTTTGAGGTGCTTCTCTATGTACTCCAGCACATCACTCAGCTCTACGCGGCGGCCGTAGCCCTCGTACTGGACTATATATACAGTGTGAGGGCGCTCGGGTGAACCTTCGAGCTCCGTAGTGACGGAGATAGCGTCAGGCTCCAGCTCGAGCATGCGAGCGAGTATCCATTTCATGCAATAACAGGGTTACTTTGTGTGCATCAAAGGTAGGCCTATGGATTGGGGAAAAGGTTGCTGATTAAAGCAAAAAGCAGAAATACTTCTAATAAAAAAAGCGGCACCCAGAGTGATCCGAGTGCCGCCGGTTGTCAATCTAACTAACCGTTTATTTCACATTGTCTTTGCCGATATCCTTGATAGAGGTGCCGAGCTCATCCATATCGTGATTGAACTCACGCTTGAATGTCTCCCAGTCGCTCTTCTCCTTCTCATAGCCATAGAGACGGGCGCGGAGGTCAGCATTGCGCTGCTTCAGCTCGTCTACTCGGCGCTGGCGGGCAGGATCCAGAGGACGTGTGCCGCCGGACTTGGCCAGCTTGGCCTGCAGGGAGGCTATCTCCTGGTCATTGGCATCTATACGTGCCTGCATTTCACTCTTGTAGGCAGGGTACTGCGCGTTGAGGTCATTAGTAGCATCGTTCTTTGCTTCTTTGAGGTCTTGCTTGGCGTCGTCTACTTTCTCCTGTGCGTCTTGTACTTTCTCTTGCTTAGACTCGCAGGCGGTCAGCACTGTGCCGGTGAGGCAGGCTGCCATGGCAGTGATGAGGAATGTCTTTTTCATACTTGTTTTTAAGTTTACTGGTTTGGAAAAAAATGCGGGCATAGCTGCCCGTAGCTCTTCCTGTCCATAAACCTTGCCAGCTGTTTTTTGGGAAAGAATGTCCTCAGAAATAATAAACTACGCTACGAGTACGGGGTGGCCTCAATCTGCCTCAGTCCAGGATAGCAGCAGGGTACGCATGGAGCGCGCTACTACCATGCGCGCGGCACCACGGCGGTCTACGTGTATGACCTGCCCTCGGCGGCCACCCTCAGCAGGATCGAGGTCTATGCAGTGGTAGCCACCGGCACCATTGCTGGTGATGGGTATCCAGAGCGGATGCCACCAGAGCGGCCTGACGCCACGAGCGGCCACCGGCATGCGGTAGGCAAAGGCCCCGCCATCATGCAGCGCCTGCCACTCCTGCCACTCGCGTATGATCTGATCTATAGACAGTAGCTCCTCGTGCTCATAGAGCATATCCTCTATGCCGATAGCGGTCTGGCCGTCATGTATGCGGTAGCTATCGCTAAAGAGGCGCGGCAGCCTGGTGCCCAGGGTATCCTCCAGGCGGCGGAGGTCGCGGGTCAGGGCAGGCCCGTTGAGAGAGCGCAGTTTGTGCGGTGAGTATCTACGGAGGGTGCGCTCCAAGGAGCGCCAGGTATCGAGCATAGCAGGGTCAGTGGGTTGGTGTGTGTGGCTAGGTAGATGCAAGAATGAGGTGAAAAGTTGTAGCGAAAAACAACTAATCATTATGAAAATCGGAAGCCTGAAGAGTTATATCAAAGGCTAACAAATTCATAGCGAGCAGATAGTGCCCGCCACTTCTTAGCTCTCCAGCACGCTGGCCATTCGGTCACTGCATCTTTTCCCTCGGCGATATTTACATGACAAAAATCATGTATCTTTAAGGTATGGCACCTATACACCTCTTTGATGACTACTACTACCGCGAGGCTGCTCCGGAGGAGTTTGGCGCATTCTATACAGGGCACAGGGGCCGGATATTCTCCGGCGTGCCGGAGATACCGTTGGAGCCATACATGACAGGTGCAGAGCTACAGCGCCGCAGCGAGTACGACGCTATGGTGAGCAAGATGTATGAGCTGCGCCTATTCATACTGCACAGAGAGGAGATCATAGGCTGGCACGTGGGCCGGCAGTCTCACCGCGAGGCGGCCAATATGAGCAATACGGCCATATTCCCAGAGTACCGGTGCCGGGGGCTGTACTCGGCCATGCTGCCGCCTATACTGGGGCTATACCGCGCGCAGGGATTTGGCAAGGTGCTGAGCAAGCACCATGCGGCCAACAATGCTGTGCTGATACCCAAGCTGCGTGCAGGATTTCAGATCACGGGGTTTGAGATAGATGAGCGGTACGGGCTTTTTGTCAACCTGACTTATTACTTTAACGAGCAGCGGCGGAATGCTTATAAATTCCGCACCGGTGCGCTACGTCCTGATGAGGAGATCAGCAGGTATCTATGATGGAGATCCGCCTTTTCGATGACTATGTGCTGCGGGAGGTCACGGCGGCAGCGTTTGCGCCTTTTTTCCGCGAGCAGCGGCCCAAGGTATTTGACTCCGGCATCACGATGCATGTAGAGGAATGGATGACGGATGATGAAAAGGCGAAGCAAACGGACCTGGCCAGGCTACTGAAAGATACGTATGCGCTGCGCGCCTTTATCATGAAAGGGGACACTATCATAGGCTGGCATACGGGCCGGCAGGTAGATGCAGACAGCTACTATATGGCCAATACGGCAGTGCTGCCCGAATATCGCGGCCGAGGGGTATATAGTGAAATGGTAGTCGCGCTGGTGGGACACCTGAGAGAGCGCGGATTCCAAAAGGTGACAAGCCGCCACCTGGCATCTAACAATCCGATCCTGACGCTGAAGCTGCGTGCAGGGTTTCAGATCACGGGCATGGAGGTAGATGAGCGCTTTGGTATACTGGTGTGTCTGAGCTATATCTACAATGAGAAGCGGCGCAATGCTTACCGGTTTCGCGTGGGTGCGGTGCGGCCTGATGAGGACCTGCGGCGGTTTCTATGAGTTTTGTAATCCTATTTTAGTCACCGTTAGCAGTGAGGCTAACGGTCTTTGTGGCGTTACGAGATTTTGATAAGGAAATAATGTACACTCATCGGAGAAAAGCGGCTAATCACGTTATATAGAATAATAACGCATTAGTAAAGTGTGACTTATGTCATATCTTAGAGGTGTCAGAATTGTTAATTTAGGGTTCTCCTTCTAGCACCTAACCATGGAAAAACAGCTTCGGCGCCAAAAGGACATCATATCCACCTATAGACGGGCGATGGACGCCTCTAGCATCGTGGCCATCACAGACCGCCACGGCATCATCACCTATGCCAATGACAACTTCTGCAGGATATCACAATATACGGCTGCAGAGCTGATAGGCCATACGCACCAGATAGTCAACTCCGGCTACCACAGCAAGCAGTTTTTTGCAGACCTGTGGCGCACTATCTCCTCGGGCCAGATATGGCACGGCGAGATACGAAACCGCGCCAAGGACGGCTCTATCTACTGGGTGGAGAGTACGATAGTCCCCTTTCTGGATGAGCTGGGGCAGATAGAGAGCTATGTATCTATACGCAATGATATCACGGCGCGCAAAGAGAAGAAGGAGGTGAAGTACCGGCTGCTCTTTGACCACAGCCGTGAAGGGCTGATCATAGCGCGGCCAGACTGCACCTTTGTAGAGGTCAACAGAGCTTGCTGCGAGATGCTGGGCTATACACATGAGGAAATGATGGCCCTGACCACTCCGCAGATCACGGTAGATACAGACCCACTGCTACCCATCGCTACGGAGCGCCTGCTGGGCACCGGCAGCTATGCGGGCAGGCTGCAGTTTCGCCGCAGAGATGGGAGCATCATGGATGCAGAGATCACCACGGCCATCTATCAGGATGAGAATAGTGAGAACCGCTCCTACATGTCCATACGGGATATCACGGAGAAACTAAAGAGCGAGCTCGCCCTGGTGGAGAGTGAGCGCAGGTTTCGCGCGCTGATAGAGAATAATCGCGATGGAATAGCGATCACTAATGATGCGTGGGAGCTGGTATACCTGAGCCCGGCCATCTATGAGATACTGGGCTACCGGCCGGAGGAGCTGACCCAGACCGCTGCCACCGAGCTGCTGCACCCTGATGACCTGGCGGCCAACCTGCCCCTGCTGCTAGAGCTGGGTACGGGCCAGCGGACGCATGCTACACGCCTCTTCCGCGTGCGGCGCAAGGATGGCGAGTGGCGGTGGATAGAGGCTACGGCTACCAACCAGCTACATGACCCTGCCATAGGAGCGATGGTCACCAACTTTCGCGATATAACGGAGCGCAAAGAGGCAGAGGAAAAGCTGGAGCAGCTCAACCAGGACCTGGAGAAGAAAATAGAAGAACGTACACACGAGCTGCAAGAGTCTAATAAGGCGCTGCAGTCATTCAGCTATATAGCGGCGCATGACCTGCAGGCACCGCTGCGGGTACTGATGGGCTTTGCGAGCATACTGAAGAAGGACCACAGCGCAGACCTGAACGCTGAAGGCCGCGAGATGGTAGACATCATCCTAAACAAGACCCGCCAATCCAGCCAGATGGTGAAGGACCTGCTGGCATTCTCCCGGGCGAGCCACACTGCGATGCAGCGCACCGAGGTAGATATGGATGAGATGATACGCACGATCATAGATAGCATGACGCTGGCGGGCTATGATACCGCCCGCACTGATATACGCCTGCACCCCGTAGGCCATGTACCCTGTGACCGCAGCCTGATGCAGCAGGTCTGGACAAACCTCATCTCCAATGCGATGAAATACTCAGCCAAAAAAGAAAAGCCGGTGATAGAGATAGGCTGCGACCACACAACAGAGGGTGCTGTATACTACATCAAGGATAACGGAGCCGGATTTAATATGGCACATGCGCCCAAGCTCTTTGAGGTATTCACCAGGCTGCACTCGGGAGATGAATTTGAGGGGACGGGTATAGGGCTGGCGCTGGTGCGCAATATCATCGTGCGCCATGGCGGGCGTATCTGGGCAGATGCGCGGATCAATGAGGGCGCGACCTTCTACTTTACACTGCCGGAGTGAGGTGGTGATGTTACTCTTTCAAATATAGAGTGGCGTAGGGGCTGCATTGGGTTCCGATTTTTACAGAAATATGTAGCTCCGATTTTGCGTGAGTATTCCCTTATTTGCAGTATGAGAGACCAGATACTGATGGTACTGCTACTAGTGGCTGCCGCGGCTACAGCGCAGAGCGGTATGGGGCCGATACCGGCAGGCATGACGCGCCTGCGCTATACGTCTGACGACACCTGCTACGTCTACCTGAACGGTAAAAAATACGGCCCTGTACGAGGCGATACGCCATACTATATAGATGTGAGGCCGGGCAAGTACAAGTTTCGCGAGGTGCTGGTGCGTGACCGGAAGCGGTTTGAGGAGAATGAATTTACCATGCCTGATGACTGGGCAGGCCAGGAGCATAAATTTCGCGCTACGATGTGGCGCGAGCCGGTGGTGCTGACAGAGTTTGGCGCACCCACGGACGCTGTGGAAGACAATACACCCATACATATCCCCGACACCATAGAGCCGCACTACTACGGCGGTCTGAGGGCCATGTTTGACTATCTCAATAAGACAAAAGTGTATCCTGCCAGTGATAAAGCTGCCGGCATCTATGGCCGTGTGCTGATCTACGCGCTGATAGATACCACAGGCCGTGTGGCTGATGTAGAGCTACACAGCCATGTGAGTCCGGCTATAGACGCCGAGGCGGAGCGGGTGGTCAGACTGCTGCACTTTGATCCGGCGCGGGCATTCGGGCATCCTATCGCCTATCGTTTGCGCATACCGTATGACTTTTATATAGACCCTTAGCTATGCATCAGACGATCAGTTCGCCATTCACATCGGTAGTCAGTATGCCACTCATATGATCCAGCCACGGGCGCAGTACTTTGAAGTGAGCGCTCACCTTCCTGGCAAAGTCATCTGACAGCACCTCCTCATCCGTATACGCATGGCGGAAGAGAAACTGCTTATACCTGAGCAGGTCTGCCGCCGGGTGGTCGCGCTCATAGCCCTTTGGGGCGTGGACCAGCTGCTCGCCCTCCATGTCACCGTATACCTCCCGCAAGGCTTTCGCCCGCAGCAGCTTCCTCCAGGTGTCGTGGTCCTGGTCTATATCCTGCCTGATGCGCGCCAGGTCCTTAGGATCAGGCCCGAAGAAGCCGCAGCCGATAAAGCTCCTGCCCGGCTCTATATGTACATAGTAGCCACCACGACGCAGTTTAGTAGCGCGCTGCATACCCATAGAGAGGCGCGGGCTGTATGGCGTCTTATCTTTGCTAAAGCGCACATCGCGGTAGATGCGGTGCAGGCTCGCCTTGCCGGATCTTTTTTCTATCTCATCATGCCGGGCCATCTCTGCCAGCACCTGCTCTGCAAAGGCGACCATATTCTGATGCGCCGCCTCGTAGTCTCCCCTATGCGCCTCAAACCAGGGCCGGTCATTGTGCTTTGCCAGGTCTTTGAGAAATTTCAGTGTGGACTTTTGGATCGTGTAGGATTTCATGGCTCAATATTACGCTATGTCTGTATCATATCCCATCATGCGGGCAGCCGGGCTACCTGCCTGTAGGTGTACAGGTACGATTCTGTTCCCTGCCTGGCACACTGCCAATAGCTGCTTGTTTCAGTTTATATTGGCAAACAAACCACTCATTGCATGTAAAATACTCCTCTCTTTACGACTACAATAGAGTCTGCATACTGTAGCTCCTGGCGGTACACCACTTTGCGCTGTGATGGGTAAAAGGTATAAAAGTAGTCATCGGCTGGTAGCCGATCATTGCCATAGGTGCAGAGGATAGAGCCATCTGCCTGCTGCGTGAGATACTGAAACATACCATTTAGTAGCATGCCAGATGTCACTGTGTCGTATTTTGATACAGTCAGGGTATCCATCACCACAGACGTTGCGCCAGGACCATAGAGTATTGTATCGGGGCCTATGTATACTCCTGCCAGCTGGTCACGGGTATCGGTGACTTTAGCGGGCTTGGCACAGGCATAGAGCAGGGTTGTGAGCAGCAGGCAAGTGGCGCACACTAGCGTAGTACTGTTATTTATTTTCATCTGGTTAAATTGTAGCGGAAAAACGGAGAGGCTATTTTTTTATTGCTTACCATTTGTTGTTTGTTTGGATGTATATAGGCATCCCAATAAACAGTAAACTCACACCCGCGTCAGCTCCCTGATGATAGCCTCATGCTGCGGGTAGAGCGCGGTGAGCTCATCCCGCTCTGCCATCTCAAAGTCTGCAAAGTCAAAGCCCGGCGCAACGGTACAGCCTACCAGTCCATAGCCATCACGTACTGCACACCTCGACGCAAACCAGTCTCCATGCATGACCACAGCCTGCGGTGCCTCTCCGGCGGTGAGGTCCTTGCCCAGCTTTATGATGCGGAGTGTGCCTGCTGCATCCAGCACATATACCTCTACAGCGTCACCATCATAGTGATGCCACACCTCATCGGCTTTGATGCGGTGCCAGGCGGAGAAGGTCTCACCGGGTAGCAGAAAGTAAATGGCCGTGCTGTGGCTGCGCTCACCACCATACCTTGCCGGTAGCTGCGGCGCGGGGGTGCTTTCCGCGCAGCGGTAGGTCTCTCTGTACCAGCCACCCTCGGGGTGCGGGAGCAGCTGTAGTGTGTCGATGTAGTTTTGTGCTTTGCTATTCATCACTGCAAAGTAGCGAACTGCTATGGTTTCCCAAAAATCAGCTTCTTTAGCGCAGCAATAAATCAAGCAATAGTGGAAGATAAGATCATAGGCATCATGGGTGCGATGCATGAAGAGATAGATGGCATAGCTGCGCTGATGGCGGGTGTGCAGACAGAGGAGATGGGTGGACGCACCTATCACAGCGGCACGATAGGCGGTGTGCGAGTGGTGCTGACCTTCTCCCGCTGGGGCAAGGTGGCCGCGGCTGCTACAGCCATGCACCTGATCCTGAAATACAAGGTCACGGATATCATCTTCACGGGTGTGGCGGGTGCCATAGATGAGCAGCTGCGCGTGGGCGACATCGTGCTGGCGCAGCGGCTGGTGCACCACGACCTGGATGGCCGCCCGCTGATGCCACGCTATGAGGTGCCGCTGCTGGGTGTCACCTGGTTTCCCGCGCATGAGGACCATCTGGAGCGAGCCGGCACAGTGATACAGCAGCTGCTGGATAGCGGCCGGCTCATTTCGGCCATTTCATCCGACAGGCTGCACCTCTTTGGCATAGACCATCCGAAACTGTATGTGGGCGATATAGCGAGCGGCGATCAATTCATTTCTGCGCAGCAGCATAGAGATGCTATCACGGCGCACCTGCCGGATATACTGTGTGTAGAGATGGAGGGAGCGGCTGTGGCGCAGGTGTGCTATGAGTATGGCGTGCCGTGCAGTGTGATACGCACGATCTCAGATACGGCAGATGACAGGTCTCACATAGACTTCGCACGATTCATACCGGTGGCGGGGACGTATGCGGTGCAGATGATCAGCGCGATACTGGCTGAGATGTGAGGTGAGATCCCCGGCGCTCAGCCTTCCGATTTTGTGAGAAAAAAAGTATTTCCGCTACCTGACATTATTCCTATCCTTGCGCCCTGTCAAAACCGGGCCCTAAGCCCGCTATCCCTATTTATGAAGAATTTATACCTGCTTCTTTTTGTGCTGCTGTGCGGTATCGCCGCCACGGCGCAGGCCCCTCAGGGCATCAGCTATCAGGCCGTAGTGCGCAATAGCAGCGGCGCTGTGACTGCCAATCAAACCGTAGCGCTCCGGCTGTCTATCCTGCGCGGCTCCTCTACCGGTACTGCCGCCTACACAGAGGTACACCACCCACACAGCAATCAGTTTGGACTGGTGAATGTGACCATCGGCAGCGGCACGCCTGTGACGGGCACCTTTGCTACGATCAGCTGGGGCAATGGCCCCTACTACCTCGAGGTAGCCCTGGATGCCAATAACGGCACCAGCTATACCGTGATGGGTACGCAGCAGCTCATGAGCGTGCCGTATGCTTTGTTTGCAGAAAGATCAAATACCGCCGGCCCTACCGGAGCTACAGGCGCCACGGGTACTGCCGGTACGGCTGGCAATACTGGTGCTACAGGCGCCACCGGAGCGACAGGCGCAGCAGGCAGTGGTGGCCCCACTGGCGCTCAAGGACCTGCAGGCAGCGCCGGCCCTCAAGGTGCTACAGGCGTGACAGGTGTGCAGGGCCTCACTGGTCCGACGGGTGTACAGGGTGCCAGTGGTCCTACAGGGGCACAAGGTACTCCCGGATCTACCGGAGCTCAGGGCACAGCCGGCCCCACCGGGCCACAAGGTCTCAATGGAGCGACAGGCGCCACAGGTGCCCAGGGCAATACAGGTAACATAGGTACTACCGGTGCCACTGGTCCTACAGGCGTGACCGGAGTGACGGGTGCAGGTGGCGGTGCTACAGGCCCTACCGGACCCGGCGGTATAACAGGCACTACCGGCGCACAGGGTAGTACCGGCGCTACTGGTTTGCAAGGGCCGACAGGCGCTACTGGCGCTACAGGTATACAGGGTACAGCTGGCAATACAGGTGCTACCGGCCTAGCGGGGCCGACAGGTATCACGGGTCCGACAGGCGCACAGGGCAGCATAGGTGCTACCGGCGTGCAAGGCCCGACAGGGCTCACTGGTGCGACAGGTGCGCAGGGCCCCGCAGGCGTACAGGGCAATACAGGAAGTACAGGAGCTACAGGTATACAGGGACCCACAGGTCTGACAGGTGCTCAGGGCCCTGCCGGTGCTACAGGCCTGGCCGGCGCTACCGGCGTGCAAGGCCCTACAGGCATCACAGGGAGTACGGGACCCACGGGTGTGACAGGTATAGCAGGTCCGACGGGTGCACAGGGCATCACCGGTCCTACGGGAGCTACAGGCACGCAGGGTAGTGCAGGTCCTGCCGGTATAGCCGGCCCTACTGGTGCGCAGGGTATCGCCGGCCCCACAGGCAGCATCGGCCTCACGGGTCCGACAGGCCCGCAAGGTCTGACAGGTGCTACCGGCCTCACAGGTCCTAGCGGTGCGCAGGGTATAGCTGGTCCTACGGGTAGCATGGGCCTCACCGGGCCTACGGGCCCACAAGGCCTGACAGGCGCAGCCGGCCTCACCGGGCCTACGGGTGCGCAGGGCATAGCCGGCCCTACAGGCCTGACCGGCGCGCAGGGCATCTCTGGTGCTACAGGGGCTACGGGATCTACGGGTGCCACAGGCCAGGCAGGCGGCCCTACAGGCCCTACCGGTCCGACGGGGGCTACCGGGCCCTCAGGACTGCCCGATGGCACCACAGCCGGCAATACCACCTACTGGAACGGTACCCAATGGATAGTCAATAGCAGTAATATCTATAACAATGGCGGCAATGTAGGCATAGGCACCACAGCACCGGCACAAAAGCTGCATGTAAATGGCAATGTGATGCTATCGGGCGCAGTGATGGCGCAGGATGCCACGCAGGATGTCACCCTCATACCCGGCAGCAGTGCAGATGTATCTGCCAGTGGCAAACGCGTAAAGAAAGTAGCCCGCGCTACAGACTCGCTCGATGCGGCCAATGCCATGGCCATCCAGTACCAGCAGCTGACCTATGATAGTGCTACCGGCACTGCCAATAGCTATAGCATAGCCCTCACACCAGCACCTGCGCGCTACCTGCCGGGTATGATGCTCACGTTTCGCGCCAATGCGGCCAATACAGCTGCAGCTACGCTGAATGTGAACAGCCTCGGCGCTACGACCATCAGAAAGAATGTATCAACTAATCTCGCAGCGGGCGATATAGCCGCAGGCCAGATGGTCGTGGTGATCTATGATGGCTCGGCCTTTCAGATGATCAGCCCGGCGGGCAGCGGTAGCAGCAGCTCTGGCAGCGCCGCAGACCAGACATTGATATATACTACCAGGGGATTTTAAGAAACTACAATAAATACGATCAACATGAAGAAACTCATTCTCTCGCTCGCTATCGCCATTCTGGCCTGTGCCGGCACCTATGCCCAGGGCAATCTGCAGTTTAACAGAGTAGTAGATGCTACTTTCTACAATGCTGCGCTGCAGCCCTCATCGCCCACCATAGGCAGTGTCACGATACCTGCCGGCAAGGTCTGGAAGTTTGAGAGCGCATCGGCCTTTCAGGGTTCGTCTGCTGCGCCGGTGGCGGGCTTCAGCGCCACCTATTCTATCACCGTGGGCGACCACAACCTCATCTACTTTGTAAGTGGCGGCAGCTATCAGGTATCTAACTACTGCCCTGTATGGCTACCAGCAGGGACCTATGCCGTGAAGATCGTGTCGAGCAATAATAACGCCGGCGCCTACGCCGTCACTGCTGCGCTATCAGCTATAGAGTATAATATCGTACCGTAGAGGAAAGATGGCGACAGGTGGGCATGACAATGCAAAAATGCATTTGTCATTGCGTAGCGCAGCGTAGGAATCTGGTCTTTAGTGACACTGAATACAGGATATCTCCACTGCGCTACGACATGACAATGAGACCACCCTGCCGAAATCCGAAATCAACCGAACAGTGATCCGAAGAGATCCAGCTGCTGCATCTCTTTTTCTTCTTTCTTCTTCTTGACAGGCTTGCTGTGGGCTACCTCTACTGAGGCTTCGTCGTCTATTTTGCGGATCACGACGGAGACGGAGTAGCCGGTGACTGTCACCTCTCCAAATTCGCTCATCTTGCGCGTACTGTCCATGACACACTCTATGCGCGTACCATTTTTGAAAAGGGTGCCCTGATTGATCACCTCATTCTTGAAGTCTTCATCCTTCATAGAGAAGCTGATGGTACGGCCTGTGGCGAGGTAGATGCCCTTCCACTTGTAGTTGCCCACCTTGAGCACGGGGCTGATGATCTCTATGATGGCCTGCTCGTCCGTCTCCGGCTTCAGCGTATCAGCCACCAGCATGTAGGTGTCAAATTTCTTGCGGCTCACGGCGGCGGGTTTGCCCATAGGCGTATTGTCCAGCTTGAGCTGCTGTACGGCCAGTTTGGTCACCTTCTCGCTATTGGATATCTGGCGGTAGAAGTTTGACTTGAGCTTGATGATCTTGAGATTGCTGGCTATGAGGGCAGCGGCGCTGTCCATGTCTACCTTCACTCCCTCCTCCTCGCGCTCGTAGCCGCGTATCTCGCGGCGTAGGTTGTCTATCGCTTTTTTGGTAGCGTCTTTATCCTCTTCGCTCACTACCTTCTCTATATCCACCTCCAGCGGCAGCACATAGTGAAAGAGTGCCACAGCCACGCTACGGACATACTCGCTCTTGCTGCGGAGCAGGTAGCGCTCTACCAAGCCACCCTCGGTGTAGGCCTCGGTCTCCACCTGTATGCGGCCATTGAGGATAGTAGATATTTCCTTGAGGATGCCGAGCAGGTTCAGCTCGCATTTATTGCGGATGGCCGCATTCATACTGTGACTCTCATCAGCAAAGTAATAATGCAGCTCCACCTTGGTCACCCCTTCTTTCACAGCTATAGCCATAGTCAGATACCCGGTTTTTTAAAAATCGGGGTAGCGAATTTAACCTTTTGGGGCGGAATGTGGTAGAGGGGGCGATTGGCCGATCCCGGATTTCCGATTTCGGATATCGGCAGCGTAGCGTGGTGATATGAGTGCGATCCTCATAAGCATCAGGGGCACGCCTCCCTAGCTGCGTTCAGTGACGCCATCAGGCAGAGGGGTTTTCTACCTGCTTTTTGAGGCCTGCGAGTATTTTTTCCCAGCCTCTGTCGGAGCGGGCCAGGCGCTTCTCGGCGCCAGGCGCATCGCCTACATCGTCTGTGATGCTGACCAGGGTCTGTCCATTCTCGTAGGTGAGGGTGTCGGTCACGGTAGAGATATTGCCTGTGCCGCCCTTGCCATTCTGCAGCGTGTACTGGAGAAACCTGCCGGGCACGGCGCGCAGCACTACCCCTTTCATCTCAAAGGGGATGATCCAGAATATTTTGCCACGGAAAGTGATAGGACTGCCTGCGGTGAATGCAGAGTTTACCTCCGCGTTGAAAAAGTATTTGCGGGTCTGCTCGGGGTCAGTGAGAGCCTGCCATACGCGCTCCGGTGTGGCATTGATACGGATATTCCTGGTGACGATGTACTGGCTCATGGTTGCCTTTTGGGTATAGGCATCCCAATGATAGTGCCAATCCCCCGTATGGGGCGGCTACCTGGTGGCTATGTAGGCCATGCAGAGGTCTATGGTGGCCTGTATGCCCTTTTTGTGCGTACGCTCTACACCGTGAGAGGCAGCCACACCGGGGCCTATGAGGGCTACGCGGTAGTCACGGCCTGCACGCAGCGCGGCACTGCCATCACTACCATAGAATGGATACACATCCTGCGCGTATGGGATGCTATGTGTCTCTGACAGCTCTACCAGCCGGCGGCGAAACTCGTAGTCATACGGGCCTGAGGAGTCCTTGACACAGATGGAGCAGCGTACCTCGGTGCCCTCGCAGGCATCGCCCAGTACGCCCATGTCTATCACGAGGAGGTCGCGCACAGTATCGCTATAGCCTACGGTGCCGCCGTGGCCTACCTCCTCATAGTTTGAGAAGAAGATCTCGACAGCGGGCGCCAGGCCTTTCTCTTTGCACATACGTGCTATCTCAAATAGTACAAAGCAGCCGGCCTTATTATCCATAAAGCGGGACTTGATAAAGCCATTTTCATACTCACGGTAGCGCGGCTCAAAGGCGATGATATCGCCGATATTGATCTTGAGCGCAGCGACATCTTCTTTGCTATATACCTCCTCGTCTATGCGGATGTGCATATTGTCTATGCTGCGGTGCGTGGTCTCGCGCTTGTGATTGGCATGAGCCGATGGATCGTCAAACAGCAGCGTGCCGGTGTAGACCCGGCCACTGAGGGTGATGATATTGACATACTCGCCCTCGGCACTGGTAAGCAGCAGGCCGCCGAGCGGGCTGAAGGTGAGCGTGCCGTCACTTTTGACACCGGATACGATGGCGCCGAGGGTATCTACGTGTGCTGCCATAGCCAGTGTGGGGTCCTGGCCGAGGGCGCAGCGTACGGCACCCTTATTAGTATACTGCGGCTGGTAGCCGAGCTGCGTGAGGTAGCTGTGTATGTACCTGCAGGCCTCTGCGGTATAGCCGGTGGGTGAGTCTATATTGACGAGTTCTTCGAGCGCTTTGTAAGATGGCATATCGGGATGATTAGACCGATAAAGAAAGATAAAAAGAGGACAACGCGCAAAAATAGCTTGGTACACGCCTAGTTGCTATATTTATAGCTCACCACTCAATCATCCGTGTTGCGCTTTACACCTTTCCACTACCTTCTGCTCGTGTGCCTCCTCAGCGGCTGTAAGGCCCGCTATGATGCAGCCAATAATACTGCCAGCTTCTGCCGGAGTACTGTCTCTACCTGCGACTGGATGCACGAGTTGGTGAATGCACACTACCATGCCACGCTGTCAGATATCTGCATACCGGGCTCTCATGATGCAGCGATGTATATCACGCAGTACTGTACCGCCTTTGCCAATCATGGCAATACGCAGACGCAGTACCTGACCATGAAGAACCAGCTGGAGGCGGGCCTGCGCATCTATGATGTGCGGCCGGTATATTTCAAAGGGGACTTCTACACGCAGCATAGCACAAAGTGCGATGGCCTGGGCTGCAAGGGTGACCTGCTGCGCAATATGCTGCGGGACACGCGCAGCTTTACCGATCAGCACCGCGAGCTGGTGATCCTGCTCATCACGCACTGCTGCCACACCTCTCCTACTGACACTGCCCTGCTGACGCTGATACGCACAGAGCTGGGCGACCGCCTCTACCGCAATACGACAGACTACCAGCGCGAGGTACCCTTTATCAAAACGCCGCTGGAAAAGATCATAGGCAGTGACGGGCACGGCAAGGTGCTCATCATATTTGAAGGAGGGCCGCAGACGCCGGAGGCTGAGGCGCAGGGTTGGTTTGACCAGAGCATACTGCCTATGACCGGTGGCTGGACCAATGACAACCACTACCCCGACCTGCAGCAGCACCAGCTGAATAACTTTGCAGCGTATAAGAAGAATGGCGAGGCGCTGTTTCAATTCTCATGGCAGATCACGCAGCACAATGCACAGGCAGTGCGCGGGGCCTTTGACCCCAACTCTCCTACGACGATCCGCAAGGGTGCGGCACATGCCAATGCACAGTTGCCCGCGCTGATAGACAGCCTGATCAACGCCGGCGCGATCCATCCGGGCAAGGTGCCCAACATCATCTGGGATGACCTGGGAGATACGCTGGTGACGCGGCAGTGCATCAAGCTGAGCACCATCGGGGTGATGAAGAAGATGTGAGGCGGCTACTCTCCTGCCGGTGCATGGCCCAGTATGAAGCGGAGCATGCGCTTGCTATTGTAGTATGTGGAGCGGGCATAGTAGGCATCGTGCGGATTGAAGCTCATGGCCAGCACGTATTCCAATGAGGCCTCGTATGGCCTACTATCATCCAGCAGGGCCTCGGCATAGCTATCTCGCGCATTGTAACTGGTGGAAAATAACTCTGTATTGAGCCGAAGCAGCGCCTCGGCGCCGGCAAAGTGGCCATACTTTATGAGCTTGTAGCCGTCCCGATTGATATCATCCTCGCCATAGGTGCGGGAGTACTCCTTATTATCACCATAGGCTATGGTAAAATTATTCTGCTGCAAGGTAGCCCTGAAGGATACCACAAGCATATCCAGCGAGTCGCGGCGGTCTGTGCTAAAAGCAGCCTCCAGCGGAGCCAGCTCCTCTACCATCAGGAAGTCAGTTTTACAGGGATTGCCCTCGGTGACAAAGTCGCCCTCCCTGAAGAGCGTATCAGGTGCCAGCCTGCCGGATAGAAGCAGTTTATTATTCTGCCCTCGTGCTACGAGCGGATGGTGCATATGCGTATCTGTCGGAGCCGTCAGATAGATCCAGCAGGAGGCGATGGTCTGCCGCGTGAGCATGGTGAAAGCGCCGTTCTTTTGCCCCGGGGGCTCGCAGTCTGCGCCGCGCCAGCAGACCTGTACGTCATAAGCTCCCTGTGCGATACACACAGAATACAGATCCGGTGCGATAGATACTACATGGCCTGTGGCACGGCGGAGCACGGTCCAGATATTATTAGTGACTGCCAGTGGTGTACCGAGATAGCTGAGCGTACCTGCCATATCATGCGCAGGGCGCCAGACAGGGGGTGCCTCGGAGTGATACTCAGTGGTGATACAGATCAGGCGGGATGTATCCGGTGACCAGCGAAAGGCGACGCCTGCGGCGTCATAGATATACCAGACTCCGAGGTCTCCCCAGCTGACTACACGTGCACAATCTGCACCGGTCACCTGCCGCACCTTATACACCGGGGTCGTACTATCTACCGGCAGGCCATTGACCAGTACCTGTGCGGCTGTGAGGGCAATATTGATGCGGCAGAATGCGGCCTGTGCAGATAAAATACAGAGGAGCACTGCCACTACTTTGCATATAGTGAAACGAGGTATCATGGCGCAAATGAAAATATTTCCGCGAGGAAAATGTAAGGTGCAGAAATGAGGAAATGGCAAGTGCCAGCGTCAGATGCGTATCTATGACCGTGCTGAAAAGCTGTAGCAGCGCGGATCACAGCTCCGCCCGCTCATCGCCTCAGCCTCCTCAGGCTTCCGATTTCCGGTCAAAGATCTACTACTGTATCAGGCATTTCATGGGAAAAGATCGAAGAGGCGGATGTGGTCGCGATCATCTACGCGATGGCAGCTCGTGCATATCGCGCCTTTATTGCTAATGGTATAACCGGTGCCGGTAGTGCCGACCTCTGCCCAGATCCAGCCATCAGCCTGTGAGGTATCGGCGGGGAGCTTCTCCATGATGGCGTAGCCATGCAGCTGTGTGCCGGTGCTGTCATTGTGCAGTTCCTTGACCACCAGTGCTCCCTGAGGGAAAGAGCCGCCGGTAGGTAATTTACCATTATCAGTGAGCGCAGATAGTGCGATAGCGTTGAACCTCACGCGGAAGTAACCGCCATGTGCCGACTGCGGTGACGTGCGATGCACGGTTGAGTCATTTTTGTAGTACCGGAAACCTGAAGCAGTGGCTTTGGCAAAGAGGGAGGCATCTGTCTCGGGAGGGGTGCGCGAGGAATCCTTGCGGCACTGCGTGAGTGCAATAAGGAAAACAAAGAGAAGGGGCACTGAAAATTTTCGGGTCATGGTAATGGGTTGTACAGGTCAGACGGCCGGGCCGCAGTATTCTTACAGCAGCCGAATAGCTACTTCACATGCTTCATTGCGTCATATTTCTCAAAGCGGCGGACATCGCGTTTATTTTTCAGCACGCCCTCGTAGCGGCGCGTGGTCTCAAAGCGGTAAGTAACCTCTGTGACGGGCTTGTCATTTTTGTAGAAGCGCTTCGCACCTCTGGGATCTGTCAGCTCCTCATATGTATCTGGTCCGATAGTAAGAATGATGCGCTGTGTACTATCCTGGCCAGCCGGGCGGGTATCTTTCTTATAATTAGAAAAGCGGCTGCGCTCTGCGATAGCCTGCCTGATAAGGGCGTGGCGGGTACGGCGAGAGAAGGTATCCCGACGCGATGCGTGCCGCTCATACTCATATACTGCTGTGATGTACATGCGCGATAGCTCAGGCCTCGTGCTGCCTATAGCCGCAGCGCTGGCAGCAAATGAATCTGCACTCATGGCTACAGGCTCTACCTCCAGGTCTACAGGAAACCTGACCGTCTCATCCAACACACTATTGATAATATGCACGGACTGCGGCTGTATGCCAGGCTTATAGTACAGCACTGTATAGTCGCGGCCATCGGTGTAGAACCGGTAGGTGCCGGTGCGGTCAGTGATGAGCCTGCGGCTGAATTTGTCTCCCTCAAATACCAGCACCATGACCCCGACTTCGCCTTTGCCGGCACGGCTGGCGCGGCCATACACCTGTATACGCTGAGCGGATACAGACAGGGAGCATAGCGCGATGATGAGTACGAGGATCTTGGTCATTATTCCTAAAGGTACAAAACATTGAGGAGTGCGTATTATCCACAAAAAGGTGAATAAGTATAAGGATAGCTATATTTGCATATTTAGCTTTTTATACTTATCTTTGCATTGTCAATTTAAAACAACCTATGTCACAAAAACTCTCCTCCCTGCTGGCGGATATACTCCGCCGCGCCAAGCTCGACCCTGCTGATCCCCGCTATGCTGATATGCTATCCCTGACCACTGAGATCAGTGAGGATACACATCACGACATATCGGAGGCGATAGCAGGCATGATGACGATAGATGAAGCACGCAGCCATGCAGATCTGCAGCGGCACTTTCGCCAGCAAAGCCTGAATCCTGTAGATACAGAGATAGAGCGCTGGCTGGATGAGCTGAATGCACCCGATGATATCCGCACAGAGGTAGCCGGGCAAAAGAACAGCTACACCCGACTGCGCCGGGTGCTGGAGAAGACAAGGGAGCTGGAATCTCAAAAAGCTACTGCCAATACGGCAGCAGAGAAACGCAGCATACAGCAAAAAATAGACGATCTGAGTGTGCAGCTATCTACTGCACAACAGCAGGCAGATGAGCGCATAGCGCTAGCACAACAAGAAAGCGATCAGCGCCTAACAGACTTTGCGCTAAGGTCTGCGCTCACTACACGCAAATATGCCAACACAAAACTTTCTCCGAAGGAGAATAGTGACGATGCGCGTGCGCTGCTGCAGGCGCACCTGCATAGCAAAGGTGCTACTCTCCAACTGGACAAAGACACTCAAACGCTACGCCTGATGAGCGCCTCCGCACCGGACCAGCCGTATCAGGAGAGCGGGCGAAATATAGACTTTAATGACTTCCTGGATGGCTTTCTGGCGTCTAAGGGGGTACTACAGATCAACGACCCGGTCACGCCACGACCATCGGGTACTACCTTTCTCTCACACATCCCTGCCCAGGGCCGCATACCGGCATCTAATATCCGCGCGATAGCGGAGATGAATGTCGGGTGATAGGTGGCAGGTGACCGGTGACTGGGAATACCAATACCTGCCAACCGCCAACTAACACCAGCCACCACCTAGCTCCCACAGGCAGATTTAAACTCAAAAAACAACAATGTCAGTAACTCTCACACAGGGGATTGCACCATACCTGCTGCAAGACCTTAAAACCTTTATCGGGGCCAATGACCCCTCGGTGAAGATCACACCCGCAGGTATGCTACGCCTGGCTGTAGAGCAGAGCCCGGATATACAGATACCGGACTATGAGCGCCTGCGACTCAATAACAGCCTGGGCCAGGTGAGCGATATCCGCTACTGGACCTATGAGCGCAGCACGCGCAGTGGTGTACAGACCACACGTGACTGCGATACACAGGGCACCACACCACTCCGCAAGGAATACACGCTGCAGGCACCTAAGTATGCGCAGATCTCTTTCTCGCTGCCTACGGACTTTCTGGAACGCTATACGGCAGAGGCTGTATCACGCCAATCAGTAGAGGGCTCGAGCTCACCTCTCATGGAGGAGTTTGTACGCCTCATCATGTCTCAGATACCGGGCCTGATAGACCAGATAGACTATGACCTGGTGCATAGCGTCAGCTTTGGCCGCAATGTGCTGCCGGATAACGGCCCTACGGGCACGCCTGCCAATACGCGCCTGGTGAATATCAACAAGGACGCAAATGTATTTGACCTGACACAGGGTGTGGCTCAGCTGCTGTACGAAGCAGAACTGAACGAACTCTATGGCGGCCTGAGTATCGTAGGCAATGGACTGTTTCATCAGTTCAGCCGCCACAATGATACCGGCTCTATCAGTGCCGGCCTCAGCGGGCTGAACAATGCTGTGAATACGGGCGACTACCGCTTCTACTACGATCCTAAGACGGCCTCGGGCAGCACGCCATTTGGCCAGAATATGATCGGGGTCTTCTCACAGGGCTCGGTGGGCTTCATCGATGTGAACAGGCTCGTGGGCTTCAAGCGGCTGGACTACGGTACGTACCAGGCATTCCAGATCGTGCTGCCTATAGAGACCGGCAGCGGCACACCGGCTACGATGGCCTTTGACGTAGAGATGCGCTTCTCTCCATGCGGCTATGATGTAGCACTGCCATACGGCAATGTACAAACACTGAACGCCGGCTGGACCGTGACCATCTCTAAGACCTACGGCCTCTACCAGCTCGATACCAGCATCTACAATGGTAGTGATACACTGCATGGCAGCAATGGCGCCCTGCGCTACCTGATCACTAATGATGCGGTGTCTATACCGTAAACCTCACCCATCTGCCTTCGGCATCTTCCCTCTCCAAAGGGGGAAGAACCACGGGTGGGGAGTGTGATCTTCGACTGCTAAAATTACGGCGGGAGGCAGCTCGGCCTCCCGCTACTTTGGACCTCATCTATCATTTACAAAACATAATAGACAAAACCTATGGACTGCCTAATAGACTATATCGGCCTGCGCACGCAGGGTGGCACGGTGCCGGAGAGCGGCATGTATATCAATGACCTGCCGGGTATCACGGTATCTCAGATCACAGACATAGCCAACTCCGAGCATGCGACATTCGTAGACGTATGGGCTACGGTGCAGCGCCGCTCGGCCAAGATCTTTGAGACGGCCTTTACCAATGCGATGGCGAAGCGCTACCGGCTGAAGAGGATCAGCGAGGCTTTTCAGCTATCCAATAGCGTTGATACTGCTGCTATCACGCCTGCTGAAGCAGGCACGCTGCGCGGCATACTGGTAGACTGCTACTATCTGAAATCTCCCTTTCACTATATACCGATAGACAAGGTGCATCTGTACATGAAGGACCCGGTGCCAAATACGACCATCCCGCTCTATGTGTATGAGGTACATGACACGAGGCTGACGCTGCTGGATACTTTCTCTATCACACCGCAAGCGGGATGGAATGATGTGACGATCAATAAAAAATATGCGGACAGCGCGATGCTGTACATAGCCTACGATGCCACGCATGTGGACTCTGTATCACTGCAGCTGGATAGTCAGGACCTGGATGGCCGCTTCTGGGCATCATATGACTGGTTTTGGTCGCACCTGTATATACAGGGGGCGAGCTATGCGGGCGGGCAGTTTACCGAAGGGTATGATACCTATGGGCTCACGGCTACCATCGGGCTGCAGTGCAGCTTTGATGTGCTGGTGTGCAACTATAAAAAAGAACTGGCTACAGCCTGGTGGTATCTGCTAGGTGCCGAGCTGATGCAGGAGCGCATCTATACAGACCGGATCAACCGGTACACGACCGTGGACCTGACGCGTGCTAAGGACCTGCGCAATCAACTGAAGCAGGACTTCCTGAATGAACTGCTGACCTTCGTAGACTCGATCCATCTGTCTGGTGACTGGTGCATAGAGTGCGACGAGCAGGTGAAGCGGGTGGAGGCGATACCCTAAAGGGGAAGGTGACGAAGGACGAGGGATGGGATGAATACATCACGACCCGAACTAATATCAATTCAATTTCCATTACTCTTATCAATCTCATTTAATTTTATGCCCTTTACTTCCACTCTTATCCAGATCATCAATGATCATATCTCTGCGCATTGTTTGTGCGATGCGCGTTTTGCCAATGGCATGATAGCCGGTATAGCGCATGATGCGATGCGGCGTGATGATGACCGCAATACTGTAGTGCAATACCCTGTGCTGGTGGACCTGGCCGGTGATGGCACGGACATCAGCATCAGCGACACCTACCCGATCACGCTCTATCACCGTGTCCTCTCCAAGACGTACACGATGAAGCCTGCGGGCAGCTTTGGTGATCGGCAGAATGAGGTAACGGAGAAAACGGATGTGAAGCTGGTGGTAGCTGCCTGGAGTAACCGCATATCGCTATCGCAAGAAGACCTGGAGGCGCTGATCACGTCCAACTTTCCCGATACTATCGCCTCGGATCAATATGCAGGCTACCAGCTCTCGCGTGTGGCGGCCGTGCTGCAGGGCAGCAACCTGAACCGCGAGCAGGTATACAAAGAGGAATACAAAGGCGTACCGTACGACCTAAAGCCGGAGCAGATACTATTCTCCATCAAATACCAGCTGGAGGCTGACTATAAGAAGGGCTGCTTTAAGCTGCTGGAATGCCAGAGCTAGCTGAGTATTTAGTAGTTAGTATTAAGTATTTAGACGAATGCAAAATACAACCTTCAATCCTCTCCCGACTGCATCGGGATCTCTGACCTAAAGGGAGGCTTACTACAATACGATTTCCAATCTCATTCTTGAATGTACTCCTATCACTATTCTCTATTCCCTGTCCTTTATTCCCTATTATCTAAATAAAACCTATGAGCTACTACTCTCCATCTAACTGCGACCGCCTGCCGGATCATACTGCCCCGCTCTGCGAGGAGACAGAATATGGGCGGATACGCAGTGCGGGGTTTATCCTGCTGGACCATACTTTTGACGCGACGCGGACAGATGAGTGGCAGCACGGTGTGATCTACAAAAAAATAATCGTGATACCGGAGACCAACGGCGACTCGCCAAAGGCCAGCCCGGTGATGGCTCCTGCGTACGGGCTGAGGCCGGAGTCTGTGATAGGCTATGAGTTTGCAGCGCACTACACGGATCCGGATTTCCTGGCAAACTGTGACTTTTACAATAGTGCTGTAGGGAATCTGAACTACCGGTTTTTCTATCGCACGTCTTCGCATGTCTTCATCAGTGATGCGCCCTGCTCTATCACGCCAAACCGCGATATCAAAAACGACCTCAGCTCTGAGATCGTGTGGGAGGTGGATGTGAAGTGGCTGTCAAAGTCCTTTGCCTGTGGTATCCCTGTACCGCCTTATGTCTTTGACAAGACTACGCTGCTACACCTGCCTCCTGCCAGTACCGGCACGACGACCGGTGGTGGTGGCACGCTGCCGGGTGGCACGGGTAGCGGTGGTGGTACGGGATAAATTTTCAACCGCAAAGAACGCGAAGAACGCAAAGGATATTTCTGACGAGGTGCTACAAGGGAATTCTTAAAACCCTCTAACCTTCTTCTGCTGTGGCAGTGGCGCGGCTGGTCGTGGCGACTGGGCCAAGCGCTGTACACGGCGATCTGCCCGGCATGTGGGCAGTATGATCTATGAGAGTGGCATATGCCGCCGCTCTACCCCTTTGACTGAGGCCATCGGCCTACTACCTATTTTTCCATTTCATAAAACACAAACAACTATGGCAGGATACTATCCTAGCGGCTGTGATGATCCGTTTTCACACAGTTGCGACCCCTGTGAACCCAGGGAGTATGGCCGCGTGCGCAGCGCGGGCTTCATCCACAAAGACTTTACCTTTACCGATCCATCGGCTACTACAGAGTGGCAGGCCGGCATCCAGAGTGGCGCGATCATCGTGATACCTGAGACCAACGGCGATATAGCCAAAGGGGCCGCCAAAATGGGCCCCGGCTATGGCGAGACCACGCAGACACTGCTGGGCTACGACTTCTCGGCCAAGGTGAACGACCCCAACTTTGCGTCAAACTTTGACTTCTACAACTCGATGATCGGCAAGAGGGACTACAAGTTTTTCTACCGCACGTCTACCAAGGTATTTATCACTGATGTGACGGTGACCATCATACCAAACACGGAGGTAAAGAATGACCTCAATGCGGAGCTGGTATGGGAGCTGGACATCAAGTGGGTGCATGGCTCATTCCCTAAACCAAATGAGATGCCGGCACATATCTTCGATACTTGTTTTACGGCGGCGTGAGTACTGGTGGAACACTGACGCTCGATGATTTTTTCATCCACTGATCACACTACTATGCATAAGTGTGCAGGCGGCGGGCCATGCCCGCTGCCTGCACCTTATCTCACCTCTTTACCTCTCTCTACATGTCAGAACACCTCAAAGGCGTGATCATAGCCATCATCTGCGGTGCCATAGGCTACCTATGGAAGGAGCTGCAAACACTGATCAAGAACAGTGAAGTGCACAGTGTGCGCATACAGCACCTGGAGCAGGACAATATGATACACAAGCAAAACTACAAGGACCTCTACGAGTCGCTCTTCAAAATGGTGAGCGAACTGAAGGAAGACATTTCCCAACTGAAAGAAAAGATCCTGAAAACAAAACATGACTAAACTAACTACACTCCTACGTCTGTGGGACGGCCTCTGGTCGGTGCCTGCGGCCTTTATCACTTTCCTCATGTTTGAGGACCTGGGGCGCATCCTCTTTGGTGCGGGCTTTGGGTCGTATGACCCGGCAGTATTCCAGGCGGCGCTCATCGCAGCGGTAGTGATGATCTTTACCAATACAGCAGTGCAGCTGGCGCTGAAATTCAACTTTCCCGCACTATGGGAGAGCTATCACACATCTTTTGCAGAGACCTTTCATGAGCTGTCTGCTACGCAGAAAGTAGTGCTCACGGTCTTTATGTACTGCTTCTTCTTTGCGCTGTTTGTATTGCTATTTATCAAAGTAGCCTGACCACTTTAAAACCTGATGATATGCTCTCTCTACGTACCAATATAGAAGCGGTGCTGCACAAGCATCTGGATAAACTGCAGGCTCTGAAGCCCGGTGGCAAAACACTCACCAGCGCGCTGCAGCAAGGTGCTGATGCAGTACTCATTGCCAGCCGTGAGCGTATACACCTGCGCGGCCAGGGCAGTGATGCCGCCGCCATAGGCACCTATGACCAGAAGCCTATGTATGTACCCACCAGCGCCCGACCAGCGCCCGGAGAGGCAGTGGGCAAAAGAGGTGCGACGACCTTTGCCAATGGCAGGGAGCGGCGGTCGCGGTACCTGCCGGGAGGCTACAATGAATACAAGACGCTGACAAGCCAAAACACCGGCAGCGTAAACCTGGTGCTGACCGGCGAACTACGCGACGGCTACCAGCTGATCCAGACCACTGAGGGCTACGGCCTGGGATGGACCGATGAAGCGCTGCGCGAGAGAGCCGACGCGCTGGAGGCCAAATACGGCAAAAGCATATGGCACCCTACTGATGAAGAACGCGCCACGCTGAAAGCCAGGATAGCACAGTGTATCAAGGGCCTTGTCTGATTTACTGATTTACAGATTTACGGAATTACGGATTGCTGCTGCGTTCTACTCCCTATTCCTTATTTCTTATTCCTGATTCCCTATTCCTTATTTCTCATTTTCTAAAAACAACCTATGCTCAAAGCAAACTTTAAAATAACAGAGACCGGTGGCAGCGGGGTAGTGCAGCTACAGTGGTCTGCAGATGGCCTGGCCTGGCAGCCGGTAGGCGCTCCCCTCACACTGGCGCAGGGGATACTCACCGTAGATGACACTGCCAATCTCGTGATAGACACGGCTATCTTCACACCCGGACAGACCTATCAGTACCGCCTGGCAGACCTCAGCGGCAGCCCTGTGAGCAATGTAAAAGTCTACACCATCCCTGCCATCACAGCTGTGGCCTATGGCACCGGTACTATCGGATTTGTGCAGACAGGGGCAGACCAGTATGAGTTTACGCTACCCGGTACGCCAGATACGCTATCTATACCAGATGATGGTACGCCGGTGGCGATGTCATACGGTATCTCCTTCTGGCACCAGCAGCAGAGCACTACGGTGGCACAGGCTGCTGCCGTGACATCCGCTGATGTGACCATCCCTACAGGAGGCTATGGCGCTGGCGTCTATCAGTGCGATGTGGGCTACAGCCGCGGTGCGGATCCTACGGCCCCGGATGCGATGGGATTTACCCTATCGCGCTATGTGAAAGTGGACGGCACCGGCACCATACTGGCAGATATACAGCTGAATGGCATCACTGTATCAGGCACGACTGGCCTGACCAGCACCGAGACAGTGCATATCGTGCAGACGGGAGTCAGCTTCCCCATATTCTGGATGGCCTATGATGGCAATACTGCTACACCGCTGGCCACCGGCACCACCGCTACGCTGACAGTACCGCCGGGTACGATATACATATTTGCGGTGGTGGACTGCGATGCTACTATCACAGACGATGTAGCAGGAGATATACGGGCAGTCTACCATGCCATACGCACCGCTTAGGACTTTCTTTTCTCACTATACCATTTACAATTTTATGCTCAAAGCAAACTTTAAGATCACAGAAACAGGCGGCAGCGGCATAGTGCAGCTGCAAGCCTCACAGGATGGCACTACCTGGAGCCCTGTAGGCATGCCACTGACGCTCAGCCACGGCCTGCTCACCGTAGACGATACTGCCAATGTCAAGATAGACACTGATATTTTCACACCGGGGCAGGTGTATCACTTCCGCCTGGCAGATGTGGCGGGCAGCCCGGTGAGCAATACCAAGACACTGACCATACATGCCATCACGGCCGTGACGGCGGGGCAGAGTATCATCGGGGTCACAGACCACGGAGGCGGGGACTTCACTTTTGACCTGCATAGCACGCCGTCTCCGCTGCAGGCACCGGCAGGTGCTACACTGACGGGATATGATTATAATATTGACTTCTGGCACCTGCTCACGGCTACTCCTATAGACAGCGCTACCGGCATGACCACAGACCAGTCTGTATCTGCCGGCGGCCACACAGACGGCATCTATGTGGGGCAGGTGAAGTATATTTTTTCGGACCAGACGGCCTTCACCGTATCACGGCTGACCAAGGTGGACAATACCGGTGCAGTGGTGCTGGACATACAGATCAATGGCTGCACGGTAAGCAATATCTCCGGCCTGCAGATGACAGACCAGGCACACCTGATACAGACGGGCTGCAGCTATGATATATTCTATGCTGCGCTCGGACCCAATGATAGTGTGACCGGCCTGTCGGTGCCAGCGCCGCCAGCTGACCCGCAGACATTTACCATACCTGCAGATACGCGGCTGATCGTGTATATCATCAACTGGGACCAGGCCATCTCCGATCATTTTGACCATGACTTCTTTCCGTTTCACTTTGTGACGATCTCCTGATCTTTTATGAAAAAGAACTGTATCATAATGCTGGCTGCGCTCTGCCTCTCTAGCAGCGCCGCTGCTCAAAGCTGCCTCACAAACACCTATACCGCACAAGTGGGCGTACGCGAGCGTACCGGCCACAATGATGGCCGCGAGGTAGAGATGTACCTGCGCACGTGCGGACTTGGGCCGGGGTATGCGTGGTGCGCCGCATTTGTCAAGTGGTGCTATATGCAATGCGGCATAGATACACGTGGCATCACTGCGTGGGCGGCGAGCTGTATCTGCTGGCAGCATGTGATCATGCGCAGTGGCACTGCTACGCATCCTGATGATCTGCCTGAGGCAGGAGACAATATCACCTTCTGGGACTATGGCCACCAGCGCGTGGCACACACGGGACTATATGACCACCGGATCAATGATGCATTCTACGAATCAGTAGAGGGCAACACCAATGAAGGAGGCAGCGCAGAGGGTGATGGCGTGTACCGCAAGCGGCGCAGCTACCGCGCCACGTACGTCATATCGCGGTGGAAGGATAACTGACGATTGAGAATGAACAATTTGAAAACTGAATGAACCATGGAAACGAATAAGATAACGATGTGGTCGCTGGTGAGCAATGCTGTACTGGTAGTGGTAGTGCTCATGCTTCTGCGCAGTGCGAGCTGCGGACGGGTGGCCCCGTGTACGGAGATCGAGCGCAGCAGCGATACTGTAGTGCGCTACACAGACAGGACAGATACGATATACCGTACCCTCGCAGCATATGTGCCGCGCGTAGAGCGTGTGATAGTACAGACGCATGATACTATTCAGACAGATGGCCGTGCAGTAGCAGCTGTCTGTGCCGACACGGTACTATACTCAGACTCTATCTACCGGGCCAGGGAGTTTAAAGCGATCATAAATGATATCATCACCGGCAACCGGATAGCCAGGCGCAGTGTGCAGTGGGCAGACCTCACTCCTATCACCGACCGTACTGTGACCAATACTATCACGGTAGAAAAAAAGCCAGCACTCATCAAAGTATACCTGGGCGCTGATGCGGGGATACACTATGACGCGCCCATGATGCGCGGAGGGCTGGATATAGCACCATCGGCAGCTATGCTCATAGCAGACCGCTATATGCTGGACGCGGGCTACTATATACTCGGTGGTGAGATCAGTGCAGGTGTCAAAGTAAAGTTGAGCTTCAGGAAATAGTTTTCGTTTTGTTTCATAGGTGTCAGGCTGCAGTCAGAGATGAGTGCAGCCTTTCCTATAATATGGGAAATAGATTGCGCAAAAGCGTTGTCTTCTTCGCCATAGAATGTGGCCTTAACAATTCCTATCCCGCTGGCACGGTAGTTGAAAAGGTGAGTGTGTAATTAATTCTTCATCATCAAAATGAAAAGTATCATGAAAGGAATCAAAAGTGTAGCAGGAGCCTTGTTATTTGCAGGTATCGCGCTCCTATCATCCTGCGATAAAAACAATACCACAGCGCAGGGTAGCCAGTATAAGGTGCGCATGACAGACGCACCAGCAGCCTATGCCGCTGTGAATGTAGAGATCAAGAAAGTAGAACTCATAGGCGCAGATGGCGAGCTGGTGACGCTCAATACCAACGCAGGCGTGTACAACATCCTCAACTTTAACAATGGTACAGATACGCTCATAGCCTCCGGCAATGTGAGTATCAAAACAGTGAAGCAAGTGAAGCTCACGCTGGGCACCAATAACTCCGTCATATCAAACGGCAACACCTATGCACTCGCATTCAACTCTACTGCTGATGCCACTATCACGCTGGATGTAAACCAGACAGTGACAGCCAATGGCAATACAGAGCTGATCGTAGACTTTGATGCTAACCAGTCTGTACAGACATCAGGTGGCACGAGCTTTACTTTCACCCCGGTGATCAGGCCGCTCAATGTGGATGCATCCGCCAGTGGCGTGATCATGGGCCATGTGTCTAACTCGGGCATCATAGCCGTGGTATCCGTACAGGGCAATGGCCACACCTACTCTACCAGCCTGGCTATAGACGGCTACTTCCGCGTGCGCGGCCTGGCTGCCGGTAGCTATACAGTGACTGTGACCCCACTGCTGCCACTACAGGTCAAGACCATGACCAATGTAAATGTGACGGCTAACCAGACCACTGACATAGGCGTAGTGACGCTGCTATAAGAATCAACCAATAAAGAAGGCCACATAGAAACATCTGTGTGGCTTTCACTTTTGTAATCATCAAAAACTCCATCTGAAATGAAAAAGATAACAAGATCCGCTATCGCCATCGCGCTGATGATGGTCGTAGCTGCAGCCACCTTTACGGCCTGCAAAAAGGATAGCACTAACAACACTACCAACACGTATAAAATACGTATGACGGATGCGCCCGGTCCCTATACCGCTGTGAATATCGACATACAAAGCGTGGAGGTGATCCGTACCGACGGTAGCACTACTACGCTCACTACACACGCAGGTATCTACAACCTGCTGGACTTTAATAATGGTATAGATACCCTCGTGGCATCAGGCCAGGTGACAGGCGCTGTGCAGCAGGTACGATTCATACTCGGGCCAAACAGTACGCTGGTGGTAAATGGCACTACAGTGCCGCTGACCATCCCATCTGGCGAGGAGAGCGGGCTGAAGGTCAATATCCAAAATGCTGCAGCCGTGAATGGCGTAGTAGAACTGCTGATAGACTTTGATGCCAATCAGTCTATCGTAGCGCTGGGCAATGGCGGCTACCACCTCAAGCCTGTACTCCGTGGCATCGTAGTGAGCGCTACTACTACCGGCAGGATCACCGGCCATGTATCTGTACCGGGTACGCTGGCTGTGGTCACAGCATCAGGCGCTGCGGGCACATTCTCTACAGCACTGGCGCTGAATGGCTACTTTGTACTGATAGGGATACCAGCGGGCAACTACACGCTGACAGTGACCCCACTGGCACCGATGAATGAGGTAACAGTGACCGGTGTAGCTGTATCGGCCTCCGGCACTACAGATGTGGGACTCATCACTCTCTGATCACGCCCCATCTAAGCACCAATAAACCACACCATAAAAATCAAAACAATGAAAGGATTTAAAATGCTCGCAGTAGTGCTCCTGGCAGGTAGCGCGCTCCTGCTCGGATCATGCAAGAAGAATGAGAATGCACCCGGTACGATGTACAAAGTGCGTATGACAGACGGCCCCGGCCCCTTCTCTCAGGTCAATGTAGATATACGCGCCGTAGAGGTGGTCAAAACTGACGGCAGTATAGTCACCCTGGCTACCAATGCAGGCGTGTACAACCTGCTCCGCTTCTCCAATGATGTGGATACGCTCATAGCCTCCGGCAATGTGACCGCAGGCACCGTACAGAGTGTGCGCCTCGCGCTGGGTAGCAATAACTCTGTGGTAAAAGACGGCACCACCTACCCTATAGCGATCAATAGCGGCGACGATGCGGGCCTGACACTGGCCATACACCAGAATGTGGTGGTCAATACGACTACAGAGCTACTGGTAGACTTTGATGCCAATCAGTCTGTGGTCAGTGACAATGGCGGGTCGAGCTACCACCTGCGCCCGGTGCTGCGCACCATAGGCCTGGATGTGAGCGCCACAGGCAGTATCAAGGGCCACATCTCTCCCGCCAATACGCATGTAGTAGTGACGGTGATAGGCAACGGGAACACCTTCTCTACCAATGCTACTGATGACGGCTACTTCCGCATACGCGGCCTGGCGCAGGGCACCTATACTGTGGTGGTGACCCCATCACTGCCGCTCGCCCCTATCACGGTGACCAATATAGTAGTGACAGCAGGCGAGACCAATGATATCGGGCTCGTAGCGTTCTAAGTTTTTTTCTTACCGGAAAAAGAGAATGGCCATGGCATCTGCTGTGGCCTTTTCTTTTTTGCAGCCCATGTACACGGAGAGACTAGCATTGCAACCCTCTCCGCTTGAGTAGCCACAGTACATGTCTGCGGGGTAGGATGCATGGTGCCTGAGGCCCTTATCATTACTTACGCTTCCTTTCGGGGAAAAGGCACCACAGTCACCCACCTTTTTGCCACAAAAAAGAGGCTGTTGCCCGTCATTTGCCTTGGCATGAAGTTTTCCTTAGTGTGCCTGTATTAAAAAAACCGTTACTCATAAAATCATGAATCTCTTTTTTGACTCTTCCGCCTCTGCTCTCCGTGACCTGGTAGCCTCTGCTGACGCTAAACTGCATGTACACAATATCGCTGTCGATTTTGACGGTGAGGTGATCATAGACCCTGAGCTGCACTACCCGCATGTAGACCTGGACCGCTACAAATTTTGCATACAGGTGCGCAAGACCAGCCTGCAGAACCTAAGGAAACTACAGACACTCTACCAGGCACTGCTGAGCACATTCAAGTTTGCTCCGATCACTGTGTCTCTGGAGATGCGCGTAGCGGCATAACGACGTCTACTACCACCCTATATAAACTATCCCTGCAGGCTGTGCCTATGGCTGCTGCGCTGCGGGGAAATTTTAAAATCCAATGTTATGAAAGGCTTTATCCAACTACTGATCCTGGCGCTGACCATGGACTATGCTGCGGCACGGCCGGTGTCTGAGGTCTTTGGCAGCAATACGCGCGAGGCTACTTTTGCCGGAGGCAACTACTGGTATCTTGAGGCGGTATTTGAGAGTGTGCATGGCGTGCAGGATGTGACCACAGGCTATGCCGGAGGCACCACCACGCAGCCCACCTATACCAAGGTGCAGACCGGCAATACCGGCCACGTGCAGACGGTGAATGTACACTATGACAGCACGCAGATCACCTACGAGGAGCTGCTGAAAATATATGTGGAGTCTATGGCAAATCCCGCCCAGACAGACGGCCAGGGTGATGACCGTGGCACGCAGTACAAGTCATTTATCTTCTACCGCTCTGCTGCGCAGAAAAAAGAGGCAGAGGACTACCTGGACAAAGTGAACCGCTCGGGCCGCTACAAGGGTGCTACGGCGATACAGGTCGTGCCATTCACAAAGTTCTACGAGGCGGAGCCGGACAATCAGGACTATATACAGAAGCACTATGAGTCTGACTATGTACAGAAAGTGGCGCTGCCTCAGCTCAAAAAATTTCAGGTGGAGCATCCGCTCATCATAGAGCCGGAGCGCAAGGTAAAATGATCGATCCACAGGCTGGCAAATACTAATGGCAGCCGCTCTCCTCAGGAGGGCGGCTGTTTTATTTTGGTGGATACAAGGTGGATTTTGTCATTTTGCTGCAAACTATTTGGCACGGTTTTACGTTTATGATTTTAGAAGGTGCTTGAATCCATTTTTTTCAACCCGAAAACTATACGCCATGAATCTCAACTATGACCAGCAGCCAGAGGCGCTCATAGAGCTCCTGGCCAAAGCCGACCAGACACTCCCTGCTCACCACATAGCCGTAGACTATGACGGCGAGGTACTACTGGACCCTGAGGTGCAGTATCCACATGTGCCGCTGGAGAGGTACCGCTTTCACACACGTATATGGGATGCGGGTATGCGCAGTACGCAGAAGCTGCGTGAGCTGCACCACACACTGATCACACTGCTCCAGTCCGGCGCGGGTGAGCACGGCGATCTGAGCATCGCCGCATAAAAGCAAATATTGCAGTGGCCTCAGGCTCCGGCCCGGCGCTGCATTCAGGATAAGGGTTATTGGGTTAAACAAAAGCAGCCGCTCGGTACAAGGGCGGCTGTTTTATTTGCCCCCTGCCCCGCTGCCAATCCGATCTGACTCCTGCTACGTACATATCCGTACAGAGCTACTACCTGAGATGAACATAAATGAGCAGCATACCTATGAGGAGCTGATACAGCGGCTGAGCGAGACCATGGCAGATGCCATATCAGAGCACACAGCCGCAGCCGATGACAGTGACATAGTGATAGATCCGGACATATTTTATATAAGCCCGCTGAGTGCGCACAGGCCTACCTGCAGGGCAGCTACTGCTACGCCTGCCGGTACACGGCCGCCCGGCGCACCGTCTGAGAAACTGATGTAAGGGTAGAGTGGCCATCCCCAAGGGTGGCTGCTCATTTCTTTATCATGGCAAAATCCGGCCGGCAGTGGGATTCGTAAGTATTGAGGAAGGACATTCATTGTTTCACCTCAAAAGATGATCCCTATGCGCCATCATGACTATGAGGAGCTGATCCAGCTCCTGCGCAGTGCCTAAGCTGCGCCCCGACCCTGTTTTAGTTCCCTTGATATAGAAGAGACAGTCGCCCTCCGGGGTGGCTGTTTTTGTTTGTATGGCTGCAGCCGGGCTCTCCGCTATACTCCTCGCGCTGCACACAAGGCCACGCCTGCTGCGGGGTGCCGCTGCGATCCCTGCCGCAGCGTAGCGCGGTGAGGGAAAGTTTTCCGACTGAGCAGCGCTTTCGTTTTGGCTAAAGCCAAATGGTATGGCGCATGTCCCCGGCCTGAAGGCCGGGGCTACTGAGGAGAGCGGTCCTCGCGGGTATCAGCTCTCCCCGAGTTGCTGGTCAGGCGATCGGCAATGGCGGTGGGCTAGCCAGGGCAAGTTTTTCGACTGAAGGGCTATCTAAGCAAAAATGTGTCCCGCATGTTTTCCCGATGAGGATAGTGGGATGGTTAAGCTGAAAGCTTAACGGATGGAAAGGTCTAAGCTGGAAGCTTAGACCAGTGGTGGGATTTAACCTTTCTCCTTTATCCCTGTCTAAATCTCAACTAAACCGGTTTCTATGAAAAAATTCCTCTTTGTGCTACTGCTGCTGCCCACGATCAGGATGGCGGGACAGACCACTACCCCGTCGCCATTTGCTATCGTAAAGATCCACGCCTACTCGGATGCCTTCCGCCCGGGCGGTGTGACTGCCTACTATAGCGATGGTACGCATACGAATATCTCTGATAGCATCGGCCTGCAGCGCAATACCAGAACCCTGGCGTATGACACGTCTGCTACTATGATACAACTCAACCTGCTCAATTACTTTGAGAAGCGGGGGTATAGCCTGACGGCAGTGTCAGGGCAAGAGTATTTCTTTCATCACAGGTAGTGAGGCGGGGCAAGTTTTTCGACTGAGGGGCTATCTCAGCAAAAATGTGTCAGGCATGTTTTCCCGATGAGGATAGGCGATGGTTAAGCTGAAAGCTTAACGGATGGAAAGGTCTGAGCTGGAAGCTTAGACCAGTGAGGGGCTTAAAAGGTATGCTTAATGTGCCTAAGCCGCCTAAAGACACGCCGCCCGATCCTGATGCAAAGCCAAAGAAAAGGCGCAGGTAGACCCAAGAAGGATAAATAGTAAAAGTAAAGCCCCGCATGTCGCAGGGCTTTTTTGTTACATTTGGTTTACCACAACTAAAAGTAATATCTATGAGTCTACTGTCCGATAAGCAGAGGGAATATTTATCAAAACTAACTACCGATTTTCAATCTCACAAAGAAATATCAAGGCTTGTTGCAATTAAACCAACAGAGGGATTTATGCGGGAGCTTTTAAGACTCTGTGATAATGTAGAAGTGGTAAACAAACAAGGCAAGTTCGGACAGCCGGATTTTTATTTAAGACTAAAACCTTCTCACAGCCAAGATAAAGAAACAACCATAACTGCACTTGATTTAGGCATGATAATGCAAGAACGCCGGAAAGCACTCATTAGAGCGGGTCATATTGATCCTGTAGATTTGCCCTTAAATCTCTCAGACAGTCGACCAAAAGCAAATCCTACCAATCCGGAAATCACCCCAAAAACAGACAATTCTATTTGGCTAAAAATTAAAGGCCATTTATGGGGTTCTGATATATTTAAAAACATTGTCGCTAGTTTTTATTGGTGGCTAATTGGCACTTTCGCTTCTATCATTATTGGCTCCTTATGGTGGAAGCAGATTTTATCAGCGATTACTTCTGTTTGGTACCACATTAGTGCCCACTCAGTGTAATAGGTATATCATTGCCTTTTTAAAGGGGGAATGTCAACCATGCCTTCCTGTGGGGCTTAGATAGCGCCTGATATGAAGGCGCGTCATTTGTTCCTGATCAGTTCAGCTTCCGCATGAGGCTCATGGGGTCGGGGATGGTGGGTTTGGTGCGGGTGGGTTTGGTGGTGGCTTTGAGGAGGGTGGTGGCGGTCTGGCGGAAGGCATTGAATATATGACGGTCGTCGCGCCAGTCGTAGCCGGCGGGGAAGTCTTCGTCGAGTTTCTTCATGATATCTTCGCGTTTTAGTGTGGCAAACTTTGCGGTGAGCATTTCATCTACCTGCTCTCCGTGTTTGGCCATCAGGAGGGCGGAGGTCTTTTGCTTTGCTTTCGCCGCAGGCGGTGTGGCCTGTGTGTCTGTATCCGCCTCTGCCCTATCGGCGCCCCAGCGGGTGGCGGCTCCGCGACGGCCTCCGGTGGCGGACTTTTCGCGCCAGGCTTTCTGCTTGCTGCGCTCGGCATCGAGGCGGTCGTGTATGAGGAGTTTCCTATTGCTGCTATCGCGCGTGAACATGCTGCGCACTACGGTGGCGGTCTCTGGGGTGCAGCCCTTGCCTATGATGCGGGCCAGCAGGTCGAGATCTGCGGGCAGCGAGCCGGTGAGCCAGCAGTAGTCGAGTGCGCGGCGGTAGGCGCCCTCCTGCTCGAGGGTCATGACGGCGATGCGGGCGGAGCTGATGGCGTCCTTGGGGTACCACTGGTAGGAGGGAGATTTTTGTGTCATTGGTGTCGGTGTTTTGGTTCTTTGGTCATTTGTGTGATGTCCACTGTCGACGGTCAACGAAGCGGTGGCTGTATTTACCGTGGACTGTGGACGGTAGACTGTGGACTATTTCAAAAAGGTAATCCACCATTGTGCAGGATCAGCTCATCGCGGCCTACGGGGACGCAGAGGGTCCAGGACTCGCCGGCTATGAAGACGGGCTCGTCTACGGCCTCTGAGATGGTGAGCAGAGCGCTCTCGCGCAGGCCCTCTACTATGAGGCTGACCTTGATCCGATCGCCAAAGGTCTGCTGGAGCTGGAGGGCGGCCTCGCCGAGGGTGTGCTCGAGGTGGCGGAGCTCGAGGGGTTTGGAGGGGGTGGTTTTCATATTTCTTAGTATTTAGTAGTTAGTAGTAAGTATTTAGATGAATGCAGTTTTTGTTTGTGGTTTATTTGCTCTATAGGCAGTGTGTCAAATCCCCCTTGCCCCCTTTATAAAGGGGGAATGCGCCGGCCCTCCAAACCTCCCTAAAGGGAGGCTTTAATACAGGGATGTTTCCCACTCCTTATTCTCTATTCACTATTCTCTATTCCTTATTCCTTATTCCCTATTCCCTATTCTTCCCACCATCTGAGGGGGCGGATGTACGCTGCTACGTCGTGGTATGACTCCTGGCAGTCATGGCAGATATAGTTGCCTACGTCTGCCATGTACTGCGGCTGGTCAGTAGCAGAGAGGCAGGCGGCACAGAGGCGGGGAGCTACGCGTGTGCCGTGCCCGCGGGAGTCGCAGAGTCCTCCGGCGACCATGTGGTTCTCTACTGTGAGGGAGTACGTTTTCATGGGTTCCGTTCAGGGGTTCAGAGTGGCCAAATAGTTTACAGCGCGTCCATGCGGTTTCGCGGGGGCTGTCGTTTGGGATTTTGCTTTTTGTACTTCGCTTGTGTGCCGCCCCGTCCTGTGCGGGCGGGCTGCAGTATGAGCCGCTCCAGGGCGGCGAGGCGGGCCTCTATAGAGGCGTATCGTTCGGGTTTATTCATAGGTGGTAGCTATTAGTAGAGGTCGTCTTCGCTCAGGGCTGCCTGGTGGGCCAGCCCGAGGTAAAAATGATAGACACGCACCAGGTGGTCATGCACGGGGTGTGCGTCAGTGTATGTGCGCCTCACATCGCAGAGCGGGAGGCCTGTGCCGGCCACTGCTGCCGAGGGTCCGTACGCACGCACCCAGTCCTGCACACAGCGCTGCCAGCGGGACAGGTCTTTGTCCTTATCACCTTTCATAGGCTTGATTTTAAGTTTGATATAATTATATTTGCTTTGAAATAATCAAACCTTTTCATATCCGGCTTCTTTGACCAAAGCCGGAATGTGGAGGCAAGACTATCAGAGCGGGTATCGCTACCTGCAGGACCTATGAGCTGTATCACTGTATGGCACCTGTGCTATAACGACGATACAAACCTAAGTTAAACTTTGAAATAATTAAAGTTTTTAGAACACTATAGTTATTCAGATTCCTGTGGGTAAATAATGACGATGAAAAACAACCTGGAGAAATTTCGCACTCAGCTGGGGCTGACCAAGAGGGCCTTTGCGGCAGCTATAGAGGTGAATGAAGGTAGCTACAACCGCATGGAGTCTGGCGCGCTGACAGTGAGTGCCAATACGATCGCAGCGATCAAGAAGACCTACCCCGATGTATCTATAGACTGGCTGCTATATACAGACCCTGCTTTGAATAAATCAAAGCTAGGAGCGCACATCTCCCCTACTATCACCGACCAACTGGTGATGCGTGTGCCGCTGGTGAATCAATATGCCTATGCGGGCTATCTGAGTGGCTTCTCTGAGGAGGAGTACCTGGAGGAGCTGCCGCATATCCCCTTCTACGCAGACAGGGAATACAAGGGGACCTATATGGCATTTGAGGTGCGGGGGGATAGTATGGACGATGGTACACGCGATGCGATACTGGCAGGCGATATCGTACTATGCCGCGAGATAGACCGCAGCTACTGGCAGCACAAGCTGCATATCCATAAATGGAACTTTGTGATCGTGCACCGTACGGATGGCATCATACTGAAGCAGATCACGGCGCACAATGTGGCCGCGGGCGTGATCACGGTACACTCTCAGAATGCGCTCTACGAGGACCGCAAGGTGAACCTGAAGGATGTGGTGCAGCTATTTAATGTGGTGAAGATAGAGCGGAAGCTGTGAGCGGGGGGCGGGGGACGAGGGGACCACAGACCACAAGACCACGAGACCACGAGACCACGAGACCACGAGACCACATGACCACATGACGACAGACGACGGACCACATGACCACATGACCACAAGACCACGGACGACGGATCACGAACCACAAGACCACGAGACCGCCGACGACGGGCAAAGGCAGGCGCAAAGAATTTAAGGAAATACAAAGAATGGCTCGCGAAAACGCAAAAACGCGAAATAGATTTCTGCCAGAGAGTGGCTGGGAAGACGAGCTATTTTCACGCAAGAGTAACGAGGCTGCCCCGGAAAACAAAACTGCCATCCGGATGGGATGGCAGCAGATAGCTTTACTATTCTATTTAAATATTACTGGATGGTGTTGATCTCATTCATCACTGTGCCCTGGTTGTATTTAGCCTTTACATCCTCATAGAAGGCGGCCAGCGATACGTGCATATATGGCACGAGCCAGAGATAGCCGATGAAGAGGGTGAGAATGCAAAGCAGAGACAATCCGAAGAATTTGAGATAAAGCACGAAGAGGTCCAGCTTGTATCCGTCCATCATCTTCTTGCTGGTACGCAGCACCTCGCGTGGAGCCATTCCCGGATTATCAGCCAGAATAAAGAATATCATAGAATAAGAAAATGCCGCGATGATACCGGGGATAACCAGCAGTAGCGTCCATAGGATTACAAATAAAACCATCAGCAGATAAGTAACCATAGCGTTGACAAAGTTGTCAAAGCCTTTGAAGATCATATCTACTGAAATATCCTGACCCCGCACAAGCCGTAGCGATAAGATAGCTACGCCCAGCGCGAGTGGGCCTCCCAATATAATGGGGCCTATACGCGTGACTCCTACCACTAATGAAACAAGGCCGTAAAGAAAAAAAGTGCCGATTGCGATACCCCATTTGCCGCGAAGGGCATCTGTGGGTTCGGGTATGACTGTGTAGTCTTCTGTTGTCATATGTATGTGGGTTTTGTTTAAGGCAAGATAGGTTTATTTTATACTATTCCTAATCTGTGTGCATAAAAATCAACCACCGGTCACCAGCTCCATATTACCCTTGAGCGCGCCGAGCATGCGGTGCAGCGTGCGGCGGAATGTATCCATCTCGCGCGCTGTGAGCGGGCTATCCTGCATGCCTGCTATGAGCGCCTGCGGGATGCAAAGCGCCTTTTGCTTTAGCTTTCGCCCACGTGGTGTGAGGGCTATGAGCACGCGGCGCTCATCATCCGTATCGCGTGTGCGCTGTATCAGCTCCTTGTGCTCCATGCGCTTTAGCAGCGGGGTCAGGGTATTGGTCTCCAGCAGCAGCTGCGCGCCTATGTCTGTGACAGCGCGGCGGTCCTGCTCCCAGAGTACGAGCAGCACGAGGTACTGCGGGTAGGTGATATCGAGCTGATCTAGCAGCGGGGTGTAGAGCTGCGTGACGAGGCGCGACACGGCATAGAGCGGGAAGCAAAGCTGATTCTCCAGCAGGAGCATTTCTTCGCCTTTCATCAGAGCAGCTTTTGGATAGCGGGTTCGATCTTGTCAGGTGTGGTGAGCGGGCTGAAGCGCTCTACGGGCTTGCCATTACGGTCGAGGAGAAACTTGGTGAAGTTCCACTTGATACGGCTGCCGAGTATGCCACCGAGCTGCGACTTGAGGTACTTGAAGATCGGATCGGCATTGTCGCCATTCACATCCACCTTGCTCATGATAGGGAAGGTAACGCCATAGTTGACCTGGCAAAACTCCTGTATCTCTCCTGAGCCACCGGGCTCCTGCGCGCCAAACTGATTGCACGGGAAGCCGATGATGACGAGGCCCTTGTCTTTGTACTTCTCATAGAGTGTCTCCAGGCCAGCATACTGCGGGGTGAAGCCGCACTTGCTGGCGGTATTGACCACTAGGACCACTTTGCCCTTTGTGTCTGCCATCTTCATTTCCTTGCCCGCCAGGGTGCGAGCCTCAAAGTCATAAAAGTTTTTAGTTGCCATTTGTTGTTGTATTGATCGTTGTGAAATGTAATCTATCAGTAAGAGTGTAACGACTGCCAGCAGGCTGCCGATGAGTACGTAGCGGATGAGTTTCTTCATAGTGGTTTAGTTGCTTTTAGCTTTTAGCCGCTGTGCGATCACTGCCAGCGCGCCTGTGGACCAGAGGGCCCAGAGGATGAGCACGGGCTGGAAGAAAAGACGGATGAACCGCTTGGTATCTGTATCGAGGCCAAAGGCGCTACGGTGGTCTACGTACTGGGCGATATTGCCAGGGAAGACGGCTACGTAAAACAGGGCGAGTGCTATGCCCGTCTCTACGCGCATGCCGCGCCAGAGTACCATGGCCAGGCCGAGCGCTACCTCTATGATGCCGGAGAGGATCACTGTGAGGTCTTTGCCGATAGGCACCCAGTCTGGCACCTGCGCCTGAAACTCTGCGCGCTGGAAGGTCATGTGGCCGATGCCAGCCAGCAGCATAAACAGGCCGAGGATGACGCGGGCGATGTCTTGCGCGGTAGTGGTTCTGGTTTTACTCATATCGTTTGCGATTGTATCGTGTGCGATACAAATGTAGGGAGGTTTTTGATATCTGCAAAAAAAATTGGGTATAAGTTTCACGAGGCTCAGCCTGTACGGGAGCTATGATACCACTTGCATCACTGCAAATGCCAGCCTGATCACAACTCCTGATACCAGCCAAAGCGGCTATTTATAATAGCCTGCTTCTCCCGCTGGAGATAGTCACGATAGTGGCTGGCTACCGGTGAAAATTTCTTGCCCTGCAGCCAGATGAGCTGCCACTGTGAGTGAAGCGGCAGGCCACGCACAGGTACGATCTGCAGCTGGCCGCTCTCCAGCTCATTGTGTATGCCTATGAGTGGCATGATGGAGCAGCCGAGGCCGGCGATCACAGCTTGCTTTACGGCTTCATTGGAGGTCAGCTCCAGTTTGCGTGAGATGCGTAGCTGCCGCTGCGAGAGGAATCGCTCCATGACAAAGCGGGTAGCCGACCCGGGCTCCCTGTAGATCAGGCGGAGCTGCTCGATGATCTTCTTGTCGTGTACCTTATCCTCAAACTCCATGGCCCCACCCGCCACGAGGCAGAGCTTATTTTTCATGAGGCGTATGCCCTGTGTGCGGAGGCCATCCGGCAGCAGTGATACGAGCGCAAAATCCACCTCGTTCTTCTCCAGGCTTTTCACCACTGCAGTTTTATTGGTCACGTCCATCTGCAGCTCTACACCCGGATGTGCCTGCAGAAAATCACTGAGGAAGTAAGGCATGACATATTTGCCGGTGGAGACCACAGATATTTTGAGGCGGCCGGTCAGCTCGCCTTTGTACCGGTGCATCTGAGCAGAGATGGCGTAGGCCTCGTCCAGTATGCGCTCTGCGGCCTGCACGATCACGCGGCCAAAGTCTGTGATGTAAACCTTCTTGCCAACTACTTCAAAGATAGGCTCCTCAAACTGGTCGCTCAGATTGCGCAGCTGGATGGAAACGGCGGGCTGCGTAAGATGCAGCGCCTCTGCGGCGCGGGTGATACTGCCGGCCTGTGATACGGTGAGAAATATCTGCAGCTGGCGCAAAGTATAATTCATAACAAACGTTTATGATAACAATAATAAACATAAATGAATAGTAATACTAAATCCCTCCACCTTTGCATCATTCAAAAACAAAAACCAAACAATGACACGTATCACAGTAGCAAAGGGCGATGGCATAGGCCCGGAAATAATGGATGCCACACTCTCTATCATCCTGGCCGCAGGCGCGCGCATAGAGATAGATGAGATAGAGGTAGGCGAGAAAGTGTACCTGAGCGGCAATACCAGCGGCATAGCGCGTGAATCGTGGGATGTGATCCGGCGCAATAAGGTCTTCCTCAAGGCACCGATCACCACACCACAGGGTGGCGGCTACAAGAGTCTGAATGTCACCACGAGGAAATTTCTCGGGCTGTATGCCAATGTGCGCCCATGTGTGAGCCTGCATCCCTTTGTGAAAACAAAGCACCCGGCTATGGACCTGGTGATCATCCGTGAGAATGAAGAAGACCTCTACGCCGGTATAGAGCACCAGCAGACAGACGAGGTGATGCAGTGCCTGAAGCTGATCAGCCGTCCGGGCTGCGAGAAGATCGTCCGCTACGCCTTTGAATATGCAAAGCAGTATGGCAGGAAGAAAGTGACCTGCTTTACCAAAGACAATATCATGAAGCAGACCGACGGCCTCTTCCACAAGGTATTTGACGAGATAGCGGCGGAGTACCCGGAGATAGAGAATGAGCACTGGATAGTAGATATCGGCTCCGCCAAGATGGCCGACACACCGGAGGCCTTTGACGTGCTAGTGATGCCAAACCTATATGGCGATATACTCTCAGATGTAGCGGCACAGATAGCGGGCTCTGTGGGCCTGGCAGGATCAGCCAATATCGGTGAAGAGTGTGCAATGTTTGAGGCGATACATGGCTCTGCGCCGCGCCGCGCCGGCCAGAATATGGCCAACCCATCGGGCCTACTGCAGGGCGCGATACAGATGCTCACACACATCGGGCAAAATGATGTGGCAGAGAAAGTACAAAACGCCTGGCTGCGCACGATAGAAGAGGGTATACACACCTATGACATCTACAAGGAAGGAGTGAGCAAGCAGAAGGTAGGTACGAGGGAATTTGCCGAGGCAGTGATAGCGCGCCTGGGACAGCGCCCTGAGATACTCAAGGCCGTATCCTACGCAAAGGGCGCGGCGCTCAAACTACCGAAATATTTACGCAAAGCGCCGGCCCTGAAGGAACTGGTAGGGATCGATGTCTTCGTACACCACGGCAGCACGACGCCGGATGCACTGGCGGCCAACCTGCGACGCATAGAGCAGGAGTGCGGTGTGAAACTCACGATGATCACCAACAGGGGTATCAAGGTATGGCCCGAGGGCTTTGAGGAGACCTACTGTACGGACCACTGGCGCTGCCGCTTCAAACCCGCCGAAGGGCGCATCATGGCCAAGAAAACTATAGCCATGATCCTCTCTGCCATAGACGAGCGGGGTATAGATAGCATCAAGACGGAAAATCTCTATGACTTTGACGGCGTACCAGGCTATGCACTGGGCCAGGGCCAATAAGAATAAACATAAGAAGTATGACAACCAACAGCACGACCGTACCGGTGCTACACACCATAGCACCGGCAGATGAGGCACGCCAGCGCCTGCTGGGGCTACTCTCAGCAGAGGGCCAGTATCATGCAGTGAAGGCCTTTCACTGCAAGCTGATGGCTGATGGCAGCTATGCGCTGCACGAGGCCCTGCTGCTGCAGCTACAGTCACTGCGCCAGCAGGTGATAGCGGTGACGGACAAAGCCTCACTAAACGGCCATCAGGTAGAGATACGGGTAGACATGGCTATCACGATAGTGGAGTGATGAGCGCGGGAGTGGAGTACCTGGCAGGGCGGCGTCTGGTCATAGCTACCATGCATGGCAAGGAGCAAGTGATAGCCCCGCTGCTGGAGGCTGCCACAGGCGTGCAGTGCATGGCAGGCAGAGAGATAGATACAGACCGGCTGGGTACTTTCACCGGAGAGGTGGAGCGCAGGCTGGACCCGCTGGCGGCAGCGCGTGAAAAGTGCCGCCTGGCCATGGACCTCTATGACTGCGACCTGGCAGTAGCCAGCGAGGGGAGCTTTGGTCCGCACGCCTCGCTGGCCCTGCTACCGGCAGATGATGAACTGGTACTGCTCGTGGACAGAAAAAACGGACTGGAGATATGGGGCCGTGAAGTGTCTACAGCTACTAACTACAGCCATATGAATATCGGTAGCGGGGATGACCTATTGAGCTTTGCACAGCGGGTGTCATTTCCCATACATGGAGTGATACTGCGTGGTGCTACACCGGGCCGTGAGCATATCATCAAGGACATACCTGATGAGGCAGCACTGCTGGCTGCATGGGAGCGGCTGCGAGCTATAGGTGGCAGCATACGCGCAGAGACTGACATGCGCGCTATGCGCAACCCTACCCGTATGCAAGTCATAGCAAAAGCTACCCAAAAACTGATCACCAAGGCTATAAGCACATGCCCGCAGTGCACCACACCGGGCTACAGTATCACCTCCATCATACAGGGTCTGCCCTGCTGCTGGTGTGGCAGCCCTACGCAGAGCGCTGCAGGCTATCTGTACCACTGTACGAAATGTGGCTATGAACATACAAAGCCATCTGAGAAGACCCACGAAGATCCGATGTATTGCGATGTATGTAATCCTTGAGGCCACTGCAAACAGAATATATATGCCTATCCTAAAGCATAAAAACTGCACCATGAATGATGCCAAGGCAACGGGGCTATGCAGCCTTGCGCATTTCACCTATCAATACAGTTCACCATTTAAAACGTTTTGATAAAAATGAAAACAACCAAACTCCTCCTCTGCCTCGCTGTACTGGCTACTGTTTTTTCTGCCTGCAAAAAGGACAACACCACTCCCAGCAACGGGCATACTAACTGCACGAATACTTTCCCCTATGTAGCTGACGGGCATAGCCTGCGGTATGCGATCACCTTCACCTTTAGCGATGATACGGTCTTCACGCAGACCTTTAGCAGTACCAGCACCTCCGGTGTATACCAGGTGACCAACGTATCTGACCAGGGCAACTACAATGCTACCCAATACGTGCAGCCATGCAGTGGCAAGCTCTATGATGCTGCCACGGTAGCTGATGTACAAACCACGGGCAACTACTACCGTGTGAGCACAGGCGGCACAGGCACTGCATGGACAGAGACCGTGGGCCAGAGCGTCTATGAATACAATGTAGTAGGTACCAATGTACCGGTCACGGTAGCTGCGGGTACTTTCTCCTGCTACAAGGTGACCTACCATCAGCGCAATACGGTCAATACGGATACCATCTACTATAGCCCTAGTGCGGGGGAGGTAAAATATGATGGCTTTGCGCTGAGCTACGAGCTGGAGAGCAAGAACTTCTAAGCGCCTTTCCTCACAATAATGATAAAGCCACTCCTTTATGGGGTGGCTTTTTTGCTGATTTTATGTACTACCATCACTTGGATACAGCTTTATAGCCACGCGCCCAAGCTATGAATAGGGCGAGCAGCAGCAGAAAGACATTGAAGCCAATGACGGAGGCCTCTCCCCTGCTGATATGGAAGGCGATGGCGCTGAGCATGAGCAGTGCGATACCTGTGGCAGCGGCCACTACCCAGCGTTGTCCATAGCGCAGCAGTGATGGCAGGATGACGCCTACCCCGCCGAGGAGATCCAGCACACCGAGCAGGCGCACATGCCAGAGGGGTAGCTGCCCCATCCACGGCATCATGGCTGAGGACTGTGCTACAGGCAGCCATTTGAGTATGGCACCGCTGAGCATGAGGAGAGCGAGCACTACCTGGGCTATCCATACGGAGATGCACAGCGGGCGGGATGGTGTGGTCTGAGACATATGATCTGAATTTTCTACAAAAGTAAACAGGACTGAGGGGTATGCTACGCTACTATCCTCAGGGAAAGTGCTATAGTGCGGGAAAGTATTATCGCTGTAATATTGCGGAAGAAAAATACTACTATGCTGACTACCGGTGGCTGCCCAAAGACCATACTATCTATCAAAGATGCACTGGAGGCGCTGGAGGGCCGCTGGAGGCTACTGATCCTCTTTACCCTCTCGTCAGGTAGCATGAGATTTGGCGAGCTATCACGTGAGGTGCCGGGCATCACAGACAAGATGCTGGCCAAGGAACTCAAAAGCCTGGAGGCGCACCGGCTGATCACACGCGAGGTGCAGGCTACCTATCCGCAGACGGTGCTCTATACTATCACGGATCACGGGCGCTCGCTGGAGCGCGTGATGCAGGAGCTGCACTATTGGGGGCTGCTGCACCGCCAGGTGGTGATGGGCAAATAAGAAAGCCCGATCTACATACCATCAGATGACACGTCTATCTGCGCAGTGGATGCAGAGAAATCTGACATACCCCGCGCTCATGCCTGCATTCACCTCATAAATCGGGGAGCTGCATTTTGCGTGCTTACTTTCATATCATGATGACCGGTGCATATACATTGAGGTTCTGTACCGCAGAGAGGCGCAGTGTGGAGGAGCGCTTTTCGTGCAGGCTGCATACTACTCAGTGTGATGAGCACCTGATGATACGTGATGTGTACCTGCCTGCCGGCACAGACGTGACGCTGAGTGCTGCGGGATATGATCAGCACATCGTGGTGCCGGTGTCGGGCGAAGTGCTTTTCACGAGTCCTGATGAGGCGGAGTGGCCGGTGGCGCCGGGGCAGCTGGTGGGGAGTTTCGCCAGGGGCGTGGAGTTTTTTACGGCACACAATGCCGCGCCGGGGGATGCGGCAAACTTCCTGCACATAGCCATACGCGATACTGCGCTGATAGCGCCGGCGGGTAGCCGCAGCATGGCTTTGGTAGCACTCACTGAGAAAAATAAAATGATAGCCGGCACGGGCTGGGCGGCACACCTGCACATAGGCGTATATGATGGCCGTGTGAAAGATGAGTACGCTGTGCGGCCCGGACACAGGCTGGTGGCCTATGTGATCAATGGCTCGCTGGAAGTGGAAGAGCGGCTGATGGAGTACCGCGATGCGCTGTGCCTGTGGGATACGCCGTACATAGAGTACCACGCGCTGACAGAGGCGGCGATCTTATTACTGATAGAATATTCACCTACTAAATACTCATAACATGGAAAGATCCGAATTTATCAAGAGAGGTGCGAGCTACCTGGGCATGACGCTGCTCGCTCCTGCGCTGCTGATCCCACGGCGCGCTGATGCCTGCACGGCTGCCGCACAGGAGACTGCGGGCCCCTTCCCTACTATCAATCCTGACACGCTGGTGCGGAGCAATATCATAGGCACGCGCACGGGTGTGCCCTTCACCATCAATATCACGGTAAAGAACATCAACAACTCATGCAGCGCCGTGGGTGGTGTGATAGTAGATATCTGGCACTGTGACAAGGATGGCTACTACTCTGAGTATGGTGGCTCGGGCATGCAGACGGTAGACTATACGCAGGAGACATTTCTACGCGGCAGGCAGACCACTGATAGCAGCGGGCTGGTGACATTTACGTCCATCTTCCCGGGCTGGTACCAGAGCCGTGCTACGCATATACATGTACACATCTACACGGCAGACGGCACCTCTCTGGCTATCTCGCAGATAGCCTTCCCGGAGGGCACGGGCAGCGCGGTGGAGACGGTAAACGCCTCTACTGCTAATGGCTACACAAAAGGTATGACGGGCTATACGTACAATGCGGCTGATAATGTATTCAGCGATGGTACGGCTACGGAGATGGGCACGGTGACGGGCGATATCAATAACGGCTACGCGATAGCGTGGGATGCATATGTGAATGCGCCTGCTACGACGGGCATAGGTGATGTGGCGGCGGAGAGTGCCTTTCAGATACGGCAGAACTATCCTAACCCTGCCACTGCGGCTACGCGTATCCCTGTGGTGCTGCAGACGCCGGCTACGGTGCGTGTGTACATACAGGACCTGCAGGGCAAGGAGATAAGCAAGCAGTACCTGGGCAGCCTCGGCGCAGGTGAGCAGCTGATAGACCTCGATGTATCACACCTGGCTGCCGGCAGCTATATCTATACGGTGAAGGTGAACAACCTCAATGGCACGTTTGCGCAGTCGCGGATGTTTGTGAAGGAGTAATTCTTACTACACAGAGGACACGGAGGTTTCGCGGAGGTTTCGCGGAGGGCACAGAGGAATTGGGGAACAGCCAATACATCTGGCCACATAGAAACATAGAGACATAGAAATACAATCGTACATTCCTCTACTTAGAATAGGAGGTCGCTTCTTTGGGAGCGGCCTTTTTTTGTTGTTGACAAAAATTCTATTGTCAAAATACTTGGCAAAAAATCTATTGTCAAAGACAGGAAACATCTTTTGTGAATAAGTATCCACGTCGGTGTGAAACTCTCGCTGCCAGAAAAACAGTAAAATCGTGTTCTGTTAGTACTTTAGCTACGATGTACCTGCCTTCGAATTATCCTCCTATACCAGACGAACTGCCTGCGGACTATGCTGACAGGCTAGGGATGATCTATGCCTCCGCTGTATCGGCAGAGCATAAAAAGAGCAAAGGACAGTTTTTCACTCCTACCGCTATAGCCCGCTTAATGGCTTCGTACAGTCTCGCCAAGAGCGAAGAAGTTAGTCTTTTAGATCCAGGATGCGGCACCGGTATATTGACCTGTGCTATGGCAGAGCATTTAGTCAGAAAAGATAAAAGCCTCAAAAAAATCCATCTTACAGCCTACGAAACGGACGTAAATCTGATCGCTTTCTCTGAGAAAAGCCTTTCTTATTTAAAAATTTGGCTAAAAAGTAAAGGTGTCGTACTAGAGTATATCTTATGCGTGGATGACTTTGTACTGAATCATAGTAAAAGGGCTCTCAATAATGAGCCTTTGTATGACATTATCATTTCAAACCCTCCCTATTTCAAGCTAACTAAAGAAGATGAACGCGCGCAGGCTGCTAAAGCTACAGCAAGCGGCCAATCTAATATATACTCAGCTTTTATGGCCATTGCCACAAAGCTGCTGGCTCCTAAGGGAGAAATAATTTTTATCACTCCACGTAGCTTTGCATCGGGCAACTACTTTAAGAGTTTCCGGGAATTTTTCTTTAGTGCCGTAGACATCCAGAATATACATCTTTTTGTATCGCGCAAAGATACCTTTGGCAGGGATAGTGTACTGCAAGAGACGGTCATCATGAAAGGCCGCAAAAGCAGTGGTAAGGCACATGCACATAAGATAGCACTTTCTTCTTCACACGGACTACGAGATATAAACCGCCCTTCAGTCAAAGTATATGAAGCTAATGAACTGATAGACTTTAATACAAAAGAAAAGATGCTGCACCTGCCTACTACAGAAGAGGAAGAACAGGTCGTCAAACTTTTCAAATCATGGGATGGTAGTCTGGAGAAATATGATATACAGGTTTCAACGGGTCCTGTAGTAGCCTTCCGGTCACAAGAGTATATCCACGAGAAATATAGAAACGGCACAGTAACCCTGGCCCCACTCATCTGGCTACACAATGTAAACAAGATGGCGCTGGAGTGGCCCATAGAGAAACCGGCCAAGGGACAATACATTAATATCACAGATGGATCGCGGGCACTACTACTACCTAATAAAGATTATATCCTCTTACGCAGATTTAGTACTAAAGATGATAAAAGCAGGCTGATCGCAGCACCATATTTTAGCAATACGACAAAAGCTGCATTTATCGGGGTAGAGAATAAGGTCAATTATATATATCGTCGAAATGGCAACCTAGACAAAACTGAGATAGTCGGTCTTTGCGCATTGCTGAACAGCAGTTTATTTGACACTTACTTTCGCACTTTTAACGGGAATGTAAACGTAAGTGCTACTGAACTGAGAGAAATAAACCTGCCACCTCACGAACAAATAAAGTCTATAGGTAGAACCATTCTTGACACCAATGATTTTTCTACCACATTCATCAATGAATTGATAAACGACATTTTTGAACTAAAGCATATCACCTATGAGTAAAGTAGATGAGGCGCGAGAGATACTAAAGCAGTTGGGCCTACCCAAGACAGAACTTGCAGCGCTCACATTATTGGCACTATGCGGTCTAAAGGAAAGAGACAAGTGGAAGAATGCAACAAGAAAAAGTCTTGGGCTTTCAAAGGGTATTATGGCCTTTGTGAATGAAAACTATGGCAAAAGTTATGCTCCCAATACGAGAGAAACCTTCCGAAAGAACGCGCTACATGAATTTGTCTTGGCAGGTATTGCCGATTACAATCCTGACAATCCTACTTTATCCGTCAATAGCCCTAATGCTCACTATGCCATTTCAAGTTACTTTGTCCAAGTAGTAAAAACTTTTGGTACTGATAAATGGGAAAAAGATATTGAGTTATTTAATACCCGACAAGGCCGCATTAATGAAGTAACCAAGAAAGGGAAAGAGATATTTCAAAGCTCGCTCATCTTGCCTAATGGCGAGGAAGTAAAACTATCAGCTGGACAGCATAATGAAACGCAATTAGCTGTGGTCAATGAATTCCTACCTTCTTTCGCGCCTGAATCTACATTACTGTATATTGGAGACACTGCGGATAAGAATCTCTACATAGATAAGGATGGGCTACACAAATTGAATATCCCAATCAATATACATAGCAAGTTACCCGATGTAATAATTTTTGATCAAGTAAGGAATTGGTTGTTTCTGATAGAGGTGGTGGCCTCTCACGGACCTATGTCATCGAAGCGAATAAAAGAGTTGAATACTCTGCTGGATAAATGCACAGCTGGGAAAATATATGTGACGGCTTTCCCCGACCTCAAAGAGTTTAAAAAGCACTCTCAAAATATAGCTTGGGACACTGAAGTTTGGATAGCTGAAATGCCGAACCACATGATCCATTTTAATGGAGACAGATTCTTAGGTCCAAGATAATACCCTCCCCTACCCCACCCTAAATGAAGTCATAGAAAACGAGCCCGCTACGACGGCGTCGTTGAAGAACTGTAGCTTTTCATCCCGGCCGCCGATGGCGAGGGTGTAGAGCATGGGGAGGTAGTGCTCGGGTGTGGGCGCGGAGAGGGCAAAGCCGCGGGTGGCCTGGTAGTCTATGAGCGGGCGGTGATCGTGCGTGGTGATGAGCTTTTTGAACTGGTCATTGGCCTCCAGCGCCCAGTCGTGGCCGTAGTGTTTCTCGAAACCCTGGCGCGCGTCGAGGTAGCGGAAGTTGTGCACCATATTGCCGCTGCCTATGATGAGGACGCCTTTCTTTCTGAGGACTGCTATCTGCCGGGCGAGGTCGTAGTGGTACTGTGCATCGCGGGTGTGGTCGAGGCTGAGCTGCACCACGGGGATCGTGGCATCGGGATACATTTTGACCAGCACGCTCCAGGTGCCGTGGTCGAGGCCCCAGCTCTCATCGAGGCCCACGGGTGTGGTGGTGATGGCCTGCCGGGTTTCTTTTGCCAGCTCAGGGCTGCCGGGGGCCTTGTACTCTACATCAAACAATGCCTGCGGGAAGCCGCCAAAGTCGTGTATCGTCTTAGGTCGCTCCATGGCGGTGACAAAGGTGCCGCGTGTCTCCCAGTGGGCGGAGATGACGAGGATGGCGCGCGGGCGCGGCAGTGTGGCGGCCATGGCGTGCCAGCCGCGGCTGAATTCGTTGTCTTCGATCGCATTCATGGGGCTGCCGTGGCCTATGAAGAGCACGGGCATGGTGGTGCCTGTCTCTTTCCATTCGCTGGCCATCGTGCCAAATGATCCTAGTGTGACCATAGCTGATGTGATGATAATGTGATGTAAAAACTCCCTGCGCTGCATGCGTGGTGGATTTGACAATGCAAAGATAGGTGTTTAAACATTAAACACAAAACGCAGGGTGTTTAACCGCAAAAGCGCGGAAACGCGAAAGGAGATTAATGCAAATACGCTACGCGAAAACGCAAAGGATATCATGTCTCGCAAAAACGCGAAAACGCAAAATTGATTTTACACTAAGGCTCTAGAGCACGAAGTTTTTCACGCAAAGACGCGAAGACGCAAAGAATGCTAATGGCTCGTCAAAACGCAGGTCAGACTTAGACAGAGAGACGACTAAAAGTATGGACTTGATTTTGAATAGAAACTCCTATTCTGAGTATCTTGCGCTGAAACAAACCCGATGGGACTATTTGACCTGTTTAAAAGGAAAGAGCAAGTGCAGGATCCGGTGCTGGGTACGCTGACTTATAAGGACTCGTTTTGGCGGGGCAGGGTTATGTTTCGCCCTGCGGGTATGGAGATAGAGCTGCTGATCCATGCAGATGAAATAGCACCGGAGCGGTATGCTGATCTCTATCGCAAAATAGAAGCGCGGTACACGCAGCTGAAACCGGAGATAGAGGCTAGGCTATTGATATACATGCGCACCTTTCAGCCGGAGCTGGTGGTAGCAGAGTTTGATAAAGAATTTACGATCTCAGAGATCACTATCGATGACCTGGATGTAAAGCCGCACGAGTGCGACATCTCCTACACTACAGTACATGATGAGATGCATACTTTTAGCATCCTGCTCAAAGACATGATGCTGCAGCCGGAGGTATCGCATCACTAATATTGGCTAAGGCTAGCTGGCTTTTAGCTTTTCTGCGGCAGCGGCGAGTATTTCTTCTATTCTTTTCTGGCGGGTCTCGGGCTTTTTGGCGATGAGCAGGCGGTGGAGGGCCAGCTTTTTGACAGAGCGACTGAGGCTGTCAAAGTAGGCGGTGGCGCCACGTTGCTTCCTCAGCGCTGCCTTGAGATCTGCGGGGATGGTGAGGTCTTCCACGGCGTCTAGCATTTCCCATGATCCATTTTGCCGGGCGGTGTGTATGGAGGCGTGGCCGGCTTCCTTCATTTTGCCATCGGCTATGAGCCTTTCTATTTTGTTTTTATTGATGCGGCTCCAGGTGCTCTTTGGCTTGCGGCGGCTGAAGAACTGGATGGAGCGCTCGGCGTCATAGGGGCGCTTGACGCTGTCTATCCAGCCGTAGCAGAGGGCCTCATCTACTGCCTCGCTCCAGGTGAGCGTGGGCTGCTGTGCGCTCTGCTTATAAAATACTACCCAGACGGAGTCCTTCTTTGCGTGGTTCTTATCCAGCCATCGGCGCCAGTGAGCGGCGGAGCGGGGGTAGTATATTTCTGCGTCTGAGATGGACATGGTGGTGCGGCCTGTGCTATATGCAGGCGGTAGTAAAATACATTTTTTGATCGACATAAACACCGCGTCATACCAGCCTAGTGCCCGGCAAAGAAGCCAAGCATCATCTCCAGTGCCTGATCTGAGTGCATACGTTCGCCATTATCCAGCGACTCCTGTATGATGGCAGCGGCACGGGGACGCATGTGAGCCTCGTAGGCTGCGATGGCATCCGCTATGGTGGCATGGGCGCCGGACAGCAGCGCGTCTGACAGCTCCAGCGCATCGAGCATGGCCATATTGACACCCTCACCAGCGAAGGGTGGCATGACGTGGGCGGCATCTCCTATCATGGTGAGTGCTGGCTGCGAGGCCCAGCTCTGGTCCATAGGCATAGCATAGATAGGGCGCGGTATGAATGGCGTAGCTGCCGCAGTGAGCAGCTCCTCCCACATGGGACTCCAGCCGGCATATTCCTTTTGAAACCATGCGAGAAGTTGTGTCCGGTCACTGAAATCGAGGCCGCTCTCTGCGGGCCAGTTTTCCGCTGCGCGGAAGCTGAGGTAGAAGCCTACCTCGCCGTGCCCCTTCTGCCCCATGAGTATATCGCGGCCCTTGCCAAATGCCATGATCTTGCCGCCCTGCAGCATGGCATGGATACGGGGCGCAGTATGGGCTACGTCATAGATATTGCCCTCGAGCATGAGGATGCCGGAGTAGACGGGCCTGATATCAGTGATGTAGAGGCGCAGCTTAGAATTAGCACCATCTGCGGCTATCACCAGGTCGGCGTAGGCATCAGGCTTGTCGCGAAAATGAAGCAGCCAGCCAGTGCCCTCTCTCTCCATAGAGATAAAGTGACTGTCCCATATGACGGTATCGGGCTGCAGCGCGCCGAGCAGGATGTGGCGCAGCGTGCCCCGGTCTATCTCGGGACGGAAGTGCTCGTGGCCAAAGTTCTCCTCTGCCTTGGTATCGTGATCGCTGTGGAGTGTCTCTGCGTTTTCATTCATGATCTTGAGGCGATCAGCACGGGGCAGGAAGTTGCTTTTGAAATCCTCTATAAGGCCGGCACGACGGAGTGCGGCGAGGCCAGAGGTATCGTGCAGGTCTAGTGTAGAGCCTTGTACACGGGCGTCTCTATTGAGGTCGCGCTCGTATACGGTGACGTCTGCGCCTGCCTGGTGTAGTAGTGTGGCGAGTGTGAGGCCGCCGGGGCCGCCGCCTATGATGGCGACTGTCTTGTGGTCGAGTAGCATGTATCTGTCGTTTTGTTTGACAGTGCAAAGCTACCGCCTGCCCAGGATGGATAATTGTATAAATCGGTCGTTGTCGTTGCGGCTGAGCTCCTTTGGCGAGACGCCGGCGTGCTTCTTCACCTCTTTGATAAAGTGGGACTGATCAGCAAAGTAGCGCTGCGGGAAGAGCTCGCCCTCATGCAGGTGCTCAAAGGAAGCGCGAAAGCGCAGTATACTGCAATAAGCCTTTAGGGTCAGGCCATATTGCTGGCGGAAGTACCGATTGATCTGGCGGCTGCTCCAGTAGACCTTTTCTGAGAGCTCGCTGACTGTTACGCTGCCATCAGTAGCATAGATGCTATCAAAGAGTTCCTGCTTCCTGCTATCAATATCCGGCGGTAGCAGCGATAGTATCTTGTCTGATGCCTTGCTGCAAAAGAGGCTGAAGTCGTCCATATCGCCCTCGTGAAAGCCCCAGAAATCTGCAGGCAGCTCTGTGGCATAGTCGAGCAGGTGCGAGATACTATCATGCAGGATATACTCTGTAGCCAGCAGCCGGAAGCTGATAGCAAATATGCGCGAGCCAGACTGCAGTGTGGCCCTGTCATGCTGCGTCTCCAGGCCGGAGAGGATGATGCGAAAGGGCTGGCCCGGTGTCTGAAAAAAGGTAAGATCTATGCGGCCATCAGGCAGTATTACGATCTCACGGTCTGCGCCTGTATCATTGTACAGCGACCAGAAGCTCTCTACATAGGGGGCGAGTGCCAGAGCGGGTTTTGCGATATGGAAGTCAAAGGGCGCAGCCATGTCTTATCTGTGACGATCAGTATATGGCAGGTATTGTACCGCCGGAGAGAAATGCCGAAGATTTCCCCGAAAGTCTCACGCAGGAAGCGCGGGTAGGATGTATCAAAAAATTCGTGGAAGAGCGCCAACAATATCCGGCAGGGTCTGTTATATCCATGGTCCATCCGCCGGCATGAAATGAAATTAATCCCCCTTTTGATCTCTCTGCTCAGTATGAGCATCTCCTACGCACAGACGGGCCGCCTGGTTGTGACCGTGAAAGGTATCAATACCGCTACAGGTGGGGAGCTGGCTGCGGCGCTGTTTACGAAGGATAACTTCCCTAAGACGGGGCAGCAGGTGAAGGGCATCTACACTCCTGTCACTGCGGGTCAGATGCAGGTGGTCTTTGAGCAGGTGCCGGTGGGGACGTATGCAGTGGCGGTGTACCAGGACACGGACCGAGACCACAAGCTGAAAACAAACCTGGTGGGTTACCCTACGGAGCCGATGGGCTTTAGCCGTGATGCGCGGATCAGGCTGGGGCCGCCGTCCTTTAGTGATGCGGCGCTGAGTATCGGGGCGGATCAGACGGTGACCACTACGGTGACGCTGAGGTGAGTGACTTCCTTTGGTTTGATGAGGATGACGGATTGCAAATCTGAAAGAGATTATTTCGTAAAGCCTAAATGATAAGGCACAGTAACCTCTTGAATGGCACATTCCGGATTGTTACGTAGCTATCGCACCTCGCAATGACGTGGGGCTTTTGTTATGCTGTGAGAATCATAAATCCGAAACAGCCTACGTCCTCAATTTATGAAATGCAAGATTGCTTCGCTATCGCTCGCAAATGATCTGTTTATTTATTACCACAACATTTAAATCCCTGCCTACTGCGGATGATAGACGCGCTCGGCCCGGCGGAGGATCTCGCCTTTGTCGAAGGTCATCTGCTTGAATTGTTCTTTTTCAAACATGGTCATCTGGTCGGTGTAGTGGGGGCTGGCGGGATCTGCTGAGGCGCCGTAGGGGCTGATGGTGCGCAGGTCTACGCCGTCTTTGCCAAACCTGACCAACTGTATGTAGCCGTCGCCGCTGGTCACTTTGTAGATGCCTTTCTTTTTGTCTACGAGTTTGGCATCTGCGGCGCGGGCTACCTCGCGCAGGCCGCTGGCGGGGATGCTCACGCTGCCGCGTATGAGGCGCTGTACATCGCCCAGCGGTATGTCTATGCTGCCGTGTGTCTCTATGAGCTGCTGCTGTGCGTGGCGCACGGCGTCTGCGGCCTCGGCATCTGTGAGGGTATCTTTTTTGATCATGAGGAATGCGAAAGGGCCGTTGAGTTTTTTCATCAGGTACTCGTGGGTGAGCATGGCGAGTGCGGCGTCCTTATTGTCTACGGTGCCGGACCAGTCCCAGTGTTTCAGTTTTGTGATGGCGGCAGAGAGGTCGGGATATCTCTGCGCATCGAGGTGATAGAGTGCGCGGAAATTGTGAGCATAGGTGCCGTCAGGTGCATAGTGCTTGTCAAACTTTACATCGAGGAACTGCTGCCAGGTGATCTTACCGTTTATAGCATTCAGCATTTCGCCGAAGCGCTCGCCACGATTGTAGGTGAAGAGCTGCATGCCGGGGAAGTAGCCGCGCCAGTTGCACGCTGTGCCGGAGGTGGCGAGGGGTGTCTGATTGCAGCTATAGACGAAGCCGCACGATGGGTCGAGCAGTGCAGGCTTGCGGTCATACGGCAGGAGTTTTTGCCACACATACTGTGAGGAGGTGCCCGGCATAGGCACATGCCAGCGGATGGCCGTATCGCGCAGCGGCACCTGGCAGCCACTCTGCCAGAAGATATGCCCGTCACGATCGCCATAGACGATATTGAAGAGCGGAATGGCCTCCATCTTTATCGCCTTCTCAAACTCGGACCAATTCTTCGCCTTATCCATGTGATACCACTGCTCCGCGGCGCGGATATCCTGATAGCCGGGGAAGCGTAGTGCATAGTCGCCCTTCTTATTGCTAAAGACAGGGCCGTGTACGGTGTAGCAGATCTTCCGGCTGACGGGCAGCACTATTTTGCCGAGACGGATGCGGAGGTGTGCAGTGCGGGTCTCAAAGCGGCGCCACTGGCCGTCGTAGAAATATTTATTGCCGCGGCGCTGGAGTTGGTATACGTCGCCGAAGTTGTGATAGTTGGTAGTGTGGGCCCAGCCGAGATGCTGATTGCTCCCTACGAAGACAGACACGCCACCGGGGAAAAGCCCGCCGATCACATCCAGTCCCTCGTCACTGCAGAGGTGCGCCTCATACCAGGCGAAGCGGCCCTCGAGCGGCTGGTGGCTATTGACGGCGAGCCAGGTGCGGCCATCCTCGGTGCGCGAGGGGGCGATGGCCATGGCATTGGACCCGATCTCATTGGGTTGGTGAAAGAACTCTATGCGGTTTTCTTTGATAGACTTCAGCGCGATGCCGGCACCGGCAAAGAGGGTGAGATTCAGCGTATAGCTGCGGATGAGGTCGTGGGTATTGAAGGGGAGTGCGCGTTTGATCAATACCTGATCGGGATGAGCGGCGGCATAGGTATTGACACCCTGTATGTAGGCGGCGAGCACGGCCTTGAACTCCGGCGAGAATGCCTGCTCATAATGGTGATCTACAAAAGTATCGATGCCGAAGAACTGCATGGCGAAATCGAACAGCACGCCACTCTTGCCCTCTACCTCACCGAGCAGGCTGCGGCTCTGGAGGAGGTTCTGCTGCACAGAGCGGAAGTCATCCTCACAGTGTGCCCAGGCGAGGCCATAGGCCACCGCGGCATCTGTAGGTGCAAAGATGTGCGGCACGCCAAAGCTATCGCGCGCGATGGTGATGGAGGCGGGCGAGACCTGGGCATACACAGGTACTGCAACTAACAGGATGGCGAGCCATATAAGAGGGCGCATAGAGGATATTATTGGGTAAAAATAAGCTGGCACGCCTAATATATGTTGCTATCCCGACTTAACCCATAAACTGTTTGGTAAGCTTTAAATAAAATAAGTGAAATCAATATCGTATCTCCATGACTCTAATATTATGTGATGACTTTTAGAGTACATCTTTTAGCCACATAGAAACATAGAGACATAGAAATACAATGAACGATATTTTATGTATTGCCTCGTTAGACACAAGCGTTGTACCGATAGTCTAGTTGAACCCCGCGCGAAACTCCAGCGGCGAGATGTTGGTTTTGGACTTGAAGAGTTTGCTGAAACTCTGCGGGTGCTCAAAGCCGAGCATGTAGGCGATCTGGCTTACGGAGAGGTCTGTGGTAGAGAGCTGCTGCTTGGCTTTGTCTATGAGCTTCCCGTGGATATGCTGCTGAGTAGTCTGGCCGGTGAGCGTGCGGAGGAGGCTGCTGAGATACCCTGACGAGACGTGGAGGGCGTCTGAGATAGCCTGCACGGTGGGGAGGCCCTTCTCTGCGAGATCCTCCTGAGCGAAATAGCCGTCAAGTATTTCTTCCAGCTTCTCGAGGAGCTGATGGCTGGTGCGCTGCCGTGTGAGAAACTGGCGCTGGTAATAACGCTCCGCATAGGTGAGCAGCAGCTCTATCTGCGCTACGATGATATCGCGGCTGAAGCGGTCTATATTGGCGCTGTACTCATGGCGTATCTGGCGCATGAGGCTGCCGATAGTGGCCTCCTCCTGCTCTGACACAAAGAGTGCCTCTGTGACGGAATAGCCAAAGTACTCGTACTGGCGGATGCGACGTGCCAGTGGCGTGTGCCACAGGAGGTCGGGATGTATAAAGAGGATATGCCCTGTCTGCGGCCTGTCGGGCCCGACCACGATGCTGAATACCTGCCCCGGCGCCATGAAGAACATGATGCCCTCATCAAAATCACAATCCTGCTGGCCGTAGCGCATCAGGCCATTGAAACCACGCTTTAGCGATATGGAGTAGAAGTCCAGTATGATGCTGAGCGGCTGTTCCGTCTGCATAGGCGCAAACTGACTCATGTCTATCACACTGATCAGCGGATGCTCCGGAGCGGGCAGGCCCCGGAGCTGGTGATATTCGCTGATGGTCCTGATACGTAGTGGCTGGCTGGCTGGCATGGCGGCGTATTAGCTTTTGGCAAAGGTAGCTGCAAAATCTTTGGCAAAGTCACGGACTTTGGTGGGGCCCAGTATGGGGCGGTGGCTGAAGTAATCGTCGTAGAGGCCCGTGCGCCTGCCGGCATTCATCTCCACATAGCCACGGGCAGTGGTGGGATTCATGCCGGTAGCGATGAGTGCCTGCTCCATCTGCGCGTCAGATATCACACGCCACTGCAGGTCGGGACGGCCTATGGCTGCACCTAGTAGTTGTGCTACTTCGTTTGGAGATACTTCATCACTGGCTATGTAGCGGACAGTGCGGCCCTCAAAGGGTGTGTCCATCTCCTCTGCTATCACTGCGGCGATGTCTGCGGGCGCTACCCAGGGCTCCTTGTCATCGCCGCCATAGTTTTGTATGATCGCACCCTGCGATTTGATCACTGGTATGAAGCCGAGCATATTGTAATAGAAACCTACGGGGCGCATGGTCTTGATAGAGACATCGGCAGGGAGCGACGCGAGTATCTGCTCTACATTGTAGTGGAAATTAAGCATGCCGTTTCCTTTGTCCGTATGGCCGCCTATGCTGCTGAGGTGGATGACTTTTTTCACACCGGATGCGGCGATGGCCTCACGGTAGTTGCGCCCTATCCGGGTGATCTCTGCCACGATATCGAGGCTATGATCGTGAAAGGCACCCTCGCCCAGTGTCTCCATGACATACACGATATCCGCCCCGCGGAAAGCCTCTGTGAGAAAAGCCGTATCCTGCATCGTGCCGATGGCAGCGCTAGCGCCGAGTGCCTCTATCTCCGCGCGGCGGGCATCCCGGCTACTGATCACAGTGAGGTCGTGGCCCTTGCTCAGTAATATCTCTGTAAGTGGTCTGCTGATATGGCCCAGCGAGCCGGTGATGATGATCTTCATGATGTTTATTGCTTTTTGTACTGCAAAGGTGGGCGGTGACGATGTGGCATGTGTAGCCGAATCGTGGATGTTTGTAGCCGTTTTGCAGATAGGAGACAAAGGCGGGGTAACGAGGGGACGTTGTGGGCTATGGCCATCGCTATAGGCAGGGAAATACCGGAGATGTAAGTGCTTTTATCCTTATCTTCATCATCAAAGCTCTGCCATGCGCCATTGCCTTTTTGTGCTCGCTCTACTCTCCTGCTTTTGCGCGGATGCGCAGAGAAACTGCGATACGTTCTACTATGACTATGACAACTACCGCAGGCATCGTGACCTGCATGAGGTATCGCAGTACCTGTCTATGATAGGGGCGCAGCGGGAGGCACTGCTGGCCGAGGATACGGATAGCCGCTATCACGGTATGAAGCTGCGGGATATGATGGTCTTTGACTATGATACTGCTGAGCATCTCGTGACCACTGAGATCGTATCCACTCTGCGCCCTGCGCTGCAGCACACGCACGCACTGGTGATCAATGAGGCGCACAATATCCCTACCTCGCGCGCCAATCTCTACCCGCTGGTGAGTGAGCTGAAAAAGCTGGGGTACAAGGACATCTTTATGGAGACGCTGAGCTGGCATGATACACTGCGGGATAAATATGGCTGCCCGACCATGCATACAGGATTCTACAGCCGCGAGGTGATGTATGGCGAGCTGCTGCGCCACCTCATGGAGGATAGCGTGCGCCTGCACGCCTATGAGGAGGGTGCGTATGAGATCGATACGGCTACGAGAGAGGGGCAGGTGCGGTTCGTAGCGGCGGGCTACCCTGATTGGATCCCGGTGGTGGCAGATAGTTTTATGCTAGGGGCGTATGCTGATACGCTGATAGGCAGGCGGGAGGTGACGCAGGCACTACTGATCTACCAGCAGCTGATGCATGAGCGCATAGACCGCTATATCATCTACTGCGGCTATGACCACGGGCAGCGCTCGGCACAGCCGTGGATGGGCTCAATACTGCGCCACCTCACAGCCGATACGATGGTGGTGGTAGACCAGACGCTGCTGCGCGAGCATAGCAGCGCGGCCTATGACTATGATATCTACCGCCGGTATGCACCGGCAGACCACGCTATGATCCTGTCGCACGCAGATGGGTCTCCGCTGCGCATACGCCGCACCGCTCCTGACACGGGTACTATCCAGCTCTATGACTACTATATCATCACGCCGCGTGCGGAGCTGCAGTATAGCCGCGCTACATGGCGCACGCTGGGCGGCGAGCGGCACTACTACCCTATCTCCCGCATGCTGGACCGCAATATCCTGCCCACCAGCTACCTGGTGCTGGCCTACTACCTGAGTGAGTACAGCCGCCTGGGCGACTGCGCCATACCCATGGATGTGCTACAGGTGAATGATAAAAAGAAGGACCCCGCCCTGGTGCTGCGCCCCGGCCGCAAGTACTATATCAAAGTGACGCGCAATGGACGGGAGCTGCTGAGCAAGACGTATATGGCGGAGTAGCACCTCTCCCAACCCTCTCCAAAGGAGAGGGCTAATACAATACATTTACTCCTGCACAAAGAATGTGATCTATGCTTACGCATAAAAAGGCACGCCGTCGTTGATGTTTAGCGCAGCGTCACCAACGAGTTTGACAGGTAGTTGCGGCGCTTGGGGTTGGTGACGTGCTGTCGCACCAGGCACCAGCAAACGAAAAAAACGCACGTCCCTTGCGGAGCGTGCGTTGTCCATTATATGATAGCTGAAATCTTATTCTTTCACAAAGCGGCTGGTGCTGATGGTGCCGGTGCGGTCTGTGGCCTGCACGAGGTAGAGGCCAGGGGCGAGTGTGCGTACGTCTATGCCTGATGCAGTGTAATCTGTACTGATGACACGCGCGCCGCTGATGTCGAGTATATCGAGGTGTGCGGGACTATCGCCGCTGATGTACAGCGTGTGGCTGGCCGGATCGGGATAGAGCCCGAGACTGCGTGGGCTGCTGAGCGGGGTGATGCCGGAGACATTGCACGCGGTGCCGATGTGGAGGGCGGAGCGGAAGCATGGATCGAGGTGTGCATCGTCCAGTGTATTGCTCCGGTCAAACATGGAGAAGAGATAGGTGAGCGTGGTGCCGCCATCATAGGAGGTCACATACTCGTCAGGGCCATAGCCATCCCAGTAGGCCCAGGGGATCTGGGTGGCATCGAGCACGGCGCCGAAGTTCTCGATATAGTTGCACCGGCTGGTGTCATCTCCATATACTGCGGGCAGTGTGGTGCAGCCGAACTCGCCAAGCCACACGGGCACACTGTGCGTGGCAGACCAGGCAGCTACTCCCTGCACCTCTGCGGTGATATCTGCGGCTTGCGCACCATGACGGGCAAAGGACACATGCTGGCGGGTGAGCGAGTCAGTAGCCGGTGCGCCTCCCTGCCCCTGAAAGCAGAAGCCAGGATAGCTATTGCCATCATAGATGTGAAAGGTGTAGATCAGATTGGTATCACTGTATGGTGCGGATGAGCTGAGTGCGGTGGGGTCATAGTAGCCCGTATTGCCCACTATGAGCGTATGTGTATGATCATACTTGCGGATGGTATCTATGACGGTCTGGTATACGGTGCGCAGGTGCGCATCGCTCACGGTGTTGGGCTCATTGCGCAGCTCAAAGAGGACACGCTCGGGATCTGCATAGCTATAGCGCGCTATAGCCTGCGCCCATACACGGCTGATGATCTGTGCCTGCTGGGCATAGTTGGCATCTGTGATCTGGTAGTGAGTCTGGAGGCCGTAGGTATCGTCATCATCTGCGAGGTGATTGTCTATGACGAGGTTCATATGATACTTTCCCGTCCAGGCTATGACGGAGTCTACATAGTTGAGTCCGCGCGCTACATTCTGATCAGCGGTATTAAAATTATACGGCGCGGTGTAGCCGGCAAAGGGCTCGAAGAATACGGGAAGGCGTACGGTCTGAAAGCAGAGGTCGTGCAGGTTTTTGATATCGGCCTCGGTGTAGCGCGTGGCGTCGGGAAAGGAGGTGGTATTGAAATACCAATAGCCCGACTCGAGCCAGACGGCGAGGTTCATGGCCTTCTGCAGGCGCGCGGCGCGGGCCTGGGCAGTGGTGGCTGCACCGGCAAAGAGGGTGAGCGTACAAAACAATAAGGCAAGTAAGGATCTATTCATTGGGTGATTTTTGGGTGAAGATAATTCAGATAGAAGATGCCGGAGCATTTTAACAGCTAATAGACAACAAAGCACGTCCCTTGCGGAGCGTGCTTTGTCTATGAGTAATACTAATAACGACTAGGACTGACGTGGCGTGGTGAAGACCTTTTTAGCCTTGTCAGCTATATTCTTCATACGCTCCTGCTCGCGGTGGTAGGCTATCTCCTCCTGGTGCTGAAAGGCTTGTTCCTTTTCAGAGAGGGCCGCTTTGACGGGTCCATCATTGTGCCGGCCCTGGCCGGGTATGAGGTGCATGTCTGGCCCGTGGAGGCGCTGTGGCTTTGCTACACGGCCGGTATGTGTGTCTATGCTGCTTTCCTCGCGGCTTTTGCCACTGGCGCGGCCTTCTACATCATCCTGCTGCGCTGAGTCACCACTGCCTGTATCATCCGGGCTATCACTGTCTACGCGGATGGACTGGTCCTGCTGCTCCTGCTGCGGCTTTGCGCGCTGCTCTGTGCGTGGCTTTGCTTTGCTGCTGGTAGCAGCTGATTTTTTGGGTGCGGCACTGCCTGTAGTTTTCTTTGCTGTAGTGCCGGATGCCTTGGCCGCAGGGCGCTGTGCAGCGCGCGGTTCGGCTTTCTTAGGTGCCGGGGCGCCTACCGCTTTGGCGGCTTTCTTGACCAGCTCTGCGCCTTTGGCCAGCGCTTTTTTGGCAAATGGGGCTGCGGCTTTGATCGCCTTCTCGGCTACGCCGGTGAGGCCGGTGGCTTTCTTGCCTTTTGAGCGGGCAGGAGTGGCCTTGCTACCAGTGGCTTTTTTAGTGGCTGCCTTCTTAGGGGCTACTTTGGCGGCAGCTTTCTTGACTGCGCTACCTGCTTTTTTAGCTGCGGCCTTAACGGCCTTCTTAGCCGGTGCGGCTTTTTTTGCAGCTTTCTTTGCGAGTGCCTTTACTGCCTTCTTAGCCGGTGCTGCTTTTTTCGCAGCTTTCTTGGCGAGTGCTTTTACAGCCTTTTTGGCCGGGGCGGCTTTCTTGGCTATGGCCTTCACGGCCTTCTTAGCAGCGGCCTTAGGTTTGGCGGCTGACTTAGTTTTCTTTTGAGTTGCCATGATCGTGTTTTGTTTTTTGAGTATGACGCTCCACAGTGTGAGCAATATATCAGGTGTGGCAAATGGGATGCCAAGAGGAGAACTGAAAACGAAAAACTGAAAAGCTAAAACTGATGGATGCTTTGCAAAGTGAAAAGGTGAAACTGAAAAGGTAAAACTCGTGAGTGAATGGCAAGGGTGATCGTATAGTAGTAGCCATGGTAGTGACAGGTCGCGACTTGTCACTACAGACGTAAGTAGCAATATGCACAACACTAAAGACTGATCTATCTATAAGAAGTAAAATCACTACATGATAAAAATGAATCTACAGATATGTAGTAGTGCGATGGTAAATGACGGGTAGCGACCTGTCGATACGGGTCCGATGGGCTTATAGAGGTCTTCACAGATGTGCAGGGTTTCTATGCGGCTGCAGCTGCGTGCGGGAGGCTATTATTAGTTTGCTGGTGTAGGAGGTAGCGGCCCCTCTAAATCTCCTCTTAAGGGGAGACTTGAACAGCCATCCCTGTACGGTGCCTTACCCTGCCTGCTAAAATAGGGGGAGGGTACAAAGTTTGTGTGGGCTGCTGCGTAGAATCCCCCAGCCTGCGGCTACCCTCCCGACCAAGGTGCGGGATCTGCGATCGTAGCAATGGGCCTAGTGTAAGACTAAAAAAGGCAGAAGAAGTAAAAACACTACAAGACAAAAACAACACTACAGATGCATAGTACCATGCATCTGATCGCTATCTATGATCGGGCAGGTGTGGATGGCGGGATATGGATTTTGCGGCTATCTTTATAAAAAAAATAACCCGCCAGTGAGCATTGGGTTTTAGACTCGCCGGCAGGTTAACCACAGGTATATATGTCGTGCTACTAGGCCAGGACCGTAGTATCTATGCGTATGAGGCGCTCCTGTACTGCTACGAGTACCACAGAGATGATATTGCGGGCACCGGTCTTGCGCAGGATGTTCTTGCGGTGGGTGCACACGGTATTGGCGCTGAGCTGGATGCGCTCGGCTATCTCGTTGCTGCTCAGTCCCTCGCCTATCAGGGAGAGTATCTGACGCTCGCGGAGGGTCAGGTCTGTCAGGTTTTTGCAGTTCATCATTTTGATTGATTGATTGATAGTACAAACGTACAGGGTATACCTAGAAATGGTTAACCATAAAAAGGGGTACAATAGGAAGTCTGGGAAACCGATACCCCAGTCCGGAGCTTTTCGGTGAATGCGCGTTGCAACACTCTCTCTATCAATATAGTGTCCAGAAAAAAAATCACCAAAAAAGGGTATAGGATTGATGGATAGATAGCTATAGATTTGAAAAAACTATCAATCTTATGCCAAGTACACTTTCTGTCTCCAAACTTTCGGACCTGACCTTTGCTGTATCCAATGACGGTGTGATCACCATCTCGGCCCCGGGCCAGACCTCTATCACCTGCTCATGCAACTCGTATACGAAGTGGTATACCTGGGGCGTGATAGGCAGCGGTACCAATCCTTTCACCTTTGCCGTATCTCCATGCAGCGCTCCGAGCGGGCTGAAGTCGGAGAGCTATAACAACAGTGCGAGTCTCAACCTGGGGGTGACCACTAATGCCAACGCTAAGTATATACAAGGCTTTGATGGTGATAAACGCGGAGGCGGAGGCATGGTCAGTATCGCCATACTGATAGACAACCAGATGCTCAACAGTGGCAGCGGCAGCTATCCTAACTATCTGGTAGCCCATATGCCGACCGGAGGCGCCTCCCTGACCTTCTATCATCCATAGTGACCAACCCTGACCTTTAACGATAAACAAAGACCACTTTTCAGCCCAAACGTAGCCGGGAGATATAGTACCGTATCATCAGACTGATCTCCCGGTTTTTTATCACAAAAAAACATGGTGCAAACGGACATCCGCCTATCTCAGCAGCTGCTCTCGCCCGCTACAGGGCTTATCACTGAGGTATGCCTGATAGAGAGCGATGGCACGGCAGACCTGCAGATATACCTGGGCTGGCTGCGCGCTATGCGCATACAGCGCGGTATACTGCTGCTGGTCAATGTGCCTGAGTTTAGTCCGGCTGCGCTGGAGACTCTGCGCGAGATCACAGCGCTGGGTATAGATGTACTGCCGGTACAGTTTGCCGGCACGGTGAATACAAAGCCGGGAACTCCGCACTCCTTTCCGCTGCCTGCGGCCGATATCGTACTGGGGGCGGCCGGAGAGGATGGGCACCGTACGCTGTATCTGGGTGACTTTGGGCGTCAGGATTTCAAATCACTGCGGTATGACCACCGATTCCGCACGGCGCTGCGCCGGCTGGGCTACCAGACCATAGCCTGCCGGGATGAGGGCCAGCCCTCTCTGGAGGGTGGTGACTGCCTGCTGGTGGGTGACCATCTCTTCCTGGGCAGGGGTACGCAAGAGCGCTTTGGCGGTCATGCGGCCTGCGCGGCAAAAGAGTTTTACCAACTGCCGGATACACAGCAGGTGCACTTCATAGGCGTAGATGATCCATCTCCGGCAGAGGGCCTTTACCATCTGGACCTGTACTTCACCTACGGCGGGCCGGATGCTCAGGGCAGGCACCGCTTCTTTGCCGGGTATATGCATGAGCAGAGCGCAGGCGATGCGGTAGCGGAGTCAATGCGCGCGCAGCTGGACAAGTTTCATACTGATATACGCCAGACGCTTGATGCGTGTTTTGGTAGCCAGTATACGCTGACGGCAGTGCCGCTGATCGTGTGCGATATCTACCGCGTGTCTCCGCTGAATGGTATCGCAGAATGCGTGAATGGTGCAGTGCGGTACTACTTCCCATGGCCTACCTATGAGACTGCAAAGGAGCATCCCACTATAGACATAGCAGCAAGGGTCACCGCCGCCACCCAGGAGGCATGGGACATCATGAGCAGGGAGCTGGGCGAGGGGGCGCTGGTGCGCTGCCCGGTACCCATCAGCTATACGGCAGGGAGCGGCCAGTCACTACACTGTACTGTGGGGGTCCTGGGTCGTAGCCACTAGGCGGTAGCAGCGCGAAGCCTTAGTATAGCCTCACGCATAGATAGTGACCTGCTGCGGGCATGATACCACACACGCGCTACCACATATGCCCTGATCTCATCTATAGGCGCAGGTATCTTTCCATTATTGTTTTTAAAATAATTGCTACCCTCCTTGATAGCTGTACTGAGCAGTTTGAGAATACTATTGTACTCATCTGACAGCGGTGAGCGGCTGTCTATCCAGCGCTGCGTATTGCGTATCTGTGTGGTGAGCAGGTCTATCTGCCCCAGCTCGTAGCGGGCTATGAGCTGGTAGAGGCGGGCGCCGTATTTGAGATCCTGGCGTGCGTCAGACTTATCACAGATGATGCGCTCTGTATAGTCTATGGCATCCTCCCACTGATGCAGCATCATCTGAGATACGGCGATGCTATGGAGCAAGGACAGTTCACGTGCTTTATTCACCTTGCGGCGGTGGCGCTTCATACCATCCATGACCCAGGGGATCATCTGCAGCGTCTGCTCGTCCTGATCGGTACCGTGGTAGTATATCATCTTGTACAGAGCCAGTAGCTGAAATGCCTCACCGGCCTCATCCTCATTGGCATGCTGGATTGCTTCTACTTTATCCAGCAGCACCTTCATCTGAGCATAGTCCCGTATAGAGAGCAGGCTAGACAATGTATTATTGATAGTAATGAGATAAAGAACCGGATCTGCGTGTGCCATGTGCGGGTAGGCGTCGTAGAGCGCATACAACTTGGCCTGATACTCATGAGAGCTGGCCGCATCCCCTCGCAACTGGTAGTGCAGGCTGCAGATATTGTAATAATTCCTATCGGCCCGAAAGCAAAGGCCGGGGATGTAATTTTTGAAAGTAGGATCGTTGATCTTTTCCTCTGCTACTGTCCAGAAATTTTGCGGCAACCCAGCAGAAGCATACATCCGTACCTGTATGAATAGCCAGTCATTCAGATTGCGCAGGTCTGTGATGGTTTGTATTTTGTGCAGGACCTGTGCGTACTCTACACCTATCGCATCTGCCTGCTCCCGCAGGGTGTCATGGCTCAGCTCCAGATTCATATAGCCCCGCTTCATCAGCAGGGTGAGCAGTATCTCATACTTCTCATAGCGCTCTGCCATTTCTATTGCCTTGTCCAGCGTCTTGCGGCGCAGGGTATTGAGCCGCTTGCTACGGTAGAGTTCCTCATCTATGAGCAGCTCGCTGAGCTGGGTATCTATGGTGGTGCCGGCACTGTAGCTGCGCATGGCCTTCATGATCATCTCATGAAGGTTCTTCTTCTCATCGGCAAAGTTCTTTGAGATCTTTGTATCCTTGATGCTGGCCTTCAGGATGGCTTCGTCATAAGGTTCATCATCAGGCAGGCCATCATAGCAGTCAAAGAGTATCTCATACTTATTGACATCGCCCTGCACGTGGCGTTTTGCAAAGACTTTGAAATAGCGCTTCTCGCTGGCCGATAGCGATTTGACTAAAAGGAAAAGGTCATCTGTGGCCTTCATAAAAAATGTATATCTGGGTGTGGTGGGGTGGCCACAATTTATAGCAAACCAGCCATATACCCTAAAATGGGTATAAGGAGGTACAAGTTTTAGCTTGTAGGTGGCAAAAAACAATGACGGGCGTCAGCAGCACAATAAATCTGCCTGAGGTTCATTATCATTAGGATATGAAAGCAGGCGTGGTATCATATGAGTGGGTGCGTATAGCTGTAGCGGTAGGGCTGGTGAGTTTTTTCAGCTACCTGATGCTGCGTATCTCTCTGCCCTACCTGGCCTTTGAGATAGATACGGACTTTCTGGTGACCAAGCAGTCCATCATACACATCCGGCACTGGCGGTATGCCTTCTACACGCATGTGATCACGAGTACGTTTGTACTGTTTCTCGGCATCTTCCAGTTCATACACCGGCTCATCTACGGGTACAAAAAACTGCACCGCTACATCGGGCTGGTATACCTGATCATAGTAGTGTGCCTGAGCGGCCCCTCGGGCCTGATCATGGGTATCTATGCTAATGGGGGCATCTATGCACGTGTGAGCTTCGTCACGCTGTCGCTGCTGTGGATGGGATTCACCGCATGGACCTATGTGCGTATACTGCGAGGCGATGTGCGCAGCCATCAGGCCTATATGGTGCGCAGCTATGCGCTCACGCTCTCTGCGGTCACACTGAGGTCGTATGCTTTTATCCTGCCGGTATTGGCACACATGGATGGGCGCGATGAGTATATCATGATAGCCTAGCTGAGCTGGATACCAAATCTGATCGTAGCGGAGATACTGATCCGGAGGGGGTGGATGACGCTGTAGGATTTGCGCAGTGAAATCCCCCGGCCTGCGGCCACCCCCTTTGTAAAGGAGGAATATCAACCATAGATATTTTGTGAGCGGAGAATACTTCGCGATATGATGATGCTTTTTATCCAGAGACTAGTTTTGTGATCCTCTGTATTCTTTCACGGGCCATTGTATCACCTCGGGTGCTTTGGGTGTTTCATTGGCGGAGTCCAGCATAGGAAACTCTGCAACCAGCGGAATGGGTGGCGCAGTGGGTGTCTTTTGCTGCTGAGAAAATTTGCAGCGGGCTATAGTAGGCATTGTGCGCCAATCGATTAAATAACGGTGCTTATCATCTGCTCAAAACCAACCGTTGACATTGCTGTTTGCATTTTGCTGTTTGCTATACTCCGTATGGTATAAACAAAAAACCGCGTGCGCGTGCGGGGATCTATGATCGTATACCACGATGAGAAACGCTAGTGAGGGTTGACCTGTGCAAGCCTTTGACGAGAAATATTTAATGACATTTTTGTGAATAAGTATAGCTGCCGCATCATGCAGCAAAATCCACCTATTTGACATATATTTGCATCGTGAACCTGATAGCAATACCACCTCTTTTTTCGCTGGCGATACTCGGCATCTATGTCAGCTTTCAGTGGCCCGGCATGATCTTCCGCCCGGTCAAGGAGCGCCTGGACCTCCTCCTCCCCCACACCCTCACCAAACCACTCTACAACTGCCCGATCTGCATGAGCAGCTTCTGGACTCTGACGCTCGGCTCGCTCTGCTGCGTGTATGACCTCATGCCCGTACCTGCGCTACAGCACACGGCCTCACTATGGCAGAGCCTCGCGCTGCTCATCGTGCTCATACCCGCAGTGGCAGGGATCAATACATTCCTGTGCGTGGCACTGGATAAGTGGAGTGACTATGGGTGCTGACGCGAAAACGAATAATTAGTAGTTAGTATTAAGTATTTAGATGAATACAAAAAATGCATTCATCATTGACCTTGAAAAATTGAACCCTATGTATTGTGCTCCTGACAAACATATCCGACTGGAATATTGCGTAAAAGACAACCACCTGCATATCGCAGAGATCACGGATCCGCGATATAAAAGCAGCCCGGCGCTGGTCAATAAAATACAAGAGTCGGTGGCCTTTGATTTCGTGCCTTATGCGTACCGCATGATGCAAAAATACAACTACGACCTGCCATTTGCTGAGATGAAAGTGCTCTTTACCAAATGGCTGGCAAAGTACATGGCCAGAAAGAAAAAATGGCCGGTGATATCAGAGTACTACAAGCTGATCTATAGCGAGTCTGAGCGTTGCTTCAGCATACGCGACCGGCGCGAGAATAACATCAATAATAGCTGGTCACTGATAGCCAATCGCGTCCATCTGAATACCATTATGGAGTTTACAGAAAATGCGCGGCGCGTATTTCTAGAGCACACAGACTACTATCCCGATAGACAGGCTGTGCGCTATGCGCTACAGATGTGGATAGCGCATCATGCGGAGAGCGCTTTGTGATCTGCCCTCTAAATCTCCCTAAAGGGAGACTTTAATACAAAGCTCTAAATCTCTCCCGACTGCATCGGGATCTGCGACCTAAAGGAGGACTTTAATACACAATCAAAGTAATCGCGCTTATCCTCTATTGATCATTCTCTATTCACTATTAACTATTCTCTATAAAACATGAGCTGGACCGACCTGATCACACCTGACCACTGGCAGTCGCTGGGCGGCTGTAGCTGCGGCGGCACTGCGCGGCGCAAGTACAAACGCATAGGCACAGACTATGAGCTGCAGATACTGACATCGGTGTATCAATACAAAATATTCCGTGCGGGAGCGCTGGTGCAGGTAGGCCCGCTGGCGGATCTGGAGCAGGTGCTGCAAAATCTTAATCTTCTGTAGCCGATAAACAGTACAGAGAAAGCGAGGTATAACCCTCTAAATCTCCCTAAAGGGAGACTTGAATACAAAAACGCGATGCGGCTGTTGAAGCCTCCCTTTAGGGAGGTTTGGAGGGTAATAAGAGAATCAAAAATCATCAACCAGAAATATGAGACAATTCCTACGAAAACTATTTAGCCGTGACAGGCGCAATCCCTTTCCCGATAGCAAGCAGGTGATAGAGTTTGCCTTTGAGTGTGGTGGCGTACGCTACTACCGTCATGTAGACGAGATGAATATGCCCTACCGCCGCGCGCTGAAGGCGCTGACCATCTACAAGGAGCTGGACATGAAGTGCGACCGCCACTACCTGGACCAGCACATAGAGGCTATGGATGCCATACTAGAGGGCACGCGGTTCAATGTAGAGAGCCTGCTGAAGATAAAGACCCTGACCGCACAGCTGCGCGAACGCGTACAATGGATCATCGTACCAGACCACGTGTACAAACTCGCCTCTGTGCGGTATTTTGACGAGACGGAAAATCCCAATGACTACGACTGGAAGTATGCGGCGCAGAAGATCGCCCACTGGAAGAAGCATGAGGGCGTGAATGATTTTTTTTTGCGCGAGCCCATAGCGACGTTGATACCGTTTTTAAAAGATGCGCCGCTAGATTTCGAGAGCTTTTCCCGGCAGGTAGACGAGCTGGCCCGGAGCCAGCTGGACGTTATCTTGTCGATGCTGCCCCGGCCGCAGAGGATAGCATCATACGGCTCTACAGAGGCCTTATTCTCGGAGGAGATACAGCACGAGAGCCAGCCATAGAGCACACCGGCATCTACGACTACCTCGCTCAGCTGAATGAAGCGCTGATACGCGCGAAGGAAGAGGAGAAAGAGTAGCGGTGAGTATTTAGTATTAAGATTAATGCAACTAAAGTAGCGCATCAAATGATCCTTGTGCTGTAGGGACAGGTCGCGACCTGTCCCTACCCAGGCAGCCTGATACCTACATGCCATCCAGTGTCTCAAGTAGCGAGCATCAAATATCCAGTAACCAGTAACCAGCATCCAGTAACAAGAAAATCCATTTGAACCATGAGTGACCAGATCATTATAGAATTTATCGGAGACCCGTCGGGGCTCAAACCGGCAGAAGACGCACTGCGCGGATTAGGCAAGAGTTCGCAGGATACGGTGGCCGCCTTTGACCATGCCAATGCGGCTGCCAGGAAATTTGCCGAAGGCGCCAGAGAGGCAGCTACTGCTGTGAAAAGTGCCGGCGACGCCGCTGAGAAAAGTGTGAAGTCCATCTCATCACTCTCGCAGGCCATCAGCAGTGGCGCTGTGAAGGCAGTGGCGGAGGACTTTAAAAACTGGGCCAAAGAGATAGCTGACCTGGGCGTAAAAAAAGGCGAGCTGAAGCAAAAGCTCTCCGAAGTGACCTCTGAGATGGCGAAAGCTAAAACTGAGATCAAGACCGCTGAGGCCGCGTATGCTTCACTAGGCAAGGAAGCCAAAGGACTGGAGAAGGACATGAACAGCACGGCTGCATCTATGGATAAATACGCCGAACAATCTGCCAAAGCTGCTGCGAAAAACGTCGAGCTGAATGAAAAACTCGACAAGACCCGCGCCAGCATCGCCGCCATGAATGGCACCAGCGAGGAGGGCAGTGCGAAATACAACAAGCTCGTAGCATCTGCAGAAAAGCTGGAAGGCCAGATCGTAAAAAATGACAAGACGATCACGGACAATGCTGCCAAGATCCATATACTGGGTGAGACCAACCGCGGCCTGGCGGAGCAGTATGATACTGTCAAAACAAAAATGGAAATAGCCGGCACTGCGGCCGACCATAGCAAGAGCCGATATGCGGAGCTGGGCAAAGAATCAAAGACGCTTAAAGGTGAGATAGGCGCGGTAGACAAGGAGCTGGCGCATGCTGCAAAAAGTTTTGGCAGTCAGAGCAAGGCAGCGGAGAAGAGCACGAAATCTCATGGTGCCTTTATAGACCATACCAAGAAGCTGGTGGGTGCGCTCACTGAGCTGGGCGCCACCACAGCCGCAGCGGCCGGCAAGGAGGAAGAAGCCTCTGCCATACGCCAGAAAGGCGCCGAGACCATAGACGCGCTGACCAAACTGCAATCGGTGGCCACGGGTACTACGGAGCTCTTTGGCGAGTCTATGAAGGCTGCGAGCCTCACCTCCAAAGCGCTGGGGCAGGCGGCGCGCGGTGCGTGGGCAGAGGCCACGCTGGGCCTCTCTGAGGTGATACAGCTGATCATCACCGTGGTGCAGCACTTTGATGAGATCAAGGCAAAGTTTGAGGCCTTTGCCGGTGCGATGCGCAAGCTGTTTGGTATGAAGGAGGTGAAAGACCACGCCACGACACTCAAAGAAAATATAGCCAGCTACGAGCAGCAGAATGAGAAACTGGAGAAACAGATAGGCCTGATGCAGGCGCAGGGTGCCTCGGCAGAGCAGGTGGCGCGCGTACACCGCGAGCAGCTGGACACGCAGCACAAGATCTACGAGGCACAGCTGGAGCTGGCCAGAGAGCAGAAGGATGAGAAAGCCATCAAAGAGGCGCAGAAAAAACTGGATGAGAATGCACTGGAGCTGATCCGCAGCAAGAAGGAGCTGGAGGACGCTCATCTGGAGACAATGAAGTCCGAAGGGGCGAGTGAAAAAGACATCCTCCTGGCGCGCAAAGAGCAGAATGACGCTTCGCTCAAAGAGAACGAGGCGACACTGCTGCGCCTGAAGATGACGATGCAACTGCTGGGCTCTAACAATATGCTGACGCAAGGCATGAAGGAGCAGATAGAAGTGCTGGAGCATCAGAATAAAGTACTCAAAGCGCAGGGTGCAGAGATCAAAGAGGGGCTGGCAGAACAGGCCAAAGAAGAAAGCGAGCACCGCAAAGAGGTAAGCGCAAAGGCACTGGCAGACAAGAAAGCGCTGATAGATGCACAGCTGGCCGCAGCCAAGGCCGGCAGCGCTGAGGAGCAGCAGCTGCGTATCAAGCAGGCAGAGGTAGACGCAGACATAGAGAAGCAGGCCGCAGGATACCAGGCAGGCATCGTGACGGCGGTCAATGACAAGCTGAAAAAGCAAAAGCTGGAGATCAATAATGAGTATCACCTGCAGAAGCTACAGCAGGAGAAGCTGGGACTGGAGAATGAACTCTTCCTGCTGGAAAAAGGGAGCGATGCGGCCCTGAAAAAAGAAAAAGAGATCCTGGCCAAAGAAGAACAGATGGTCAGGGATAATATCAAACTGACAGAACAGGAAAAGCAAAAGGCGCTGAATGATATCGCTGCGGCGATGAAGGCTGCGGATGACAGGTACCAGCAGGCACAAAAGGACAACGTGGCCAAAACGAAAGCCACCGAAGAAGAGAAGCTGAAGATAACGCTCAAGATCAGCGAGGAGAGCTACAAGGCGCAGGTGAGTGTGGAGGCAAAACTGCAGGCAGACCTCAAAGAGAAATATGAGAAGGATATATCTGACAAAAAGCTATCGCTGCAGGCCAAGGCGGAGCTGAGTGCTAAGTACGAACAGGATGTAAAAGAATCCCTAGCCAGGGAGCAGAAGGCGCTGGATGAGAGCTATACCAAAGACATAGCCGCGGCACAGGGCAATGAGAAAGTACTGGAGCAGCTGAATGACAAGTACCTGTCTAACTGCAAGGCCATACAGGACAAGGTCACTGCAAATACCAAGGAGCAAACCAAGAAGCGTGAAGACCTGCAGAAAGAGGGCAGCAAGAAAGAAGAAGACATAGCCAAGGAGGTGGGCAAGAAACTCATAGAGATGGCGCAGAAGGTGAGTGATGCGATCTTTGAAAATGAGAAGCAGAAGCGCGACAATGAGCTGAAGGAAAAACTGGACCATCTGGCCGCGCAGAAAGACGCTGAGCTGATGAATACGACGCTGACCGCCTCGCAGCGCAAGGCCATAGAGAAGAAGTACAAGATACAGGAGGCACATGAGAAGGAGAACGCCTGGAAGGCTGACCAGAAGGCCAAGGCGGAGCAGGCGGTGATCAACGGGCTCCTGGCCTTCACCGCGGCGCTGGCCTCCTCTCCCCCGCCGATGAACTATGTGAATGCGGCCATCGCGCTGGCCTCTGCGGGTGTGCAGGCGGGTATCATCATGAGCAAGACGCCACCGAAATTTGCGAAGGGGGTGGTGGCGCTGGAGGGACCGGGCACGGAGACCTCTGACAGCATACCGGCCTATCTCTCGCGCGGTGAGAGTGTGATCACTGCCAGCGCCACGCGCCGCTACCAGCCCCTGCTGGAGGCCATGAATGCCGGCACGATGGACCGCTACCTGCCCCTGCCGCAGCAGCCTGATGTGAAAGCGCTGGACCTGGCCGCACGCACCAGCCACCGCGTACAGTCTGAGCGCATAGACTACGAGAAAATAGGCGAAGCACTGGCCCGCCGCATCAATATGAAGCAGCTCAATGTAAGTATAGACGAAAAGGGGTTTACCAAATCAGTACTGAGCCGCGGCAGCAGGGTGACTAGCTACAACGACAGGATGCGGTTTTGAGCGGCGACTGAAGTATGAATGTAAGAGGCGGCCTATTTTACTAAGCGCAGGCATTGATAGCCTTTTACATAATAATCTCCTAGTCGTGTCCAATCTGTAATGACACCGCAGTTACTAGAGTCACCACTATTTGTCGCACTACAAACCACTGTTAGAGTATCTACAAAGTAAACCGAATCAGCGGGAACTCCGTTTAATGGATATCTCCAGAGCTGTTGATCTACTTTATAGCAATACTGTTTGCTAGCTACGTTGTTTTTTTTGCAGGCGCCCATAAATAGCAGCATTAAAAAACAAAACGTGATCAAAAATCTCATAAGTAATATTTTTTCCAAAACTAATTCAAATCGTCACATACACAATGGCATTGCGATTTACAATATTTGATCTTCGAGGAGGAATTTTCGAAATAATTGATGAACCGGTAGGTATGGATAAAATTTCCCTCCATATGAAGAGGGATGAGAACTTCCATGGCTTTCTGGATGCACTCGATGATTCGTTGGGTTCATTTCAGTTTTATGGGCGCGCCTATCAACTGCTGAAGGCAGCATATAATGTTAATGGCGTAGATGCAGATGTCCGTCTAGCAATTGAATATCAATGCGCAGATACACTCAATTTTGATCTGTTGTACAAAGGCAAATTTGCATTTGAGCAATACAAAGAAGTACGAGGCGTGAGTGGTTGTTACATTGAATGTAATATCCAGAACGGAAATGACCTGTTGACTTTCCGCAGTCGAATGAACCAAAAAGTTGGCTTAGATAGTGTAAAAACTTTTGACCAACCTTATATAGAGCTTACGCCATATCGCGCTTTAGGTAAGGACATAAAGCTCAACCCTAAAACAGTTCGTTTTCTTAATTATGCTACAATTGACACCACAGGAGAAGGAAGCAAAACTATCAAAGCCGTTTATATTGATAATACATTCAATCCCATTCTTAGTGCCGGAGAGCCAATAGGCATAATTCCCACTTCCCCATCCTTCATTGATTTTACCAATGATCTGGCGACGGACACGCAAAACAATGAGTTTCTGATACAGACGGGCAATAGCCATTGCTTCACGCCATTTACCAATATCAGAAGTCACGAGTTTGGCGAATTTACCGGCCTCGTGGGGGATCAATACTTCCCTGACTTTACAGCTCAGAGTGATGTGAATGAGGTTTTCACTTACACCCCTGAGATACCATATGACAATAATAAGATCAATATTGATATTGATATTTCCGGCGCACTGTTTATGGGAAACCAAACCTATCCCGGCGTTCAAATAGATCATGTGAAGGTCTGGCTGATGAAGGGACTGACATGGAATGATGCCAAGACAAAGACACAAGGCGGCGTCACGTATATAGATGGAGCGCGGGCCTGCCAGATATTTGAGGGATGGCTGTGGCTGACAGGCAGAGACGGCGCGATGCATGAGTCCCTGCAGCTGCATAACACCATCGCACGCGAGGCATCGCCCGCAGGGTTTGATCCGGTATCAGTAGACTGGTGTACTTTCAGGTTTAAGTACAACAGGACGATCCAGTTTTATCCCGGCGAAAAACTCTTTATGGTTTTCCAGGTGGATAAGGACTTTGCATCATATGCTAACCTTGTTTTCTTCAGTGATAACTACACGTATCAGGACACGGTATTCGTAGATCCCGCTGCTGCGCTCATCCGGCCTTTCAATGCTGCTCCATATAAGGTCACGGCCAAAGTCACCGCCCCCAAAGCCGATCCCTCAGATAATACGCAACCGCCGCCGCTGTCGTTTATCAAGCTGACCTTTGACTCTAAGTACAAGAGCACGACCACGCCCGCCTACCTGGTGAATGAGGCCCTGTCGCGCTCGGTAGAGCTGATCACCAATGATAAGCTGCGGGTGTATAGTGACTACTTTGGCCGGGCGGGGGCGCATCCCTCGCAGCCTTACGCACCTGCGGTCACGGGTTATGGCGGCCTCACTGCTATCACAAACGGCCTGCTGCTGCGCGGCTCCTCTCCCATCCAGACCTGGTACATGGGCAATGGCACTTTCAAACTGAACGCAGTGGGTGGCACGAGCTACACGCTGAGCGCTGGTGCGGACCATGCAGACGGCGCCGGCTCGCTGCTGACCATGGATGATGGCGGCACGGTGACCGTACCGGATGATACGGTGACCCCATTTCCCATAGGCTCGCAGGTGCTGATCACGCAGAATACGGATGATGTGATCCATGTGGCCCATGCGCCGGGCGTATCTCTCAGTGCGCCTGCGGGCTCCTATAGCACCGCCGGCCAAGGCAGCCAGCTGCTGCTGACCAAGGTGGGCGAGCTGAGCTGGATGCTGGCAGACCACGCGCCGATGTTTGCCTCCTTTCAGGAGATGATAGAGGCACTGAACTGTATCCATGCCGTGGGCTTTGGCCTGGAGGCGGACCAGCACCGCGACCCTACCAGCGACTATGTGGTGCGTGTGGAGCCGATACGGTATTTCTACAACGCAGGCCTCACCGTGATGCAGTGTGACAATGTGGAGAGCATAGAGTGGGATGCCAGTGCGGGTGATGCGATATCACTCTTCAAGACGGGCTATACCAAGTGGGAGGCCGAGGAGGCAAACGGCCTGGATGAGTTTCTCTCCCACCGCGAGTACCGCACTACGCTGAGTGCGCTGCGCAAGACGCTGGACAGGCAGTGCAAATACATAGCCTCGGGCTACGCCATAGAGGTGACACGCCGCAAGCTGGGCACGAGCACCACGGACTGGCGGTATGACAATGACACCTTTATTATCTGCCTGCAGGAGTATGCGCCGGCTACAGGAGAGACACACTACCCGGACTATATGACGGAGAATTACTCCTTTACCCGGCGTACTGTGCCACTACCGCATCCGCACACGGTGGCAGAGGCAGCCAATATCCTGGACCCCGACTCTGCGTACAACTACCGCATCAGCCCGGCGCGCAATGCCCTGCGGTGGCTGCCATTCATACTCAGCTCGTACAGAGACTGGGCCAATGGCCAGCTGATCTTCACCTCCGGCGATGGCAACTATATAGCCCAGGGCATGCTGGCACAGGGTGCCGTAGAGTCCGCACCGCTGAATGAGAGCGCCACGCTGGACCTCTCATCCATAGCCTACAATGTAATATACCACCCTATCTACCGCAATGAGGTCGTGAAATTTAAATACCCGATGAGCTACGAGCAGTGGCAGCACATCAATACCGGGAACAACAAATACGGCCGTATCAAATACAATGTAAATGATGGCCCCTATGAGTATGGCTACATACTGGACCTGAAGTACGACCTCTTTGGCGGTATAGCAGACTTTACCCTGCGCCCGCAGATATAAACAACACCTATTTCAATATATAAACCTATCGATCATGTCTATCAGCATTTCCTTTCCTCCTTACTCATTTATCCAGGCTACATCGCCCCTCACGGGAGACTGCTACCCTGACCCCGCTCAGTGCCTGCCGCTATCGAGCCACCACCACCTGCAGTTTTATGCCTCTATGCGCGGTATAGACTATGATATGATCAATACCCTGCTGAGCGAGGACCCGCAGTACCAGGCAGTGCCCTATGTAGCCGTAGTACCACCGGGCTATGACTGCACCCACGCACCCGTGCTCAATCAGACCGGCAGCCTGCTGGCCCCGGGCATGGTGCCGCTGGTGCCCTTCATCAGGGGCGACTACTTTGAGCTGATAGAAAACGGGGCCAACAGCTTGTGCAATGCCTGGTTTGGCATAGCCGGCAGTGCGGACCTATCTGGTCTCGCCGCGAGTGACAATATCGGCACTGCGGCCACACATACCAGCTACGCGCCGGCGCCGGGAGAGTGCTTTAAGCTGCTGATGGCCATAGATGTGATACACGATGACCAGTACTACGGTACCAAGGTGCTGTACCGGCAGATAGCGGGCTGCATCGGCTGCTTCGTACGCACAGCGGGAGACTGCTACACCTCGGCGATCACCTATAGCGATCCTACAGACTCGTTTGGCTTTCGCTACCAGATGCACGACTACTATGGAGATGATGTGCAGCTGCAGAATAAAATAGAGCTCCCTTGCTACCTGCGCGACCCGGTGATGAATGACGACACCAAGGTCTATACGCGCTCCGACGGCACCATCATCAAGCTATATGAGCGCAAAGAGGAGCAGTATATGCTGGAGACAGACCGCATGCCCTACACCTGGCTGAAGGCGCTGGACATAGCGCTCTCTCATGACTCAGTGAAGATAGAGAATGGCAATGCCCGCTCCTTTGACAGCGTCAATACAGCCTTATACTTTCAGAAGAAAGAAAACTTTGAGATAGAATACCAGAAAAGCGCCTTCTCCGCCTTTGGCAAAGGCAGCTGCAAACTGCTCAATGCGCAGCCGGTGCATTTGTATAATAATAACTGCGGATGACATCTATAAGAAATCTGTGAATCAGTGGATCGGTGAATCCGTTAATCCTTCTCAATCAATCTGTAATTCTGTAAATAAGTAAATCCGTAAATTTTAAAATCCCTATGACAAAATCCCTTTCCAAAAACCAACGCGGCCTCCTGCTCATAGCACTCGGCAGCCCGCAGTACGGCTGCTATGCGGCCAATCTCGCCGCCTCTATCCGTTACAATGACCCCGATATACCTATCCACCTCGTGTATACGGAGGAGAGTATATCGCATCTGGCAGATGTACACTGTGCGCTCTTCACCTCTATTCAGCTGTGCCCACCAGAGGCCTACACCATGCCTGCTACCAGCCAGCCCACACCAGCCAACCCGATTCAATACATCCGCGCCAAGACATGGATGTATGACCTCAGTCCTTTTACAGAGACATTGTTTCTGGATGTGGATACGATGATCCTGCCTGGCCACAGCATGGCCGCACTGATGGAGGAGCTGGCCCAGCAGTGCGATTTCACTATAGAGAACCGTGGCTATGCTGATCTGTCTACAGAAAAATCGCTGGCAGACTACTCCGTCTGGTGCAATGTGGAGGACCTGCGCACCTGCTTCTCCACAGAGATCCGCAAGAGCGAGCAGCCGTTACGCTACTACAACCTGCACTCCGAGCTGGTCTATTTCAAAAAGAACAAGGCCAACAAAAAGTTCTTTGACAAAGTGAAGCGGATCTATGATGCACCTCCGGTGAAAGCGACGCAGTTTGACACTGGCCTGTCGGATGAGTTTGCCTTTAGCACCGCCATGATGCTGCTACAGCACTACCCGCACCAGGACTACTACATCCGCATCTACTGGAGCTATGCAGAGAAGGAGCACGACTGGTACACCCATGTCACAAAGAATTTCCTCGCCTTCTCCCTCGGCGGCAATATGCTGCGCGAGCGCATCAAGGCCCGGGTCACAGCATACAACAATCTATTCAGACAAAAACTGGGACTGCCTTATCTCTTCACCCCGCATCACAAGAAGGTATGGAATAAGCATAGGGAGCGGATGTGATAAATTAATTTTATAGGCTTTGTAATAGTACGTCTGACCTGCCATGATCAGTGCTATGATTAGGCAAGGCAAAATGAACACTTAAATTAGTTTTGAATATTCATCGCGGCAGTTTATTTGCGTCCGTATAAAAATAATGCCCTTGAATGTTAGCGCCATTGTTATAAAAGACAAAATGCACGAATTGGCTACCGTTGCTTGACCGAAAATTTGCTGAATTCCAATCGTAGTTATAAAAGTTTATGGATACTGAATCGGGACGAGAAAACATTGAGAATGTGTCGCAACGCACCAGGATTGCGAATGTGTCCGATCCTACCTTAGTGACACTAAAAGTATCCAGTCCAAGTAAAGTATCTCGGACATTGGAAGGCTGAGAAGTCCAGACTTCATGCTTGACCCCGGCATAAACGCCTATCAGCTGATCGCGAAAGTCATAACGGGTAGCCAGATAGATAGAGTCTGCGCGATGTAGCGAGTCGATAGAATCCTGATACCGGTGATCGTTTATGACTGTGGGAGACGTTGTGGCCTTCTTACACCCCATCCCAGCGAGCAATAGTGCTACCGCAAGAGATAAAAAGAAAAGATGCCTGACAGAAGTTTTCATAACTGATCAATGGATTTTATGCCCGGAAAAATATTTCATAAAACCATAGGAAAAACCAGAACAGTTCATATCCGTCACGCAATAAATACTATCACGAGACACTTGTGCTTTGAAATACTTACAGGATTGATAGTCGGTAAAGTTGTAAAGATTATTTCCCGTACCGGTGAAAGTATATGGCTGTCCTAATATTTCCAGCTTATTGGTATCTGAGGCTGCCTTATACACAGTCACCGTATCAGGCCCCACTACCCCGGTGTATGTGTATGGAGTCCGTATAGTATCATAGTAGTCTATGACAGCATACCTACCCACCAGGCTATCGCGAAAGTCGAAGCGTGTAGCCAGGTAGATAGAATCAACACGGTGCACCGAATCTATGGAATCCTGATACCAGTGATCGTTTATGACTGTGGGAGACGTTGTAGCCTTCTTGCAGCCAAACCCGGCTATCAATAGTACGACCGCAAGAGATATACAGAGAAAATGTTTGAAAGAAGTTTTCATACTCAGCTCAAAAGATTTTATGACCGTAGTAAAAGTATCCGGTCACACTGTACGAATGCCCTGAGTATTGGGTCAGATGATACCAGTAGAGGCTATCGCGGTTATGATAAAAAATGGCACGGTCTACACCTAAAGAAGTGTACTCTATACCACTATCCGGCCACATGCCTCCGGACCGGACAAAGTCCTGTCCATCCAGTGTGATCGTATCACTGGCAGATACCTGAAAAGTATCAATGCCCAGTATGCTATCTGTGATCACAGCACCGGTATCAGGCCCACCGGGAGAGGCGGTACTGACTTTATTGTAATAGTGCGCCACCATAGCATAGCCTGCTATCACATTTGTATCGTGCACATGCGTGGTATCTACCGGGCTATTAGTAGTATGCTGTAGATGGCTTTCTTTTTTGCACGCCTGCCCGGCCAGGATCAGTGCCACGGCCCATGACAAGCAGAAAAGATGTTTCCAAAAATCCTTCATCACATAGATCATTCACTAAAGATAAATAAATCTGAATCAGAATTTTCAGGATGCTATGAATAATTCAGAATAAGCAGCCAACTCAAAATGTATTCTTCGGGTACTTCGTGTAAAACCCTTTGCATTCCCTTAAACCCTTTGCGCCTTTGCGTGAAATGCATTTACCCCTCAGAGGGCAATCCCTTACTCCGTAGGGACAGGTCGCGACCTGTCCCTACCAAGACACACAGCAAACAGCCACCCTCTAAATCTCTCCCGACTGCATTGGGATCTCCGACCTACAGGGAGACTTTAATACACTTAAAAGATCATGGCTCCCGGCTGTTAAAGCCTCCCTTTAGGGAGGTTTGGAGGGCCGGCTGTTCCAATCAAAAATCATAAATCATAAATCAAAAATCAACAATCAAATGAACCTCACCCCCGAAACCCTCGCCCAGTATTTCGCCGGCCGTCGCCGCAGCCCTGTCTATGACGCCACCGTGCAGATGTACCGCGCCCTCCGCCTCCACGCAGATGGCGAGAGCCCCGACAGCCTCATCTCAGACCGCCGGCCCAACGAATCCGACGAGGTGCAGGCCTACCGCATGAAGATCTGGGAGCCCATCACCCGCCAGACATTCAACCGTGTGCTCCAGAGCCTCGGCAAGATCCGCCGCAGCACAGACTGGTCCGTCAAATACAATAGTGATGTGACCCACCCGCGCATCGTGGCCGGCGAGCGCCTGGAGGACTACTGCGAGCGCGACTTCCCCTGCTACACCTCCGTCACTCACTGGGCCTTTAGCGTCATGCTCCGCGCCATGCTCACCGATGCCAACTGTGCCGTCCTCGTAGTCCCCCTAGATGGTGCCGCTACCGAGACCGACTACGTGCGCCCCTTCCCTATCATCTTTCATGCAGATCAGGTCATAGACCATGTGGAGCACCAGTACGCCATCCTCCGCGCCGCAGACCGCGAGGAGACCACCACCGGCACCGGCCGCAGCACGCAGACAGACCGCTACTACGTGGTCACGCCGGAGCACATCATCCCCTACATACAGCAGGCCGATGCCTGGATCCCGCAGAGCGAGCAGATCATAGCCCACGGCCTCGGCTACCTGCCCCTCATCCGTCCGCGTGGACAATATCTCAAGACCGTAGGCGGCCACAGCCTCTACGAGAGCCGCATCCACGCCATGCTGCCTAGTCTGAATGAAGCCGTGCGCGAATACTCAGACCTGCAGGCCGCCGTGGTCAGCCACCTCTTCCCGGAGCGCTGGGAGATGGCCACACAGGAGTGCGGCGAGTGCAAGGGTGTGGGCTATATCCCCAATCCGACCTTCAACGGCAAGGACAACAAGACAAAGCAGCTCGTCTGCCCCATCTGCCAGGGCCTCGGCGCCAAGGCCGCCTCTAGCCCCTACAAAAAGACCATCATCCGCCCCGCCAAGGTCAACCTCGGCGAGCAGCCCGTGCCTATCCCGCCCTTTGACTATGTCAAAAAGGACATCGAGACCATCCGCGTGATGGACGACCGCTGGGAGCGCCACCTCTACCGCGCCCTCTCGGCGGTCAATATGCAGTTCCTCGCGCAGACGCCACTCTCTATCAGTGGCGATGCCAAGCAGGTAGACCGCGACGAGCTGAACAACTTCGTCTACTCCGTGGCCGAGGACCTCATCCACACCATGGACCGCCTCTACGCCATCACGGCCGACTACCGCTACCGCACCCTCTACCCCGACCCGCGTGACCGCCGCGCCATGTTGCCCTATATCGCCGTGCCGCAGCAGTACGACCTGCTCGGTGCAGACTACTACGCCGCGCAGCTCACCCAGCTGCACGCCAGCGGCGCCACCGGCCCCGTGCTCAGGAGTGTAGAGCTGGAGTACATGAGCAGGCAGTTTTACGACAGGCCCGAGGTCGTGGCCCCCGTGCGCCTCGAGCTGCTGCTCGACCCCCTCAGCGGCATCTCCGACACCGACCGCGCCCTGCGTCTCACCAATGGCGGCATCTCCCGCACCGACTACATCCTCTCGTGCAACATCACCTCCCTCATCCGCCGCGCCCTCAGCACAGACCCCACCTTCGCCGACCGCAGCTACCAGGAGCAGATGGCCATCCTCAGGAGCTTTGTAGAACTATCCCCCACCGGCGGCAGCCCGGGGGTGGAGAAAAGCGGAAGCACATCAGCACCACCAGCCCAATCATAAATCATAAATCAACAATCAGAAATAATAAGGCCGTCCCCGCCGCGAGGCGCAGGCGGTCGGGCTCTCCGCTCCTAGTCCTCGCTATCGCTCCTAGTCCTCGCTATCGCTCCGGGCTATCCGCTGCGATCCCTGACGCAAAACAGCCGGTCCCTTTTGGGGGCCGGCTGTTTTTTTATCTTCTAACACTATTTAATCTACATCAGAATCATCATCCTCGTTCTCATCTTGGTCAGATAGAAATTCTTCATACCACTCAACAAAATCTGGGCAAGCTACCTGTATTTTCTTTCTTTCAACATTTTCCTTAAACAATTCAACCTCTTCAAACCAATAAACATCGTCCTCATGATCATTAACATAACCGTAAGACACATCCAAAATATTCTCGGCTAGTTCTTCAATTTTCGAAGTATTAACTTCAAAAACTACTTCACCTTGCTCATCCGGTGATATTGAATCATAATCAAAAAAACTCGCTCCCATACTCAATTTCTGCCCTGCACAAGCCAAATGGATATATTCTACTGCAATATCATTAGAATCGCTAAAAAAGCGTTTTGTCCCCTTGGAGATTGCAATTTGAAATGGCTGCTCGCCATCTCCATTCAATAGTTTTATAATATCATCCTTTGATAGTCCCTTTACGTCTTCTATATCTATCATAAATCAAAAATTTTCTTTAAAAACTTGTTATCCCAATTCTGGAAACATGGTTAGCATATCTATTACCGATCTGATCCATCATTTCCTTTCTAAAAAGGAAAAGAGGTTTTCCTAATCGCTTATCTGTGGCTAGAGCTCCAAAAACGTAATTAAGATTAACCCAAATTTCAAACTCTTTCCCTTCTATAAAGAAAATACCAACCTTCATTGAGGAATCAGAATGTTGTTTGTTTAATAGACCATCATTAATAGGATCTACTCTAACTCCATAAAGGTATTTGTTTAGTCTATCCCGATTTTGTTGATAATCGCATGCAGCGCTGATTTCAATAACAACTAAATCAGAACCTTCTATCAACCTTTTTATACTCTTCTCACTTTCCTCTTTAACACCTGCTTTAAAATCTTTATTAAAAGGGATAAAAGATTTAACCCAATTATCATAAGTCAAGTTAAAAGTATCTTGTATTACCCTTGCTCCCTTTTTCATTTTTAAAACTACACCCCGGGCATCAGATTTCAGGCCAGTATTATCTATATGAAAAATTGTATTCAGCTGGCTTCTTTTAAAACCTTCCGGAGGAGCAATTTCACTCGCCTTTTGCGATGATGTCAATAGCACCAATTGTTCCTTCCAAGTCCCATTATTTTTCTTCGAAGACAGTATCTCATGACTCAAAACAGGAACTAAAGCCTCATAAATCGCCTTATCCGGATTTTCCTTCGCATGGTTATAACCCAAACTTTGAATTGCCACTTTAGAAAAAACCTTCTCAAAATTTTCATTAAAACTATCCGATTCTCCCCATGTGTCTGAGCTCGGAACTATGTTGTATAACCTATTTATAGTTTTTGCTGCCGCAACAGTTGCAGCGTTTTCAAATGAAAAAAGAGCTTTAATGGTTTTTGCTCCTAATATTGATTTTAGTTTTTTCGGTAAGCGTACTAAATCTTGCTCAGTATTAATGAATTCATCTTTATCTATAAATTTAACCACAAAAGGTTTAGGACAATCTGGGACCCGGTCAGTAATGTGTTTTTTGATACTGCTTACTTCGTCAGGGTTAGAAGTCCAAAAAATTAGTGCGAAGGGGCCATTATCTTTGCTGATATAACTCTGTATAGCATTTGCGAGATCATTCATTCTTTGATTGTCACTACCACCACCACTAGGATTTAGTCTAATATCAAAAAAAGCAATTCGGACTCCCGTTAAAGGTTTATCAAAGAGGCTATTGTATTTATAGCACTTACATCCGATGCCCAACTCATAAAATGGTTTACTTAGTATAGACAGATGTTCAGGATTATCATCAACTATAATAATTTTGTTCTGAGGTTCAAGCATGATTATTATTTAGGAAAAACTAAAACAATTACTGCGCCTTTATAAGGCTTGGGAAGGTCAACCTCGCTACTATCTGGGAACAGAAGTTTACCACCCACCATTTCCATCACCATATTAACAAAGTATAATCCTAACCCCATTCCTCCAGGGCGGGTAGTTCTGTATGGAAGAATCAAGTCCTCCGGCTCTAAAGTAAATCCATAACCATTATCCGCAATTACTATTGCCGGACCACCAAAATTCTGCTTATCGGAACCGATGAAAATAGCTGGCTTGTAAGATTCGTCCTCTAGCTCCTTCTTGTTTGAAACCCAATAGATAGCATTATCTATTATGTTTGACAGTGCGCTTATCAATAAATTACCAGGTCCCTTTATCGTAAAATCATCGTTCTCGCCGGTTATCAACGGACAAGAAAATATTACATTATGATATCCGAAGCGGGGGGCATTTAACTGCCGAGCTCTCTCAACTAATTTGCTTGCTTGAATTACAACATTTTGATTCTGCCTTAGAATAGGTGAAAAATTCTCCAGCAACTCAATGAGATTTTTCACTCTCTGTCTGACATTATCCACATTAACGTTACCCTTCAAATCCGCATTAATGAATTTTATTTCCCTATCAACCTCGTGAAAAACCAAACCAAGGTTAATTCCTGTCATACCGGAATTAAGCATGACATCGCGCATATCATTGTAATCTTTTTCAACACGCTTCAATATAGGACTCAATTCTTTATCTAGGTCCTTGGATTTCACTTTTTCAAGTAGCTGAGACATTGTTTCCGGCAAACCAACTTTTGTTGGTTTTAACCCTTCTAGATAGTCCCTCAATTTCTCTCGATCCTTTATAGCAACATCCTCAAACAAGCCGAAGATTTGTCTACAGATATTTTGGAATTTTTTATACGTTACATTTTCATCAAAGCCTTCTCGATTCGTCTTTTCTTTAAGATTTTGCGCACTTCCCTCCTGAGTTATTTCTACGGAACCGATGACTGTATTTTTACTAAAATGCTCTCCGAGTCGCTGTATTCTGCTTAGATCCAGTCCCAGCCAATCATCATTAATTTCCCCATAATTATATACCCGTATTCCATCTCGAAATATTTTAACACCACAATTTTCTTTAATAAAAGACTTGATAACTTGCGTCTGTCCGAAGTTCTTGAGAATAACGGATAAAAGATTGAAAACATAAAATCGACCAGTAATTTCTCCTATACCATCCAAGTCTTCATTTCTGAGATGCTTTTGATCCTTTTCATACAATCCTTCATCTTTTTTTGCGATAATATTAAAAGCATTAAAAGTTCTATCTGTAGAAGATTTATCAGGATGGTCAAGTTCATTTTTTTTGATACCGAAGCTGGAAGGTGCCTTAAATTTATAATTCCACGATAGATTTGCGAAATCACTCTTTTCATCCTTCTTAAGAGTAAACTCAAAATAGTATATATGATCATTAAGTATCTGATCAACATTCTTCACTTCGTTGACCCATCCCTGATATTTTCCGGCATCTATTTGAACCTCAAAATCACCCTTAATCTGTTTAAAAGGACTTTTGATAGAGTTTACCTTTTTAGCTAGTTCCTTTAAGTCTCTTTTTTCCCACTCCTTTTTATTTAGCCCAGAAATGATTACTCGGGTTCCTTTGTCCTTCTTGAAAGAAACATCTTTTACTTCTTCAATATTTACTTCCGCATCATTCAAATACTCATATTCATCAATGAGATTTTGCCAGTTCAAATTTAAGCGGTAAGCTTTTTTTGCGCCTTCTTGTTTCGTTTCGAGTGTGATTTCTTCACCAAGTTTATGCACGGCCAATCTACCCACACCTTTTTCTCCAAGGGAAATTCGCTTCCACTTCTTACTAACCTTTCTATTTTTCCCACGCTTAAAATCTGTGCCAATTTCTAACCAGACATCTCGTAGAGTATCCAAACTCATTCCGGCTCCATCATCTTCAATAATAATTGATTGTTGAGGAGTATTTAATTCACTAAAAGTAATTTTAACTTCTTCCGCATCAGCATCATAAGAATTCTTAACCAGTTCGAAAATTGCCAAACTATCACTCCCAATAAGCTCATCCCCTAATAAGCTTAAGATGTGGCTATTGGCTTTGAATTTATGCTTTGGCATTATTAGATATTCTTTAGGATCGAATTAGCAATTTTTTCTGCCATCAAAGGTGGTACAGCATTGCCAATTTGCTTGAAGGCCGCACTCCTTCCGCCCTCAAAGTAAAAATTATCTGGAAAAGATTGAATTCTTGCGGCCTCTCTGACCGATAATGACCTTAAAATACCCTTTTTAGGGTATATAAAATAGTGGCCATCTTTAGCCAGGTGCGCCACTACGGTGTGAGAGCGGATAGGATCAACCACTTTGTACCGGTCCAGAAAAGCCTCTGTGTTCTTATGAGTACGGAGACGCGCTGGCAGATCATTATATTTTAAACGCTCTCCTTGGTCGAGCCATTTATTGATCGCGATCTCGTATATCTCCAGATCACGTTCATTATGGCCGCGAGTGATGTGCTGCGTTACAAAGTCCACTCCATTGCGCAGGTCGTTTGCCATGAGATAATCATTTGTCTTCTTGCGATACTTCTGCGGCTTAGTATCAGAGTAACCCTGTCGAATGATTGGCAAATCCTCAAACAAATCTTTCCCTACAGTAAAGCTATCGTTATTGATCAACTCAATTTCAGGGAACTCAAAATCCGCCTTACCTCGGATACCGATAATGATCACACGCTTTCTATGTTGAAGCACACCATGGTCAGAGGCGTGCAGCAGTTTGTACTGGATGCGATATCCGCAATCCGCAAAGAATTTTTCTATATCATGTATCAATGCACCGCCACTGGCAGACAGCAATCCTTGTACATTCTCAAAAACGAAAACCTTCGGTTTAAAGTGTGTCAGAAACGTGCCGTATAAGCGATACAAGTGATAGCGTTCATCATTCTCTACATTAGTCTTGCCCATCCTGGATCTTCCGATCAATGAATAAGCCTGACAAGGAGGGCCACCGAGAAGAACTGAGATCTTTTTACCATCACGCAATGCGTCAATCCGTTTAAAGAGGTCATCGATATTATCATCAGTGATCTTCTCTTGTATCACACTATTCAGCAAATGCTCAGGTAGCGCACTATATAGCTTTTCACGGGATATCTCCTGACGCAGATATGAGTGATAGAGTTCAGGATTGTTTTCCTTGAGATAGTGATATGCTACGCGGGTGCGGATGGTGTAACAGGCGCTTTCATCCATTTCCACATGGACTACAGGTTTAAAACCTTCACGAAGGAAACCTTCGCTCAAACCGGATACTCCGGCGAATATGTCTATATAATTCATAACCAATAACTTTTAAAGAATGAGCCACGTTATTGGTGGTTAAAATTGCCTGGAATTTTTCGATAAATTAAAGCATTTATCCAGGCGTTTGGTGTGGAAAAGGCAATTGGGGATACTATGCATCATAATAGGTTCAATTTTATAAGTACAAAAATACGTCTAATGATTGGCTCAACCTAAGTATTGGCGAGGGAATTATGCACTTTATGAAATTCTTTAATCACACAAAAAATGTTGCCTATTAGTCACGGTGATTTACTAGACACTTAGAGCTTTTTGAGCAGGTTCTTCAGTGTTTTCTCGACCACCTGCGGCTTTAGCTCACATTCCCAGATAGTGAGGATGCGCCAGCCTTCTTTGCGGAGAGCGAGGCTGTGTTTCTGATCGTTAGCGGTATTCCGCCCTATCTTTTCCAGCCACCAGTCAGTGCGGGTCTTGGGTACCACGTAGTAGCGGCAGCCCTCATGGCCATGCCAGAAGCAGCCATGTATGAAGATGACAGTCTTGTACTTTGGGAGGACGATATCGGGTCGGCCAGGCAGGCTGCGGTCATGCAGTTTGTAGCGATAGCCGTGAGCATGGAGATAGCGGCGCACGAGCATTTCGGGCTTGGTATCCTTGCCCTTGATCTGGCTCATATTGTAGCTCCGCGTAGCCTTATCATGCACATCTGCCATGATGCTAAGATAGCAGATTCTATGCCGCACCTCCTCACCACCGCGCCTCCACCGCCTCTATCTCATGCCAGCCGTGGTGGCGGTCCCACCAGGTAGAGGGGCGGGTGTGGGCGATCTTGACAGCGTAATCGTAGTCCAGTATCTGTATGTAGCAGGTATCTCCCCCCAGGTCCGTAGGCACCCGCGCACGAAAGCTATCTATAAAAGCCCTGTCATCCACCACAAAGGTGAACTCCTCCAGCCCCTGTGCCACGATCTCCAGTGTAGGATCATCATCGCCATGCTGTCGCAGTGAGGGATAGTGCCGCGTCACCAGTGTGAGCGGATGAGTCGGGCCACCTTTGTGCGGATAGAGCGCGAGATACACACAGCTACCGGCTACAAAGATCAGTATACCAAACCCAAAGAACCGAAGTGTATCCCACACCCACCCCAGAAACCCACGCGATGGCTTAGGTATTATAGTATACCCCTGCTCCAGCAGATAGTCGTAGGCCTGGTCTGAGCGGTCATACACCGTGTAGCTGCCCTCCGGCCATATCAGTACCACCCCGCTGCGGTCGTTCTCATCGTCCAGATCCTCGTGCCAGCCGGTCATATCACGCAGGTAGAGTATACGGGTAGCACCACGTCTGGTGCGTATCTCCAGCCGGTCAGCGTACAGGGTGAGCTGGTCAGACCGCTGGTCATGCAGCCATCCTGCACCCAGCAGCAGACACACGATCAAAACGCCTATCAGCACGTTATGAACCTGAAAATATCTGTCAGTACTGACGCCGAGCGTGTAGATCACCTCCGTGAGGACCGCGACAGACAGGATGATTATCAATAGTACGCCCGCAGTTGTCCCCCTGGCCGGCGCTACGATAGGCTTGTCTTCATCCATACGGCAAAGATAGCGCTTCTACTGCTTAGTGCATGTTAGGAAGCCTTCGTAGTTTCCCCGCCATCACCCACAGCACCCCTTATCAGCGCTCCATCAGTTTATATAATACAAAATACGTTTATCCCTGACCATCAGCTCCACCCATACCCCTCTATAGTCGGAAAACTTGCCTCCCAGCACCGCCCCCTTTCCCCTCGTCTTCTGTCCTTCACATCCCTCTTCATCGGAAAAACTTGCTCCGCAGGACCAGTCCCTTTAGCCCCTCGTCCTTCGTCCCCCGCACCCGCTCACTCAGTCGGAAAACTTGCCTCCTCTACCCCTTCATCCGCGCCTCTATCTCCCCGCGCAGGCCCATCGTGTGGTCATAGCCCGCCCTATAGATCTCCTCTATCCTCCTCACGTCAAACATGCCAAAGCGCGTCATGGCCGGTGGCTGTATCTGTATATGGCAGGTGGCCAGCCGCGCCTGTATGCCGGCGTCTATGGCCATATGGTAGGCGCGGTCTATCAGCTGGTTCTTGCCCAGCACCTGTGTGATGGTCGTGTCTATCGAGTTGCAGTGGCTGCCTATGAGCAGGTCGCACTCGGGGAGCAGCACCTCGGTGGGCAGGTTATTCAGTATACCCCCGTCGTGGAGGTAGCGGCCGTCCACCACCTGCGTCTTGAAGATCACCGGCACGCAGGCCGTGGCCAGCAGGATAGGTGCCAGCGGGCCGGTGTGGTAGTACAGCAGCTCGTGGCGCACGATGTCCGTAGCCGTGACATACAGCGGCACCCCCAGCCCCTCAAAGCTATTGTGCGGGATATGCGTCCTGATCGTCTTGGCAAAGCCATCCATATCCATCAGCCCCTCCCCCAGCAGCGAAAGGTGAAACGGGTTGAAGAGGCCGATGCCCAGTTCGCCCGCTATGCGCAGGATCTCCGCCGGGCTATACCCCTCTGCATAGAAGGCGCCCACCAGCGCACCCGCGCTGCTGCCGCTCAGTACCTGTGGCCGGATGCCTATCTCGTGCAGCGCCTGTATCACGCCCAGGTGCATAGCGCCCCGCGCGCCACCGCCGGAGAGTGTGAGTCCTATCTTCACTTTCGTGGTATTAAGTAGTTAGTAGTAAGTATTAAGACGGGTACGAAGATAAGGTATTGGGTGAGGTGTCGTCAAGTCGACAGTCCGCTGTCCACAGTCAACGAATAGACGTTATGAGCAGCGTCTCGTGGACCGTGGTCTGTGGTCCGTGGTCCTTCTGTACTACTCTTTCACAAACCTCCCCGTCACGCGGCTATCGCCACTTGTGATGGTCACATGGTATACACCTGCGGCCATAGCAGCGATGTTTTCACCGAAGGTGCTGGTGCCTGATGCCAGCGTCATGTCATGATCTATGACCGCCGCACCGAGCGCATCTGTGATGGTGATATGCGCCGCTGCTGCGGCTGCACTGCTCAGGCGTACCATCAGCATATCGCGGGCAGGTACAGGATAGAGCGAGAGCGTGCTGAGTGCTTTCACGTCAGTGATGCCCGTAGCATAGGCTGCCACCTGTTGTATCGTAGTATCTGCGCAGCTACCGTTGGTCTCTATGAGCTGTACGGTGTAGGTGCCGGAGGCGGCATAGGTGTGTACAGGGCTCTGATCTGTAGAGGTACTACCATCGCCAAAGCTCCACTGATAGGTCACACCCGTAGTCGTAGCCGGCGCAAAGCTCACAGACAGATTGCTATTCTGCGCGGTGAAGCTGGAGCTGCCATTCAGCACAGTGACCGTCACAGGCACGCGCGCACTGCGGCATGCCGGTGCCTGCAGCTGCCAGTTGTAGAAGAAGTAGTAATAAGCCGCACCAGCATCAGAGCCCGTGATCACCACCGCGCTGTCTGCAGAGTAGTATGGATACTGAGCACCGCTCTGGTTGCGGTAGAGGTTTACGCTGCCGCTGGCATTCAGCATCAGGTTGTCCTGCACGGGCAGGTCCCAGTTTAGCATCACGGTGCTGTGGCCGGTAGGGATACTGATGGTAGCGCTGTCCAGCACATCGCCATAGCTATCCATCAGGCGTAGGGTGCGGATACCCGCGCCCTGTGCATAGACATCTACAGAGACCAGTGTCTGCGGCTTCTTGCAGTCAAAGACCTCCGAGTGCCCGTTCGTACTGCCAAAGTTGCCACCGGAGCCGAAGCCATTGGTAGCCGGGCCTACCTGCTGCGTAGCGCCCGGTATGGCAGCCTCGAGGTACCAGGTAGTAGTGCCCTGCATCTGTGGCGTAGTGTAGCTGGCACCGGTAGCGATAGCCGTGGTGCTCGTAGCATCATCATACCAGCCCAGCTGTGCGCCACCGGCTGCGGTAGCGGTGAGCGTAGTAGTAGCGCCGTGGCATACACTGGCACCCTGTGCCGATGGTGAGAGGTCTGATACGGTGATATAGCCCGTGCGGATCACAGAGTCCACACCGCAGCTGCCCGTGGCCACCAGCCGCACAGGATAGGTGCCGTAGGCCGCATAGCTATGCACAGGGTCCTGGTCGGTACTCGTAGCACCATCGCCAAAGCTCCACACATAGGTAGAGGCATACTGGCTGGTATTGGTAAACTGTACCTGGGCCGGTGTACTGCACACATGCGCCACCGGCGCGTCAAAGTCTGCCGTGATGCCCGGCGCTACAGAGATCAGCACCGAGTAGCGCACCTGTACGCCTGCGCTATCGCCGGTCACTATATAGTTAGTAGACGCGGCGGGGGCGGCCATGGTCACAGCGCAGGTAGGGCAGCTGAGGCCCGTAGTGGGCGACCATGAGTAGGTAGCGCTCGTAGGGCCCGTAGCGGTGAGTAGCGTAGAGTCGCCGTGGCACACCATAGGGCTGGCCGCCGAGGCCAGTACCTGAAACGGCGGCGGAGGCTGTATGCCTATCAACGCCCCCTCATTAGTACTAAAGTTGAGGCCCGTAGGCGTCAGGCTATTGAGCGCAAAGTAGCCATTGTCCTGGCCGCTCCAGCCCCAGTTCATATGAAACAGGCCGTTGGCATCATAGCCATCGCACACCCATGCGTGGCCACCGGCGCTCAGGTCATCGCCCTCATAGATCAGCGGGCGGCCGGCATCTAGGTCACCCTTGATCAGCTGGGTCCACTGCGCAGCCGTATAGTCTGCCTCCAGCAGTCCGTGCATCGTAGTCGTATCGTAGCCAAAGTAGTTTCTGAGTGCATACTCTGAGCATGGCTCCGTAGGGCCGCCCGCCTCCTGCTGTATCACCCAGGCGCCGCTGCCGCCCTGGGCATCGGTGCCATAGTCCATAGCCACACCCACACCGCAGTGGTACATCAGCTGGGCTATATTGGCATTGGCGCTATTGATAGAGTTTGGCATACTGGCCCAGAGATAGGTAGCGGCGGCGAAGTTGATCGTGTACCGTCCATAGTCTGCAGAGAAGCCCGCCGCGATGCTATCTACATAGCTGAAGCTGCCCGAGCCATGTGCAGGGTAGCTCCAGTGGCGCATGACCTGCGCCATGGCTGTGGCCACACAGCCCGTCACGGCGCGCTGGCCGCTCGGTGCGTAGACGGGGCACATCGCATTGTAGTATGGCTCCTGGTCCCAGGCGGTGGTGCAGAGTGGCGCCACTGCGGCGCGGCTACCGGTGCCGGTGGGGCCCTGGCGCAGGCGCGCCCACTGCGCGGCGGTCTGCGGGCGTGCAGGCAGGCCGCTGAGTAAACCCTCATGGATATGTTTGGCAGCGTGGTCCATCCAGTTCACGAGGCCAGTATGGGTATAGCCCATGGTCCAGTCGCTCTCGGCAGAGTAGCCTATCACCGGCTGTATCACATCATCTCCCGCCACGATCACAAAGCCGTGCGGAGCCACATTATAGACATAGTAGTCTACGGTGCCATCGGCCTCGGTGCGCACCAGCGCCACAGAGGCGGTAGTAGCCGCAGGGCTCACACTGCCCTTGTAAAAATTGAGCGCTACAGTAGCAGCCTGCTGCTGCGATACGGTAGCCGCCATGAGCGGCGCCAGGCCGAGTGCCATGCCGGACACGAGGAGTAGTATCTTCTTCATTTTTTCGGTAAACGGGATTACTACTACAATGATAACCAAAGGAAATGTTAAAAGGGGAACTGGGGCGATGGGCAGCCATCGGAGCTAAATCATGCGGCTGTTTATCCCCCGCTGGCGGGGGGCCAGGGGGCGGATGCGCATATGCTAAAGGTAAGGCTAAGAAACGTTACACTTTGCCTATGAGCTCTGGTGGCATGCCATCACCACGGCCATGACAATTTTTAAATTTCTTGCCGCTACCGCAAAAGCAGGGGTCATTACGGCCTATTTTAGTATCAGCGCGTTTCACAGGTATTCTTGAGATTATCTGTTTTAAGTCATTTTCCCATGCCTTTACAACTGGATGATGATGACCAAATGAATGAGAAAGTTTATTGATTCCAAGTCGTAGATATTCCTGTGCCTGAACGTACTTCTTCTTGTTCGCGAAAATCACAGCTAATTTGGAATAAGTATATGCTAAATCAGGATGATTAGCGCTTAATATACGTTGCTGAATTGCTAGAGCCTCCAGGCACAACTTTTCAGCTGTTTGAAAATCTTTCAAATCGTTATAAACCAATCCTAGATTTCCAATATTTATAGCATAATGATTAGTATCCGCCCCCCAAATCCTTTTCGATATCACCAAAGACTTATCAATAAATTTGAGAGCTAGAGAGTTTAATCCTAACCCCCTATAGGCGGCGGCCATAACACCATACAAGTTACCCAAAATAGGATTATTGCTATCATATCGTACCTCTCCCAATAATACTGCACGCTCAATGGATATTAAGGACTTTGTAAATTGATTTGATGAGTTATAAATTTTACTTCGAATAAAAAGCAAATCAATTTCTACAGTTACATCAAGGCCTTCATTTTGATAAAAAACATTGGTGGCTATCTCCAAATTACTTATAGCTTCCTGATAATTCCCAATCTCTAATAAATAGTTAGCCAAGTCCGAATAAAACGATATAAGCTCCGGGTCGCTTGCCGGGTACACTCGAGTAGCGATCGACAAGGACGTACGGGAATACTCCAGAGCAGCTTTAGGATCACCGTTTTTGTGATTGAGATTAGCTATAAACTTTAAGGAGTAAGCTAACTGAGTTGAGTATTCGCCATAAATACTTTTCTCAATTTCGAGAAGTTGTTCCGAGTATTGCTTCGCTAGATGCCAATTATCCAAAAAATCCAAAGCGAGTATGGAAGCTTCTAAATGTTTAGGGTCCTTTAAATCAAACTCACCCTTGTAAAGATTATATAGTTTGTCAAGTTCTTTTACAAAAGCGTAACTGCGATATGCATCGAGCAAGGGTATCACAATATCATTTAGAATCCGTTTCTTATCGTATCGCTTTTCTTCCGCCTCTTCCAATTGACGAGTCAGTAATTCAATCTTAACCTGAAGCTGTTGCGTATCTTCAGAATTAAGATATTTATCATCAAAGCGCTCCATAAAGAGCGGCTTAGTATTAAACTCCAGAATATCCTGAAACTCTACAATACCCTGCTGCTTGACGGTAAAGAGGTCTATAGCCTCATGGGTCATGCGTTTTACATTGTCCTCCGACAGCCAGATCAAGATCGGCATATTAAGGCCAAACAAAGCCTCTCTTTGAAAATTGAGATAGGTTAACGTGCCAGGATCATCGAATACGACGAGATCAAGGTTAGAGATGATGATACCTTTAGTATCTGGCTTAGCAGCGATCAGGTCGCTGAGCTGCTGCATGATGGACCGCTCTACGGGTTTATCTGTACCAATCTCCTTTATATCGAGAAAGACAACCTCCACGCCATCGAGGTTTTGAGAGAGTTCATCGTTGACTTCTTTGATGATGCGCTCGTCTTGAGCAGTGGCGATATTGTAAGTGCCCATACCTTGGGCCTGCTGGAAGAACCGGGTGAGTTTGCGGACATTCTCGAAGTACTGACCGCTGCGGCCAGTGGAAGCAGGCCCAGATAATGCGCCCAGATGATCCATGCTTATATTCTTCCTTTTTCTGTAAGAATGTCTTTGACCACCGGATGTACGTCAAACCACTGCGTATCATTATATCCCAGCACACAGAGATTCTGGCGCAGATCCAGGACCGCGCGTGTATTATTGGGCTCGTGCGTGGGATTCTTTACTACATCTACCAGCGCGGTGTAGTACTCCTCTACACTGACTATGACCTCATTGTCTATGATCTTGTCAGATATGTTTTTATAGTAATCCGATCGCAGCAGGTAGTATGCTTTCTGACTATCTGTCTGCCGTATCTTATCACCAAAATCTATTGCATTGTCCGCGGCATCACCTATCAGCTGAAAGAGATCCCGCAAACAACCTCCGCTGGTAAGGATCATTTTTTTGAGTACATCCGGAGTTTCAAACAGTGATAGCTCCATTCTATGCGCTACAATATCTGTCATCACCTGTATGCCGTCAGCATTTTCTGTACCATCGGCATTTCTCACTTTTATCATCGGCAGCTCATAGACCATATGAAACTGATTTTTGATATAGTTGAACTGATTGTGATAGAGCAGTGAGATAGGATATGTAAAGATGGTATGGACGTTAAGCTGTGTGATCTGCGGGCTATGATGATAAAACAGGTTCTCTGCTACCTCTAGCAGCAATTTATCAAGATCTTCTATGATGAATATGATACCTTTCTTATGCTTTTCATGAAGCTTATTCTTTACTTCAGTTATCAGCAGATTACAATTATCTATCAGTTGCGACAGCTTGGGCTCGACCTTTTGCTTTAGCTCTTCTTTGAGCGATTTGCTGGCTTTGGCAGCGAGCTTGAATTTTGAGAAAAACAGGGTAAGGAAATTGAGGTCCGTACCAGCTTCTGTATCTACACCTACATAGAGGTCGTTTATCTCACTCATCTCCTTGGTCACCCAGCTTTTTGCACTGCGCAGGTAACCCTCGTCTATATGTATGTCTTCTCTCTTTGCCAGCTTAAACAATTCATCCATGGCCACGAAGAAAATCTCGATATAATTAAGATCGTTAGGGTCTAGTTCTCTGAAAACTGAAAAGTTTATGATGAGATAACTACCCTGGAGTTCTTTCTGAAGTCTTGAAAGCTCTGTTGTCTTACCGCAGCCTCTGTATCCTGCAAAAAGGAAGTTCATATTTCCTTCTGGCTCCTCTTCTATCTTACGTTTAAGTTTGATAATGGGATCCTTGCCCCGCCCCTTGGTGGGATTGACGTAATACTCCCCTAATTCATTTATAGTCAAAGGGGTCTTCTTAAAATATCGGAAAACTTCGTCTAGCTTGGTTGCTTTCATCTTCACAATAATACAAAGCCTTTTTCACAATTTAGCCTTTGGTTTTATTCACCCAATAGTGATGTTTAGCAGTCGTGCAGACAAGTTTAGAATACCACGGCACTAAACACTCATACGAAGGAGCTGCGCTGGACGTCACAATTGCGCGTTATATCTCATCTTTAGCGTTAATAGGCTCCCCGCGTCAAGGATCGGAGCGGATAGCCCGCAGGGAGCGATAGCGACCGAGGACTAGCAGCGTAGAGCCCGCCCGGACGCCAGTATCAATAAATCTCAGGTAGCATCCTTACCCACCACCATTTGGCAAAACATTTGCTCTCCTACAGCGCTGCCCCATTTTGTGCAGTGGCCAGCTGCGGGGCCGGTGAACTTTCGCAGCGCTAATCAGTTTATATCTCATCATCTCAATCACAACCATGACACAACTCATCCTCAATAAGCAACTGGTACCCCGCGAGTTTAATAAGGTAGCCAGGCGCTATGATTTTGCCACATACCTGAGCCAGGGCTATCAGGAGGACCTGGACTACAGCGCCACGCTCATGGGCCTCACCGGCAGCGAGCAGGTGCTGGACCTCTGCTGCGGCACGGGCAAATCTACCCTGGCCTGCCTGCAGGTACTGCCACACGGGCACATCACCGGCGTGGACAACTCTGCCGGCATGCTGGACGTAGCCGATAGCAAGCTGCAGCCTGAGGTGGCCGAGGGCCGCGTCACACTCCTCCTGGGCGATGCCATGAAGCTTGACTTTCCCGATGCGAGTTTTGATGCCGTATTCATGGCCTATGGCCTGCGCAATATGCCCGACTACGGCCGTGCGCTGGAGGGTATCAGCCGCGTGCTGCGGCCCGGTGGTGTGCTGTGCATACACGACTACAGCCTGGCCCCCGGCTGGTGGACGCGCCTCTACTGGGCAGTGCTCGGCTATGGCTTCATCGTGCCCTTCTGCACGCTGCTATCGGGCAGTGCTGATATCTATCTCTACCTGATCAAAAGTGTGCTCACCTTCCCATCACCTCAGAGTATAGAGCGGCTCTGTACCGAGCATGGCTTCACCACCGCCACTACACACCGCCACCGTAGCTGGCGCAGGCCCATCCTGCATACCATCGTGGCGCGCAAGGGGTGAGCTGAGTTATTTAGCATACTGCTCCTTATAATCCATGTAGTTTCAAAAATTTTACCTCAAAATTTGCGCAACTAAAAAGTTGCACATATATTTGCAACTGATCGGTGGCGCATATCACCGCAGTAGAAATGAGACGAGACATCTTTCAGGCCATAGCAGATCCTACGCGGCGTGCCATCATAGCGCTCATAGCCACACAGGCCATGACACCCAATGCCATCGCTGAGAACTTTGACATGACGCGACAGGCCGTGTCAAAGCACCTGGGCATACTGGTAGAGTGTGAGATGGTGCGGCAGGAGCCTCAGGGCCGCGAGATATACTACTTCCTCGAGATCGAAAAGCTGCAGGAGATAGACCAGTGGATCAGCCAGTACCGCCAGCTCTGGCAGCAGCGCTTCACCGAGCTGGACGGCCTTCTTCTCTCCATGAAAAAACACAAAAAATGAATAACCTCTTTTTCGACTTTACCGTAGACAAGGCCGCCAGGAAGGTCTATATCCAGCGCGAGTTTGCTGCCGAGCTGCCACTCGTGTGGCGGGCCTTTACCACGGCGGATCTGCTGGACAGGTGGATAGCTCCGGCACCTGCCGCGGCTAGGACGAAGTATATGAACTTTGAGGTAGGTGGTGCGCGGCTATACGCTATGATCCTGCCCGGTGGCGAGGAGCGCTGGGCCATACAGCGCTACACCTCTATCACACCTATGACAAACTTCCAGTACTACAATGCCTTTTGCGATGCTGATGGCAACCCTGAGCCTGCAGGCTCCGAGTGGGACCACACCTTCTCAGAGCAGGACGGCATCACCACCGTGCGCATCACCATCTACAATGAATCATACGAGCGCATGGAGCGCATACTGGAGGGTTTCAGACTCGGATTCACCGCCAGCCTGGTCAATCTGGATGGGCTGCTGGCATCGGAGCAGCAATAGTGCTGAAAGCGAAGAAAGTGTAGATTTGCCTCCGTGCTATACACATGATGAAACGTACCTCCGTGAAAACCCTCCTCCTCTCCTACCTGCTGCTGCTCACTGCCGCTGCGGCAGCACAGTCACTACCCTTCTCCCGGATACCCAGTGCGCCCATACGCTTTACCCGCCTGCGTGGCAATCCCAATGTACTGGAGGGCCGCCGCATCCATGTCACCTTTGTCACTGACACGGCTGTCACGGCGCACTACGGCCGGTGGGATACACTCGTGGCGCCAGGATATGAGCGCCTATTCACACAGCGGTTTAATAAGCTGGCTACGGACCATCACATCATCATGCAGACGGATACTGCCGGAGCTACCTACCAGCTCACCGTGACCACGCAGCGGCTCGACAGGGGCTTTGACGAGGGCATCGTATCGCGCGCCGCGCTCATAGATGTGCTCATGGACTTTCGCAATGAGCAGGGCCGCACCGTAGCCCTGCTGCAGTTGGAGCACATACCCGGCCAGGTCTTCGGCTTTGATAATGAATTTACCCCCATGCGCATAGCCCAGTGCTATGACAAGCTGGCCGTCGTGCTATACAACAGGATCCTCGATTTCTTTCCCGAAAAAGGCGCTGCAGAGGAGGACAGGTGAGCAGGTAGTATGACCTTATTGATTAGATACAGACTTAAAAACACATAGAGATAACCATACATTATCTTTGAAAGAAATTGGAACGACAAGGTGATAGTTACGCCTTGCTGTTCGGGATTTACAATCCCGAATTCACAGAGCCGCGGATTTTAAATCCACGGATAAGATACTTGCAGATTGCAAATCCGAAAGAGCAGGCAACTTGAACTAATCCTGCTGTTCCAAGCTACGCTCCGCTGAACTTGGAACAGTAGGGGGATGGTGCGGAATCCTCCTTGGGGATGATTACTAGGAAAAGATGTGTTTATTCAATCCTATTGATAACGGTGAAGGATCGATCTGCGCCATCTATCTCTCCTACTATCCATGAAGTTCCCTCGCCAACAAAAGGGCAATCGACATTAATTTTCTGACCATTGAAATCAATACTTACATGGCCCTCACTATCCTTCAGGTTGTTCTCTCCGCTGAAATTATGTACGAGTATCCTATATTTAGTAGGCAGCCATTTAGAGATCACTATAGTTTCAGGACCATGTCCGGAAGTAACGTCATTGAGCAATTCGGCCCATGGCGACTCATCAAGAGTACCCCTTTGACTATATGAAATTGTGAACTCTGGGTCACTAGCTATAGCAAGCTTCAAATCCAAATCCCGTGGCTGAGCCCCCCATCTCAATTGTATCTCACCGGTGCCAGAATCCGGATCAACAGGAAGTGTAGCATTTGATACTATCTTGTACTTTTTGAGTGAATCTTGTATTTCGGATCTAAATGTTTGAATGGCATCTGGCCGACCGGGGTGCATATGCCCTATTATCCTCAATCTGTCTTTAACTATTGTGAGAGAACTATCTGAAAGCAAAGCAGGACTAGCGGGACCATAGTTCACTAAAATAATAACAGCTTGAGGGCGCCCATTAGCATAATCAAGTAGTGCTGCGATAAAGCTTGCTTTGCTCTGTTTCTTATACTGTTTGCACTCCACTACCGTGACGGCTGATAGCGGGCTGGTGACTGGGTCTGCTACGATAGTATAATCTGGCTGAATATTAGCAGTACGAGTCTTTCCGACAGGATTGGCTAATGGAGAGCGTAGCTCTGCCCAAACATGTATGGTGGGATCGTAGGCAGTAGCATTAGTAGTAGCGAAATGAGTCCCGGAGAAAGCAAATTTTAAAGTATTTCCGGCGTGATGAATCCTGAGATCAGAATATCCGATAGCTTCGGCGATCTGAGTAGACACCCACATAGAGTAAAGTTCATGCCTTCGTCTCCATATAGGCAAATCCAAAAACTCTTCAATGATCTTTACTTTTTCTTTAACTATCTTTTGCGTAACAGGTAGGCTATCAAACACCTCATTTAGCCTGCGAACTATGTCAGCAGGGCCTGGTGACGTGACCTTATTTATTTGGGGACGTAAGCTTTCTAAAGTGTTTTTTACATGAAAATCCGGAGATTGAATCAACTCTAAGTATCCCAATATTCCAGATACTATTGAACCAGCCCAATTATCTGTTTCTACTATTTTGACCACCTCTATATCCCAGAGTAGCTTGTCTGTGGGAATATTGTCCGTAGGAGTATTAAACTTGATCCTCTGAGGGCTGATGGCAGATGCTGCGGCAACAAATGATCTAACAACCCTCCACACCTTTTCTATAGGTTCCCGAAGTTTAGTATCGCTAATAAAAGGAACTGCAGGCAACTCTTCTGGCCAATGTCCATTGTAATAAACTTCCAGCCACTTTACCACATCTTGCCGTTGACTCCTCCCAAGCCTCCAATCGCTAAAAACCCCATTCAATTGCCAAAGGGTATTAACATTCCAGTTTGGGACCGCAAAAGTACTTTTGGCCTCTTCCCACTTCTCTTTCCAATTTTTAAATTCCTCAAATTTGAATGTCAACGGAGCGGCATTCTCATTACCAAAATCAAAAGATATTTCAAGGTTTTCGCCACCATGCTTTACCCCTATCTGCTGAAACATTTTTAATAGATCACCCATCATCATGGCATAAGGCTCTACTGCACTAAAAAAGGCGCATAAAAAATCTTCTATCGCTATTTGATCATTGTCAAGCGCGTGCTGAAACTCTTTTTGAGAAGAAAAGTTAAGCCCCTTGACGAGAGCCTGTATGATTGGTTTGTCATAAGCATCGTCTGTAGCTTTTAGACCTCCCTTTTCCTGGACCTGTTTCCAGAATTCTTTTGATGTTTCTATCATAGGTTATTATTGAAGAGTTTAGTGGCAATTGTTATTAAAAAGAGAATAACAATATATAAATATCTTACCAACTGGATTATCTGTTTCGCGGTCGTCGGTGTTTAGCGCAGAGCCACCAACGACAGTGTCACTACTCCCTTCCTTCGTTCTTGCATTTCTATGTGACCTATGTGTTCGATGTGGTTCACAATGTTTTTAGGATTTGCATTTTCCTATGTCTCTATGTTTCTATGCGGCAAAAAATGCATTCCCCTCTCCGTCTCCGCGTCCCCGCTTACCGGCAGGCAGGTCCGCGGTAAAAAAGGCTGTTCCTCATCGTCTAGTGTCTAAAGTCTATTGTCTCCCCACATTTCGCCGTTCCTTGAAAACCCCTTGCACCGCCTGATCTTTTTGCTTCCCTTCGCCGGTACAATAGCTACCCACATGAGCATCGCCAAGTTCCTCGAAAAGAAAGTGACCAAGCACCTCCCCTCTCTGGCCCGCGCCGTGCAGCGCACCATGACGGATGACAAGAAGATCAACCTCGTCAAAAACGAGATGCGCAATAACCCCGACTTCCTCCAGTCCTTCTTCCCATATAGAGACCAGTATGCAGTGCACAGCCGCATGCCAGATAGCTCCACCCCGCGCGAGGAGGTACTGCGCCAGATACGCGAGATGCACACCACCGAGAGTGCCCACTGGGAGAGCGGCCGCATATCAGGCTCCTTCTACCACGGAGATCAGGATCACTACGATTTTCTCAATGAAGCCTTTGGCTACTACTCACAGGTCAATAGCCTGCAGCGCGACTTCTGCCCCTCTATGACCAAGTATGAGGGCGAGATCCTGGCCATGACACTCGATATCTTCAATGGCGCCGCAGTATCAGAGCGCCACCCTGAGCTGCGCGCCTGCGGCTCCCTCACCACCGGCGGGACAGACAGCATCTACCAGGCTATCTACGTCCACCGCGAGTGGGGCCTGCAGCAGAAAAACATCACTCAGCCCGAGGTCATCATCCCCGCCTCGGCCCATGCGGCATTCTTCAAGTCTGCCCACTATCTCAATGTGAAAATCGTGACCGCAGACCTGGACGACAACTACCAGGCAGACGTAGCCGACATAGCGCGCAAGATCACGCCAAACACCATCCTCATCATCAGCTCTGCGGGCAACTATGGCCACGGCATCATAGACCCGATAGACCGGCTCTCTGACCTCGCCGTGAAGCACAATATCGGCCTGCACGTAGACGCCTGCCTCGGCGGCTTCATACTGGCCTGGGCAGAGCCGCTCGGTGTGCCGTGCCCGGTGTTTGACTTCCGCCTGCCGGGTGTGACCACCATCAGCGCCGATACGCACAAGTACGGCTACTCGCTGAAGGGGACCTCCACCATCCTCTTTGCCAATGAGGAGCTGCGCCGCTACCAGTACTACGCGCAGCCCGACTGGATGGGCGGCGCCTACATCTCTACGGGGTATAACGGCAGCAAGTCCGGCGGCCTCTTTGCCGCTACCTGGGCCGCCATGGTACACTACGGCCGCGAGGGCTATATGAAAAGAGCAAAGCAGATCTTCGCCGTGAATGACCGCATGAAGCAGATCGTCCGCAGCATACCGGAGCTAAAACTATTTGGAGACTCTCTCTTCATCACCGCCATTGGGTCTGACAGGTTCAATATCTACCACGTCAATGACTACCTCAAAACCAAAGGCTGGCGCATGAATGGCCAGCAGCATCCTAACGGTATCCACTTCTGCATCACCGGTCCGCAGATCACGCACCCTGACATCTGCAGCGACTTTGAGCGGGATCTGAAGGCTGCCGTAGCCTACGCACTCGAGCAGAAGGGCGCCCCCAAGACCGCCGGCATGTACGGCGGCGCAGGCCGCGAGATAGACTCATCTATGTACGCGCCTATGCTCTATGCCTACACAGATGTCATGCAAAGCACCTATCCATTTTAAAGGCGATGTTTTGCTGAAATGTCTTGCAGAAAAACAATGGCTCATACAACACATCTTGAATACACTTTACCCAAGCAGCGCTCATTGCTGACACTCTCCCTTTTAAGGGGGCAAGGGGAATTTGTCGCAGTACCCCAAAACACAATAGCACCTCCAAAAGACGCACTACCTGATGCAGGATCATCCACATTTTAACCACCACACATGGCCACACCAGATCTGAAATGCGTCCTCGCCATAGACCTCGGCTCCTCCGGGCCCAAGGTCTCCGTAGTAGACCAGCATTGTAATATCCTCGCCTCTCGCTCCGGCACCTTTCACACCATGTACAGCCAGGACGGCATAGCCGCCGAGCAGGACACTGACGACTGGTGGGCCCAGGTCCTCCACCTCTCGCGCGAGGTACTCGCAGAGTCCGGCGCTGCCGAGCAGATCGTGGCCATCAGCAACTGTGCCCAGTACTTCTCCTCCATACCTGTAGACCGTGACGGCCGCGCGCTACACAATGCCATCATGTGGGAAGACACCCGCGCGTCTAAGTACATCAAGCGCATCATGAGCCGCCCGCCGGCAGTCATGGGCTATAATGTATTTAAGGTAGTGAAGTGGCTGCGCTCCGTAGGCATACCACCATTGCTAAACGGCGTAGACGGCGGCAGCCACATGCTCCTGCTGAAAAATGAAATGCCCGACGTCTGGGCAAAAACATACAAGGTCCTCGAGCCATCAGACTTTATCACCATGAAGTTTACCGGCCGCATGTGTACCAATGAGAACACCGGCTTTGCCTACGCTATGATGCGCAAGGCACCGTGGTGCCAGGGCACCTTTGACCATAGCCTCGCGCGCGAGCTGGGCCTCGATGAGAGCCGCCTGCCCGAGGTCGTACCCGTAGGCAGCAATCTCGGCGCAGTACTCCCTGACGTGGCCGCGCAGCTCGGCATACGCGCAGATGTGCAGGTCTTCTCCGGCATACTAGATACTACGGGCTTCACCATCGGCGGCGGTGCCTTTGAGGACTATGAGATGGTCATAGACCACGGCACCACGCTCACCGCCTCCATGCAGGTACCGGCGCGCATGGCAGATGTATTTCAGGGCACCTTCGCGCTCACCAGCCCTGTGCAGGGCAAGTATAACCTCGTAGCCGAACTCGGCAGCGGCAATAAGAGTCTGAACTTCCTCGTGCTAAACCTTCTGCGCCGTGACGATAGCCTCACACGTGTACACGATGATCCTGACCACTACGCCGCCATAGCCGACCGCATGGCCGCCGAGGCACCCGTGGGCAGCCACGGCGTTATGTTCCTGCCGTGGATCTACGGCAGCTCCTTTCCCGAGCTGGATCATGACATGCGCGGCGGCTTCATCGGCCTCGCGCCTACGGTGTCCCGCGCCGATATGGTGCGCGCCGTCTTCGAGGCCAATGCCACCACCCTCCGCTGGGGCCTCGAGATATTTGAGTCTATCACAAAGCAGAAAGTCACCCGTGTGCGCCTCGTAGGCGGCGGCGCACTCTGGCATACCTTTGCGCAGATATGTGCCGATGCCCTGCAGGTGCCGGTACATATCCCGCAGCACCCGCGCCACACCACCACCCAGGGCGTCGCCTTCATGTGCCTGCACAACCTCGGCATCACCACCTACCCCGATATCAAAACCCGCCTCACCGACCGCCACATCTACCACCCCGATCCGCAGCAGGCAGCCTTCTACGCTGCGCGGCTAAAGCTCTTCCAGAAACTGTATAAGAAGATGCGGGGGATATATAGCGATATGAGGGAGAAATAAAAAAACGCCGTCATTGCGAGGAGCGCCAGCGACGTGCCTGTCCCGACGCCTCGTCGGGGGCAATCCGGATCATGCCAAAAAGCGCTAACAGCATCACTCAAAGCACCATCATCATGGCGTCCCCGCTGCGAGGCGCAGGCGGGCGGGCTCTACACTCCTGGTCCTCGCTAGTGGCTGTCAAAGTCTCTGCTTCAGGGGAGATTTAGAGGGGCCACTACGCTCCGGGCCATCCGTTCCGATCCCTGACGCAAAACAGCCGACAACAGATGGTAACCTTTGTCATGTCGTAGCGAAGCGTAGACATCTTGTATCAGCAAACGCTCCTTCCCCTCCCACAACAAGACAAAAAATACCCTTTTCTAGGTATTGTTTTAATCGCTATCAAAAGTAACCTTTGACACAAACTACATCATAACATATGAATTCTGAGCTTAAAACAATCATAGATGCTTTATCTCATTTATCAAAAGGCAAACCTGAGTATAAAGAATTTCTTATAAGAGCGATACATGCTGGCCAAACTTACGACGAGTTAAATAACTACGTACGTCCTTTAGCAACTCCAAAATCACCCGAATGGGTTGCCTGTATAAGAAAAATGATAGCAGCAGCCAAAACTTGTAGCGAGATAAAAGATCTTGTAGAAAGATATGCAAGCAGTAATGAGAATATAAAAATGGAAGGTTTGAGACGGCAGATAGAGCTGTGCAAATAGTTAAAAACGATAAAAAAAATAGTTTTAAATCCTCTTTCTTAAGTTGATTTTAAATCCGTAATAATACATCAAGAAAGGTTTCGTATTATTAAATAGTTCAAGTTTAAATACCAACGAATGAAACAACAAGACTTAGAGGAAGAAAAAATTGGTCAAGAGAGTGAGGATGATCTTCAAGAATTAAGTAAAGGGAATTTTTCCGAAGCGGTTTTATGGGGTACTGATTGGACAACAGAGACGATAATATCTCAGTTAAAAAAGGGTAACATTGAACTATCTCCAAACTTCCAACGGCGCGATGCGTGGGGTGCTGATAGGAAAAGTGCATTTATAGAATCCATTATATTAGGTTTACCAATACCCCAAATCATACTTGCTGAACGTAAGGATAAGAGGGGAGCATATATAGTTATAGATGGGAAACAGCGATTACTGAGTATTAGACAGTATAGTGTTACAAGTGACGACGATGAATTTGACCCTCTTAAACTTGGAGGTTTAAAAGTTCTTATGGAACTTAATGGAAAAGGATACAAGGATTTGCAGAGCCAACTAGATTTTTCTGAATACAATAATGCTTTCGACAACCAATCAATTCGGACTATAATCATTAGAAATTGGCCTAGTCAATCATTTCTGTATACAGTTTTCTTGCGGCTCAACACTGGCAGCCTCCCTTTATCTCCTCAAGAGTTGAGACAAGCTCTTAATCCCGGTGGGTTTACAACCTTCGCAGATAATTTTTCGATAGAAAGCACTTCCATAAGAAAAGCTCTCAATTTAAAAAAGCCAGACTATAGAATGCGAGATGTTGAGATTGTGGTAAGATATTTTGCATTTAAAAATTACATTCAAAATTACACTGGAAACCTCAAAGAATTTCTAGATACAACTTGTGCGCTATTAAATAATGATTGGGATAAGGATAATTCCTCAATATTAAATCAGGCAGAAGAACTGAACAATGCCATTGAACATACTTTTAAAATATTTGGACCAAATTCATTTTTTAAGTATGGAAAGGATGACTTTACTGGCATTTTTAATCGCCCGGTCTTTGATTTAATGACTTATTATTTTTCAGTAAAGGAGATACGCAACGCAACTGAAGGTAAAGAATCTGCGCTGATTGAGTATTTCATTTCATTATGTAAAAATGATGTTGAATTTTTAAAGGCATTAGAATCTTCAACCAAAAACACTTCAGCTGTAGTCAAAAGATTTAATGAATGGGGGCAAGGCTTACAAAAAATATTAGGGATTAGCATGGCTATTCCACAAAAAGCTGATGTTGGAATAATTCTAAGATAATGGCAACGTCTACGAGATATAATACTTTGAATGCACGTATCGCTCAGTTGGAATCTAATTTATTGCCAACCATAGACCCTGCACTTAATTATTCAGACCGAGACAGAGATTTAACTCGAGCTTTTTGTCTACTCTGCCATGCTGAATTAGAGGCATATCTGGAGGATATTACCAAAGAGGTTGTAGACCGTGCCTTTAATAAGTGGAAATCTAACCAGACTGTTATATCACCAATCATTTTCCATTTAGCCTTTAACTATAGACTTGAATCTGGGAAACCTAAGGAGCAGCCATATGCTATGGTAGGAAAAACTTATTCAGCCTTGATTGATTATTTGAAAAAGAATAATGGTATAAAGGAGCATAATCTCATTAATTTCTTTCGACCTATAGGCTATGAAATTGACCCGACTCTCCAATCAACATTAAGTGACTATGGGAAAACTCGAGGAGACATTGCACACACTTCTTTCAATACTCAGCAGCCTTTAGATCCTTCCATTGAGAAAAGCAAAATCACCCAAATAATTCAAGCCCTCGCAATTTTCGATACTGAATTAAATGAGTATGAAATTAATGGTACGGTAAGTAGAATTCCCGTAAACTTTCAATATGGTTTTAGGACACTAATTACAGAAGTTTGGAACCGCTGTTGGTCCAAAATAAAATCCTATGCCGTTGTTGGTCGCTGAGGTAACTATATACATCTTTGACCACGCATGTAGGTTGCGCAGTGATAGCCTAGCTTTGTGGGACTAAACCAATTCCTTCAGTGAGTGCGCTAAAGACAGGAAATCCGTTTGATATAAATTAAAACCCGCCATTCCGGAGTTGCACTCCGGAAGTAGCTACTATAGGCACTTGCAGTGCCGGCAATAGCGCAGCGTTCCTGGTTTAGCGCAGCTTATCATGGCCCCCCTCGCTGTTCGGGATTTGTAATCCGAAAGAGCACACAATGGCAGCCACTCTACTTACCATAGTACAGCCTCCTGAAATAGTAATAAGACACACAAAGTATGCTGAATGGCACCAGCGGTGCGATACCCTTTGCCGCACCATCTACCAGCCAGTGTGCCAGGCTGGCTGATAGTAGCAGGATACCAAATCCGACATAAGACCACTCCTTTAGCATAGTGGGTATGACAGGAATAAGGATCAGGATAGCGCCCACTATCTTGAGGATGTCCAGCTCTACCCTGAAATAAGCCGGAAACTGCATCCTGCGGATAGTGTCGATCAAATATTCCTTAGGTGCAAAGTAGGACGGCAAAACGATCAAGGCCATTGCAATAATGGTAACTGTCCAGTAGATCTTTTTCTCTTTTGACATTGCTGTGTTGTTTGAATGATTTAATGGCACAAAATTATTTAGCTTTGCTTACAAAAGGTAAGCAGTTACCAAAAAGTAAGCAGATGGCAAAAAAGATAAAACCACCCACAGAAAAAGACTGCCTGGCCATGATGCTATCAGTGCGCGATGCACTGGACGTGATCAGTGGCAAATGGAAGATCCTCATCCTCATCTCGGTCATCTATGGCAATAAAAGATTCAGGGAAATAGAGCGCAGCATCCCCAAGATATCGTCCAAGGTGCTGGCCAAAGAACTGAAAGACCTGGAGGACCACCAGCTGATCAAACGGACCGTCTATGACGACTCGCCCGTACTGGTGGAGTACACGGCCACAGACTATAGTAATTCTGTATCAGAAGTGATCATAGCCCTGTACAACTGGGGAAAGAACCACAGAATGAAAATAATCGGCAAGCCTATCTAGTACCTCTCCGCTGTTTGGGATCGTAGATCCGGAAGAGCACCATTCATTTAGACTGGGGAAAAGCGCACACTGGCACGGCATATGCTCCTCATCTGTATAGTAAAAGACCTCCCATGTCTGACCGCGCTCACCTATACCGCCTGCTCCTCATAGAGGATAATCCCGCAGATATGCGCCTCATGACCGAGGGCATGCGCCACGCCGGCCTCTCTGAGATAGCGACTATCACCCCGTGCTACAGCGCTGAGGAGTGCCTGCGGCACCTGACGGATAGCCTGCGTGACAGGCGCCCCTACCACCTGGTGCTCATGGACCTCAATATGCCCCGCACCTCCGGCAAGGAGCTGCTGCGCGCCATACGCGCTGACCGCCGCTATGCACGCATACCCGTCTATGTCTATACCAACTCTGACTCACCGGAAGATGTGCAGCAGTGCATGGACCTCGGCGCTGATATGTACATACAGAAGCCTGCGGACTTTGGCAGGCAGGTAGAGCTGTTTGAGTCTATCAGGCAGTCACTCGTAGCTCACCACCGTATAGAGTCTACAGCTATCACAGGCTACCACACCGCGCCTCGCAGGGCCAGGGGCCACTAGTGCCGGCATCAGGTCAAGATCATAAAATACTAAGCGATCAGAAGCGCACCAGCTGTGCCGGTATAGGCCCGTCTGAGCCGGAGAGGATATAGTCGAGGGCTGTGGTTAGCTCAGGCATCGTAGCCGGCTTCACCAGGTAAAACCAGGCACCCAGCAGGCGGGCATCCTCTATATCACGTGGCGAATTGGACGTGGAGTACATCACTACGGGTATGTCACGCAGGCGCTCATTGCGCTCCATGATACCGAGCAGCTCCATACCATTCATACCGGGCATATTGATATCGAGAAAGATAAAGCGGGGCAGATCATCCATGGCCTCCAGCAGCTCCAGTGCCGTAGGGCCGTCCGGCGCATGGCTGCACTCTGACTGGTGACCGGTATGGTCGAGCGCCCTGCTGAAGATCATAAAATCATCAGGATCATTGTCTACGAGAAGGAGGCGACAGGTATCAGACATACAGGAGCTAGTAGGCATTGCCAAATATAGTGATTTACAACAGTATAGCCAGTGATATACCGAATAAATATGACATGAGCATATTCACAATTTGTTATCCTTTTACACACAGGCGCTACGAATGCACACCCCCTGTGCATGAAAATAAAAGATCCCACGCCGTCACCGGCGCGGGATCCACTCTACCATAAAGAATTGGGATTTAGGTCGAGTCTTGTTTCTATTTACCTGTAGTGGTCTTTTGTACGCGGTCGCGTTCTGCCTTTGTGGCGGCAGTATTGACCGGTGTAGGACCGTTGTGCTGCGGGCGCGCAGCCGGCACCCGGTGGTGCGTGGCTTCTGTACCCTGTGGCTGCCTCACGGCAGTAGGGCCATTGTGCGCCGGGCGGGCAGCGGGTGCCTTGTGGCTGGCTGCTTCTTTGCCTGCCGGGGCTTTGTACGGATGGGCACTGCCGGAGGCTTTCGCCGCAGGCGTAGTGGCTGTAGTGCTGCGCTGCGTAGCTGTAGCGTCATGGCTGTGATCTACAGTGTGTGTGGTGCCACCGGTGGCCGGCGCGGCCTGTACGTCATGGCTATGGTCTGCTGTGCGTACTGCGGTGCCGCTGGCGGGTGGGGTGGCCTCGCCCTTGTGATGGTCGCTCTGGGCTACTACTGCTGTAGCGAGGGTGAGCGCCAGCGCGGTGATGATGATCTTGATCTTTTTCATTGTCTCATATCTGTTTTGAGGATAAAGAAATGGCGGCAGCTGCAGCATGAAGGTGTCTACAGCTACCACCGGTGTCTTAATATACCTTGTAGCCTCCAAAGCCGCTGTAGAATACAGAACCGGTCAGGCTGATACTGGTATTAGTATAGTTGGCAAACTGGACCTTGACCTGATCTCCGGCATTGAGGTGCAGGTTCAGAGAGTTTTGCATGGTCAGATACGAGCCGCTGGCTGTAGGAGGCACTCCCTCGCTATACGAGCCGTGTACTGTGAGGTTATTCACATAGAGGATAGCCAGGATATAGCCTGAGGAATAGGCAGAGGTACCATTCAGCTCCTCGCTATAGTCAAAGTGGTACATACCATTGGACGGCGCGGTGAAAATACCTGTGGCATTATTGTACGCTCCGCCGTCATTGAAATCTACCGTAGCGTAGACACGCGCAGTGGTCAGACCACTGGCTGCTACCGTGGCAGACCCGCCGCCGCCTGCGTGAAACCCGATGCGAGGGTTAGCACCGGCCGTATCCCAGTAGGCATTGCCATTGACATCAGAGGTGAGTACGCGGCCTGCACCCTGTGTGCCATCCTGTATGGTCACACTGCCGGAGAAGTAAGCTGCTATCGCATTGGTATCTGCAAATACCTCCAGTGATGGTGTACCGAGGCCCATATTGCCATAGATGGTCACCGTAGAGGCACTGGATCCTGTATAGTTCTTGTCAAAGATAGCTACCTCGTCAAAGGCGTTCTTCTTCGTAGCATAGAGTCCGATGGCATCAGAGTTATTGCTGATGTGCACGAGGCCATCTCCTGACACATACGGTGCGGTGCCCACAGAGTCGTCAAAGTAAGCGATACATGAAGCACCGCTAGTATGCAGCTTTGCGTGTAGCGAAGAATACGGGTTCAGGTTATTGATACCTATGCGGCCGTCATTGGTCACGAGCAGGCGCTGATTGCTACCAGTAGCGAGACCGAGTGTTCCTGACTCATTGTTTGATATACTTCCATTGGCTCCGGTCATCCGGATACGCATGCCGTCAGCATTGGTCGCTCCATTCATACCATTGCCCAGTAGTATACTGGCATCTGTAGAGCTGATACCAGCATAGACGTGCAGTGTATTGGCCGGAGCATTGGTACCGACACCTACAGCTGTACCATTGTCAAAGATGCTGGAGTTGCCCACTGCAGTAGCGGAGGTAAACTTGGCTACGTAGTTAGTAGTGCCGCTCACAGTACCTGCACCTGCAGGGCCTGTAGGACCTGTGACACCCGGTGTACCTGCTGTGCCCGGTGTACCCGCTGTGCCTGCCGGACCGGTAGGGCCGGCTACGCCTGCTGTACCCTGCGGGCCGGTAGGACCAGTAGCACCTGTAGCGCCACCACCGCTACCCGTAGGACCAGTAGGGCCGGTGGCTCCTGTAGGACCTGCGCCGGAGCCTGTAGGTCCTACAGCACCTGTAGGACCTGTAGCGCCTGCACCTGTAGGACCTGCGACACCCGCAGGGCCGGTAGCACCGGTGGCACCTGTAGCGCCCGTAGCGCCGGCAGGAGAGTTAGCTGCGTAGAGGGCATATGGTACAGCATTCAGCTGGCTGGTGCCCATGCTGGTGTAGCTGCTGCCGCCGGCCGCGTCAAACTCTACCTGCAGCCACTTGCTGCCGGTGCCCCACGGTATGGAGGCAAAGGTGTTGGCACCGACCTGCGTGCCGGTGCCGATGTTCAGGGTGAATAGGCCGAACTGATTGGTGGTGATGCCGGAGAAGGTCTCCTGGTACACATTGGTACCGGCGGCGCTGCCGTCATGTATGGTGAGGCGCACGGAGATGCTGTGAGAGGCCAGGACTGCGCCCGTATTGTCACGTGCTATGGCCTGGTAGCCTACCTGCTGCGGCACCTGTGCCGTGAGGCCGAGCGCTACGAGCAGCGCCAGTGTGGCGAATATTGTTCTTAGACTTTTCATACTTGTTGTTTTGGTTTTATGGAATTAGTGGATGATTTGAAACTGACGGCTGACGGTCCTCACCTCTCCTGAGGCTGAGGCAAAGCGGAGACTGAGCACATAGGCTCCTGCGGCATACTGCGAGCAGTCGAGCTGCTGCACAGCCTTGCCGGATTCGTAGCGCTCCTGAGCGGTCCAGCCCAGGTCGCGGCCCGTCACATCATGCAGTGTGAGGGTCACATCGCCGCGTGTAGCCCACTCGTAGCCATACCACAGGTGGTCTGTAGCGGGCACGGGGTAGACTATGAGGCTGCCGCCCTCATCGCGGCTGAGATCGAGGAGGCCGCTGACTACATCTGTAGGCTGCTGGAAACCCTGCGTGAGGATCGTACTGCCGCCGGAGAGCGTGGCGGTAGCTGCCATCTCGCCCACGGTCCATGAGAGGCTATAGCCGCCGCCCGTGCCGTAGCTGCCACTGCTGGCCACTACCTGCGGGCTGAGGCTCTGCGCCGCCAGCCCGGCAGCGAGCGAGAGGCCGCCCGCCAGGAGGAGGATCTTTTTATTCATAATGCTTGGTTTTATGGTGGTGGAAAATTCCATGCAGCAAAGCTACACTCCTGCCCTATCGGTTTTTAAACAGGATTCGCCACTCTGTGAGATGAGAATGCAATTTTGATGGTAGTAACAAATTGCAATACAACAAGTTAAACCCTATACATGTTGAGACAGGCATCGCTCATATAGTATAACTGATGGATGTCAGATGGGTGTATGTGTGTGGGTCATGGAGAGAGTGAAAACCCTTGCCTCTGGTCGGTGTCCCCGCCGGCCAGCGAGCGTGGCGCTCCTCTTGTGGTCGGCGGGGACGCCGACCACGGACAGAAAATCCATAGCTGATTGCGCCGTCACTTCCTGGCCGGCAGTGACTCCAGGTATTCGTAGTCCGTTATCTTCCTTTTATTGTGCCGTATCCAGTAGCATAGATCGGCGGTGTAGAAGGGCAGGTACTCTGCATCATGGATATTATCACTCACATGCCCCCGGCCCATGGCCTCGCGCAGCAGTACCACAAATCCATTGCGCTCCTGCATCATGCCGCCGGATATAGGCAGGTCATGCAGTTCTGTGGCGCTGAGTTCCTGGTTTTGCAGCAGGATGAGTGCGCAGGCATATTTGAGCGGTGCATAGTCATGTGCCAGTGCGCGGGAGATCAGCCACTCATTCAGGCTATCGGGCACATGTGCCAGGAGGGGCGCGTTCTGGCCACCTGTATACTGCGGCTGGTAGTGGTGGATATAGTCATCGCACTGCTGCATGTAGCCTGCGTAGCTGCTATCAGCGCCGGTAGTAGCATGCGCCTGTGCGCTACACAGCAGGACTGTGATACAGAGTAGTAGTAGTGAGCGTAGTAGATACATATCGTGGCCTCCGGTAGCCAAGATAGCGACTATCGGCACATTTGTGGTAAGAGGACCAGTTTGCCGGGCGCCCTTGTAGCTGCCATCCCAGGCGAATGCGGCATCATCGGACTGAAAGACCAGTTCGCCCCATCTATTGAAGACACTGACGGAGACTTGCCTGGGATAGATGATGCCGATACGGCATCTGACATACATCCCTTATCTTGCGCTCCATAAACTTTGAAAATGCAAAAGTACCTGGCGCTCGCTGCGCTCCTCTCCCTGCTCTGCACCTCCTGTCAGAAGGCACCCAAAACATCCCCTACCCTTCAGGTGAAATATGCCACTGACCAAGGGAGCATAGATCGCTCCTACAGACTGGATGCCACGACTTCATCTGATGAAATCTTTATCGCCGCAAATGGGGATAGTACTGGGGGGCCGGGCAGCGATAGTGTGACCATGACTTTTTTCTCCAGCCTCACACTCCACGGCGCACCACTGGGTGCAGTAGCCATAGCTATCACCCACACCTACCCCAAAAGCAAACTGACCTATGCAGACCACCGCTGGCAGGTGACGGATGATGCGGACTTTGCAGATGCATTTCGCCAGCCGCTCACACCGCAGCACCCGGGTGTGCAGGCCGGCAATACCTTTGAGATAGAAGTACGCACTGTCAATACCAACATCACCTACACCCTGCTGCACAATGCCGATGACCCGGCAGTAGCCTTCACCGTGACACCCATAGGCACCAGCTATGACTGGAGCTATCTATCTGGCAAATATTACATAGGCGGCCTGAACAGGCTCACGCCGCTGCTGGTCAAAGCCACCTTTAGCGGGCGGCTGGTAGACCCATCACACGCAGATACGCTGACCGTGCAGGGGCTGACCTATCAGGGGCCCTTTATCACAGGGAGGTAGTGTGCAGCAGTACCTGACGGCAGGCACCTGACGGGGATCTCAGGACACCGCTCAGGGCGTGTAGATACAGCGCTGATAGAGGCCAGCCTGCCCGGTGCAGCGCTGCGTGCCTTATAGCCACTATATAGAGCATGGATGTGTCAGTTGGTCTGCGTGAGATTGACACTGAGATAGTCCAGGTCTGCGGTATCGGCACCATTGACCAGGGTGATGCCCGCACCGCGCAGGGTGATACGGCCATTGTTCTTGCTATCCGGTGTAGACTGCACCCCATCAGTACCGGAGCCGCCTACGGAGTGGTAGACCACCTCGCTGCCCGGCGCACCGGTAGTGAGGCGTATCATCAGCTCTGCCCTGCCGGGCGCTGTGAGGCCATCATCCGTGATCACGCTGTAGGTGCCGTCTGCAGGTACGGAGCTCTCATTGGCATAGCAGATCACTATGCGTGCCGGCTGGCCGGAGGCGCTGCTCTCGGCAGTCATGCCATAGTGCCCGGTGTAGGGTGACTCGGTCAGTTTGCTCAGCGTACAGGTAGAGGTAGTGTACTTCACCCCCTTGAATACCCAATAGCTCGACTTGTCCTTCTTGCAGGCGCAAAGGGTAGTGAGCAGGAGCAGCAGTATAGCGGAGGTCTGGCGCACGAGTGTCATGTTTCAGTTAAATATAAGAAATAAAATGGCTTCACTATGTGGAATGTCCATGTACTTCATACGATTATACGCTAGCTTTGTTGTAAAATCCAGCTATGAAAACACCACTGCGGCATCAAAAAGGCAGCCTCAGTGTATCCGGGAGCCATGCAGAAAATTCATGACGACGAGCTGGTCACCCCGTATCTGGAAAGGAATAATGTATTTACCATCAAATACTGCACATCGATACCCACGCTGCTGCCAGCTCTGACGCTGGCAGGTCTGGTAGATATGATGATAGTGTGGAAGGTCCCAGATAAAGGACTCTATCTTTTGCAAATAGCTTTCTGCATTGGCAGGGTAACCTATTGAGACAAGATAGTCTATCAGCGAAAGTATGCCTTGTCTAGCTCGCTTTTTTAGTACTATGGTCATCGTACTTATTGTGGAGCGTTTCGCGGATAGATTTAAATGCATCTTCTACGGGCAGCTCAGGATCACCTTCCATGAGGAGCGTCAGAGACTCGAGTTCCGCATCATCCAGTCTCCGACCAGGATAGACCAGATGCGGCTCTGCACCCGACTGACTGATATCTATGACGCAAGAGCTATCGAAATCCTGCATAGTATGGATCATAGAGATAAGTATTTTGCCATTTGGGGTGGCATCATCTATCTTAAAGTATCGTTCCATATAGATAAAGGTAATAAGAAGATACGGTAGTGCATAATAACCTGACGCCCTATCGAAGGCGTAAATGATATATTTAATTCATAAAAAAGCGGCCAGCCCAAAGGACTGACCGCTATAGAAACAAGTATCAATAATATTTAGGCAGCTTCTGCTTCCATTTCTTCCTCAGGCTGCTCTTCTTCTGCTTGAGCGCCTGCGAGAGACTTGGCAGCGAGGCCGAGTGCTGCAGAGGCTATCACGCCACCCAGCAAACCGCCGCGGCGCAGGCCCCACAGGCCTACGATGGCTATAGAGGCATACTTTACCAGCTTCTCATATACCACATCTTCTGCCTGACCGGTCACGATGTCTGTGACACGGTCTACCCAGCCGGCACCCTCGTCTTCACCTTCCTCTTCTTCGCCTTCTTCCTGCTCGTCATAGGCCTCAGTGTCATCCTGCTCCTGCTGCTCGTCAGCTGCGCGGCCCTGCCTGCGCTGACCGCCACGGCGACCGTCATCTTCCTGGCCTTCTTCTGCGTTGAAGTCGTTAAACTCTTGTCCTTCATGGTAGCCACCCTGCGCCTCACGGCCCTGTGGTGCCTGCTGCAGATCCTGGTTTGCTTCTTCTTGATTTTCCCTGTTGCGCGGGTCGTTCATTCTGTCCCTTTTCATGTTTTACGATTTTTATTTTTATGATTTACAATATAGTCGCCTCTCAGCATCGCGTAGCGCGGAGAGCGCTACGCCATCTGCACCGGCCCCAGTCATATAGCAATGCCTGTGCCTGCCAGCTACTCAGGTGGCATCTCTCTGAAAATCAATCCTCGCCCCTGCTACCCATATATCATCCATCCCTATATGGGCGATACGATACCCAATCACCGTGGTTTATTTTCCCAAATGGTATAAACCTGAATTATCTTACTACTGACTACTTAATACCATTACCTGATACCCTTATTCCATTTCGTATCTTCACCACATGAGTGCCTACACCATACTGACCATCCTCATCTGCCTCTCGGCAGCCTTTGCGTATATCAATCACCGCTTCATCCGGTTGCCGTTTGTGATCGGCCTCTTTGTGCTCAGCACAGTGCTCTCGCTGCTGGTGCTCAGTACGCATGCGTGGCTACCACTGCCGTATGCGCAGCTGCGCACCTTTGTAGAGCAGACGGATATCAGCCGCGCTATACTGGATGTGATGCTGGGGCTGCTGCTCTTCGCCGGGGCGCTACACACCAGCTGGGGTGATATGCGCCGGCAGCTAGCCCCTGTGGCGCTGCTGGCAGTAGGCGGCGTGCTGGTCTCTACCGCCGTGATAGGCGGGCTGCTCTATGCCCTCACCATGGCGCTGGGCATCGCGGTGCCGCTGGTATACTGCCTGCTCTTCGGCGCGGTGGTCTCTCCTACTGATCCCATAGCCGTGATAGGCATCCTGACCAAGGCGCGGGTACCCAAAAAGATCGAGACCCTGATCGTGGCCGAGTCCCTCTTCAATGATGGTGTGGGCGTGGTCACCTTCATCTCCCTGCTGGCGGTGGCACAGACGGGCGGCGACTTCAGCTTTGGTAGTTTCTCGCTGCTCTTTGTGCAGGAGGCGGTGGGTGGTGTGCTCTTTGGCCTGGCGCTGGGGCTGGTGCTGCACTACCTGATGCGCAGCATAGACAGCTATGATACGGAGGTGCTGCTCACTATCGCCTTTGTGATGGCGGGCTACAGCGGTGCCAATGCCCTGCACATCTCCGGCGCGCTGGCCATGGTGGTGATGGGCCTGCTGGTGGGCAACTATAAACAGGACGAGGCCATGAGCGATATCTCGCACGAGTACGTGCAAAAGTTCTGGACGGTGATAGACGCCGTGCTGAATGCCATCCTCTTTATCCTCGTGGCCATGGTACTGGTGGTGATAGAGTTTCGCGCTATGTATGCGCTGATAGGTGTGCTGGCGGTGGTCATCGTGTTGCTCTCCCGCGTGCTGGTAGTATACCTGCCACGCTGGCTGCTGCCACACATAGCATACTATAACCGCAAAGAAGCCCGTGTGATAGTCTGGGGTGGCCTGCGCGGCGGCCTCTCTATGGCCATGGCCCTCTCCCTGCCCGAGAGTGAGCCGCGCCATATGATCCTGATCGCTACCTACTGCTGCGTGCTCTTCAGCATCGTAGTGCAGGGGCTGACCATAGGTAGGGTGGCACGGACGATCTGTGCAGATCAGGCACCATAAACTAAACACTTAGAGGTTCGCACTGATCCGCACCTACAGTATGCGCTGATCCTGGATAGTACAGACAGCATTTTTCCTTATTTTAGCCCAAACTGCACTGCAATATGAAAATGCGCCTGCCTGCTGCCGGCATCCTCTGGCACGATACACACTATCTTCCGATCCCAGCCAGGGAGCATGTCTTGCGACTTACATTTGTCTGTTTTTTATTGCTTTTAGCGGGTCCGTTTGCCATAGCTCAGAGTGGGCTTTTAGACCCCTCATTTGATCTGGATGGCATACGTAGAGATCCTTTTGGCAGTCAAAATGATGATGCCAATATTGTCAAGGTCTTGCCGGACAATAGCGTAATAGTGGCAGGAGAAGCCCATATAGCCACCACTGGTGAAATAATACTCAAGAAGTTTAAAATCGACGGCTCGCCGGATAGCAGTTTTGGGGCAAATGGGCAAATCATACATGATCTGGGTGTGGGGTCAGATCAGCTGGCGCTGGCTATGGCGATCCAGACCGACGGCAATATTCTGGTAGCCGGTACCACTGATAGTATCACCCTGGTACAAAAAGGTCTCGTCCTGAGGCTGCAACCTGATGGCTCGCGAGATGTGACGTTTGGCAACAATGGTGCAGTGATAATCGGAGATACCAGCGGCAGCAATAGCACTACTCTGGCCAGGTCAATAGCCGTAAACAACAACAACGGGAAAATAATAGTAGCCTGTTCAAGTGTAGGCAGACTAGTGCTCTGCCAGCTCAATGCTGACGGTACACGTGATGTGACATTCGGCTATCAGGGCATTATCAGGCTACCTGTGGTAAATTACAATGCCTACTACCCTGTGGGTATCGCTTATCAAAGTGATGGAAAAATAATAACCGCCGGCGACTATCTGGAAAATGGCAGCTATGATCGTATCTACCTGCGTCGCTTTGAACCTACCGGCGTGACCGATAGCTCATTTGGTATCAGTGGGATGGTGGTCACTAATTTTGTCCCAGGATTTCACGATGCCCCACTCAGTTTCAGGATACAAAGGGATGACAAAACGATCATAGCAGGTGAAACCTATGATAGTACAGGCAGCCAATACAGTGTAGTAAGATACAATATGAATGGCAGCCTCGATTCAACTTTTGGTCAGAACGGGCACGTATCATACAGAGACAGTGCGCTACAATCACAAGCCACAGATATAGCTATACAGCCGGATGACAAATATGTAATAGCAGGCCGCATGACTCGCCGGATGGCACGTCAATATAAGGTCTCTCTGCTACGCCTCAATGTCAACGGCCAGTTGGATAATACTTTTGGGTCGGCGGGTGAAATCATCCAAAATATTGACTCCCTTGACTTTCAGGTTATTTCATCTGTAGATATCGCTCCTGACGGCAAGATAGTGGTGTGCGGCACTACGGGTAACTATAACGGTGTTACCTCCGCATTCACAGCCCGCTATCTCTCCGGCCTGCATGTAGGCATCAGCGACCTGCGCAGCACGGCATCAGCAGTCCTGATCTACCCCAATCCTATCCACCAGACGGAGACACTCATCTATACTCTGAGCAGTGACGAAAGAGTCTCGCTAAACCTCTATACGACAGAGGGCCGCCTGGTGCAGGAGTTTATGTCAGGCCAGGCGCGGACTGCTGGTGAGCAGGTAGAGACGTTGGCTTTCTCCACTTCACTGCCATCTGGCACATATGTCCTGCGCCTCACTACTGGTCAGGGAGCGTGCAGCATCCGCGTGACGAAATAGTCTTCACACCTTTGCATCCGGCGTACCCTTGCCCGTATCTATCAGCTTTTGCAGGCTGCCATCGAGATAGCCGCTCCAGGCATCGCAGCAGATCTCGTAGCACTCCAGCGGACTGGAGAGGCCATGATGGGTAAAGGTGATATGCGCACCTTCATGGCCCGCGCGGCTGATGTCAAAGACGATGCGTGTACCTACCCACTCCTTTTTGTTTTTGAGAAAATGTTTGAAGCAATCTGTGACCAGCCACGTGACCTTGTAGTTATTGACCAGCTCTTCTACTTTCAGTTTGATCCATGTTTCACCAAAGGTGACGGTGAACTCATCGCCTGCTTTTGTTGAAGCGCCTTCAAAATTCTCCGTCCACCAGCCGGCTACGTTATTGATAGCAGTATAGGCTTCATTGGGTGTGCGGGCAGTATCGAGCGTGGTGGTGTAGTCTGTTTGTGTCATGTTGTTTTGATTTTATGTGGCAAAAGTAGCTTGCCTTTCATTTCACATCCAGTGCCAATCAGACATAGTAGCGGGGGCATTTGGACAACCGGATTCATTACCTTTGCCGCAAATACCTGCCACGTGAAACATATCTCTATCCTCGTGCCTGACAGCCAGACCACACCCAGCACTGTAGCCTGCATAGCGGGAGCGTATGAGCTATTCACAGAGGCAGAGATGCTTTGGCAGGAGGCAGGCCATACCCCAAAGTTTAAGACACAGCTGGTCAGCGCTGCGCGCAAAACACAGACGGGCGATGGCCTCTTCGCCGTGAAAACACATGCGGCGATAGCAGATATATCCCGGACGCACCTCATCATCATCCCCTCCTCTCTCGTGCGCAGCTATGACACGGCCACGCGCAGCAATCAGGCGCTCATCTCCTGGATCACCACCCAGCACGCCAAAGGTGCTGAGGTGGCGAGTATGTGCACGGGCACCTTTATGCTGGCCGCTACGGGGCTGCTGGAGGGCATGACCTGCTCTACGCACTGGGCGGTGTCAGAGCGCTTTGCGGCGCTGTACCCGGAGGTGCAGCTGCAGACCGAGCGGCTGATCACAGATGAGCGCGGCATCTATACCAATGGGGGCGCGTACTCCTTTCTCCAACTGCTGCTCTATCTGGTGGAGAAGCACTACGACCGCCAGACGGCCATCCGCTGTGCCAAGATATTTCAGATAGATATGGACCGGAGTATGCAGGCAGAGTTCTCGATCTTCTCCGGGCAGCGGCAGCACGATGATGAGCTGGTGCTCAGGGCGCAGGCCTACCTGGAGCGCCACTACCGGCAGCCGCTGTCCATCACTACCCTGAGCGAGAAGCTGCACACCGGCCGGCGTAACTTTGACCGGAGGTTTATCAAAGCTACAGGACTCACGCCGCTAGACTATCTCCAGCGCGTGCGCATAGAGGCTGCCAAGCGCAGCTTTGAGACGACACGCAAAACTGTGAACGAAACAATGTATGGATCAGGCTATTCAGATGCCAAGGCATTCCGTGAAGTATTTCAGCGTATCACCGGCCTCTCTCCGGCAGACTACAAGGCGAAGTATAACCGGCAGGCGGCATAAGTGCGGGTCGACGGTCCACTGTCGACGAACAACAACATCATATCCATTTCGTTGACTGTTGACAGTGGACAGTGGACGCTACTTTGCAGCTATAGCATCCCCTCCAGCTCCTCCAGCAGCGCCCGCTGCGCTTCGATGATCTTCTCGCGCGCAGTAGCTATATCAAACCACTCCGCTCTGTCTATCTCCGGGAAGGATGCCTTCTTGCCGCTGCGCGGCGGCCACTCTATCTCAAAGGTATTACTGCGCACCTGTGTGGTATCTACGTCCATCTCCACGGCCCATGCATGTACGGTCTTGCCGTTCTTTTGCCGGACCGGGGCGAGGGGTGGCAGCGCTCCTACTATTGTGATACCCGTTTCCTCGTTGAACTCACGTATCGCTGCATCGATCGGCTTTTCATCATCGGTGAATTCACCTTTTACAATAGACCAGGCACCGGCATCTTTATTGCGCCAGAAAGGACCACCGGGATGCACCAGCATGACCTCTATTTGTTTGCCCTTTTTGCGGTAGGGCAGTATACCTGCGCTTTGCTTTATCATGGCGGCAAAGATAGATCAACTCCGCACAGCCGCAGGCGGCACATTTGCGTCATCCTTCATAGACTCCTGTATGAGGCGGGCCACCTCTTCATAGTCCTCCTGCACAGATAGGCCATGCTCAGAACCCTTGCAGATGATCACGGTATGCTTTACACCCGAGTCCTGCCGGTAGAAGTAGTTGATATTGCAGACATTCACGATGGTGGGCGCGTCCTGATAGACATTGGTGAGGGTGATAAAGCCTTTCATGGCAGTAGCTTTTATAGTAGTCAGGCATCACATACTGTACCAAACAATAGTATTCAGTATTAAGTACTAAGTATTAAGATGAAAGACATAGGGCCCATTTAGTAGGGACAGGTCGCGACCTGTCCCTACCACATCTCTCCCTCCCATGCGTCTGGTATCATCCTCTTTCAAAAAACAAAAACCCCACCTGAGGTAGGCGGGGTTCTATTGGATTTTAGGGAGATGGGTCTTTAGAACTTCTTGGAGACGGCTTTGTAGACGTCCTTTGCCAGCTTCTCGTAGCTCTCAGAGAGGCGCAGGCCGGTGTCAAAGTCGCCGGTGAAGGTCTGGCCAGGCACCTTGTCTGCCTGTACTACTGCCAGGGTCTTGCCACCCGCATCCTGAAATGTCAGGGTAGCATAGATATTGGCAGGCTCGTGCGCCACGCCTACGTTGAAGCCCGGCTCCATAGAGGTTGTCTTGACGATGAGCTTGCAGTCGCCCGCATCTTTGCTCACCTTGGTGCCTGAGGCCTCGCCCAGTTCATTCCACTTGGTGATAAATGCCGGCTCAAAGCGGTTGGCGCGGTCAGCCTTCCAGGCTACAGACCACTTGTCGCCGCGGCCCGGTTCTTTCTCGTTGTACTCAGCCTTTTTCTTGGCTATATATTCGTCTTCGGAGGCAAACTTGCCCACGCTGATATTGTCATAGGTAAATTCCAGTTTGAAGGTCTTGCCCTTCAGCTTAGACGCGTCTCCGCTCTGGATAGCGATCTTGGATTTGGCAGGGGTCATGCCCATACCGAGGCCTATCTGTGCGGTAGCGCCCATGCTCATACCGCCCAGCAGGACGAGTGCAGTGAGGATCTTTTTCATGGATGATTTGATTTTAGGGGTGATCAATACCGTAAAGGTATCGCTCCTATCATCCCGGCGTATCCGTGCCAGTACGTATTTATATCAAGGCTGGTGCTGATATGTATCAGCGTATCACGATGCTGCGTAGCTGCGCAGCGCCTGAGCCGTCGGCTACGCGCAGCAGATACAGGCCAGCAGGCAGCATTGTTACATTCAGGGGATTTTGCCCCTCATGGAGTGCGCCTGTCATCACGCTCCTGCCCATCATGTCGGTCATGGTCATGGTGAGCGTTTCCGCGCCAGCGGCATGTACTGCTACTATCAGCTGGTCGTGTGTCGGTATAGGATAGATGGCTACGTCTGCACTGAGCGCTGCCTCCTGCAGGCCCGTGGCTATAGCGCGGTGGTAGTAGTACCGGGTACTATCGCCGGATGGATGCCAGGCAGGCATGTACATCATGTGGAGGGCATAGTCTGTGTAGCCCAGGCTGTCATAGACATAGATAGAGTCCTGGGTCACGCCACTGAGTACGGTATCATGCTTAAACGTGAGGCGACCGGCAGCATCATACGCCATAGAGTCCCGGCTCTCCAGGTACCAGCTCCCACCCTGCCAGTACTCCAGCGTGGCAGTGATGATCTGCCCTGCCGGATCATATGTATAGCTCTCCCGGTTATACCATGTCAGTGCCCCATTCACATAGCTATAGTCACCTATCCAGCTGCCATGGCTATCATAGCCCTTGTACAGCTCGGTAGTGAGCGCCCAGGTGGTACCGTTGTAGCTATATGATCTGTAGTGGCCGGGAGAGTCTACGTTCATATCTACATATACCCACGCGCTGGTGGGCACATCCCAGCGCTGCCGCCACATGGTATCTACCGGCGGATCATAGCTCCAGGTGTACTGCTCGCTGAGCTGCCAGGCCGCACCGCCGGTGCTAGAGGTGATGACCATACTGAGCGGGCGGTCCGGATCACTACCATAGTGGAAGGTATTGCAGTACCTGGTGCCTCCATATTGCCACCCATAGATCTGCTTTGTGGTGAGGCTGCCCGAGGCATCATAGGTATATACATCCAGGTATAGGGAATCCCAGCCGGCAGACACGCTGCGGCGCTCCAGCTCAGTGGTGAGGCGGTGCTGCGCATCATAGGTATACTGGTAGTCAAAGGAGTCTGACCACTGCGTGCCCGTCCACACACGCTGTGCCATGGTGGTCACATCGTTGTGCGCATTCCACGTCCAGAATGTGCCATATATCAGGTGTCCCCAGCCACCGGATACTGTGTCATAGATATAGGTGCGCGCACTATCCGGCAGCTCTATGGTCTGCTGGGCAGCAGCATGCTGTGTGGTGGAGAAGAAAGCAAGGAAAAGGGAAAAAAGTAAAGCGTGTGTTTTCATGCTAAAGCTTTTATACGAAGATCGAGATCAATATACTATCACCGTGCGGCTGACAGGGGCAGTCCCTCCACCGGCAAACCGCATCGTATACACACCCGGTGCCAGTCCATTGACAGACAGGTGGTTCATGCCCTCTGCCAGCGTGCCGGATCGCACGGTGCGCCCCATCATATCGGTCATTTCCATAGTGAGTGTTTCCGCAGCAGCGGTATGTACTGCTACTATGAGCCTGTCATGGGCTGGCATAGGATAGATGGATATATCTGCGGTGAGAGTATGCTCCTGCACGCCCGTAGCTATAGCGCGGTGGTAGTAGTATTGTACGCTATCGCCATAGTTTTTGACTAGCTGGGGATACCGCTTGGTAAAGTGGTCTATATAGCTCAGGCTATCGTAGGTATAGGCAGAGTCTATAGTAGAGAAGACAGGATGTGTATACCGCGCAGTGACGCGGTGGCCGTCAGCATCATAGCTGAAGGTATCACGCCCGGCCTCTGACCACGCTTGCAGTTGATAGATTTCTATGTGGTTTGTGAGAATGTGGTCCGCCGCATCATAAGTATAGCTGATACGCTCCAGCGAGGCTGTACGGCTATGCACGATATCATAGGAGCTGTCTCTCACAGGATTGCCCCGGCTATCATAGATGGTGTCATAGCTCCAGGTGGGCACCCACCCGCCGGCATAGTCGCAGCTGAGCAGATGGCCGTGTGTCTGGATGGTCATCGTGCTGGAGGCCCAAGTGTGCAGGGCAGTGTCCCAGTTCTGCACCACGAGTGTATCTCCGGCAGCTGTATAGGACCATAGCTCGCGGTAGTTCGGGTTCCAGCCACCGGCACCGTCGCTGATCTGGCCGGTCCGGATCAGCGGGCGGTTGATATCACCGGCATAGACGGCCAGTACCTGCCGCGCGGGAGCAGGAAAGCCATATGGTGATGACCGCATCAGCTCCTGCGTATGGTCCAGAGAGCCCGCACTATCATAGTGGTACTGTGTGATGGCCAGCGTGTCCCATGCGCCTGTATACCACAGCAGGTAGTAGTACTGCGACAGGCGGTGTGCAGCATCATAGGTGTATAGCTCGCGTATATCATTGGTCCACTGGCCGCCATCAGCGTGGCGGCGCTCATACATGGTTATATCGTTATGCGCATCCCATTGCCAGTATTGCCCCGCTGCTGCAGCCCCCCAGCCCCCGGTCACGGTATCGCCAGGGAATACCAACGCACTATCCGGCAGCTCTATGGTCTGCTGGGCAGCAGCATGCTGTGTGGTGGAGAAGAAAGCAAGGAAAAGGGAGAAAAGTAAAGCGTGTGTTTTCATCGTTCATCGGTTTGGTACTACCGCAAAGCTATACCACCATACTGATACATCAAAGCCGGCACCAAAAGATGACAAACCACTGACACTAGCGCAGCTTCCGCATCAGCGCGCTGAGCAGGCCCTGTGTGCCGTGGGGCAGCTGTAGGTCCAGTAGCTGGCTGCCATAGTCATGCTGCAGGTCTTCGTGCAGGGTGGGCAGTATCTTGGCTACCTTCTTCAGCTGGCTTTCGTAGACATTGGTCAGTACCTGGCTCTTCTGTATCTGCAGGCCGGAGTGGCGCAGCTTGTAGAGATAGTATAGCAGCAGTTCCACCTCTGTGGTCTTGATACCGGAGTAGCGGCAGTATTTATTCACGGTGCGCAGTACTTTGCGCAGGGTCTTCTTGGCGTAGTAGAGATTGTAGTCGGCGGGCATGGCGTCTATCTCTCCGTCTATATAGGCCTTTACACTATTGATATAGCCGCGCTCGTCATGCACCTCTGAGAGCAGGTAGGTGAGCAGCTCTTTATTTTCCTTTTTGTAGCGCGCCAGCCGCGTGATGATCTCTACCAGCTCTTTCTGGCTCAGGTGTATCAGTTCCTTTTTGAGTTCATTGATCGTAGAGGCTTGCATAGCGGTAGCTGGTTTTGAGTGGCAGGTTTTAAGTTATAGGTTGTAAGTTGTGGGATATAAGTTTGAAATACAAATAGCGTGCACAAATCGCATGGCAGTGGCCCCCGTTTGCTATTTCATAGCAAAGTCGCTAACCTTGCCCGCATCAAACACACAGAGATGAAGTACCTCCACCTGGCCCTCGTGGCCTGCATCAGTATCGCAGCAGTCCTCACCGCCTGCAATAAAACATCACCCTATGCTATCAATCCGCCCACAGTAGCGCTCATCTCTCCTGCCAATGGCAGTACGGGCCAGCCAGATACCGTCACGCTGAGCTGCAACGCCTATACGGGCGCTATAGCGTACTACTTCTTTGTGACCAATGTGAGCACCCACAGCATGACGCAGTACAACTCCGCCACCCCTATCGTATCACCTGCATTGCAGGCCGCGCAGACCTACACCTGGTCCGTGACCGCACTCACCGCAGACAGTGTACAGGCCACCTCGCCTACGTGGTCGTTTACCACCAGGTGATCAGTACACGCATCAGAGATACGGCATAGGAATATGCCTGTGCGGCTTTACTTCTTTATCACTCTATTTACCAGCTGCATCAGCAGTTGCATCACACATCTATAGCTATCGTCAGACTGGGCATTGGTCAGGATGATGACTGCATGGTGGCCATCAGGCAGCAGACACACCTCAGAGACATAGGTACCGGGGTTGCCCACATTGTACAGCCCAAAGGGTGCTTTATTCCACCCCATTTTCGTATCATCTACCCGCTCGGGCCGCTCTGCTATCACATAGCCGCTATCCGCACGCAGCAGCGCCTGTATGAAGCGGACGTATCCTGTCAGCGTCGTATTCAGGTTGCCGGCGGCCATCAGCCAGTTCAGTTTGTAGTGATCTCCGGGGGGCTCCGCGTACATGTAGGGGCCATGGCCCCAGGTCTGCGCGGTGTCCATCGCATTTGGCTCGCCTATGGCAAAATCACTGCCGAGCGCAGCATTCAGCTCTGCCACCAGCTGCGGGTAGCTGCGATGTGCAGCGCGCTCCAGCATAAGGCCGGCTGCGGCGTAGCTCACATTGCTGCGGTAGATGCCGTTCTTTTTATGCGCGGGATAATGATGCTTCAGAAACCAGTCCACAAAAGCATAGCGCTCTGCACTATCACCACTGGCATGGAGGCGCTCGCGTGTCAGCACCGTATCAGTATACGTCCACGCAGTGAATGGCACCTCAAAGTCCAATAGCTGCCGCAGCGTGATATGGCGATAGCGCGGCAGGCTATGCGCCTTCATCTCCGGCAGCAGGTCGTAGAGTTCTGTATCCCATCTGATCACACCGCGCTGCACCAGAGCCGCTGCTATGGCTGCGGTCACGGCCTTCGTATTGGACCCTATGCGAAAGCGGCTGGCCGCATCTACAGGCTCAAAGCGCCCCAGGCGCCGCACGCCCAGGTACTGTATTTCCAGTATGCTATCTGTAGATATCAGGGCATAGCACAATCCGGGCACATAGTACCGGCTGCGCAGGCTATCTGCATGTGCGGCAGTCTGCGCATGGGTAGCCGTGACGAGCCACAGGGATATAAGGATCAAATAGTATTTCATGACCAGCGGGTATACGCAAGTGCAAAATACAGCTTTCATGACCATCAGACACTGCAATAGCAATAACCGCAAAGAACGCCAGGACGCAAAGGTATTTTATCACAGCTCCGCATCCCTCTCACCTATTACGATTGATTATTCTCTATTCCTTATTCCCTATTCGCTATTCTCTACTCCCCTGTTTTTTATTTTTCACTGCGCACGTCCATTGCGCAGTGCGCTATTATCCTTGTAGTCCACCCACCCCTCACGCCGTGTGGTCTCGCCTTCGTCAGCAGTCCCTGTGAGGGGTAGGGTGTCTATGAGATATGGATACATCCTATATAGCACAGCAGCGCATCATGCCACAGTCTGCCGATATGGAGCGGGCAGTGCTCGGCGCCCTCCTGCTGGACGGACAGAGCATGATGCACGTGGGCGCACTGCTCACCGCGGACGACTTCTACATGGAGGCCCACCGCGCTATCTACGCGGCCATACGCCAGCTCTACCAGCAGCATGCGCCTATAGATGTGATGACCGTCTATGAGCAGGTAGCCAAAGGCGACGCCACCCTGCCTCACGCCACTGCGGCGCTGGAGGGCGTGGGCGGCATGCTCTACCTCATGCAGCTGACCAATGACGTGACAGGCAGCGCGCACATACAGACCCACGCACAGGTGGTGAAAGAGAAAGCCGTGCTGCGCGCCATGATACGCCTCTCGCAGGCCACCATGGACCTCTGCTACAGGGGCACGGACTTCATAGACGTGCTGGGCGCGGCCATGAGCGGGCTGGATGGTATCAATAACACGATAGCCAAACTGGCCGAGCGCGACTACCCGCAGATAGTGTATGACACCGTAGAGCGCCTGCACCAGGCTGCTACCTCTGAGCACTACACAGGAGTACGCCTCTACCTGCGCGACTTTGACGCACATACGCTGGGGCTGCAGCGCACAGACCTGGTGGTGCTGGCCGCACGGCCCGCCATGGGCAAGACCGCCTTTGCCGTACAGGCAGCACGGCGGCAGGCGGAGAATGGCGTACGCGTGGGTATCTTCTCTCTGGAGATGTCTGCCCCGCAGCTCGTAGAGCGCATCCTGGCCAATGAGCTGCGCATAGACATCAATGCGCTGAAGCGCGGCGCCCTGCAGCACACACAGTGGCAGGCGCTGGACGAGCGCACGCAGCACGTAGCGGGGCTGCCCATCTGGCTCTGCGACAGCGCCTGCCTGACCATCTCTGAGATCTGCTCTATAGCCAAAAAGTGGAAGCTAAAGCACCACATAGATATACTCTACATAGACTACCTGCAGCTGATCACGGTAGATGCTGCCGCCATGCGCGGTATGAACCGCGAGCAGCAGGTGGCCTCTATCAGCCGCCGGCTGAAGCAGCTGGCCAAGGAGCTCGACATACCTGTAGTGGCACTCTCACAGCTGAGCCGCGCCGTAGAGAGCCGCGGCAGCAAGCGCCCCATGCTGTCTGACCTGCGCGAGAGCGGGGCCATAGAGCAGGATGCTGATATGGTCCTCTTCCTGCACCGCCCGGCATACTATGGTGAGCTGACAGGCGCCAGCGGCGAGGACCTCCGCACACGCTGCGAGATACTGATATCCAAATTTCGCAATGGGGAGATAGGTGTCATAGACACGGAGTTTCATCCGGAGCACTTTTATTTTTCTAATAAGCAATGAGGGGGCCACGGCTGCTGCGCAGCGTCGACTGTCCACGGTCAATAGTCAACGAAATGGGTATAAGATCGTGTATTCGTGGACAGTGGACGGTCGACAGTGGACCAAGAATGCATTTGCCCTAATACTTAATACTAACTACTAAATACTTTTCGCCATGTTCAGAGAAAGCACCCACCACGAACCTACCGCGCCATACATCATCTACCCCGGCCTGTCTACCACGCGGGCGCGGGCGATACAGTATCCTGACTGCCTCAGCCCCGAGGAGCGGCTGGAGTTTATCCTGCTCATCGTGCGCGAGGAGTTTGCCAAAAAGTTTGAGTTTCATACCGACGTGATGTATAGCCGTACGCGTGCTATGCCGTATGCACTGGCGCGCATGGCCTTCTACTACTACGGCCGTATGCACTGCCCTACCATCACGCTCAAGGAGCTCGCCCGCTTCCTGCCGGGCCACAATCAGCACCATACCACCATCCTTCATGCCTTCACCGCTATACAGAATATCATAGACACGCGCGATGAGCTCTACTACCCCGTCATAGCGGCTATCAATGAGCGCCTGCAGTGAGATGAGAGGACCAGGAGATAAGAACCGAGACCGGGACCATAGATCAGAAATAAAACGTGCGGTACCCCCCAGTAGTGACAGGTCGCGACCTGTCACTACACACCCGAGTTCTTACCTCTTGGTTCGCAGTTGTTTTATCTTGTCTCTTCTTCTTGACTCTTGATTCTTGGTTCTTGTCTCTCTCCTATAGATTCTTGTTGCTCTTTTCTTGCACACCTACATACGATGCTGTAAGTTTGCTGCGCAGTGAAAAAGTTTGTCGCCTCTATCCTCGTGATACTGATCATCAGCCAGACGCTGGTGAATGTCGGCATCCTCATGTACTACACCATCAATAAGGCATACATAGCCAAACAACTCTGCGTAAACCGCAATAACCCCAACCTGCACTGCGAGGGCCACTGCTACCTGGGCAAGCAACTCAAGAAAGCTGAAGAAGGCGAGCAGCGCCAGGCCTCAAACCTGAGCAAAGAAAAAGACGAGATACCATGTCAGGAAATGACAGCACTCGACCAGCCTGTCATCCGTTGCCGTGTGCTTTCTGAGCCACGCACAGCTGCCAGCTCCACACCTCTGGCCGGCGCTACCCGCGCGCTGATCAAGCCGCCCACTGCTGCATAGTTTTATTCCTTTTTACGCCGTATGGCGTGTACGTATGACTGACATTTTTTTGCGATGGCATCGCTATGCCATGCGTGTATCACATTTTATATACCCATAAAGACATGAAAAAATATAATCTCTATATCATAGCCCTGATAGTACTCATAGCCACCACTGCCTCATCATGCAAGAAGAGCAGCACAACTGACGGCACCGGCTCCGTCACCTTTCACTTTGACAATCGCTATGCCGCTGCAGACCTGGCACTGGGCACTACCTATACTACCTCAAGCGGGGAATCTCTGACACCCACCACCTTCAATTACTTTGTGAGCAACTTTGTACTGATCAAAGCTGAAGGTACACAGTATACAGTGCCAAAGGATAAATGCTACCACCTGGTGCGCGAGGGTGTAGACAGCTCTGCCGAGCTGACCATACAGGATGTACCTGCGGGTGACTACACTGGTGTGAAATTTATCATAGGCGTAGACAGCGCCAAGAATACAGCACCGGTGAGCGAGCGCACCGGAGACCTGGATGTAGCAGGTGCTGCCAGTGACATGTACTGGACGTGGAATAGTGGCTATATCTTCTATAAACTGGAAGGCACATCACCACAGGCACCATATGACTCTATGATGCAGATGGCTATGATGTACTACCACGTAGGCGGCTACGGCGGTATGTCATCCGCTACCATCAATAATATACGCACTACCACCCTCACCACAGGCACGGCCATACAGGTCAGGACGGGCAAGCATCCAAAGGCCTATATCTATGCAGATGTAGATGCAGTATTCAATAACCCTGTGCAGATCACTATTGCAGCTAATCCGGGCCACATGTTTGACCAGTTTAGCACTACCATCTCTGCCAACTATGCCGATATGTTCACCATACACCAGGTGACCAATGACTAAGTATACAAGAAGTATCCCGGTCCTGGCCGGGGTACTTCTCCTTATCGCGTCCCTGGCTCCTTCTTGCAAGAAGAGCAGTACAGCAGAGGTAAAGTTTGTAGCGCCGGCATCATTCCCCGCGCCGGTGTATAATACTGCGGCCAATCCCGTGACCGCATCTGGCTTTGCGCTGGGGCGCAAGTTGTTTTACGACACACGCCTATCGCGGGATGGCACGGTCAGCTGCGGTAGCTGCCACCAGCAGTTTGCCTCTTTTGTCCATGCAGGGCACATCGTGAGCCACGGTATAGACAATAGGTTGGGCCACCGCAATACACCACCGCTGGTCAACCTGGCCTGGAGCTACGATTTCTTTTGGGATGGAGGCGTGCATGACCTGGACCTCGTACCGCCCAATCCGATCAAGAACCCCGTAGAGATGGATGAGCAGGTAGCCAATGTGCTGGACAAGCTACGCAGCGACAGCAAATACCCGGGTATGTTCCGGGCTGCCTTTGGTACCGATGAGATCACTACGACCCGATTCCTGCAGGCGCTCAGCCAGTTTATGTACATGCTGGTGAGCAGCAATAGCCGGTATGACAAATACGTGCGCGGTGAGACCAGCCTCACTACAGATGAGCAGGAGGGCCTCACCCTCTTCCGCCGGCAGTGCGCCACATGCCATGCCACAGATCTCTTTACTGATCGCAGGTTTCACAATAACGGCATACAGGCCAGTATCACAGACAGCGGCAGGTACAAAGTCACCCTCGACCCGCAGGACATCGGCCTCTTCAAGACGCCCACGCTGCGCAATATAGAGAAGACTGCTCCCTATATGCACACAGGAGGTCTGAGATCACTGGAGGCCGTGCTGGACTACTACGGGAGCGGCGTCAATCAGACTGCGACACTAGACTCCGTGCTGCTACGCAATGGCGCACCCGGCATCACCCTCACTGCCGATGACAAAGTGAAGATCATCGCCTTCCTTAAAACACTCACAGATGAAGACTTCCTGCGGGATAGCCGATTCGCTGAGCAGTAGGATAGCAGCAGGCTACTCGTCAAACTGAAATACCGTATGCAATATGTAGGGACAGGGCGCGACCTGTCCCTATATGCGTCCCCTTGAGTCCTGTAGAACCAAGAGACAAGAATCAAGATGAAGCAGGAGCGAACTTTATACGTATGCAAAGACGCTCTCGGGAGTAGGGACAGGTCGCGACCTGTCCCTACAGGCGCTCCCTTGCTTCTTGCTTCTTGATTCTTGATTCTTGTCTCTTGTCTCTTGTCTCTTGACTCTTATCTCCAGGCATTTCATTGAATCGTGGTCAAAAATCCACAGTACCCCGCCTGTGGTATGGTATGCTATTTGTAAAAAATGATGTGTAGAGATCACTCAAACACTTCATAAATAAAACAAGCAAAATGAACAGCAAGATCATCAAAGGAGCAGTCCGCGTAGGACTGGGTATGGCTATAAAGAAATGGGCCAGCGTGACCGGAAACCGCAAACTCTATGTAGAGGGCGTAGCAGAAGAATACATGGGCCGTGGCCAGCGCCAGTACGGCCGCCTGCTCGATACAAAAGACGACCTGGTAGACGCCGCAGGCAAGCAGCTCAAAAGCACCAACAAGGCGCTGATGAACCAGGTGAAAACCATCAAAAAAAGCAAGGCAGTAAAACAGCTGACCCAGCAGTTTAATAAAACAGCAGAAGAGCTCCATATCCCGGCCCCTGTGCTCGCCACAGCTGCCGTGATAGGCGTGGTACTCCTGCTGGACTGATACCACAGCAATACATAAAAATTACAGGCCGGGCACGTGACCATCACACGATTCACCCGGCCTTTTTCTTTTTTGTCATCCCTGACAACCTGCGCTTGGATCACTTTTTTGGGCACCGGTATCTACAACATCTACCTTGTCGTATTTTGTGCATATCTCCTTATGATTAAGGTCATTCTACGCTATTGTTATGTTTTTTTTCTTTCATTTGTAGGATAATGCGACCGGACCATATCTTAGAGATGCTCACTACCAATAGGGAGTTTCTGCGCAGGAAGAGTGACACTGCCCTCTCCAATCTCGCCATGCTGCACAGCAGCCTGGATGATATCTCAGATGAGGCCGTAGTAATCAGCCTCGCACTGAATGATGCCATCGCTGCTATGGTCTTCCGTGCCGACTATGCCGGGGCCATCCGTATCTCTCAGGATATAGTAGACCGCTATCGTGACTCTGACCACCTGCTGCATATAGCCCAGCACCACATGCTCATAGGCCGCTGCCATACCATGCTGATAGACTATCCGCTTGCCTGGGAGCACCTGAATATGGCAGAGACCATCGCCTTTGACATGCTGGAGCTGGATGATGATGTGCGCCGCCTCAGGGCAGATATCCTGCATGATGTGGGCATGGCCATCGTACAGAGTGGTGGGGATATGGACGAGTCTACCCGCTGCTTTGAGAAAGCACTCCGCATACTGGGCCATGAGGGCCACACGCGCCGCCGCGCCGTATGCCTCATGGCTATAGGCAATGTGCGCTTCTTTCAGAAAAGGTATGAAGACGCGCAGAACTACTACATGCGCTCCGAGGCGCTGCTGGAGGATACAGACGACTACTACAATCTCTCTACCGTACTGGCCAATCTCGGCTCCTGCCACATGTGCATGGGCGCCTATGAGATAGCAGAGGACTACCACCTCCGCGCACTGGAGCTGCGCAAGCGCTCCGGCAGCTACGGCGAGGTAGCAGGCAGCTATTTCAACCTGGCCATCCTCTACGAGCGCCGCGAGGAGATGCGCCGCGCCTATGACACCATGGCCATAGCACGCGACTATGCCCGCCTGAGCCAGGCCCGCGAGCTGCAGATACGCATCATACGCGAGCTGGAGGTACTCTCTCTCTCCCTGGGCGATGCCGCCGCCGCCGAGCGCCACCGCTCAGACCTGGTAGCCATGGAGGCCGCACGCTGATCCACACCTATAGGATATCAAGGTCCCTCGCTACATAGTAGCTCGGCACTATGGGGCGAAAGCTCGTCATGGTCCGCAGCTTGGTCGTATCCATGATACCCTCAAACGGATATGCGATAGGCCCTTCCTCTGCCTCAAAGGTCTCTGATACCTTGCCAAAAGAATCTGCCAGCTCATAGAGGCTGATAGGTGCATCATCTACTACATTAAATATCTCACCATCCAGTCCATCTGTGTGCAGGAGGATATTGACGGCCTGTGCCACATCCAGGTGGTGCACCATGTGCATCCGGTAGCCGGAGGGGCGCTTCCATTGTTTCAGCACAGGTATGATCTCGGCTATGTGCGGATCACCATCACCATAGACGAAGCCAAGGCGCAGCACGCGCACATCCAGTCCTTTTGCTTTGTGCAGTGACAGCAGGGCCTGCTCGGCAGCTATCTTGCTGGAGCTGTAGGCGCGGGGGTCGTCTGCATTCAGCACATCATCTTCGCGCGCGGGGCGGCGGGCAGTGGTGGGATATACATTGCCCGTACTGATAAAGACAAAACGGCCCACACCAGCCTGCATAGCAGCATCTGCCAGAGCTACGGTGCCAGAGTGGTTGGTCCTGATGATTCCCTCATTATCTGTAAAGGTACGGAAGTAGGCCGCCATGTGTACCACTGCGTCGGCCCCCGCTACAGCTGCTGGCAGCGTGGCCGGCTCATTGAGGTCACCCACTACTATCTCCGCGCCGAGCGTAGCCAGATCAGCAGCCTTTGCCGCATCACGCACGAGGATGCGGACCTTATAGCCCTTTGACAAAATACGTTTGACATACCTGCTACCTACCTTGCCGGTAGCTCCTGTGACTAGTATTTTCATTTTGTATCCTTTTTAAATTTTAGGACACAAAGCTACATCGGTATGGTAGCCACAGTTAATAATAATCAATCCGAAAAGTATGATAATCAAACCTGCTTGCGCAAGGACAATGGCGTGATACCGGTTATTTTCTTAAAGTAATTATTGAAGTAAGTAGGATACTCAAAACCCAGCCCATAGGCTATATCTGCCACGCTCCAGTCGGTGTAGCGCAGCAGGGCACTGGCCTCTGCTGCTATCCTGTCTGCTATATGGGCAGAGGTAGGGCGTCCTGTCACTTCTTTCACGGTGCGGTTCAGATAGTTGACATGCACAGAGAGGCTGGCGGCAAAATCCTGAGGCGTGCGTAGCTGCAGGGGCCCTGCCGGACTCTCTATAGGAAACTGGCGCTCCAGCAGGTCCAGGAAAAGATGCGTGATCCTCGTGGCGGCATTTTGATGCAGCGGCGCACCGGCTGCAGGCTGCAGGCTATGAGCCTGCTCCAGCACCAGTGCCAGGCAGCTGCGCAGCACTTCATTTTTGTACGGATGGCTGGTATGATATACTTCCAGCATTTTCCGGAAGACGCCCGTCATGAATGTCGTCTGCGCCGCATCCAGAGGGAGTGCAGGAGGCAATGCTGCGTTATACAAAGGAGATGTCTTGAGCAGCGCATTGCGCTCTCTGCCGGTCAAGAAAGATTCTGTAAAGAGGCAGGCATAGCCACTCGTGCGCGACCGCCGCACCACCGTATGTGGTATACGAGGATTGACAAAAAATAAAGCGCTGCCATTGATCTCTACCGGCTGCCCGCCATAGTGCAGGCTCATCTCACCGGTCACGAGGCCTACTTTGTAAAAATCACGCCGCGCCTGCGCCACCGTAGCGCTGACCACCCGCGGCAGCCTGTGTACCCTAAAGCCAGTCCTGCGGAGGTCAGGGAGATTTACTCCTGGTATATCTATGACCGGTTGCTGTTTTGCCATTCCCCAAAAATAAGAAATTCAAACTGCCTCCTATGATCGGTATCATCAGCAGCGCACATAAAATCTCGCCACAAAGAGAGTCCACCAGATAGGACTGACCGTGTCCACTGTGCAGGCGCTTGTACCCTCTGTTAACATGATCGACCTCTCGCCGGACACATTCCTTTTATGCCGCCTGACAGCTAAATAGCCGCTGCGATGCCAATGAATTAGCGCCACCCCGCCCGAAAAATTCTAACTATTTACCGTAAAAACCTGTCCGGACACGACTTGTTACAAGGTGTATTTTGTCTAGGACACCTATTGTGCATATGCGTCTAAACATCGGGGGATTCATTGCGTATATTCGATGCATTACACAACATTTAGTTAATACCACTGATATGGATCGCCTGCAGGTGCTAGATATGATCAATGCCAATCGCCAGTATATCAAACTGCGCAGCAATATAGCCGTACAGAATCTCGCTATGCTGCACAAGAGTTTTGGCAATCTGGTGGATGAAGAGTGCGTCCTGGCCCTCGCGCTGAATGACAGTGAGGAGGCCATGCTCTTCAATGCGGACTATGCTCGTGGCATCGCTATCTCTGAGGAGATGGTGGCGCGCTACCCGCAGTCTCCCTACCGCCGCCTCATAGCAGCACATGAGGCGCTGATAGGGCGCTGCTATACCTTCACCGTGCACTATGAGGAGGCGCGCGCGCACCTGGAGATGGCTGAGCGTATCGCCTTTGGCGAAATAGAAGAGACAGATGATGACACACTCGGCCTGCGTGCAGATATACTGCACAGCCTGGCCATGTTCTGCTACTACTCAGAGGTGCCTGATGAGGAGATCATGGGCTATCTGAACCGCGCCCTGGCCATACTACCCGAGGGCACACTGCCCAACCGCCGGGGCATCTGCCTCATGGGCATGGCCAATGTACTGGCCCGCAGGGGTGACCTGCAGCAGGCTATAGGCTACCATGAGCAGGCCATGGCCCTCTTTGAGGAGGTAGACAACCGCTGCAATATAGCCACCGTGCTATGCAATATAGGCTCCTGCTATGCACGTATGGGCCAGTTTGCCCAGGCGCAGTCCTATCTGGACCGTGCGCTGGACCTCCGCACACGCCTGGGCTCCTACTGGGAGATATCCAGCACCTACTACAATCTGGGCAAACTCTACGAACGGCGCGGTGAGCGCCGCCGCGCATATGACACCATGATCATCGCGCGCGACTATGCCCTCGTGAGCCAGCACCGCGGCCTGCAGACACTCATACTGGAGGAGCTCAAGGATCTCGCCGACGCCATGGGAGATAGTGACGCCGCAGCGCAGCACCACGCCAGCTTCCTGCAGGTCAATGCAGATATAGCGGCCTGATCCGCCCTTTTTTTTCTACCTTAGCCCTATAGATAGACGGAGGGGATAATGGATAACAGCCACATACAGCGCCTGATAGCTGCCAATAGGGAACAGATCAAGCTGAAGACCGCCACCGCCGTGCAAAACCTCTCGCTGCTCCATGCCAGCTTTGACTTGGTGCAGCACCCTGATATATCTCTGGACCTGCTGCTCAATGACAGCTGGGCTGCACATACATTTCAGACAGACTTTCCACGCAGTATCAGCATCTCTCAGGATGCCATCCGCCGCTTCGCTGCGGCAGGGTCTCCTATGCAGGTGGCCGGCCATGAGGCTATCATAGGCCGCTGCTATACGCTGCAGATGAGCTATGTGCCCGGCCGTGAGCACCTGCTGCGCGCAGAGCAGCGCGTACTCGCTACTGCACTGGCAGATGATACACGCGCCCTGCTGGCAGATATCCTGCATGACCTGGCTATGAATCACCAGCAGTCCGGCGGCGGTGGAGAGGGCACGCTCATCTACCTGGAGCGCGCACTGGAGACGCTCGCACCCACCGCCTGGCACACTCGCAAGGGTGTCTGCCTCATGGGCTGTGGCAATGCCTACTTCAGCCTCGGCCGTATAGAGCCCGCACTAGCCTACTACCAGCAGGCAGAGGCATTGCTCTCTGATGAGACGGGTATGAATAACCGCGCCGCTGTGCTGAGCAATATCGGCCTCTGCTATAGTAATATGGGCGAGTACGAGATAGCCGAGACCTACCTGCGCTCAGCCCTGGAGATGCGCCTGCGCCTGGGCAGCTACCCCGAGATAGCCAATAGCTACTATAACCTCTTTGTACACTACCGCGAGCAGGGCGCGCACATACGCGCCTACGAGAACCTGCTGGCGAGCCGTGACTATGCCTTTATCAGCCGCACGCGCAGCCTGCAGCTGGTCATCCTCTCAGATCTGGAGCGCCTGGCCATCACCCTGGGAGACAAGGATGCCGCCGCCGCCCACCGCCGCCAGTACGACGAGATGGCAGCCGGGTAAGCTTTTCACCGCAGAGACGGAGAGGCGCAGAGCTTAATGCAAATACATTTTATCACAGAGTATTCAAGGGGATAAGTGAACAGCCACTTGAGATCACAGAGTACTACTGCAATCAAGCTCTGTAATCTCAAACTCATTGTCTCTATGTGTGTATATAAACTCTGTGACCTCTGTGATAAAAATTTATTCTCTGCGTCTCTCCGTCTCTGCGGTGAAAAATTCATCCCACTACCACCTTCTTGCCCAGAAACTTTGGCTCCTTGCCTGTCAGGTAGTCTACAAATACCTTGACACGCGCAAAGCGCTCGCGCAGCTGTGTACGGATGCCGGCGCGGGCAGAGATATCGCGCGCGCAGTAGCCGATGGCATCTATACCCTCGCGCTGGGCTATGTAGAGTGCGCGCTCGTCATGCCAGAGCTGAGAGATGACCGCCACCGAGTCCTGGCCAAATACCTCACGCGCCCGCCGCATCGAGTCAAAGGTGCGGAAGCCCGCATAGTCCAGATAGATATGCGTAGAGTCTGCGCCACGCGCTATGAGGTCGGCGCGCATGTCTGAGGGCTCATCATAGTCATGGCGGCTATTGTCACCGCTGATGATCAGGTAGCTGATCTTGCCACTCCTGAGCAGTGCGGCAGCAGCCTCTATGCGGTAGTAGTAGTATGGATTGAGATGGGTGCCGCGTATATATTTAGACGTGCCCAGCAGCAGGCCCGTGCGGCGGTAGGGTATCTGCGCTGTATCAGTGTAGAGGCGGCCGGTGCCGGCGGCTGTCACCGCATGGTCGCACCATAGCAGTGCCGTAGCGGCAGTGGCAGCCAGTGCGAGCAGCAGATAGAGCAGGGTACGTTTGCGCAGCATCGGTGGGGCGGTTATAGTTCAGTGGTCATTTGGCAGAGCAGTGCAGGGTATAGTTGCCTGTCGGATCGGTGATACCCGCGCCGCCGGAGGAGATCAGGTAGTACATCGCCTTCGCCTCATCGCCGGTGTCCGTCTTGCATACCTGGGTAGCGCCGTTAGACAGTGCAGCGTGGTCGCACACATAGCAGTCGGCAGGGGTCGTTTTTTTGCAGCTGGCGGCAGAGAGGGCAGCAGCCCCGATCAGTAGACACGAGAGGAGGTAGTTCATTTTCATAGTCACAATTTATCGCTTTAAAATGTAAAGCCACAGGGGATTTCACCTTCGTAGAAATTATTTCGGCACCTCCCCTGCCGGTTCCTCCGGCATCCATCTTCTTTCTATGATATGAAAGAGGCCACCCAGCGCCAGCGCCACCAGGCTGCCATAGAGTACCTCGCCGGTGCGCGTGAGGGCTATGACCGTATCACTGCGCAGGGAGATATGTTCTATCACTATGGGCGACATGACGATCACCACGGTGACGGGGGCCAGCTTCCAGGAGGCAGGATATTTCTTGAAAGAGGTACTGACCAGCACTGCTGCGCCGATACCTGCCACGAGAGACCAGAAGTTGCCGCCTGCGACGTAGGTGAAGAGCAAGCCTATGGCGCAGCCTACCAGCGTATTGATCATACGCGCCACCGTGCTCGTGCGTACCAGCTCAAAATCCGGCTCAGATACTATGATCACCGAGATCAGTGCCCAGAGCTTGCGGTCATCATGGATAAAGTAGAGCGACCACCACACGATGGTCACGCCCAGCAGGATGCGGATGATATAGAGGATCTGGCGGCGGGAGATGGTGACGTGTTGCGACATTTTGAGACGTTAGACTTTAGACAATAGGCGCTGGATGATACAAGGCAAAGCTACAGCAAAATGTTTGCCGCATGGTGGTGCACAGTCTATGATCTACAACCCAAGAGGCTACACTATGCAGCCATACAGCGTATCACAGTGTCACAGAAATCTTAGAAAGAGCCCACAAGGCGTCCCTCGTCCCTCGTCCCTCGCCCTTCGTCCCTTTCCCATTCTTTCCTATATTTGCAAAAAACCACCTATACACACATGAGCATCCGCGACAGATATATAAAGGCCATGGACGAGATCGTAGGCCGCGACAAAAAATACCGCAACCTCGTAGCATATGTCAACTCTACCGGAGACAACTACAGTACGCTCTCTAAGGTGATGAACCCTGAGACCTACAAAGACCTCCAGCCTACCCTCGCCATGTGCGAAAACCTCTGCCTCAACTCTGATGTAAACGGCCACTGGCTGCTGACCGGCGCGATGCCAAAGGCGGGCAGCAAAGGCATGCCTACCTCTACCAAAGAGGAGAAGCGCCTCGAGGCTCTCGAGCTGCGCCTGGACCGCATAGAGAAAGCGCTGAACAAAAAGCTCATCGGCGCGGCGGCGAGGAAGAAGTAAGCGCGGCTTCCTATATCATATCATCAGCCCCATAGTGGTGTATGAGACTATACCTCATAGCTGTCACGCCAGATGTGGAGACTCCTGCTACCATCGATATGCACCGGCAGCGGTATCACTATGCAGTCTGTTGATGTTTTTTACAGGAGCGAAAAGGATGATCATGGCAGCTCTTGCAGTCAGTGCATTTTTAAATATTGCCGTGCCGGAGGCACCTATGACTGAGATAGAAGTTACTGAGGTTTTTTTAGCGGGTCTTGGCTGGTATGAAAACAGGCAAAGATCGTAATCAGGTCTTCTTCGATTTCATAAATGATCAGGTATGGGAATTTCGCAATCAGTGCCTGCCGGAAATCTTTATCGTCTTTAGCAAAATGAAAAGGGTATTTCTGGATATAGCTGATCCTTTTTTTAACCTCGCGGAGAAATCTATCTCCGAGGCCTGCTTGCTGCTCTTCGTAGTAATCAAAAGCAGCTCCCATATCCTGATAGGCCTCTTCTTTGACAATGAGCTGCCAACTCATTTCTTGCGCGCCTTGATCATCTTTTCTGCTTCAGCCCACGTGTAGGAAAGGCTTTTGCCGGCCAGGTGATCCTTTCTGCGCTTATCCAATTCCTTTTTCTGTGCGCCCGTAAGAGGTGAAGCAATAGATGGCTCTACCAACACCTTTATGGCCTGCAAAACCTTATCGTCTGCTTGCTCTATGTAGCCATGTAGTTCTTGCCTTAGCTCTGATGATTTCATACATCTAATTTAGCCAAAAAATATGAATGCTGGCGCATCACTCCCGGGGCTTGGGACCGCTAGGCATGACAAAGCCAGGAAAATCTTCCCTATCTTTCCTACACTAAACCAAACGCATCATGCACCTCATAGCAAAGATCATGGTAGGCCTTGTAGCCATAGAGCACATCTATATCCTGTGGCTGGAGATGTTTGCCTGGACCACGCGCGGGCCCAAGACTTTCCGCTCGCTAAAGCCGGAGCTATTCCCACCTACCAAGGCACTCGCTGCCAACCAGGGATTGTACAATGGCTTCCTCTCCGCAGGCCTCATCTGGTCACTGCTCATAGGTGATCCTGTGTGGTCGGTATGTGTAGCGGAGTTCTTTCTCGGCTGTGTGGCAGTGGCGGGCATCTATGGCGCTGTCACTGCGCAGCGGAGCATCTTCTACATACAGGCGCTGCCCGCGCTCATAGGACTGGCATTGGTATTGTTTTTGAAATAGTCGCAAGGGGCGAAGGACGAAGGACGGGTGACGAGAGATCATTCTTGATTCTTGTCTTAATACTTACTACTAACTACTTAATACTACTATGAAGATCGACTGGAAGAAATACCGCATCACTGACGGCAAGAACTTTAAAATAGCAAAGTACCATACCGGCGCGCCTATCACCAGGCCCAAGGATGACCTGCTGCTGGCCCGCGAGGAGGCGTACAAAAAGACCATAGCAGATCTACAATATAAACTCTATGCGGAGAACCGCCAGTCTATGCTCATCATCCTGCAGGGCATGGATAGCAGCGGCAAGGACAGCCTCGTGCGCCATATCATGAATGGGGTCAACCCGCAGGGACTGCAGGTGTATAGCTTCAAGCATCCCACTTCGCTGGAGCTGGAGCACAGCTACCTCTGGCGCCACTATCTCAAGCTGCCCGAGCACGGTGAGATCGTGATATTCAACAGGTCTCACTACGAGAATGTGCTCATCTCAAAGGTGCACCCTGACATCGTACTCGCAGAGCATGTGCCCGGTATAGACACGGTGAAAAAGGTGGACAAAAAATTCTGGACGCAGCGGTATAAGCAGATCAACCACTTCGAGGATGTGATCGTGCAGAATGGCACGAAGATCATCAAGTTCTTCCTCCATCTGAGCAAGGATGAGCAGCGCAAGCGGTTTCTGGAGCGGCTGGACAATAAGGAGAAGCACTGGAAATTTAGCTCAGATGATGTAAAGGAGCGCCAGTACTGGGATGACTACCAGCAGGCCTATCAGGATGCCATACGCCACTGCAGCCGACCCGAGGCGCCATGGTACGTGATACCCGCAGATGACAAGTGGTACACCCACGTCCTCTGCGGCGAGATCATAGCCCACGAGCTGCAGAAGATGGACCTCCACTTCCCCTCGGTAGACAATACCGAGCTGGAGATGATGCGTCAGGCCCGCCAGCAGCTACAGCAGGAGCGGTAGCGCTCAGCCATATCACACAGCGCACGTCACTGTTAATTAACATCCACATAGCCACCGCCTTCCTATCTTCGGCTAAAACATACTATGAAAAACATCTTCCTCACGGCACTGCTGTGCGGTATACTTACCGCTGCCTTTGCACAGGACTCCCTACGCTATCAGTATGCAGCACTGAGCCTGCACAGGGCCAGTTTCCGCATGTATATCTACTATGACACAGGCGGTGATACGCTGCTCGAGCCATCAGTACCCATGGCCTCTGAGGAGCAGCAGTACACAGCGGCTCTCTTCAAGGGTATCCATTACCTCAATGCACACGGCTATGATATGGTTTCGGGAGACAGGGACTATTATATCTTTCGCCGCAGGCGGCAGTGACATGAGATGGTAGCATAAAAAAAATGGGAGCAGTGCTACACTGCTCCCATCCGATCTGGCAGACTAACTGAAAATTTAATCTTCGTCTTCTTCCTCTTCTTCGCTGGCAGCCTCGATATTGATAGCAGCCTCTGCTACTTCGGTCAGCTTTTCGTCAGCGCCTTTTTCTTCTTCGAGAGTCTCCTCCAGCAGTGCTACAGCCTCCTCCATACCCAATATCTGGGCAAAGGTGCGCAGCGTGCCATAGGTAGCGATCTCATAGTGCTCTACCTTCTGGCCGGCAGCTATGATACCCGCATCGCGCATGGCACCCTCGTCATTTTCTTCCATGATCTCTTCGGCCTCTTTGATCAGGCCCTCCATGGCCATGCACTTCTTGGCAGCGGCCTTCTTGCCCAGCAGCTCAAATACCTGCTCCAGGCGCTGGATCTGGTTTTCTGTCTCCTCCAGGTGGTCGGTAAGGCCCTGCTGCAGTTCCTCAGAGGTAGCATTCTTGATCATCTTTGGGATCGCCTTGGTCAGCGCCTTCTCTGCCCAGTAGATATCCTTTAGCATGTCTTCAAATAGTTTTTGCAGCTTGCTGGCAGAGGCACCGGCCTTTGCAGATTCAGATTGATTGGCTTTGCCGGCAGTGCGGTCAGATTTGGCAGGGCCCCCTGTCGCGCTCTTCTTGGCTGATGAGTCAGCCGCTTTAGTTCCTTTCATGTTGCGTACGATTTTAGTGTTTGATATAATTCGAATAATGAGCCGGTATCCGGTTCATGCACGATGCACCAATAGCGTGCCTTGCTTTCATCTACACTACCATCACAGGGAAACACAATAGCATCAATGCATTACAATCACTGCCACTGGTCCGGGGTAAAAAAGCAATAGCCTCATGGGAGGAAATTATTGCGAAACTGGGGAAGGGCCTCTATAGAGTTTATGACTTGCTGTCTTCTTTCACAAAGCTGATGTGGCCGGATCGCTCCATGTAGATGTCTTTCACACCATCCGTATCCTGCTGCTGCAGGTGCGTGTGTACGGCCTCTTCTATATCCTCATCGGTCACGAGTGCATCGGCCATATGATCTGTGAGCTTGCGGCCCTCATGCATGAGTTTGACAGGTTCACCTTTGAATATTTTACCCAACCGCTTGCTACGGTAGGTGAGCCAAGCCATGACCCGCTGCAGTAGCGTGATGAGCAGCGTAGCCAGCAGCGCACCAAAGAAGTTCTGCCCTGATATGACAGACCTGCCCAGTATCGAGCCTATCACCAGTAGTGTGAGCTGGTCAAAGGCAGTCATCCGGCCCAGCGTGCGCACCCCGGCGCAGCGTATCACAGCCAGACCGGCCATAAAGACTACGACGGCCCGCGCACTCATCTGCAGCGTGGTGAGGTGCTCGGTATGCAATCCGAAAATATCCGCTAGTGACAGCATGATTATCTTCATTGCAAATTCCCTGCCGTTGCGATTGATTGGCCTTGGATCTAAGACCACAATAATGTGATCAGCATGAGTAGTGATGGGATAAGCTACCTCCGTCTATCTACTTCTCGCTGTAGCATTGGCTTCAGCTTCTCATAGTTGCTCAGGCCATCGTCAGTCTGGCCGCCGTGCATGATATAGGATACACGCCCGTCCCTGCCTATGATGATATTAGTAGGATAGATAGACATCCTGAAAACATGTGTGATGAGGCTATCTGCGCCCGGTATGATGCGGAAAGCTAAGGGATGCACACTGAGTACCGTATCCATACGCGTGCGGCTGCCGGAGACAAAGGACAAGAACAGCGCCTGTCCTTCAAATTCCTTTGCCAGTTTATTCAGAGAGTTAAACTCCCGGATGCATGGTTTGCATCCGGGCCACCAGAAGTTGAGGAAGAGGATGCGCCCCTGGTAGTCGTAGGGCGCTATGGTCCTGCCCTGGCGGTCTGTGGCCTCCCACATAGGCATACTACATCCGGCAAAGGACTGCGTGTACAGATCAGAGTATTTCATGATCGTATCATAGCCCTTCAGCATATAGTCCGCAGGATCAAATAGTTTCTGACCGAAGCAGTCTGTCTGTGCGTAGCAGCATGTATAGCAGCCGAATAGCAGCGCTAGGAACAAAGCATTTTTCATAGCATCATTTTCAGCTGATACTAAGATATGCTTTATGCATTACTTTAGGATCAGGCAGAATAGTATGGTTTGCTTGTAGATTGATCTTACGCTTCACCTTATCCACCCACCGCTCTATGGTGCGCACTACGCGGCGAGCGGGTGTCATGCGTACATTCTCATAGATAAAATCCTCATTACCCAGTTCATCTTTATAGTCGCTGATGTGGAGGTCTAGTTGTTGTTTGGCTTCTCTGGTTAGCATGGCTTTCACATTTTATGAAATGGCTATTTCTAAAACCTTGCCAAACATTTTATATTGGCCTATTTGCCATCAATGCGAATAGGATTAATATTTATCCTCCATTTTTGATTGATTCCCTTTGTATAGTCCCACTGCTGAACTTTACAGCAATCTACTCCCACGTCACCTAGATCAGCATCTAACCGCAGCTTGCTATACGCCGAGACTATTGAGTATGTTTGACCCATATCTTCAGTATCAATATGCCAGAGTTGGGTAGTTTGGCCATTCAACATGTTTTGACAAATACCAACTCCATTATCCGTTGTTGGATCAATCAATTCAATAGCTTTTCCACTGTTTTTTGATTTTATTAAATATGCGCCCGACTTGTAATGGATATGCCATTTTTGATTAGGCCCTCCATGGTAGTGATACAAATGAACGATTATCTTATCCTTTTTACTGGCACCACTGACATCTAAAAATTTACCGCCGGCACAACAGCTGATCTCAAACTCAAACATGGGAGTTTCAAAAGAAGCAAGCTCTTGTAGCGAAACTCTGTTCCAGGTAATTTTGTCAAATAAGTGGGATAACTTTTCAGCTGCCGGATTTTCAAGGCTGGCGGTATTTTTTGCCAAATATTCGCCGACGGGGTTATCCGGACTTAGTGATTGCTCAATTTTATCTATATAAAATTTAAGGTCCTCCTTAAATTTTTCGCCCGCTACTAGTTTATTTTTATATGGTATAACGCCGAAATTTGAGAAATCTGAAGGTATTTTGCTTCCCTCTTCCATGATCATTATCGTACCACGTTTCAGAGAATGACGCACCCCTAATTCATAAAGTACATTAGGATTAAAATCAGTCAAAACAGCTACAACAAGATCCGAGGTGTGAATTTGGTCTATAATATCCTGAATAATGTTTGATGGAGATGCCTTTGACCGCTCGCACTCGTATCCCATCGCCTGTATGCTTGGCTTCAAAAACACTTGAAAAAAGTCGGTCCATTCGTCTTCGGTCTGGCTCTCAGTTTTAGAAAAAGGCATTATTACAAAGCACTTCTTATTCATATGTTTCAAAATTTTGTACCGAATTTAAAATCATAAATCACAAATCCGAAATCATAAATCGCACTTCACTCCTCTCCCTCCACCTTGCCCGCCGGCCCCAGATACATATCAAAGTATACCGCTGCGATGCTGCCCAGTGTAGGAGCGATGGCGTAGATCCACCACTTGCCCATATGCATGGATACCAGTGCTGGGCCGAGGCTGCGGGCGGGATTCATAGAGGCGCCGCTCACCGGCCCGGCAAATAGCGCCTCCAGGCACACGATGCTACTGATGGCCAGCCCGGCAAAGAGGCCCTGCTCCTTGCTGCCAAAGGCCACGCGCATGATCACCGCCATGAGCACAAACGTAAGTATGAACTCCAGCACAAAGCTCTGCACATCGCTACCTGCAGGCATGGTGCCACCCAGCATCTCATTGGCCGGGAAGAGCAGCTTCAGCACAGCACTCGCAGCGATGGCACCCACGCACTGGCTGATGATGTATGGCACGACCTCCTTCCATTCAAATTTCTTTGCGATAGCAAAACCGATAGATACAGCAGGATTGAAGTGCGCTCCGCTCACCGTGCCCAGCGCGTAGATCATAGACATCACGATCAGGCCCCACACGATGCAGATGCCTGTGTGGCCCACTACGCCATGCATCTCCTGATTGACCACCACTACACCTGTACCAAAAAAGACAATGGCAAATGTCCCGAAGACCTCCGAGATATAATTTCGCATGCGATTGGGTTTTAGCTAAAGGTAAGATTTCTATCGGATAGTAGCAGTGCTGTCAGCAGCCTGCATATTGCGATCATCACAGTGGTGCGGATGGTCTTTGCTGCCGGGCTTTACTGCACCTCGGTACGTACAGCTTCTTTGGGCGCAGCCGTATAGACTATCATCTCCATAGGCTGCTGCTGCAGAGCATTGTACTCCGCCTCAAATCCGCTATAGGCATGATACACCCGGCCGGGCACATCGCCCGCCAGTGCATGGCGGCCCTGCGGTATGTACTCTATGTGGTCCATGTGGTGCGCCACCTCGCCCTCGTCACGGTAGCTGTAGACCACATGGCCGGCAGCCAGGTAGTACATATCATCTGTATACGTATCCGGGGCCTGCTCCTCCTCATCCATATCTCCTGCATAGAGGTGGCGCTCATGCAGGTGTATCAGCCGCCCGTGGTCAAAGCACAGGTCATACTCATACCTGTGGTGCTCATCAGGCGTATACTCCGAGTGAAAGGTGAGCAGGTGGCCATCACCGGTATAGGTAGCCGTAGTATAGCGGTGCGTAGAGTCCTGCACCAGCACACGGGTGATCAGCGCGCCGAGGACAGTAGCCGAGTCTGAGAGCGCCTGCTCCAGCTTGCGGTGCCAGCGCTCGTGGGCCTTGACCAGTATGGCTGCAGAGTCTCCGGGGTGCAGTATGGCCACGGCACCGCCGCGTGTCACCGCGCCGCTACCCTCGGCCTGTGCGGGTCCTGTCAGCTCCTCGTGCAGCTGCTCCATATCATTCAGGTGAGCCTCCTCCGCTATAGCGCGTGCCCGCCTCAGGGAGTCTGCGCTGGTCAGGTGCCGCTGCCCGCGCGATTGCTGCCCGCAGGATGATGCCAGTACTACTATGAGGGTGATGATCAGCAGAGGGTTATGCCGCATGGGTATAGATATGCTGCAAATATGAAAAATCTACGCAATGTTTTGAAGGTACCGGGATTTCATGCAGCGGCTGATATAGGTTTGATAGCCAGCGTGAGCTGCCCTCGTCTCTGTGGTACCTGATACCGCAGCACGATGATAAAATCCCGCCGTTGGCCCGTGTTGTGGATACTTTATATGGAGAGGCGCTCATATTTCATTAGATTTATCACCTTACTAAAACAAACCAACACTCGCATGAAAAAACTTTTTCTCTCTATCGTAGCAGGAGTGATCATGGCAGCAGGAGCCCAGGCTCAGCACTGTGCTGCAGCCAGCAATAGCGTGACTCCGCACACCTATGCCCAGCCAGGCCTCTACCCTACACCTGACAGCCTCCCTTGTACTGTACTGGGTGTGGCGGTATCTGACACTTTTTATTTCCAAAACTTCTCTACGTATAACTATCCTGGTTTCGGTACCGTGACCATCAATAGTGTCAAGATCGACTCTATCACAAACCTGCCTCCGGGCCTCTGCTGGACCAGTAGCGCTGCTAACAATACCTTTGCTGGTGGTGCCTCTGGCGCTATCGTCGTATCCGGTACTCCTACCGGCCCGGTAGGTCAGTACAAGCTGCACATCGTAGTAGATATATCTACCAGCATCATCCCTCTGAATAATAGGAATGCTGAGGACTTTGGCCTGCGCTACTGGGTGCGTACACGCTGCGCCTCTGCAGCCTGCACGGCTCTGGATACTGCAGCTCCATATCCTGCATACGAGGCATATACTGCCTGCGTAGGCCCGCCTACCGCAGCTATCTCTCCTGCCGGCCCTGTCACTATCTGCTCCGGCGCTATACAGGCCCTCACAGCAGCTGCTGGCACCGGCTATACCTACAAGTGGTCTACCGGCGCTACTACTCAGTCTATCAATGTCAGCACCAGCGGCTCATATATCGTGACTGTGTACAACTCTGTACTGGACAGCGCTGTATCAGCACCGGTATCTGTGAATGTGGCCAATCCGCCATCTGTGACGCTCAATGTGACTGGCACTGACAGCATCTGCCCTGGCGATACCTCTGTGATAGCTGCTACAGCTACGGGCGTATCTTATAGCTGGAGCAATAACGCCACTACCTCGTCTATCCGCGTCACTACACCGGGCAGCTATGGCCTGACCGTGACCGATGGCAACCTGTGTACTGCTACTGCAGGCCCTGTGACCGTAGCCCTCAGGCCGGTACCTACAGCTACTATCACCCGCAGCGGCTTTACGCTCACTGCAGGTGCTGCCAGCAGCTACCAGTGGTATCAGGATGGCAACCTCATCAGCAATGCTACCTCTCAGACATATGATGTGACCATCAATGGCAACTATACTGTAAAGGTGACCAATGCTGCCGGCTGCGCTGCTACCTCTGCCGCTACCTCTGTAGTGAATGTAGGTATCAATGATATCAGCGGTACTGAGGCGATGGGTGTATACCCTAACCCTACCACAGGTACCTTCACCCTGGTGACCAGTGGCCGCACAGGTGACAAGTATGAAGTATACGACATCCTGGGCCGCCCTGTGCAGCACGGTACTATAGCTGCAGACCGCCAGCACATAGACCTCGGCGCTCAGCAGTCAGGTATCTACACCATCACCGTGAGCAATGGCACTCAGCGCGAGGCTATCCGCTTCACCGTGATCTCCAAGTAATCACCAACCCAATCCTAAACCGGAGCCCTGTACCACACCTGGTACGGGGCTTTTTATTTTGTATAAAAGCCTGATAGAGAAATAGCCGCTCAGTCGAAAAACTTGCCTGCACCGGACGGCGCCAGGACTAGCCACTCAGTCGGAAAACTTGTCCATGGTTGGCGTCCCCGCCAACCACTGCGCATCAGGAGTACCCTACATAATGCCTGAGAAAGCAAAACGGTTGTGACAGCTGTTCATAGTATCGCTCTGAAGAGTAGTGATAGCGCTCTCCTGATCGTGGTTGGCACCCCTGTCCGTGGTTGGCGTCCTCGCCAACCACTGCGCATCAGGAGCACTCTACATAATGCCTGAGAAAGCAAAAAGGTTGTGGCAGCTGTTCATAGTATCGCGCTGAAGAGTAGTGATAGAGCTCTGCTGACCGTGGTTGGCGTCCCTGTCCGTGGTTGGCGTCCCCGCCAACCACTGCGCATCAGGAGTACTCTACATAATGCCTGAGAAAGCAAAAAGGTTGTGGCAACTGTTCATAGTATCGCGCTGAAGAGTAGTGATAGCCCTCCGGTAGGTCGGCCAGGCGCCATCGTTCCTGTAAAGGGTTATCATGTATATAGTTCAGCTTCTGCACTACTATATCGCGGCTCTTTGTTTCTATAGTACGTGACCTCCGCTCCCAAAACTGATAATCTCTATCTGACTGGGTAGACTTGTAGCTCTCCAGCACGTGTGGTGAATGTTTCTTGATATACTTTTTGAAAGCATGCGCCGTGAAACTCAGGAATGCACCTTCAACATCATAACTTGCGTCGGGATAAGACCACAATACGTGAATATGATTAGGCATGATGACAAAACCATGCGTATATGCCTTATGCTCACGGTCCAACCAAATGAATGAATCTATAATGATGTCCTTTAGCGCATCATTTTGCAGCAAGTGCTTCCAGCTATTGATCGTGGCAGTAAAGAAGAACATAACAAGTGGCTACAGTAAATATAATAAGATGTAGCCTTTTCTTCGGGTGTGTGATGGTGGTTGGCGGGGACGCCAACCACGGACAAGTACTAAAGAAGAACACAACAAGTAGCTACAATAAACATAACAAGAAGCAGCTCTTTCTTTGGGCGTGTGAATGGTAGTTGGCGGGGACGCCAACCACGGACAAAAGTTGGCATGTATGCGAACCACAGACAGTGCTAATGCAGTCGTTTCATTTCACCTCGTCCTTCGTCCTTCCTCTCCCGTCCCTCGCCTCTACTTACCCAGATTCTTCAGCGTAGCCTTGTGGTGGTGGCCTACGTGATAGATGGTAAAGTGCAGCATTTCCCGCAGGGTTATTTTGCCGAGGAGCGGGTGAGGCAGGATAATGGAGTCCAGCTTGCTCTCGTCCATTTTCTCTACCTTTTTGGCCAGGGCCTCTACGGTGTCGGTCAGTTTGATGATCTGGCGGTTTCGGCTGCTCACGCTCACGGGCTTGGGGCGATAGCGGCCTACGGCTTTGCCGCCGGCAGAGAGGCGCTCCTTGTATTTTGCCACTACCTCCTCATAGCTCTGAGAGGGTGCCTGGGCCCGGCCAAACAATAGCCTCGGCACAAAGGCCGGCAGCTGCATGGCCGTGCGCAGGGGCGCTACGGAGCGATAGATATGGTCCAGCTGGTGGCCCGCAGTCCACTTGCCATCAGCAGCGCGCACAAACTCCTCATCCGTCTGCGATGATAGCATCACCGCAAAACGCTTATAGTCTTCTCTCAGGCGCGTGGCTATCTCGGATCGGGTCATTCCGGGAGGGGCTTCGGGTTTTGGTTTGGGCTGGTCAAGATACGACAAAACCTATCAAAACCAAACTCCCCCACCTCATGCCCGCAGATGCGGACACTACACCGGTATACATATGCTTGTAAAAGACAAAAACAGGCTGGTAAAATAAAGACGGCCAGGGTAGAACATTTATAAAACAGGTACGTATCACTAGTGATCGCGGCCGATCCCTGCCCCTAAAAAAACTAACCGGCAGCCCCCGCGACAGGTACTTTGACCCGGACCCACACGGCAGAGCACCAAACACCAGCAAATATGATAATAGAAGAAGAAGACATCATCGTCGCCACTACAGACATCGACTCCCTCATACCGGAGGGTACACGCGGCATGGTACACCAGGTGTACGTCACGCATCCCCGGTCCTATCTCGTAGAGTTTATAGATGAGGAAGATACGCCGATAGACACCATAGAGGTCTCTGAGGCATACATAGAGCTGGCCACCAAGGCCGGCAGCGCTGCCCTCCACATAGGCCGCCGCGCCTAAAAGATGAAGCCCCGTCTGCTATAGACGGGGCTTCATCTTTATATCCCCGCTCAGAGGGATGCGGGGTCAGTGGGCTATTACATGCTCTGTGTCACATTCAGTGTGAATGGGCCTGAGTCTGTAGTGCTGGTGCTCACGATGCTAAAGGTGGCACCGGCCACAGAGATGCTCACCTTGCCGGAGCTATTGACCGTGACGGTGGCAGTGCTGGAGCTGCTGCTATTGTCCAGTGTGTAGAGCTTGGTACCGATGTTCATGGCTATATAGACACGCGATCCTGTAGAGGTCAGTGCGCCCATCGTATTGACCACGGTATAGGTACCTGCCGCCGGCGGCCAGGAGTAGAAGTAGCACTCTACATTGTCAGACTCCTGCGTATTGGCATAGGAGCTGACCAGAGACTTGGCCGTGCTCGATCCTATGGCGGTGTAGGCATTGTAGGTGGTACCCTTGTAGGTCCATGTACCGGCAGAGAAAATACTGGAGCCGCTGCTGCAGGATGCGAGCGTGAGCAGGCAGCCGGCCACGACTGCCACGAGGAGTTGTTTCATGAGTGTTTAGTTTTGCTGCGAATGTAGCCATTTTGGCATTTAGACCAACTACTCCTATCCTTTTAACTATCTGAGTATGGGCGCTTTCCGTACTGCCACACTGCACTGCACGTAGCTGAGACAGTATCAGGCAGATAAATTTCGCACAAACCTGCCATACGTTTATCTTTGAGCCCAACCAAACAACCATACCCATGCGCAAAGGACTCAAGATAGCGGGCGGCATCATACTCGCGCTGCTGGTCATCATCCTGATAGGCGGTCTGCTCGGCCCCAAGAGCTTTAAGACAGAGCGCAGCATCGTGATACATGCGCCGCGCCACGCCATCTTTACCCATCTGTCTGACTATCACTACTGGCCGGAGTGGTCTCCGTGGTATGAGCTGGATACTAGCTGCCAGTATGAGTACTTTGGCACGCAGGGAGAGGCCGATGCCGGCTACCGCTGGCAGGGCAATGACAAGGCCGGCCAGGGAGAGATGCTCACCATAGAGATAGCACAGGATATGCGGCTGGTATGCCGCATCCATTTTATCAAGCCCTTTGAATCCCTGGCTCATGCCACCTTTACGCTGGATAGTGCGGCAGGTGGCGATACTAAGGTGACCTGGGCCTTTGCCAATGACATCCCATTCCTCATGCGCCCCGTCATGGCCTTTATGAATATGGAGAAGATGATCGGTTCTGACTTTGAGAAGGGACTGGCTAAGCTCAAGAAAGTATGCGAGGCCACTCCGGCCACCAGCTATGAGATCAGTGAGGTAGAGCTACCGGCCGCTACCTACATAGCCTACCGCACCCAGACCTCTACAGACTCTGTGGGGGCGCTCTTCCCACGCTGGATGCCACGTGTGTATGAGTATGTCAAGGCGCACAAGCTGGAGATGGCGGGCGCTCCTGCCGGCCTCTACTACACCTGGGACCCTGAGCACAAAAAGACAGACATGGCCATAGCCATACCGGTGAAGAAAGCTGACAAGGCCGGTGGCGACTATAAAGTGCTGACCGTACCCGCCTCAAAGGCTGTAAAGCTGAACTACTACGGCGACTACGGCCAGATGGTCGGCGCACACACGCAGATAGGCCAGTACATAGAGGCCCACAAACTAAAACAGCAGCCCCCTGTGATAGAAGCCTACGTGACCGACCCGGGCACGGAGAAAGATCCCGCCAAGGTACTGACAGAGATCTACTACCCTATACAGTGATAGCCGCTCCGGCCGCCGCTGACTACTGATGCCATCGCCTTGAGTGATGGCATCGGTGTTTATGGAGTATCCTGCTCGCCGGCACTAAATAAGTGAGCGATATACCCACCCTCCCGCCACAGTCTCTCGGTCGGTACTTATACACATATACCGGAATTTAACCATCTATCATTGAATACCTTAGGTGAAACACCCGGCATTGTTTGAAAGAAGTTACAAACAGAGGAGTCTATTTATTAAATTGCGCGCCCGAATTAGTAGACATTTTTCGTAGTAAAACCCCAAACCCCGATCCTCCCTCCTATGCAGGATTGACCGGGCTGTAAAATCTTGATGACCCGGCACATCGTATATATTGTACAATATACGACTTGACATTTCAGTAGCCTGATTATCAATTTATTGCATGACTAGTATTGACATTGGGGTCATTTGCCATGATATTTCAGTGTACTGGTGCGTAAACTATAACCGAGCTACTTAAAAATGAAGCAAATGTATTCCTCCCGCCTCTCTGTCCCGTCCCGCTCTACGGCCCTCTCTGTGCTGATCTGCTGGATGCTGTCGCTGAGCTTTGCCGCCTATGCACAGCCGCGAAACAACTACTCCGGCCTGCAGGAGAATGCCAACACCTACATACCGACGGTCAACGCTACCGGTACGGTGAGTATCGGTACCAACTCCTTTGTGAGGATGCTGGTGACCAATGGTGGCAAGTACCACTGGGATATATGCGGCGCGGCATATGATACATACCTGGAGGGTTTTGCCTCAGGCTCTGTCTCTGCAGGCACTACCAATGGCTGGCAGTGGTATGAGGATGATGGCTGTACTACCGGCTCCAGCCTCTGCTCCACCACCTCCACTGCCTGTGTGACCCCCGGCGGTACCACAGCAGACTGGACCTGCCCCCTGGCAGGTACCACACTGGTGCAAAACAACCTCTACAGCGCGCAGAATGCATGGGGCAACCAGAGCTCAGCTACGCTGAACTATACCTGTACGCCGGGAGCGAGCGTGGTAGCAGACGGCACCGCCGGCAGCAACCAGTGGAACTGCCTGGTCTATAACTCTCAAACACTGGGTACCAACTACTCGGGCTACTACCCTATCAATGCGCTGAACTTTGACTCCCGCCTGAGCCAGACCTACTCAAACAATAGCTGGAACCAATCCACTCAGGGCCCATCCTACTCAGCAGGCTACCTGGGCTGCCACGCTGGTGTAGATAATATATCCTATCGCTTCAAGCGTACGGGCTTCCCATGTGGTGTGTACACCATACAGGGTGTATATGATGACAACTGGCAGCTGTACAAGAACGGCACACTGCTCAATAGCGGCGGCTGCTGTACGGGCACCTTTACCAACCTGGCCACCAGCGTCTGCCTCGGTCCTAATACGACGCTGGACTTCACCATCGTAGAGGGCGGTGGCGATACTTATGGCGGCCTGTTCTTTGGTACACCGGCTACCCTAGCTATCACATCAGGCACTACGGTCTGCTCCGGCGGCACCATAGCCCTCACGGCCAATGCCACAGGCGGCACCTACTCAGTCACTGCAAATGGTACCTACGGCTCCATCTCAGGCAGCAACTTTATAGCCGGCACCAATAATACCGGTACCAACCAGACGGTGACCATCCAATACTCCAACGAAGGCTGTACTGCTACGCAGAATATCACCGTATACTCTGCCACTACGGCACCTACCGGCATATCCGGCACTACGCTGATATGTGCAGGTGGCAGCACGACCCTCACCGCCACCGGTGGCGTACTGGGCACCGGAGCCAACTATGTGTGGGGCACTGGTACTGTAGGGTCGGGAGTATTCCAGACGTCTACCTCGGTTACCGCTACTGTGACACCTGCCTCTACTACAAACTACTGGGTGTCCGTGACAGGTACCTCTGCACCATGTAGCAATCCATCTGGCAGCGCTACCACCACTGTGACAGTCAATACAAAATCTACCGCTCCTACCAGCGCCTCACCGGCAGCTGCTACGATATGCAATGGCGGCTCTACCACACTCAGCTATACAGGTGGCTCGCTCGGCACCGGTGCATCTGCCAAATGGTACTCCGGATCTTGCGGCGGCACACTGGTAGGCACGGGCAATGGCATCACAGTATCTCCGACATCTACTACTACTTATTTCGTCCGTTTTGAAGATCCGGCACCGTGCAGTACCAATACTGCCTGCGTGTCTACCACTGTCAATGTCAATACTGCCTCTACCGCACCTACAGGTATCAGCGGCACTACACTGGTATGTAATGGTACCGGTACGACGCTCACTGCTACAGGTGGGTCACTCGGTACCGGCGCTACCTACCAGTGGGGCACAGGCGGCACCGTAGGTACTAACCCTATCGGCGGCGCTACATCAGTATCATACACAGTCACTCCATCGTCTACCACTACCTACTGGGTATCGGTGACAGGTGCTGCACCATGCGGCAGCCCTGCAGGTGGCGCTACAACTACAGTCACTGTCAATACAGCCTCTACTGCCCCTACAGGTATCAGCGGCACTACGCTGGTATGTAATGGTACCGGTACCACACTGACCGCTACAGGCGGGGCACTCGGCACGGGTGCTACCTACCAGTGGGGTACAGGCAGCACCGTAGGTACTAACCCTATCGGCGGCGCTACTGCAGCTACATATTCTGTGACTCCGGCATCTACCACTACCTACTGGGTATCGGTCACAGGTGCTGCACCATGCGGCAGCCCTGCAGGTGGCGCTACAGCTACAGTCACTGTCAATACGCCATCTACTGCACCGACCGGCATCAGCGGCACGACACTGGTATGTAATGGTACCGGTACGACACTGACTGCTACAGGCGGCTCACTCGGTACAGGTGCTACCTACCAGTGGGGTACTGGCAGCACCGTGGGTACCAACCCTATCGGCGGCGCGACATCAGTATCATACACAGTCACTCCATCGTCTACTACTACCTACTGGGTATCAGTGACAGGTGCTGCACCATGCGGCAGTCCTGCGGGCGGCGCTACTAAGGTGGTCACCGTCAACACTGCCTCTACTGCACCGACCAGTATCAGCGGCACTACGCTGGTATGTAATGGTACCGGTACGACGCTCACTGCCACAGGTGGCTCACTCGGTACAGGTGCTACCTACCAGTGGGGTACAGGCAGCACCGTAGGTACTAACCCTATCGGCGGCGCTACTGCAGCTACATATTCCGTGACGCCAGCGTCTACCACTACCTACTGGGTATCGGTCACAGGTGCTGCACCATGCGGCAGCCCTGCAGGTGGCGCTACAGCCACGGTCACTGTCAATACGCCATCTACTGCACCGACAGGTATCAGTGGTACTACGACCCTCTGCGGTGGTACAGGCACGACACTGACTGCTACCGGTGGCTCACTCGGCACTGGCGCTACCTACCAGTGGGGTACAGGCGCAGTACCGGGCACCAACCCGATAGGCGGCGCTACATCCGTATCATACACGGTCACTCCGGCATCTACCACTACCTACTGGGTATCAGTGACGGGTGCTGCACCATGCGGCAGCCCTGCGGGCAATGCATCGACCACTGTCACAGTCAATAACGGATCTGTCGCACCGACCTCCATCAGTGGCACTACCACTATCTGTAATGGTAGCAGCACGACACTCACCGCAGTAGGTGGCACACTCGGTACAGGTGCACAGTATGTATGGGGAACAGGCGCAGTAGGCACGGGTGTCTTCCAGACATCTGCATCTATTACGGCCAGCGTCACTCCATCATCTACTACGTCCTACTGGGTATCAGTGACAGGTACTGCGGCACCATGTAGCAACCCTGGTGGCAGTGCTACTACTACTGTCACGGTCAATAATCCATCCACAGCACCTACGTCTATCGGTGGCTTCAGCAGCATATGCCAGGGGGCATCTATCACCCTGTCTGCCTCCGGTGGCACACTGGGCACAGGCGCGCAGTATGTATGGGGTACAGGCGCAGTAGGCACCGGTGTCTTCCAGACATCTACCTCTACCACGGCTACCGTCACACCATCATCTACTACGTCATACTGGGTATCAGTGACCGGCACTACGGCACCATGTGCTAACCCCGGTGGCAGCGCGACTAAAACCATCACTGTAGCCATACCATCTACTGCTGTGACCGGCATATCCGGCATCACCTCTATCTGTAGCGGCAATGGTACCACGCTGACCGCTACAGGCGGATCACTCGGCACCGGTGCCAACTATCAGTGGGGTACAGGCAATGTGATAGGTAGCAATACCATACCGGGTGCTACATCCGTATCATACTCCGTGACTCCGGCATCTACTACAGACTACTGGGTGTCTGTCACCGGTCCATCACCGTGCAACGGCGCCAATGGCGTATCTACCACAGTGACAGTGACCACTACACCTACGCCTACATTCACCGCTGCGCCATCCGGCACAGTATGTGCCTCTACGAGCGTGACCTATACTACACAGTCCGGCTACAGCAGCTATGTGTGGTCAGGCTTTGGCACTGCCGGTGTAGACTATACGATCGTATCCGGTGGCCTCAGCGCTACAGACTATACAGTGACCCTCCAGTGGCTCACCACAGGTACCAAGGCCGTACAGGTCAGCTACTCCAATGGCAGCTGCCCGGCCGTGACACCTGCCAGCAGCAGCATCACGGTGGCAGCCAGGCCTACACCTGGCCTGACGGTATCAGGCACCACTTGTATCGGATCGTCTCTGACATACAGCACGCAGACAGGCCAGTCATCCTATGTATGGACACTGCCTGGCGCTACGGCGGGTGTAGACTATACCCTGGTATCTGGCGGCAGCAGCACTGATGATAATATCGTAGTGCAGTGGATCGTATCCGGCTCTCATACTGTGACTGTAAACTATAACAACGCTGCCGGCTGTACTGCACTCACAGCGGCTACAGATACACGCACTGTCAATGCAGCTCCATCATCAGCCTCTATAGCTGATGTGATAGATCCATGCAATGGTGGCCATACAGCTACGGTGACCATCACCGGCGGTACATCACCATACAATTTCTCCCTGTGCGGCACAGGATATACTAACCAGAGCTCACCATTCGTGATACCTGCTGGCGCCAATAGCTCATGCTCGCTCACATCAGTGACAGATGCCAATGGCTGCCCTGCGCAGAATATCACAGGTAGCCCGGTATCATATCCTACACCGGTACTCACCTCGGGCGATACATATGCCTGCGTGGTATCTACAGCGGCATCCAAGGTATTCTACGATCACAGTGGCAACCTGATGGTGAAGATCACCGACGGAGGCAATACCCTCGGCAATACTACAGTAGTGACTACCGTAGATGGATCAGTACAGCAGTTTGGACCTACCACTCCTCAGAGCTACCTGCAGCGCCACTTCAGGATATCTCCTAGCAATACAAGTGGTTCAGCCAATGTCTGCCTCTACATAAGCGATGCAGAGGTCGCAGCGCTGAATACTGCATCTGCCAGTGATAATTCAGGCCCGCCATCTTTCTATGCTACCTTCCAGGCCACTTTGAGCAATGCGGTAGTGACCAAATTCCACGGTGGTGCTGAGACACCTCAGAATAATACATCACGTATCGTACTGACCAGGTCATCTGCACCTACGCACAACCCTACAGTGAACGGCGTGACGTACAACAACGTGTGGGAGTTCTGTATGAACGTATCCAGCTGGTCAGGCTTCTACATGCACGCGCAGAATGTAAACAATACACCACTGCCTGTCACCCTGCTCTACCTGACTGCAGACGCGATAGATAATAAGTACATCAACCTTGATTGGGCTACTGCATCTGAGATCAATAACAATGGCTTTGCTATCGAGCGCAGTACCAATGGTTCTGACTTTACGCAGATAGCATGGGTAGCCGGCCATGGCAATAGCAATACGCAGCTCACCTACGCATACAGTGACCGCACTGTACAGCCGGGTGTCGTGTACTACTACCGCCTGAAGCAGGTAGACTACGATGGCGCCTCTACGCTGTCTGATATCGTATCTGCATCCCTGATCGGTGACAAGGGCTTTAGCTTTGAGGATATGATACCAAACCCTGCGATAAACTCGGTACAACTCGGTATCATTACCACTGCAGGCCAGAAGGCATCTGTGACCATGACAGACATGCTGGGCCGCGTAGTACTGTCTCAGCCATGGCAGCTGTCAGAGGGATACAATATCTCTTCATTTGATATCTCGGGCCTCGCTCAGGGCACCTACTCTGTCACCGTACAGACAGGCAATAACGCTACTACCAAAAAGCTCGTAGTGACACGCTAAGCACTTCTTTATCAGATATGAAAAAGGCACTCCTCTGGGAGTGCCTTTTTTGTTTTAGCTATCCCGGCACGCTGACGCATAATATTTTATTATAAAAAAATCGGCAAACCTCTTAAAAATCATTTGAATATCAATCAATTAGACAAATTCAAAAAAATGTGTTGATTTTTTCAAAACCACATTGTAATTTCCAGTAATACATGGAACTAAGAAAACGCTAAAACTATGACGACCTGCAGATGACCTGACTTCCTTCACCCCGACATAAAACCCAACATGAAGCAAACCTCTACCTGTAGTTTTCTCCCGAGATTTTACCAGACCGTCTTCCTCATGTTTATGTGCCTGTCTCAGATCCACACAGAGGCACAGTGCGTCAGTAACGCAAGTAGCGGCTGGAGTGGCTCAAACTCTACCTATCAGGGCGGCAACCTCACATCGTGCTCCACATCTACTATTTACAACGGGACGTACTCCAGTACCAGCTACGTGCAGTGGGATGGTGTAGCGGGGGTCAATATGACCTTCACCTGCTCGGGAGGTTTTGTATCCGGCAGTACAGTGTGGACCTACTACGAGTACCTGCCGGGATGGACCGTAGTACAAAGTGGTTCGGGCGGCACTGCCAATATCACTGTAAACCGTACCAGCCCCGGTGGTGGTGGCTACAACCTCATTGTGTTTTATAATAACTCTAACTGCCCTGCTACATGGAATGCAGGCTCCGCTACACTCAACTATAAAGTCAACTCACAGTCCTCACCTAGCATCAGCAACTCCGGCAGCCAGACTGTCTGCGGCGGCACTGCAGTGAACTACAGCATCAGCTCTGGCTGCAACTATCCGGTCAAACTCACTGCCGGTCAGGCCAGCGGTACAGTATTCCCTACAGGCACTACCAATGTGGTGTGGGAAACCTACCATGCCAATGGTGCCGGTGGCTATTTCACCTATCCATCCGGCGCTAGCAATCAGACTATCGCTCTCGCAGCCTGCGAGTCTGTATACGGAGCCGGCAACTGTGCCTCTGGCGGCTGCGGCAGCTTCACCTACTACTACCAGAATGGCGACCTGACATGTAACTGTAGCAAGGCTGTAGGTACATATGAATTTATCTACAACAATACGGGCTATACTACGGTCGGCGCAGACTACGGCGGTGGCGCTACAGCAGTCGCATCGAGTATCACTGCAGGCGCTACCTCTGGCACGGGGCCATTTGCCCGGGTCAAGGCAGGTGCCGGGTGCTCGGGCTTCTCGTGGGCAGTGGCGCAGCCCGACCTGCGGCAGTGGGGCGGCACTACTACCAGTTTTAATGTGACCGAATACTCTACCACCAATAATCCGGGCACCATCACAGTACCTGCTACTATCTGCCAGGGTACTGCTACCAGCATCACAGAGCTGACAGCAGCCACCACCGGCACACCAGCTTCCAGTGGGCCGTTTTATGACTACTACTGGATGCGTACCTCATCACCTGTCACAGGTTGGAACTCATTCCAGACGGGCAATGGCAATAACAGCGCTCCGCTCCCATCTGCAGTGATCAATACACCGGGCACCTACCAGCTGGCGCGAAACTCCTACTGGGGATGTCTGGGCGAGGTCTCCGCACCATTTATAAACCTGACAGTAAATGCTTCGTCTACCGCACCTACCAGCATCAGCGGCACCACCACGATATGCAATGGCGGTAATACAACACTCACTGCCCTCGGCGGCTCCCTGGGTACGAGTGCCAACTATGTGTGGGGCACGGGCTCTGTAGGTAGCAATGTATTTCAGACGTCTACGTCTGCCACGGCTACGGTCGCACCATCCTCTACTACTACCTACTGGGTATCAGTATCGGGACCTGCACCGTGCGGCAGCCCCGGAGGCAGCGCATCTACTGTGGTCACTGTCAATACAGCCTCTGTAGCACCTACCAGTGCATCAGCATCATCTCCTACTATCTGCAATGGCGGCACCTCTACACTGAGTGTCTCCGGAGGTACGCTGGGCACAGGCGCATCTATCAAGTGGTACACAGGATCATGCGGCGGCACCCTGGCCGGCATAGGCAATAACCTGCTGGTAGCGCCTACATCTACCACCACCTACTATGCGCGCTACGAAGACCCCGCACCGTGTGGCACTATCACCGGCTGTGTATCTACTACTGTCACAGTCAATACTGCCTCTACAGCACCGACCACTGCCTCTGCCTCTGCGCCGACCATCTGCTCTGGCAGCTCCTCTACACTCAGCGTGAGTGGCGGCAGCCTGGGCACAGGAGCCGGCATCAAATGGTATAGCGGCTCATGCGGTGGCACACTGGTGGGCACAGGAGCCAGCATCAGCGTATCTCCTACCACCACCACCACCTACTATGCGCGCTACGAAGATCCAGCACCATGCAATACCCTGACAGCATGTGCCAGCACCACCGTCACGGTCAATAACGGATCTGTCGCACCGACCTCTATCAGTGGCACTACCACTATCTGTAATGGTAGCAGCACCACGCTCACCGCTGTAGGCGGCACACTCGGCACAGGAGCACAGTATGTATGGGGTACAGGCGCAGTAGGCACGGGTGTCTTCCAGACATCTGCATCTACCACAGCCAGCGTCACGCCATCATCTACTACCTCCTACTGGGTATCAGTGACCGGCACCGCGGCACCATGTAGCAACCCTGGCGGCAGTGCTACTACTACCGTCACGGTCAATAACCCATCCACTGCACCTACCTCTATCGGTGGCTTCAGCAGCATATGCCAAGGGGCATCTATCACCCTGTCTGCCTCCGGGGGTACACTGGGCACAGGCGCGCAGTATGTATGGGGTACAGGCGCAGTAGGCACCGGTGTCTTCCAGACATCTACCTCTACCACGGCTACCGTCACACCATCATCTACTACGTCATACTGGGTGTCTGTCACCGGCACTACGGCACCATGCGCTAATCCTGGCGGCAGCGCGACTAAAACCATCACTGTAGCCATACCATCTACAGCTGTGACCAGTATATCAGGTACTACCTCTATCTGCAGTGGCAATGGTACCACGCTGACCGCCACAGGCGGATCTCTCGGCACAGGTGCCAACTATCAGTGGGGTACCGGCAATGTGATAGGCACCAATACCATACCGGGTGCTACATCCGTATCATACTCCGTGACTCCGGCATCTACTACAGACTACTGGGTATCCGTGACCGGGCCATCACCGTGCAACGGTGCCGGCGGCGTATCCACCACTGTCACAGTGACCACTACGCCTACGCCATCGTTCACCACGGTGCCACCAAGCCCGATCTGTACCTATACCAATGCCACCTATACCACACAGCCGGGCTATAGCAGCTATGTGTGGTCAGGCTTCGGCACTGCGGGTGTGGACTATATCATCGTATCGGGAGGCCTCGGCAGTACTGACAATACTGTCACCCTGCAGTGGATCTCCACAGGTACCAAGCCGCTCAGCATCAGCTACTCCAATGGCAGCTGCCCGGCTGTGACACCTGGCACTGCCAGCACGGTGGTCAATGCCAGCCCTACACCATCACTGAGTACTTCGGGTGCTTTCTGTACCTCAAACTCCATCGTGTATACCACACAGTCCGGCCAGTCTAACTATGCCTGGACCATAGGCGGCACTGCCGGTGTGGACTACACCCTCATAGCAGGTGGAGGCACTTCTAATAATACTGCCACAGTACAGTGGATCACCACTGGCAATAAGACCGTATCGGTGAACTACACCAACGCTGCCGGCTGTACAGGCCCGGCCTCTGCCTCTACTACAAACAGTGTCGCAAACGGACCTACCTCGGCCGCTATCTCTGATGTGATAGATCCGTGCAACGGTGGCCACACAGCCAATGTAGTGGTGACCGGTGGTACATCGCCATACAACTTCACTGTCTGCGGTACTGCATTTACCAATCAGCTGTCGCCGTTTGAGCTCGATGCTACGTCCAATACGTCGTGTACGCTCTCACTCGTATCAGATGCCAATGGCTGTGCACCGGGTACGATAGCAGGCAGCCCGGTATCATATCCTACACGCACACTCACATCAGGAGATACCTATGCATGTACGGTATCTACAGGCGCTACCAAGGTATTCTATGATAATAGCGGCAACCTGATGGTGAAGATCACCGATGGTGGTAATACCCTCGGCTCTACCAATGTAGTGGTGACACGCGATGCCTCAGTGCAGCAGTTTGGTCCGACCAGCCCGCAGAGCTACCTGCAGCGCCACTTCAAGATATCTCCTACCAATGCATCCGGCAATGCGGCTGTGTGCCTCTACATGAGTGATGCAGAGGTAGCGGCGCTGAGTGCCGCATCGGCCAATGATAATCATAGTGCGCCTTCGTACTACAGCACCTTTAGCTCCAGTGTAGTACCGGCTCTGCCTAATGCAGTAGTGACCAAGTTCCACGGTGGTGCTGAGACACCGCAGAATAATACATCACGCATCGTGCTCACACCTACGTCCAAAACGCACAACCCTGTGGTGAATGGCGTGACCTATAACAATGTGTGGGAAGTCTGTATGAGTGTGTCCAGCTGGTCAGGATTCTACATTCATGCGCAGAACGGAAACAACACACCACTGCCTGTCACGCTCCTCTACCTGACTGCAGATGCGATAGATAATAAGTACATAGACCTCGACTGGGCTACTGCCTCTGAGATCAATAACAGTGGCTTTGCCATAGAGCGCAGTACCAATGGTTCGGACTTCACTCAGATAGGATGGGTAGATGGCCATGGCAATAGCAATACACAGCTCTCCTACTCCTACAGTGACCGTACTGTGCAGCCGGGTGTCGTGTACTACTACCGCCTGAAACAAGTAGACTACGATGGTGCATCTACGCTGTCTGAGATCGTATCAGCATCACTCGTGGGTGACAAGGGATTCAGCTTTGAGGATATGATACCAAACCCTGCTACCAATGCTGTACAGCTGGGCATACTGACCACCACAGGCCAGAAGGCATCTGTTACCATGACAGACATGCTGGGCCGTGTAGTATTGTCGCAGCCTTGGCAGCTGTCAGAGGGATACAATATATCTACCTTTGATATCTCAGGCCTCGCACAGGGCACCTACTCTGTCACTGTCTATGCAGGCAATAGCTTTACTACCAGAAAGCTCGTAGTCACACGCTAAGCACTTCTTTATCAGATATGAAAAAGGCACTCTCCACAGAGTGCCTTTTTTTATGCAGGCTCCGATTCACGCATAGTATTTCTCCATCTGGCTACCAAAAAAATAGCACCCATCAGAGTGCTACTACAAAGAAAATATCAGTAAAGAGGCCATGTCAGGACCGGGCAGGAGTAGCCATCATATAGTCCATACGCGAGATGGCTGCACTCAGATTATTTGAGACGCTGCGCATGAGCATGATCTCACGGTCTGAGAGTAGCCCTGACGAGAGCTGTGTACGCACACTGGCCAGGAGTTTTTTCAGATCAGTATGTGTCTGCTGCAGTTGCTGTTCTTTATACAGATAGTTCATAGCGCTATTGATTTTTCAGGGTGTGGTTTAAAGGATATATACGGGACTAAAGCTGGAGCAGAAAGGATATCCGCTCCAGCTTATTAAACTTGTCTCTCAGTTATTGCTTTGGGCCGGAGCTGCCGCTCATGCCAGTGCTACCGCCGGGTCCCGTAGAGCCGGTAGAGCCATAGGTGCCATTGCCGCGACCGGAGCTGCCGGTGCTGCCGCCAGTATGATGACCGGAGGAGCCGGTAGAGCCACTGTGCCTGCCACTATACCCGGTAGAGCCCGTGATGCCAGTATGCCCCATAGATCCGGATGATCCCGTAGAGCCATACGTACCTTGATTGCCTGATGGATTTTGTGTGGGTGTGCTATTGCCACTGCCGCTCTGTGTACCGCTCGACTGAGCAGATACAGCCATACCGCCGCAGACCATAGCTGCGAGCATAAAAATTCTGATGTGTGTCATGTGTCTGGTTTTAGCACTCTACACCAAAGCCTGTGCCATGCTATATCAAAAAATATAATGCGTTGTCATCTGTGACAAGGAGCTTAGCCATCAGCAGCATATTACCTTGAAAGCTAACTGGATATTTTTTTACCCTTATGCGGATGGTAAGGCACTATGATACCGGATAGGTGCGCACTCAGGCAATGCCTTCCCCTTCTGAGGCGTAAATGGGATGAGCTGTTTGCCGGGGTCCATTGAAGCATTTCGATTTAATTAATTAGCCAACTGTGCGTTATAAAAAATCCCCAACTCACGGTTGAGATTTTGCTGCATTGCCACTCGGCTTACAAGCCTGTTTTATTCTCTAACTAAAAAACCAAACAGTATGCAAAGGTCATCAAGCAGGAGCCATAGTGGCTCCAATGGTTCCAGCTCACGCGGTGGTAGCTCATCATCGCGCAGCAGCAACTCACGTGGTGGTAGCTCCTCTTCCTCATCACGCAGTTCTCATGGCGGCTCGTCACGCGGCGGCAGCTCACAGGGCAGCTCCTCACGCTATAGTCACAACCACAATCCGGAAGGGCACAATCAGTATACCTCCGGTCGCGGCTCTTCATCAGGCCGCTCTTCAGGTAGTTCATCATCGGGTCGCTCTTCAGGCGGCTCATCATCAGGTCGCTCATCAGGCATGTCTTCAGGCCGCTCTTCTTCTTCATCTTCTTCACGCATGGACAATGGCCGCAGTCACTCATCTGATATGAGGGGCGGATCATCATCCCGTGGCCATGAGCGCGACGAGAGGGGCCGCTTCACAGACTCTGATAGCGGCTATCGCTCATCGTCTTCACCATCAGGACGTGGAGGCCAGTCAGGCCGCAGTGGTCACAATAATAATCCTGAGGGGCACAATCAATATACCTCCGGCCGTAGCAGCTCATCGCACCATGATCAGGACTATGACGCTGACCGCCGCTCATCATCACGTGGCAGCAGCCAGGGCCGTGGATCAAACGGCAACTACGAGGGGCACAATCAGTACAGCTCGGGGCGTAGTGGCTCATCATCTTCACGCTCATCCTCTGACTATGATCAGGACTATGGCCGCTCGTCTTCACGCAGTGGCAATGGCCGCAGCAGCAACGGCGGCTACAGCAATAGCAGTGAAGGCCGCAATCAGTACAACTCTGGCCGCGGTGGCTCATCCAGCCAGTATGATTACGAGCGCAGTCATGACTCAGGCCGTGGCCTCGATAGCTACGATGAGGACTATGATAGCAATGACAGCGACATGCGCCGCAGCAATAATACCTTCCGCGATCAGGATGACTATAGCTCAGACCGTGGTGGCTCCAGCCGCTATGACGAGCACTACGATGCCAATCGCGGTGGCCTGCGCGACTATGACGAGGACGACCGCTCCGGACGTGGCGGCTATGATGAGTATGATGAAGACGATAGCTATGACGAAGAAGGCTACGATGACGACCAGTACGATGAGTATGACGACTATGACTCAGACTACGACCGTGGCGGCCGCCGCTCCCGCTAGTCTATAGACTAAGAGGCTGATTATTAAATAGCAGGCGCTGAAGGGTGCCTGCTATTTATGTTTTATACCGCCTCTGCGGGATATTTCTTACTACGCCTTCTTCCAATCATAGAAGTAAAGCTCCCTGTCATTGGTCCCATCGTCATAAAAATTCATGACCGTATACGCCGGGGCAAACTCCTGATTATTGCCGCCCCACCAGCCGCCGCACACGGCACCATTGCAGTAGTAGGTAGTGCCGAGGTACTCCAGCTGGTCTATCAGGTGTATGTGGCCGGAGAGGCAGGCTTTCACATTGCCTGCTTTGTAGAATAGTTGCTTTAGCTCTTTGGCATCGTCATGCTGATTGGAGCCGGAGATAGTCCAGCGGTTGTTGTGATTCTTTGCCCCGTCAAAGAGCGTACAGATAGCCAGTATCGGTATGTGAGATACCACACAGACATACTTATCCTTGGGCGTCTCGTCCAGCGTCTTCTTCAGCCAGTCCATCTGCTCGCCATCCAGTTTGGCCAGATAGCCGGGTATCACAGGCTTGGGGTGCACACTATCGAGTATGATAAAGCGCCACGGCCCCTTATCAAAACTATAATACGACTTCGCGATCTGAAACTCCTCGCAGGCCCACTTCTTGCCCTCTGCATAGGAGGCGCGGTTGCGCGTCACATTGTAGTGGTCGTGATTGCCGAGTGTGTGGTAGAGCTGCAGGCTGTTCTCATTCTTCATCGTGCTGTGAAAGGTAGCCCACATCGCCTTCACGCGATCTCGCGGCGTAGACATGGCATCCATGATCGAGTCACCGCCGGTGATGATAAAGTCGGGTTTCTCCGCCAGTCCATTCAGCGTATGCAGCGCGCGCGCCATGCCATACTCAGGCACGGCACCTGGCTGCACGTGTATATCTGTGATATGCGCTACGCGCAAAACCCTGCGGGCAGTCTTGACAGGTGGTGTGGCAGCGGCGATCAGCGGCGATGCGCCTGCGGCCAGCCCTGCCAGGCCCGCCGTACGGAGAAATGACCTGCGGTCTGATTTGATCTGTGACATGGATAGTGATTATACCCACCAATATCTGCAATCAGCCGGTATATACAAGCTGAAAAACATTAAGCCTTTGTGAAATGTAATGAACGACCTACGTCACCGTCCAAAAGACAGTGGCCGGTGATAACATTAGACTAAAAGGCCATGCATGGCATGATAGTTGTAAAAGACCCTTTATATCTCAGGTTTTCCGGCCAAAAGTGTATCCATAGACAGACGCGAATACATAATCAACATAATGGCATTCAATACTTTGAAAAACGAAATACCGAATAGACAATCCGAAGCGGCTATTTTTACGTTTATAGATTGTATGTTTGGTTTACTGTACAAAATGATATTGTGTAATAATTGAATTTTCACCTTATGAACACTAATAACATTTTTCTTTTTGCGGGGCTGGGAGACACTCCTGCATACGTGGTCGGAGTGATAGGCGTCATCGTGATACTGGCTGTTTTCCTCCGGTTTGTATTGTTTGACAATACACCAGAAGAGTACAAGCACAATCCGCACGACTAAGCTGCGTCCTGCCCTCTTTGCGCATAGCGTGTGCACTCATTTGAGTTTCCCCGTTTTTAAAATTCATCTATCTTCCGCGCTCTAACTACACGATAGCATGATAGATGTGACACAAGCGCGGTTTCAATCGCTCAGCATACACTACGCCGGCAATAAGAACAATGGAGATCAGCTGATCCTCTCTACCCAGCCGATAGCCCTCACAGATGATAGCCTGCGCGATGACCTCCTGCAGTACTTCCTCATCCACTTCCGCAAGCCGGAGTACTACCGCTTTCACCATACGGAGGATGTAAAGCTGAATACCATCTACCACCTCTGCGATAAGATATTCGGCGGTGATGGTGATACGCATGAGCTGACCCAAGGGGTGGCGCGCTATCTGTATGACAAGTCTATCCACCCGCAGATACGTGGCGGGGAGGTCTATGTAGCCCACTTCCGCAGCCTGATACTGGATGGCGACCTGATGGATGCCATTGGTATTTTCAAGACGGAATCCAAGAGCAACTTCTTTAAGGTGTATAATGATGACGGCATCTTCTCAGTAGCAGAGGATATAGGCATCAGTGACGAGAAGCTGGACAAGGGCTGCCTTATTTTCAATACCAAGAAGGCCGAAGGCTATCGCGTGTCCATCATAGACAATACGAATAAGAGCGAAGAGGCGCGCTACTGGCGCGATGACTTCCTGGGGCTGGCAGTGGCCAATGACGACTACCACAAGACGCAGAACATGCTCACGATGACCAAGAACTTCATCAAAGAGCAGATGCCGGAGGAGTTTGCCGTAGAGACCACAGAGCAGATAGCCATGCTCAATAAATCTGTAGAGTTTTTCAAGAAGCACGAGCAGTTCGACTTTCAGGAGTTTGCCACTGAGGTGATGCAGGCACCGGCAGTCAAGGAGTCCTTTGAGCGCTACAAACAGACCTACGAGCAGGATACGCAGACGCGCGTACATGATCAGTTTGACATATCAGACTCTGCGGTCAAAAAACAGCAGCGCATCTTCAAAAGCATACTCAAACTGGACAAGAACTTTCACATCTACATACACGGCGACCGCGAGCTGATAGAGAAAGGCTACGACCCCGAGCGCAATATGAACTTCTACAAGGTCTACTTTAGAGATGAGACGTCAGGATAATTGTCAATTGACAATTGATAATTGACAGCTCTCTTTACCTCACTCCAGTCCTACTATAAAATCGTAAGATATCTCTGTACTGCCATCCACCAGGGTGAGTGTGAGCTCTGTGCCGGGCGGCACCTTCACAGGCTGAGTAATATTCTCCATAGTCACCTTCTGCGAGATACCGCCGCCACTCACCAGCAGTCCATAGTCCTGCTGCCCTTCCTTCATAGAGATATAGAGTTTGCTAAAGTCGCCGCTATTCACCGTCGTGCTTTGCCCTTTGTCAAGTGTGATGATGATATTATCCATATGCCCCATCCGCCAAAATCCATGCCGACAGATGTATGGAGTCCTTCCTATTCCCTATTCCCTATTCCCTATTCCTTCTCACGGCTCTACCAGCATCCTGGCAAAGCTCTCATAGTCCGTCTCAAAAAACTCGGTACTGAGTTTATCGCTCGTGACACAGGTCTCTGGCATGCGCAGGCGCGCGATATCACGCCCCTCAAAGACCTGAGTACGCGCATTGAAGCAGTAGTAGACCAGCGCCGTCTTTTTCTCCACCCGCTCAAAGGCCGCCTTCACCTCGCGGAGCATGGCAGCCTCATCATAGCCATCTAGTAGCTCACCCGTCACGCGGCTGCGAAGCGTATGCTGGCCGCCGCGCTTGGCCAGTGTTTCCTTGCGCCAGACCACATACTCAGACGAGTCTACCACCACAAAGCGCGTAGCAGTGTGAGAGATCCAGCCCACCTGCGTCTCCGGGTGCAGGAAGTGCCCATCCTGGCGGTAGTACCATACCATATAGTATTTGCGTGCACCATAGCGGATAGATGCCGACTGTATCCAGCCGAAGTTTTGCGGCGTGCCGCCTATGAGAGCGCTGTCTGTGCGCTGTATCTGCTTATCACATATCACATTGTCATTGGCTATGAGCTTGTCGCTGCTGCGGTTTTGCTTCCAGCCGGTAGCATGGGTGAGTTGATCCGATTTTTTTACGATTGTCACGGCGCCTTTGTCCTGCGCGTAGCAGGCAGAGAGTAGCAGTACAGATACGAGAGAGCAGAGTAGATTTTTCACTGTAGCAAAATGGTTTTGCATGAAAATAATGCATGCCGCTGAGTGCTGCAAGCGTCAGCAGGACGATACCTATAACAGTCTGGGCCTATTTAAGTTTTTTTATCCCATCACATCACGAAACCCACCTTCTTCATCTCATCCCAGAAGCCGGGATAAGATTTAGCCACCACATCGGCCTCCTCTATAGTGAGGGTACCTAGCAGCGCCAGCGGCGCAAAGGCCATAGCCATGCGGTGGTCATTGTAGGTACAAACTGTCTGGTGGGACATCACAAAGGTGCCCTCCAGCACAAATACGCCGTGCGTCTCCTCCACCAGCTTCACCCCAAATTTGATCAGCTCTTTCTGAAGTGCAGCTATGCGATCGGTCTCCTTGATACGCAGCGAGTCCATACCGGTAAAGGTGGCTTTTATATTCTTCGCAGCACAGATCACGATGATGGTCTGCGCCAGGTCAGGATAGTTGGTAAAGTCAAATGAAGCCGTGGAGGCAGCCTCGGTGCAGCTCAGCATCACGCCGCTACCGGTGGCCATCGTGTCTACACCTATCATGGCTCCCCACTCTGCCATTTTCTTATCTCCCTGGGCCGCGCCGAGGGTGAGGCCGCGTAGGTTCAGCTCGCAGGAGTCAGAGAGCGCCGCTACAGCATACCAGTAGCTGGCCGCAGACCAGTCCATAGATGCTATGAGCGTGACCGGTGCGAAGCGCTGCCTGCCTATGCGGATACTCTGGCTGCCCTCTATATAGGAGATACCGGCCTTGAGCAGTACATCCAGCGTGAGGTGGATATATGGCTGTGACACCAGCGGCGTGGTGAAGTGTATGGTGAGTCCATGCGGCAGCACCGGCGCTATCATCAGCAGGGCGGTGATATACTGGCTACTCACATTGCCGGCTATACGCACCTCACGTTTGGTCTGAGTCAGTGGCACAGGTATGATCTCCAGTGGCGGGTAGCCTTCCTTGCCCTTATACTCTACTTTAAATCCGATCTCTCTCAGCGCATCTACCAGTATGCCTATGGGCCGCTCGTGCATCCGTTCAGAGCCTGATATGATCTTGTACTGGCTGGTAGCGCAGTAGTACGCGGTGAGAAACCTCATCGCAGTACCCGCATCCCCTATCGTGATCTGAATATCCTTTGAGGCCAGGCCATTGATCATCATCTGGGTGTCCAGGGAGTCGGAGAGATTCTCCACATGCAGCTCGCCGCCTGAGAGGGCACGCAGTATCAGCAGCCTGTTGCTTTCACTCTTTGAGGTAGGTAGTTTGATCTCGCCGCGCAGTTTGCGGCGGGTATGACTGATGGTCAGGTTAGGCATGTTTTACGCGCACGTTTTTTTATGATATACCATTATTGTACCAAATGCAGGCCTCGCGGATCTGCTCCTCTCCCACTGCCACATCCAGGGCATAGCTACCTATACCGGTGATAAGCGCCATACGGCGGGTGGCACCGGCGTTTTTCTTGTCCTGCGCAGAGAGCTGTATGATGGCTGCGATCTCCTCCTCACTCAGCACCGGCAGGTCAAAGAGCCGGTGTAGTACCGTGAGTACCCTACCCGCATCTGCCTCCGCCAGCAGCTCCATGTGCTGCGCTATGAGCGCCTCCACAGCCATCCCTATCGCCACAGCCTCGCCGTGCAGCAGCGGCGCAGCGCCTGTGAGCCGGTGGCTCTCTATGGCGTGGCCTATGGTGTGGCCGTAGTTCAGCGCCTTGCGCACGCCGCGCTCCTCCGGGTCAGCCTCGGTGAACTGCGACTTGATACGCACTGCCCTCTCGATGAGTGCGAGGTCATATGCTATCTTTTTATCACCCTCCACTGCGTGGAAAGCCCCCGCATCTGCTATCAGGTAGTGCTTCACCACTTCTGCCAGGCCGGAGCGCAGTTGACGCTCGTCCAGCGTCTGCAGAAACGCAGGACAGATCAGCACCGCCACCGCTGCGCGGAAAACACCTATCTGGTTTTTAAACCCATCAAAGTCCACACCTGTCTTGCCACCCACACTCGCATCTACCATAGCCAGCAGCGTGGTGGGTATATGGACAAAGTCGATCCCCCGCTTGTAGCACGCTGCGGCGAAACCACCCATATCGCAGATCACGCCACCACCCAGATTGATGAGCAGCGCGCGGCGGTCGGCATGGCTGCGGGTAAGCGCGGTCCATATCTGATCGCACGTAGCCAGGGTCTTGTGCTGCTCACCGCTTTTGATGCTGATGACCTGCACGTCTGGGACCGCACCTGCCAGCAGTGGCAGGCAGTGATGCTCTGTATTTTCATCGCAGAGGATGAAAGTGGAACTATAGCCAGCAGCTAAGTGTTGCAGTTGCTCGCGCAGTGTCTTTATTTCAGAATGGTAATTGACGTTTGACATGTTCTTTATTTGAGGCTTCTTTCCCTCCAAACCTCCTAAAAGGAGGTCTTGATAGCAAAACTTTTTCTCCTATTGAGGGTTGCTAAATCTCCCTTGATGAAATTCAAAAATTGTTTGAATTCAATATTATTGATTTTAGGTGTATATTAGATATCCCCGCCCAATAATGCGATATGGATCAGATTCCTACTTATGGGATGTGCGCTTTTGTCACCAGTGGCAACTCTGTAAATGAACTATGCATCAAATCAAAGGAGGATCCTTCTGAGGCATTGTTTATAAGGACATTCATGCCCTATGCCAATGAATATGGCAAAATAGGCGCACCGCACAAGCACGATTTTTATCATATAATGCTTTTCCTCAAAGGGTCTGGGCACTATACGCTCGACTTTGTAAAGTTTGATATAAAGCCTGATACAGCTTTCTGCATGACACCCGGACAAGTGCATTCTTACGATGTCGCTGATAATGTGTATTTCTATCTCATCAATTTTTCAAAAAATTACTTCCGGTCCTTTTTGAGGGATTCAGAGTATTATGACAGATTTTCCTTTTTTTCAGGAAATGCCAGCGATGGTGTATTGTCACTGACTGAGGACCTGAGGGCTAAGGTCATAGAGCTTCTTGATAACATTATGATAGAAGGAAGAAAGCAGGGAGAGATGAGCAGCGACCTGATCAAAGTGTGGATGCTGGAAGCTTTTATATTGATGACTGGTGCGACGAGCGATAAAGGTCCGGTGCATACCCTGCGAAAGAAAAGCACATTGATATCAAAGTTCAAAAAACTAGTGGATAAGCATTTTATAACTTTGGGATTGCCCAAAGATTACGCCTCGATGCTACTGGTGACACCTAATTATCTCAATCAAATGTGCAAGAAGGAACTAGGTGAAACGGCGGGTTCTATCATCCGCCATAGGAAGCTCCTGGAGGCAAAGAGACTGTTAGTCAATCGCGATCTGCATATATCAGAAGTGTCCAATGATCTCAATTTTACAGACCCACCACATTTCAGTAAGTTCTTTAAAAAGCATACCGGCATATCTCCTGAGGACTTTAGAAAGAAATATCTTAATGCTGCGTAAATACGTTATACCCAGCAGTTTCAGCAGGCGGTCTCAAGTGATAGTGATAAAAATTACATGAGAAAAGGCTTATCGTACAAGGAGCTAAATGCTGCCCGGGCGACTTTTGCGCCATGAAAATTTACGCTACTGAAGGCGGGGAACCTCAAAAGCCCCTGCGCAAACAAGATGTGGAAGCCAATCTCCTGGCCATTATTGAAAACTCTGATGCGCTCGTCTACTCTCTCGACAGGGATTTCAGGTATATGACGATCAACAGTGCATTGAAAAACAGGCTCAAGCTTTTGTTTGATATAGATGTCAAAGTGGGTGATAAAAGTTATGCCTTTCTGGAAGACTCTGATCCCGGTGCAGCAAAGGAATGGGAGGATATTTACCTGCTCACTATGAATCGGGGAGAGACATTGAGGTTTGTCAAGGAATTTGGGTACGATGGCAGACAGGAGTTTTGGAGCTTCTCAATAAATCCGATCAGGCGACAAGGTGTCGTGACAGGCTTGTCCTGCTTTGTCCGCGACGTCACGGAACTGCGCAAGACACGCATTGAACTAGAGAAGTCTGAGGAGCGCTACAGACTGGTATCTGAAAACAGGCTGCTTGGCATAGGCTGGGCTAGTCTGGCTGGAGACATTCTCCACCTCAATGAGACTTTCTGCAAAATGCTGGGCTATACCATGGAGGAGATGAAAGGTATCCACTATAGCCGTATCACCCACGTGGATGATATGGCTTTTGAGGCCCCATTATTTCAAGGTATACTCAATAAAGAAATAGATCATTATCGCCTGGAGAAAAGATACTTCCGCAAGGATGGGAGACAGATATGGGTGGACTTAAATCTAACCCGCGTCAGAAACAGAAGCGGTGAAGACTTCTGCATAGGTATCATACAGGACATTACACAGCGCAAAGAGGCGGAAGATGCTATATTAAAGCTCAATGAAGAATTGGAGGAGCAAGTGCATCGGCGCACAACCCAGCTCAAAGAAGCCTACGCAGAATTGGAATCTTTCAGCTACTCTGTATCTCATGACCTGCGCAGTCCCTTGAGGCTGATCAATGGGTTCGTAAAATTATTGGCCAGTGAAATGTCGGACAGGCTGAAGCCTAATGAAAGAGAATATCTGGAGATCATCGGAGAGAAAGTAGTCCGAATGGATATATTGATTCGGGACATGCTGAAACTATCGATGGCGGATAAGGCAGAGTTGGCAAAGGATGAAGTGGACATGCACACACTAGTGCTAAATGTACTCGAAGAGCTAAATTACGCCATGGGCGGTCACAATGCAGATATTTATGTCAAGGACCTTCCAGCGGGTATATGCGATGGAAACATGATTAAGCAGGTCTGGATAAATCTCATAGGCAATGCCATCAAATATTCGTCAAAGAAGCTAGCGGCACGCATAGAGATCGGTTCCACTATCATCAATGAAGAAATCGTATACTATGTCAAAGATAATGGAGCTGGTTTTGATATGAGACATGCGGATACACTGTTCCGTGCTTTCAATAGACTTCATCACAGTCAGGATTTCGAGGGGACAGGTGTAGGTCTGGCATTAGTAAATCGTATAATTACTAAGCATGGTGGAAAGATATGGGGTGAGGCAAAGGTAAATGAAGGTGCGACTTTCTATTTTTCATTATCCTGCAAATGATAAATTGCTCTTTGACAATCAACCTCCTCCAGGGAGATTTAGAGGGGCGACTGTTATTTAATATACACCGTCTTCACATTCACAAATTCATGCAGCCCAAACTCTGACAGCTCGCGCCCGAAGCCGCTGTGCTTCACACCGCCAAATGGCAGGCGCGCATCAGATTTTACGATATCATTGATGAAGACGTTGCCTGCCTCCAACTCAGGTGCCAGCCGCTCTGCTGCGGTGGCATCTGCCGTCCACAGAGAGGCGCCGAGACCGTACTGTGATCTATTGGCCAGAGCTACCGCCTCTGTCTCATCCGCCGCGCGGATCAGTGTCCATACCGGTCCAAATATCTCCTCCTCAAAGGCCACCATACCCGGCTGCACACCCTCCAGCACCACCGGCGGTACGAAGTTCGTATTATCAGACCGGACTGCCTCGTGGTAGTGGGCCTTTGCACCCTGCCCCACCGTATCTGCTACCTGCTTTCGCACCTTATCTGCCAGGTCCAGGCGGGCCAGCGGGCCTATCTGCGTGTCATCGTCCATGGGATTACCTACTTTGAGCGCCATTACCTCAGCTATGAGTTTCTGGCTGAAAGCCTCATAGGCGCTACCCACTGCTATGAAGCGCTTGGCAGCATTGCAGGACTGGCCGGAGTTGATAGCCCGCGACTTGATGGCGCCGGCCACTGCCAGGTCTATATCGGCGTCCGGCAGTACTATGAAAGCATCATTACCACCCAGCTCGATCACGGCCTTCTTGATATGCTGGCCTGCCAGTGAGGCGATCACAGAGCCTGTAGCATCACTGCCAGTGAAGCTCACACCGCGCACATCGGGATGTGCTATAAGTGCCGCAGCATCTTTATTTGTCAGGTAGTATTTCAGCAGGGTACCGTGCGGCATGCCTGCCTCTGCAAAAGCCTCCGCAATAGCCTCCGCACAGCCCGATACAGATGGCGCATGCTTGAGTATCGTCACATTGCCAGCCATGAGTGATGGCACGGCAAAGCGGAAAACCTGCCAGAAAGGAAAATTCCACGGCATGACGGAGAAGATGATGCCCAGCGGCTCAAAGGCGATGTAGCTTGTGGATGCATTGGTAGCTACCAGCTCCGGTGCCAGCATCTGCTCAGCACCGGCTATGTAGTAGTCAAATGCCGTCAGTACCTTATTGATCTCATAGAGGGATTCCTTATACGGCTTGCCCATCTCCTGCGTGATGAGGCGGGCATATTGCTCTTTATTTTGATCCAGCACAGTGGCCAGGCGGCGCATGTGTGCACCCCGGTCAGGTATGCTCAGGCGGCGCCATTTATCAAAAGCAGCTCTGGATACAGCGAGGTCAGGGAAACTATCAAACTCAAAATCACGGATCACTTTGCCCGTATACGGGTCAATGCTCTGGTACTTCATACCGCAAAAATACCTAATCTGCTGCGCACCGCCCAACAGACCTTGTGTATCAGCCTTTTTCAATATGATGAAAATCACACGTTCAAACTCATATTGATTTTCAGCCAACAGACTGTCCACAATGCAACGAAATGGCTGTTTTTAGGGTCAAATAATTGTGCGGATATAAATAAGTATTTGCTAGATTTGAACGTAACCCTTTTCACACATTCAATCATCCGGTAAGATGAAGAAATTTCTACTGCTACTCTCAGTCACTTTGTGCTTTTCCTTTTTCACCAAACTATACGCCAGCCACGTAATGGGAGCAGATCTTGTCTTCTCCTGTATAGGCCCCAATCAGTACCGCGTGACCCTGACGGGCTATCGTGACTGTACGGGTATAGACATGTCCGGGCCCCAGACCATCAGTGTCAGCTCTGCGCAGTGCGGTGTCACCACCTCGCTCACGCTACAGCAGGTAGGCCCCGCTGTAGATATCACCCCTATCTGCTACAGCCAGACCTCGGCCTGCCATGGCGGCTCCGGTGTGGGCGTGGAGAAGTACACCTTCTCCGGTATACTCACGCTGCCCGCTGGCTGCGGCAATGACTGGGTACTGAGCTGGAATATGTGCTGCCGCAATGCTGCCATCACTACCCTGAGCAATCCGAGCAGTGAGAATTTCTACATAGAGGCCCACCTGGATAATACGACCACCACTTGTGACAATTCACCCGTATTCTCCAACGACCCGGTAGCAGTATATTGCAATAACTACCCGCAGTTCTTTAACCACGGCGCGACAGATGCCGATGGTGACTCCCTCTACTTCTACCTGATGAACTCGCTGAATAACCCCGGCAGCACGGTAGGCTATGCAGGTAGCTACAGCGGTACTAACCCTATGGCTACCAGCTCAGGTACCAATATCAACAGTGCTACCGGCCAGCTCTCCTTTACCCCAAACCAGACTCAGATAGCAGTACTCAAGGTCGGTGTGAATGAATACCGCAATGGCGTACTGATAGGCCACATAGAGCGCGACATGCAGATCATCGTGACTAACTGTAACAATAGCCCTCCTACCGCAGGTGGCATCAATGGCGCACCATCAGGCACTGCCTCATCATATGTATACAACACTACTGCCTGCTCCAACTTCTGCTTCACTGTACAGACCGGTGACCCTAACTCTACAGACAGTACTTTGTACCGCTTCCTGGCCAATGACCTGCCGGGCGCTACCTGCACCTCATCCGGCGGCCTGCACCCTACCCTCACTATCTGCTGGGCTCCTACGCAGGCTGATGTAGGCTCACATACATTTGTACTCGCCCTGCATGACAATGCCTGCCCGTATAATGCGACCTCCTCCCAAGGTTTCACCGTCAATGTGGCTGCGGCCAATAACCCACCGGTAGATGCCGGCCGGGATACCACGCTATGCCCTGGCCAGGGTGTCACCCTCCATGCCAGTACCACCGGCTCTGTGACCAGCTATGTATGGGGCGATGGTACCACGACGCACACCGGTCAAAACTGGTCTGTGAACCCTAGTGTGACCACGATCTATACCGTGACGGCCAACTATACCAATGGCTGCCAGCTGACCGATCAGGTGGTGGTCACACGTGATGTACCGCCGGCTGTGAGCGCCTTCCCGGTGAGCAGCACCATCTGCTCCAATGCAGACAGTATACAGCTCTCGGCATTTGCCAGTGGCAACGTGACCTATAGCTGGACACCTGCATCAGGCCTCTCCTGCGCTGCCTGTCCTAATCCAAAAGCCTCTCCGCCTGCCACTACCAGCTACCAGGTGGTAGCCGTAGATGCGGCAGGCTGCCCTAGTGCACCATTCACCGTCACAGTGAACCTCTCCCCACCGCCTCCGGTGCAGAGCTGCTCCGTGATCTACGCTACAGCCAATGGAAGTGGCAATGGATCTCAGGCCAGCCCGGCCAGCCTCACAGGAGCTATAGCCCTGGCACAGTGCAATAACGCGCTCATCAAACTCGGTACAGGCACCTATACGATAGACAATCCGATATCCAATATCAGTAGCTACACTACGATAGAGGGTGGCTTTGACCCGGTCACATGGGTCAAGACCAGTACCGCAGGCGCTACTACTATCCACCGCAGCGCGCTGAATATGGAGGGTACTACTCAGGACAAGCGTATAGTAGCCATCTACATGAATGGCAATAACTATTTCCGATTCCAGGATCTGACCATAGAGACAGCAGACTGTCCGGCACTGGCGGCTGGTGACAATAGCGGCTATAGCAACTATGCCGTGCACCTGACTAACTGTGCACACTATGACTTCGTACGCTGCCAGATCAAACCTGGTGCTCCTACCAATGGCCGTGCAGGCCTCACTCCGGGCACCTATAATGGTACTGCCGGCACAGGTGGCGCAGGTGGTGCAGGTGCAGGTACCGGCTGCAATCAGCACGGTACGGCAGGTACTGCCGGTGGTGCGGCCTCTACCGGCGCAGCTGGTGGCGGTGGCGGAGCCGGTGGCACTGGCGGCGGCTGCAATACTATCGGCTGCGGTGTCAATGCCTCATCAGGCACAGCAGGAGCGGCCGGCACGAGCGGTGTGAGCGGTACTAACGCTCCGGCCACAGCTCCGGCAGCTCCGGCTACTACTACTACCTTCTTCCTATCAGGCGCGCAGTCTGCCAGCGGTACTGACGGTACCGGTGGTGGCGGCGGTGGTGGAGGTGGAGGTGGTCAAAAGGGCACTGACTGTACCTGCTCTATCAATGGCAGCAATAACGGCGGCGCAGGTGGTGCCGGTGGCCAGGGTGGCAAAGGTGGTACCGGCGGCTACGGCGGCGGTGGCAGCTTTGGCGTATACCTGGTGGGCAACGGCACAGGCGGTAGCTTTACTGACTGCGATATCATAGTGAATGTAGCCGGTACAGGCGGTACGGCCGGCACAGGTACGCCCGGTACTAGCGGCACGGCAGGATCTCCGGGCAGCTCTACCACAGGCAGCTGCAGCCCCGGCTCCAGCGGTGGTGCAGGTGGCAATGGTGGCAATGGCGGCAATGGTGGCAATGGCCAGCCGGGTGCTCCTGGCGTAGCAGCCGGTATAGTGAGCAATGGTACGGCACCTGCCTACCTCTCACACGGCGTGGCTACAGCTATCACTACCGGCATCAATACTCCGGCTATCTTTAACCTGCCTGCACAGGCAGCCATCACCTGCCAGAATATATCCTGTACCAACCGTGACGACCAGCTCACTGCCGCCTCATCTGCTACGTGGAATACCGGCGCAGGAGCTACCGTACCTACCGGTACAGGCGCTACCATCACCACACAGTACACCACGATAGGCCGCAAGGATATCGTCTACAATAGCAGCACCTATACAGGCTTTGTATTCATACAGCTGGACCAGTCTACCTTCATACCTGTCATCCAGTCGTCAGCACCGGTACTGCACACTGATACTTTCTGGGTGTGCAAAGGCTCTACAGCAAACTTCAACATCCAGATAGCCTCCGCAGATACCTTCCAGTGGAACTTTGGCGGAGCCACTACACCTAATACATACTATGGTGCAAACGTACAGAACCTCACAGGCCTGACATTCAATACTACCGGTACCTTTATGATCACCGCGCGTATCAAGACGAGCTGTTGCGGCTGGTCACCATGGGATACGGCCTACATCTATGTAGAGCCCAATGCCACTATCGGCTACACGGGCCCTACCAGCTTCTGTGCCGGAGACAGCGTGCACATCGTCCTCAGCGGCACCGGCAGCTCCTATTCATGGGCACCTACAGCAGGTGTGAGCAATCCTACCGGCTCTGATGTATACATCGCGCCGCAGGTCACCACTACCTACCTCGCTACAGCCTACAGCCCGCGGGGCCTGTGCAATGCAGACACTGCGATCACCATCACTAAGCAACTACCTCCGACACTGACATTCACCACTACACCGGCCAACTGTGGCGCTACAGGTAGTGCGTCAGTATTCCCTAGCCCTACAGGTACGTATGTCTACGCGTGGAATACCACACCGGTGGCCAATACCGCGACCATCAGCAATAAGCCTGCGGGCACCTATACCGTGACCGTGACACCGCAGGGTACTACCTGCTCAGTCTCTGCTGCTACGTCTATCAGTGCCAGCGGCAGTGTGCAGGCATACTTTGTCAAGACCATCATGCCTAAGTGCTTTGGCCAGTGTAATGGTGCCGTCAAGGTGAAAGCTATAGGCGGTACAGCGCCATTCTCCTACCACTGGGGTCAGAGTGCAGCCAATATCGATAGCTTCAACAACCTCTGTATCGGCACATACAATGTGACCATCACAGACGCCAATAACTGTACCTCATCCGCCACTGTCACGCTCACGCAGCCGGCACAGCTCACAGCTGCCATACTGGATAGTGTGAGCCCGCGCTGCCCGGGCCAGTGTACAGGCTATGCCCGCGGTGACGGACAGGGTGGTACAGGATCGTATACATTTCTCTGGAGCAATGGCTATACCGGTACACGCGATAGCCTCCTATGCCCCGGCACATATACCATCAGCGTAGCTGATGCAAACGGATGTACAGCCTCTGCGAGCACTACCATCCGCAACTCGCTGCCGATGTCCATCACCTTTACTACTATTAATGATAGCTGCTTCAATAAATGCGATGGCCGCCTCACGGCAAATGTGACCAACGGACAGGCGCCATACCTCTACCACTGGAGCAATGTACCTGCCGCAGGCCGCACAGACAGCAATCTCTGCGTAGGCATGTACCGTGTCACTGTCACAGATTCACTGGGGTGTACCAAGACGGACAGCAGTGCCATCACCCAGCCTACACAGCTCACTACCTCCATCGCCTCGCAGATCAATGACAGCTGCTTTGGCCAGTGCAATGGTAGCCTGACCGCTACAGCCTCGGGCGGCACCTCTGCCTATACCTATGTATGGAGCAATGCCGGCACCACAGGCCCGGTAGATGCAGGCCTCTGTATCGGCACCTACCGCGTCACTACCACAGATGCACTGGGCTGTACGGCTACTGTATCCGGTACCATCACACAGCCTACAGTGCTCTCGGTGAGCATCACAGCATTCCACAATGACAGCTGCAATGGCCAGTGCAATGGTGATGCCACAGCGGCAGCAGCCGGAGGTACGGGTCCGTATACCTATCTCTGGAGCTCTGGCGCTACTACCGCTACCGCCACCGGCCTCTGCGCCACGACCTATACCGTGACCGCCAAGGATGCCAACGGCTGTACCGCTACCACGAGCAAGACCATCACAGAGCCTACTCCGCTCGTACTCACACTCACGAGCACGCACAATATCTCCTGCTACGGCGGCAATGATGGTCAGATAGTGGTCAGTGCCAGTGGAGGCACAGGTCCGTACCTCTATGGTATAGATGTGCCTACGCCACAGCCTACGGGCACCTTTAATAACCTAACCGCAGGTGTACATATAGTAGGCGTATATGACGCGCACGGCTGCTATGACACATTGCATATCACGCTCACCCAGCCACCACTATTTGCCGCAGATACCGTCTCTACTACGCAGGTCAGCTGCTTTGGCAATACCAATGGCCAGATCATACTCGGTGTGATAGGCGGTACCACTCCGTATACCTACTCATGGCCGGGCGTGACTCCAGTCAATACCGATAGTATAGCAGACAACCTCCCTGCTGCTACCTATACGGCATACGTGACAGATGCCACAGGCTGCCGCGATACAGTAGTAGCAGTGATCACACAGCCGGCACAGCTCACCGCTACAGCCACCACAGACAGTATCTCCTGCCATGGCGGCTCTGACGGCAAGGTGTTTGTCAATACCGTAGGAGGTACTGCTCCATACGTATACCAGCTGGATGGTGCAGGCCCTACACAGGCCGCAGACAGCTTCCTCAATCTGGCTGCAGGCCCGCATAGCGTCACTGTCTATGATGCCCACCAGTGCTCCTACACGGTCAACTTTACCATCATAGAGCCACCGCTGCTCACAGCTGTCATAGGCACCCTGCGTGATGCCAGCTGCCACGGCCTCTGCGATGGCATGGTACGCATCACCCCTGCCGGTGGTACGCCAAACTACTCTTACTCTACTGATGGCCTGGTATACTACCTGCCTGATTCATTCAGCGGCCTCTGTGCAGGCTCTTACAATGTGATCGTACTGGACCGCAAGGGCTGCTCAGTGAATGTACCTGCTACGATCAATGAGCCAACGCAGATCGTGCTCGCACCGGTAGACTCCTTTGCGCCGCGCTGCTTTAATGGCAACGATGGCACCTTCACCGTATCCGCCTCCGGCGGCACACCGGGTAGCGGCTATCAGTACTCTACCAATGGTACTACATGGCAGGCCAGCGGCCACTTCACAGCACAGTCTCCGGGCCCTGTCACCGTCACGGTGAAAGATGCCAACGGCTGTACCACTACCTACACCATCACAGTACTTAACGCACCGCCTAATGACCGCTACACCACTACCATCACAAATGTGACCTGTAATGGTGGCAGCGATGGCAGCATCGTAGCCAATATCGTGGGTGGTGGTTCTTTCGGGCCATTCACATACGCATGGGCTTTCAATCATACTGCGAATGGCGTGACCGACAGCTTTATCAATAACATACCGGCAGGTGTATATACCGTGTATATCCTCGATGCCAATAACTGCCAGGTATTCGGCCCGGCAGACAGCGTGGTGTCTCAGCCACTGCCTGTCACCGCTACCTATACCGTGACACCTACCAAGTGTACCGGCACGAGCGATGGCTGTATCAGTGTGACGCCGGCAGGTGGCACAGGTCCATATACACACAGCTGGTCCAATGGTGACAACACGGCCAATCCTTGCAACTTTGCCGCAGGCACCTATGCAGATACGATCCGCGATAGCAAGGGCTGCATGCACGTAGAGACCAATATCGTGATGACAGAGCCTGCACCGGTAGCGCAGACGCTGACGCCTACGCCTATCCTCTGCCCTGGCGATAGCAATGGCACCATCACTGTAGTGCCATCAGGCGGTACGCCGGGCTATACATACCAGTGGGCAGCGCCGCTCTCGTCCAGCGCTGCTACAGTGTCAGGCCTCGCGGCAGGCAGCTACACAGTGTCGGTGACCGATGCCAATGGCTGTACCTCTACAGGCTCAGCAGTAGTAGCACCAGCCAACCCTATGGTCATGACACCTAAGGTGAAGGACGTACTCTGTAGCCCGCTGAAAAACGGCTACATCTTCGTACCTGTCACTGGCGGTACCCCTGCCTACAGCTACCTGTGGAGCAATGGCAATACAAGCAACTATATAGCTGGCCTGGACTCCGGCCTGTACACTATCACTGTGACAGACGGCAATGGCTGTATGATAGACAGTACCTTCCACGTAGCGATAGACTCATCCTTTATTGTGCGCATATCTCCTGATACTGTGACCATAGAGCAGGGCGAGACAGTAGTGCTGAATGTAGACTTCATAGGCAGTGGCACCCTGGCACACCTGAGCTGGGATCCTGACACCTACCTGAGCTGCTCAGACTGCACCACTCCTATCGCGAGCCCTATACATACTACTCAGTATACCGTGCATGCAGTGAGTGATAGTGGCTGTATATCTGACGCTACGGCCATCGTCACTGTACATTCTGAGCACATGCTCTATGTGCCTAATGCCTTCACGCCAAACAATGATGGCATCAACGATGGCTGGGAGGTATATGGCAATAAGAAAGCATGGCGCTTTGTAGAGGTCAATGTATATGACCGCTGGGGTGAGCGCGTCTTCTCGTCCAATGATATCAACTTCAGCTGGGACGGTAGCTACAATGGTACCATGATGGAGCCAAACGCCTACGTATACGTGATCAAGGTCTCCTATGTAGATGGCTACACCGCCGATAATAAAGGTACAGTGACCTTGATCAGATAAGCTGTATCTTTGTGGTCTATGCTCACCATAGACTTCAGCACAGCTCAGGATATCGATACACTGATCACAGACCGGGACCACTCTCTATGGGAGGTCCCGGTTTTTGATTTTATACGGCAGTGGTATGCAGATCAGCCGCAGTTTGAGGTACGCACCTCCGGCTCTACCGGCACGCCCAAGGCTATCTGGCACACACGCGCCGCCATGACCGCCAGCGCAGAGCGCACCTGTGATTTCTTTGACCTGAAAAAAGGCGAGACAATTCTCGTGGCCATGCCCGCCCAGTATATAGGTGGCAAAATGATGGTCCTGCGCAGCATCGTACGCGGCATGCGCATGATCTGCATCGAGCCCGCCTCTGACCCGCTGCGGGCGCTGGACCCCATGCTGCCCATAGACTTTACCGCCTTTACCCCCATGCAGATGAGTACTATCCTCAGCCATGCGGCATCGGCAGAAAAGCTACAGCACATCCGCCAGATCATACTAGGCGGTGGCGAGGTGCCCGAGGTACTGCGAGAGCAGCTACAGAGCCTCTCTGCAGAGGTCTATGAGAGCTTTGCCATGACAGAGACCATCACCCACATAGCCATCAAAAAACTCAACGGACCCGACCGCTCTGATTATTTCACAGCGATGCGCGATGTATCACTACGCCTCGATGAGCGCGGCTGCCTGGTCATACACGCTCCGCACCTCCACACCGGAGAACTCACCACCAATGACATCGTAGAGCTGCACAGCCCCACACAGTTTCGCTGGCTGGGCAGGTATGACAATGTGATCAATACCGGCGGTATCAAAGTATATGCAGAGGAGATAGAGCGCAAACTACAGCCCTTTATCAGTACGCCATTCTTTATCACCGGCACGGCAGATGACGTACTGGGGCAGACAGTGACGCTGGTACTAGAGGGCAGCCACTCCATCCATACCGATGACCTGAATGAGCACCTTTCGCGCTATGAAAAGGTGAGGCGCGTGATAAGTAAGGAGAAGTTTCTGCATACGCCTACCGGCAAGATCAATAAACATGCGACACTGACTGCGGCCAGCAAAGCGTGACAGCAGGCCCAATGCCTCAGCATGAGTATAGTGGATTTACGGGCCGGATCAGTCAGTTGCATTTGGCATAAATTCTGTTCATCCATACTATAAAGATCCATCTCATGAGACAAGCCTGCCGCATACTCGATATACATTCCGTCACACATGATGTGAAATGCTTCCGGATACAAAAGCCCGCCGGGTATTCTTTCACCCCTGGCCAGGCCACTGATGTATCGATACTATCAGAAGGCTATGAAAATGAGCTGCGCCCATTCACCTTTACTGCACTGAATGAGAAGCCCTACCTAGAGTTTACCATCAAGCGCTACGCGGATCATAAGGGCGTGACAGACGCACTGCACCAGCTGCGCGTGGGCGACGAACTGATGATAGGTGACCCATGGGGCGCTATATCATACCAGGGTGCCGGCTACTTCATAGCAGGCGGAGCGGGCATCACGCCGTTCATAGCCATCCTTCGCCACCTGCATCAGACAGGGCAGCTCGGTGGCAATAAGCTTCTATTCTCCAATAAGACAGCCGGGGATATCATCTACGGCAATGAGCTGAAAAACATGCTGGGTGACGATGCGATCTTTACGCTCACACAGGAGAAAACTGCACTCTATGACTCCCATAGGATCAATGCAGCCTATCTGAAAGACAAGGTCACTGATTTTAGCCGTCACTTCTATATATGCGGGCCGGATGCCATAGTTGCAGAGTTGACAGGCCTGCTGCAGGACCTCGGAGCTAAAGCAGATACAGTTGTGTTTGAAAAATGATCACTGGGACAGCAGTTCATTATTATCCTTCGTGCTGCGCATACGGCGGGCTATAAAGGCATAATAGATCCCCACCACCAGCAGCCCTATGGCAAAGAACACCATGGCAAAAGGGCGCAGTGTATCATTGAAGAAGAACTCCCCCGTCATCCACGTAGCATTGGCACAGATCCAGAAGGTGATAGCGACATTGTGATAGAGGTCTGTGATATCATGGCGTGTGCGCCAGGTGATATGCAGCGCTACGAAGAGCGTCGGCACGATCATGATCATACCCAGTGGCTTGAAGAGCATGCACCAGCAGGCATCCTTTACCAGCCAGAAAGCCACGTGGAGATTCTCATACTTGCGCAGGTCTTTGATCATGATGCAGCGATTTGTGCCGGCAAGATAGGAGTTTCTGTATGGATTGATTTACAGATTTACGGAATTACCGATTTACAGATTTGAACTTAAATCTCTCAAAGAAACTAACGGTTAAAAACACGAAGAGCGCAAAAGATTTTCAGAAATTCGTTTTGCGTTTCTGCGTTTTTGCGGTTAAACCTGTATTGAAATCTAATCATCAGCCCTCGCAGCTTCATCCTTTAGCCGCTTAGCCAGGTCGTGGCCCAGGTAGCGCTCTATGGTGCCATGTATCAGGTAGATCAGCGGCGTGAGCGCAAAGGCCATGATGAACTTGTAGATATAGTTCACTGTACCTACTGCCAGCACCAGTGCCAGCGGCCACTGCTGGCTCGTACCCCTATAAGCAAAATAGAACGCATAAATCAACACCACATAGCTATCTACAAACTGCGAGACAAACGTAGACCCCGTGCTGCGCAGCCAGATGTACTTCTCCCCTGTTCTCTTCTTCACCCAGTGGAAGATGTACACGTCTGTGATCTGCCCTATCATAAACGCGATGAGCGAACCCACGATGATGTTATTGCCCTGCCCAAAGACGGCATTATAGGCATGCGAAAAGTCAAAGTCTTTGCCGTATTGCGAGGTGTGTATCCACCAGTCTGCCGGCGCTACGTGTATGGCGAGATTCAGCATAAGGTAGGTGTAGGCTATCATCGCCGCTGCAATGAACGACAGAAACCGCACCCCACGCGTACCAAAGTATTCATTAATGATATCCGTAAAGACAAACACAAACGGCCACAGGATCACACCACATGTCAGGCTAAAACCCGTGATCTCCTGACCAAACAAGTGGAACGTATGCTTAGACCAGCCAAAGGTATCCTCTAGCGAGAATATCTTCACGCCCATAAACTCCGCCACCACCGCATTCGTCAGGAAGAATGCCGCGAGGAATATGAAGACCCGGTTTTGTTTTTCCTTTATAAACTGCATACAGGGAATAAGGAATAGGGAATAAGGAATAATTTTTGACGCCTCATACTTTATTGAGTTTTGTCTTTGCTGTTTTGATTCCGGATGTCAATAGCTTTAAAAGTTCTTCCACATCCTTTTTCAATGACTCAAAAGCTGCTTCTTCTATAAATCCTGTGACGGCAAGGAGCTCCAGCCAATATAGAGTCTCGTTAGCTTCCTTGATCGCGATGGACCACTTATGTATAAAATCCGGCCGTGTCTGAGCATATTCTGACTCTCGCACCATAGCCCCTATCGCAGTACCAGATCTCAGGCACTGCTTACTCATCACATATTCCTTCTTCGTCTCACAGAGATAGGTATAGAGTTTCACGATCCTTACAGCAAAGGCAAACGATTTGCTCTTAGTAATACTATCCTTCATAAGTCCCCATTGGCATTTCTATTCCCTATTCCTTATTCCCTATTCCTTTTAAATAACCACATTCACTATCCTACCCTTAACAAAGATGAACTTCTTTGGTTCTTTACCCTCTGTCCATTTCAGCACCACATCATTGGCCAGTACGGCAGCTTTTACTTCTGCTTCGCCCATATTCAGGTCAAATTGCAGATTAGCGCGTACCTTGCCATTGATAGAGATCGGATAGCTGAAAGAGCTTTCCACCAGGTATTTCTCCTCTACGGTAGGGAAGGTCGCTTTATGAACGCTATCGCTGTGACCGAGTGCCGCCCACAGTTCATCACTGATGAATGGCGCAAATGGCGCGAGTGCGATCACCAGCGGCTCCAGTATGGCGCGCTTGGTACACTTCAGGTCTATCAGCTCATTTGTACAGATCATAAACTGGCTCACGCAGGTATTGAAGGCCAGACGCTCGATATCCTCTGATATTTTCTTCAGCGTCTTGTGCAGCACTTTGTATTCTGCATCGGTAGCTGCCTCATCGCTCACGCGTGAAGCACCTTTATCATCATAGAAAAGCCTCCAGAACTTACGCAGGAATTTCGCCACGCCATCTATGCCCTGATCATCCCACGGCTTAGACTGATCCAGCGGCCCGAGAAACATCTCAAACATCCGGAAGCAATCCGCGCCATACTTCTCGATCACATCATCAGGATTGACGACGTTATATTTGGACTTGGACATTTTCTCGACTTCTGAGCCGCAGACATATTTACCTTCATCCTCAAGAATGAAAAGTGCATTAGCAAATGCCGGTTTCCATTTTTTAAATGCTTCAACATCCATTACGTTGTCACGAACAATACTTACATCAGTGTGAATCGCACTGAAACTTACAAATTCTGCCGTAGCGGGTCCCTGATTAAGTTCAAAGTATTGATCTTCCAAAAATTTCTTTTCATCGCTGGAAAGTCCCGTCTCCTTAATCCTTTCTGCTATATTTTTTGAAACATATACTTCTGGAAACTTATCATTGTAAATTTCCAAAGCAATCAAGTAATCTATGTTTATCCTGTACACAAACTTACTCACCCCCTGTATCATCCCCTGATTCACCAGCTTCTGAAAAGGCTCTTCCGTAGGCACATAGCCCAGGTCATGCAGGAACTTGTGCCACATACGCGAGTACAGCAGGTGGCCTACCGCGTGCTCGCTGCCGCCCAGGTAGAGGTCCACATGCTGCCAGTAGTCTATCTTTTCCTTCGCCGCAAAGGCATCCGGATTACTCGGATCCATATAGCGCAGGAAGTACCAGCTAGAGCCAGCATAGCCAGGCATAGTATCTGTCTCGCGCTGGCCTTGTGGCGTATTCACCCATTCAGTAGCATTGGCCAGTGGTGAGCGACCATCGCCTGATGGCTTGTAGCTCGTCACGTCGGGCAGCACCACAGGCAGCTCGCTCACCGGCAGCGGATAAGGCAAGTCACCTTTATATACGATCGGGAATGGCTCACCCCAGTAGCGCTGGCGGCTGTAGCCCGCATCGCGCTGGCGGTAGTTCACCTGGCGCTTGCCTATGCCCAGCGCTTCTACTTTCTCCAGCATGGCCTTGATCGCATCTTTCACCTCCATCCCGTTGATGAAGTCGCTATTGATCATCTTGCCCACCTTGTCCTCTATGGTCGCGCCCGGGTACATGCTCTTGTCTATCACCTCCACCACCGGCAGGCCAAATTTCTCCGCAAACTTCCTGTCGCGCTCATCATCTGCCGGTACGGCCATGATGGCACCCGTGCCATAGCCCGCCAGCACATACTCCGCCAGGTAGATCGGTATGCGCGCACCATTAAATGGATTCAGCGCATAGCTGCCTGTGAAGGCACCCGTCACACGCTTCTCCTGCTGGCGCTCTATATCGCTGCGGCTTTTCACGTAGGCGATGTAGTCGTCTACTTCCTTCTGCTGTGCAGGCGTGGTCAGAGATGCCACCAGCTCATGCTCGGGGGCTATGACCATGAAGGTCGCACCAAAAATAGTGTCGGGGCGGGTGGTGAATATCTCAATACAGTCCTCACCCCCTGCCCCTCTCCCAGGGAGAGGGGAGTCAACAGCCTGGTCGGCTGTGTGCAGCGCAGGGTTATCCGGCAGTGTAGCAAGCTTTTTCAGAATGGATGCTTTCACGCCATCCACGCCGTTCAGCACTTCATCATTCGTAAACCGAATGATCGTATATCCAATGCGCTCCAATGCCTCTGTGCGTACTTGATCGTTCTCCCCTGTAAAATCATGAGAAGAACCATCTACTTCTATTACGAGTCCCTTGCTCAATGCCACGAAATCAACAATATACTGATCGATCATGTGCTGTCGCCTGAACTTGACACCGAGCTTTTGATTCCGCAGTTCTTGCCACAGTTTATCTTCCGCAGCAGTGGGTTGCTTTCGATTTTCCAGTGCATGTACGATGTTGCTCGTGCTATCCAGCGCACCTGTCATATAAAACGGCACACCTGTATTGGTTCCCTTCTCCTTGGGAGAAGGGCTAGGGTTGAGGACTGTATTTTGTATCTCGAACTCAATCAGTGCCCCTTCCGAGCGCCCTATCCAGTTGCGCTGCATATCCTTCATCGCCTCGCTCCAGTCCAGCGTATCGAGGCCGCGCAGCAGGCGGTCAGAGTACTCCGTGATCCTCAGGAACCACTGCCTCATCTTCCTCCGCTCTACCGGATAGCCGCCGCGCTCAGACTTGCCGTCTTTCACTTCATCATTGGCCAGCACGGTGCCCAGCGCCTCGCACCAGTTCACCTCGCTATAGCTCTGATAGGCCAGGCGATAGTGCATCAGGATGTGCTGCTGCTCCTCTTCTGAGAACCCCTTCCATTCCGCCGCAGTAAAGGCCGCATGGTCTTCTTTATCAAACTGCGCAAAACCATCCGTACCGCTTTGCGCGAAGCGCGCGATCAGTGTGTCGATGCTTTCTGCCTTATCCTTTTCCCTGTTGTACCAGCTGCCAAAGAGCTGGAGGAATATCCACTGCGTCCACTTGTAGTAGCTCGGGTCGCAGGTCTTCACCTCGCGGCTCCAGTCATAGCTAAATCCGATCTTGCCCAGTTGCTCCTTGTAGGTCGCGATGGCCTTATCGGTCGTCACCTGTGGCGGCGTGCCGGTCTCTATAGCATACTGCTCTGCCGGCAGGCCAAAGGCGTCAAAACCCATCGGGTGCAGCACATTGAATCCCTTGAGCCGCTTGTAGCGGGCATAGATATCAGAGGCCACGTAGCCCAGCGGGTGCCCCACGTGCAGACCCGCACCACTCGGATACGGGAACATATCCAGCACATAATACTTTGGTTTTGAGGTATCCTCAGTCACATGATAGATACCCTTTGCCTCCCACTCTTTGCGCCACTTCTTTTCTATGGCTCTGAAATCGAACTCCATTTATCGTTTGTTGTTTATCTGGTATATGTGTAGAAAGTATGCGAAAAAGACAAGAATACCTTTCGCATAAGGGGATAAATATAACAGAAAGCAGATAGGATTGATAAGCTATAGCGTCAAACTTGCGCGGAGGTTCTCCCTTCTCCGCCCGGGAGAAGGGAGATGCCGAAGGCAGAGGGATGAGGACCACGCTGGGCGCAGGCCTGAATGTGAAACAGACCTATAACAGAATAGCCGACTGTGCGTATATTATCTGGCGGGGATCGCCAAAAACTCTGAAAATATGCCGGAAACGGTGCTTTTTAGGTGACTAAACCCGAAATTTGAGTTAAGTCAGCGAGGTTTGTTAACTTCGCCTTTTGCCGTATGGCAAAGGTGCTATTATTCACGTATAAATAGATGTCATTGAAAAAGATCTTGTGTGTCCTGATACTCGGACTGTGCTTCGGACCTACTCATGCACAGACCTCCGGCATAGATCAGGGTGAGAAATACCGCGAGCTGCTACACCTGCTCGATTCCTACTATACCGATACTGTCAATAAAGAAAAGCTCACCGATGCAGCTATCAATAAAGTGCTCGAAGAACTCGACCCACACTCCAGCTACATCCTGGCCAAGGACCTCAAGAAATCTGACGAGCCGCTGGTAGCAAACTTTGAGGGCATAGGCGTCACATTTCAGCTCCTGCGCGATACCATCATGATACTCGAGGTGATCCCTAGCGGCCCCTCTGAGAAGGTGGGCATAGAGGCGGGCGACAAGATCGTGACCATAAACGACAGCACCGTAGCCGGCATCAAGATAGACAACGACGGCGTGATCAAGCGCCTGCGCGGACCTAAGGGCACTAAGGTCAAGGTGGGCATCCGCCGCGCCTCTGCCGGAAGCGAGCTCCTCACCTTTGTGATACAGCGCGACAAAATACCTATCTACTCCATAGATGCCAGCTATATGGCAGACTCTACTACGGGCTATGTGAAGCTGCTCCGCTTCTCGGCGTCTACTATGTCAGAGTTCTTTGGCGCAGTGGAGAAACTGAAGCGCCAGGGCATGAAAGACCTGATCATGGACCTGCAGGGCAATACAGGCGGCTACCTCATGACAGCCATCCAGCTCTGCGACGAGTTTCTCGGAGAGAAAGAACTGATCGTATACACCAAGGGTGCTCACGCACCAAAGGAGGAATACTTCTCTGACAATAAGGGCACGATGAAAGACGGCAAGCTGATCGTCCTCGTAGACGAGGGTTCTGCCTCAGCCTCCGAGATCTTCTCCGGCTGTATGCAGGACCTGGACCGTGGCCTCGTGATAGGTCGCCGCAGCTTTGGCAAGGGCCTCGTGCAGAAGCCATACGCTTTCCCTGATGGCTCTGTGGTGCGCCTCACTGTAGCGCACTACTACACGCCTAGCGGCCGCTGCATCCAGCGCCCGTATGACAAGGGCAAGAAAGACTACTACGATGAGTATACCAAGCGTATCAAGTCAGGTGAGCTCTTCGGTGCTGATACCAATATGGTATTCCCGGACTCGCTGACCTACTATACCAAGAACCTCCGCAAGGTATATGGCGGTGGTGGCGTGGTGCCTGAGATATTCGTCCCTGTAGATACGTCTCTCAACTCCGGCTACTACCAGGGCATCCGTGGCAAGGGCATCCTCAATAGCTTCTGCCTGGAGTACGTAGATCGCCACCGTGGCGAGCTGAAGGCCAAATACCCTACGGCTGATGCTTTCATCACCGGCTTCACCGTGACGGATGAGATACTGGAGGAGATGTACAAGCGCGGTGACCGCGACAGCGTAAAACGCAATGAGACCGAAATGCTGCGCAGCAAGCCGCTCTTCCTCAATCAGGTCAAAAGCCTCCTGGCGCGTGATATGTTTGACAATGTAGCCTTCTGGCGCGTGACAAACGATATGAATGACTCCTATAAGAAAGCCCTCGTAGTGATGCACGATAAGGCGCAATTTGCTGTACTCACCCCGACCAAGAAAGAACTGCAGAAGCGCGAGAAAGACCTCAAGAAAAAAGACGCGGTCAACTCGCCGATCAAAGCAGACGAAAGCAAATCAGAAAATAGAAAGTAATAGCCCCGCAATATGATCAAGATAGGACTGTTTTATGGTACAGATACAGGCAACACGGAAACCATAAGCAAGGAAATAAAGAAGAAACTCGAAACCATGCTCGGCCCTGACTCGGTAGACATGTATGAGATCTACAAGAAGAAGAAAGAAGACATGGCCAAATACAACCTGCTCATCATCGGCATGCCTACCTGGTATGACGGCGAGCTGCAGGGCGACTGGGAGGAGTTCATCCCCGAGATGGAGCAGGTAGACTTTACCGGCAAGAAGGTGGCCTTCTTTGGCCTCGGTGACCAGTATGGCTATGCAGCCTATTTCTGCGATGCACTCGGCGTATTTGCTGAGATCGTGGAGAAGGGCCACGGCACGCTCTGCGGCTTCACCTCTGTGAAGGGCTACGAGCACGACGTATCAAAGGCACAGCGCGGCGACCAGTTCGTAGGCCTCTGCCTTGACACTGACAATCAGGACGAACTGACCAACGGCCGTCTCAATGCCTGGCTGCCTCAGGTACTCCAGGAGTTTGGCGTGCAGGTGCCGGCGTAGAGATGTTGGATATTTGATTTCGGATTTCGGCCAGTGTACAACTATTGTATCAGGTAATAAATAGCGATGCCATCCTTTATGAGGATGGCATCGCTCTGTTAACTCTTCAGACTTATTTCTTGCCGCGTCTGGCCCTTGCAGTCTCTACCTTTTGCTGTACATCCTCTGCGTACCTTTTGGCATCTTCCAGTGTCTTTACACTTTGGAACCTCACGTCTGCCGCAGCCTTGGCTGCAGGTGTCGTAGCCAGATCCTTATCTGCCTTGTACAGTACACCGAGCGCACCTACCAGATTGCCAGACTCCGGTACAGGACTCATGTCAGGTACCAGGGCGTCCAGTCGAATCCTTTCTACTTTTGCTTTCTTCCTGGTCAGTACAGGATTAGGCAGCTTTTTAGGACAGTCCCTACGGGGATTAGGCTCTGTGAGCAGCGGCAGCAGCCTGGCGGCATTGCGGTCTCGCTCCGTCAGGTGTGACAGGCCAAATAGCTTCTCCACTGTAGCCAGTACAGAGGTATGGTCATAGACCGTATTGTCCACCGTATTTTTTGCGATCCACGGAGAGATGATCACAGCAGGCACCCTGACCCCATACTGATCAAAGAGGAAGCCCGATGTATTGAGGCTACCGGGCTGGCCATAGGCGGGGCTGCCATCAGCCGGAGGCGGTGCCTGTACGGGTGGTACAGAGTCATAGAAGCCACCATGCTCATCATAGGTCACGATGAGCAGGCTGGAATTCCATATAGGAGAGTTGCGGATCGACTCATAGACATATTTGAGCAGGCCTTCTCCGCCATACACGTCATCCATCGGATGCTGCGATGAGCCGCCTGCATAGGTATTGGTCCTTATATTGCCATAGTGCGGCTCTATGAATGTATAGGCTGGTGTATACCCATTGCTCAGGTCACCCGGCAGGTCAGTTATAGGGTAAGTATCTAACAGATGCAATCCCGGTAGCACGGTGACCTGTGGCAGATATCCGAATCCCAATAGACCTCCGCTGGCTCCGGGGTCATCACTGAAATTGCTTTCGTATTTGTCATTGTAGTCACGATAGATCCGGTATGGCAGGCCGGCAGCGGTGAGCTTATCATAGATAGACCCTTTTGGAGTGGCAAAGCCGACTGCTTCCCACTCCGTTATTTGCGCAGAGGTCGGACTACAGTCCATCCCATTGGAAGATGCACAGTGCAGGAAGAAACGATTAGGCCATGTAGGGCCGGGCAGGGAAGAAAACCATTGCGAGCACACCGCAAATTCATTTGCCAGGGCATTGATCACTGGTAGCTGCCCGGGCTGGAAGCATTTCATGGTGTCACCGTAATGTTGTGGCGAGGGGAGCGGACCATCCTCATCTGTAGCGGTAGCATAGTTAGCCGCATATCCGGACCGGTCTGCAAATCCTTTTGGAAGAATCTTAGGATATGGCCCCAGAGGTGGCTGCCACGTGCCCGGAGCTTTGTTGGTCAGCTGCTGCAGCACGTCGTCAAACTCGTGGCCGGGGTCAGTGGTCATACTCACTGGCGCTGGTCCGGAGACATAGTATTTTGTTCCTTTATAAGTATTAGAGTTGGCCGTGGTCATAGGAGTGATACCTGGTATACCCGAGAGGCCCAGCATATTATCCAGAGAGTGGTTCTCCAGCATCAGTACAAATACATGCGTGATAGGAGATGTGAAATCCATACCCGTAGATGCCATCCGGCGCGTCGTTTTGCCGGCAGCTGTAGTGAGTTTAAATTGTTTGTCCGAGACTTCCAGTGTGGCAGTCTTGCCATGATCACCAGCTGTCAGCGCGTGCGCTTTCCACTCCGGGTGCAGGGATTTGCCAGAGGTGTATACCTTTCCCTGCTCAGCACCAAAGTAGACCCACCATTGATCATCAGCCTTGGCCTTCTTGCCAGTCTCATAGGAGACTTTGAATGAGCCGGCTTTCTTACCGGCCTTGGCATGCCATACCTTGGTTTTCAGTCCGTGGCTTGCATTTTTGTGATGCACGATGATCCATCCGTCCTGGGCAGATGTATTGTGCACTGTGATGGTAGCTGACTTTGCCATAAATTGTGTAGATTGTTTATTAACAAAGTACACAACTAAAAATCAATAAATCAATCCCCAGAAAGGTGTATTTTTTATATGGCCAAGGAAGAAGAAGTCCTGCCCATATTTATGTTCCTTCCACATAGTGAGGGATACTATCATCATCATCCCAGGGTGCAGGCATATCCTCCAGCCAGCGCTGGCACCGGTCAAAGTCCTCAAAAAAACGCGCCGCAGCCTCCTCTCCTATTTTGTTTTGCAGTGGTTTGGCTACCTCATAGTCCATCCTGTTGTATAGCTTACCATACCTGCCATCACTGATGAATAGCAGCGGCTCCTTTGGGGCATCTTCCCGCACAAAAAACTCCGTGTCGTCAGCACGGAGTATATATACTTTGACCTGATCACTCATACTGCTCACAATCTACAAATAAGTGTGGCTATTCAGCAGCAGGTCATCATTCAGGTCTTCCTGATCTGTCTTTTCAGCATTCTTCTGCGCCTTTTCATGCAGTTGCTGCAGCCCGTCTATCGTTGCGTTCTTGTCAGCCTCTGCATTGGTATCTGGCCCGATCACTGCGCCACGTGCCACACCTGACTGGTGTCTACTGATATCAGCCGGGTCGTAGATATTATCATGATAGATACCGGGATGCTGGTCCGGCTCGGTGTGCATCAGCGGCTTTGCGGCGTGCTCGGTACGATCTTTCTCCTCTACCGGCGGCATGGCCAGCTGGTCCGGATCTGTGTCTTTCAATTTTTGCCCTACATCAGAAAAAACTTCTTTGAGGTTCAGCCCCGAGGCGTCGCTGCCCGGCTTCTTATCCTCAGGGAGATCAGATTGCCTTTTCATACCTATCAGATTTATGTGAAAGAATGTACCTGCAAATATCTCCAAGACCTGTGCCACCGGGAATAATTAAATGTTATTTCTTCCCGACCGTTCGGTTGATTCATTGTGGCAAAGGGAGATAACTTTTGCACCGGTCCTTTTACTTAACTTGCAATGGTGAAAACACCATCTCCTGATATCCGCCGCGTGAGCGTGATAGGCACCAGCGGCAGTGGCAAGTCTACCTTTGCCCGCCGCCTGGCGGCAAAGATGAATGCACCGCACATAGAGCTGGACCAGCTCTATTGGGGCCCGGACTGGTCGGAGCCGACAGACGATGTTTTCTTCCCAAAAATAGAAGCAGCACTCAGCCGCGCTACCTGGGTCATAGATGGCAACTATACGCGCACCGAACCCATCAAATGGGCCCGCGTGCAGCTGGTGATCTGGTTGGATTTCCCACTATGGCTCACACTCTATCGCGTCACCACGCGCGCGCTGCATCGCATCCTCACTCAGCGCGAGCTATGGCCTGGTACGGGCAATAGGGAGACCTGGTCAAAGCTATTCGGCAAAGATTCTATCGTGCGCTGGTCTTATAATACCCACGCCACCAACATCGTGAAATACGAGCGCACCATAGCGGACCCTCGCTATACACACATCACCTTCATCAGGCTGCGCTCTCCGCGGGAAGCGGAGCGGTTTCTCAGGGACTGGCCGGCACATGGCTAAACGCTCACGGAGTTTTGTACATTCACGCATAGAGCAGCACATCATGGCTATCACACCACAAAGAGACTACCGCTTTCGCAACTGGGCCGGCAACCAGCAGTGCACACCATCGCACTACTACCAGCCGGAGACCGAGGCAGAGCTGATAGAAGTGATCAAAACTCACCGCAAAGTGCGTATGGTAGGCACCGGCCACTCCTGGTCTGCCCTCTGCCACACAGACGAGGCGCTGGTCAATCTGGATAAATACAACCGCGTGATCGCACTGGACCGCGAGCAAAAGCTACTCACCGTACAGGCCGGCATCAAGCTCTGGCAGCTCAATGACTACCTTGACACGCAGGGCCTCGCCCTGATCAATCTCGGCTCTATAGCGCAGCAGTCTATAGCCGGTGCCATCTCTACCGCCACGCATGGCAGCGGCATACAGTACCGCGTACTCGCCTCACAGGTGCAGCGCTTCACGCTCATTCAGGCCGATGGCACACCGCTTACTTTGGACCGCGATGCAGACAAAGAAACTTTTGACCTGGCCATCATCAGCCTCGGTGCACTCGGTGTGGTCTCTGAGGTCACCATTCATATCTGTGAGGCCTTTCGCCTCCATGACCGGACGTACTCGATGGATTTTGACGAGATGCTGGGTAGACTGGACCATCTCGTCACCACCACAGATCATTTCAAGATGTGGTGGTTTCCCCATGTGCAGGACATCGTGCTCTACCAGTACCAGCGTACCACCGCCCCGGCCAATGACTCCAGCCTGCGCCAGTGGCTGATGGATGAGGTACTGTCAGTGATCGTCTATAGGTTTCTCGTGTGGATAGGAAACTTCCTCCCATCGCTCCGCCCCTTCTTCAATAAACTACTGGTCCTCTCCTTCCGCTCACCACTAGATAGGATCGAGAAATCTTATCGCATATTCAATGTAGCTGACCCACCTATTCACCGCGAGGCTGAGTGGGCCTTTGACCTGCGCGATGCACGAGCAGTACTCACAGCCTACCGCAAGATGATAGACGAGAGCGATCATAAGATCAATTTCATCCAGGAGATACGCTTTGTGAGAGGTGACGAATATGCGCTCAGCCCCTGCTACCAGCGCGACTCCATCTGGATAGGCTGCTACCTCATCGGTGATAGTGGCTGGGATGCCTTGCTAAGAGATTTCGAAAAGCTGGCTATGAAATATAATGGCCGTCCGCACTGGGGCAAAGAGTACCATATAGACAAAGACTACCTGCGCGCGCAATACCCACAGCTCACTGCCTTCTGCGCGCTCAGAGACCGCCTGGACCCGCACCGCAAATTCAGCAACGCCATGATAGATGCTATCTGTGGATGAAAACTCCGCTACATACTCATGTACATAGCGGAGATGAAAATGGTTGGGTGAATGGGTAGGCTTCGTTCAGTTGCCGTTATATGATTCGTCTAGCATGATGGGTCGGTTTACTCGGCAGCAAAACTACCTGGCTCCATCTCAAAACCACTTTACAAAGGTTAATTTCGGTTCCCTGATATTCTTTTTCTGATGCGGGAGAGAGATACAGGCGTGATGCCCAGATAGGATGCCAGGTATTTGAGCGGTGCCCGATCTATCAGCTCCGGCTGCTCCTGCAATATGCGCTGATAGCGCTCCTCCGGACTACTCTGCGTAAACTCCTCTATGCGGCGGATCGCATTGACGAGTGTCTCTTCCAGTATAGTACTATACACTCGCATGATATCCAGATCATTATTAGCCTTCTCTTTGAATTTATTGAAGTCCCCTATCAACAATATCGTAGGTTCTACGGCCTCTGACGTCTCCGTAGCAGGCAGCCCTAGAAAGACTGATGCATAAGAGGCAATACTCTGCATCTCGGTAGCCAGCAGTACAGTCACCTCTTCGCCATTGGCATCGGTGAGGTAGTTTCTCATCATACCTTGGAGCACCATAGCTACCTTACTGCTATGTGCGCCACGCTGCACAAAGACCTGTCCCACGTCCAGCACGACCACTTCACCCATAGCGAGTATGATCTGCATTTTTTCCTCGGGGAGGAAATCAAACTTCGCACGAAACTTCTGTAGCAGGTCTTCCATATTAATACGTGCTTAAATATAAACCATACCGGCTCAATCATAAGCTTTACCAAATAAAAAAGCGGTGCGTATCTGAGATACACACCGCTCCATACATACCTTGCCACCTTCTGGCAAGCGTACATTTCTTTTAGGCTGCTTCTTTGGCTACTACGTCGGCAGCTTTATCTGCCAGCCACTTGGTCACAGCCGCACTAGCTATAGAGAATGCCACCTGACGCAGCATCTTGACCCTGCCTATGCCATAGAGCGCTACCAGTAGCAGCGTGACGCGACCTACTACTTTGGCGTAGTTGATCTCCTCTTTGCTACCGGCCTCCTGGCCTGTGATGAGGCTTACTACCTCTTCTTTTATCTTTTCATAGTTAGAACCCGGCTCCGGTGCTTCCATTTGTTTTCTTTTGCCTGCCATGATGTTTAGTATTTATAGTTTACTATTTACTACCCTTTCAGCTCCTTTTGGATATCTGTAGCTACCTCGTTTGTGGCAGTGGCTGCTTGATCTTTCAGGTCACTCAGATAGCCTTGGCCATCTTTCAGTTGCTTTTGGATACCTGTAGCTACATCGTCTGTAGTAGAGGCAGCCTTATCTTTCAGGTCACCCAGATAGCTACGGCTGTCTTCTATCAGGCCTTGCAGTTTTTGGTTAAACTGCTCACCCGCCTCTGCCAGCGTGTCCTTGAGAGAACTTATTGTTTCCTTGTCAGAGAGGGCGTATCCTACTGCTACACCTGCTGCCGCACCGGCCAGCACACCGAGTGCTATTTTGGTCTTGTCTTTCATGTTATTTTCTGTTTTGATTACGTCTCTCTATACAGAAAAACCATGCCATAGCCATTTACCCGCTTTCGCGGGGTGCCATTTACCCAAAGGTACGAAGATGCCGGCACACCACCACTGACCTGTGTCATACCGGGTGGCCAAAACTTTTCCATCCCATAGCGGCAGTACACTTATATTTGTCCCGATGCTACAGGCAGCTATTACTTTATTCCGCAAAGACCTCCTCATAGAGTTTCGCAACCGGTATGCGCTGGGAGGAATCGTACTGTACGTGCTCTCGTCAGTGCTTGTCATTTACTTCTCACTAAACTATAATGACAGCATACGCGATATGAGTCCGGTGATCTGGAGTATCTTCTTCTGGCTCATCATCCTCTTCAGCAGTATCAATGCCATAGCCAATGGCTTCTTTCGCGAGCCACCTGGGCGCAGCTATTACTACTACTATATAGCCAGCCCGCAGGCCGTGATCGCGTCCAAGCTGCTCTACAATTTTGTCTTTACCGTCTTCCTCATCCTGCTGGCCTTTGTGGTCTTTGCCATCGTGGTGGGCGATCCGGTGCAGCACCTCCCGCTCTTCCTGGCCACAGCGCTGCTGGGCGGCACGGGCTATTCCTTTCTTTTCACACTCATGGGCGCTATCGCCTCGCGTGCCGGCAATAATGCCACCCTCATCGCCGTACTCGGTTTTCCTATCATCATCCCAATACTGATCTTCGTCACCCGGCTCAGTGCCGCCTGCATGGCCACAGGCACCTCAGACCCTGACACGATGAAAAACCTCCTGCTACTGGCAGCTTTCAACGTCATGGAATTGCTGCTGGCCTATATCCTTTTTCCCTATATTTGGCGCGAATAATCCGAAAAGGTGGGGAGCTGCTCCACACTACATAGGTTCAGCCGTTTATGATCAATCTTTTCAGAAAACAATGGTGGAAGTACACCGCAGCAGCTATCCTGCTGTATGTACTGATAGGTGGTATGCTGGTGCCGCTGGGCCCGGGCCTCCGCTCCATCACACCTGTCACTTTCCCCGCAGATAGCACGGTAGACCTGGTGGTCACAGGCTACAATACTCACTTTCAGGAGGCGGGCGACCTGCAGGTCTGGTTCAAGGATGGCATGCAGTTTTACGCTGCAGACTCTGTGATCCCTATTATCAATAGTACGGCCCGCGTCGTATTTCATGTACCCACGGCAGACCTCGGCCCTGAGCACAATAAGAACTTTGACCTCGTGGTCAATGACAAACTGGACGGCACACTCTTCATGAGCTTTGCTACTGTAGCCAAAGCCGGCAGCCATACCGATAGCACCTCGGCGAGGCTGGTAGCCGTGACACCGGAGGTGGTCAATGCACACTCAAAGCAGTTTGCTTTCCCATACCGCGAGATCCTCTTCCAGAGCATCCGCAATACTTTCTTCCACGTGCCGATGTGGTTTACCATGATGTTCCTCGTCATTTTCTCGCTGGTGTATAGCATCCGCTACCTGCGCACCGGCAGCATGGTAGATGACGTGATAGCCTCTCAGGCGGTCTCTGCGGCGCTGCTCTTTGGCGCGCTGGGCCTCACTACGGGTATGATGTGGGCCACCTACACCTGGGGCTCCCCATGGCCCAATGACCCCAAGCTGCATGGCGCAGCCGTAGGCGTGATCATCTACCTGGCCTATATCGTGCTGCGCGGCTCCCTCACTGATGAGATACAGCGCGCCCGCATCAGCGCCGTGTACAATATTTTTGCCCTCGTCATCTTTACGCTGTTCATCTTTATCATACCGAGGCTCACTGCCTCGCTGCACCCCGGCAATGGCGGCAATCCTGCCTTCAGCAAGTATGACCTCGATAGCCACCTGCGCCTCTTCTTCTACCCTGCCGTGATCGGGTGGACCATGCTCAGCTTCTGGATACTATCGATACTCGTACGCATCCGCCTGCTTCAAATCAAAAAATCGTCCCAATGAGAAAAATATCCCTCCTCGCTATAGCCTTCATCACCGCCTTTGCCGCCCACGCGCAGGACGAGAAGCCCATCAATACCCTCATGGAGAGCAATCTCAAACTCTATGTAGTAGTAGCTGTGCTGACCATTATTTTCCTCGGGATCATTATCTTCCTCTTCACGCTGGATGGCAGGCTGAAGAAGCTGGAAAACCACGCCTGATAGCCCTCCGGCGGCAGATGTGATATTGATTTTATTTAAATAAATTATTTATCATATCCGATTAAGCGCAACGGAGTATGCCATTTGCCGCATCCCTCTGTAAAACCGGGGAGAAAGGGAACCAGATATCCGGCACATCTATTCACATCAAAACCAATCACATAAGTTATTTTTATAAGTAAAGATAATTTGGAAATCCGAAAATTCGCTTTTACTTCGATGTCCGTATATTCTGTATACGTGCCTTTTTTATCAATAAACATTAACCGTTATGGCCGAAAAGAAAAGTCCTAAACCTGACCTGAAAGAACTCAGTTTCTCGCAGTCCGTGTCTTATTATTTTGACAAAGCAGCCCCTCATACTCAGGCCCCTGGCGGCCTCCTGGAGCAGATCAAAGTCTGCAACTCTATATACAAGATGAACTTCCCTGTGAAGTTTGGCAATGAGATCAAGGTGATAGAGGCCTACCGCGTACAGCACTCGCACCACCGTATGCCTACCAAGGGCGGTATCCGCTACTCCCTGCATGTAGACCAGGATGAGGTGATGGCCCTCGCTGCGCTGATGACATACAAGTGTGCCATCGTAGACGTGCCTTTTGGGGGTGCCAAGGGTGGTATCAAGATCTCTCCGCGCAATACGCCACCAGAGGTGATAGAGGCTGTGACACGCCGCTATACTACCGAGCTCGTCAAGAAGAACTTCATCGGGCCGGGCCTGGATGTACCAGCGCCGGACTACGGTACAGGTGAGAAAGAAATGGCGATCATCGTAGATACCTACATGACCCTGAAGCCAGGTGAGGTAGACGGCTACGCCTGCGTGACCGGCAAACCGGTAAGCCAGAATGGTATCAAGGGCCGCACCGAGGCTACAGGCCGTGGTGTGGTATATGCGCTAAACCAGATCTGCAGCTATGCTGATGACATGAAGAAACTCGGCCTCACTACCGGCCTCGGCGGCAAGCGCGTAGTGATACAGGGCCTCGGCAATGTGGGTTTCCACACGGCCAATATCATCACACAGTACGGTGCCAAGGTGGTCTGCATAGCAGAGGCTGAAGGCGCTATCTACAGCGAGAAAGGCCTCGACCCTAATGCTGTACTGGCCCACAGGCAGAAGACAAAGTCTATCCTGAACTTCCCGGGCTCAAAGAATCTCAAGAAGAGCTCAGACGCGCTGGAGCTGGAGTGCGATATCCTGATCCCTGCCGCGCTGGAGAAGCAGATCACAGATGTGAATGCACCAAAGGTGAAAGCCAAGATCGTAGCAGAAGCCGCTAACGGCCCTGTGACCCCTGCAGCATCTGACTACCTGACCAAGAAGGGTATCATGGTAGTACCGGATATCTATATCAATGCAGGTGGTGTGACAGTATCATACTTTGAGTGGCTGAAAAACCTCTCCCACGTACGTTTCGGCCGTATGCAGAAGCGTTTTGAAGAGGAGAGCCAGAGCAATATGATCAAACTGGTAGAGGACCTCACCGGCCAGAAGGCATCTAAGGAGCAGATCAAGCGCGTGATACACGGTGCCGATGAGATCGACCTGGTCAACTCTGGCCTGGAGGACACGATGATCAAAGCCTACCATGACATCCGCGAGCTGTACAAATCCAGCCGCTCTATACCTGACCTCCGTACAGCAGCCTTTGCCGTCTCTATCAATAAGATCAAGGATGCATACTACGCGATGGGTATATTCCCGTGATCAGTATTGAGACCATATGTCTTAATTGCAATATATCATGCCGCTCCATATGGAGCGGCATTTGTTTTTACATCCATTATGTCGTCTTCTGCGTAGATATTACTAGTATCTTATTGTTAAACCGCTCTTAGCCATACGATTCCAGCGCCTCCTTCACTAACCTTAAGAACAAATTCATCCAGCCCCTTGTTATATTTACAACCAATACACACAACTCCCATGGATCTGTCTAAATCAGCCCGGCTCCTGGCCATGGCGCTCCTGGCACTCATCGTCACCAGTGCCTGCGCCGACCGCAAGTTTGCTCACAAATACTTTACAAAAGCTAAAACAGAAGGCCCCTACGACTGCATCATCGTGACCGGCATCCCATATAGTGATAGCACCAGTTCGGGCCTCATCTTTGCCGCTCGCGTGCTATGGGCCAAGTACCTCTACGACCACAAGATCGCAAAGAATATCATCTTCTCCGGTGCTGCGGTGAGTACCCCATTCTACGAGGGCCGCGCCATGAAGCTTCTGGCAGATACCCTCGGTGTACCGCGCAACCATACCTTTGCTGAGATACAGGCAGAGCACAGCACAGAGAATGCCTACTACGGCATGAAGATGGCCCACAAGCTGGGCTTCAAAAAGCTGGCGATAGCCGCAGACCCCTTTCAGGTCAAGATGCTGCGCAAATTCCTTGAGCGCCGCTGTGATAAGATGGCAATGATCCCGATCATCTATGACTCTGTGATCGCAGACCGCCGCACCTGGCAGAAGGAAATCCCTAAGCTGGCCTTCAAAGAGGCCGCAGCCGACAGCGGCTGGGTACGCCTCTCAGACCGTGAGAGCTTTGGCGAGCGCTGGAGAGGTACGCAGGGCAAGCATATCAAGTTTGAGGAGTGATGCAAACTAGTCTATAGTTTCCTTATAGGAAATTATTAGCTACACTTTACTACTTTTACGGATATGGACGCTATACAATCAGCCATTGCCAAAAAAGAAATCCTTGACAGCCTCCGCCCCATAGACCCCGAGCGTGAGCAGATCATCATGCAGAAATTCCGTCTGGATTGGAATTACCACTCCAATCATATTGAGGGAAATTCACTGTCCTATGGCGAAACGAAAGCTCTCGTACTCTTTGGCATTACTGGTAGTGCAAAACCCCTAAAAGACTATCTGGAGGTAGAAGGGCATAATGCAGCTATAGATTGGGTGTTAGACGTCATAAAAGATAAACACGAGCTAACAGAGAATTTCATTCGGGAACTTCACACTCTATTATTAAAACCTACGACGAAGGAAGCCATAACTCCGGATGGAAAAGCCACCACAAGACGTATAGAGGTAGGACAATATAAAAAGCAGCCTAATCACGTCATTACTAAAACAGGAGAAACATTCCGTTTTGCCACACCAGAGGAAACTCCGGCCAAGATGCACGACCTTATTGAATGGTATCGTGAGCAAAGAAAATCTGGTAGCCTCAATCCGATCCTTTTAGCCGCAGAGTTCCATTACAAGTTCGTCCGCATCCATCCATTTGATGATGGCAACGGGCGCATGTCACGGATACTGATGAACTTTATATTGATGCAGTATGGGTATCCTCCTGTCATCATAAAGACTGAGAACAAAGAAGAGTATTATATAGCACTTCAGCAGGCGGATGCCGGTACCATTACTCCGTTTATCGAATACATCGCTGCAAATTTGAATAGCTCACTGGATATAATGATTGCAGGTGCACGTGGGGAAAGCATTGAAGAGAAAAATGATATTGACAAGGAGCTTCAACTACTAGAACAACGAGTCTTCAAAACCACGAAAAAAGTAGAATTATTCCGGAGTGAGGCAGTTATTGCAAATTTCTTAGATAATGATTTGCCAGAATATCTTGTCATAGTTTATAACGCATTATCGAAGATGAATAAATTCTATGAGGAGTATAGATATGCTATTTTACTTCCTTCCCTTCGCTTAGAGATAAAAATAGGTTTAGATGGACTAAGATTCGAAATCAATAAGAGTATATATCCAAAACTTTCTGATTTAGTTAAAGAACAAATTGACAAAGTAATAATATATTATACCTATAAAGGCTTGCATGGCAATCCAACAGCAGAATATTCATCTCAAATTGTAATATTTCTTGAGAGTTACAAGTACGCCATTAAAACCAAGAATTATGAGCCGATTGACAAGTTATACAACGAAAAAATTTCTGAAGACGAACTAAACGCGCTTCTCTTGAATGAATTAAAAGCACACAAGGCTTTTATTGAACAAAAGCTTACTTAACATAAACCCCGCAGGTTCAAACGTCCTCGCTTGAACCCTCCTACTGCGGATGATATACCTTCTCCGCCGTCTTATAGATCTTCGCCTTGTCAAAGGTCATGAGCTTCGTCTGCTTATTAGCATAGAGCTTCATCTGGTCGGTGTAGTGCGGGCTGCCCGGCTTGTTAGACGCACCGTATGGTGCTACCGTGTGCACCTCAGGGCCATCCTTCGTAAAGCGGATCAGCATGATGTAAGAGTCTCCCACAAAGGTGCGGAAGCGGCCCTTGCCATACGGCTGCGGATAGGCCGCGCGGATCATGTCCGGACCACCGCCCAGTGGCAGGTCCACATCACCGCGCTGGTGGCGCTGCAGGTCTCCCAGCTGTATATTCAGCGTACCAAAGTCTTTCAGCATCTCTGCGCGCGTCTTGCGCAGTGATGCTACGAAGAATGCACGACGCTTCACGGAGTCCGTAGCATAGAGCGCTTCATTATCCTTCGTATCGCTATACAGCGTCCAGAAGGTCTTGTAGATCGGGGCAAAGTTGGTATCCGTCACCGGTGCCATACGGTAGGAGTTCCATGCTTTGAACTTACCCAGTATATCCGTCAGGTCCGGGTAGTCCTTGGCCGAGAGGTCAAAGATATCATCTACCGGATAGTCCTTAAAGAAGTGTATCTGGTGGCCATAGCCCTCGTCATACTTCAGCGTCAGGAAGTCATTCCAGTCTACCTTTTTGTAGTCCTTGATGATCTCATTGAAGCGGAGGCTGCGGCTGGTAGGCGTGAGCGTGTAGCCCATGGTCGGGTCGTAGTCTGCCGGTTTAGGATCATCTGCAGGTGCCGTACAGTCATAGGCCGAGTTGTTGAAGTTGAATACATAGCCGCTCTTAGGGTTCACCACCTGCGGCAGGTCCTTCTCCGGGTGGAAGGTGGTCCAAAGCGTTTTGCTTGTATTGCCCGGTACCGTATGCAGCCAGTCATAGCCCGGCGCACGCACTGGTAGCAGGCCATTGCTCAGGCACATGATCGTATCGTAGCGATCGGCATACACAGTGGTCATCATCGCAGCGCCCTGTATATCCAGCGCCCGGCGAAACTCCGTGTAGTTATGCGCCTTATTCATCTGGAAGTACTGCTCTATCGTCTTCACATTCATATTAGCCCCGAGCCTGATGGCAAAGATGCCCTTCTTGGTCACCAGCGTAGCGCCATACTGGCTCCACCATACCTTCTTCTTCACAGGCAGTACAAACTTGCCCTTCTTAGACAGGTTGACTTTCAGCGTAGCTGTTTTGACCTCCAGCGGATACGATACGCCATCCACCAGGTAGTGGTTCTTCTTATTAGGATCCGGCTGCAGTTGGAATACATCTACCCCGTCAAAATTATTTACCGTATGCGCCCAGCCGAGGTATTCATTCACCCCGTGAAATACCGTGACACCACCGTGAAAGGTGCCACCCATGATATTCCAGCCCTCCTCGCTGCAGAGGTGTATCTCATACCAGGAGAGCGGCCCCTCCAGCGGCTGGTGGGAGTTGATATCCAGATAGGTAGAGCCGTCCTTTGTTTTGGCAGAGTTAAAAGCGATACCGTTGCTGCCCTTACCCTTCTCTGCAAAGGGAATCGTAGGCTGCGTGCCATTCACGATACGCTTCAGCGGGCCGTCTACACCACTCAGCAGCGCCTCTGCCAGCACATAGCCGGCCACGATATCCTTTGGCGATGCCGGGAAGGACTTTTTGACGATCACCTCCTCCGGATGCAGCTCCGCATAGCGGTTTACCCCCAGCGTCATCGCCTCTATGATCTCGCGTACGTGGGGAGAGAGGTCTTTGTCATAGCGCTCGTCCACCAGCTCGCGCACGCGCAGCAGGTTTACAGCATAGTCTATGACCGCGCCGTCTTTACCCATATGCAGGCCGGCCATTTTCTTGCCCGCCAGAAACATCCATTGCAGGGTCTTGAAGTCATCCTCGCAGGTAGCCCAGCCGAGGCCATAGCCTACATCAGCATCAGTCTTGCCAAAGATATGCGGCACGCCAAAGCTGTCGCGCACGATCTCTACATTGGCTTTGTAATCTCTCTGTGCAAAAAGGGAAACGGATACGAGCAGCACAAGGCCCGTCAGGAGCTTTCTCATTCAGTGGTTTTAGTGCGGCAAAAGTACACTCCTCTGTATGACCGGAAGGTAAATTAAAGCGTTCGCCCGCTATATTTCTGCGAAGGAAAAAACAATACCGCGCAGTACGGATACCCGCTACTAGATCGTAACCCGTATACCGCTATTCATCACTGCTTTACGATGCGCTGCTGGTATACCCGCCCCCTTTCATCAGTCAGCAGGGCTATGTAGACTCCCGCAGGCAGTGTACTGACTGGTATGCTGCTATACATCGCGTTGGCTAATATACCATCCCCTACCTGCTGTCCTGCCATATCTACTAGTTTGTATCCTGTCAGGCGCTCACTGCTGTTATTCTCTATGGCCACAGCATCTGAGGCAGGTATCGGATAGAGGTGTATCTGCTGTGCCAGGCTCAGATCGCTTACGCTCAGCAGCTCAAAGCAAGACGGATTGGCCCGGTAGACATAGCCGGTATCAGCATGCACTCCGCAGAAGCTGTAGCCATTATAGATATCACTCACAAAGACCGAATGCAGGCCGTAGTGCTGCTCCCCTATCCCTTCTATCCACGTCAGGTCAAAGTACATCCCCTGCTGTCCGGTAGGGATATTGGTGCTCACGTGCACAGCGCGCCTCTGGCCACCCTGTACGTCTACAGAGTCTACGCTATCTACTGCATAATAAAACTCATGCGACTGAAGCGATGTATCTCCTATGAATCCATGAAAGCGGATCGTATCACCCACCTGCGCATCAAAGGCATAGAGCAGCGTCTCAACCGTATCATTGGGATCCAGTGCATAGATGCGGTGCTGCCCATCCTCGCGGAAGTGGCGGCGCTGCAGCCCATTGTAGGTGATGGTATATAGCTGGCCGCCGATCATAGTGTCATGACGCAGAAAGTGCTCGGAGGTCTCTGAGTGCGTAGTACCGCTCAGAGAGCTATTGTCATGCGCTGCAAACCAGTGCAGCGTACTATCGCTTTGCAGCAGGTCCACATATTGTGCACGGCCTGTGAGTGTTGCGATTGTGATGAGGAGCAGGGTAAAATATTTCATCTGTGTATGGTTTTAGTTTTTGATTTAAAGCCTCCATGGCGTATACTTGCCGTGGCATCAAAACATCTGCCAATCCCCACCATGGGGACTCTAAACCTGAAACTATGGCCGAGGACCAGATCACCCCGGATAAGCTATCCCGCTCTATCGCACAATGGGCCGAGGAGGACCGCCCGCGGGAGAAGCTCCTGCTCAAAGGCCGCGCTGCCCTCAGTGATGCCGAGCTCATAGCCATCCTCATCAGCTCCGGCAATGATGAGGAGAGCGCCGTAGACCTCGCCCGCCGCATACTCGATGCCGCACACAATAATCTCGTAGAGCTGAGCAAGCTCAGTGTGAATGATCTCAAAAAATTTCGCGGTATAGGCGAGGCCAAAGCTATCAGCATCATAGCCGCACTCGAGCTGGGCAAGCGCCGGCAACGCAGCACAGCGATGGAGAAACCCATCATCCTCTCCTCGCAGAAAGCCTACGACTACATACAGGCCTCACTCTCTGACCTGCAGCACGAGGAGTTTGTAGTACTCTATCTGAATAAATCCCTGAAGGTGCTAGCGCATGACACTCTGAGCCGTGGCGGCGTGTCAGGCACTGTGGCCGATACCAAGATCATCCTGAAAGCTGCCATAGAGAAGCTGGCCAGCTACCTGATCGTAGCGCACAACCACCCCTCCGGCAATCTGCGCCCCTCCCACCAAGACCTTGAGCTGACCAAAAAACTAAAGGAAGCCTGCAAACTAGTAGACATCATCCTGAATGATCATCTCATCATCGGTGACAATGATTATTATAGTTTTGCGGATCATGGGGTGCTGTGATTACTCCTCCGGGGTGTACGCTACCCTGATATTGCTGATGTAGATCGGCTTCTTGCTATTGGCCTGCCAGAAATGTATGATGAGTGCATCGTAGTCCTTATCGTGAGGAACCTTCAGGTCTACATAGACCTCCTGCGGCCATCCCTGGTCAGTGATGCGCTGTATGCGTATGATCTTCTCTTTCACCTGCTGGTCACCCTTGTAGAATCCGAAGCAGAGCTGCGTATTGTCCCACATGTTCCACTCCTTGTCCGGATAGTAGGCGGTGGCATAGACGCGATACCAGCCCTTACGTACTGTATGATCCACAGGCACCTGATACTTGCCTGACCATTGGCGCTCACTATTCAGTACGATGCTCAGGGCGCCGGAGGCCTCTGCCAGAGAGTCGAGGTGCTCTTTGGCCAGGTCCACTTTATATATCTCTTTCATAGAGCTTTCCAGTCGTTCAGGCAGCTCTTCATTTGTATCCAGCAGCTTCTTGTCTTTCAGCGTCGTATTGGTCTTGCCAAATATCCTCCAGTAGTACGCACGCGAAGTGTACTCACCATCCATGATACCGTACTTAAAGGAGCCATTGCTCTGATAGGTCATCAGGATATTCAGCCACAGGCAAAACAGCAGGAATGCTATCACCACATACCGCCACCACCGCCTGCGCAGCGTATCATCCAGAAAGGCCGCCATGGGGAACATCAGCAGCGGGTAAGAATCTATCATAGGCCGCATAGAGAAGCTGCCGCCGTACCACCAGCAGTCCCAGGCAGAGATCAGGTAGATATTGAGTATCGTAAACGATGCCGTGGCCCAAAAGAGCTGCCTGTACGATCTGTACAGCTGATAGAAACCCAGCATGGATAGCAGCATGACCGGCGTATACATAAACCATCCTTTCTTATAGCTGAAGAGCACATCCATCACATGCGGATGCAGGAAGCTGAAAGTCTTGTCATCCCCATGATAGCTAAAGAACAGCCAATGCCCGGCATAGTGATGCCAGTACAGGAGCTGTGGCAGCGCCGCTATGAAGGCTGCCAGCACAAAAAGTAGAGGCACCCGTACACTACCCAGCAGAAATCTGATCCGCTCCTGCAGTGTCCGCATATCACGCACCCCCCACAGCAGCGGGATGAGCGCACAGATGATCTCCGTAGGCCTCGTGATGGTGGCCAGTCCCGAGAGCAGGCCTATCCCTATGATGTAACCGGTCTTGCGGGTATCTGCCCAGTACAGGTCCGTGAGGTAGATGATACACGCATAGATGGTAAACAAAAACGCATGCGTCATAGGAGAGAAAGCCACAAAGTTGAGATAGTTGGTAGCCAGGCAGACGATAGTCAGCACAAGCGCTACCAGCCAGTCATCAAAGTACCTCAGTAGCAACTTCCGCAGTATCCATATACCCAGGCAGGCCACGATCACGCACCACCATGTCAGTGCTATCTGATATGGCAGGGTAAATCCATCCGTTTTATACCCAAGCGCCTTTGCCGCTACATGCCCCGCTGCAAATGCCGGCAGCTCTATGATAGCCATACCACATGGATAGTTCATCACATACAGCCCTGTCTCAGGTATGACAAAGGCTTGATCCTTGGCATCACTGCCGGGGTGATACGTATTGTGGATGTAGTCGTAGTTATTGAGCTTGCCCAGATCATCATAGAAGAGCGAAGGCAGGTACAGCCAGTAGCCGTAAATATCCCAGCTGATCACCGCACCCGCTCCACCATTATTCCACCGCTTGGTCAGTAGAGGCGCCACAGAGAATGTGACACAACAGAAAATAAGAACGAGGGCTGATAGGCGTGCTTTCATGATATTGCTCAGGCTAAAATAAAAAAAGGCGCAGACAATGCCCGCGCCTTCCGTTTACATAGTGAAGTGTATTTAGTGGAACTGCTCCGCCTCAGTAGAACCCGCGAGGGCTGTAGTAGAGGAGTTGCCTTGTTGTACTACTTGCTGTACTGCGTCAAAGTAGCCAGTACCTACAAATGACTGGTGCTTGATAGCCTTGAAGCCGTCCTTCTCCAGTGCAAACTCGCGCTGCTGCAGCTCAGAGAAGCCTGCCATGCCGCGGTCTACATATGCCTTAGACAGTTCAAACATCGCTGTATTCAGCGCGTGGAAACCAGCCAGGGTGATGAACTGGAACTTGTAGCCCATAGCAGCGATATCCTCACGGAAGCTGGCCATTTGCTTTACGTCCATGTACTTAGCCCAGTTGAAAGATGGAGAGCAGTTGTATGCCAGCATCTTGCCAGGGTACTTGGCGTGGATCGCCTGTGCGAACTCACGAGCCAGGCCGAGGTCTGGGTTGCCTGTTTCCATCCAGATCAGGTCAGCATTGTTAGCGTAGCTCAGGCCACGGTCTATACCTTGCTCCAGGCCATTCTTCACATAGTAGTATCCCTCTGGAGAGCGCTCACCAGTCAGGAACTTATGATCACGGCCATCGATATCAGTAGTGATCAGGTTTGCAGCCTCAGCATCGGTACGTGCTATCACCAGTGTAGGCACACCACACACGTCAGCAGCCAGACGGGCAGCAGACAGCTTGTTGATCGCCTCTTGTGTAGGTACGAGTACCTTGCCACCCAGGTGGCCGCACTTCTTGGCAGAAGCGAGTTGATCCTCCCAGTGTACACCGGCAGCACCAGCTTCGATCATTTGCTTCATCAGCTCAAATGCATTCAGGTTGCCACCAAAGCCCGCCTCAGCGTCAGCTACGATAGGCACCATCCAGTCACGCTGTGGCTCGCCATCCATATACTCTATCTGGTCGCGGCGCAGCAGCGCGTTGTTTATCCTCTTGACTACAGATGGTACAGAGTTAGCCGGGTAGAGGGATTGGTCAGGGTACATCTCACCGGAGAGGTTAGCGTCACCTGCCACCTGCCAGCCGGAGAGGTAGATCGCCTTCATGCCGGCGGTCACTTCCTGTATAGCCTGGTTGCCGGTCAGCGCGCCGAGGCCTGCCACCCATGCATCAGACTGCAGCCTGTTCCAGAGTTTCTCAGCGCCATTGCGGGCCAGAGAGTACTCGATCTTCACAGAGCCGCTGATATTGATTACTTCCTCTGCTGTGTATGCGCGGGTTACATTCTTCCAGCGTGGGTTAGTAGCCCATTCTTTCTTGAGCGCCTCCGCTCTTTCTTGCTTTGTAGCCATTTGTTTGTATTTGTTGTTTTATATTGAGTTAATAGACGACAAGACCACATGACGACGAGACCACTATTTCGCGATTGTCTTTTGCAAACTTGAGATCATTTTAAATATCGTTTCTGTACAATTGTATATCTCTTCAAACTTTTTATCGTCAATGTAATTCCTTCTTTTAGCTAGGTAAAGACAAGTAATTACTTCAGAACAAGAACGCAGAGCATAATTCAAAAACCTGTTTTGTTCAGGATCAGATTGCCCTATTGATCCTTCTGCTATATTTAGTGACACAGAATCCGCGGCCCTTTTCAATTGTGACGACAGTGAGTACAATTCATGCTTTGGAAATTCTAAGGCTATTGTATGAGTGATATCTGCAAGGTCTAGTGCCTTTTGCCAAACAATCAGTTTCTCAAACTTAAAACCCATTCCGCTTATTGTATTAGTCGTCCTGTGGTCTCGTGGTCCTGTGGTCTCTTAATTTATTTCTTCGTAAGCCGGCAGCGTCAAGAACTCCACATAATCAGACTCCGTGATCATAGAGTAAAACATAGAGATCGCCTTGTCAAACTCTCCCTTCTCATATGCCTCCTCTCCTACGTACTCTATTACTTTATTCACTTCAGATGGGAGTATCTCATCTATGAGGTCGACAGTCACCACACGTCCATCATCCAGCTTGCTACCATTCTTGATCCACTGCCATACCTGTGTACGGCTGATCTCAGCAGTAGCAGCATCTTCCATCAGGTTGTGGATCGCTGCAGCGCCTACACCACGCAGCCATGACTCTACGTAGAGGATGCCTACATTGATGTTCATACGCAGGCCCGCCTCAGTGATAGTGCCGGCAGGCAGCTCCAGCAGGTCGCTCTGAGTATATACTTCACCTTCGCGCTTCTTGTCGTAGTTATTTGGCGTCGGCATGTACTCGTTGAAAATATCCATCGCCAGTTTCACCAGGCCCGGGTGTGCTACCCAGGTACCATCGTGGCCATTCTGCACCTCGCGCAGTTTGTCTTGCTTCACGCGCTCCATAGCGGCATTGTTGGCAGCCTCATCATTCTTGATCGGGATGAATGCAGCCATACCGCCCATCGCGTGTACACGGCGCTTGTGGCAGGTCTGTATCACGAGCTTCGAGTAGTTGCTCATAAATGGTACCGCCATCGTCACCTGCGCGCGGTCTGGCAGCACGAAGCGGCTATCCAGATTGCGGAACTTCTTGATGTACGAGAAGATATAATCCCAGCGGCCACAGTTCAGGCCAGCCATGTGCTCGCGCAGCTCGTAGATGATCTCATGCAGCTCAAAGGTAGCCGTGATGGTCTCGATGAGCACAGTCGCCTTGATCGTACCCTGTGGGATGCCCAGTTCATTTTGTGCAAAGACAAACACATCATTCCAGAGGCGCGCCTCCAGGTGAGACTCCATCTTAGGCAGGTAGAAGTATGGACCGCTACCATTCGCCAGTTGCTGCTTCGCATTAGTATAGAAGAATACACCAAAATCAAACAGTGATCCGCTCACGATCTCGCCGTTTACAGTCACATGCTTCTCCGGCAGGTGCCAGCCGCGCGGGCGCACCAGCAGTGTAGCCACATTCTCATTCAGTTTGTATTCTTTGCCTGCTTCATTCTTATAGGCGATGGTCTTATTGATCGCATCGCGCAGGTTCACTTGTCCTTCTATACAGTTGCTCCAGGTAGGCGAGTTAGAGTCTTCAAAATCCGCCATGAACATCTTCGCACCGGAGTTCAGCGCGTTGATCACCATCTTGCGGTCTACCGGGCCGGTGATCTCCACACGGCGGTCCTGCAGGTCGGCAGGGATCGGCGCAGCCACCCAGTCACCCTCACGAATCTCCTTGGTCTCCGGCAGATAGTCTGGCAGGATACCCTTGTCTATCTGCTTCTGGCGCTCCTCGCGGGCAGCCAACAGCTCCAGGCGGCGGGCGTTAAACTTATTATGCAGTTTCACCACGAGCTCCATCGCTTCGCTAAACTGGCCGGCAAAGGCCTCAGGCACCTCACCATTTATCTCATATGCTTTTGCAGCAGTAGTTTCTGACATGACTTTGATTTGATGCCGCAAAGATGATAACCGTTTGCGAAAAAAACAAGCGAATTTTCGCTAAAAATGAATTTTCGCAAAAATTTCGCTACTTTTGTTTCCACAAGGTTAACCACATGTTTCAGAAGCTCCGTACCATCATCTATCACGCCCCGGACCTGGGCAAGACCAAAGAATGGTACGCCGCTATCACTGGCTTACAGCCTTATTTTGATGAGCCTTTCTATGTAGGTTTTGATATAAACGGCTGCGAACTGGGCCTCGACCCAAATAGCGAAAAACCCACCGGTCCGGGCAATGTAGCCTACTGGAAAGTAGCCGACATCAAAGAAGCCGTAGCCCAATGCACCGCCACCGGTGCCACCATATATAGCGACATCAATAATGTAGGCGGCACGATAGAAGTCGCTATAGTAATAGACCCATTTGGCAATCACATCGGACTGATCAGCGAATAGCCGCAGGCTATTAAAATCCCCCTTAAAAAAGGGGGTGGCCGCAGGCCGGGGGATTTAAAACAAGAGTATGATGGACAACCTGACCGACGAAAATATCCGCATCATCTTTGGCCTCAAGGTCAAAAAACTGCGCAATGACCTGCACCTCTCCCTGCAGTCACTCTCGCAGCGCAGCGGCATATCTATCTCCTATCTCAATGAGATAGAGAACGGCAAGAAGTACCCAAAGACCGACAAGATCAACGAACTCTCCAAGGCCCTCGGCACCAGCTATGACGCACTCGTCTCGCTAAAGCTCAATAAAAACCTCGCCCCCGTAGGCCAGATACTCAACCTCGACCTGATCAACGACTTCCTCTTTGAGACCTTTGGCATAGACAAGGCTACCGTGATGAACATGGTGGCCAATGAACCCGTAAAGGTCTCTGCGTTTATAAACGCGCTCATCGAAATCTCACGAAACTATAACCTAAAGCTCGAGCACTTCTTCTTCTCCTGCCTCCGCTCCTATCAGGAGCTGAATGACAACTACTTTGAGGACATAGAGGACGCCGTAGCAGATTTCATCCGCGCCAATAACTTCAACAATCACCCTGCGGTAAAAGTGCAGGCCTACGAGCAGGCGCTGCGCCAGCTGGGCTATGAGGTGCAGCAGACAGACTTTGCCGACTATCCCAAGCTAAAGAACCAGCGCTCCGTGACCCTGCGCAATGGCAAGACCACGCTACTCAGCAATAAGAAACTGACCGACCAGCAAAAGGCCTTCCTCTATGGCCGCGAGATCGGCTTCACCTGGATGAAGATGGACAAGCGTCCCTACACCACGCCGTGGCTAAAGGTGGATTCATTCGATCATGTGCTGAATAATTTCCGCGCCGCCTACTTCGCCCAGGCGCTGCACATCAATAAGGACAACCTGATCAAAGACCTCGAGCTATTCTTTGATGCGCCACGCTTCAGCTCCGGCGCCCTCATCGGCCTGCTGGATAAATACAATGCCTCTCCCGAGATGCTCCTCACACGCATCACTAATGTGCTGCCGCGCTACTTTGGTATCAATGAGCTTTTCTTCATCCGCTACAGCTCCAAGGAGCCGGAGAAAAACCTCAAGGAAATATCCAAAGAGCTGCACCTCTCACGCCACACGGCAAATTTTGAGTACACGCAGACCGAGCAGAACTACCGCCGCTGGATCACCAAGAGCCTGCTGAAATATACGCTGGAACACAAGCAGGCTTACGACACCAAGATAGAAGCCGTGATCTCCGAAAATGGGAACGGCAACCAATACCTGACCATCTCCATCCTCCGCCCCATGGAGGAGCTGAATAACAACAACAACTCCGTGACCATCGGCTTCGTCCTCACCGATGCCGTGCGCAAGAAGATCCGCTTCCTTACCGACAAGAGCCTCGACATCGCCAAGCTAGGCGACATCAGCCGCAACGAATTCGAACCCGTAGCCGAGCTACGTAAGCAGAAAGAGCTGCGCGAGAAGGAGGCGGAGCTGGAGAGATTGATGGCGAGCAGGGTGTGAGTAAATCAAATCTAAAGGTGTGCCTTAAATCAATAATTGGGGCATGAAACACGTTTATCTCGACTGGAATGTATTCAATAAAATTGAATACTTAGAAAGTATTGCTCCGGAAGAACAAATAACTTTCTCGGGAATTAAAAAACTAATCGAAAACCAGACAATCATTTGTCCATATTCGAATGCGCACATCAACGACCTTCTGCGAGGTCATGCGAAAGATCCAAGCTATATCTCTGGCCACTTGGAAACCTTAAAAAAATTGACCGGAAATCTTTGTATAGTTCAATATTGGGGGCAAGAATACGTCACCTGGCATTATAGAGAGGTTTCAGAATTTTTCAATTCTGGACGGGAAGAGAGGAAATTCAGCTATCCTTCATTTGTGGATTTAATGATTGGAGATAATGATCCAAGCATATATTCGGCATACATAAAATCGATGAGAGAGAAAACTGTGCCTAGTAACTTCAAGGAACTTTATAAAGCAGATCCCATTTTCAAATCGATATATCCAAGAACAAGAATTGACATGAATTTTTTATCACTTTGTGAAGATATTCATGCCTTTTCACAGAATGCTCAGATTGACCATTCTCTATATAAGTCACTCAGAAGGTTTATTGTTCAGACAAAAGCGAAATTGCGGAATGAATCAAAAACTGTAGATGCACTTAATAAGGCACTCACCACCAAACCTGAACATCTAATTTATAATGATTCTTGGGAAGAGTATTCTCCTAAAAAAAGCACCAGTACCAATTCAGAATATCAAAAAATTACCAATACTTACATTAAGATAGATTTGAAAGGTATAAAGTCTGATGAAAGATTCGCCAATTTGATTGACGACGCATTGCATACATTTTATGGCGCGCATTGCGATTACTTTATCACTTCAGATGACAGATGTTATTATAAGGCTATTGAGACTTATAAAATATTAGGTATAAAAACTCAAGTGGTAAAACCGGAAAACTTTACCAGCTTATTAGGCTAAGCTTCCCAGCTGAAACCTACCTATCAGTTGACCTTTCAGCTTAAAAAACTCACACTGGTCTAAGCTTCCAGCTTAGACCTACCAATAAGTTAAGCTTTCAGCTTAACAAAATAACCGGCACTAAACCCTTACCACCGTAATAATCCCTGCAACTACTATACAAATAATGTTGCGGCTCATCTACAGCGCCTGATACTACAGGATTGTTATGCAAATATTCTAGTCGCTGCCTCCTCATTTCGTTTGTAGAGAGTTCTACAGGATGATTATGCTGCTGCCAGAATTGATACTTTTCATTATTGCTATTCTTCTCAGCCGCCCGCTCAAACATCCACAGCATCCAGTGCCGGCGGGACTCTTGCACATCGTCAGCTATCAATTCTAATATTCTCTTTGCCGTATGCCGCTTCATATCGCGGAATATCCCTGCCAGATCCCCGTCAGGAGCGCTTACGATCAGATGCACATGACTGGACATGATACACCACGCATACACTTCAAGATTTTTATGCTCTATACAATAACGAAGGCTATCCACAACGATATCGCAATATTGCCTCCTGACAAAAACATCTATCCAGTTGACCGTTGCAAAACTCACAAAATACAATTGTGACGAATCATGAAAAGCATATTTTCTGGCCATGAAAATGAAGATAAGCTTTTAAGTTAAGCTGAAAGCTTAACCTATAGTAGGTCTAAGCTGGAAGCTTAGACCAGTGCGCGACTACGAATTTCTCGCAGGTTCAAGCGTCCTCGCTTGAACCAAACTCCCCCCACTAGCACGGAACTTAGTTCCGCTTTCAAAATGTTATACATCCGCATTACCTCCCTATCCACACCGCTACCAGATTCAGCACGATCAGTATGCCTATGATCGCAGTATAGAGATACAGCCGCCGTTTGATCTCCGCATCGTCAAAGGTCCGGGTCGCCGCATCCCATCCATGGCGATAGAGGTATATGACGCGGACGCCAAAGGCAGCTACCATCAGCACCCACAGCCCGAGTACAAAGTACTGCTGCTGGTCATGACGCACATAGCGGTGATACAGCATCATACTGAGCCAGACGATAAAGATGACGGGGACGAGATTTGCCAGGGCAGTATAGAGGCGCCTAGCGGTTAGGTTATTCATAGTATCGTTTTTGAGCTGGACAAAGATATGTTGGTCGGTTCACTATACAAACAGCCACCGGGGTGTGTTTATTCATCTCTAGCAGAATCACCCGAAGTGATCACCTCATAGCACCCTCCTGCCTGACATTCAATGGTGTGGATAAGGCAGCTTACACCACCCTTATCCATCGCACTGGTAGTCTGCATGCTCTACAGATTTCATGGATTTCCTCATCCAAACCGCCGCTACCTGCCACCACCTCAAACCCGCTGATACCAATAGCTCCATAGTCGGAAAACTTGCTCATCCGGCATCTATCCCTGGCCTCTGAGCTCTGCCCCCGCCAATCTCCTACAGTCGGAAAACTTGCCCCGCCATCAGATGATCTTCAGCCGCTCCTCCTCCAGGTCCAGCTGGTACAGCTGATGGCGTATCACCTCCTCATCAGTATCCGGGTCTTTATTGAGCTGGGTCAAGTACCGGCGCTGGCTCTCCAGCAGCTCTATGAATACCTTTTTGGTGCGGTTGTCCATCAGGTTTGTATCAGCATCATTTACCCGCTTCTCCCACATCAGAAAGTAGGCTTCAAAGCCTGCATGACCCTGCATCTCATGCTCATACTTATCCTTTAGAAACGCATAGACATGCTCCTGCAAGCCCTTCTTCATCCGGTCCTTGGTAGCCTCGGCAGATACTGCGTCCAGCCTCACATTGTCAAACACCCGGAAGCGCCTGATGAGCCACGGCAGCGTGAGGCCCTGCACTACCAGCGTGAGCAGTATAGCAATAAAGGTCACAAAGAGTATCAGGTTCCTGTAGGGGAAAGCTGTACCATCATCCAGCGTAGCGGGTATAGCCAGCGCAGCTGCCAGTGATACTACCCCGCGCATACCTGACCAGCCCAGCACCAGCGGCACCAGAAAGTTGGTCCGCGTCACCGTGCTGGGTATCACACTCCTGCGAAAGAGGAATGTAGCCAGCATAGCAGCATAGCCGCTCACCAGGCGCGCACCGATCAGCACCAGCGTGACCAGCACCCCATACCAGATAGCGGTACTCAGTGGTATTCCCTTATCCTGCATACCCTGCACGATCTCCGGCAGCGCCAGCCCTATGATCAGGAAGACGACACCATTCAGTATGAAGACAAAACTCTCCCATACGCTGAACCCCTGTATGCGGCTCGCACTATTGAGAAACATCAGCCGTCTGGCAGACATAAAGAGCCCCCCGGCCACCACTGCCAGCACACCTGAGCAGTGCAGCTGCTCCGCCGCCCAGTACATAGAGTACGGCTCTATGATGGTAAAGGCAATGTCGGAAGATGCATCTGTAGGCAGCCGCTTGTGCGCCTGTACGAATAGCCATGCCAGCAGCAGCCCCACACCTGCACCGCCTATCACCATCCAGAGGAAGGTCATAGCCGCCTGCTGCCAGACGAACTGCCCCGTACCCACCGCCACCAGCGCAAAGCGGAAGATGATCAGCGATGAGGCATCATTTAGCAGGCTCTCGCCCTCCAGTATGGCAGACATCGAGCGTGGTATCTTTACAAACTTCGTCAAGGCGGCGGTGCTCACTGCATCAGGTGGAGCTACTATCCCGCCCAGCAGAAAGCCGAGCGCGATACTAAAGCCGGGTATAAAATGATTGGTCACGACAGCCACTGCCAGCGCGGTGAAGAACACCACAAGAAACGCAAAGCTGAAGATGATGCGCCACCACTTCTTCATCTCCTTAAACGAGATAGACCATGACGCTTCAAACAAAAGTGGCGGCAGGAAGATGAAAAAGATCAGGTCAGGATTGATCCGCACGCGGGGTAGGCCGGGTATGAAGCTGATCAGCAGCCCGCCTATCACCAGCAGAATAGGATAGGCTATCCGCAGTTTCTTGGCCCACATCTCCAGCATCACCACCACTACGATCATAGCCAGGAGGAAAGGTAAAGTACTATGCATATGCTTCAGATGGATTGATAAGGGATAGCCCTAAAGATAGGAAATCTGTCTACTCCTCCCACCATTAGGATAGTGTAGCCCCACCACTGCCATAGCGTTTGTCTCTTGATTTCATTATATTTACCCATATAGTATATCTGTATGAAAGTAACGCTGGCACTAGCTCCCGTCTGGCAGTCTGTCACTCCGCACCTCGCGCTGGCCTTTCTCAAAGGCAGCCTGCAGCACGCGGGCTATGAGTGCACGACCATAGACTTCTCTATACAGTTTCGCCCATTCATGGTATCTGTGATGGGCGATAAGGGTGCCGAGGACTATATCGCATCGCACCCCCGGCTGTACCAGGGCTGGGCGAGGCAGATAGCAGATACGAAGCCTGAGATCGTCGGCTTCAGCATACTAGGCTCCAACCTGACCAACTCCGGCCTTATAGCCCGTGAGGTGCGCCGGCTGCTGCCGGGTGTCACGATAGTGGCCGGTGGCCCCAGTATGACGCGTGAGAACCTGGGCGCTATACAGGAGGTCCTCACCTTTGCCGACTATGTGATAGAGGGCGAGGGAGAGCAGGCGCTGGTACAGTTTGCTCAGTGCTATGAGCAGCACGGAGACTTCGCTAAACTGAAGCAGCTGTGGATGAATGACGCCGGTGGCAAAGCCATCTATACCGGCCACACCGCCCTGCAGAATATAGATGCGATACCCTATCCTGACTTCACAGATTTTGACCGCAGTGCATTCCCCAATCCGCGCAAGCTCCCCATGCTATTCTCCCGTGGCTGTATATTGAACTGCAACTACTGTGAGAATAAATGGAACCACCTCACGCAGCGCTCCCGCTCGGGCCGCAATGTGTTTGAAGAGCTGAAGCATATCGTAAAGAAGTATGACATCAATGAGTATATGTTTAACGATGACTCACTGATATCATCCAAGACCATGCGCCAGCTGGATGAGTATGCCGACCTCGTGCTGGCAGAGGGCCTCGCCATGCCGTGGAATGTATACGGCACCCGCGTAGAGCGCCTGCTGTCACAGGAGTTTATCAATAAGCTGGCCCGCTCCGGCCTCAACAGGCTTGCCCTCGGCATAGAGAGCTTCTCCTCACGTGTGCAGAAAGAGATGGGCAAATCGTCGCGCTATGACGATGCGGATAAGATGGTCCGCCTGCTCAGTGGTGAGGGCGTAGCTACGGAGACGTGGATCATATATGGCTACCCTACAGAGACGGATGCCGACTTTGATGAGACGCTCCAGTGGTTTGTCCAAAACCCAAACCTGCTCAAGCATGTCACCGGCAATGCCTTTGGCCCCAATGCAAAGTACCTGACTGATCGTCCGGGCATAGCCACCTACTATGATAGCCGCCCGGGCCTGTGGTATAGTGCAGAGAGTACGCTGGCCAAGCGCAAAGAGAGATTCCTGGCTATCATGGATGTGATGGAGCAGACACGCCGCTCACGCAGGGACTTTACATTCCACTTTGGTGATCCGCTGTATGTGAAATACTTTACGTCATGGACAGCCAGAGACAAGAAGTTTCTGCTGGATAGCTGGGAGCGTATAGAGGACCCGGCAGGATACAAGGCACGTCATTCCTCTATATTCACCAAGGTGCTGGATGCCTTTGGCCGCAAGGACAAGAAAACAGAACTGCTACAGGCAGCAGTCATCCCATCCTTTGCAGAAAAGAAAGACAGCGATGAGAAGAAAGTACTGCAGATAGGCGATCTGGCTACTATGAAGAGTGACCTCTATGCACGCATACAGGCACACCTGGCGCAGCAGCAGGACCTCACACCTGATCAGCGCCAGCAGCGGCTGCGAGACTATATCACTACGATAGAGAATATCAAAGTACACCTCATGGATAACATGACAGAGGAGATGTTCTTTGCCCTCTCCTGCCATGGAGAGTTGGAGCTGATGCTGCGCGACCTCGATACTCATGCACCGGAGTACCTGGCCCAGCAGACACTGGAGTTTGCCGGCTACTTTGATATACCTCAGTGGACTCCGGCTACTGTGTGATATACTATAATAAAAAAGGCCACCCGCTACAGGTGGCCTCCTTCACATCATGAGTTGATGCTATTGTTTTATTATCTTCTGTGAGTACTTCTCATTCAGAGATAAGATGTACACACCGGGTGTCAGCTGGCTGATATCTATCTTATTGCTATTGGCAGAGAGGGCGTAGTTTCCTACTTCGTTGCCTATCACATCGCGCAGGGTCACTGTATTCTCAGTGCTGCCATCAGGGATATTGAGTGAGAGGGTATTGATGGCAGGATTTGGATATACACTGAAAGCTGCATTGTCTGCTATATCCTTCACGCCGGTAGTATTAGGAGCACCGGAGCTCAGCACGGCAAATGAACCCAGCGTGGTATTGCCGCTGCGGCTCGTAGAGTACATACCGTTTGGCTGTGCTACTGCATTGCCTGAGGTATATGTATCCCATGTACCGCTTGTATTATGGCTGAGGTAAACCTTGCTCCTGTTAAACTGGTTTGGCTCCATGCTTGCTGACCAGAAGGCCTCTACCGCAGCGTTGACACCTGTAGTCATATCGCTCTGCAGCTCCCAACTGGCTACTACGCCATGTGTACTGGCAGAGATGTCTACACCAGTTGTGCCACTTGCATATATCCCATTGTGCGCATTGGCACCAAAGCTGGCCAGTGCAGCTGCATTATTGCGCACCCGCAGTGGTGCGTAGAATGAGGTAGTCCCTATAGGCAGCATACGTGCGCCTGACGCACCTACTTTTATCCAGAGGTTGCCCGCGCCTGATGTCTGTACGTAGCTGCTGGCAGAGCCACCGCTTACGCTGTCAGTACCTATCAGTTTCAGGTTATTTGCACCGAGGTCCAGGTTTCCGCTGGTCAGTATCAGTTTGCCGTAGGCAGATACATCAGAGCCCAGTGCTATCCAGCTGCCGTTGGTAGTATTCAGCTCCAGGTCATGTACCTTGCCGGCTACGGTAGCAAATCTGATGCTACCCATACCAGTAGCAGAGCTACCGGCTATAGATATATTGGCGATGCTGTCGCTGTATATAGCTCCTGATGTAGCGGCGCTGGTGCCACTCAGTGTCAGGTGCTTGCCATTCAGGTAGAGGTAGCCACTGCTGAGTGTCAGCGCGCCGGCTACGGTCATGTCATTATTCATATATACACCACCATTGGTGCCTGTTACATTCACAGTGAGGTTGCCTACTGTAGCACCCGCATTGTCCCATTTCAGAGAGCCCACATTGCCCGATCCATTCAGAGTGAGACCGGAGGTGGCAGTACCACTCAGGAAGCCCGCACCGGTGATCGCACCATTCAGCGTCAGGTGGCTGGTGCCCAGCATCAGCTTGCCCGCCTGTACGCTCAGCGCACCCAGGCAGGTGAGGTCAGAGGAGAGTGTCAGTGCGCCACCGCTGGCCACGTTGACATTGAGGTTTGCTATAGAGTTATTAGCCGGTGCAAAGGCTACATTATTTGTAGCACTCGTGCCACTCACGGTCAGTACACTGGTAGTGCTACCCATCAGTACACCTGTGCCGCTGCTGGCGATCGTGCCTGTCACTGTGAGGTTATGGCCGTTCATATTGAGCCTGCCGCCCAGCAGCGAGAGCGCCCCTGATACAGATATATCCCCCATCATATCGAGGCGGTCTGTGGCCGATGGCATGTTTACGCTGATATCATGCAGGTTTACAAATGTGGTCTCCACACCCATAGACGAGGTGCCCGGACGAGTATAATACAGATTGATGCGCCCGTTCTGGTGCCAGCTTTGAGAGTTTGAGTAGGTGCCGGCCCCTATATTGAGTACAGCATTATCAGCCAGCGTCAGGCTGCTGCCTTGCCCCAGGTTTACATTGCCCGCCAGGAAGCCGATAGTATCAGCCACCAGTACAGTGCCTTGTAGTGTGAGCTGCGTCTGCAGGTTGTAGAGATTGTCTACAGTCAGTGCTCCGTTGAATACCAGAGTACTACCCGCGCTCATACGCAGGGTATGTATCATGATAGTTCCGTTGCCATTCAGTGTACCACTATTGATGGTGATACTATGCCAGCCGGTCAGGGATCCATACACTGTGATGATGGCTTGAGAATTACTCAGCACCTCATCCTGATCCATGTTTACGGTGAGACCGCTATTGATGATCACAAAGTCATTGCCTGCCAGAGTAGCTGGCGGGGCCACGCCTGCCTGCCATATAGATGGATCGGTCCAGTTGCCGCTCTGGCTGGCGGTATAGCTGGTGGCACGCGCGAAAAGCCCGATCGCCATCAGGCTGCATGTCACTATATATCTGGAGAGCGTAGTAGAGCATTTCATCTTTATATCGTTTAAGAATTAGAAACTATATTCCATTCTATCCTAATACGATAGCCATGCCATAAAGATTCACCCCACCTTTATTAGATTGATTATCAATAAAAGTAGCTTACAAATTAAAACTGGTGCCCAGAGTAGATGATGAAATCACGACGCATTTCGCGTCGCTTTTTTCTCAGAGTGTAGAGAGACTACAAAATGCTCTAGCGCTAAGCGCCTCACAATGAATAGTTGGCAAAGAAACTAACGACCGCTTTACAGCCAGCGCATTATTATCTCACTACAGGCAGATCTACATATGATGGTGCAGACGTACTGCTGATGATGCGAAACTCCGATGGCTGGGGCGATGGCAGGTTGAAGTGGCCCGTATCTGCGCCGGCTATAGCCACACGCACACTGTGGCCCTTCTTAAACTGATAAGATATAGGCAGCATATCAAACGTGAGCTGTACTATCTCGCCGGCGTGATATGGGAGCGCATCTTCTTTGCGGTAGGTATGCTCAGGGTAGGCGGTCTTGTAGGGGCCTTCTTTGATCTGGCGGTCTACCGGGCGTATCATGCCTTCTGTCACGTACGTCACGGAGCCATCAGGAGCCACATCCTCCAGATAGCAGAATACGGTCGCATCATCTGCATTGGCTGCAAAGTTCAGCCCTACTATCGGATGGCCTGTGATCTCCATGGTCTCTCTGAGCGGCGTACCGGTATAGCAGAGTAGTTTCTGGTCCTGCACGCGGCGGTCGGCATAGTTGGTCGGGCCGTGACGGTAGAGGTCGGTCACACTATTCCAGCGTGAGGTGCTGTCAGAGGAGGCTGTGTAGTCCACCTTATATGCCACCTCACCGCTCGTGACGGGCTCAGTGCCCGCTATCAGGCGCAGATCTCCGGAGAGGAAGGCGCGTGTCACACCACCCGCACGCGGAGGCCATACATCAGACGACTGCCACGTCTCCTCACCCACGGTATAGTAGCTGTAGCGCGGCTCGAGGTCTATACCATTCTCTATCCCCTTCAGGTAGTGGTCAAAGAAGCGCAGGATCTCCAGCTTGACATCAAACGTCACCTTCTTTGACGTAGCAAAGGGACTCACATCATCATGCGGGCCGTGGTCCCATGGGCCTATGAGCACCTTCTTTGTATTGTCCGTATTCAGGCTCGCATCCAGGCTGCCGCGCGCCAGGCCACCATCATACCAGCCGCCTATGCGGTAGATAGCAGTGCCTGACTGGCCTATCTGGCTCAGCCGCTGGTGCACGCTGCAGTCATCTGCGCAGAGTCCTGCTGTACCAGCTTTATCATCGCGAAACCTGACCTGCTGCAGGCCCACCGTGATATCAAAGTTCTTCTTGTGCTGTGCTATTGCCTTGTCCAGTATCTCTTTGCCATTCTCTGCCTTCACAGCGTGTATACCTGTGATCAGATTGGCATGTGGTGAGAAGGGACTGAAGTTATTATCATCCAGAGAGCGTGTAGTGTAGCCCCATATATCTACAAATGGGCCCTGGCACACACCGCCCGGGAAGATGATATTCTTGTACAGGTCAAAGATGGCCGAGCGTGGCACACAGGCCTTTACCGCAGGGTGCTGATTGGCCAGGAGCATCTCTGCAGTGGTACCGAGGTAAGAAATACCTGTGGTGCCCACCTTGCCATCGCACCATGGCTGGGAGATGATCCAGTCTACTACCTGGCGCCCGTCGGCTATCTCCTCGGGGCTAAATTCCATCTTGCGCTCGCCCGGCGATGCTCCCGTGCCGCGCACATCTACCACCACTACTGCATAGCCATACGAGGTAAAGAACCTGACCTCGCTCTCCGGTATCATACCAAAGACGGGATCACGCAGCATACTGAGCGGCCACTTGGCGTGTATGGCGCGTACGTAGCGCGTCAGGTAGACTATGGCAGGCACTTTCTTGCCCGGCTCCAGATGCTTGGGCAGATATACGTCGGTGGCCAGCGGCGTACTATCGCGCATATAGACATACTGCGTGGAATACTTAAATCCATCATAGTCCGGTGAGGAGTATCCAGAGTAGATACCCAGCCTGCTGATAGGGCGATGAGGCAGATCATTTTTAGGCTTGGCAGCATAGCCGGCCAGCGCCAGCAGGGAGAGCACGAGGAGCATTACTTTCTTCACTATTTGCATTTTAGTCATACAAAACTACACCATACATGTAAAGCCTAAACAAATCGCCCGCTTTACATATTGAGAGAAAGAAGAAGTTGATTTAATACGGAAACTATAACCTCCCTTTCGCAGGGAGAGTATCAGTAAACGGTAAAACGAAAGAAGACCGCCACCTATCCAAACACCTCTGAGAGGCGCATCTGGTCTTTGAGTTGTATGCCGCGCTCGGTCTCTGCCAGGCTGATCATCTCTACCGTAGGGTCATGCTCGAGAAAGATCAGGTAATCATTCTTAGCAGCCTCAGGCAGCAGCGCCTCTTTCTCCGAGAGTGTGAGTAGCGGGCGCGTATCGTATGCCATGACATATGGCAGTGGTACATGCCAGCGCGATGGTATCAGGTCGGCAGCATAGACGATGGTCCGCCCCTGGTAGCTGATGTGTGGTGTGATCATGCTCTCGGTGTGGCCGCTTACAGTTTTGATAAGAATATCCGGATGTATCTCCCGCGAGCCGTCATTCACAAATTTGAGCTGGCCGCTCTCTTGTATCGGCAGTATATTTTCTTTGAGGAAAGATGCCTTCTCTCTTGCATTGGGTTTGGTAGCCCACTCCCAGTGCTTGTCATTGCTCCAGTAGGTAGCATTGCGGAAAGCCGGCACGAGCTTCTCTCCTTCTCTCTTGATCGCCCCGCCACAGTGGTCAAAGTGCAGGTGCGTGAGCAGCACATCTGTGATATCATCTGCTGAGAAGCCTAGCTTTGCGAGCGACTTATCCAGCGTATCGTCCCCATGCGGCTCATAGCGGCTAAAGAACTTTTCATCCTGCTTATTGCCGAGTCCTGTATCTACCAGTATCAGCTTCTTGCCATCCTCTATCAGCAGGCAGCGCATGGCCCAGGTACACATGCCGTTGGGGTCAGAGGGATGCAGCTTGATCCACATGCTGCGCGGCACTACGCCAAACATGGCACCACCATCCAGCTTGAAAAGTCCTGTATCTATTGTGTGTAGTTTCATGATATGATAATTCTCAATTGTGTATCGCGCATCTTATGCCATGCTAAAGAATCAACCGCAAAGACCGCAAAGGACGCGGAGAAAATGATAAAATACCTTTGCGTTCTCCGCGTTCTTAGCGGTGAACCCTATTCTGGTATAGTGTTCGCCATAGTCATTAAATATCAATTCAGATCCTCATCAAACTCATCATCAAACAGGTCATCAATATCCTCGTCCTGTATGTGACGCTCGCGGAGTGCTATCATCTTCAGCGCCGCTATGGCGCACTCTGTGCCCTTATTGCCATGCTTGCCGCCTGCGCGGTCTATTGCCTGCTGATGGTCATTGGTAGTGAGCAGGCCAAAGATAAATGGCGCATTGGCATCCAGAGAGAGGTCCATCAGCGCCTGAGAGACGGCATTATTGATATAGATATCGTGGTCTGTATCGCCCTTGATCACGCAGCCCAGCACGATCACCGCGTCGCACTCCTCTCCCAGGTAGAGCGTCTGTGCCGCCAGCGGCAGCTCATAGGCACCGGGAGCGTAGTCCACTATGATGTTTTCTTCCGCCACATTGTGGGCCAGTAGTGTATTGATAGCTGCATCGCGCAGCGCAAAGGTGATATCACTATTGTACTCAGACACGATGATACCGATAGACCAGGTAGCGCCGTCTGGTATTTCCTTAGGGTCGTAGCTCGATAGATTTTTGAGATTAGTAGCCATGTACGTTATGGATTATTCTATGAAAAATATGCAGGTCAAATGTAAAAGAGATTTATCATTTACCGCAAAGAGCGCAAAGAACGCGAAGATATTTTCAAAACCTTTGCGTTCTCCGCGTCCTTTGCGGTTCCCTTTGTATCTGGCGATCAGATTGCCTTATCTCTATAAAATAAAAAGAGGGAATGTGTCGCCACTTCCCTCTCAGATCACATGTGTGAAAATTTCTTAGCTCTCTACGCTGAGGCGGGCCAGATACTTCTCCACGTCACGGCCTTCGGCTGTGTTAGGGTACTTTTCCTTCACCTTATTGTAGGTTTCTTTAGCCTCGTTGTACTTCTTGTTGCGCTCGTAGTATTTGCCGAGCTTCAGCAGGTACATAGGGGCAAACTGCTCATTGTCTGAGAAGTCAGCTGCCTTCTTGTAGTAGTTTACAGCGTCGTCAGTTTTGCCCTGGTCTGCATAGGCATCGCCTATCAGGTTCAGCTTGGCAGCGCCGAGTATCGGATCACTGGTGCTGTAGCTATTCAGTGCGTCTACGGCGTTCTTGTAGTCCTTCTTGGCCAGGTAGCAGGCACCTATGTAGTAGTTTGCCAGGTTTGCTGCCTTGGTCATGCTGTAGCTCTTCTTGATCTCCAGGAAACCCTTGAACGGAGCTGCACCACCTATAGCTCCCTTGCTGCCATTCAGCGCGAGGTCTACAGAGTCCTGTGCAAACATAGCCTCTGCCATAAACATCTCACGGCTGGCCTTCAGGTTGCGGTCCGGGAGCCACTTGGCAAAGATGAATATCACGGCTACGAGCACTACCAGTGCTGCGCCGCCACCTATCATGAGCTTCTGCCTGTTGCGCTCAAACCAGTCTTCTGATTCATAATAAAAGCTACCCTCTTCTGGTTCTCCTACTACTGCTTCTGGTTCTATTTCTTCGATGTCTGCCATTGCTGTTTTTGTCTATTTGGTTTTTAAGTTTTTGTCTGTCCGTTTACTCTACGAGGAATGGATAATTCTCCTCCGCGTATATGTCTTTGAAGAGCTCACTATCATCCGGGAATGGTGACTCCTCTGCAAATTTCTGACACTCGTCTATCTCGGCATCTATCCTCGCGCTGATCGCATCCAGGTCTGCCTGTGTAGCATATTTCTTCTTGAGGATCGTAGCCGCAGTGGTCTCTATCGGGTCCTGCTTGCGGTATTGCTCTACCTCTTCCTTGGTGCGGTACTTTTGAGGGTCGCTCATAGAGTGGCCCTTGTAGCGGTAGGTCATGATCTCGAGGAATGTAGGCCCCTCACCCTTGCGGGCGCGATCGGCGGCACGGGCTACTGCCTCATGCACCGTCTCAGCCTTCATGCCGTCTACGGTCTCAGATGGCATCTCATATGCCTTGCCCAGCTCTGCTATGTTGGTCACATTGCTGGAGCGGCCTACTGACGTACCCATGGCGTAGCCATTGTTTTCGCAGACGAATATCACCGGGAGCTTCCACGTCATGGCCATATTATAGGTCTCATGCAGGATGCCTTGGCGCGCTGCACCATCACCAAAGAAGCAGATGGTCACATTGTCCTTGCCCAGGTACTGATCTGCGAAAGCGATACCCGCACCGAGCCCTATCTGAGCACCCACGATACCGTGGCCGCCATAGAAGTTATGTTCCTTTGAGAAGAAGTGCATGGAGCCTCCCTTGCCCTTGGTACAGCCGGTGGCTTTGCCATAGAGCTCGGCCATGGCCTCATTGCAGGAGATACCCTTGGCTATAGCCAGGCCGTGGTCGCGATAGGCCGTGATGACACGGTCATCTGCACGCAGGCCTGACATAGTACCTGCGGCTACCGCCTCCTGACCTATATACAGGTGGCAAAAGCCGCGTATTTTCTGCTGGCCGTAGAGCATACCCGCCCGCTCCTCAAAGCGGCGGAGCCTGAGCATCAGCTCATACCAGTACAGATATGTTTCTTTGTCGAGTTTAGCTGCCATAACATCTGATCTACTCAAAGGTGGGCAAAACTACTCTAATTCGGCAAAAAGTCAAAAACCGGGAGAAGGGCCGATCAGATGGTGTGGAAAAGCTGCTTTGCAGCGTCTACCGTCCACGGTCCGCAGTCCACGAGTAGCAGATGACCATTACCCCTCCCGCTTTGTTGACTGTGGACCGTTGACCGTCGACTATCTAATAGTAAGTATAAGCTGTAGAGTCGCCCTGTTTGCCATTGTAGTAGGTCACCTTGATACTCACGCGGCCCTGCGTATCAAAATGATAATGGTACTCACTACGTGACGTATCCTTGCCCGTAGAGATCTGGCTAGCGCGTGATACGAAGTTCCTGGAGCTCTTGCCGTCAAAGTCCATCCCCATATTCGCATTGCCTAATGTGTTCTCCTTATCTGTATAGGTCATATTTGAGCGGCCCACCCATGGGTCATTTTATACCGCTGGATGATAGCTACCTGATTGCCATCTGAGTAGGTATAGGCTATCACGCCTTCTGCCGGCAGCCCTACACCGGAGCGGATGCTTTTCACATACCCTGCTTCATCGTATTCATAGAGGTAGCGGCCTTTTACTACAGACTGTCCGCTCAGCCTGCGCTCAGATACCAGACCAGCTTTATTCAGCACAAAGGTATCTGTGAACTCCTTCTTAGTACGTGGATCATCAGTCCTCCTGTAGATCACGGTAGGCTGATAGGTGTAGACCGATGTCACTCCGTTAGAATTTTCCAGCCTTGCTATAGTACCATTCGCATTGTAAAAAAACCTTGTGGTCCCCCTGCCTGTCAGGCTATCAGCCCCCGCCCTGAGTTGCCTTATCTCTCTGATCAGCGGCCGGGCGGGTGATATGGCAAAAGCCAGCAGGCCAGTGGCCGCTACACAGAGCAGAGATATGACAGTGGTTACTTTCATATGTATTAGTTTGGTCAGGTATCTTTTCATCAGATGCACTAACGGCTTTTTGGTATAATGCATCCTTCCGCATAAAGTAACGTAGATAGAAAATCAATTTGGGAGAATAGGCCCAATTTTTGCTAATATAGAATCCGATTTCACTTTATCCGCTCAGCTAATACAAGCACTTGGGAGTTTTGACCAGATACCGTGCCCTTATTTTGCCTGCCATATTGGTGGCGCTGCTCGGTATTGCCTTCTCCCGCCCGCCGCAGGATAGCCTCTCTACTTCAGCACACAGGCTGGAGAACCTGATCACTGATGTGCAGACCTCTTTTGATAAATTCTGCACGCAGGACACCACCATACAGCGCCGCGATATCAGCAGTGAGGGCCGTCTCAAACTATTTGTATTTGACCGTACGGGAAACCTCGTCATGTACAATGACAATAGTGTCTACCCTCCCTTTGACCCTACGCAGTACCAGCCTGATATAGCCGTGGTCAAGCTCAAAAACGGATGGTACCTCCAGCTACGCCGTGCTACTATAGATGGCCAGATAGCAGTAGGCTACCTGCTGCTCAAGCATGAGTACCGGTTTGAGAACCGATTCCTGAAAAATGAATACGATGTAGGCTTCAAGATACCGGCCAACTACAATATCAGCGACGCTGCGCTCAATGGCTCCGTGCAGGTGCACACCAGGGAGGGCAAGGCACTCTTCTCCCTCTATGCAGACGAGACCCGCACAGACAGCGATGCCAATATAGCCCTCGCACTGGTCTACCTGCTCATCATCCTGATACTCGGCTACTACCTCAATGAGATAGGCACCTACCTGGCCCACTACCGTGGCAAACTGGTCGGCTTCTTCTTTATCATCACCATAGGTACTACGGTGCGCTACTGGATGGCCTACCTGCGCTTCCCGGCAGAGTTTTACAAACTGGACCTTTTCAACCCATCACTCTACGGATCGGTGCTGCCGGCCGGCTCTCTGGGAGACCTGCTCATGACCTGCGGGCTCCTCTTCTGGTTTACCACTTTCTACTACACGCATGATGACCGCTTCAGCCTCTCGATCTGGCCCGATAGCTGGCGTAGGGTAGAGCAGGTAGTGCTCATACTGGTGCAGTACCTGGCAGTGGCTGTGCTCTACTGGCTCTTCCGCTCCCTGGTGGTAGACTCGGTCATCTCATTTGAGGTGTACAATATCCTGAGCCTGGATCAGTATAGCATCTTTGGCCTGGTCTGTATCACGCTCATCCTCATCTCCCACTTCCTTCTTAGCATCAATGCCTTCCGTAGGCTCATAGACCTGGGTGTCTCCATGCCTGTGCTGATCGGGGTCACGCTGGCAGGCGGCGCCATTTTTATAGCTATAGGATATGATGGGCAGTTCATAGAGTCTGTCGTATTTACCGCTGTATGGAGTGTGGCCTTTACCCTCATTGGTTACCGGCTTTTTGCTACTGATACGGAGCTCACGTCAGCACGCTGCATGGTTATCTTTATCCTACTCTATAGTATCTTATCCATGTTTCTCATAGAGAACTGCTACGAGGTAAAGGAGCGGAGCAAGCGCGCCTTTGTAGCAGAGAAGCTGCTGGCAGGGCATGACTATGTAGCAGAATTCACCTTTGATGACATAGCTCAGCGCATCACAGCAGACAAGGTGGTAAGGAATAGCTGGAGGCACCTGCAGCCACTACAGCCGGAGGTACGCGACCGCATCTCCTCACTCTACCTCAGTGGCTATTTCAGCAAGTATGATGTCAAGGTCTTTGCCTATGACTCCTTTGGTGTGGCAGTCTCCCCGCGCGATACTGTACCATACGCAGGTATGCGCGCCCTGCTGGATACCAGCCGGGTCAATAAGCTGAAGCCTGACTTCCTCTATATCAATGACTCTACCACCAGCTCGGCCTACCTCGCACTGATACCGCTCTCTGCAGAGTACAAACTGAAAGGCATCCTGGCCCTCTACCTCACGCCAAAAGCCTACAACGGCCAGAGTGTCTACCCAGAGCTGCTGCTGGGCCAGAATATCTCCGCCTCCCTGGATAAAAGTGAATACGATTTTGCCATCTATCAGAATGGCCGCATGATCGTGCAGCATGGCGACTTCCCCTACTCCTACTACTGGGACCGGAAGTTTGACGTACCGCTCAATAAACCTACCTACGTAGAGGATAATGAGTGGGAGAGCCTGGTGCTGCGCACAGCGGGTGGCGGCCAGAGTGTGATCATCTCTATCCGTCAGGAGGGCTTCTTTGAGCCGGTGGCTACGATCTCTTACTTCTTTGTCATCTATGCTGTGATAGTGGGTGTGATCATGCTCGGCATCCGCCTCTTCCGCATCATAGCATCCGGCACCTCTCTGGCAGATGAGATCGTACTCTCCTTCCGCTCGCGGATCAACTACTCCATGCTGCTCATCATCATCGCCTCCTTTATAGTGATCGGCTCTATCACGATCAGCTTCTTCCGCTCGCAGTATGATGCATACTACAATGATCGCCTGGTACGCAAGGAGAAAGCCATCCTGACCAATGTGGAATACTACCTGCGCGAATATGAGGAGCGCGCAGCTATGGACAGTACCATGGCCGAGGAGGATCTCGGAGATATACTGAGCATAGAGCTGGTCAAAATATCTGACATACAGAATATAGATATCAATGTCTTTGATACACTGGGAGACCTGGCTACCTCGTCTCAGATGTCCATCTTTGACAATGGGCTCACGTCTATACGCATGAATCCTACCGCCTGGCACCAGCTGGCACAGGAGCACGAGACCCAATATGCGCAGCAGGAGCATATAGGCGGCCTCCAGTACACTGCTGCCTACGCTCCTATACGGAATAAGGCCGGCAATACCATAGCCTACCTCAATGTGCCATACTTTGAGAAATCACGCACAATAGAGAATGAGGTATCAACCTTCCTCATCACGCTGATGAATGCCTACGTATTCCTGCTGCTCTGTGCTGCCGTGATGGCCTACTTCATATCAAACTCTATCACGCGGCCGCTGCGTTTCATCAGTGAGAAGCTGCGGATACTCAACCTCAATAAGCGCAATGAGCCGATAGAGTGGCGCAGCCGCGATGAGGTAGGCGCACTCATCACAGAGTACAATAAGATGATAGCCGAGCTGGAAAGCAGTGCTGCCAAGCTGGCCCGCAGCGAGCGTGAATCTGCCTGGCGTGAGATGGCCCGGCAGATAGCCCATGAGATCAAGAACCCGCTCACGCCTATGAAGCTGAGCATCCAATACCTGCAGCGCGCTATAGACGAAGGCAAGGATGTGACCGAGCTGGCCAAGCGGGTGAATAAAACACTGGTAGAGCAGATAGACAATCTGTCTACTATCGCTACAGCCTTCTCCAGCTTTGCGCAGATGCCTAAGGGGCAAAATGAGGTCTTTGACCTCAATGACCTGCTGCGCGGTATCGTTGGCCTCTTTGAGAAAGAAGATAATGTGCGCATACACCTCACCACGCACAAGGAGCATGCTATGGTCTATGCTGACAAAAACCAGATGGTATCCGTCTTCAATAACCTGATCAAAAATGCCATACAGAGCATACCTGATGGCACGCGCGGAGATATCAATGTGATCACCATGGAGGAGATGGGCCACATCAAGACCATAGTGATGGACAATGGTAGCGGTATATCAAAAGAATCTTATGACAAGGTCTTCGTACCAAACTTCACCACCAAATCATCCGGCACCGGTCTCGGCCTGGCCATCTGCAAGCAGATCGTAGAGAGCGCCGGCGGCAAGATATGGTTTGAGTCTACCGTGGGCGAGGGTACTTCCTTCTTTGTCACCCTGCCATACTATCAGGATGGGCAGGCTGCACCATCGGCAGCAGATGCCTGACAGGCCATTTGGCACGGTTTTGCGGCGGTGGTATGTATCTAAATTCCCTGAGCCTGCGTATATCACCTAAAGCATTCATTATGAAACTGAAAGCCGTCATAGCCAGCCTCTTTATCCTAGTCGCTCTTATGGGTTGCAATAAGCTGAAGCATATTCCATTCAACTATAGCTACCACAAATATATCAATGTGCCCGCTGCTCCTGTGCCTGGCACTACCGTGACCGTACCTGTGACCGTAGCGACCAATATAGACTCAGTGCTGGAGGCCAATCATACCAATGCCGGCCTGCTGGAGAGCGCCAAGCTACAAGACCTCAGCCTGAGTATCTCCTCACCTGCCACCGCATCCTTTGGGGTGATACGTGATATAGATATCTATGTAGTGACAGGTACAGGAGATATACTGATAGCGCAAAAGCACAACATAGATGCTACAGCCAATACTTTGACCATGGATGTCTCTGATGTAGAGCTGAAGCCATACCTCACCGCAGAGAATATGACGCTAAAGGTGACCGGCACCACTACTACCGGCTTCACGCAGGATATGACGCTGTACTTCAATATGACCGTCCACTTTGAGGCCAACCTGCTGGCAGCGCTGTAAATGCGCCCTACAAACCTCTTGTAAAACAAGCCTGAAGGCCAACAGGGCAACTCTATTTTGCATTCGTCTTTCTAGAAAGAGCGGTAATGGGCGGCAGCTTACTTATCAATTTAAATATATCATCATTTATACAGTAATAATTATCAACAATATAGTATGTTTTACGTCGGACAAACAATTCCTATATGCTCCCTGATCCTTCTCGCAATCGAGTAGTATAGATAGCGACTCCTTGTATTGGCCCTCTCCTTCGGAGAAGGTGGGGAGAGGTGCTTTTTTCTTACCTTTACCCCGCTTTGTTTCTCCGCTCGATACACCTCACCAACTATAAGAATCACGCAGACCGGTCCTTTACCTTCTCGCGCAAGATCAACTGCTTCATAGGTGCCAATGGCATGGGTAAAACCAATATCCTGGACGCCATCCACTACCTCTCCCTCACCAAGAGCTACTTTAGCACTACCGACCAGCAGAATATCCGCATGGGAGCTGACTTTATGCGCCTGACAGGTGAGGTGACCATCCGGCAGGAGGACTACCGCATAGTGAGCCGCCAGCCGCTGGGCAAACGCAAAGACTTTAGCATCAATGACCTGCCGTACAAGAAGATGAGCGACCACGTAGGTATGATGCCCGTGGTGATGATAGCCCCGGATGATAGCGTACTGATATCCGGCAGCAGCGAGGAGCGGCGGAAGTTTCTGGACAATACCCTCTCCCAGACAGACCACGAGTACCTGGAGCACCTCGTACTCTACAATAAATACCTGGACCAGCGCAATGCCCTGCTGAAGAGTATGAACAACGGTGGCCGTCATGATGCCGTACTGCTGGAGGGCTATGACGAGCAGCTGGTGCGCTATGGCGAGTCGGTGTACCGCCGTCGCAGGCAGGCGCTAGCTGAGCTGGAACCCATCTTTGCCCACTACCACCGGCTGGTGTCACTGGAGCGGGAGCAGACTTCCTTTAGCTACGAGAGTACCATGAATGACCGCCCCCTGGCCGACCAGCTGCGAGACAACCTGCCCAAGCAGATCCTGCTGGAGCGCACCACTGCCGGGCCTCACAGGGATGATATCGCGTTTATGCTGGGAGATACCCGGCTGAAGCGCTTTGGCTCACAGGGCCAGCAGAAGTCATTTCTCATAGCCCTGAAACTGGCGCAGTACCACTATATCCGTACGCATAAATCTTTCCACCCGCTGTTGCTTATTGACGATATTTTTGATAAAATTGATGGGGAAAGGAGCCGCCAGCTGGTACAGCTGCTCTCGGGAGAGGATTTCGGCCAGATATTCATCACAGATACTGACGAGCAGCACATCACAGATGAGCTGGGCGCCGGTGCAGGACTCTTTGACATATACAGGATACCATAGTACGCATGCGCAGGACAAACACAGTGACACTCGGAGCAGCCATACAGTCAGTACTGGCCGAGCTAAACCTGCGCCACGGTGTCTATGAGGCCCGTGTAGAGGCCATGTGGGAGCGTGTGATGGGCCGCTCTGTATCACGCCACACCACCGCTATCCGACTGAAAGGCGACCGCCTCTACATCACTGTAGACTCAGCGCCGCTCCGCAGCGAGCTCTTCTACTCCCGCGTACAGATACGCGAGGTGGTCAATCAGGAGCTGGGAGTAGATGTGATCAATGACGTTTTTATATACTGATATAAACCCAAACCGATACCAGCCCAGATGAAACCTATCACCCTGCTGACCATACTGCTCACCTCATGGCTCATACTGGCCGGAGCGATGCCTGCTATGGCCGCGCGGGAGCGCATGCGGCGCAATATCACCTTTATAGTGCGCAAGGCAGATAAGGTGAAGAACATCGCAGCACGTTTTCACGTGACGGTGAAAGAAATGAAGCCGCTGAATCCGCACCTGCGCAAAAACCAGGTGGTCTATGCCGGCAAAGCGCTCGTCATACCCGTATGGCTGAAGCGCAAGAGCTACCTGCAGCGTGAGTCATCGGACTTTAGCATTGCAGACTTTACGCTGGATCAGGACTCTCTGGATGCGTATATCGGAGAGGACTTTGTCAATATGATGGATGTGGAGGTAGATACCGTACGCCGCGCCGGGATAGACAAGGAGATACGCATACTGGACCGCAAGCTGAACGTGCTCTACATCAGGTATGACTCAGTACTGCGCGAGGAGAATGCCGCCTATGCAGACCTATCTATGCGTGACCAGAAGAAGCTGATGATCTCACGGCTGAGGAATAATCCACATGCCGCGCTGGATGCCGCTATAGACACGCTCAATAAGCAAAAGGCAAGGCTCAATACAGAGAAAAGCGGGATCAATGCAAGGATTTCAGACTATGAGAATCTGATAGACAATGCGGCGTATGCAGCGGCTCACCCTGAGGAGGCGCAGGTCAGTACCATCCATCTCAACGAGTGGGCAGACGATCCGGACAAGAAACCGGCTCAGGATAAAAGTAAGAAGTAAGGAAAGTTGAAGGATAGATTTTTGATAGTTATTGCGGCGCTGGTTCTCTGCTGTATGCCCTCCATCACATCCGGTATACCGGGCGGGCAGGACGATGTATCTATCAGAAACGTCCCCTACATCGTAGTAAAAGGCGACAAGCTCAAGAACGTGGCCGTGCGCTTCATGGTGCCATTCAAGACGCTCAAAAAGATCAACAAGATCTCCTCCAAAAATTTCACCTGCTATCCCGGTATGACGCTGCTCGTACCAGTCAAGGTACGCCCCCATATGTGGGATCCCAGCGTAGAGATGAGCTCCGATGCAGGCATGCTGAGCCAGGACAGGATTCACTCTGTAGAGTATGAAGTCATAGGCGAGGGCTTTGACTATGATATCAAAGACGATTTCATCCCGGCCTCCGAGGCTATGGATGATTCGGTTCAATTCATCAGAGTGGGCTCGCACATCACGTACATAGACCGCCGGGTATCTCAGTTATCATTCCGTATGGATTCGCTGAAGCAGACGGAATTCTCTTTTGGCCATGATGATGATATCAACTCTGTGCTGGGCCGCATGCGCCTGGCGCGAGACAGGTACTATATCAATGGCCCTCTGGGCAAGGAGATAGACAGCCTGCACCGTGTCAAAGCCACTCTCAATAACCTCCGCATCCGCCTGCGCAATAGGATCACCGAGTACGAATACCTGCGCGACAATGAAGCCTACGCCAGGGCCAACTATGAGCGCGAGGAGATGGCCAAAGATACTCACTGGGGAGACCAGATCACCTATGAGAGCAACTATGCCCGCATCAAGGCCAAGCATGATGAGCTGATGGTATCAGATACTGCCGCCCGCCCGCACACAGATACAGCGGTGGCGACACCAGCACCGATGGTACAGCGCAGAGATACTGTGCCAGCCACGCCTGCTGTAGCAGTAGATACGACCCACCATCAGGAGCCCCCTGCCGTGAAAGCAGCATCCGCACCGGCACCGACCGTGGCAGAAGCCAAACCCGCTAAACCGGCCGCTACTACCACAGCACCTCCGGCCTCCGCACCAGCTACCGCAGTGACTCCTGCTACTAAGCCTGTCACTACGCCTGCTCCGGTAGCCGCAGCGCCTAAAGCATCTGCACCCGTCGTCACACCGCCCGCTGCCGCAGCTCCCGCTACCAGCGCTGCGCCGCGTGTGTCATTTGGCCTGCTGCAGCGTGTAGATATCGCACCACTCCTCATCAGGCATGCCAGGGTCAATATCGCTGAGCATCCACGGCAGAAAGGGGTACTCGCCCTGCTACCTGCAGAGAGTACAGGAGCGACAGCTGCCACCATAGCCTCTCCAGCTCCTGCGGCATCGGCACAGGCACACATATCTACTATGGCAAAGGACACTGCTGCCCCTGCCGCAACCAGTAAACCAGATACAGCTCATGCTGCACCTGCGGTGAAAAATGTAGAGGGATCAAAAACTGCTGTGACAAAACCGGATACTACGCATACGGCACCTGCGGTGAAAAGCGCCGATGCCCCTCAGGCTGCTGTCATAAAACCAGATACGGCTCATAAGGCTACCCTGTCTACAGCAAAGAATGATACCGGCCCCAAGCCGGCAACATCGTCTACAGCGACAAAGGGTACCACTCCTGTAGTAGCCAAGGCAGACACAGCCAGAAAACCGGCATCACTACCAGCCAAAACAGACACTGCGGGCAAGGCTACAGCAGTCTCCCCGATCCTGAAGGACACGACAAAACATACTGCTACCAATTCACAGACTAGCCAGCCTGCTAATGCGGCTCCCGTAGCACAAAACAAAGACAACACTAAAACAGCCCCTGCCGCCCGCGATACAGCGCACAATTTCTCACTGTCAGAGGATAACAACTTTGACAGCCCCGCTTCTACACATACTGATACTGCCAGACCTCATGACCGGTCAGATGCATCTCCGTCAGCACCAGCCACGGCAGACAATACCTCTGATATAGCTACGGGCGGCGCTGCAGGCAAGCCGGGCAAGCGACCAAAGGACCAGGCGAAAAAAGATAAGAAGCAAGCAGATACACAGGAACAAGCCCCTGTGGTAGTAGACTCATCTAAAATACTGCATGAGCAGGTATCTGTACCTCGGATCAGCCGCAGCACACCTGAGGTGCCTGTCATGCCGGGACCATACTTCACACTGGATATGAAGTATGACTCCTCCATGCTCTACAAAGAGAAAAAGATCAACGCTGATCCGCTGGCCAGCTACAAGACGGACTCCAACTTTATGGCCACCGATGTGATGCTGAAAGAGATCCCCATTACGGAGGTCAAGAATAAACCGAAGTACCTGATACCTGTAGACTCTGTGAGCAAGATCAAAGGGGAGTTTTACCTGATCCGTGCGCGGCAGGTATTGGAGCGTGGCGACTTTAAGGAAGGTGATAAATACCTCCGCAAGAGCCTGGAGCTAGACCCAAACAATGCCTCTACCTGGATGCTGCATGCTGACCTCTGCCTCACCACCGGCGCCGCAGACAAGGCGCTGAAAGAATACGCCATCTCAGGCGAGATAGACTCTACCAATCCGAAGGTCTTCTACAATATCGCGCTGCTCTACTCAAAGGCAAATGATAACCAGAAGGCATATAAATATTTCTCCCGCGCTACAGATGTGAATGACAAATACCTCCTGGCCTATATGGGCCGAGCTACAGTACTCATGGATGAGCGCGACTACGAGGGCGCTATACAGGACTACGACAAAACGCTAAGTATAAACCGCTACTACTCCCCTGCCTACAAGGGCCGCGCACTAGCTAAAATGGAAGCGCATAAATTTGAAGATGCTATCGTAGACTTCAATCAGTACCTGGAGATAGAGGATCCGGACGGCTACATCCTCTACCAGCGCGGCATAGCCAAGATACTATCCAACAACCTGCTGCAAGGTTGCCTCGATCTGTCCTCTTCTCTTGAGCTTGGTTTCAAAGAAGCTGATAGAGCGATCAAGAAGTTTTGTCAGTAAAGGTAGATGCAGGATACATGTTACTAGATACTAGTAACGTCTTCAAAAACCAGAAAAAGTATCAAGTTTCTGGTATCCAGAAACCAGCATCACTAATATGCCTAACCCTGCCGTGCCTCCTGCACCTTTTTCTGCACCCAGCCTTTCTTGGCAAAGCCATTTGCCTTGAAGGCGAGGAAGAGGTTTGGTATAAAGCGCTTCAGCCACCAGACCATACGCGCCTGGAATGGATGGAAGATATGGAAGGTGCCGTTGCCGGCCTCGGTAAGTATCTTCAGTGCTACTTCTGATGGTAGTATCGGGGCTTTCTTGATCATGGCGCTGCCGATGCTCATGGCGCTCTCCGGGCCGCGGCCCTGCGTCATCACATTGCTACGAAAGAAGGTCGGCATCACCACGCTCACACCTATGCCAAAGGGCTTTACCTCTGCATTGATAGATTCAGACATGGCTATCACCGCAGCCTTGGTGATGTTGTACATGCTCATATTAGGCATATTGGCGTAGCCTGCTGCTGAGGCTATACTGATGATATGCCCTGCGCCCTGTTTCTTCATCACCGGTATGGCAAAGTATGTCCCATAGATCACCGCCATCTGATTGATACCGACTATCCAGTCCCAGTTTTTCAGTGAGTACTCATCCAGCAGGCCTCCATCGCCTACACCAGCATTATTGATCATCAGGTCTACTCCGCCGGCACGCGCTATGAAGTCATTAAAGGCTCCCTCGTAGGCAGTCTTGTCTGACACGTCAAAGGCATACTCCAGCACCTTGCCGCCTTTTGACTCCAGCAGTGTTTTGCTCTCCTGCGCGCTCTGCGCCTTGATATCAGTGATACCGATGGTCCAGCCATCTGCTGCCAGCAGCAGTGCTAGCTCACGGCCCAGGCCAGAACCTGCACCAGTGATAAATGCTCTTTTGGACGGGAAACGGGAAGATAAACGTAGTGACATGCTAGGGGATTTAGATGCATTGAATATATGGAAAACCTCATGCCTCTGCAACGGGATGTCTCTTTGTTAACATGGAAACCTTCCATTAGTTTGCATCAACGGACAAATAAAAAAGCGGCAGGACGTGCCTGCCGCTTCAGATATAGCTTTACATTGATACAGATCAATACTTGAGCACCTTGATCTCAGTGCGACGGTTGGCACTGTGCTGCTCTGCTGTACAGTCAGATACATTGGTCGGTTCGCACACGCAGCCATTTACCAGCTTGTGCTCACCGTAGCCGGCAGCCAGTATGCGGTTCATCTTCACCTTGCGCGATACGATGTAGAGTACAGCAGCCTTCGCGCGGCGTACAGAGAGGGCATCATTATAGGCCACTGTCTGGCGGCAGTCGGTGTGAGAGCCGAGCTCGATCTCCAGTGTAGGATTCTCCTTCATGATGCGGGCTACATTATCCAGCTCTTTCGCCGCATCCTTGCGGATGTATGATTTATCCAGGTCATAGTAGATATCATCTATCACCCATATCTGGCCTATGTAGAATTTGCAAGGCCCGTCTATCACCTGGCCCGGCATCAGCCCCTTGGTAGAGATGGTATCAGTGCGACCATTATGCTCGATGGTATACTTGCGGTCCAGGTTCAGATCGAGGCGCACATACATTTCCTTATTAGGCTGCACTTCTTTGCGCTCGCCTGTTTTCAGGTCTGTATAGGCCACCGTAGAGGTAAAGCAATTTGCCGTGAGTGGCACCATCACCTTCAGTTCATTGTGATCTATCAGGTATTCTTTGGTCACTATGCCTGTGGTAGGATCAGCATCTGCAGGGCTCACTGTACCGGTGATAGACTTGTACTCCGGAGAGGAGATGGTGTAGGTATTTACCGGCAGGTTTGTGATCAGCCAGCCGGTAGAGTCTGTGCCGTAGCTATATGCTGGCTGACCCGCTGCAGTCAGGTAGATACCTGCATTATAGATCGGTTTCATCGTTTCTTTATCCTTCACAGACACTACGAGGCGCAGAGCCTTCTTAGCGAGCGCGATAGTGATCACATGATCTTTATCCTTTGGTGTGATATCTACAGATACCGGAGCGTAGTCATCCTTGGTAGCAGTCACAGAGCACTTCTTGCCTTGCTCCAGTGTGAGCTGCCTTGTACCATCTTCGCTGGTAAATGAGCCCTGATCCTTTGTCTTTGTGCAGGTCAGCATCAGTGCTACTTCCTTTAGTGGCTGGTGTGTCATAGAGTCTATCACCATCACTGTCACATTGTAGACCTTAGGCCTGTTCATAGTGAATGTATAGATATCATCTTCTCCTATGCCACCGCTCCTGTTGCTGGCAAAGAAGCCCTTCTTGTTTGCGCTGTCTACCACAAAGGTAAAGTCATCACGATTAGAGTTGACCGGTGCGCCTACATTCTCAGGCTTGGTCCAGGCACCAGCTTCTTTATGGGTCATATATACGTCCATACCACCCAGGCCACCGAGTGCATTGGTAGAGAAGTAGAGCGTACCATCAGCAGCTATGAAAGGGAACTTCTCATCATACTTGCTATTGACCGTGGGGCCAAGATTGACCGGAGCGCTCCAGCCTGCGGTAGTACCGCTGCGCGTACTCATATAGAGGTCTGCACCTCCATAACCTCCCGGCCTGTCACTGCTAAAGTAGAGTGTATTGCCATCTGGAGAGAGTGCAGGATGTGCGGTGGAGAAGTCCTTGCCATTAACGATCAGCGGGGTGATCTTGCTGCGCTTTTTCTCTGTGAAGGTCATAGAGTACAGCTCCAGGTGCACGGTATGCTTATCAGCAGAGCGCTTTGCCGTATGGTGCTTGTAGTTATTGCGGGTAAAGATCAGCTCGCTTGTAGCAGCATTGTACGCCACTGGCCCATCGTGAAACTTGCCATTAGGCTTGCACTTCCTTATCTTCTTGATATCATATGTAGTAGCACCGTCAGCTTGCGGCTTGGCCAGGAATATCTGGTAGTAGGTGCGGCCGGTCCAGTTGTCTGTCAGGTTATTGTCGCGGCGTGCATTTTTATTGGAGGTAAAAAACATCTTTCCCTCCTTGTAGAAAGCAGGACCAAAGTCCGACGCTGGTGTGCTGAAGTTTGCCAGCTCCACTTTGAAAACACCCTTATCCTTGCTCAGGTCACCCACATTATTGAGTCCTGCTATGATCTCATCCAGGTTTTTATCTCCCGGATTGCTGGTCCTGTACTTTTCATACCAGGTGCGCGCTTCGTCATACTTCTGATTGGAGCGGAGGGCATCTGCCAGGTAAAATTTATTCATCGGCACATCCGCTACATTGGCCACCTTGCGGTACCACGCCTCGGCATTCTGCGGTTGATTCATGAGCCGGTAGGCATCTGCTATGCGCTGCTGCAGGTATACGCTGTCTCCTTTCTGCCTTTTCAGGCGGATGGAGTAGTGGTCTATAGCACTCTGAAAGTTGAACACCTTGTAGGCCTTATTGCCGCGGCGTGTATGGTAGCCTTTGGTCTGGGCCAGGGCAGAGAGGCCGAGCAGCAGTGCGACCGATATTATGATTGTCTTTTTCATACTCACGATGGATTGTCTTTAGCGTATCGGGTTTAGAAATAGGTGAGGTAGCGTGGTGATGTATACCTGTTATTGCGGCGGATAAACTCATAGCCTATCATCACGTCATGAGAACCGTATTTGGCCACAGTATTGATACCGGAAAGCGCCCAGTCAAAGGCATAGCCTATCTTGAAGCTCTGTGTGAGCTTCATCTCAGTCCAGATCACAAAGGCAGTTCCCTTTTTATTGTCATAGCCGGAGGCCAGCCTGTAGGTGCCCCCCAGCCAGAACCTATCCGCAAACAGGAAGCCCAGGCTCGCGTCAAAGTCAGGTATATTCCTGTCCAGTCCTTTCACATACTTGACCAGTACAGATGGACGTACTTTGATCACTGATGTCTCGCGGCCTATCACCACACCTGCGGTGAAGAGGTAATGATTGTACTGGCGTATCAGTGCATTGCTCATGTTCAGGCCGGTAGGGCTGCTGATCTTCATAGGCAGGATATGCGGCACGGAGAGGCCGATATAGTACTTCTTGCTATAGATATAGATACCGGCGCCTACATTGGGTACGAAGACAGATTTATTGACCGCAAAGTTATTGTCCAGGTAGCCCTGTGCGCTCAGCTCTGACGGGATAGCCTCGGAGTAGCGCTGCATGTAGTATGTACCACCGGCAGAGATACCCAGCGCGATCTTACTCTTGCGCACCGGTATGCGGTAGGAGAAAGACGCCATCGCATTAAACGAAGTAGTGAGGCCTATCCTGTCGCCGCCTACTACCAGGCCCAGCGCGCAGCTATTGCGGCGCAGCGCACCGTCTACACTTATATTGCCGCTCTGCGGTGATCCGTCTACCCCAGCCCATTGATTGCGGTAGATAGCCATCAGGTTTACCACCTCATGGCTACCGGCATAGGCGGGATTGAGATAGAGCCCATTGAACATATACAGGCCATAGTGCGCGTCTTGCTGTGCATAGAGGCCCGTGGTAGCCGCAGAGAGCAGCAGGCAGGCCAGGATCCATTTCTTCATCATGGAGATTTTTATGCTATAATATTTTGTCATGATCATGCTTTTGGAGTGAGGAGTCTGATTATCTGTAGATCTGTATGAAACCTACATGCTGGCCCTTGGTGCCGTCATTGTACTGGTAGATATAGTAGTAGGTACCATCAGGGAGCACCTCTCCCCTGCCGTTCTTTCCATCCCAGTTATTGGTATAGTGGCTGCCGCTGCCCCATATCTGGTCACCCCAGCGGTTAAATATCTTCAACGTAGCCTCAGGGAACTGATCATTGCAGTTGATCATAAAGTTATCATTCTGGCCATCGCCGTTTGGAGAGATACCTTTCAGCCAGTAGCAGGTAGTGTTATTATTGCGCTCTGTCACGCTGACCGGTACCGATACCGTATGGCACTGCTTTGCTATAGTATCGCATACTGTCACGCAGAAAGAATCGGTACCTGTATATGCTGTATCAGGTACATACCGTACACATGCCTGGCCCAGCAGTTGGTTTTGAGATACCACGGTCGCTGTACCATGACTGGCAGGGCATGATACAGACACTATGATGTCCACAGTATCTGCGTATAGGCCATAGCTGAAGCAGGCATCCACAGAGGAGTCTGCCAGCACTGTGAGCGGGTCTATAGTGAAGCCGGGGCCACCCGTCACCACTACATAGATAGTAGCGGTATCGCAGATAGCAGTCGCCGTATCACAGATAGCATAGCTGAAGGAATCCACACCATAGTAGTCGCTGGCAGAGGCATAGGTGACAGTGTTGTCACTATTGGCTACAGCAGATCCGTGGCCCGGAGCAGATGTCACAGATACGACGGTAGCGGCAGAGGTTGTGTCATTGGCCGTGACAGGTATCACGACTACAGCCCCCTGCTGTGCAGCTGCGGAGTCATTATTGGCTACCACCGGTACGCTCACACAGACAACGAGCAGTGAGGTATCGCAGAGATTTGGGGTACCACCATCGCAGCGCGATACATACATACTGTCACAACCTGTATAGCCGGTGAGCGGAGTATAAGTATACGTGCCGTTGGTATTCAGTGCCAGTATGCCGTGAGAGGCTCCAGCTACCTGAGTGTAGGTAGCAGACGGGCCGTCCACATCACTATCATTGGTACTTACATCACCGCTTACTGCTGTATTGATGGTCGTGGCATTATAATCATTCACTGCTACCGGTGCATCATTTACCGCAGCCAGGTTAAAGTATACCTTCGCTGTATCGCAGAGATTTGGCGTGCCGCCATCACAGTGTACATAGGTGAAGCTGTCCGTACCATTATAGTTGGCGGCAGGTGTGTAGGTCATGGTGCCGTTCACCTGCATATTCACTGTACCATGAGCCGGCTGCGTACCGATACCATAGATCGCGCCGGGGCCATCTACATCAGTATCATTAGCACCTACATTGGCCGTCAGTATACTGTCTTCATTTATATTGAAAGTATCATTCACTGCTATTGGTGACTGATTGAGCGTGGTCACCGTGACCACTACATAGGCTGTATCGCAGAGATTGGGTGTACCGCCGTCGCACAGAGAGTAGCTAAAGGAGTCCAGCCCGGTATACAGCGCTACAGAGGTGTAGGTGTAAGTACCGCTGGCTGTGATGGTCGCAGTACCGTGCATAGGTCCTGATACCAGAGTATAGTTTGCGGCCGGGCCATCCACATCGCTGTCATTAGCCGCAGCAGATGCTGTGAGTGGCACTGTGCTGCGTGTGGTGCCGGTATCGCGCAGCGCTACAGGAGCACGGTTGAGCGCCGTCACGGTGATAAACAACGTATCCAGTCCGCACTGCACCGGAGTACCCGTATCACAGACTGATACCACAGCTATATCAGGCCCGGAGTAGCCCGCCACCGGAATGTAGGTGTACAGTCCGCTCGCCTGCAGGAATAGAGTGCCATGAGCCGGAGCCAGCACCAGCGCGGTACTGGCGGTGAGCACTGCACCATCAGGGTCGCTGTCATTGGTCAGGATATTGCCGTTGGCAAAACTCCCTTCAGTCACACTCACCACCTCATTGGCGATGACAGGCGGCAGATTGCTCTGCGCCCAAGCCTGCGCAGAGGCCGTGACGAGAAAAAGAAAAGCAATAATTCTTTGGACCATAAAACGTTTGGTCATACTCATTATTTTAAATGTAAAGTCGCCGCTATATGTATCTCTTCCCAAAAAGAGCATAGCTAACCTTGTGTAAATTTAACAGCTCAAATCCCGAAGCAAAATTTTACAGGATATTAATATCAACAGCAGCTCATATGTGTGTATAATGCCTCCACATGCAGCAGAAGTACCTTTGCGATAAATAAGGAGAACAGACTCAGGCTAGCCTGGCAGCCAGGTCGGCTATGTTTTGCTGCCACAGGGGGTAGTACTCCAGATTTTCTGCCCATAGCTCATTGAGCTCTGATGCCGCAGTGGTGAGTTTCTGTAGCGCCTGTACCACCTTGGGCTTTAGTGCAGATATATCCAGGTGCGGATGTCTCATGTAGAAGTTGTTGGCCTCCTCCGTCTCCCCATAGGTGGTATGATGCAGCACATTATCCATCAGGGCGGCTACCACCAGTACCTCCTGGCAGTTAGTATACTCCATATAGTCTGCATGCAGGGCATGGTCGAGTATGGATCCGAAAAACTTCTGCGGGTCATCATAGTTTACGATGATATCCAGCACATCCAGCGCTGTATCGTCTTCAAATATTCCGTGGCCCCAGGCTCCCATATTGATAATTTTATTTAGGCGATAAATATAAATACTATCCTGATTGGGCAATATGATACCCGTCACCCCGCTATCTGACCTTGCGGCAAGGCTTTTGCACTATACATTGAAAATACGCAGTATGAAAAGCTTATTCATCCTCGCCGCTACTTGCCTGCTATTTGCAGCATGCAGCAGCAATAACAATGAAAACAATACTCCTGCACCGACAGGGACCACATCTCCCACTACCCTGGCCACGGATACACCGCAGCCTGTGCCTATGCCTGACACTACAGGGCCGCTCAATAAGCGCTCAGGAGCCATACAGGGCAGGCGCACGGACCAGCCTTCAGAGACCAGGGCAGATAGCAGGACGGCACGGTCCGGCAGTCGCTCGTCCTCCCCTGCTACAATCACGACCACTACTACAGCTAGTGCAGGCACTACGAGAGATGGTGATGTGATAGTAGTGAAGAAAGGGCAAGAAGAAAACGCTATGCGCGAGAAGATACATGAAAACAACTCTATAGACGGCGGGGGCCAATAGTGGTATATCTTTTGCCGGATAGTAATAGCAGCGAGAGTTGCAAATATTTAGATGTTAAACAAAAGCAAGAGCAGTGTGGATTCTACACTGCTCCTTTTGTGTCTTGTTATTCTCAAATGGCGGCACTCATGCCTTGCCGCAGGGAGATCGTATACTTACACAAACAGCATATGTGTACCCTCACCCGTGCCCTGATGATAGAAATCGCCTACCGTCAGGATGCCGTCCAGGCCATCGATCATATCCTCCCGCTTGTAGTGAAACATATCCATCGCCAGCTTGCAGGCCCACAGTTTGACGCCTGATGCCTTGAGTATCTCCAGAAACTCATGCACGTCGGGCATGTCTATCTTTTCCATTTCCTTTTTCATCATAGAGGTAGCCAGCGCCTCCATACCGGGCAGCCCGCCCAGCATGGTGGGCATATGCATGGCAGGATTGCCTACTGTAGCTACATGCAGGTGCTCCAGCTTCTTTTTGTGTATGGCCTCCAGGCCAAAGAAGGTGAAAAACATCTCCGCTTCTATTCCCTCCATGCGCGCGCCATTTGCCAGTACAAAGGCAGCATATACATTTTCCAGTGTGGCCTTGGAGAGGATGATCATCATCTTCCGTATCTGGCCTTTTGTCTCTTCCATTTTATTCAGTTTTTGTGGTGTATCAGATGCAGCTCGCAGGCTTTGGTATGCCGGCTATCCGGGCAGCCGTCTTGAGCGGGGCTGTGGGAAACAGAACATAGAACTCCTTGATGTCTACTACGCCGCTCTTTCCCACCTTGCGTATGCTCAGTGGTATATTGTTTTTGTACTCTGACTGGAGATAGTCCAGTACCTCCCAGTGGCGCGGCGTGAGCGTGATGCCTGCCTCCGCAGCCAGCCCTTCACCTACGGCTTTGTCCCATTGAGCGTAGTCTGTCATAAATCCTTCGTCATTTACCTGTACCGTTTTGCCGGCTATTGCCTTATCCATATGATTAGTTTTAGTGTTTAGAATTTCTTGCCAGCCTCCTGCATCTGTGCAGTCACAAATGGGATGTGTGTACCCCGCAGCAGCATATGCCAGTAGATCCAGCGGAAGGCCAGCTTACCCATATGATTCATACGGCTCTCCTTCAGCAGCCTCAGTGGGCCGACACCCGGTATGGGAAATGTGCCTTCTACCGGCTCATGCGTATAGTTGAAGTCTATGAGTAGTGCTTTGCCGTGACCTGTCTCTACGAAGCAGTTGGCGTGACCGTCAAACTCCTCCTGCAGTGGCTCTCCTTTTACATAGCGCAGCATATTGTCAGTGAGTATCTCTGCCTCAAAGTGCGCCACCGATCCGGCCTTGGATGCAGGTACATTCGTCGCATCGCCTATCACAAATATGTTGGTATGTGCCGTAGACTGCAGTGATCCTTTATTAGTGGGGACAAAGTTCAGGTCATCTCCCATGCCGCAGGCGCCGACGGCATCAGCACCCTTATTGGTAGGCACCGTCACAAGCAGGTCAAAGGGCACTACACGGCCACCATAGTCTATGATGGTTTTGGCTTCATTGTCCACGCGCTCTATGGCAAAATCCGCCTCGACTTTGATATTCTTGTCTGTGAGCAGGTGCTGGAGCGTCTCCGTAGCCTTAGGCTTGGTAAAGGCGCCGCTGAGTGGAGTCACATAGGTGATATCCACCTTGTCACGCATTCCCTTCTCATGAAAGAACGAATCCGCCAGGAAGGAAAACTCCAGTGGCGCTACGGGGCATTTGATCGGCATCTCTGTGATATGCACCACCAGGCGGCCGCCCTCCCATTTGCGCAGCTTGTCACGCAGCGCCAGTGCCCCCTCGTAGGTGTAGAAGTCAAATATGGACTTTCTCCATTCGGCGCCCATCATGCCCTCTACCTCTTTAGGGTCAGGCCTTGTGCCCGTAGCCACTATCAATATATCGTAGCGCAGCTGCACACCATTGCTCAGGTCTACAGCATTCTCTTCGGGCAGTATGGCCTCTATCCTGGCCTTGATCAGCCGCACGCCATCTGGTATAAACTCCTTTACAGGCCGGATGATGTCCTCCGGCTGGTAGATATCAAACGGCAGAAACAGAAATCCCGGCTGATAGTAGTGTATATCACTTTCATCTATGATATCTATAGCCCATTCATGCAGCAGCTGCTCCCGCCTGAGATGATTGGCCATCATGGTGCCTGCGGTACCGGCACCGAGTATCACTATTTTCTTTGCATCCATATATCCCTCTTGTACTGTGCAAAGGTCCATAGCACGATCTATGGGACATATGACGGATGTCACTACAAAGGCGTGATTTGTGTCAATAAGGAGTATGCTGTGTTAAGGAATTATCCCAAAAACCCGCCTCAGACTTTTAAGGTTCAGACCTAAATTTAGTATGCTCTGCCATGGGCTACAGGCGTGATTGTACACTAGCTTCACGGGTCTAAACAAATCATTGAAATGAAAAGAATATTTACGCTATCAGCGATGCTCCTTTCGCTCATGGCAGCCTATGCACAGGCCCCCGGCAGGATGAACTACCAGGCTATAGTGCGCAATGCTGCCGGTCAGCCCGTGACCAACGCCAACGTTGCATTGCGGTTTATCATCCACGATCAGTCTCCTACAGGTACAGCCGTATTTCAGGAGATACAAAACACCACTACAAACCAGTTTGGCCTGGCCAATCTGGCCATTGGTACCAATACCAGCCTCACCACTGTGAGCTGGGGTACGGGCTCTAAATACCTGGAGGTAGATGTAGACCCTACAGGTGGTATCAACTTTATAGCAATGGGCACCAGCCAGCTGCTCAGTGTGCCCTACGCACTCTATGCCGCCAATAGTCCCGCGGGGCCTACAGGGCCGGCAGGCGCTGCAGGCCCTACTGGTCCGGCAGGTGCAGGTACAGCGGGTGCTACGGGTCCAGCAGGCGCAGCCGGAGCTACAGGTGCTGCTGGCCCTGCAGGTGCTACCGGCCCTACCGGAGCTACCGGTGTAGGCGGTGGCGCTACGGGGCCTACTGGTCCTCAGGGTTCGCAGGGTATAGCGGGTGCCACAGGTCTGGCAGGTGCTACCGGCGCCACTGGTGCTGCCGGTGTAGCAGGTCCTACAGGTCCTGCCGGTACAGCAGGTACAGCCGGCCTGCCGGGTGCTACAGGCACCACAGGCGCTACCGGTCCTACCGGCGCCACAGGTGCAGGCGGTGGTGCCACAGGCCCTACAGGTGCGCAGGGTCTGGCAGGTGCTCCCGGAATCACCGGTACTACAGGCGCTACAGGTCCCACCGGACCTACAGGCCTGGCGGGTGCCACGGGTGTAGGCACTACGGGCCCTACAGGCCTGACAGGTGCCACTGGCCTACAGGGCCCTACAGGGGCTACAGGTACTGGCGGCGGCACGCTGAATGCTGCATATAATTTCGGCGGAGCCGGTGCAGGCAGGCTGATCACGGCCAACTCTGGTGCAGTGAAGATCGCAGCCTCTACTACAGATAGCGCAGCACTCACCATCGTAGAAAGCGCCTCCGGCGTAGCTCTCAATGCCAGCAATACCCTGGCCGGCGGAGCCTACTCTACCATACAGGCTACTACAGCTAATACTAATACCAATACTGCTGCTGTCTTCGGCTACTCCTCTGCAGGCTCATGGGCAGTGGCGGGGCAGATCCCATCTACCGCTACAGCACAGGCTGCAGTATATGGTAGCAACCTGCGCACAGGCGGCGGCTATGGCGTATACGGCACCGGTGTACAGGGCGTGGTAGGTGTCAATAGTAATACAACCGCAGCGGCGATATTCGGACAGAACAATGCAGCTGCGTCAGGCAGTGTGAATAGCCCTGCTCCGGGTGTGATCGGCTACGGCTTTTATGGCACCCTGGGCCAGACTGCCACTGATGGCGGTTTCGGCGCCTATGGCCTCAATACCAATACGGGTACTGTCAATGACAATGCTGGTGTAGGCGGCCACGGTATCAATGAAGGTGTCCTCGGCAGCACCACGAGCACGGCAGGCTATGGCCTGATATCCGGTACCAATATCGGTGGTATAGGTGACCTCTATATGAATGGTGATATCAACTGCGGCGGCATGAAGTACTTCCGCATAGATCACCCGCTCGATCCTGAGAATAAGTTTCTCAGGCATGTATGCCCTGAGTCAAACGAAGCACTGAATATCTACAGGGGCAATGTGACACTCAATGCCACCGGCAGCGCCGAGGTCGCACTACCGGATTATTTCTCAGCTATCAATAAAGACTGCTCCTATATCCTCACTCCGGTAGGCGATGCCGCACCGGACCTGCATATCTCCAAGGAAGTGGCAGGCAACAGATTCAGCATAGCCGGCGGCAAGCCCGGGCTGAAAGTGTCATGGCAAGTGACTGCTCAGCGCAACGATGCCTATGTCAAAATGCACCCAGAGGCGCTGAATGCAGAGCCTGAGAAAAACGCAGATCAAAAAGGAAAGTATATACTGCCAGCTGCCTACGGCGCTCCGGCAGAGAAAGCTATCCTCCGCGTGAAAACAAAATTCCCTACTACTACTATCCAGCTGCAAGGCACGCCGGCAGCTGCGCAGCCGATGAATGTATACCAACCACAATCATCAGCTAAGTAAACGATACCCATCACCCTGGACTAAACCCATGAGGCCTCGCAGCAATGCGGGGCCTTTCCTATTTTAGATAACATGGACACCTATTGGCTGTAAACCCGGTGAGAGCCGACAGCGCGATACACCGCACAGGATTCCCTATATTTCCTTTGTGAAAGGTTTAGTAAAAGGATTTGCACTACTCATCATCGTGCTCGGCATAAGTGGCGCTGCTATGCAGCATGCGCATGGCAGCCACGTGCAGGCCAATATAGACTCACTGATGGCAGGCCACGTGATCGATGTGAAAATGAGCATATTGGGTCTGGACCACAGGGATGCTGTAGATCCCGGCACTCTGGATAGCCTGATGGCAGATGCGCATAGCAGTATCACTGAATCCAATGTAACGACAAGCCCTGATGGCAAGCTAAAGCTTATACTTATCACCGAAGATTTTTGTGGCGCATACTGCCACTCAGAGTATGTATCCTTTGCGCATCTGGCCCATGGCAAACAGCTAAAGGGAACCGTGAGCCTGCATCCCATAGAGCATATCTACATACTGCCTGACGGCAAATACCTGCTCCTTCAAAGCTGGAGTGAGAGAGCTTTTTCAGCCTGCAGTGACAATGCGCAGGCTGCTACGATCCTCTCTCTGCACGGCGATTCCGTTATTGACCATTTAGCTATGACCGCAGATGGTGGCAGCGGAAGCCGTATTGAATTTCGAACCTCATTTTCATATTATCCTACACCATTTTACCTCCGCTATGACCCGGATAAACAGACCCTGAGCTATCAGTATGGCAATCCATGCAGCTACAGTGAGACATTGCCAGAGGTGCATACAGGCACCTTGCAGTATCAGCATGGAGTATTTGTACCGGTCCGGGACTCGATCTGGACGGTGCCTCCGGGTAATGATCATTAATCTGCCCGGCAAGGCCTAACTAAAAAAAGCCCGGATGAAATCACCCGGGCCTGTTGAACAAAACTCTCTACTTAAAATTTTTATCTCACTGTCACCCTTCTTGTAGTGTGCTGATCTGCGATATTGATATTGACAAAGTAAATACCACTGGCCAGGTCAGACACCGCTATCTCCACGTAGTTGGCTCCCTGATAGATGTGCTGCTGTATGGTGTGAATGAGCTGCCCTGTGGCATTGTACATGGTAATGTCTGCCGCCTGGTCATCACTACTGTATACACTGATCCGGGTAGCATCAGATGCCGGATTAGGCACTGGCTCGCCGATGATGATACCCGCTCCCTTGATACTCGCCGAGACCATCTCAGAGTAGGTATAGTGCTCATCATAGTCTACCTGCCGGAGCCTGTAGTAGTAGACTACATCCGGAGTCACGTCATGGTCCGGCCTGGTATATTGCAGCGTTGCGTTAGAATTGCCATGGCCGTCTACCCACGCTATTGGTGCGAATGTCACCCCATCAGTACTGCGCTCCAGGTAGAAGCCCTTATTATCTACTTCTGACGCTGTAGCCCAATCCAGCCTGATGTATTTATCCTCTACCGGAGTGGCAGTGAGGTAGAGCAGCTTCACAGGCAGTGCCAGGGGCGCACCTGCTGTAGGAGCTACTCGTATAGCTGCCGTACCTCCAGAGAATGAAGTGATATTCTTCAGTTCTACATAGTTCACACCATTCAAAACACCATAGCTGTATGCCGCCTGTGCAAATGTATAGGCGGTAGGAATAGCGGAGACCGTATTATTGCCCGGTGCGTATTGTATGCCACGGGTTTTAAACCATTCTACACTATGCACAGCTGTGGTCATGCCACTGGTAGTAGCAGGGTGTGCCAGTGCCCAGGCCCTCGCAGCATTCATCATAGCTAGTGTATCTGCCGGATCGTAAAAGAAACGGACGCTCACCGGGCTTGTATTGCTATCAATACTGCCTGAGTGGATGGTCACGTTCCAGTGCCTGTTCATAGTAAACAGGGCCTTCTGGGCGGTCGGATTCTCCACTGAGTCGTACCCCACAGGCGCGGTGAAATGCATGGTAAGCGTAGGTGTAGCATCTAGCGTATTTCCATTCTTCTTGATCGCAAAGAGCCACTTATCAGGCTGGCTATAGGTGGAGTAGTATGTCCACCCACCATCAGGACATGTCTCTACCAGCAGGCTATCGCTCACCGTGGCGAGGTAGGCATTGCTGCTGCCATTCATCACATTGAGCCTGGCTGTATCAGAGTAGGTGGTACCACACAGTGAGCTGAGCTGGCTGCGGTAGAGATAGTAGCCTCCTGCCGTGCCCGCGCTCGTGCTGACCTGCAGGCTGGCTGTATTGCTACCGGTATATGTCACTCCTGCCGGGGTGCCATTGGTCACTGCCGTCCATGTAGTACCGTTCTTATACTGCCATGCCCAGGCCGATACGCCTGTGCCAGCGGTGCTCAGTGTGCCACTGCTGCCGGCGCAGATGCTCACAGTGCCGGGCTGTAGTGTGTCTACCGGAGGGCTCTGCACCAGCAGTGTACCATCTGCCGATGTATCCTGTCCGCACGAGTTGGATGCTATACACCTGTAGAGATTATTATTGAGGCTGGCTTGAGTAGTGATGGAGAGATACGATGTATCAGAATACTGCGTGATATTATATGGCCCACCGCCGCTGATACTACTCCATGTAGCGCCGGCATCCGTAGATACTTGCCACTGAAATCCCGAAGCATACTGGCCCTTCACTCCATACTGTGTGATAGAACCGGTGCACACGTTATTCAGGTGAGATGCCGGTGTCTCCCAGGTGATATGCGGAGCAGGATTGACATGGATCAGGGCCGCTGCAGATACGGAGTCACCGCAGAGGTTAAATACATCTACCCTATATAGCAGGCTATCCAGGCCGGCTGTGAGACCAGCGATGGTCAGCGTATCCCCTGCACCATTGATAGCATATGGAGCCGCTATGGTCAGCGGCAGCCAGGTAGCACCATGATCTGCAGATACCTGCCACTGATATATGTATGGAGTAGCTCCTGTATTCTTCACCCCAAAGCGCACAGTAGCACCTGCACAGGCCGTCTGCTGCGCAGGCTGGGCGGTAATGGCGATCCTGGAGCAGGTGTTAAACTCATCTGCACCGATATCAGGTGTAGCAGGGTCCCTGTTGTCGCCATCATAGTCTACTGTGATGCTCAGCGGTGTAGCACGCGCATCTACAAACTGGTAGGCGCTCGTACCGTTGGTATAGGCGATATGCATATCGCCTATAGCCGTATTAGCAAACAGGTCTGAAGGTTTCAAAGTGGTCGTTGCAAAATTTGTAACTGTAGCGCTGTATGTAGCGCTACGTCCATTGGCATCCTGGCCGGTGGTAGCCTGCCAGTTTGGTGTCGCTCCGCTAAAGCGGGTGTACGCCGTCCCGTTGAAATAACCAATGATATTCCTGCTACTGCCGGAGTTATCCATCAGGAAGTTGTAATCACTCGTCCAGCCTGTGGCGCTCGTATTATTAGCTATCGCACCAAAATAAGTAGCCGTATTGCCACCTGTGCGGGTATTGATAAAGATGTTATTCTTCACCGTACACACATCTGTGCCAGTGACCGGGGACCGGAAGAAGGCAAAGCAATGGTTTGACACGCCGGTATTGGTATTGCTGCTGCCGGCTATCCACACCGTATTGTAGTAGGTCCGTGTCGTAAACGATGAGTTGAGCTGCAGGTTGATACCGGTCATAGATTCGCGGGTATTGAGCGATGGATTGCTCAGGTAGATCATGTTATTATTGATATCCCAGGTGCCGGCACCGCTGGTATTGCCATAGAGGTAGATGCCGTCTACATAGCCGCTATTCTCTATGTTGCCATTGTCATATATCTGGTTGCCCTGTATGGTTCCGCTTACTGTCAGGCCATTAGCTACGTTGAGGTAGATAGATGACGAGCGTACCTGAGAGATATTACCATCGTTTATCATGACGGTAGAGAACTTGTTATTGTCTATCCTATTTCCTGTAGAGGAAAGAGATGGAGCGATATGCACAGCATAAGAATTCCACAGCAGTCCATATGCCTCCTGGTGTACTGCTGAGTTTATGTTACGGGTGATATTGAAACCAGCACCCTGGTGCCAGATACACTTCACCTGGCCCCCATCGCTGCCATCGCCATTTTGGATCAGATAGTTGAATGTATTGCTGTCTGCATTGAGAGCGGCAGTGTTTTGCACCCATATACCGTAGATATATCCAGATGCACCACCTGAGTTGCCACCACCGCCGTCTACTTCTATGATATCTGTACCGACGGTATTAAAATTGTCAGTATAGGCCGATGGATAGGTACCACCGAAAACATTACCATTCACAGTAGCGCTGGTGCTACCCTGTATATCTATCCCTACGAATCCTGAGTAATAAAGATTGCGGATCCATATCCTCTTGATGCTATTGTTATTGATCGTAGCTGCGCCTGCATTGACTGTGATGCCCTCATAGCGCGTCTCCGTGTAGCCTATGAGGCCGCCTGAGCTATAGTTGTACGTGGAGCCCATCATCTTAAATGCGCCTGTGCCCATACCGCACTGTGGTGCACTGCCACCTATATAGTTTCCGGAGATCGTATTGCCTGTAGAGGCTGCTCCCGGCTGGAATGAAAGCGCTGTAAAGGTGCCGTGATTTTCAGGGAACGTGGTGTAGAAGCTATTACCGGTGATGGTCCAGTTGCTACCGTTTCCGGTTGCATTGACATGTACGCCGTAGCAGCGGTTATTGGTAGCGCCATAGAAGTTATCTACCATCTGAGATGACCAGGTAGAGAAATCTTTGAAACTGTTATTAAGTATCTGGTTATTGGCATTTGGCGCGCCTGCACTACCCTGAGAGAATAGCAGGCAGGTAGAGGCATCAGCCCCTGCACCAGATAGCGTACCCGTGATCATGTTATTACTAAAAGTATTATAGCTATTGCCAACTGTGCTGCCGGACCCAAGCATGACCACGCCACCGGTGATGGCGCCGGATGATTGCGCCTTAGACAAGCCTTCTACGATCGTATTGGTAATCGTGTTATAGGTAGCATCATTGTACCAGTAGAATGTAGCATTGTAGCCTGTGCCGCTATAGTTGCTTGAGGTATTTTTGAAATGAAGGTGCTGCTGTCCGTCTCCGGCATACTGCCCATCTATAGTGACGCTATCGGCACCATTATATGAGATCAGGCCTACGCTTCCGGTGATAGCACCTGTGATGGTCCTTTTAGTAGTACCGTCCGGCTGTATCAGGACCGCATATGGTCCCCCTCCGCACGGCGCAGTGATCTGATTGAGCGGTGTGGTAGTGGTCTCAGTGATATCTGATATCACGGTCACGGTGAGATTACCACTGAGGCCATTTGCATTGATGGCATTGAAAAGGCCCGACACACCGTTAAATGTAGGATAGTTTCCTCCTGAACCTACAGTGACATTGCCTGATAGTGGCACGCCCAGAGAGGTAGGTACATTATACGGGCTGGTAGGTGCTGTGACCTGTACTGTCACACTGGTGTGCACCGGCGATGTAGCATCGTACGGTTGATAACCCAGATTTGACGCAGCATCGCCCGCTACAAAATAAAACTGATAGATCTCTGCATTGACCGCAGTAGGGATAGATACCGGGAAACTCCAAGTACCGCTATTGCCGGTACCTGATGTAAGCGATCCGGTGAAATAAGACCATGTGGTAGCAGATGGGAAGCTCCTCCTGTACCACAAGGCTGCTGTAGTAGCGCCTCCGCCTGCGTCAGTGATCGTAGCAGTGACAGTAGCCGACACTCCACCACCGCAGGCGGTAGACAGTGATGTCAGGCCAGACACAGTGATCACAGGGCGGTAGATATCTGCGGCTGATACATTGGCCGCATCTGCGCCTATATCTACAGGAGTATTGGATGCACGGTTGTCCCCATCTATATCGTCGGTGATACTGGCTACCAGGGTACCCGCGCCCTCTGCCGGAGATGGCGAGGCTATGTGCAGGTCAGGTATGGCACTGACAGGAGATACAAAGTTTGCATCGCCCACACCTGAGTTGATGTCCAGGTTAGAACTATTTACATTCCATGCCTGTAGTGTATTAATAGCCGTCGTACCCGTATTGAGGCTGAAGAGCGCACCACCGGTATTAGGTGCATTGAAGATATTATAGTTGGACGTCAGCGTGGTCAGGGAGTTCAAAACAAAGGCATAGTGGATGCCCCCCGTAGTCGCATTGCCACGGGCATTGATGAATATATTATCCTTGATGTCATCTACACCATTGCTCGTCCTTCGGAAAGCATAAGTATTATTGGCTGTAGAGCCCACACCGGTGCCACCTATATACACAGAGTTGTGATAGAAACTGGCATTGACAGCTATATCTTTTTGAATGCCCGATATGATACTGGTATTTGTGATAGCCGCACCGGCGGTATTGTAGCCCAGGCGTACCATATTATTGGACACCACGCCTGCTCCGGACATTTCTATGCCCATCACTGTAGAGGATGCATTATTGCTTCCGGTCAGATTGTAGACATTATTCTTTGTCACCGTAGTAGAGGTTGAGGTGCCAGCCTGGTATATACCTCTCACTGTCGTCGCAGCGGCATTGGAATTACTCAAACCCCAAACTGTGTTTTCATTGATGCTGGTGGGTGTACCGCTTGCGTTTATAGCTAGGCCGGATGTAAAGCCGGTACCAGCCGTGGCAACATTAGAAACTGTATTACCATAGGTAGTTCCAATACTATACGACCCCGTAGTAGCCAGGATGCCATTGAAAGTAGCTGCACCCGTACCCGTCATGCTGAAATTCTGGATAATATTACTATCTACTACGGTTGTAGTACCCGTAGTAGGTATGGCGACCGAGATACCATTTACGGTTACATTGCCTGTATTCACCCAGGTGCCAGAGCCGCCGGCGGCAGCTCCACCGATCTTATTACCTCTGATCACATAACTATTACCTCCCATTATATTGATCCCCGACTGGAGTACAGTACTTGTCACAGATTGATAGATATTATTCTGAGAAATGATCCACGAGTTACCATTAGATGCACCAAGTTGTATGGCAGCGTTCGTCGCATTCTCGATGTTATTGCCTGAGACTATACAGAATGAGTTGGTCGCTACATTAGAGTATATCCCATTAGCAGGGTTGCCGGTTGTACCTGCGGTAGCCGAGGTAATAATATTTCCTGATATTACGATCCCGGTATTGGTACCAGTACCTACCATTACTGCGCCAGACACCCCATTCGCACTGTTACTTTCCACTATAGTATTCTCCAGGCTATCGGTTGTAGCACCACCGTAATATTGTATGACTGCCTGACCACTGGATGCCGTCGTATGCGTATTCCTAAACTTAAGGAAGCGTCCGGTGCCGCCTACGCTGCCATCTATGGCCACACCTATAGCCCCGTTGAATGGGATCATAGGTACGCTGAGTGCACTGGCATTTGATATCGTGCGCAGTGTAGCAGCAGATGGCACTATACGCACCTTATATCCGTTCAGCTTGGCATTGGTCAGTGAATTAGTGCCATCTTCTATGGCTATATCAGATGTGATGCTGATGGTCAGATCGCCTGTGAGGCCGGTAGGGAGCGAGTTGATAGTCTGAAATATGCCGCCGGCCGGAGTGATACCTGCGTATGTCTGGCCAGTACCGACACTCACTGTGCCCTGGCACGGCAGGATGGTAAATGTCTGGAGCGTACCACCTATCGGAAAAGCAGATGATCCAAGTACGACGCTGCCAGGTGCAGTGGTGAAAGTATTACTGTTGCTAATTGCCACATTGCCGGCTGGAGCGAGATCCTCCGCTACTACGAAGTATTGTACTACATCTCCAGGTGCCACGCCTCCCAGCGCTGTGAGGTCTATGTCAAAGCTGAATGGCGATGACGCACTGGTGGTCTGCACATAGCTCCATCCGCCCAGTGTATTGGCGCTGGTAGATTTTTTATAATACAAGCGTGGTTTATTGGTGCTGCTCACATCTACACCTGATGCATCTGTGATGCTAATGCCCGATACTGTATAGGTGTTTTGACCATTGCATGCACTGCCTATAGATAGCGGAGATATGACCGGTGCTGTCAGGTCTATCGCTATGAAATCATCTGCATCCGCGCCCATATCTGTAGGCGTATAGCTGGCACGCACCTGTCCATCATAGTCTGCAGATACGGCCGCAATAGCTATACCTGTACCCTCTATCTGCGTAGGCACAGATGGAGAAATGTGAAGGTCCACCGCCGCAGCATTGCCGGTACGGTTTATAAACTTTGGATCTCCGCTGATGCTGGCTATATCAGGTGTGCCGCTTTGTGCTCTCCAGTTAGAGATGGCAGCATAGTCTGTAGCGCCTGTCTGACCGAGCACAGTGCTGGAGAGAAGGTCATTATAGTTGCTGGTCAGGCCTGTGATAGCGCCTATCCTGATCGCATAGTGTTTGCTACTGCCACCGGTGCGCTCATTCCAGAAGATATTGTCCTGTATCGCACGTGTGCCTGAGCTGGCAGTACCGTAGTATGCATACGTGAGTGCTGCGCCCGAGGTGACTCCCGCACCACCTATGTATACACTGTTAAAGTAAGTATTGTTAGTACTACCCGGATCGTAGATACCATAGATGGTCTGGTTGGACGTGATATCAGTACCCGCGGCGTTTATCCCGAGCCGCACCATGTTGTTGGTCACGGTATTGACACCTGCGGCGAGATTCAATCCATACACAGAAGCACTCGCCGAAGAAGCTGTAAGGGAGTGGACAAGGTTTGCATTCCATGCCGCTGTGGCAGTACCTACCGTAGGCGCAAAGACGATACCAGTAGCTACTACCGCTGCGGAAGCATTGGTATTGGCCAGATTGTAGACTGTGTTATTGGCGATAGTATGGCCTGTGACGGATGAGATCAGAGATATACCGATCACAGATGAACCAGTTCCTGTACCGGCATTGGCGGAGGTGGTAGACAGGTTGTACACCGAGTTACCACTGATAGTAGTGGCATTAGGTATCACAGGTATGATGATACCACCAGTAGTACCTACTGTACCTGTGCCGTTATTATTGAGGTTAGCCACCACATTATTCTGTAGCTGCAGTGCACCACCGCTACCAGCAGTGTACAGGATGCCTGTCAGGCTTTGTGCGGTAGCAGGAGTAGACGATGTAGACAGATTTATACTATTAGCAGTAGTGGTACTGCCTATGGTATTGCCAGAGACCACCTTGGTGGAAGCAGAGGTAAGGCCACCTGCAAATATGAGGCCCGCAAAACTGGATGTGATGGAAGCAGAAGTGCCCTGCAGTGTGATAGATCCGACAGTATTACCAGAAATATTGATCGCACCATTCCCGCTATTATTAAAGATACCGCACGCCGTGCCGCCGGCTGTACCATTAGTGATAGTGATAGCACCTGTACCGGTAGCGGCACCTATAGTATTGCCTGCTATATCTCCGATATTTACTGCGCCGTTTGTCACATATATACCACCGAAAATACCCGGGTAAGTGGCGCTCGTACCCGTGCACGACCAGTTCATATTGGTGATCGTGTTATCCTGCACACTGGAGGCTGTCGTACTACCTACACTCATATTTATACCAGTGAAAGTATTGGCAAAGGCGCCACCAACTGTCCAGGCCGTACCTCCTGCGCTGGCAGCAGTACCTCCGATATAATTACCAGTTACTGCAAAGTTATTGCCCACAGTACTATTGATGGTGATGGCGGAGTGAGCAGCGGCGGCAGTCTGCGTGCGTGATGCAGTCTGATAGATACTATTGCCACTGATGGTATAGTCAGAGTTATTGGTCTGTATGTTGATACCATTTGTAGCAGCATTAGCAGCCCAGAAGTTGAATATCCTATTATTTGAGATAGTGATGTTATCATTCATCTTCAGCGCCGTACCGGTGGCGTATATGGCGTTCAGCGGATAGCCTGTAGCATCACTACGATCGCGGATGATATTGTGATCTATGAGGATGTTGTCGTTTCCTGTCGCATTGGCTACACCGATATAGACCGTACCGCTGGAAGAGAGGGCGTTCTGGCTCTCTATCTGCATGTACTCCAGTGTATCATTGCTCGCATCATTTGTAAATTGGAAAGTCGGTGTATAGGTCGCGGCTGTTTGTGTATTTCTGATGGTCCAGGCTGCTGTGCTGCCCGTGCCTCCTGCACGGCCATCAAAGGTGATATAATCAGCCCCGTTCAGCGCGATGAAGTTGACCGCAGATCCCGGATTGCCAGATGTGACAGCTGTGACACCTGCCGCAGGGCGGAAAGTGATATTCCATGGACCGCCTGTGTAAAGCGGTGCATTGACTGACAGCGGGAAAGTCTCCGTACCCGTGTATGTAGCAGTCAGCTCAAACAGGAGATCGGAACAGACATAAGAAGTATTGATCGTAGCAATAGCGCGGTTCAGACTGCTAAAGTCAGCACCTGTAGCACCGATGGTGTAAGCACCGGACAAACATCCCTTATCCCCTATTTCAAAGCAGCCAAGTGTATTGAGTGCCGTAGATGCAGAGAGAATATTGCCGGTCAGCGGTGTATTGATGGCAGCGTTGCCGATAGTATTATAGACGCCCGTAGGTGTAGCGGCATTGCCTATTATTTTATCAGTGGTCATAGACACAGTACCATCATAGAGCCTGACAGTACCTGACGATGTAAAGGCTCCTGCACCGGAAAGCGTGGTCTGCCAGTACCTGGCTGCCGCTGCACCATTAAAGCCCGGCCCATCAGTGCCTCCTGACGCAGCATCCTGAGATTCTACTTTGACAACGATAGTACCCGCACTACTAGTGGTCGGATTGATGAGTTCAAAGAGATTGTATCCTGATTTTCCCACAGGGAAAGTATATGTAGAACCGCTCACTAATGAGGCAGGCAGCGTACGGGCCAGAGGACCATTCACATAGTTGGCCGTAGTACCGCCTACGAGGCTGGTAGTAGGGGTGGCTGTTATGGTCAACAGGTTGGTATTTGAGGTAGTGAGTATACCATTGGTCAGGGTAAACACAGTGCTGACATTCAGCGGCGCGCTGAGGGTAACGCCAGAGGCATTATTGACCACGAAATTGGAAAGTGCAGAGCTGGTATAGGTACCGATATTGAAAGTTTGTGGGGAGGTGCCATTCAGCGTGATGCTGGCACCGGCACCATTGGCAGTGATGGTACCATTATTAGTGTATAGTCCCGCTATGCGTATCGCAAATGTGGCCAGGTTGAAAAGCCTGCTGCTATTGATGGTCACATTGCCAAAGCCAACCGTGGCAGACTGCGTAGTGAGCGCTACCCCTGAGGCATTGCTATTATCTATGATCAGGTTTGCTATCAGGCTACCCGTGTATGTGCCGATATTGGTGGCCAGGGTTTGTGCCACAGCACCACTGAGCCTGATGGTAGATGTAGATGCATTTGCGGTGATCGTACCTGTATTGCTCGTAGGAGCAGCCAGTGTGAGGCTGAGTGTCTTGCCATTCAGGTCAAAAGTAGCGCCGGCGACAGTGGTGGTCAGCGTGCCTATGCTCGCATCCTTATCCAGTATGACGACTGCCGTAGCAGGAGAGACAGTGAGTATACCATTAGTAGGCGTCGTGGCGGGAGGTAGCTCATTCAGCACTGTATAGGTGGTAGAGGTGCCGGAATAGGTGATAGCATAAGCACCGGTCGTATAGTTGAAAGTAGGTACGGTGGTCAGCGATCCCGCAGCCCTGGTGAGTGTAAATGGGGTAGCCGGTATGCCTATGGTCAGGGCACTCGCATTGAGCGCGCCACTGGTCAGGGTGAGGCTCGTCTGGAGCGTGAGCGTCGGAGTGAGTGTGACACCTGCGGCGTTATTGATCACGAGGTTCAGCAGGCGGCCTGTAGTGCCGGTGGTCCATATACCGCTGCCTGATATTGTAGATGGATTAGTGCCATTCATGGTCAGCGTAGCACCGGTTGTGGTTGTATTGATCGTACCATTATTGGTCAGCGATCCTGCCACACTTACGTTCAGCGCGCCAAAGTTGATATTGCCTGCCGTAAGGGTCAGGTCGCCAGCTATCACCAGCGCACCGTTGATGGCCGTCACGGCAGTTTGAGACGGGTTATTCCAGATGAAGTTTCCAAAGGTACCGGAGATACCGGTGGGATTAGTGGTAGTGACACTGCTCACGGTCAGCGTAGAGGTAGCATTCCAGTTTGCGCCAGGCAGCGCACCAGCATTCATATTGTGTGTATAGAATGACCCTGCGCCAAATGCAGTAGTAGCTGTAGTAGACGTCACTGTACCACCATTGTTTGTGATGGCTCCTGTGATCGTATTATTAGCAGCCAGCAGATTGGTAAAGCTCAGCGTATTATTCGTATTCAGGCTCATGGTACCGGCTATAGTGGTAGAGAGGCTGGCCAGCGCCGGGAAAGCCATGGAGAAAGTATTGGTGCTGGTGAGGCGTAGAGCCGATGTAGCATCTACAGTGAGCACATTGGAGCTGGCCGAAAAACCGGTAGTGAGCACTGTAGCTGCGGCGCCTGCCTGTAGGCTCACATCCACTCCATTGATCACCTGCAGCTGTGCTACTGTCTGGGTCGGCACTGCCGTCACGGTGATAGCCCCCGGTGTCACTGATCCGTCAAAGATCAGGACATCACTGCTGGCAGGTGTGGTGCGTGTAGGGGTCCAGTTGCCCGGTGTGGTCCAGAGGCCACCTGCTGTATTATTCCAGGTATAGACACTGGCAGCATTTAGTCGCACGGTATAGTCATTGCCGCCGAGCGGTCCGGACACATTTGAGTTGGGTGTAGTGCTGGTGGCTGACGTCGTGGTCACGGTAGAGTTGATGATAGACCAGGAGCCATCGTAGCGATTGATCTGATCATTGGCCGTAGATACAGTGCCTATATCATCTGCTGCCAGATATGTCAGCGCCATGGTAGTGTAAGTGTAAGAAGTAGCAGGACCTGACTCGCTAAAAGTCCAGTAGCGAGATATATAGTTAGTCTGCGCCTGATTTGAGTTTACCTGCGGGTGAGCAGCGTCAGTCACATTCACACCGATGGTCTTGGTGCCGCCAGTAGGGTTGAAACTGGTAAATGCTACCGGAGAATACTCCAGCGTGCCCGTATTATCAGCTATAGGAAAGGTAAATGTCGTATTGGTCGCCGCCGGAAATATCTTCAGCACCTGCCCACCCGCAGCGGCATCAGCCAGTATACAGTTGGTAGCAGATCCGGTGCCTGATAGCGTACCTGTCAGGGTGAGGTTATACGAGCCGATATTGGTCAGGCCGGAGGTGAGGGTGAGGCACACTGCAGCATTGTTCAGCGTGATATCGCTATTGGTCGTGAGGGTATTGGTAGTGCCTATGGCGACTGTCAACGCAGCCAGGTCACTGACACTGGATGGGATATAGAGTCCGGTAGCAGTAGTAGAGAATACGAGAGAGGTACCCGTGGTAGTCGTTAGATTACTACCCGTACCAGCTATCGCCGCGCCGCTAAATGTCAGCACACCAGTACCTACGGCAAAAGTACCCGATGTCAGGGTTAGCGTATTAGTGATCGTGGCATTGCCCGTCACTGTAGCGCCCATCCCATCATTGAGTTCCAGATTGGCATAGGTGCCTGTGCCTCCCGTGGTCAATGCGTGGGTCGCGCTGCCTCCGGTGAGGTATATTTTACCACTACCGGTATGCGAGCCCGAGTTGAGGATATTGCCATTGACAGTGATGATATTGCCGGCATCTGCCAGTGAGCCTGCATTGATGGTCAGGTTGCCCTGTATGATATGCGCACCTCCTGCAGTTTTGATACTGGCAGATGAGAGTGTCAGGTGCCCGTAGCTGGCAGGTACAGCAGAGATAGTGACCGCACTGGTCGTATTGTATATCACAGTAGAGGTAGGACTGAGGCTGACGTTTGCCGTAGTATACAGGGTCGGGATATTGGTAGTGGTAGCTCCCGCCACACCATACTGCATAGTGGCTCCGGCCGCCACGCTAAAGGTACCTGTCGCATTGCCCGTGAGCTGAAACCCACCATCCGAGAATGTGCCGGACAGTACAGCGATATTATTACGTACTATAGTCGTAGCATTGAGAGAAGCTACAGTACCCGTTGTCTTTGCTACTACCAGGTTATAGTAGTTGATACTACTGCGTATTGTTTGAGCCAGGCCGCCATTGTAGACCACAGTATTGCCAGTGGAGGAGATCGTCAGTCCTGAACCAATGGAAGCTCCACCAAAATACAAAGTACCTGTAGCCGCATTGACGAAGGTACCAGAGCCACCGGCCAATGTAGTAGTAATGGCTACGGTATCATTATTGGTCAGTGTACCGCCGGTGGTGAATGTAACCGATGGCGTAGTCATATAGCCATTTACTGTGAGCGTATTGGCAGCGGCGGAGATGATCAGTGCGGTAGGTATAGAAAATATGGCGGGCGATACATAGCCCGGTGATACTGTATAGGTACCTGTGCTGTTGATAGTGACACTATTGATCGCCAGGCTGGCACCTGTGGTGGTACTGATTGTTTTGCCTGCACCTGTGAGGGTGTAGACACCTGTGCCAGAGGTGAAGGTACCGTCATTTGTGATATTGCCGGCGAGTGTATATGCTATCGCTCCCGTATTGGTAAAGGTTCCCGCATTCGTCAGGTCACCATTGATCGTGACAGGAGTGACCGCAGTGACACTCCATGTACCTCCTGCAGCTATATTGAGACCTGTGGCGGTGATACTGGTAGCGGCCACTGTATTATTGATAGCGCCGCCGCTATTGATAGTGACAGACCCGAGCGCCTTAGCGCCGGTACCATTTATAGCCAGCGTACCGGATACAGTCGTGCTGGCAGATGACGTCAGTGCAAAACCAGCAGTCGCAAATGTACTCCCTGTATTAATAGAGAGCCCCGCTGTAGCAGTGACCGCCGCTGCCTGTGTGAAATTGCCCGACGTCAGCGTAAAGATATTGGTCACCGTGATTGCATTAGTGAGCTGCGTCACTGTGATGCCTGCCGTTTTATTGATGGTCAGGTTATAGATCTGGCCGCCTGCAGGCAGGGTGCCCACATTCAGCGTCGCCGCTGCGCCGCCATTCATGACCAGTTCAGAGCCGGTGGTAGCAGCAGATAGGGTACCCGTATTGGTAAAATTGCCCGCTACAGCCAGCTGATACCCGGCAAAAGTGAGTGTACTGGCTGTATTCAGTGCGCCTGCTACCACCGTATTGCCCGTCAGTGTCTTGGCCGCAGCTCCGGTGAAGGTCAGATTGCCATATGTCACCGGCGCTACACTTTGCGCGCCGGTACTATTGTAGGTCACTGTAGTAGTGACAGCCAGGGATACATTGGCAGCAGGGAAGAGTGTCGGGAATGTTTCCGTCGTAGCGCCTCCCACGCCTATTTGCAGATTGGCAGTACCGGTCATGGTCACAGAGCCGTTGGCATTTCCCGTGATCTGGTTGCCACCGTCACTGAGCGTACCGGATGTCACACTCAGGTTGCCGCTGACAGTGATACCACCAGCTGCTACGGTAGCTATACCGGTCGTACTGCTGGTCAGGTTTGAGTATGTCATAGAGCGTACTATGGCCGTAGTAGCACTGGAGTACACGATAGTATTTGGCGTATTGGTAGTAGCATTGAGTGTAGTGACGCCGATGGCTGTAGTCGGCGCATAGGTGAGTGTAGCGCCTGCACCCATTACAAAGCTACCAGCACCAGCGAGCCCTGTACCTACTGTGAGGTTTGTGCAGTTATTGGTCACCGTGCCGGAGAGGGTTATATTGGATATAGCGAGTGATGCTGTGGTGCCGCCTATAGCCTGAGTAGCGCCGGATAGTGTGTAGAGGCCGGTGCCTGAGGTGAAGGTTGCTCCCGTATTGACGGTGATGTCTCCCGGTATCGTGACCGGCGAGCTCGCACTATTGTTCCACACACCATTTACAATCAGCGTACCAAAAGACCTCGTGGCAGTAGCTACGGTCGAGTTGATCAGCTGGCCTCCTGCTGCTATGGTAGTAGTGGTGGTCACCGTGACGCCAGCAGCTGCGGTATTGAAATTGAGTATACCGCTGGTACCCTGGCCCACCGTGATCGAGTTGACCGGAGCTGCCGGCGTGGCTGTCACAGTTACGGTAGCTCCGTTTGCGATGATCACATCATCTCCGGCCACCGGGGCCACACCACCTACCCATGTCGCACCGGTAGACCATACACCTCCTGTGGTAGTGGAAGTCTTGGTCGCTGCATATGTCGTCACGCTACACAGCAGGAGACAAACAGCCAGCAGAAGGGTTCTAATATCCCTACGGCGGTCATTAGTATCAGGCATAGATTCAGCAGCGTGGGCAAGACGGGTCACTTTCATTTCAGTTTTATATATTTTGTATCAAGACTACATCGGGATGGCTTGCTGAGCCAAATCTGGAGGATACTACATACTCCTGTCATGCCGCGGGGCACAGACATCAGGAGGAGGCGCACGGAGAAGTCGGAGGGGTTAACTGCTTAGACTGGCTTCGGCACGGCCTTTCTGATACACACTTTATACAACACCTTATTTAGTATCCTGTCCCATAAAATTAATACACCCATAATATGCCTTTTACAAAAAGAGGCATTGACCTTAAACCCCTGAGAGCTCGGCGGCATTGACCTTATCACCAATAATCGATCTGTAATACACTGACTACTAACATCAAATGCGTTCGTAAACTTTATCCCACAGACTACAAAAAATGCTGTAGCTTTAATGACCAGACGCACATGGCCTACCATCGTTTGGTACTCCGACCCTGCGCTAGCGTGTCAGTACGCTTATTTTTTCGGTATTTTCATATAACGGGTACGGTAGTCCATGAAAGTAAAAAACGACTTATTTGACCTCATTCAGGGCATGACGCCTGCAGAAAAGCGCTATTTCAAGATCTACATAGGGAATAACGCGCAGGCAGGTGACAGTAATTATAAGCTGCTATTTGACCTGATAGAAAAGCAGAAAAGCCCTGACGATGCTGCCATCAAAAAGCAGCTTGGTACCCGCACTATGTCAGCTCAGCTCTCAGTGAGCAAGCATCACCTCTACAACCATGTACTCAAGAGCCTGCAGCTATTCCACTATGGCAAGTCTGCTCAGCAGATCCTGCTCAATCATCTCGAGCAGATAGAGCTGCTGTACGACAGGCAGCTATTCTCACAGTGCGGCGTACTCGTAGACAAGGCGATCAAAGTAGCCACCAGGTATGAAAAGCACAACTACCTGCAGGAGGCGCTACAGTGGCAGGTCATGCTGACCATGAAAAACCTCAAAGCCAAAGACATCAATGAGACGCTGACCGGTCTCTACGCCAGGCAGAAAGAAATACATGCGCTGGCCACCCAGACCAGCTACCTTTCCCTATTGGATAATCAGATGCTCGTGCTGATCAAAAAGCACGGCCTCATCCGCACAGAGAAAGACGCACAGCCCTTTGAGCAGATCATCACTGATGACGCCCTCCGGTCACTAAAAGCACTCCCTCTCTTCACACAGCAGTACTACTACCATCACATCTTTGCGCTCTATGAGTATATGAAAGGTGACAATGAAAAGAGCCACTATCACCGTGAGTGCATGTTGGACCTCTTTGCAACCCGGCCTGAGATGGCGGAGGAGATGAAGCACTGGTACATCAGCGCACTCAATAACTTTATCCTCACCTGCCAGCAGCTCAAAAAGGAAAAAGAGTTCATAGAAACGCTGGGCAAACTACGCGCAGTGCAGCCCTCATCAGCAGAGGAGGCGCGTCAGATCTTTATCAACTCCTATACGCAGGAGATGCTGTACTACTACTATCAGTTCAACTTTAAAAAGGTACTCAAACTCGCTCCGGCCATAGATGACTTTCTGGATCAGAATGACGGCAAGACAGACTTCCCAAATGTTATACTGTTCAAATTTATTTTTGCCTGCTCCTATACTCAGGCAAAGGACTACACCCGCGCCCTGCACTATGTCAATGACATAGTCAACAATAAAGACTCGGAGCAGATACAGGATATATATCGCTTCTCACGTATCATTCAGCTGCTCATCCACTTTGAGCTGGGCAACTATAGCCTGCTCAAATCACTCGTGCCATCTACTATGCGCATCCTGAAGATCAAAAACCGCCTCTTCCAGACAGAGACCATCATGCTGGAGCTGTTTAGCAAGGTCATAGCTGCGCCCATCAAAACAAATAGCAAGACCTACCTGCAGGCGGCAAGTGATAAACTGGAGACGCTTTTTGAAGATCCGTATGAGAATAGGGCGCAATCCTACTTTGACTTCAAAGGGTGGCTCCAGTCCAAGCTGTAGCACCCACCCCTTAATGCGCTCATAATGAAACTCCAATATTGAGTAAATAAAAATATCCATTTGTTATTTGCATAATATTTGAGTTTATCACTAGTTTCATTTTACAATTCTAAACAATGGCCATCGCTATATTTTTCTCTCACCATCATCATATCTGCAGACCCTCACAGGCGTGGTAGAGCGAAGGTATATCGGTACCTCAATCTTAAATCAGACCCGCCCCATGGCGGGTTTTTTATTTTGTATATGGAAAAAAGAATACGAATAGCCGTACAGAAATCCGGCAGGCTCAACGAAGACTCCCTGGCACTGCTCAAGGAGTGCGGCATAGCAATAGACACCGGCGCAGACCGGCTGAAAGTATCATCGGCCAATTTTCCGATAGACGTTTTCTTCCTGCGCAATAGCGATATCCCCCAGTATATAGCCGACAGCGTGGCTGATATCGCTATCATAGGTGAAAACCTCCTCACCGAAAAGCCGCACGCGGTGGATACACTCATGCGCCTCGGCTTTAGCCGCTGCCGTGTGAGCCTGGCCATACCCAAGGGTGCAGAATACACAGGTCCTGATTTCTTCCACGGCAAGAAACTGGCCACCTCCTACCCTAATACGCTGCGCCAGTTTCTCGATGAGAAAGGTATCAGTGCAGAGATACATGAGATATCAGGCTCCGTAGAGATCGCGCCAAACATCGGCCTCGCAGACGGCATCTGTGATATAGTCAGCTCGGGCTCTACGCTATTCAAGAATGGACTCAAAGAAGTGGAAGTGCTGCACCGCTCAGAGGCTATCCTTATAGCTGGCAAAAACCTGGCCCCGGAGATCAACGCACTCGTAGCCAAACTGACCTTCCGTATCAATGCCGTGCTCGCCGCCCGGAATAATAAATACATCCTGCTCAACGCACCCAATGAAAAACTGGATGAGATCATCAGTCTCCTGCCCGGCATGAAGAGCCCCACCATACTACCACTGGCCAAACCGGGCTGGAGCTCCCTGCACTCCGTGATCAGTGAGAGCGAGTTTTGGGAGAAGATAGATGCGCTCACTACCGCTGGCGCGCAGGGTATTCTCATCGTTCCTATTGAGAAAATGGTCCTCTAAAATCAAACAGCATATGCAACTCGTAAAATATCCCGATAGCAATACGCTAGCCTCCATCCTACAGCGGCCCGCACCAGCAGACAGCGCTGCTATGGCAGCATCTGTAAAAAATATACTGGCCGATGTGCGCCGGCAGGGAGACAAAGCCGTAGCAAAGTATACAGCACAGTTTGACAAAGTAAAATTGACTACTACAAAGGTCTCTGCCGCTGAGATCAATGCTGCTGCAAAAGCCATTGATAAAAAGCTAAAGGAAGCGATACAAGTGGCCTATAAAAATATCAGCAAGTTCCACGCAGAACAACGCCTCATACCGCGCAAGGTCACTACCATGCCCGGCGTGGTATGCTGGCGCGAGAGTCGCCCCATACAGCGCGTAGGCATATACATACCGGGTGGCAGTGCCCCACTATTCTCCACCGTACTGATGCTGGCCATACCAGCGCAGATAGCCGGCTGCCCGGAGGTGATCATGTGTACGCCGCCTGCGGCAGATGGCAGCATACATCCCGCCATACTCTATGCAGCGGACCTATGCGGCGTCAAGACCATTTTCAAAACAGGCGGTGTGCAGGCTATCGGTGCCATGGCATATGGCACACAGCAGGTACCGGCAGTAGATAAAATATTCGGCCCTGGCAATAGCTACGTGACCCTCGCCAAACAGATGGTAAGCCAGCAGGGGACTGCCATAGATATGCCTGCCGGGCCATCAGAAGTACTGATAGTAGCAGACGAGACTTGTACACCGGCCTTCGTAGCCGCTGACTTGCTCTCGCAGGCAGAGCATGGGCCCGACTCACAGGTAGTGCTGGTCTCTACACGGTCATCGGTCATAGATGCCGTGAGGAAAGAAATACAAGAACAGCTAGGACAGCTACCGCGCCGGGATATAGCAGCACGAGCACTGGAGCACTCCAAAGCCATACTCGTGAGGCAACCTAAAGAGGCCATCCGCATCATCAATGAATATGCCCCCGAGCATCTCATACTGGCTGTGAGTGATACACAGCTCTACATAGATCAGGTGTACAATGCGGGCTCGGTCTTCATAGGCCACTACACGCCGGAGAGTGCCGGAGACTACGCCAGTGGTACTAATCACACGTTGCCTACTGCTGGCTTTGCGCGCACATACTCCGGAGTCTCCGTAGACTCTTTTGTCAAGAAGATCACCTACCAGCAGATATCCCGTACAGGACTACAGCGGCTCGGTCCCAGCATAGAGGCTATGGCAGAGGCAGAAGGCCTCCATGCACATCGTCAGGCCGTATCCATCCGTTTACAAAACCCAAAATCAAAATAATGTTTGACCTCTATCAGATAGTACGCCCAAACATACTGGCGCTAAAACCCTACTCATCCGCACGAGACGAGTTTAGCGGCCAGGCAGCGATATACCTCGATGCCAATGAGAATGCCTACGGCTCTCCCCTGCCGCAAAACTACAATCGCTACCCCGATCCGCACCAGCAGGCACTGAAGCAGAAGATCAGCGCCATCAAGGGTATACCTGCACCTAATATCTTTCTGGGTAATGGCAGTGATGAGGCTATAGACATCCTTTACCGGATCTTCTGCCAGCCCGGTGTGGACAATGTCATCATCTGCCCGCCTACCTACGGCATGTATGAGGTCTGTGCCAGTATCAATGACGCCGCTGTGCGCCGCGTGCCTCTCACAGCCTCCTTTGAGCTGGACGTACATGAGGTACTGCGCGCCACAGATGCACAGAGCCGCCTCCTCTTCATCTGCTCGCCCAATAACCCAACGGGCAACTCGCTGCACAAGGAGGACATAGAATACCTCATCACACAGTTTCCCGGTATAGTGGTGATAGACGAGGCATATATCAACTACTCTCGTCAGTCCGGTTGTATTGCTTTCCTCTCAGAGTATCCTAATGTGGTTGTGTTGCAGACATTCTCTAAAGCCTGGGGGCTGGCGGGTTTGCGCCTAGGTATGGCTTTCGCCTCCTCGGCTATTATTGACCTGATGGACAAAGTAAAGCCGCCGTACAATGTCAGCGCAAACACTCAGGAACTGGTAGCTCAGGCACTTGGCCAGATAGACCGGGTCAATGATCAGATACGCCATACGGTCCGCGAGCGTGACGCACTTAGCCAGGAGCTTTCGGCACTATCCATCGTGCAAAAAGTATATCCATCTGACGCCAATTTTATCTTGGCCCAGGTCACGGATGCCCCAGGCATCTATGCGTATCTGGCAGCACTAGGCACCATCATCCGTGACCGTAGCAGAGTAGCACTCTGCGAAAACTGCCTCCGCATCACCATCGGCACACCCGCAGAAAACAAAACCCTGATCGCTCAACTCAAATCCTACAGCGCATGAAAAAAACTATTCTGATAGATATAGGCTGTATCATCCCTACGCTGGCAGAGGTATCCATCCATCCGTACGCCATCACTAGCATCGTACGGATAGCCAGGGACCTCGGCTACCAGCTATCGCTACAGCCGGATGGGGGCGGGTACACTATGATGCAGGAGATACTCCTATTGATCCTGGCCAGCGAAGGTGTATCGATTGCGCCACCGGGCACCAAGCCGGACATCCATGTCTCAGACCGCCAAAGGCCTGATACAACTGCCGATAGCCTCATAGTATTTGACGCCTTGCACAACGACTGGCGCGCGATATCAGACACACTGCGCAACCAGTCGCGCCTCATCACACATGAGCGCAATACAAAAGAGACACAGATATCCATCTCTCTCAATCTGGATGGTACAGGACAGAGCAGTATCTCTACAGGCCTTCATTTCTTTGACCATATGCTGGAGCAGATAGCGCGGCATGGCGGCATAGATCTGAGCATTACAGCCCAGGGCGATCTGCACATAGACGAGCACCATACCATAGAGGACACAGGCATCGCACTCGGTGAGGCCTTCGCACTTGCGCTTGGGGATAAGCGCGGCATAGAGCGCTATGGCTTCTGCCTGCCTATGGATGATACCTTGGCACAGGTAGCTATTGACTTTGGGGGGCGCAACTGGATCGTATGGGAGGCCGCTTTCAAACGCGAAAAAGTAGGCGATATGCCGACAGAAATGTTCTTCCATTTTTTCAAATCCTTTAGCGACAGCGCCCGCTGCAATCTGAATATCCTAGCTACAGGAGATAACGAGCACCACAAGATCGAAGCCATATTTAAAGCCTTTGCAAAAGCTATAAAAATGGCCACACGCCGCGACCTGGACAATATGCTACTACCTACTACCAAAGGACTATTATGAATGTAGCGATCATAGACTACGGCGCCGGCAATACCCGCTCTGTACAGCTGGCCTTGCAGCGTATAGGGGTAGAGGCCCAGCTCACTGCTGATGCGGCAGCTATAGCCTCGGCAGACAAAGTGATCTTCCCCGGTGTAGGACACGCACGAGCAGCTATGGACGTCCTGCGCGATAGAAACCTGGACACCCTTATCCCCTCACTGCGACAACCTGTACTCGGTATCTGCCTCGGCATGCAGCTGCTCTGTGAGTATAGCGAGGAAGGAAACACGCAATGCCTCGGGATATTCAGAGAGCAGGTAAAACGCTTTCCTCCGCCGGGCAAAGTGCCCCACATGGGCTGGAATACAACCCATGCCATCAGCGGCTTCACTCTTTTTCCTGAGGCCTGGTATTACTTCGTACATAGCTACTACGTGCCTGCAGGATCGCACACTGTGCTGGGCTGCGAGTATATACTTCCCTTCGCCGCAGCTATTCAGAAAGACAATTTTTACGGCGTCCAGTTTCATCCTGAAAAAAGCGGTAAAGCCGGCGAGCTGCTATTAGAAAACTTCATAAAATTATAAACGATGTTGGCGATACCCGCTATAGATATCATAGACGGCAAATGTGTCAGGCTCTCCCAGGGAGACTACGCACAGAAGACCGTATACAGCGCTTCACCACTCGACGTCGCCAGAGAATTTGAAGCTGCGGGCCTTACGCGCATACACATAGTAGATCTGGATGGGGCACGCTCTAATCGTATCATTAATATCGGCGTGCTGCATGATATTGCCAGCCATACGAGCCTGCAGATAGACTTTGGCGGCGGAGTGAAAAGTGATGATGACATAGCCAAAGCCTTCGACCATGGTGCACACCAGATCACCGCCGGCAGCATAGCTGTGAAAGACCGTGACCTCACTATGCGCTGGCTGGCGCGCTACGGTGCAGACAGGATCATACTCGGCGCTGATGTGCGGGATGAGATGATAGCCATACAGGGCTGGCAGGAGTCCGGTGGTGTAGGTTTGATGGATTTTCTGGATGACTACATACGCGCAGGCATACAGTATGTGATCTGCACAGATATAGCCAGAGATGGTATGCTGAGCGGACCGGCGGTAGCACTCTATCAGAAAATACTAAAACACCACCCCGGCCTGCACCTGATAGCCAGCGGTGGTATCAGTAGCATAGCAGATATGGATGTGCTACGCGATGCAGGCCTCTATGCTGCCATCACCGGCAAAGCTATATACGAAGGCCGCTTCACACTCTCTCAACTAAAGGCGACAGAACATGCTGGCTAAACGCATCATACCATGCCTCGACATCAAAGACGGGCGCACCGTAAAAGGTGTCAACTTTGAAAACATCCGTGACGCCGGTGATGCCGTAGAGCTGGCGCACACGTACTCCCGCCAGGGTGCAGACGAGCTGGTACTACTGGATATCACAGCCACGCATGAGAAGCGCAAGACGCTATATGACCTGGTAGGCCGCGTAGCAGCTACTGTCAATATTCCCTTCACAGTCGGCGGGGGCATCAGCACTGTAGAGGATGTAGGCATCCTGCTGGCCAATGGCGCAGACAAAATATCTATCAACTCCGCAGCAGTGCGAAACCCTGACCTGATATCAGGTATAGCCGAAAAATACGGCGATCAGTGCGTAGTAGTAGCCATAGATGCCAAGCAGGAGGACGGACGCTGGATAGTCTATCTAAATGGCGGTCGCATCAGTACAGGCATGGACCTCTATGCGTGGGCTGGAGAGGCTGAGCAGCGCGGAGCAGGCGAGATACTTTTCACCTCTATGAACAATGATGGCACAAAAGACGGTTTTGCGATACAAGCCCTGCGCCGATTGTCAGAACACATCCGCATACCCGTCATTGCATCAGGTGGAGCTGGAGATATCACGCATTTCCGGGATGTCTTTGCCGAAGGCAAAGCAGATGCAGCACTAGCGGCCAGCGTCTTTCACTTTGGCCAGATCGGTATACCCGCACTCAAAGACTATTTATCTGCCAATAACATTTCAATAAGACCACATCTCAAATAATATGGAAATAGATTTCACTAAAAACGATGGCCTCGTACCATGTATCATACAGGATGACCGGACAGGTACAGTCCTCATGCTCGGCTATATGAATGCCGAAGCACTGCAAAAAACGCAGCAGGAAAACAGGGTAACCTTCTACAGCCGCTCCAGGCAGCGCCTATGGACCAAAGGCGAAGAAAGCGGTAACTATCTCCATGTGGTATCTATCGCATCGGACTGTGATCAGGATACACTGCTGATACAGGTGAATCCCGTAGGCCCGGTCTGCCATACCGGCACTGACACCTGCTGGGGGCAGAAGAATGAAGCCTCTCCCCTCGCCTTTCTCACACAGCTAGAGCAGACGATCGCTGATCGAAAAGAGAACCCCAGTTCTTCTTCCTACACTTCATTACTCTTCGCCAAAGGGATCAATAAAATAGCACAGAAAGTAGGTGAGGAAGCGGTAGAACTCGTCATAGAGGCAAAGGACAATAATGAGGAACTATTTGTGAATGAAGCGGCAGATTTGCTGTTTCACTACCTGATACTGCTACAGGCCAAAGATCTCAAACTGGCAAACGTCATCAACATCCTGGAGCAGCGCGTGAAATAGCTGCCATAATTAAGACTTCACGCAAGATCTATTTAGCCGCAAACCTTTCACCGCCTCAGGAAGTATGCTATCAAATAAAAAGTCCACTGAATATCCAGTGGACTTTCCATTAGTCATAGGCATGCTATCAATTCAGCTTCACTACCCTAAAGGTCTTATGCTGAGAACCGTCATTGATATTGACAAAGTAAACTCCTGACGCGCGGTCTGACAGGTCTACTACCGTACGGCTCGCGTGCAGCGGTACGTTTTCTATCAGCCTGCCTGATGCATCTGTGATATTGGCTGTCCATAGTGCCAGATCCCTCACATCTGCGGCTATCGTTATAGCAAACTTCTCTGCAAACGGATTAGGCTGTATCGACACCTCACTGCTGAGAGTGACGTCATCTATAGCTGTGTATATCACCTGCACAGAGTCACTGCGGCTGCTGCAGCCGTAGGCATTGGTCACGAGTACACTATACCAGCCCGTAGCTGTCACTGTATAGCTGGCAGCAGTAGCACCGGATATAGGATGTGAACCTGCATACCACTGATCGCCTGCTGGAGCAGAAGAAGTGAGCACGTTATTCACCCGTGATATGACCGGCACCGCCGGGAGGCTATGTACCACCATGGCCACCGGTGTAGATGATACCACCGGCTGCGTGACGCAGAGTGCAGTGGATGTCATCTGTACAGATATGATGTCGCCATTGCTCAGGCTATTGCTATAGTAGCTGATGGTATTGGAGCCTGCATTCTGGCCGTTTACCTGCCACTGGTAGGCTGGTGTCGTACCTCCATTCACCGCAGTAGCAGTGAATGCTACCTGTGTACCCTCGCAGATGGTATCTGACGGTACTGCAGAGATAGAGACCGATGCGCTGACCACCGGATTGACCACCATGGTCACTCCCGGCGAAAGCGCTGTGGTCGATGCAAGGCAGCGGCCGCTGGTGGTGATCCTGACCGATACGATATCATTATTGCTGAGCGATGATGATGCAAATGTAGGCGCATTAGTACCTGCATTGACGCCATTGACCATCCACTGGTAGAATGGGCTGCTGCTATTCACCGCCGTAGCTGTGAAGGTTGCATTGCTGCCTGCGCAGATGGTATTACTGCTGGCTGCAACAGTCACTGCCGGTGATACCGGACTCAGCACGTGGATCGTCTTAGGTGCAGATGTCACTATGGTGCCGTTGCTACAGCTGGAGGTACTCATCACTGATACTGTGATCTGGTCATTGTTATTGAGCGTGGTAGAGGTGAAGCTGCTGCTGTTGGTACCGACATTGCTGCCATTTACCTTCCACTGATAGATAGGCGCTGTGCCAGCGTTCAGCGCTGTGGCTGTGAAGCCTGCTGCGCTACCGGCACAGATAGTATCTGCTATGGCAGTGATGGTCACCGTAGGTTGTGTACCGCTGCTCACTGTGATGGTCACCGCATTGGATGTGACCTGGCTGGCAGAGGTACAGGCGGCATTGCTGGTCAGCTTGCAGGTCACTACGCTGCCATTGAGCAGCGTGGCTGTGGTAAAGGTGCTGCTATTAGTGCCTGTAGCCGAACCATTCACAAACCACTGGTACACCGGAGTAGTGCCACCATTAGTGGCAGTAGCTGTAAATGTGAGCGAAGTGCCCTGGCAGATCGTAGTAGCGGCAGTAGAGATGCTCACCGTAGGTGTCACCTGTGGTGTGATAGTCACTGCCACATTGTTTGACAGCGCGGTAGCGGTCGTGACGCAGGCTGCATTGCTGGTGAGGCGGCAGCTCACTACATCGCTATTGGCCAGGGTGGCCGAGCTGAAGGTGGCGCTGCTTGTGCCTGCAGGGTTACCGTTCACATACCACTGATATGTCGGTGCATTTCCTCCATTCGTAGCCGCAGCGGTGAAGCTGACCACTGTACCTGCGCACACCGTACCAGATGTATTGGTGATGGTCACAGATGGAGTGACAGGTGCCGATACGGTGACAGTGATGATATTGGAGCTGAACGTATCCGGTGCAGCGCAGCTGGCAGATGATACCAGTTTACAAGATACTGTGCTACCGCTGCCCAGGCTGCTCGTAGTGTATGAAGTGCTGCCGGTGCCTGTAGCACTGCCATTCACGTACCAAAGGTATGATGGATTTGCACCACCATTCACTGCTGTAGCTGTGAATGTGACAGGAGTGCCCTGGCAGATGGCCGTAGCGCTGGCTGCTATTGATACAGATGGAGTGACAGATGTCGTGACGGAGATCACCACGCGGTTAGATACTACCTGTGATGGTACAGCACATGCAGCGCTGCTGGTCAGCGTGCAGGTCACCGTGTCATTCTGCGCAAGTGTAGAGCTGACGAACTGGGCACTATTGCTACCGGTGTTCACTCCATTTACTTTCCACTGGTATGATGGAGTAGCTCCTCCACCAGTAGTGGTAGCTGAGAATGTCACCGCCGTACCGGAGCAGATGCTGGTCTGGGATGCAGTGATGCTGATAGCAGGCGCGACAGATGGTGTGATGCTCACCACGATCCTATTGGATGTGGCTGTACCGGTGCCCACGCAGCTACCTGTCACTGTGACCTGGCAGGTTACAGTATCATTATTGGTCATCGTAGTGCTGCTGAAAGTGCTGCTGTTAGTGCCCGCGTTGAGGCCATTCACCTTCCACTGATAGGTCTGTGTGCTGCCCGGGTTAGTCACCGTAGCATTAAATGATGCCACTGTGCCGGCGCATATGGCACCTGACGTAGTAGAGATGCTGATGGTCGGTTGGGCACCGGAGCCGGTCATCGTGATCTGGTTTGAAGATGCTGATGATGGCGTGGCGCAGGCAGCAGAGGAAGTCAATACACAGGATACGATGTCCCCGCTGGCGAGCGATGATGTAGTAAAGGTACTGCCACCGGTACCGGCATTAGCTCCGTTTACCTTCCACTGGTATACAGGAGAGGTGCCCCCATTCACCGGTGTAGCGGTAAAGGTGACAGCGCCTGCGCAGATGCTCGTGCTGCTGGCACTGATGCTCACAGCTGGTACTACCACTGGCTGTACAGTCATCGTCACGCTGTTTGAGCTGGCAGATGATGGCGATGCACAGGCGGCTGACGAGGTGAGGACGCAGGTCACCACATCGTTATTGCCGAGCGTCGTGGTAGTGAGTATAGGGCTATTGGTACCGACATTGGCGCCATTTACCTTCCATTGGTATACCGGAGCGCCACCACCATTAGTAGCTGTCGCGGTGAGCGTCACCTGTGTACCTGCGCATATAGTGTTAGCTGAGGCGCTGATACTGATGGCCGGCACCACCGCAGGGGTCACGGTGATCGTCACGCTATTGGATGTCGCCGTGGTAGTAGTAGCACAGGCCGCACTGCTGGTCAGTACGCAGGTGACCTGGTCACCATTGCTCAGTGATGTACTGGTAAATGTGGCGCTATTCGCACCTGCATTAGCACCATTCACCTTCCACTGATAGGCTGGTGTGCTGCCACCATTAGTAGGTGTAGCGGTGAATGTAACTGCTGTACCGCTGCAGACAGCTGTAGCAGAAGCACTGATGCTGACAGATGGTGTGACTGCGGTACCCGCAGAGATGATCACAGCATTGGAGGTAGCTGTAGCCGGGTTCGCACAGGCCGAAGAGGATGTGATCTGACAGGTCACTACATCATTGTTATTCAGCGTAGCTGACGTGAAGGTAGCGCTATTGCTGCCGGCATTGTTGCCATTGACCTTCCACTGGTAGGCAGGTGTGCTGCCACCATTAGCCGGAGTAGCGGTGAATGTGACCGGTGCGCCACCGCAGATAGTAGTGCTGCTGGCAGTGATCGAGACCGCCGCAGCCGCAGTGGAGCCTACACTCATAGTGATACTATTGGATGTAGCGGCAGCTGGTGTGGCACACGGTGCATTGCTGGTCATCACGCAGCTCACTACATCATTATTGGCCAGTGTGGCTGATGCATATGAGGCGCTGTTGCTACCTACGTTGCTGCCGTTCACTTTCCACTGATAGGTAGGTGCCGCGCCACCATTCACAGGAGTAGCGGTGAAGATGACATTATTACCGGAGCAGATGCTGTTTGATACAGTAGCTATACTCACAGATGGTGTTACATTCTGTACCACCGTCATCCGGAGTTTGTTTGAGGTAGCGCTGTTTGGCGAGGCACAAGCCGATGCAGATGTGACTACGCATGATACAGTATCACCATTCGCGAGAGAGAAGGTCGTAAAGCTGCTGCTGTTAGTACCAGCATTGGCACCATTGACCTTCCACTGATAGGTAGGATTGCTGCCTGCGCTGGTAGCTGTAGCAGTAAATATGACCTGAGTACCGCTGCATACCGTAGTAAAGCTGGTAGCAATACTGACAGAAGGTGAAGTAGTAGGGTTCACTGTCATCACTGTAGGGGCAGAGGTAGCAGCTGCCGGAGATGCGCAGCCTGATGATGATGTCATCACTACACGTACTGTATCACTATTGGCCAGGCTGGTAGAAGTAAACGTACTGCCGCCGCCCTGCGCTGTGCCATTCACATACCACTGGTAGGCAGGAGTAGTGCCGCCATTCACAGGCGTGGCAGTGAAGGTCGCTGCCTGTCCGGCGCAGATAGAGGTACTACTGGCTGATACTGTCACCGATGGCGCTACGGAGCCAGTCACAGTGATAGTGACAGGAGCAGATGTGGCAGTAGTGGCAGAGAGGCAGGTAGCACTGCTGGTCAGTATGCATGTCACCTGCGCATTGTTGGTCATCGTGGTAGTGGTGAAGGTAGCACTGTTTGTGCCCGCATTTATACTATTTACCTGCCACTGGTATGCCGGCGTGGTGCCGCCATTCACAGGTGTGGCGGTAAAGGTCACAGACGTGCCGCTGCAGATAGTAGTAGCCGAGGCGCTGATAGTGACAGATGGTGTAGCCCCTGGGCTCACTGTCATACTGATGGCATTGGATGATGCTGTAGCCGGATTGGCACAGGCTGATGATGAGGTGAGCTGGCAGGTCACCACATCGTTATTGCTGAGTGTAGCAGAGGTGAAAGTAGCGCTATTGCTGCCTACGTTGTTGCCATTCACTTTCCACTGATAGGCAGGTGCTGAGCCTCCACCTGTAGCCGTCGCTGTGAAGGTCACAGATGTGCCGCTACAGATGGATGTGGCGCTGGCTGTGATAGACACTGCTGCTGGCGCCGATGAGCCCACACTCATGGTCACCGCATTGGATGTAGCTGTAGCGGGTGAGGCACAGGTCGCATTAGAGGTCAGTATGCAGGTCACTACATCGCCGTTAGCCAGGTTAGTGCTGGAGTAGGATGCGCTGTTTGACCCTACGTTATTGCCATTCAGTTTCCACTGATATACTGGTATCGTACCGCCGTTGGTCGCAGTCGCAGTGAAGATCACATTGTTTCCTGCGCAGATACTATTGCTGCTGGCAGAGATACTGACGGATGGTGTCACGTACGGGGTCACAGTCATGCGTATCTTGTTAGACGTGGCATTGTTTGGCGAGGCACATGATGATGCGCTGGTCACTACACAGTAGACTGTATCGTTATTGGCCAGCGCTGAGCTGATATAGGTAGCGCTATTGCCACCGGCATTGGCACCATTGATTTTCCACTGATAGGTGGGGCCAGCACCGGCATTGGCCGCCGTAGCGGTGAATGTAACCTGTGTGCCACTGCAGATAGTCGTAGCCGACGCGGCGATGCTCACAGTAGGAGCTGTTACAGGATTGACAGTGACTACTGTAGCCGGAGAGGTAGCAGTAGCCGGAGAGGCACAGCCGGATGATGATGTCATCACGACGCGTATAGTATCGCTGTTATTCAGTGTACCGGATGTGAATGTGTTGCCACTGCCTTGTGCTGTACCATTCACATACCACTGATAGGCAGGCGTGGTACCGCCATTGACTGGCACTGCTGTGAAGGTAGCCGACTGACCTGCGCAGATAGAGGTACTGCTCGCAGATATGGATACAGCAGGACTGATAGAGCCTGTTACAGTCATGATGATAGCAGCAGAGGTGACACTGGCCGGAGCGGCACAGGTAGCGCTGCTCGTGATGGTGCAGGTCACCTGAGCATTGTTGGTCAGAGTAGTGGTGGTAAATGTGGCGCTGTTAGTACCCGCATTGCTTCCATTCACTTTCCACTGGTACGTAGGTGTGGCGCCGCCATTGACCGGCGTAGCGGTGAAGGTCACACTGCTGCCGCTGCATACGGTGGTAGCTGGTGTACTGATAGACACAGATGGCACCACATTAGGTGTCACTGTCATCAGGATCGCATTGGATGACACATTGGTAGATGATGCGCAGGCTGCATTGCTGGTGAGCTGGCAGGAGACCACATCGTTATTGCTCAGAGATGTCGTAGTAAATGTCGCACTGTTTGTACCGGCATTCGCACCGTTTACCAGCCACTGGTAGGATGGGCTATTGCCACCATTAGTAGGTGTAGCGGTGAATACCACAGCCTGTCCGCTACATACCGTAGTAGCCGGCGTGGTGATCGCTACAGATGGCGTCACAGAGCCAAATATGGTAATGGTCACCGCATTTGATGTAGCAGGATTGTTGGTAGCACAGGCCGCATTAGAGGTGAGCACGCAGGTGATCACATCATTATTAGCAGGGTTGCTGAGCACATAGGTCGGGCTATTGAGGCCTACGTTTACGCCATTCTTCTTCCACTGGTATGATGGTGTTGTGCCACCATTGGCAGGTGTAGCGGTAAATGTGACAGGGCTGCCCGAGCAGGCAGAGGCGGATGGTGACGCCGCTATAGATACGCCCACCGCGGTGCTGCCACCGGTGAGCACTGTCACTACAGCCGTATCCCTGATCTGGCAGGTACCATTGCCGGAGGACACGATATAGCTAGTAGTAGCAGATGGTGATGCGACCGGATTGGCGATGTTTGCATTATTGAGGCTGGCAGATGGCGTCCATGTATAGTTGCCAGTACCACCTGTAGCCAGGAGCTGTACCTGATTGCCACCGCAGATAGTCGTATCAGGCGTAGCACGTACTGCACGAGATATGATGGAGAAGGACGCATCGCTGAGGTCAAAGAGGTTACTATTGCCTGCAGATGCTACGCGTATCAGCGCCGTAGTGGTATTAATATTAGGCACTACCCATGTATAGGTACCGCTGGTAGTAGCGTAGCCGGATACGATGCTGCTCCACGTAGAGCCGCCATCTGTGCTGTATGCTATAGTATAGCTACCCAGTGGCGCTCCACTCTCAGTCCAGGTGATGTTATAGTTCTGGCAGCCGTAGAGGGTGTCGAGGCCATTGGAGCGGGTCACTGTGATAGGAGATGCAGACGTGCTGATCGTAAATGGTATCAGGGATATATCCTGCTTGCAGGAGTTGATGTTATCACGGATACGTATCAGGCAGTTGGTAGATGGTATGTTTGGCACGGTCCAGTTGTAGGTATTTGTCGAGGTGTTGTAGCCTATCACTATGTTGGTCCATGTGCTACCGCCATTGGTAGAGTAGGCTATATCATAGAGATTGGATATACCATCTGAGCTCCACATGATAGGGTAAGTAGTCCCTACCTGTAGTACACCGCCATAGTTTGGCTGTACGATCTGCACAGCTTTTTTGATCGTAAAAGTGGTATCACTCTGATCCGCCAGCGAAGTATAGAGGTACGGATATACACGGACCAGTGCAGTAGTAGTAGGTATATTTGGCACGGTCCAGCTATAGGTGCCGGAGGTGCCGGCAAAAGCCTGGTTGGTCACCAGAGAAGTCCAGCTGGAGCCTCCATTGACACTATACTCTATATTAAAGTTGGTATAAGCAGGGCTATGGTCAAAGGTGATGGATGTCTGCGTGCAGGCGCCCAGTACGTCATAGCCATTTGGCGTGAATACACGCACAGCAGGTTTGATAGTGAATACGGCATCGCTCACATCATTCAGTGCCACATTAGCTGTGTTGCTCGCCTTCACCAGACAGGTAGTTGAGTTTGCATTTGGCAGGGTCCAGGAGTAGCTGCCTGAGTTAGTAGCACTGGTAGTGATCACTGACCATGTGGTACCGTTGTCCAGAGAGTACTCCAGCCTTACATTGCTGTAGAAGCTATTGGTCCTCCACGTAATGTTATAGGTATTGCCCGACCATAGTTGTTCGCCGCCATTTGGCGTGAGCAGTACAGGCTGCGCCGGGGTCACGGAGAAGGTCGCATCGCTCACATCATTCTTACAGGTATTGGCATAGTCGCTGACGCGGATGAGATAGGTAGATGATGGGTTATTAGGGATATTGGTCCAGTTGTAGCTATTACCGCTGATGTTATTGGCGAGTGTGGTCCAGCTGCTGCCATTGTCAGCACTGTAAGCTATAGAGTATGCACCACTCGCTCCAGACGTGTTTGTCCATGTGATCAGTTTGTTACTGAGTGCAGGGAGTATTTCACCACCATTAGGACTGGTCACAGTGATCACATTGTTTGGCAGGATGGTAAAAGTAGCATTGCTCGTATCACCCGTAGTCGGTGTCGTACCAGGCACTTGGTGCTCGTGATACCATTGGGCACCGTCCAGCTATAGGTGAAGGTCTGAGGCGTATTATTGGATGCCGAAAATTGTGTCAGGTAGCTCCATGTAGCACCGCTATCCAGGCTATAGTCCATGTAGTAAGTACCATAGAGGCAAACATTCTTGGAGAAACGAACGGTATACGAATTGCAGCCCAGCAGTGTGTCACCACCGTTTGGATAGAGCACCGTATAGGGACGAGCTACGGAGAAGGTCGCATTGCTCACATCGTTCAGGTTCACATTAGCGCTGTTAGACGCTTTGATCAGAAACTTGCTGCCTGTCACTGCCGGGCCGCTCCAGGTATAGGAACCGCTATTGCTAGTGCCGCTGGTGATCAGCTGCCATGTGAGGCCGCTGTCCATGCTGTAATCGAGGCGTACCGTACTGTAGAACGTAGCTGCACTCCATGTGATGATGTAGTCACAGTATTGAGTCAGCAGCTCGCCGCCGTTTGGCGTGAGCAGTACCGGCTGCGCCGGAGTCACTGTAAAGTTGGCATCGCTCACATCATTCTTACAGGTATTGGCATAGTCGCTGACGCGGATGAGATAGGTAGATGAAGGGTTATTGGGGATATTGGTCCAGTTGTAGCTATTGCCGCTGATATTATTGGCGAGTGTGGTCCAGCTACTGCCATTGTCAGGGCTGTATGCTATGCTGTACGTGCCACTGGCGCCGGCAGTATTGGTCCAGGTGATGAGCTTGCTCGATAGTGCAGGGAGTACCTCGCCGCCATTGGGGCTGGTCACCGTGATCACAGTATTGGGCAGGATGGTAAAGGTCGCATTGCTCGTATCACCATTGGCCGGAGTGGATCCATAGTAGCCGCGCACGAGGCACTGCGTACTGGTGAGGCCATTTGGTATGGTCCAGTTATATGTGAAGGTCTGAGGTGTATTATTAGATGCCGAGAATTGTGTCAGGTAGCTCCACGTAGCCCCGCCATTGGTACTATACTCCATGGTGTAGGTACCATAGAGGCACACATTCTTGGAGAAACGAACGGTATACGAATTGCAACCCAGCAGTGTGTCACCACCGTTTGGATAGAGTACGGTATATGGCCGCGCTACAGAGAATGTCGCATTGCTGATATCATACAGGCTCGTATTGCCACTGACGGATGCCTTGATCAGGTAGCGGCTACCTGCTACTGATGGCGTGGTCCATGTGTAGGAGCCGGTATTAGTAGTAGATGATGTGATCAGGTTCCAGGTCAGGCCGCTATCTGCGCTGTATTCCAGCCTCACCGTACCATAAAAGGTAGACGGATTCCAGGTGATCGTGTTGTCGCAGTATTGCGTCAGGAGTTCGCCGCCGTTTGGCGAGAGCAGTACTGGCTGCGCAGGTGTGATGGTGAAAGGGTTATTAGACACGTCAGTCATACATCCCGTCACGGCATCCGTCACACGTACCAGGCAGTTGGTACTGGGGTTATTGGGCACCGTCCAGTTGTACGTGCCTGCAGAGGTAGAGAGGTTATTTACGATCGTGCTCCAGCTGGAGCCTCCATCCGTAGAGTAGGCCAGATTAAATGTCAGAGAGGTTCCCTGTATATTCCATGTGATAGGATGGGCAGTGCCCGCCTGCCACACTTCGCCACCGTTCGGCGATGTGACCACCACTGGTATGTGTATGGTGAATACAGCATCACTGATGTCAGTTTTGGTCGTGTCATTTTTATCCCGCACACGTACCAGGCAGGTATTGGACTCCACATTAGGTACCGTCCATACGTACTGGCCGTTGGTCACGTTCAGGTTAGACGCTATAGACGTCCAGATAGCGCCGCCATTGAGCGAGTAGTCTATATTGTAATAATTGGAGGTGCCGCTCGCGGTCCACTTGATGGTGTACTGCTGGCAGGCATAGAGCACCTCGCCGCCGTTAGGCTGCGTGATAGTGATAGACTGTGCCTGTGTGGCGGTCATAAAGAAGACAGAAAGGATACAGAGTATGAAAGCTCTCATGACAAGGGATATTTGTTTTTTAAGTGGTATCGCGGGCCGCGAAAATAGAATTTTAACAATCTCCCCCAATACAACCTTTCGGAAATAAATCAGGGGCGAATGTAGACGCCTCAGTCTCAGCCTGCAATTACAAAATCTGGCATAAATCGGAAGTTTGAAGAGTTTTTGCCCTTCGGGCAAAGCCTCCCATACCTCCCCTCGCCTCCCGCTCAGGCCCACCTATACCATTGATATCCAATGCATTTAGACCACTCCTATTCCCGGGATAAATACAGGTGCGAAAAGATCTATGACTTGGTTATTAAGACGCTTTGCCGGCAGAATCGCTGGCTACTCATATCAGAGTACAGGGGAAGTGCATCGTATAAATAAATAAGCCCTTAATGACTAATCATTAAGGGCTATCATATGCATATCCGGGGTCGGAAGGGGGTTAACTATCAAACGGTTAGCACTACTTATTGAAATACCGTAAATCTCCTTTCTGAGAGTATCCAGAACTATATCTTTCCCAGATTACACAATGAGATAATTCCTAACATCGAAATGACCTACTTGAGCAACCTAAATGAAGACGGTCTTATCAATAGCTACTTTGGTCAGCAACAATGATCATATCGCTAATTCCTTTACTACTGCATCATCCTACTGATCGTCCAATATATAGCCACCAAAGCTATGAGTCCAGACAATGGATAAACAATATACTTCCGATACCAAGGTTTGTGACCAAACCAATAGATCAAACTAAAATAGATACCCAAAATGATAGTAGCCTGCCCTAGCTCCACTCCTACGTTGAAGGAGATAAGGGAGGTATAAAATGCGTTTCTCGGCAGGCCTAGCTCATTGAGTGCAGAGGCAAAGCCCATCCCGTGTACAAGGCCAAAGGCGAAGACCACCAGCACCCTCCAGGGTTTTAGTTCTGTCATCACGATATTCTCTATGGCAATGAAAGCTATCGATAGGGCTATAATAGGCTCTACGATGGCTGGCGGCACTACGATGATGTTCTTCATAGAGAGTATGAGCGTGAGTGTATGGGCTACGGTGAAGGCGGTAGCCTGCCAGAGTAGTGTGCGGATATTGGTACTGAGCAGGCAGAGGCCCGCTACGAAGAGTATGTGGTCAAAACCATCCGGCAGGATATGCTTGTACCCGAGTATCAGGTAGTACCAGACCACATTCTGGATAGGCACGCGCTCTAGCTGATAGTTGATAGTATGCGCGGAGAGCTGTAGCGCTGCCAGCGTGAGCAGTGCCACTAGCAGTGGTTTGCTATGCTTCATATTTTAAGCGCCTTTGCGTGGTAGCTCTTTAGATATCTCCTCGGCCAGTACGGGTGAAAGATAGGCGTCTTTAGCTGATTTTGCGCTTAGCTCGGCAGCTTTGGCTGTATCGCCTGCTTTCTGATAGATCAGTGCAGCGTGAGTCAGCAGTGTAGGGTTTTGCGAATGGGTCTTGAGCGCTACTGCTATATACTTTGATGCTTCTTTGTAGTCACCTTTCTTGTAATGCACCCATGCGAGTGTTTCGTTTGCATCTATATTGTCAGGGCGCCGGTTGTATTCCATCTCAGCGTGCTCGAGGGCTTTAGCATAGTCGCCAGTTTTGACATATACATATGCCAGCTCACGATCAGAGTAGTGACCTATAGAGGCATCACTGGTGCCTGCCTGTGCATCGCCGTTGAGTTTGTCTAGCACTTTCTTCGCCGCTGCTTCAGACTTTGTTTTGTCACCATTCAGCGCGTAGAGGTCTATCAGCTCATCTTTGAAAGAATAATCCACTACCAGCGCATCGGCTTTCTCAAAGTTTGCGATAGCGCCTTTGTAATCTTTATTGCTCTCTGCCAGCCTGCCGAGGCCAGCATAGGCGTAGGCATAGTCAGGACGCTCGTATAGGGCCAGTTCGTATTCACGTTGGGCTTCTTTACGCATGCCGGTATTCTCATAGAGGTGGCCCAGCTGTATGCGTGCCCACTCTGTCTCCTCCGCACCGGGATAGCCTGCCGTGACGGCCATCTTCATAGCCTCTATAGCACCCGGATAGTCGCCATGTATCTCACGCAGGTAGGACACGCGCGAGTAGGAGCGCAGGTCAGGGCGTATGGAGACCATCTTGTCAGTAGCATCTACAGCTGCTGTGTAGTTGCCTAGCTCTACGTAGCTATCAGTCATCAGGCCGTAGACAAATGAATTGTAAGGATTGACCTTCTGCGCCTTTTGTGCATAAGTGAGGCCATCGGCAAAGTGGTGCTCTGACAGGTAGAGCATAGATTTGAAGCAGAGCGCTTCAAAATTGACTGAGTCAGCCTGGAGGGTCTTGTCTACGAGCTGCATAGCGGCGCGGTCGTAGTAGAGGTGGTCGCCGGTCACACGTGCCTCCTGTATATAGAGAGCTGCGAGCTGCAGCTTGAGTTTTTCATCTGTAGGTTGCTGCTGTATCTTGGTATATAGTTCGGCAGCTTTGTTTTTGGTCTCGGTCCAGTCTGGCTGTGCTGCCAGGCGTCCGGTCCTCTCCTTGATAGGGAGTATAGATTCTTCTTTCTTCTTGTCTCTGATCACTACAAATCCTACCACCAGGCAGGCTATGAGGATCAGGGCAGGGTATACTAGCTTCTTGTTCATTGTGGTATTCTTTAAAGTTTATAAGAGGGCCGCTTGTTCAATTTTCTGAGAGTGATAAAAGAGACCCGCCCCCGTCGGGACGAGCCTCTTACCACTTTGAACAAACATTAATTCATTTTGAGTAGCTCCAGTGTCTGCTGGTTATTGCCTTGTACCGAGCGGGCAAAGTAAGTGCCGTTTTGCAGGTCACTGCCGCTCCAGTTGATAGTATAGTCTCCCGGTTGCTTCTTCTCATTGACCAGGGTCCTGACCAGCCTGCCCTGCACATCATAGAGCATGATGGTCACGGTAGTAGCCTCTGACACGTGGTATTTGATCGTATTACCGCCGGTGAAAGGATTAGGATAAGTAGTCATGACCACATCCGGCGAGCTGAGGCCGAGGATACCTGTAGGGGTAGCCATCAGCACCGTAGGCTGAGTATATGCCACTGCCTGACCGCCGCCATCACCTGTACCAGGCCATGGGGTCTGTACAAATGGGAAGGATGAGCGGAAAGTAGTGTCATTGTGCGTCACACCGGTAGAGTAGCCGAGTACGCTCAGCAGCTGTGGTGTGAGTGGACTTTGCGTAGCAGATGTATCGTCATCATAGAAGAGGCCGATAGCTGCCAGTGCTGCGCCTGATACGGCTTGCAGCTCTATGCGTGTCACATCATCCTCCAGGCGGCGACCGTTAGGGAAGCCATCCATATTAGGGATGCGCTGGATAGCGGTGGTTTGATTGAAGCGTGGATCAGTGAGACCGAGGACCGCTGCGGCAAATAGGCCCTCGCTGCTAAAGTCTGCACTATTGCGCGGTGTAGCAGGGGTAGCCATATTGAGACGGAGCATATCACCACCGTTTGGCAGGAAGTTATTCACAAAAGGCTTGCCCGCAGAGAATGGATTGCCCGGTGTCTTGCCGGTAGCCAGTTGATACGGTGACTGATTAGGCACACCGGTATGGAATATCGGCCAGATATCTGCAGAGCGTGGTGAATGATTGTCCGGTGCCAGTAGTGAAGCGTATGGCCCGTTGAAAGCTGAACCGCTGAAACCTGGTATCTGCAGTGGTGCCAGGATATTGGACGCTACAGGATAGAGTCCCTGCTGATCATTTCCAAAGCCTACGTTGCCGTAGCTGGTAAATGAATTGCGCTGTATGTGCAGTGCAGAGAATGCCGGCACAGCAGCAGCGTAAGCATGTGTATCCATGTACAGCGCCAGCTCCGGCTGATAGAAGTACGGACCGAAGGTAGCACGGTTGGCCAGATCGTCATATGGAGTCAGTGAGTTCCACTGGTCCTTCATGCCGATAGGTATGACAGCTTCATTGGTCAGTGGCATGCCGAGGCGTGATACCTGTACCCAGTTTCCTGAGTAGGTTTCTTTGCCTGCGCTCAGTGTCCTGATCTGCTGGCGGCTGGCAGACGCCCACACGCCTATCACATAGTCACCATCCAGGATATCGGTAGCCATAGACACAGGATTACCGTTCTTCTGCAGGCTTGCGATAGGTACTTCGAGTGCTATAGTACACACGTTCTTGCGCTTCAGGCCATCACGCGGTGCGCCTGTAGCCTGGCGTGGTGCATCGCCGAGGTCGAAGATGCCCCCGAGATCTACGAAGAAAGCATCATCAGAGGTACCGGCAAATACGCGCTCACCGGAAGAGGCAGTAGTGATTGCATTGTTGAATAGCGTACCATACTGCGTATTGAGACCTGCAGCGCTCTCTATAGAGCGAGGGCCGATATTAGGCGGAGGTACTACGCCGTTGTTTATTACTGTGGTGAAAGCACCACCGGCTACGCTTTTCTCCAGGGTATATGTAGTCTTGGCATTTTGCTGGCCCAGACGGATATTGAAGAAAGTAGTAGGGTCTTGGTTTGTCTTGTGGAATGTGAAGCGATAGGTCACATCATCGCCGGTCGTAGCTGTGTTATTATCCACGTGTATCTCATAGCGGATATTCTCGCCAAAGCTATAGTAGTTTGGCCCGCCGTGAGGGAGCTGCAGTGGCACATAGTTAGCTATCAGGATCACCTTGGTAGAGTCTGTAGGACTGCGAAAGGCGTAGACATCCGTATTGTCCGCCAGGGGGTCGTTGGCTATCAGCGGTGCCTCGCGGTGGCTCGATGCGAAGGCGCTGATGGAGCCCAGAGCCATACCGATGGCGAGGGCTGCATTCTTTATATTTCTTTTCATGATATTATTCTGTTTTTCAGTTATGAATGGGCTTAGTTGACTGCGGTGCCTCTCCATGGCGTTTGTACATATGGGAATGCTACCTTGAATGTTGTGTCATTCTTCTCTACACCTGTAGAGTACTGGAGCACATTGGTCAGGTAGTTGGTCACCGGAGATGCATTAGGATTCTGTGCATCGTAGTCATCGTACCACAGGCCTATAGCTGCCAGTGCAGCGCCCGATACAGCCTGTAGCTCTATGCGGGTCACATCATCCTCCAGGCGGCGACCATTAGGGAAGCCATCCATATTAGGGATCAGCTGCAGGGTGTCAGAGCCATTGAAACGCGGATCTGTCAGGCCCAGTACTGCTGCGGCAAAGAGGCCCTCGCTGCTAAAGTCTGCACTGGTACGTGAGGTAGGCGGCACAGCCATATTTAGGCGCAGCATATCTCCACCGTTTGGCAGGAAGTTATTGACGAAAGGTTTGCCTATAGCCAGCGGGTTGCCATTCTTGCCGGTAGCCAGTTGGTATGGTGGCAGGTTAGGCACACCTGTGTGGAAGATAGGCCAGATATCTACCGAGCGCGGAGACGTAGGCCCAGCCAGCAGCAGTTTGCCAAAGGTAGCTGTATCCAGTGCAGTGCCGGCAGTAGCAGCAGCGCCACGCAGGCCGTATACACCTGACTTGCCATTGCCAAAATCAAACTGGCCGAGTGAGCGGTGTTGTATGCGCAGGGCACGGAGGGCAGGTACTGCACCACCGTACAGGCTATCATCCATATAGAGCGACAGCTCAGGATTGTAAAAGTACTTGCCAAAAGTAGCGAGGCTATCGAGATCCTGGTATGGTGTCATACCATTCCATTTGTCTTTCTGGCCTACCGGTATCACAGCCTCATTGGTCAGCGGCATGCCCAGGCGGGATACCTGTACCCATGTGCCGGTCTCTACTGAGCCACCACCTGCTGCATTCAGCGTCTTGGTGGCATAGCGGCTGGCAGATGCCCACACACCGATGGTGAAGTCCGGATCCAGTATGCTGCTGGCCTGAGCAGCACTCTTGCCTGCTTTCTGCAGGGTAGAGATAGCTACCTTGATAGCGATAGTGTGTACGTTGGTCTTCGCTACACCGTCACGCACGGTGCCGCCATTCTGACGTGGTGCATCGCCGAGGTCAAAGATGCCACCGAGGTCTACGAAAAACGGATCATCTACAGGGCCGCAGAAGATCTTTTCACCACTGCTGGCGGTAGCGATAGCACCTGTCATCAGCGTATTGTAGTCAGGAGTATTGAGGCCGACCTGGCTCTCTATAGAGCGTGGGCCGATATTGTTTGGTGGTACTATACCGTTAGACACGATAGTAGTGAAGGAAGAACCACCATTGGTGCTGCGCTCGCAGGTGTAGGTAGTCTTGAGATTTTGCTGACCCAGGCGGATGTTGAAGAAGGTGGTAGGGTCCTGATTGGTCTGGTGGAAAGTAAAGCGGTAGATGATGTCATCACCGGCTGTAGCGGTATTATTGTCTATATGCACCTCATAGCGGATGTTCTCGCCAAATGTCGCATAGTTAGGCCCGCCAAATGGTAGCTCGGCAGGGATGTAGTTTGCGATGATAGTGATGTAGTTTGGATCATCAGGGCTACGGAATGCATAGAGGTCCGTATTGTCGGCCAGCGGATCATTTGCGATCAGCGGAGCCTCTCTGTGGCTGGACGCCTGTACGAGAGCAGTGGAACCGATGAGCAGCAGTGCAGTCATCGAGTTTTTGATCCATGCCTTCGAGAGAAAATGTCTTTTCATGGAATGTTGTTTAAAGTTTAAGAATCAAAATCAATGACGTTGTCTTGGTCATCTTGTTTTGACATACGGAAGTTTATAAGGGTTTGGATTTTGAGATATTCATACATGATGCTGGATGCATGGCTGAAAGGCTGATCCGGAAAGTTGGTATAATAGTTGACCTGCCGCGCTCATTTTCCCCAAAAATCCGGATGCATACTTTATCACGTATGTATGAATGGGTCCGTAAATCAGATCAGCTTGAATACAGCTATTACATCATCAAGGTCACTCACTACTGCTGCCCGCAGATCCTATCTGCGCAGAGAGCGTGCGCTGATGATGGGCAAGGCGTCCAGATTCATCCTCTTCTTCTACATCATATCGATGCTACGGCCTGCTGTACCGATGGTCACAGACTTTATCGCCCATACCTTCTACGAGCAGGAACATATCATGATGGTACACGAGGTTAAAGGTCAGTTTCATATACATGATGAGATAGGCAAGAATCTCTCTCATAGCGATCAGGATAAAGGCACTGCTGCATTTGTAGATGTAGTAGAGTATTGTCACGCAGCGATCGTCTCTATAGCTATTGTGCCTGCTATACGTAGTAGCAGGATCTATGTCACACCCTCCTCATTCTCATCTTCGCTCAGGGGCGATATCCTCTCCCCTCCTCCTTGTGCATAGTATTTCCTGACATTGCTGACTGGAATGACCTGATCTACTGATGCCTTTACTGCATCAGTGATAAGGTATAGCAGCGATATCCGGGAAATAGCCACAGCACAAGAATCAAATCATCACAAGTTGTCAAACAAGTATCGGGATAAATTCCCCAGCATGAGGAGTTTATCCTGATACACCCCAGTATCATTTTGTCGCAAAAATAATTTGCGTAAATATTTTTTTGCCCTTACTCAATCTCCCGTATGAAAAGAACTTCTACTATATATCACTATTTACTCATTGCCCTCCTGACCATACCTGTAATAGTATCGGCACATGAGGCCTCTATCAAGGGTAAGATCGTCAATGCCTACAACAACTCAACGCTGGCCAATGTCACCGTATCCCTAAAAGGTACTGAGCTGCACATGGAGACAGACAGCCTCGGCACCTACCACTTCACAGGTGTACCGGCTCGCAACTATACCGTAGTCTTTGAGCGTAGCGACTACTTCCGCACAGAGCGGGAGATAGACCTGAAAGAGAACACTACCAAAGAACTCAATATCTCCATGACGCCTGAGATGATAGAGCTCAAGGCGGCAGAGGTAGCGAGTGCACGGGTCACATCTGCATCCTCATCTGCGGTGATCAGCTCTATAGACATGGAGCTACGGCCGCGCAATAGTGCCCAGGACCTGCTTAAGAGTGTACCCGGCATCTTCACCGCGCAGCATCAGGGTGGTGCCAAGGCTGAGCAGATATTCATACGCGGCTATGACTGCGACCACGGCACAGATATCAACCTCTCTATGGATGGCGTCCCTATCAATCTGCCCTCTCACGCCCATGGACAGGGCTACGCCGACATGCACTTCCTCATAGCAGATGTGGTAGCCGGGCTGGATGTATACAAAGGCCCTTTCCAGGCGCAGTTTGGAGACTTTGCTACGGGTGGCGCTGTGGCCTTTCGCACCTATGATACTTTGCCGCATAGCCAGGTGAGATTAGAGTTTGGTACTACGCCTACACAGCGGGCATTTCAGACAGGACGACTGCTTTTTGCGCTCAATATTCCTACAAAAATATCCCGCCTGCAGTCATACCTCGCTGCTGAGTACAGCTACACTCCGGGCTACTTTGATGTGAATGCGAAATACAGCAAGTTCAACATATTCGGCAAGATGAAGTACAAGCTATCTGACAACACTTCTCTCGCGCTCAGTATAGCCAGCTATGCCGCCTCATGGACCGGCTCTGGCCAGATACCGGAGCGTGCTGTAGAGCAGGGTATCATTGATAGGTTTGGCGGTATAGACCCTACAGAGGGCGGCAGCACTGACCGCACCGTGGTCAATCTGATGCTGAATCATCATACGGACAATAGCAGCTTCCAGCTCAATGCCTACTACCAGCGCTATGGCCTGACGCTGTACAATGATTTCACCTTCTTCCTCAATGACCCTGTACACGGCGATGAGATAGAGCAGGACGATGACCGCAATGTCTTTGGATTCAACACTCAGTACTCTAAATTTTACGACCTGGGCGGCATACGTGCTAAGTCTACCTTTGGCGGTGGGGTGCGGACAGATGTGATCCATACCACGCTATGGCATGTGCAGAGGCGCGTACGACTGGATGAGCGCGGTGATGACAACCTGAGTACGACCAATACGAACCTGTGGTTTAAGCAGGATTTCAATGTGGCAAAGTGGTTCCGATTTGATGCGGCGGTGCGGATGGACTACTCTATCTTTCAGGATCGGGACAATCATCCTGACTCTGCCTACAACAGGTCAGGCACCAACTATCAGCTGCTTCCTACCTACAAGCTCAACTTCGTTTTCACGCCGGTGAACTATGTGCAGCTATTCATCAATAACGGCATGGGCTACCACTCTAATGATACCCGCGCTGTGGTACAGGACAGCAGGCACATCCTGCCGATCGTCTTCTCCAGTGAGGTCGGCGCCACCGTGCGCATAGGCACCCGTGCTATCATCACCGCCTCGCTCTACCTGCAGGATGCCAGTGATGAGCTGGTCTTCAGCTCTGATGAGGCGATATCCGAAGACAACGGCTCCAGCCGCCGCATGGGCATAGATGTGAGCGGCCGGGTACAGATCACACGCTGGCTGCTGGCAGATGTGGATGTCAACTACTCGCACAACAGGCTCACAGATAAATTTATGGGCAGGCAGTCTGCTACAGACTACTATGTGCCGCTGGCGCCGAGCTTTACCTCTCAGGGGGGACTCACTGTACGCCACCGCAGTGGATTCAAAGCCCGCCTCGGCTACCGCGCCATGCTGGACCGCCCGGCCAATGAAGACAACTCTATCATCGCGCGCGGCTACTATGTGATGGATGCCATGGTCGCCTTTGAGCGCAAGCGCTACCAGGTCAGCCTGACGGTAGAAAATTTATTGAACACAAAGTGGAATGAAGCCCAGTTTGCCACCTTGACACGGCTCAGCACGGAGGCGCAGGCCGTAGACCAGCTCTGCTTTACCGCAGGTACCCCGGTATCGCTAAAACTTGGGGTCAGTTATTTCTTCCGCTAGGGACATTGCCCCACATTGGGCATGCGAGTTGTTAATTAAGCACTTAGGTAAATTTCTGATGGACAGAAAAAAATATACAAAAAAAGCCGCCTGTAGCCCGTGGTGGCACATCTGATCACAGCCTGGCTACCGTATCTAGTATAGATAAGGGAAAAGATGGCATTGGGTTTGACGCCGTACCACGACAAATCAATACTTTGAAACAACCAATCTCCGAGACCGATCTCGTCTCCCTGATCCAGAGCCAGCGTAAAGAGGGTTTCGACCTGCTTTACAGCAACTACTCTTCTGCCTTCTACACAGTGATACTGCGGTCTATCACAGACCCTGCGGTAGCTGAGGACAAGCTGCAGGAGGCGTTTGTGAAAATCTGGCGGAATATTGATAAATATGATCCTGAGAAAGGCAGGCTCTACACCTGGATGATCCGCATCGTGCGCAATGTGTGCGTAGACCATCTCCGCAGCCCTGACCACAAGCAGCAGCAGGCTACACAGGAGAAGGTAGACAACATACTCACGATACCGGCTCTCAAGGACAGAGAGGTAGACTATGGGCTGATGTCGCTCATAGGCCGCCTGGAGCCCAAGTACAAAGAGGTGATCGATATGGTGTTTTATCACAACTACTCCCATGCCGAGGCCGCTGAGGTACTGGGGCTGCCGCTGGGCACCGTGAAGACGCGCGTAAGGATGGCCTTGATCATGCTTAAATCATCATTGACACTCACAGGACATGAATAATAATACGCACGGAGCCAATATTCTCAACTACTGCCTGGGCCTGCTGGATATACCTTCTAAAACAGAATTTGAAAAGGCACTACAGGCAGATAGTACGCTGATGGCAGAGGTCAGGGCCATGCAGGAGCGCCTGGCGCCATACATCACCACAGAGGTGCAGGCACCCGCTGCCGCCCTGCGTGACCAGACATGGGAGCTCATAGACAATGTGAACCGCGAGAAGAACATGGACATGAGCCGGCTGCCCCTGCTCAATAAATACACCGACTGTGCTGCATGGGACAAAGTAGCCCGGCAGCTCCTCCCCAAAAAACTGGACAAGACCCGCCCCTACATGAAGGTACTCACCGCCACTGAGCGCGTGACACAGCTGCTCATCGCTACGAGTGACGACTTCCCCGAGGAGTCTCATGACGACCTGCTGGAGAGCTTCATCATACTGGAGGGTGAGTGCGAGTGCCACATAGGCGGCCGGACAGTCCGTGTCAAAGCCGGCGGCTACCTGGAGATACCCCTGCACACCGATCACGATGTCAGGATCACCTCTGATGGCATCATAGGCATACTACAGCGCATCAATCTGACAGACGATGCTCAGGCACTGTTATGTACTAAATAACTTTTAAGGCGAAAGCTGACAGGTATAAACGAAAAAAGCCTCTTGATCACTCAAGAGGCTTTTTAATATTAGAGAGGTCGGAAGCGGAGTATCACTATTTTTGTTGATTTCGCCTAATAAGACAATATCATTTGAATATCAATACAATACTAATATTAATTTTCACTACCTGTTCTTACATTTTGCTATTTTATCTTATTTTTGGGTATGATTTAGGTATGGCTTAGATAAATAGTAACAAACAATATGAAACACCTGCTAGTGTACCATGACGGTTATGTCAAAATAGAATATCAGCACGCGGGAACGCGAACCAGAATTAGCACTGGTGTCGCCATCCCCAGCAAGGCATATCTGAAAGCCAATAATGAACTAAAAAGTACCGTCAAAGACTATGAATCCAAACAGAAGATAATAAACAGTCTCCACAAAAAGGCCGACGATATAATCACTGAACACTTTCAGAAGTTCCAAGCACAGCCGACAGGTGACCAGTTCAAGCGAGCATGGGTCGAATATGATACGCTGGCAAAAGAGTCCAAAGAACTGTTGAACTACTATGACAGATTCTACAAGTACAAAGAAAATGAGTTTAAACTAGCGAAGTATAATGAAGACTCCATAAAAGACTATCGCAACATCAGGTTCTATCTCGAAGACTTCATAACATATAAGAAGAAGCCCATATACCTAGACGACATAGGCAAAGAATGGATGAATAGTTTTGTCTCATTCATGGAAACCGAGAGACTAGATTACGATAAGTCCAGAAAGAACGGGGGCAAATACTGGAGCAAAGGTAAACTAGCTGGTTCAACGGTAAAAAAGAGGATAGCATTGTTTCTAGGCTTTCTGAATTGGCTAGATGATGAACAACTGTTTGAGATGCCGAAGGGGTTGAAAAACTATTATGGCACTCTGGAGGACTCTGACGCCGTCAAAGCCACCATAACAAAGGAAGAAGCAAATAGACTATACAAGCATGATTTTAACGAAGACAAATCGAATTTCATAAAAGACATTTTTGTATTCGCTTGTTTCACTGGTATGAGATGGGAAGACATATGTTCGTTCAACCGTAAAGACTTGACTACACAGGCTGGCGTTGGGTTGATAATCGAGAAAAAGGCTAAAAAAACAAAGGGCGTTTTCAGAGTACCAGTTAACACTATTGTTCACGAGATAATACTTCGATACGGGTACAATCTGTATCAATATGACAATGCAAATTTCAACAAGTATCTCAAATTACTATTGGCAGAAACTGGCTGGTTTAGCGATGAAACAAAATTCCTAGACGACGATGGCAATTATAAAAAACGCTGGCAATGTTTATCTATACACAGGGGTAGGGATTCATTCATTTCAATGTTATTGAATGACCGAGTGCCGATAAATCAGATAATGAAATACACGGGTCATATAACAGTGAGCAGTTTAAATATGTATATTGACCTCAAATCACAAATCGAAAACCACACTAACGCACTGGTCACAATATGAGCAACGAAGTCAATCACTTTTATACCCTGATAAAAATCCTGGAGAAGAACATAGACTACGACTTAATAAAAGACGCGATAGAGAAGTACGTGAACATCGCAAAGAGAAGTGGCGAGAAACCAGATGATGTGATAATGAAAATAAAAAATGCAAGTATCGGGTTGAATGATACGATACTGGATATTTGCGTAACTCTGCAAGGGAGCATAGAATCGAATACTCCCCTATACAATACCAACGAATGGATTTCAGTAAACGAAGCTGCTACAATCTGCGGGGTAGAACCTGCGACGGTACGTAACTGGACTAAACAGGCCAAAAAACCACTGCAATCAAAAAAATTAAGTGAACGAAAGACTGTAGTTTTATTAGCTGACATAAAGAGATTCGCTACATCATACGGTCAAAGGCAATAAGCTATTGACCATGTGAAGTCCAACCATATCGAATCATACTTTCGTCATATCTATTTTAAGATGCTAAGATGCTGTCGAATTGTTGTTTATCTCCCCTCAACCCAATCAAGTACGTCTATCAGCATATCACAATATACTCCTTCCAATTGCTTCACAACATCTCCTGTTCGATTTAGAAAGCTAATAGTATAATCATCAGCCCAACGAAGCTCTATTGCCACAGAGCCCTTATGTTTCAATCCATTTACGGTGAATCTAACTCCACCCTGAAACTCTTTGCTTTCTGGCAACGCAACGAAGTTTTGTGCTCCAACGGCTAGGAGGAACCATCGGTCAAAGTATTGGATTTGTTGAAGGATTATCTTTGCGATTGTTATTGATTGATTTTCCATCTTGGCGGCTTTAGTTAAGTATAACTTGATTAATTACACCTCAAAGATAAGTATTATTTGACTTAAAAACAAATATCACTTGATTTTTCTCCACATAAAGACAAATATTGTTTTACTTTTATCCTGTAAGAAGAAAATCTATATGGCTATACTTCGTTTGAAAGAAATAATGACTCATAAAGGGATTAGTCGGGAAGAACTTGCTGAGAAAGTTGGGGTTTCAAAAACTACCATAAGTAATATTAGTACTGAAACCAATTTACCTACCATCAAGCTCTTGCTTGAAATCGCTAAGGCTTTGGACGTTGATATTCGTGAATTGTTTATGCAAACGAAAGGAGATATAATCACACTGAGCGAAATTGACGAAGCGACTGAACTGATTAGACAGGGCTTGCGGATATTAGATAGGGATTCATCTAACTTATAAAAAACATATGCGAACAACTGTCCACTTCAGCAGCATCCAGACCGAAATAATCAAGGAGCTAAGAAAAGCTACAGTTGAAATCAAAGCGGCAATAGCTTGGATGACCGATGAGGATATTATAAGGGTGCTTTCCCAGCAAGCCGAAGCGGGCTTGAATGTCCAAATTGTAATAAGCGACTCCATTGAAAATTTTAGGAATACCAAGAAGTTCAAAGATTTTTTACGTAATGGCGGGAAACTCCATATTGCCGCACCGAAATTTCTTCATAATAAGTTTTGCATCATAGATAGGAAGACCATTATCAACGGGTCATATAATTGGACATATTATGCCCATAAAAATGAAGAAAATATACTCACCATATCGTTAGACCCAGCTATAGAAGAGGATTGTAGAATGCTAATGGCATTTGAAGCTAAACACAAATTCTTTTGTGAGAAGACCTCAAAAATTATAACAGACATAGCGGAATTAGTGCCCTATAGAGAACAAGGTAAAGAAGTCAGTACTATTCTAGCTAGGTATGATGAAGAGGAAATCAATCTCAGGCAGGAGTTGGAGGATGACGTGAAGAATTCGTTTGAAATAGCGAAGTCTTTGGGTATTGGAGTCAGCTCCTTCCTATTGGAAAGAATGAAAATTGATGGTGGTGGTGTCGAATTGATTAAACGGATTCTGCATGAAGAAAGTAACTCCAAAATGAAATCTGGTTTTAATAAGCTGGCTGAGCCCATACCCCATAGAGTTGACCTTTCTTTGGAATACCTTGCGTCGCGTCCCAAGTATCAGAGGCTTTTTACTCAAAAAGAGATAAATTTCTGCACGCAGTTGATGGCCAAGTACGGTTTATAGTTCCGCAAATAGTTATTGGAGCACTTATGGCGCTCTTAACGATGCGAAATGAGTTAAGATTAGCACGTCCTGGCTATAAGGGTGTTTTAGTATAAACGTGCTAAATACCCCCTCCCTATGATGTTGCGTTCACCCCCTCCCTCCCTACCAGGCAAAAATATTTCTATGGCTAACCTAAATCCTGTTTCCCGCCTTATATTACAGTTTTTTATAAAGTATTTTATGAGGGGTATGATGCGTCAAAAAAAATCCTGGACAAAAATTGACCCAGAATTTTGGATACCTATCCTACTGTGGTATCCCTGTTTGAATAAATTGCTTCGTTATATATTTTAACGAGGGGTTGAACTCATCGTATATTTTCAACACATCTGCATAGTACTCAGAGTCGTCCAAAATTTTCGCTGGTATATAGGTTGGAGTGTATCCAGTCGCTATGCGCTCTTGCACTTCTTCACGTATAAAAGGGCGAAAGTTTAGGTCGTCATAGTCGAGGATGAGTTCAATATTGTTTGCAGTTTCCTGATGGTGGGGGGCTGTTTCAATAGGCCTCGCGGTAATGGTCGACTGATAGCCAATAGTCAGCTCAGAATCGTCGTCATCGTCGCGCCTGTTCCAATCGTACATATCCCAATTGTGATTCTCCACTGGTGTTGGTTGTTTCGTTTTCACCGTTGAAGTGCTTTCTCGTACTGTGTTGATATCAGGCTTTTTCCTCCTGTTAGCCCACAGTGATTTCAGTGGATGGTTTTTATCCTTTTTCAGTGGTGGTTCAACGTTGAAACCTATTGCCTGAAGGTGTTCGTCGTCATAAATCCATTTCTCGATTTGTATGACACGTGCCTCCCGCAAGTCATATTTTAACCGTTCTGACGTAGCGAATGGCAGACAGTCAAGATACCCGTTGTCATTCAACCACTGGAAACCTCCCTGAACGGTTTTGGTCTTGTAGCTCCCCAGTTCTTTTGCCAGTTGGGGACTGGTTTTAAAATACTGTTTCCCCTGAATCTGAAACGAAATCACATCGCTCAGTATCAGTTTGTGGAGCAGTGTTAGGTCTGGATTGCACATCACCTTGTTGAACAGGCGCACGTGCGTGTCAAGGCCAGTGGCCTTGTGTTTGGTATTAGCATGTAGCATGGAATTATATTGCCCCTCTGGCAGATTGGTTTTTGGGAGAGGCAACTGCTTATTTTCTCATGAACTCCTGCGGGAGATTCATTTTATATGAGATAATGCAAATATACTATTTTATGCGATAGGGTGCAAGTTGAATAGTGATAGAACTGCATATTCTATAAATATCAGGTACCTGACAAAAAGTATAAGGGTCCCTTGCATATAGTATATGGATACCCGTTTAATCGTACACCCTATACCCTCTGAATGGGATTATATAATAATATCGAAAAGAAAAAGTAGTATAGAATATATAACCGATTTTAATGTTGTTCTAATTCATTGGATATCGATTGCATTTGAAACCATATCAACCTGCGGAGCAGTTTTCTTTCGTCCTTTCTTTACTTATCCATAAAAACCCATATCAACCCAAACAATGGCGCAGCCATTTGACATATCATTAATCTATAACGATACGGAAGCTCCCACATCAACCCAGAGAGCTCGCGGCTGGTCTCAATTCAACCCTCCCCCCAGTTGCGCTCACCCCCCTCCCAAAATAGCCTTTGACCAATTGGTCAAAAGCTATTTTGTTATGCAGCAATAACCTGGAAATAAATTGTATTTTAACAGACATAATTTGAACTAATAAGTAATGGATAAAAGGACCCTATCTGAAAGAGATATCTGCACTAAGTATATAACCCCTGCCTTAGAAAAGGCTGGTTGGGATACGCAAATGCAGATACTAGAAGAAGTCTCATTTACTGCTGGAAAAATATATGTGAGAGGTAAAATCACTGCACGAGGCATTCGCAAAAGAGCTGATTATATTCTTTACTATAAACCTAATATACCAATTGCTATTATCGAAGCCAAGGACAATACTCACTCGGTAAGGGCAGGAATTCAACAGGGGCTTGACTATGCAAAAATTCTCGACATTCCATGTGTATTTAGCAGCAACGGTGACGGCTTTCTATTTCATGACAGAACAGCAACAGACGAAAATATTGAAACCGAAATAGGTTTAGACGAATTTCCTAGTCCAGAACAACTTTGGGAGAAATACAAAAAGTTTAAGGGTATTGTAACACCAGAAGCCGAGAAAATTGTTTCTCAAGAGTATTACTTTGACGGCACAAAGCGAAGCCCCAGATACTACCAACAAATCGCAGTAAATAGAACGGTGGAAGCTATAGCCAATGGACAAAATAGAATTTTGTTGGTCATGGCAACAGGTACTGGGAAAACTTATACCGCTTTTCAAATTATTCACCGTCTTTGGAAAAGTGGAGCTAAAAAACGCATCCTATTTCTAGCTGACAGAAATGCTTTGATAGACCAAACTCGAAGAGGTGACTTTAAACATTTCAAGGATAAAATGACGGTCGTAAAACACCGACAAATTGACAAGAGCTTTGAAATTTATTTGGCCCTCTATCAAGGATTATCGGGCACAGATGAGGCAGCAAACGTATACAAACAGTTTTCAAGAGATTTTTTCGACCTGATAGTAATTGATGAGTGTCACAGAGGAAGTGCCAAAGATGATAGCAATTGGAGAGAGATTTTGACCTATTTCAACAATGCCACGCACATTGGTTTGACCGCTACTCCAAAGGAGACTACAGAGGCCAGTAACTCTGAATATTTTGGTGAACCTGTTTACACATATTCTTTGAGACAAGGGATTGATGACGGTTTCTTAGCACCTTATCGAGTAGTGCGAATAGCATTGAATGTTGATACAGAAGGGTGGAGGCCAGAACAAGGTAAAACTGATAAGGATGGAAATGATGTGGCAGACCGCATATATAATCGTAGAGATTTTGACAAAAGCCTTGTTATCGAAGAACGTACTGATTCAGTCGCGAAAAAGCTAACAGAGTTCTTGAAAGGATATGACCGTTTTGCTAAGACTATTGTCTTTTGTGTCGACATAGACCACGCTGAGAGAATGCGGACCGCATTAGCCAAACATAATCCAGATTTGGTTGCTGAAAATTACAAATACATCATGCAGATAACGGGTGACAATGATGAAGGGAAACGCGAACTGGATAACTTCATCAACCCAGAGGAAAGATACCCAGTGATTGCCACCACCTCAGAATTGATGACTACTGGGGTGGATGCACAGACATGCAAGGTTATTGTGCTGGATTCCAATATTAATTCCATGACCAAGTTCAAACAAATTATTGGAAGAGGTACACGCATAAATGAAGAGTATGGGAAATTGTATTTTACCATTTTAGATTTCAGAAATGCTACTGACTTATTTGCTGACCCTGCATTTGATGGCGACCCTATTAGGATTAAACCCGTAACCGAAGAAACTGATTTAGCAGGCATCATTGACGAAGAGGAGGACAATACAGCGCCTATTATAGATATAGAAACAGGTGAAGAGATATTGATTGACCCTATTCCACCGCAACCCACACCTACCTTTCCTCTTAACCCTCCACGACCACGAGAAAAGGTTTATGTGAATGGTGTAGATGTCTCTATACTGGTAAGCCGAGAACTGCATTTCGACCAACATGGTAGACCAATCACTACAAGCTTAAAAGACCACACCAAAAGTATAATACAGGGACAATTCGCGTCTCTTGATGATTTTTTGAGTAAGTGGAAAGATTCAAATCGTAAAGAAGCCATAATAGAAGAGTTGATAGAACAAGGAGTAATGGTGGAGGCGTTATATGATGCAGTTGATAAACAGGTAGACTTGTTTGACTTAATTTGCCACGTAGCATATGACCAACCACCACTGACCCGAAAGGAAAGAGCTAACAATGTAAAAAAGCGGAACTACTTTACTAAATATGGAGAACAAGCACGGAATGTGATGGAAGCCCTTTTAGAGAAATATTCCGACCAAGGCATTGAAAACATTGAAAACATACAAATCTTAACAGTCCCTCCTATCAATGAATTTGGCTCGGTAACAGAAATTATCAAAGCTTTTGGAAGTCGAGAGGAATATGAAAAAGCCATTAGAGAATTGGAAAACGAATTATATAAAATCGCATAATGGCAAGTTTAAACACAAGCGAATTACTATTTGGAATGGTCTTTTTTAAAAAGTTTTCTGATTTTATTGGAACAGATTATTCTGAGCTTTTTGCACCAAGCACTATAGCTGAAGGAAACCCCAACGAACCGTGGGCAGGAACAGATTTAGTCATCGATGAATATTGCTTACAATTGAAAATGAGTGAGGAGATTTATCGTAAACAGAACATTAAAGATGCCTATTTTGATGGCAGTAATTACTTTCAGTTCGATGTTAAAAACAAGCCCAACACCCAAAATGCTTGCCAATTAGATTTGCTTTTAGCCCTTGCTGATAATAATGCTGCAATGAAAGTGCTGTATACAGCTCCATGTTTTGATAATCGATTTAACCGAAATCGTGGTGGGAATCCAGAGTTCTGGTTTACTAAATTTGCTACTTCGGCCCCAAAGGATATTGAAGACTTTGTAGCTTTCTTTGATATACGGACTATTCCCAGAGCATTAGTCGAAAGAAATAATGACCATAGTATAAAATATAACTCAAATACAGTTCGAGACGGATTTGGGTACTATTTCTCTGACCCCGAAACAATTAAAACTTATGTACCCCAATACAGTAAAACGACGCTGCAGCAGACCTATTTTGCAAATTACGATTGGAGAGAATTAAGTTTTGTTTATAAATCTATCAATCAGAAAATAGAACAACTTAAGCTCGCACTACGTGACTTTGAAAAGAACGATAGAATATTAAAATTAAATGGTATTGAAGTAATTCATTACCTCGCTAGCAAGTTTGGTATCTTTTGGTTTCCATTAACTATCAATCACGCAGAATATCGCAATTATAGAATAGCAAATGATTTGGAGATATAGAATATGAGCAATATAGGAGGAGTAATAAAATCAATCAGAGATATATTTCGCAAAGACCCAGGCTTGAGCGGAGATGCTCAACGCATTGAGCAATTAGGCTGGATGATATTTCTGAAACTGTTTGACGATAAGGACAAGGAAAAAGAAATACTAAACCAGAAATACAAATCGCCAATCCCCAGTGAATTGCAGTGGCGGAATTGGGCGGAAGATGACGAAGGTATTACTGGCGATGAGCTCATTACATTTGTAAACAATAAACTGTTCCCGCAACTCAAAGAGCTAAAAGTAACCGCCGACAATCGTTTGGGAGTCATCATTAGGAACATCTTTGACGGTACTAATAACTACATGAAAAGCGGAACTACATTCCGTCAAGCCATCAACAAGCTCAATGAAATTGACTTCAATAGCAGCAAAGAACACCACGTTTTCAACAAGATTTACGAGGACATTTTACAAGGACTGGCAACAAAAAAAGATACTGGTGAATTTTATACACCAAGAGCCGTAACACAATTCATTGTTGATATGGTCAACCCGCAATTGGGTGAAAAGATTATTGACCCAGCTTGCGGAACTGCGGGCTTCCTGGTTTGTGCGATTGAGCACCTGAATAAACAGGTTAAGAATGTGACCGACAGAAATACTTTGCAGGAGACGATTATAGGTACGGAGCTAAAGCCTCTGCCATTTATGCTAAGTGTGGTAAATTTGATTACCCACGATATTGAAGTGCCTAAAATCGAGAATACCGATTCACTAAGCCGAGAACTCAGTTCTATAAGACAAGCTGACCGAGTAGATATTATTGTGGCCAATCCTCCTTTTGGTGGTGTAGTAGGTGATGGAATGGAAACCAATTTCCCGTTGAACTATCGTACCAAAGAGAGTGCCGACCTGTTTTTAATTCTCTTTATCCAATTGCTCAAAGATGGAGGACGAGCAGGAATCGTGTTGCCAGATGGCAGCTTAACGGGAGAGGGAGTAAAACAGAGAGTGAGACAAAAGTTATTGGAAGACTGTAATGTGCATACAATTGTACGACTTCCCCAATCAGTTTTCGCACCCTATGCTACTGTAAACACCAATCTTATATTCTTTGAAAAAGGCAAACCAACAAAAGAGATTTGGTACTATGAACATACTTTGCCAGAGGGATATAAGGCATATAGTAAAACAAAGCCAATCCAGATTTCAGAATTTGATGAAATAAAAAAATGGTGGGTCCAGCGAACAGAAAGTGACTCTGCATACAAAGTATCTATTGATACCATCAAGGAAAAGAGATATGATTTGGATATAAAAAACCCCAATAAAGTAGTTGAGAAGGTAATTTATGACCGAAAGGAGATTATTAAAACTTTCAAAAGCAATCAAAACAGAATCACACAATTGATAAATGAATTGGAACAATGAGCACACTCAACTTCGACTATGTTCCTCTTACCTTTATTAACGACCCAGAGGAAATAAAAAAGCAAATAAGGAACACTCTAATTCTCATACATCTATTTGAGAAATATAATAGTCCTGTGCGATTAGAAAAGCTTATTGAAGGTACTCAGTATGGTTACAATGCTTCCGCATTACAATCAGGAAAGAATAAGTTTTTGCGAATCAGTGACATTCACGAAAGCAAGGTAAATTGGGAAACAGTCCCTTTTTGCAATTGCGATGACGAAGAAACATATTTACTCAAAAGAGAAGATATTTTAATTGCACGAACTGGAGGAACTACAGGTAAGAGCTTCAAAATAGATAACCCACCCAAACATTCAATCTATGCAGGTTACTTAATTCGCATTCGAGCAAAGGCAGAGGTAAATCCAGACTATATCTATTTGTTTCTACATAGCTTCGCCTATTGGAGCCAAATAGTAAACCTGAATGAAAGAAATTTTAGGCCCAAGGCGAACGCCGAAAATCTGAAAGGACTGATTTTGCCTGACTGCCCCAAAGCTATTCAGGATGAGGCAGTGAAAATCTCTCAAGGCTTAAATGTAAAGGGTTACGAAGACTTGTTTTCCGAGATTGAAAAAGCAATAAACGACTATGACAAAACTCAGGAAATCCAGATATTGCTTTCCGACCAGCTCCGCGAAATAGAAAATCTCAACCACAGTATCTTGCAAGAAGCAGTGCAAGGCAGATTGACAAAACAAGACCCTAAAGATGAATCCGCTGTCGTGCTACTAAAACGCATAAAAATCGCTAAAAGCAAATCTGGTAAAAAAGAAAAACCATTACCTCGCATCAAGCCAGAAGAAATTCCTTTTGAGATTCCTGATAGTTGGACGTGGTGCAGAATTAGTGAAACATATGATTCTACCTCAGGCGGAACCCCCAATAGAGGAAACCAAGAATATTGGAATGGCAACATTAGTTGGTTGAAATCTGGAGAATTGAACGACGGACAATTAATTAATAATTCAGAAGAGAAAATTACAGAAGCAGGACTGAAAAACTCCTCAGCTAAACTTTTCCCTAAGGGGACATTACTTATTGCTCTGTATGGAGCAACAGCAGGCAAATTAGGTGTATTGGAATTTGACAGCACTACGAATCAAGCCATTTGTGGCTTTTTTGAGAATGAATATGTGGAAACAAAATATCTTTTTTATTTTCTATGGTCATTTAGAAAAAAGATAATCGAAGACTCATGGGGGCAGGCACAACCAAATATCAGTCAAACTTATTTGAAAAATTTTCCATTCGCTTTGCCACCACAAATGGAACAAAAACGAATCGTAGAGGAAATAGAAAAACAATTATTAAAGACTACAAAACTAAAAGAATACATTATCGCGAATCAAGAGGCCACTGAGCTACTGCTCAAGGCACTCTTGCATCAAGCGTTTAAAGTAAAAGAACTTGTGGAAATATGACGTGGAAGAAACCCGATACCTTTATAATTGAATCGCATCCCTTTGACTCATTCATCAAACATGATACGAAGTTTCTTATTGTTGGCACTTTTCCAACCCATAAAGAAAACTACGCTCAAACTTTTGAATACTTCTATGCTGGACAGAAGAATAATTTCTGGAAAATAGTTGAACAGGTTTTTAGTCACACTTTCAAGTTTGATAGTGGAATAGCAGCCATTAAGGAGAGACAAAATCTCTTATCTGAAAAAAAGATTGGTCTAACTGATATGCTTGTAAAGTGCTATCGCAAAAACAATCAATCAAGTGATGAATATCTTTACCCAATCATCTTAAAAGATATTTTCTCATTACTAGATGAATATCCTCTTATCGAAAGGATTATCCTAACCAGTAGAACAGAAGTCATTGGGGCTTTGGGGCTATTCAAAACATATTTCCTCCAACACAATTTGGAGTTAAACGGGTTTAATAAAAGAGAGGACAAGATTTTAGAATCCAGCTTCAACTATAACGGAAAAACCATTGATGTTTTAGTGCCCTATTCACCTTCCCCACGTGTTTTGGAAGGAGGAAGAACGTCTTTTGATGATTTGATAAAAATGTATGTCACATGCTTAAAGTAATTTTCTGACCATTCCATTAACGTTTGACCAAATGGTCAAACGTTAATCTGTGTCTTTTAGCAAGTACACGCCCGATGTGCTCTTTTGTTTCGATGTCAGCTTGTCAATTTGACTCTTGTCATTTAGAATGATTAGTGCTTCGATATCCCCAGCCCTGAGAAGCTTTTTACCTCTTTCAATTGAGGTCAGTATTTTTACTTCTGGCTTTACCCTCTGCGGTTTCTCAAGAATTGGCGCGACTGACTGGTCAGGTAAATCTTTGATAGAATTGTGCGCAGCTGAGATACTTATTTCACCCCGATTTAATTGCGTCAAAACACTCTTAGAGGCTCTCTCTATAACCGCCGTATACCTCACTACAGTTGTCCGACCAACGCCCGCTATTCGAGCTATTTCCGAGTTGGTATCGATATGCTCAGCGACGTCATTACCCTTGCCAGCCTTGGATAGATTTTCCTTTGCTGCCTTTTCGATTGTATCTTTTGACAAGTATGCCAACTGAATCTTTTCTACAGCAGACAAATTCCTTCGTTGAAACTGGTGTCTTATCATCCAAAGCTTTATCTCCTCTAAGCTATTAAAGACATCTTTGACCTCCTTCATGGGGATAGACTTCAAATTACTTTGAATAGCGGCCTGTAAGCGCGTATGGCCTTCTATAACAAGCTTTACCCCCTCTGGTGTAACCCAAAATAATATCGGGTCATTAACCCCATTTTTCTTAATATCATCTTTAAGCTGGTCAAAAAGTTCTTTCTCCATCTCTGGAAGGTATGACTTCAACTCCCAGAGGGTCTTCAGTTCATATTTATCATCCATGATATAGTAGTCCTGTCCGAACAATTTCAGGGTCGGGGTTGAATCATCATGTAAAGATGGATTCGCTAGATATACTTTCCCGTCTAACATACATCCCCCTTTGGCATAGTAGCGATGAGCCTTATTCAACGTGGGGTCATTCGGGTCAGGGTTATTACGTTCTAATCCCCATTGCTTAAAGAAAAATGGAACCCCTGCTTTGTCGCAAAAATCTTTCACTTTTAAGACCCACTCCTTTTTCATAGGTCTGGCACGGTTATCTCCACTCTCTCCACCAACCAAAACAAGGTCAATACCACTTAAATTCATCTCAGTGATTTCCTCTATCAGAGGCTCAACAGAAAGGAATTTATACTTTGCTCCACATTGCCTGAGTGAGTCTATCCGCTTTGTTGAAGATTGGATACCCACACTTACACCCATCCAGATATTGTCAGACCATGTTAGCTCTTTAGAGTAACGTTTAAGCAAATGGTCTCTTTTAGTTAAAACTTGATAAGTGTGAGGCGTATCATTCATCACCTTAAAAACTTGTTTGATGAAGCCCAGAGATATATCCTTATGAAAAAGGTCGGACATACTATTTACGAAAACAGTTGTCGGTTTTTTCCATTTGTATGGGTCATTTAGTGAATCAGGATGCTCAACCAATACATCGAATCCTTGATTGTATTTAGGCAGTTGTGAATTATACTTATATCTATTGGTAAGCGTCCTAGCATAACATAGGTCGCATTCTTTTCCGACAGAACTACATCCCGTCGTTGGATTCCATGTATTCTCAGTCCACTCGATTTTCGATTCTGACATTTCTATTGAGATAAGTTTTAAAAATCAATACTCAAGTTCCGCATTATCCTTTGCAGGAGTGAAAGCAATATTGTTTAATTCTATGTTTGAATTTATCTGAACAACCTCAAGAGGTGCGTTAAGATAATTTGCTAAAACGCTTTGCAATTTCAAATGATTAGACCGATTTAAATCATACTTTCTTATATCATCTATGACATCTCTACTACCAACTTTAATAACACTTATAACCTCAAAAGTTTGTTCGCCATTAAAAAAGTCTTTAGTCTGCTCACTTGTAGCCAAAACATCAACATCAATAATACTATCCTTGTCAGATGGTATATATAACATATTTCTATACGGCTCTAAAAGTCCTTGAATAAAACCAAAAGATTTACTGTATTGTTTATCTTTTCGCAACGTCATAATTTCCTCAAAACAATGTTTCTTTAAATTATCCTTTCGAAATTCTCCATTGTGATTAAAGTAAATTTCATAAAGAATTCCATTAAGCAAATGGTTTTCTTCTGCTTCAAAATATCGCGGGAGTTCCTGACTTAGGTTTTTGAAAAAGGCAGTAGCACTATTGGCATATCCACCTGCCTGTAAAAGATTTCTGCCCAAAATAAATAGTTGATTCTTATCTAGTTTCTTAGCTGAAATGGTAATTGCTTCATCAATAGCGGGATTTTGTCTATCCCAGTTTGAAGACTTAATCTCCAAAATAATTTTACTAAATCTATCGCCCTTATCTTTATAGTTTACATCCTTTACTACTGCTTCATCGTATGGGATTTCAATGGAATAAATCAGCTGACCAGTGTTAAAATAAAAGTCTCCAATTAACGATGTGTGCTCCCACGTTGTTTGTTTTCCTTCTGTGAGATTGTAAACGGTTTTTCTTACCTTTTTAAAAAGTTCTTCCACAGAAATCCATTCACGACCTATATATTTCAATAAGGAGCCAGTATAAATACTATGCCCTTCAATTCCCTTATCCATAGCACCCTCGTTAGGTGATGTGGAAAATGCAATAAGAGTACCCTTAGGCGCTTGTATTGGTGTAAAAGAACTGTTTCCTCCTCTTTCAAAACTTTTTCTACATGCATCAATAATTACGATGTTCATTTTGCTGGAATTATTTTTAAGAATTCCTAAAACATCGGTTAAGGTTATACAAGTCTTTGAGCAATGATGTTTATTGGGTGATGCAACTTGGCAGTCGATTGCCGCGAGATAGTTTTCGCCATCTAATTGAAAACCATGACCTGCAAAATAAAAAATTGAGGCATCATAACTCGGTAACTGCTTCTCAAATTCATAGAGTATAGTCGTGCAATCTTCAATTTTCGTATCTTGACCAAACAGTATAGTATAGCCAAGTTTTGCAAAAATATCTGCCATCCCCTTAGCATCATTGATTGCATTATCAAGCTTGGCATCTGCGTAGTAATTATTGTTACCTATAACAACGGCTAATGTTTTCATTAGAAAGGTTTTTGAGTTAATTTGAACTTGTCAAAAGTAACAATATGTTGTAAACAGAAGCCGTTCCCCTCATTCGATTCCTTCTCGTCGGGATTATGAGTTATTGAGTTGTTTGATTCGCTTTTTGATAGTCTCAATCTCCTGTTTGAGAAGTAGCACATTTAATCGTTTGGTTAGTTCAGCTCGTTTGGCTGGTTCATAGGTCAAATTCATTTCGGTACGGAGTAAAGTGATTTTGTTGGTTAGGTCATCCATAATGTGTGTTTATCATAAATATCATTCCGTACCAATAATAGATTATAGTCATACCGTTGTACGGGGAATAGTAATAAAACAGGCGTAAAGGGACATTTTAGCCGTACCAAATGCAACCACCCTAAATTTGGTATTACGAAAAGCATTTTCTATCTTTGAGGTCATAAACAAGGAACATGACCAAAGCACGTTACATACGGACATCAACCCTGAGTCAGAACGAAGCGAGACAAGTGGCAAAGCAGCACGCAGACGAAAAGCTATTCATTGATAAGATTAGTGGTGCTATACATTTCTCCGAGAGACCACAAGCCCAAGAGCTTTTAAAGGCCGTCAGAAGCGGTGAAGTGAATTATATAAGCGTGAGTAGCATTGACCGCCTAGGACGCTCTACGTTGGACGTTTTGCAATCGATTCAGGCATTCACGGATGCGGGTGTAGTTCTGAAAGTAGATAACCTCGGATTAGAATCACTGATTGCTGGTAAAGAGAACCCGACGTTTAAGTTGATTGTGAGCGTTCTCGCGAACATAAGCGAGATGGAACGTGCCACTATACGTGAGAGACAGTTAGAGGGCATAGCAGAAGCAAAGAAACGCGGCACATATAAAGGCCGTGAAAAAGGTACAACGGAAACATCTGAGGAAGTATTAGCGAAGTATTCGAAAGTAGTGACCTACTTGAAACGTAAGAGTACACATAGTTATAGCGAGATAGCAAAGTTGTGCGATTGCTCAAAGAACACAGTACAGAAGGTAAAGAAGGTCATGGAAGCAGCGTGATTTGCGCTAATTTTTCTTATTAGCGAAAGTAATTACGATTATAAGCAGTTTGGGTATGATTTGGGTATCCTAAAAAACAAAACCCCTTGAAAATCAAGGGGTTTTACATGTATATGAGGTCGGAAGCGGATTCGAACCGCTGTAGCAGCTTTTGCAGAGCTGAGCCTAGCCACTCGGCCATCCGACCCTTTCTCCCCTCTCGGGGGAATGCAAATGTAGGAAAAATCTGCAAAGTCAAAAGCCTTCTTCAATAGGATTATTTATACATATAAAAGGATCAGATGTATCACGCTATTTGTGGAAAGGGTATTGAAAAAATCCGGCAGCTTAACACTTCTGTTTAGTACCTTAGCGCCGCACTTTTCCAATCACAAATCTACTATGACCCAGCACCTCTCAGACAGGATCACGCACATGCAGGAATCTGCCACACTCAAGATGGCAAAGATCTCCCGCGAGCTCAAGGCCCAGGGCCTCGACATCATAGACCTCAGCATCGGCGAGCCCGATTTTGACACCCCGCAGCATATCAAGGACGCCGCCAAGCGTGCCATAGACCAGGGATATACGCACTATACACCAGTACCGGGCTACCCTGAGCTGCGCAAGGCCATAGCAGCTAAATTGAAGCGTGACAATAAGCTGGACTATACCCCAGAGCAGATAGTCGTCTCTACCGGTGCCAAGCAGTCCATAGCCAATGTGGTGCTCGCCCTGATCAACCCTGGTGATGAGGTGCTCCTCCCCGCCCCCTACTGGGTCAGCTACTCTGCCATAGCAGACCTGGCCGAAGGCAAATCCATAGAGATCCCAGCCACCCTGGAGACCAACTTTAAAGTCACTCCGGCGCAGCTGGAGCAGCATATCACAGATCGGACACGCCTCATCATATTCTCCTCTCCATGCAATCCTACCGGCTCCGTATACAGTCACGATGAGCTGCAGGCACTGGCACAGATGCTCGCAAAATATCCTAACGTATACGTGATCTGTGATGAGATCTATGAGTATATCAACTATACCGGCCAGCCACACACCAGCCTCGCTTCTTTCCCTGAGATCAAAGACCAAGTCATTACGGTCAATGGCTTCAGCAAAGGCTTTGCTATGACGGGCTGGCGCCTCGGCTATATAGCCGCTCCCATATGGATAGCCCAGGCCTGTGACAAGATGCAGGGCCAGATCACATCAGGCACCTGCTCCATTGCCCAGATGGCAGGCGTAGCAGCAGCTACTGAGAGCCTGCAGCCTACCTATGATATGGTAGCTGAGTTTCGCAAGCGCCGTGACCTCGTGTATGGCCTGCTCAGCGATATACCCGGCATCAAGGCAAACCTGCCTGATGGTGCGTTCTATTTCTTCTTTGACATCAGCTCCTTCTTTGGCAAGAAAGCTGGCGACACAGTGATCAATAGTGCCGAGGATATGAGCGGCTACCTGCTGCGCGAGGGCCAGATAGGCCTGGTGAATGGTGAAGCCTTTGGCGATCCTAACTGTATCCGCCTCTCCTATGCCGCGTCAGAGGAGAAGCTCCTGAAAGTTTGCAGCCGCCTCAAAGAAGCATTGGCGAAACTCGCTTAAATCCCGTTATTTGTACCGGCAGCCCTACCATCTGCCTAAAACATAGCAATGTCAGAAAAACTCGACTTCAATAATGTAAAGGTCCTCGTGATCGGAGATATCATACTCGATCATTACATGTTTGGTCAGATACACCGCATCTCCCCGGAGGCACCGGTGCCGATAGTAGATATAGAGTATGAGGAGAACCGTCTCGGCGGCGCTGCCAATGTAGCCCTCAATCTCAGCGAGCTGGGCGCCAAGCCTACCCTCATGTCTGTGATAGGCGATGACAAGAGCGGACGCACCATCTTTGAGCTGCTCAAGAAGAATCAGATACACCACGACTATATCATCACCTCCAAGAGCCGCACCACCTCTCACAAGACGCGCATTTATGATGATGAGCGGCAGGTGGTCCGCTTTGACCAGGAGGATGACTCTGACCTCAGCCATGAGCTGGAGTCACAGCTCATCAGCACCTTTGACGAACTGATCCGCGAGACCAAGTTTCACGCTATCATCCTGCAGGATTACAATAAAGGCGTGCTGACCAAGAAATTTATCAAGCACGTACTGCTCCAGACCACCAAGCGCAACATACCTGTGGCTGTAGACCCCAAGGAGTACAACTTCTTTGAGTACCAGCAGATAGACCTCTTCAAGCCTAATATCAAAGAGCTGGGCGAGGCACTGCAGATGAAGATAGACCCCAAGAGCATCAGTAGCCTGCGCAAAGCTGCAGAAGAGCTCAAAAAGAAAAACCGTTTTGACAACCTGCTCCTCACGCTCGGTGCCAATGGAGTTTTTGTATACACCAAGGATGGAACTTCATTTGTAGTACCCGCGCGCGCTATCAAGACGGCAGATGTATCAGGTGCCGGCGATACTGTGATCAGCATCGCCACGCTCTGCTTTGTCAAGGATTTCCCATTCAAGAAAATGGCGCAACTCTCCAATGCTGCTGCCGGCAAGGTATGCCGCAAGGTAGGTATAGCCCCTATCACGCTGAAGGAGCTGAAGAGCTGATCATTTTCGATTGTCCGATGCCTTAGCCTCGGTCGCTACGCTTCAGGTCATTTTGATGCTGGCTGATAAAGGCATTCATCTCACGGATATACCCATCCAGTTCATCTGCCGCAGATTTGAGGAAAGGAGCAAATGATGTCCTTTCCTGTTCCGATATACCCTCGTCTTGCAGTACATCTGCTATCCCTATGATATTGGCAGCAGGTTTCCGCACTTTGTGTGAGAGGGTAAAAAGCATTTCCTCTAGTGTCTTGATATATTGCTCCTTGCGCAGTTCAGCTTCTTTGCGGCTTGTGATATCCAGCGCTGTACCTACCAGCTGGTCTCTGTCATTACTTTCCAGCGCATAGCTGAGCCACTTCTCCTCACCATCACGGGTATGTATCATTATTTCAAAAGAAACAGCCGGGTCTCCCGGCTTCATTTTATTGCGTGCTTCTACCAGTACCGCCAGGTCTTCATGCCTGATCAGATCACGCCAAAACTCTACGGTGATAGGAGTATCCTGCGGCACTCCAAATATCCTGTACATCTCCGGCGACCAGTATATCTCTTGGGTCTTGTAGTCTATATACCAGTTTCCCACTCCTGCTACCTTCTCCGCCCGCAGCAGCCTGTTGAGTGCATTTTCTGTCTGTGCATTTGCCATGGCGAGCGCAGCCTGATTGCGCAGCCTGTTTCTCCGCGCCTCAAAGCGCTCAGTTACCTTTGCCGCCAGTATCTGGAGTATACGTCCCTGCTCCGGTGTGAACTGCCTCGGCTGCTTGTCTATCACACAGAGGGTGCCCAGTGCATAGCCCTCATCAGTCACCAGTGGAGCACCGGCATAAAACCGCACATGGGGATCACCGGTAGCCAGTGGATTAGTTTTAAACCGGTCATCTTCAAATGAATCGGGTACTACAAACACTTTCTCCGGCTGCTGTATGGCATGATAGCAAAAGGCATGCTCTATGGGGGTCTCCGTGGCACCAAGGCCTACTCTTGCCTTAAACCACTGCCTGTGTGAGTCCAGCAGCGATATGAGTGATATAGGCATGCCGAAAAAGACGGATGCCAGCTCCACTATGTCGTCAAACTCCTGCTCCGGCAGTGTATCCAGCAGGTCATACTCTTTTAGTATTTCTATTCTTCTTTCCATGTCACTTTGGGGATCGGTGCAGGGTATACTAGTCCTGTGGGACAATGTTTCAGAGAGAGTCGCGTATTTGCAGGTATTGGTCTCCTTCCAGCGGCTTTACAATATATCCCTTGACAAAAACATTTTCCTCTGCCTTCTTTTTATCACTATCCGCTATAGAGCTGCTGAGCATGTAGATAGTTACCTTCTTGGGCAGGCGGTCGTGTATGGCAGCATATTCTTTTAGAAATTCCCATCCGTCCATACGCGGCATATTGATATCCAGCAATATGAGGTCTGGCAGTTCGTCTGCATCTGTGAGGTGAGCAGTGAGATGATCTATGGCCAGGTCACCATCAGCAAAGGTGCTGATCTCCACATCATCATCTACATCTCTGATGAGATACCGGGCCAGGTGAGTGTAGGCGGGGTCATCATCTATTATCCATAGTTGGGGCATACTATCCGATTCATTGTCAGCTAATATCCGGCGCACCGGATATCATAGGGGAGTCAAAAGGATACCCGAAACTAATGAATATCTCTTTTTATACATCATAGATAAATCGTTAAAAATACACCCCTCAGCAGAATAAGCTGCGAGCGAATGCGTTTCACGGGGCATTATTCAGTACATATCAGTGACCGTGATAGCGAATAAAACAATCATCCTGTTCTTTTGCATATTCTCCGCAGCAGCACTGCAGGCCGGGGGCGATGAGTTTACTATACGTATCACCAAAAAGAAACATCCCTATATAGACGTGCCGTATACAGACACTGCTGCAGGCGCGTCCATGCTATCCTGGTCCCGTACCTATACGCTCACACTGCATGATGCAGACCTCCATATGATACAGAGCGTAGCTACCAGCACCGGACGCCTCTACCGTCGCGACAGCATCCTGACACTCGTCCTGCCGGATCAGCAGAGGGTAGAAATCGATTCGGTCACCATAGCTGTATCCTTCAGGCCCGGGGCGCATACAGATACCGGTGCGGTATCCCGTCGCCTCTTCATCAGCCCAAATCAGAAACCATTCATATCGCGGCCATGGCAGCGCAATGGTGTCTACCTACGCTGGGGCAGCGACCGCGTGTGGCATAGCCCCGCCTGGTACTCTATCCGCACGCTGAGCTACTGGAGTGATATCAGCCGCCGCGATCTGCCGGGTGTGGCAGATCAGGTACTCCGCTATCAGGACTATGACAGTCCTGATACCACACTACATACTTTTGACTCACTGGCCATGACCTTCTATCACCGTAGCCATAGCTATCATTACCATATCTCAGGTTCAGAGCTATCGCCAGAGGCAGCGGCTATGCTCAGCACCGCCCGGCACAATGACTCCGCCACTCTCAAGATGTACTACTATGATAAAGCTGCCGGCATAGTACGCCGCAAGACGCTGTACATATCACTGCGCCATCTGATACGGGTAGGGGGATTCTTTATCATTACCAAGGGGTAAACTCAGCCAGTCACTTTTTTGAGGAGTCCCTGCACTACCTGGCCTGCAGACTTGGCAAATCTGCGCTCCCACCTGCAGTCTACCAGAGAGAGCTGCCCCATAGCAGATATCGTATGAAAACCGTAAGAGTCCGGCGAGGGGTTTATGACCTCCAGCACTGCCTCCTCGCGGTAGCTGCCTTCGGTGAGGTCTTTTATTTCATTGATCACCAGAGACTGTCCGTAGCTATCTGTACAGTTTTGAGTCACGCGGTAGAGCCGCCCTCCGGCTTCAAATACGCTGCCCCCCGAGCGCGAGTTATACCGGCCGCCATCTACACGCTGCTCGGCACAGGTCTCCCAGCCACCCATCATATCTGTATTGCGACGGATGTAGTATACTTCATTGCCGTCGCGCTCGCCTTTTTTAGTATATATCAGCCACCAGTAGCCCGCCTGGTGAAACAGCACGGTGTCTATGCACGGAGTATTGAGCAGTACTTTTTCTTCCTTCCACTCATATGGCCACTTCACAGATCTGTATAGGGTGAGTTTGTCTGCGCCGCATGTCTCGGGCAGCATATAGTCTACCCCATCATGCTGTATCAGATAGGGATACGACATGTGGTATGGCTCATCCATTATCACCTTACGCTCTATCTCCCGGTATTGTTTGTCAAGTATGATGCAGTTGATCGTGCCTTTGTTTTTGGTATACACCATCTCCTCGTAGAAAATGTAGAAGCGCCCATCACGCTCCACGCCAAACGGATCTGCCCACATCACTCCCCTGGGGCTGGACAGCCAGTGTATAGCAGGCAGGGGGCCACCGGACAGGTAGGACGATACCGGTGCCGTAGCCACTCCTATCTGCCAGTCCTTTTCCAGCTCATAAATAAAGTACTTCAGGCGTTCGGTTAGTCTGGACAGCATGTATCTGCATTTAGTAGTGAAACAGCCCGGACCGGGCCCAAAAGCTGTACCTCACCGGCATGAAATATATTTTCACTACCGGGGCTTCTTCACAAATATATCAACTACGACCGTAGATTGAAATAAAGCACCGGACCGCTACCGGCATGAGATAGTGTTTGTACATTCACGCATGCGCTGTTTTATCGCCTGCCTGCTTGCCCTGCTGCTGCCAGTGTGCCATACCATTGCGCAGACACATAGCCACCTGCCTGACAGGATGTATGCAGACAGCACTTATGCGCCCTTCCTCTTTGGTGTAGCCTCCGGAGATCCCTCTCAGACCAGAGTCATGATCTGGACACGGGCAGAGGTCACAGCACCGCTCCGCTGGGAGGTGGCAGAGGATAGCGCCTTCACACACCTCATACGCGCAGGTCAGGCGCAGTGTACCGCTACGCATGACTATACTACACTCGCTGCTGTAGATGGCCTGCAGCCGGGCCATCAGTATTATTATCGCTTCATCACGGCCTCCGGCCAAAACTCCCGCACAGGCCGTGCACGCACCCTGCCGGGAGACTCTGTGCAGCACCTCCGTATAGCGCTCGTCTCCTGCTCAGGAGCCTGGTCGGGCTACTTCAATGCCTACCGCCACATAGCACAGCGGGACGATATAGACTACCTCCTGCACGTAGGCGACTATATCTATGATGATGTAGACCCTGACGAGCACGTACGCATGCCTGACCCTGAGCCACAGATACCTCATACACTCGCAGACTGGCGCGACCGCCACCTGTACTACCTGCTCGATCCTGACCTGCGCCTCGTCCGCCAAAACAAGACATGGATAGCCGAGTGGGATAATCATGACAATCACTACAGCAACTTTGAGAAAAATGAGGATGGCCTCACGGCATTCTATGAGTATGTGCCCATACATATGCCCGACACGGCGCATCCGGAGTACATCTTCCGCAGCTTCCGCTTTGGCACGCTGGCAGATCTGCACATGATAGATATGTACCTCTTCCGCGGCCGCGAGGATTTTGCCGCAGGCCAGAGATCTATCCTCGGCAATACTCAGGATGCATGGCTGAAGCAGAGCCTCGCGCAGTCCCAAACCACCTGGCACCTGCTGGGCAATCAGGAGATGATGGGCAGCTGGCTCAGCCAGGGTATCCCCTCCTTCCTCCACCCGCCGGGCAATGGCACCTACTTCAGCTCCTCTGACTGGGATGGCTATGTGGCAGACCGTACACGCTTCTACCACTTCCTCGATACGGCCCGTATACACAATCTCGTGACCCTGACCGGAGACCTGCACATGTCCTTTATCATAGACCTCGCGCCGGACCCGCTGGATGAGGATGTCTATGACCGGCGTACGGGCCGCGGCTCACTCGGTGTAGAGGTGCTCACACCCAGCATTTCTGCAGGCAATATGGATGAGGAGCATATCCCCCGGTGGGTCATTCCCATCTTTCAGCGCCTCAGCCGCGATCTCAATCCGCACCACCGCTGGGTACAGTTCTGGCGGCATGGCTACACCACCATAGACATCACACCTGAGCGCTGCGTAGCGCAGTTTTGCTATCTGGATATCCTGCACTATTCTGACCGCGTTATTTTCAGCCGCCCCTTTGTGGTGCGCAGGGGTGCTGACCACTGGGACAGGCGCCACTATACGCGGCGCAGTTTCAGATAGGCTCTTCAGCGCTTCGCAAAGTGGGGCATTATATCCATGGCAGCATTCTTGGATAGTATCCTCACTCCCCGCCGGGGAGCTAAAGATACACACCACATGCAGTCACTCATAGATACGATCAAAGCGTTTAATGCTCCCCTCCTGCCTGATAAGGTACAACTCAAATATAGCTTCATGGCAGAGAATCCATACCGCTTTTATCGCGGCACCTGCCACCTGTATGCACACTACCTGGCCGGTATGAAGCTGCCTCCCTCTCCTACCGTCTGGGCATCTGGCGATCTGCACCTGGAGAATTTCGGTTCCTTTCTCGGCTGCAATAGCCTCGTGTACTTTGACCTCAATGACTTTGACGAGGCTATCCTCGCGCCTGCCGTGTGGGAGATCACGCGCATGGTCAGCTCTATCTTCATTGCCTTTGACACCCTGCAGATAGAGGAGGAAAAGGCTAACCGCATGGCGCGCCTCTTTATCAAAACATACATTGAAACATTGCAAAAAGGCAAGGCACAATATATGGAGCCTCGCATCGCGCAGGGTATCATCCGTGATTTTCTCCTCTCTGCCGCCCGCCGCAAGCCTAACCATCTGCTGCGCAAAAAAACCATCCGCAAAAAAGGCCGTATCAGCCTCTTCCTCGATACGGACAAACACCAGCCTGTAGACAAGCCTACCAAAAAGAAACTCAAAGCCTTTATCACGGACTGGATACAGCACCATACCGAGGCCGTCTATGGCTACAAGGTGGCAGACATCGTATTCCGCATAGCCGGGACCGGCAGTGTAGGTGTGCGCCGCTATGCCGTCCTGCTCAAGGGACAGTCTAAAACGAAGAAATACCTCCTGCTCGATATGAAGCAGGCCAAGACCTCATCTCTCGAGCCTTTTACCCATCAGGCACAGCCGGACTGGCCTACCGAGGCGGAGCGCGTGGTGACCATACAGAAGATCATGCAGAATGTATCACCATCGCTACTGAGCACCTGCGAGTTTGAGGGAGATGCCTATGTGCTGCAGGAGATGCAGCCTACCAAAGACAATATAAACTTCAGCCTCCTGCGCGATGACTACCGCGGTATGTACCAGGTCATATCAGACATGGCATTGCTCACTGCCTCGTCCCAGCTGCGCTGCAGCGGCTATTTGGGCTCTGCTACTATAGATGAGCTGATCGCCTTTGCCGGCCGCAAGAATATACAAGAGAAGATCTGGGATATCAGCCGCGAGTGTGGACGCCTCAGCCTGGAGGACTACCGGGCTTTCCGCGAGGCCTTTGATCGTGGTGAATTTGCAGAAGGACAGCTACCGGCAGAGCAAGCGGCGGCGGCATGATACGCATCACTCATCTTATAGCAGAGGTTCTTTTATGCATTACTTAAAACATTTATCTTCCGACTCTAAACTCAATCTCAACCATGTCTCTCAGCCCTCTGGCAGGCCAGCCTGCCGCACAGCAGCCCCCTATAGATCTGGACAAACTCATCTCAGCCTATTATGACCAAAAGCCTGATGCATCAGTAGCTTCACAGAAAGTCATCTTTGGCACGTCCGGCCACCGTGGCTCTTCACTGGATCAGTCATTCAATGAGTACCATATCCTGGCCATCACACAGGCCATCTGCGACTACCGCAGGCAGCAGGGTATCAATGGTCCGCTCTATATAGGTATCGACACACATGCGCTCTCCGAGCCCGCCTACCGCTCTGCACTGGAGGTCCTCGCTGCCAATGGTGTAGACACCATGATAGCTGCAGATGGTGGCTACACACCTACTCCGGTCATCTCTCACGCGATACTGATCTACAATAGAGGCCGCAAAGATGGCCTCGCAGATGGAATCGTGATCACGCCTTCTCACAATCCTCCGCGCGATGGTGGCTTCAAGTACAATCCGCCTAACGGAGGTCCCTCTTCTACCGAGGTCAGCAATATCATACAGGCCCAGGCCAATGAATACCTGAAGAATAACCTCAGCGGCGTAAAGCGGATAGCCTACGAGCAGGCGGCCAAAGCCTCCACCACGCATAGCTATGACTACAAACCAAACTATATTTCTGATCTCACTTCTATTCTCAATATGGATGCCATACGCAGTGCAGGTATCCGCATAGGTGTGGATCCGCTGGGTGGCGCAGGTGTAGCCTACTGGCAGCCCATAGCAGAGCAGTACAGCCTGGATATGACTATCGTCAATACGCAGGTAGACAAAACATTCAGCTTTATGACGCTGGACTGGGACGGACAGATACGCATGGACCCCAGCTCGCCATACGCTATGCGCAGCCTCATAGGCATGAAGGATAAATTTGACATCTCCTTTGCCTGCGATACTGACCATGACCGCCACGGCATCGTGACGCGCAGCGCAGGCCTGCTGCCGCCCAATCATTACCTCGCTGTGATGATACAGTACCTCATCCAAAATCGCCCGCAGTGGAGCCCCTCTGCTGCTATCTCCAAGACACTCGTGAGCAGCCAGATGATAGACCGCGTCGTAAAAAAGCTGGGCCGCCGGCTCTACGAGGTGCCCGTCGGCTTCAAGTGGTTTGTAGATGGGCTGTATGACGGGTCACTGTGTTTTGGTGGCGAGGAGAGCGCCGGGGCTATCTTCTCACGCATGGATGGCAGCGCCTGGACCACAGACAAGGATGGCATGGTGCCCGCACTCCTCTCCGCAGAGATCTTGGCCGTGACCGGCAAAGACCCCGGGGAGATATATCGTGACCTGACTACAGAGTTTGGCGAATCCTACTACACACGTATAGAAGCAGCCGCCGATACAGAGCAAAAATCAAAGCTCTCTAAACTAGCGCCTGCGGCCATCACCTCTACCGTGCTGGCTGGCGAGCAGATCACACAGATACTCTCTAAAGCCCCTGGCAACGATGCTGCCATCGGTGGCATCAAGATAGAAACAGAGAACGGCTGGTTTGCCGCGCGCCCATCCGGTACAGAGGATATCTATAAGATCTACGGAGAAAGCTTCAAAAGCGAATCACACCTCAGGCAGATATTAGATGAAGCTCAGACGATCGTGACAGCAGCCATCAGATAAATACAACCTAACAATAAAAAAAAGGCCCATTACGGGCCTTTACATTTTTTGCGCTTTCGCGTTTTTGCGGTTAAAACTTCTACATCACCGGACATAGGAATGGCCTTGGCTTGCGCTTCAGGCAGCCCTGATACATGATAGCCAGCTCAGGTGCACCATAGGTCATAGTACCAGGTGTCAGCTTAGACACATTGATATCATAGCTGAATCCTATCGTCAGCCCCTTTATATCCAGGCGGGTCTGCAGGATCACTGCATCCAGAGGTGCGCGAAACTGTGCGCCTACATAGAAGAAGGTAGTGCTGGTATTATTACCCAGCTTCATGCGCACCAGCGAGCCAAAGTTATACTGCTGCGATGGTCCCTGGAAGAGGAGCATGAAGTTTGGCATGATCCACACTTTGTCTCCTATCATGAAGCTGCCACCACCATGAAAGGTCGTCTTGATATACAGCTTGTCTCCACCATTGTTATTGTAGATGCCGGGTGAGTACCATGATATGTTAGGTTGATTGAGGTGGCTCACTGCGAGACCAAAGTACAGGTTGTGTCGGCGCTGCTTGAAATTGACCGAGTATAGCGCACCTACACCCGCATCTATATAGATCATGTTATTGCGGGCAAAGCTTTCCTTTGGCAGGCTCGGATCATATTTGCCTGTCACAGGATCGTATTGATCGTCATACGTCGACTTATTCGGATTGAAGCCTCGGTGATTTACTCCCACCTGCAAGCCTACTGAGAGGGATGAGTTTCCCCTCCTGTCCAGCATAAAGTGGTACGCTGCTGTCACATCGCCGCGATTCATATTGTATCCTGTAGCGCCTGCTATGTCTGACTGTATGGATATACCTATCCCCGCGAAGCTCTGCACCCTGGTAGGCCGGCCCACTGATACATCTCCCGATGCGCCAAATGTCGTATAGGTATTGCCGCCGGATACCGTATTCCACTGCGTGCGGGCATTGACCGCTACACGGTAGTCGCAGGCGTTGAGTCCCGCCAGCGCCGGATTCAGCTCCATGGGAGCATAGTTGTACTGAGAGAGGTGCGTATCCTGGGCCATGGCCGGCAGGCTGCATACTGCTATCATACCTGCCACACAGCCTATATTCTTCAATATACTTTTTAGCATAGTTATCTCCTTATCTGATCAGGGTCACATTACCCTTGCCCGAGATAGTCTGACCAGTGGTGCACACTACCTCAAATACATAAACAAACACACCTGAGTTTTCCATTTTCGCCTTGTCGTTTCGCTTGCCTCCGTTCCAGGCTGCATCATCCGGCGTATCGGCGTTGGTCACATCATGCACTACATTGCCCCAGCGGTCATAGATGCGGAAGTAGTTGACCTTTGTGATACCCTGCCCTCGTATGCGGAATACGTCATTTGCATTATCCGCATTAGGGGTAAAGGTATTAGGGATATAGATCAGCGAGTTGTCACATGATGTGATCACCGTCACCGTCACGCTGGTCCTGTTAGAGCAGGTCACGCCATTCTTGCTATAGTATACTGTAGCATTGTAGGTAGTGGTCTGGTGTGGTGTAGCGATAGGGTTGCGGCAGGTACGGCAGCTCAGGGTGCTATCCGGATCCCACACGATACTATCTATAGTACCTTTCACGGTAGAGCTCACATTAGTGCTCAGGCCCAGTACTACACTCTCCGGATTGGCCGCAGCCTCCACCGGCACTGAGTCTATCACATAGACCCTCACCGTATCCACCTTAGGCGTACAGTGGCCATAAAATACATTCAGCAGATACTGCATAGGCTGGCGCGGCGTGATCACTACATCAGTACTGTTAGGATTGTCTATGTATGATGGCGGCGTCCACTGCACAGAGCCGAAGAGCCCTCCTACATGGAAACTAACCGGGTAGCCCAGGCAGATGGTCGTATCCCTGTTAGGGTACACCGTGTCTATAGGCTCTGCTATGATCACGATATCATCACAGCCATCCGGGCTCTGGCATCCATATACGTCCTCCACAGCAAAGCACACATGGTATATGCCCGGTAAAGCCCACGTGCGGTGTATCACAGCAGAGTCATCCGGCTGTGCTACGCCATTTATACTCCAGTGATAGTGTGCTATACTGCCATCTCCTATGGTCCAGTCACCAGTAATAGTGTTCGGACGGAGTATACAGTTCGTATCCGAGTAGGTAGAGGCCGCCGGTATCCTGTGCACCGTCACACTCTGGCTCGCTGTATCTGCACATCCATTCACATCTGTCTGTACGAGGGTCACCGTATAGCTGCCGGCTATAGGATAGGTATAGTTGTTAGGCGAGGTGGTAAACTCCGGCGTACCATCCGTCTGCATATCTATGCCAAAGGCAGCCAGTGGCGCCGAGATGCCAGCAGTAGAGTTATTGGTCACAGTGACCGGCGTGCCGAGGCAGAGCGTAGTTGGCGTCACATTCAGCAGGGCGTGCGGTTTATCACCCAAGGTCACAGTATTGTAGACCGTATCATAGCAGCCCAGTGCGCTGATCAGCACCAGCGTATCGCGGTAGGTGCCCGGCGTCTGGTAGCTATGAGCACTGGTCTGACCGGTACCATGCGTACCATCTCCATATGACCAGAGATAGGATGCTATACTGCTATGAGTCACCTGCGCTGTAGCGGCAAACTGTGTGACCTGACCCAGGCATAGGCCCGTAGCAGTATCACTGGCAGTGATGATGGATACATTCACACGGATCGTGTCGTACTTGTAGCAGCGTGGCACATCTCCGGCTCGCACTACGTAAAAGGTGTCCATCAGCGGTGCTACGATCGGAGCAGATGGATTGGTCGTATCTATATTGTAGTTAGGCTCCCAGTGCAGCGGTGGTGAGCCAGTGGCAGAGAGCGTAGCAGAGGCACCTATGCAGATGGTCTGGTCCGCCCCTCCTGTCAGCGTAGCCATTGGTTTTATCACGATATTCTGATAGGCCGTATCCGAGCAACCATTGCCGTCAGTGATCATCAGAGAGGCTGTATAGTTGCCACCTACAGTGTAATTATAGGAGGTATCCAGGTATGTGTTATACACTACAGTATTACCCAGGTCCCACTGTCCGCTGACTATAGTGGTGCTGTCATCTATGATACTGCTATCGCTGAAATGCAGCAGTAAAGGTACGCACCCTATCGTATCATCCATCACGATGCGGACTACCGGTGGCCTCATCACATGTACCACGGATGTATAGGAGCCGGTACAGCCCAGGTTATTGCGCACGGAGAGTGTCACAGTATAGTTGCCCGGAGCGGCATACACATGGCATGGATTAGGCGTAGAGTCTACCGGGCTGCTATCGCCAAAGTCCCACGCCCGCTGCACGGTAGATGTCAGGCCAGAGAAATATCCTGTCTGATCTGTAAAGCATAACTTATTGCTGCCACAGCTCTGGAAAGTATCCGTAAAGTAAGCCACCGGTGTATCGATCAGCACCGGTATAGAGTCTCCGCCCAGGTTATTTTCCAGTGTATAGTCCTGATGGCATATCGTATCAGGGTACTGCCAAGCCCGTATATATGGCCGGTACACATTGATATCACAGTAGGTGATCGTGACCGTATCGAGTGTGGGATTAGCCTGTGTTCCTTTGGGTATCCGCATATTTATGAATGCGGGCACCCCATTGTCTGAAAGGATCAGCAGTGAGTCCGTATCATAGGAGCTGATATATAGTTTCACCGGGGTACATCCGCACGCACCTGCCTTTTCAGACGTCATGTGCACCACAGGTCCCTTAGCACGGATCGTATACTTTACGATAGTGTCACTACAGCCGTGGCATGAGTTTACTATGTGCGTGATAGGATAGGTACCGGGGCGGTAGTATATGTGAGAGGCATTGCGGGAGGTGTCATAGTGGCTGCCATCGCCAAAGTCCCAATAGTAGGTGCAGATATCATACATAGACGTATCTATGAATGGATCTACCACGATCGTCGGGCACTTATTAGCCGTGTCGGCCAGGTTAGCAAAGGTATAGTCTGCTACAGGGTTCTTCACCAGTATATGCTTGCAGATCGTATCGCGGCAGGCGTTGTACCTGTCTATGGCTATCAGGCATACATCTCCGGCCCCTTCTGTTGTAAATCTCGATGAGAAAGAAGGTACATCTCCGGGAGTCGCGTTAGTAGGTCCCAGTGCCGCCGGCAGCAGCCACTGGTAGTGGGCTACATAGCCTGTAGAGGTAGAGGTAAATGTCAGTGGATTGAGAGGAGATGGGTTGGACAGGCACGTTATCGTGTCACTCATCGCAAAATTAGCCACCACACTATCTGACACGATAGTCCGCGTAGCTATATCACTACAGCCGAATGTATCAGTTATGGTCAATGCCGCTGTAAATGTGTTAAAACCTGTGTAAGTGTGACTAGGAGCCACAGTAGTACTATCTACTATGCCATCACCAAAACTCCAGATAAATCTGCGCGGGCCACTACCCGGAGAGTAAGTGGTAGTATTAGTCAATTGAGACAGGAATGGTGTACAATCGGCCGTGTCGCTTATTGTAAATCCGGCCCTAGGCCTTGATATCAGGACGTAAGAAGGCTTGCATACGGTATCCTTGCAGCCACCACCATATGTCAGCTGCGCACATATCTGGTAGTTAGTCGCCCCTTGTATAAAGGGCCTGAATGGTACTCCCACTACGTTGGGATTAGATCCATTAAATACTGGTGGGGCATTAGCTGCAGTCACACTCCAGACCACATTTGCTGGTGCAGAGGCATTGGGATTAGTATAGATCAGTGAGATCGTATCACGATATGTAGCCGGATAGCACAGTATCCGTGGGCCATAGCTGGTAAAATCCACTCCGGAGCATGGCGTTACAAAAGTATCAGTCTTAGTATGTGAGCAGCCTGTCAGAAAATTGAACGCTGTCAGTGACATGCCATGACGCGTGCCGCATGGGCCGGAGAGTGTAGCATTTACCACCGTCAGGTTGGTATAGTGTACGTTATCTATGATCCAGACCAGAGAGTCGGCACCTATGCTGGTACTGGTATATTTCACCTGGTTAGAGCCGTTGCACCCCAGCACTTTGGTAAACTGTGCCGCAGGAGCCAGCACGTGTACCGTATCTATCAGGCACACGGTATCACCCAGGCAAGTGCCGGATCGAGCCTGGTAGCACGGGTTATAAAAGCCAATATCGTGATACGTGTAGCAGCCTACCCAGTAGTGCGCCGAGTCGATCAGTTGGGTGATTGCCGCATTTCCGAGCCCTTGTGGCCACACAGTCACAGCCGTCGGCGTATCTGTACCGGTCACTGATGCCAGCAGGTGGTTACACTCCTGTTCATAGCACACATCCAGCGGATTGACAGTCAGGGTGACATTAGGTTTACCACTCACACAGATAGTATCACGCAGTATGTCGGAGCAGCCGGCTGCGTTGGTCACAGACAGGGTGTACGGATGGCAGCCCTTGGTACTATACCTGACCAGCATGCTGTCTTGCCCCATCGGCGTTGTAGTACCTCCCGGGAAACCCCAGACCACAGATGTGAACGGACGTCCCAGAGTCTTATTGACCACTATGAAGCTGTCATTCACGCAGCCATTTCGCAGTTGGTACACAGTAGCACGCGCCCGGAGGGTTTGTACTGCCACCAGGTTGTTTCTGATCAGGGTAGATGTACAGCCACTGGCGTCTGTCACACGCAGTACTGGAGAGTAGTTTTGATAGGAGGTGATCGTCACTGAGGTACCCGTGTGGCTGGTAGGAGTGCTAGGTGCGGGAGATGCCGGAAACCATTGGAAAGAACAACTGGGACAAGCCGGTCCGGTATACGTCAGGTTTACAGTATATGGGATCGTACATGAGAAAGTATCGTTTGTCGTGAAGCTGATAGGTATAGGCTGCCCGAAAGTCACGGCATTAGTAGATTTCATCGTGTCCACACACCCACCGGCATAGTACACCACCAGTTGTGCATCATAGTTTCCGGGTGAGGGATAGTTCACTATCTGGCATCCACCGCTGGTAGCGGTCAGGCTCGATGGGGTGCCTCCCGGGAAACTCCACGTATACGTCAGCGCACCCGGGGTACACGAGCAGTAGGTAGCCGCCCCTGGCGTACACCGTCCTGACTGGGTTACGGTAAAACACGCTGCCGCAAAATTACCTACAGAAACATAATTGGAGCGTACCATAGAATCTGAACACCCTGTCAGAGAGTCCACTGTTATCAGTTTGATAGTATATGTACCGCTGGCATAGGGATGTGAAAACACATTGGAAGTCCCTGACTGTGCCGGTGTCGCACTATTATTGATATACCACTTATAGATGGTAGAGGAGCTGCCTCCTGTAGCGGTCATCACACTGGTCATCGGAGCGGCACAGCCACTGAGCGGCGTCCCAGTGAAAGAAGCCACCGGCTTTGCTACCACATGCAGACCATTTACTCCACTGAAGGTAGTATCAGACCGGCAGCCACAGGCGTCAGTCACTATGAGCACCGGATTATAGGTGCCCTGCTGAGCATAAGTACGTGTCGCCGGCACACTATGATCCAGTGGAGTGACACCCCAGTCCAGCAGGTAGTTCAGCGGTCCGCAGCCGGGAGGAGTAGCAGTCTGATCCGTATAGGTTATGGATTGCCCCAGGCACACATTATGAGTGGAAAAGCTCCCCCTGATCACCGGCGGGCAGTTCACTATAAAGTTGCTATCTATAAAAGTGCAAGTGCTGCCTCCCACTACAGTGGTCATTTTCACCTTCACCCGCCCGCAGATATTCATTTGCTTGGACGCCTGGTGATTATTGGTCACCGTATAGGTACTGCCATCGGCAAAGGTAAAGAGCCAGTTGCACACACCCGACCCGCTGGTCGTATCCTGCAGATTCAGGATAAATACTCCTTTGCAGCCCGTACGCTGATTAGCAGTGAACCCACAAGCCAGCGCATCGTTTGCCAAAAGGATCAGAAATAGAATGGAAGAAAAAATGGCACTCTTCCTTATAGTAGAACTCTTCATGTAATTACTTCATTAACTAGGGTATACTTAATAAAGATACCATAAACAACGTTAAAGTTGCACCCTTTAAAGGGCAATAATCAGATTTTTTTTGCACAGATCCGGGCATAAAACAAAAAGGTAATCTGTCCCTTTTTAACACTTTAGGACAAATTACCTTTTTCTGTCGGTGAGCAGGAGATTGCTTACCACTGAGCACAAGACACATTGGTCTTCGGCACGTATTTCTTCTTTTTGTAGATATAGATCAGGCCCAGCTCTATAGCCCCTACTGTATTAGAGGCCCTGCGCAGGTTGGATACATTGATATCATACGCCACCCCGAGCGAAAACTGGCGGTAGTCCAGCCTCACATTAGGTATCAGCGCATCGCCGCCTTCCGGACCGCCAAAACGGGCATTAAATCCAAAAGTGAACGAGTTTACAGAATTATACCTTTCACCAAACAGGATCTGACCGGCAGCGCCCACATTAGCCTGGAAGGATGTACCCTGAGACATAAAGAGTACGGTCGGCACCAGGTTCCAGCGGTTTTTGATCGCTATCACCGCACCGCCATGTCCCACTATTTTAGATGCTAGTCGCTCACTGCTCACATCTGAGAAAGACTCCTTAGGCTTAGACACGTGGGCGTATGCCACTCCCAGGTACATGCTCACCTTCTTTTTAAAGTCTACATTGTAGCGCAATCCGACAGTCGCATCTATAGCCATATTCATTTTTCCTATAGATTCTGCTATCGGAGTAGGGAAAAGTGCATTGCCATTCCTAAACTGCTTAAACATGATCTCCCCCGCGAGGCCCAATGCTATAGAGTGCTTTACACGGTAGCCAAATGCCTTGGAATAAGCTACGCTTATGATACCATCTGACAGGGTCAGCGCCTGGTCTCCCGCAGCATCTCTCACAAAACTGCCGCCTATACCCAGATAGTCCTGCTTGCGCCGGCCCAGCCTTATATCGCCGTCTACAAAGGCACCGTAGGTCTCATACTTGGTCCCGCCCATCGGTGAGCCCACAGTAAACCATTGCCTCCGGTACATAAAACCAAAGCGGGCATCGCCCTCAAAGAATCCGGTCATAGCAGGATTCAGGTATACCGGCATCATGTGATACTGGGAGAAGTGCGGATCCTGCGCCTTCAGCCCTACCGCTCCGGTACATAATAATATCAGGTATAATACCTTCTTCATTCCTGCTGTTTATTTGATTAGAGATATATTGCCACCTGCTGAGCGTTTATCCGTCTCATATGCCAGTTTATATTCTATGACATATGAGAATACGGCAGTATTCAGCGGTTTATTTGTATTGTAAATATCCGTTCCATCCCAGTTGAAATCCGGGTCAGTAGACTCATACACCTTATTGCCCCATCTGTCATATATCCATATGTGAAAGGTCTCCAGTGTCGTCTGATAGGCTATCATTTTAAAGTTGTCGTTGATACCATCATTATTAGGTGTAAACGTATTGGGCACCACCATCTTTGATGAATCCTCCAGTACGAGTACCGTAGTGGTATCATGCAGCTCGCAGGCCTGTCCGTATATTATTGTCACGGTATAGGTGGTCGCTACCTGTGGCTTGTCGTACACATCTATGCTACCTGTAGAGTTGTCTATATACGGTGACCAGTAGGCATTTTTCACCGGCACATTAGTAAAGGCGTGTATCTCCGCCGTCTGTCCCCGGTAGACGGAGTATGGCGCCGCCAGCACCAGTGATGCACTATAGGCCGGTACTGTACCCAGTATAGCCAGGTCACATCCTACAGCGTCTGTCACTGTTACAGTATAGTTTCCTGCTGTCAGGCCACCTGCTACAGTAGTCGTGCTACCACTGGTCCACCTGTAGGTCAGCGGCTGTATGCCAGAGGCTTGCACTACCAATGCACCATTGCTCTCCGTGCGGCAGATAGTGTCTGGCGGCAGTATACGGCCCGTAGGGCCTGCAGTGGTCAGGATACTGTCGCGCAGGGTATCTGCACAGCCATGGCTGTCTGTCACTATCACTATCACAGAGCTATCTCCTACCAGGCCACTCACAGAGTCAGCCGGAGTAGCTGGCGTACCCTGAGACCATACGAAGCTGTACGGCGGTGTACCCCCGCTGCTCAGCACGATACCTGTACCATTATGCTTGCCGCAGTGGTCAGGCGTCACGCGCAGGGTATCGGTCAGTTTGGCCGTAGGGCCAGGCACGATGATCGTGTCCAGCACGTTGCTGCAGCCACTGTTGCTCACAGAGAATATATACGTACCCGCAGGGATATTCAGTGCTGTATCGCTATGATTGCTGGCATTATAGTTCCAGGAGTATGTACAGCCGCCGGTACAGTTGCCCACAGTCACAATGATAGAGCCATCATTGATCCCAAAGCACTGCTGTGGAGTCACAGCGTTACTAAAGGTAGGCGTCGTACTATTGTCCACCAGTGTCACAGTAGGGATGGCAAAACTGCATCCGGTAGCCAGGTCGTATACGGTAGCATCATAGTTGCCCGGCAGCAGATTGGCCAGGAAAGGTGAATTGCCGGACTGTATCAGTGTACCCGCCTTGTAAAAGTCTGCGCGGAAACGGCCGGACGACGTGATCTGGAGCTGTATAGAGCCATTATTCCTGCTGCATGACGGATTGATATTGACACTGCTCACGGTGAAATCTATCGCCTGCAGCGTATGGCTGGCGGTGGCGGTACACCCGTTCAGATCCGTAGAGGTCACCGTAAAGGTATATGACCCACTACTCACTGCCGAGACGAAAAGTGGATTGCTGCTGGAGGTGCCGGCCAGCGTCCCCCCGCTCCATACATATGTAGCAGTAGGGTTATTGGCAGTGGCCACCATAGTGTCCTGACCACCTACGCAGAAGGAATCCCTCGCAGCGATGATGCTCACCGTAGCTGCCGGGGTAGAGGCGATAGTATAGGGCACATTCACAGAGTCTACGCCGTCCCATACTGTCACGCTGCCGGAGCCTGCCGGCTGGTTATTGATGGTAGTGGTAGACAGGTTGCTCGGATACCAGTGGTAGGTATAGCTGCCGGTGCCGCCTGTGGCGTTTGCCGTGGCAGTACCACTGCTCGGGCCGCAGCTCGAGGTGGTAGAGACCGTAGCAGCGAGCGGCTGGGCATACCCGCTGGCGGTGAATAGCAGCAGGCTGGTCAGGCCTAGCAATATCTTAAAGCAGAGATTCTTCATCTTTGATTTTTACAGCAGAAAAAAGGATTTGTTACAAAAAAACCGCGAATAAACTTAGCCATAGCGCTAATTGTATCAAAAACAAGATACTAACACATAGACGGCCTATATATACAAATGGCTGCAAAGCGCGACACCCGCCGGAAAGGCCTACCTTTGTTAAAAATCTCCCGGTACGTGAAACACGGCATCGCTTCCCTCAGCATCATACCCATGCGGCAGGCTCCAAACCACCGCAGCGAGATGGTATCGCAGCTCCTCTTTGGCGAGACCTACGAGGTGCTCGATATCAAAAATAACTGGGTACAGATCCGCTGTACGCTGGATAGCTATGAGGGCTGGATAGATGCCGCCCAGCATACACCTGTGCTGGAGAAGGACTTCCGCCAGGTCACCGTAGATAATGTGGGGATAGCCATAGACCTCTTCTACTCCGCCACCTCTAGCGATAAGTCTGTGACCCTCGTCACAGGTGCCTCACTCCCATTTTTTGACGGGATCAATTTCCGGCTGGGCAAGGAAAAGTATATCTATAACGGGCAGGCCGTGATGAGCGACCAGATACGCACCGTCAATATGCTGGAGAAAGTAGCCCTGCGTTTCCTCAATGCGCCCTACCTCTGGGGTGGCCGCAGCCCGCTGGGTATAGACTGCTCTGGCTTCGTACAGATATTATACAAATGTATCGGCACCTGGCTGCCCCGCGATGCCTACCAGCAGGCCGAGGTAGGCCGCGTTATCAATTTTGCGGAAGAGGCCACCCTCGGTGACCTCGCCTTTTTTAGCAATGAGGAGGGAAAGATCACCCACGTAGGCATGATACTCAAGGATAAGCGCATCATCCACGCCTCCGGCCGCGTGCGTATAGACACCTTCGACCACTTCGGCATCTTTAACGCCGACACAAATAAATACTCCCACCAACTCAAGATCATCAGGAGGATACTCTGAGAGCAGTATTACTAAGTTTACTTTAGACCTTCCTGTACTGCCATTCTTTTATTTGTATTACCATCGGCCGTGCGCATTCACTGTGTCATTCAATTTTTGAGTTTCTGCGCTTTTGCGGTGAATAAACTACACAGCTATCGCGCGATTGTATCGCGTGATACTCCTGCATTGCGTTTGCAACGCAATATCAAGCATCCAAAAACTTCCTGCACGCCTCAGCACACTCCTTGCACATCTTACTGCATTTGCGGCAGTGCTCGTGGTCATGCTTGCCACACTCATCAGCACAGACCCCACATATCTCGGCGCAGAGCTGCAGGTAGCTTTCCTTATTCTCAGAGTCGCGCGTCAGGATAGACGCCGTGAGGCGGCATATATCCGCGCACTCCCTGTCCAGCTCTATACAGCGCGCCATCATCGTCACATCCTCTTCATTCAGGCACGCGCTGTAGCACATATCACAGGTCATCGCGCACTCTGTCAGTTGTTGTATCAGTTTATCTTGTCCCATCACCTTTAGTTTATGCTTTACAAATTACTTGCCCTCCGTAGCCATGATCTGCACATAGTCCCGCACGATATCCTCATGGTCAAAGGCCAGGTTAAAATTTTCCGGCTCACGTGTCAGCACCAGGTCCTCCGCATCAGAGCCCGCCTCCATCACGCCCGATACCGGGTGCGCCAGAAAGGCCACCGATACATACCTCCCGCGCGGGTCTCGCTCTGGATCAGAGTACACACCTATCACGCGGTCCAGTTCTACGGTCAGTCCCGTTTCTTCTTTTGCCTCTCTGATAGCAGCAGCCTCTATCGTTTCATTGCCTTCCATCTTACCTCCCGGCAGTCCCCATTCACCTTTGTGTGGTTCACTTTTACGCTTCGCCAGCACGATAGAGCCGTCTCCCAGCCGTATCACGATATCTGCAGTCAGGACTAAACCTTCATTGTCTTTCATTCTATATCTCTATGTTTCTCTGTGGTTAAAACTCTATTTACTTCACTTCGCTACTGCTTTTTTCTCATATACACCCACCAGCTCACCCTCCGCCAGGATGTGATCCTTGATGGCATTTACCAGCTCATCTTTGCTGGCTCCTTCTTTCAGATCCAGCATCTTATCCAGCGCATATACCTTAAAGAAATAATGGTGCTGCCCTTTAGGCGGGCATGGGCCCATGTAGCGGTTCTCACCCTTTTCATTTTTGCCTGGTGTACCCGGGCGCTCACCCTCACGCATCATGTGTACATCAGGAGATATATTCCAGGCTATCCAGTGTGTCACTACTTTCTTGTCTGCATCAGGGTCATCCACTATCAGCGCCAGGCTTTTGGCACCTTTGGGCACTTCACCTATCGCCAGTGGCGGGCTTACGTTCTCGCCTTCGCAGGTATACTTCAGAGGTATTTCCCCATTAGCCTTAAAGGCAGGGCTGGATAGCGGAAAGCTCACTTTGCTCATCATTAGCAGCAGGATTAAAAAGTTCATGATTTAGTATTTTTGGTGGATGAAAAACAAGTCCGGCCATACGACCGGACTTGTGATGTCTTACTTTTTGGCGGAGCGGTGTGAAGATGACGCGCTCGGTGAGGATGACCTCGGCGATGCAGAGTGACTCCGCGAAGAGCCCTTAGACGTGCTCGCCTTCCTAGACGACGGCGCCTTTGGCACCTTGCCCCCTTCCTCGCGCGCCTCAGACAGCCCTATCGCTATCGCCTGCTTCTTGCTGGTCACTTTCTTGTTGCTGTTGCCGGATTTGAGTTTGCCTTCATGCATTTCATGCATGGCTTTCTCCACTTTTTCACCGGCCTTTTTTCCATACTTTGCCATAACGGTTGTTTTTATTGTCTCATGTGCAGCAAACCATGTACCGCCGCCCTTTGGGCATTATTTGCGCAATCTGAGGAGCAGCTCGCCGCGCCATTATTGAGTTTAGCCGTATAGTCTACAATAAATGTGCTGGCATGCTGTTTGGGTATATAGAGACATAACCCTTACGATATGATGATCCAGAATTTTTTAAAAGCAGTAGCCGCAGTAGGGATCAGCTCCCTGTGCGTATTGGCCATGGCCTCAGACCGCGTGCCTGTCAGCAAGCATTACAAAGCTGTATCACAGCTATTCGCTCCAGCCAAATGATCTGACCATGAGCCTCATCAGATACAAGCAGAAGCGCCATTTCACAGAGACACCGGAGCCTACAGGAGGCAAAGGCAAAACAGGCAAACTGATCTTCGTGGTGCAGAAGCATGCTGCCTCGCACCTGCATTATGACTTCCGCCTGGAGATGGACGGCGTATTAAAAAGCTGGGCCGTGCCCAAAGGCCCCTCACTCAATCCCGATGACAAGCGCCTCGCCATGATGGTAGAGGATCACCCATATGACTATAAAGATTTCGAAGGCAATATACCCGAGGGCAACTACGGAGCAGGCAACGTGATCGTCTGGGACACCGGCACCTATACTACCTACGATGGCGATAGCGACCAGAAGGCACTCCTGGCCGGGCTAAAAAAAGGCCACATCACATTCATCATGCACGGCAAAAAGCTCAAAGGAGAATTTGCCCTCATCAAGATCCGCAATGGCAAACAGGAGAACGCCTGGCTGCTGGTCAAAGCGGACGATAAATACGCCTCAAAAGAAGACATTACACTCAAGACCAAGTCTGTCCTTTCAGACGCCACACTGGATAAACTAGCCGCCAAATACGGTAACGCCAAAGGAGACCACGGCAAGGAGGCCGGAGCTCCGCGCAAAGCTGCAGCAAAGAAGACTGCTACAAAGAAAGCCGCCCCTCCCAAAGATGCTGCTACTCCCCGCTCCTCCTCTACTACCAAAACGCAGTCAAAAAAAAAGCCCCAACCCTAAAGCCCATGCTCGCCACGCTCGGTAGCGAGGCTTTTGATGATCCGGACTGGATCTATGAGCCTAAGTATGATGGCTACCGTACACTCGCTCTGTGTGATGGGCAGGGCAGCGTACAGCTCTACAGCCGCAATTTGCTTTCCTTTGATGAAGTATACGCTCCTATCCGCGAGCAGCTGGAGGCTATCAGCTATCCATGCCTGCTGGATGGCGAGGTGGTGGTGGAGAATAGCAAAGGCAGCTCAGACTTTCAGCTCCTGCAGCAGTACAATAAGACCCGCAAGGGCGATCTGAAATATTACATTTTTGATATACTCAGTCTCGATGGCCGGGACCTGATCCACCTCACACTACTTCAGCGCAAAGAGCTACTCGAGAAACTGCTCAGCAAACAAAAGCTTAAAGACGTGATCTACTCCGCGCACATAGAGGAGCACGGCATCCGCTACCTCAGAGAGGCGGCACGCAAAGGCTGGGAGGGCATCATGGCCAAGCGTGCCGACAGCATCTACCAGACCGACCGGCGCAGCAAGGACTGGATCAAGCTCAAGATCACGCAGGAGGAGGAGGCCGTCATAGGTGGCTTCACCATGCCGCAGGGCGCCCGCATCCACTTCGGCTCGCTGCTGCTCGGCACCTATGCACCTGACGGACAGCTCATCTACACGGGCAACTGCGGCACCGGGTTCAACGATGAAGCACTCCGCGAATTATTTGATAAATTTCAACCACTGCTCACTGACCAGTCACCTTTTGCCAATGATGTGAAACGCCCTGCAGGCAAAGTACAGTGGCTCAAACCAAAGCTCGTCTGCCAGGTCAAATTCACCGAGTGGACGGACGAGAATAGCATGCGCCACCCCGTCTACATGGGCCTGCGCATAGACAAGAAACCTAAAGAAGTGATCAGAGAAAAACCTACTGACATGAAAAAAGTAACCAGTACCGCCACCAAAAAAATGCCTGTCAAGGCTGCTGTCAAAAGCGCGAAAGCGTTAGCAAAAAAAGCACCAAAGGCCCCGGCCAAATCCGCAGCCAAGGCAAAGCCTTCAGCTAAAGGTAAAGACACAGAGCCTGGCCCCGCGGCCCACAAAGACAGCAAAGCCACCGAGGTCAAAGTAGGCCGCGCCATACTCAAACTGACCAATGCTCAGAAACTCTACTGGCCTGAGGAGGGCATCACCAAAGGAGAGATGGTACAGTACTATTCTGACATCGCACCGATGATCCTCCCCTACCTGAAAGATCGTCCCCAGTCGCTCCATCGCTTCCCCAATGGTATCCACGGACCATCCTTCTATCAGAAGGATCAGGACACTGCCATGATACCAGACTGGCTGCACAGTGAGAAAGTCTACTCGGAGTCCAACAAAGAAGAGATAGACTACCTGATCTGCAATGACCGCGAGACCCTCATGTACATGGCCAATCTCGGCTGCATAGAGATCCACCCGTGGAACTCCCGCATGGGCCATCTGGATAATCCCGATTGGCTCGTCATAGACCTCGACCCTGATGACAATAAATTCGCTGAAGTAGTAGAAGTATCAAAGGCTACAAAGAAAGTCTTTGACCAGCTCGGCATGGACTGCTACGCCAAGACCTCCGGAGCTACGGGCATTCACATCTTCGCACCACTCGGTGCAAAGTATGAATACGAAGTCTCACGCAATTTCGCGCAACTAGTAGCACGTCAGGTACACTCCCTCGTGCCAGACACCACCAGCCTCGAGCGCCAGCCTCGTAATAGAAAAGGAAAGATCTACATAGACTACCTCCAAAACAGCAAAGGCCAGACCCTCGCCGCGCCCTACTCCCTCCGCCCTCGCCCCGGTGCCACAGTATCCACCCCACTCGACTGGAGCGAAGTAAACAACAAACTCGACCCACGCAATTTCACCATCAAAAACATCCTCAAACGCCTCGAAAAAAAAGGCGACCTCTGGAAGGGTGTCCTCGCCAAAGGAAATGACCTTAAAAAAGCCCTCAAGATTTTAGAGAGTCTTCAATAATGCGAGGCATTGAAATAAGCATTTGCGAGCGATAGCGAAGCAATCTTCAACTTCCTTGTATTACTTCGCGTCTTTGAGTGTCTAGGCTAACCTTAAAGCAATACAACTCGCCTTTGCGAGCGATAGCGAAGCAATCTTCAACTTAATGTATTCCGCCATTTTTGCGCTTTTGCGAGAACACTTTTGTATTCCTTAAACTCTTTGCGCCTTTGCGAGAAATCCTTCTCCCCTAAGACGCCTTCTTCCGCTTAGCCGGCGCACTCTTACCTCCACCCAGGCTTGCCTTCAGCATTGACATCAGGTCATCGTCCTCCTCCTTCTTGTGTATCACCCTCATTGGCTTAGCCTTCACTTTCTTGTTTGGCGACTTAGCCTTCTCATGGATCGTCTTCAGCAGCTTATCAGTATAGGTATCTTTATAGGCCGAGATATCAAATTTCTCCGTGAGCTGGTCTATCAGCTTATTGGCCATATCCAGCTCCTTCGTCTTGCCCTTCATATGCGCAGGCAGGTTCAGCTCCTTTGTATCCCGTATCTCCTGGTCAAAGCGGATCCTGTTCAGCACGATCACATTCCCATAGGGCTTCAGTATCGCCAGCCCCTCCTTATTGCGCATCACAAAGGTCGTCACCCCCACCCTGCCAGATGCCTCCAGTGCCTCGCGCAGCAGCGCATAGGCCTTCGTGCCGGACTTGTCCGGGGCCAGGTAGTATGGCTGCTCATAGTAGATCGGATCTATCTCCGCCTGATCGGCAAAACTCAGTATCTCTATCGTCTGTGTTTTCTTGGCATCGGCAGCCTTGAAGTCGGCCTCCTCCAGCACCACATACTTGTCCTTGTACAGGTATCCCTTCGTGATCTGGTTAAAGGGTACTTCCTTCCCCGTTTTCTCATTTACGCGCTTGTACTTGATATTAGCGTGGTCGCGGCTATCCAGCATATCCAGGTCCAGGCTACTCTCCTGCACCGCGCTGAATATCTTCACCGGTATATTGATCAGGCCAAAACTGATAGCTCCTGTCCAGATGGGTCTCATAGCAGATGATTTAGGCTATCATCCGTCCAAATACTTTGCCAATGCCGGGCAGGCCGACTCCAGCCATGACTATCCTTAAAAAATTCAGATTACTTATTCCCCCGCATCAAGCGCCCCCCATACTCACACATCACTCATTGTTGACATTCCCCCTTCTACAGGGGGCCAGGGGGATTTGACGCATCAGCACACCAGCACCCACTATATCACTTCTTGCCTTCTACAAACGAAAACGTCTCCATCTCCTTTCGGAAGGCACTTTTATATTGCTCATACACACTGGCCGTTTGGCTGGCATTAGTGTAGAGTGCTATAGAGAAAACGATATCGATCTTGTAAGTTCCATCATGCCAGGTATAAACGCTATGCTTGTAGTACCAGGTCAGGTCCTTCCTGGCTTCCGTTTCCACGGTGTATTCGCGATACTGCCAGGTCCTGCCACCGATAGTGTCTACACTATCTGTCAGCAGGTGCGGGGCGTTCTTCCACGAGGTATTATAGTGGCGCAGGGTAGATGTATCACTGTAGGCTGCTACGCTGTCTTCTGGCCGGCGCAGGTCAAACACCCACATGGCAATATAGAGTGGGCTCGTGCGCCGGTAAAAGCCCACCATAGGCACCTTGCCCGTACCACGCTCCATACGGAAACTCTTAGGATAGCGTATAGCAAAAGGCCGAGAAGCGAGCTTGCCCGTATCTATGCGAAACACCTGGAGATCGCCCCTCTGTATCTCACCCAGTTCACTCTGCCCATAGGCCATACCCGCCAGCAGCAGCAGTAGTATCATTATTCCGTTTCTCATAGCTTAAATATACCCAATTGGCCCACATATCGCTACCAAACAAAAATGCCCCCAACGGGAGGCATTTAATATTTCTAAAGTCTTGATTCTTGTCTCTTGACTCTCGCTTCTTACTTCTTAGGAGGAGCTACATGAGGAGACACCTGCGGATTGTACAGCTTGTACTCAGCCGGTACGCTCAGTGTGCCTGCAGGCAGTGCACCCGGAGTCACCTTGTCAGTCACAGAGGCATTGGTACCATTGCGTGTCTCGGTCAGCATGGGAAATCCCTTCACACCCTGCTGTGCCAGCGCCTGTATCTCCATGCTACCTTTAAAGAACTCCTTGTATGCAGCAGCATTGAAGTCGATATCCCTGGTGATCCATACGTCATATGATCCGGATGTATTCATCACAGTCCATTTCTCGCAGTTGTAGCCACCTATCTTCTTGGTCTCTGTGGTCTTGTTTACCATCACATTCATAGCGTCTCCGCTCACCGCAGAGGCATTCATCTGGTAGTATACTTTCTCACCGGTACCGCTGGTCTCATACATGGTCATAGACTGTCCGGATGGATTCATCAGCAGCACCGTGTTGTTTGCCTTCAGGTCCTTGTCTATGATATTCATGTCTATACGGCATGAGCCGCTGCCTATATACCAGGTCATCTGGGCGCTGGCACCGGAGCCGTTAAAGTTGGTCACAGATTGCTTCACAGTACCTTCAAAGCCAAACGCGTGCAGCGCTACCAGGCAGAGGGGCAGTATAGCTAGTTTCAGTTTCATGATATGATATTGTTCTTGAGTTTTAGTAATTTGATTAAGGGGCTACAGTACCTTTCACCTGGAATGAGTTGTAGTTGCCATCAGCCAGGCCTTGCATGGTGTTACCATTACGCTTCACCGCCAGGCCCGGAGTACCCGGAGCACCGCCAGTAGGTATCGGCAGGTTCAGGCTCACAGGGCATACAGTACCGATAAATGGGATCGATACGCATATCTGCACATTCACGTTAAAGGTAGTACCAGTACCCGGCTGTGCGTATGCACCACCGTTGCCACCTACCACGTTTGGCGTGATATTGATGGTAGCTACACTGATGCTGATAGGTATGGTAGTCGTGATCTGACCACCCTGGCCAGGCACTGAGTTCACACCGCTGGTAGCAGAGTTGCCCGCTGCGTAGAATCCGAGAGACACACCTGATGGTGTACCACCACCCTGGCCATTCTCAGAGCCACCACCACCGCCGGAGCCAAAGCCCAGGGAGATAGAGCCGATGATAGGGATGCTCGGAGAGGTCCAGCTGTAGCCTACAGAGCCACCGCCGCCGCCGCCGGCATATATCTGTCCGAAGTTATGCATCACAGTACGCGTGGTCAGGTTGAGCGCATTGCCACCGTTGCCACCCGGCTGGCCGCCTGCAGTAGTAGTGGTCACACCACCACCGTCGCCACCGCGCGCCAGTATCGAGCCGTTATTAGTGATACCCACTATAGAGAGCGGATCGAGGTTGCCTATGGTCAGTGATGGCAGTGCCGGGTCATTAGAGTGTACATTCACCCCGCTGAATACGGTGAGCAGCACGCACTCCCTGGCGCCCGGAGGCAGCAGCGTAGAGTTGCGCGTCTGTACATCATAGTTGTAGTCATCCATAGGGATATCTACGATCACGCATGGCTTGATATAGACATTGTAGGTCACAAAGCGTACCTGGTCACCGCAGTATGCTGTGATCAGGATCGGCACATTGCCGCTACCGGCAAATACGTCCGCCTTTACCACTATCTGAAAGCTGCCGGATGTATCGATGATATTAGGCCCCTGCTGGTAGATCTGCACACCTGCCGGTGGCACAGCGGTCCATGTAGTATTGATCTGGCCTGTGCCGTGCGTATGCGCCAGCGTCACAGTAGCAAAGATCGAGTCATCTACCACGCGGTCCAGCGTATCAGCCACAGGGTTGATCGTCATCTGAAAGTCGCAGTAGTAGCAATTCTTTTCCCATGCCTTGAGCCAGCATTCGCCGTTCCAGTATTCCACCACGCTATCCTCTGTGTTGAATATCGTGAGGCCCTTCAGCGGGTTCACGATACCATTCATCTGCACAGACGTCAGGCGCGGCAGGCCGAGGCCCTTCTTATTGGATTCCAATTGTAGCACAGCGCTGGAGTCGGGGTTCAGGATATTGATACCCACCTGGCTGTAGCCCTCAGTGATGGCAAAGAGGGTAAGGAGTACGAGTAGTATTCTTTTCATTGAAAAACTTAGTGATGTTCAAATATATCATTTTTAGGGAAAGAAATGCACTTTAATATGCAAGTCGCCCGAGGGTTTCACTCAGCATGACTTTTAATACACAAAAAGATGTGCAGTCCGGCCCTCAAATCACACAATAAACTTATAAACAATAACTTAAGTCATTTTTATTTGTGGAAAACCCGTGGATATTTCCCATCCGGCCACATCCTGTCCACACTCCCTCCTATCCTCCCCCTTATTTTTTAAATTCGCCATCCCTTTAAAATTTTGGGATTCTGTACCACAGCAGATTTTCAACCGCAAAGAACGCGGAGCACGCAAAGATTGATTAAAATTCCTTTGCGTTCCTGGCGTCCTTAGCGGTTCTGATTTCTTGGTATAGGATCTTGATCATTTCAAATTAGCAAGCGTATGCAGCTGACCACCCTCGAGATCAAAGGATTCAAGAGCTTCGCCGAGAAGACCACGATCCACTTTAATAATAACATCACCGGCATAGTCGGGCCAAATGGCTGCGGCAAGTCTAACGTAGTGGACTCTATCCGCTGGGTGCTGGGCGAGCAGAAGACCTCCATGCTCCGTCTGGAGAAAATGGAGAACCTGATCTTCAACGGCACTCGCAACCGCAAACCCTCCGCACTCGCCGAGGTGTCATTGACCTTTGAGAATACAAAGAACCTCGTCTCCTCAGACTATAAGACGATTACCATTACACGCCGCCTCTTCCGGGATGGCGAGAGCGAGTACCGGCTGAATGATGTGGCCTGCCGCCTCAAGGATATCACCACCCTCTTTATGGATACAGGTGTCAGTCCCGACAGCTACGCCATCATCGAGCTGGGCATGGTAGACGAGATCCTGAATGACCGCGATCAGTCCCGCCGCAAACTCTTCGAGCAGGCCGCCGGCGTATCCAAATACAAGAAGCGTAAGAAAGAGACCGTAGACAAGCTCAAAGCGACCGACGCCGATCTGGAGCGTGTCAAGGATCTCCTCTTTGAAATAGAAGGCCAGCTCAAGACACTCGAGAAGCAGGCTGCCAAGACCAAGAAATTTTACGAGCTGAAGGATGAGTACAAGAACCTCTCCCTCATCCTCGCTAAGTTCTCCCTGCAGGAGTACAAGCAGTCATTCAAGGATCTCGAGGCGCGCCGCCAGACCGAGGACGACCGCAAGCTGGAACTCGAGACCGCCATCAAGACGGCAGAGGCTGCGCTGGAAAAAGAAAAGCTGGACAACGTAGACAAAGAGCAAGGCCTCATGGAGGTGCAGAAGAAGCTCAACGCCCTCGTGAGCGGCGTGAGCGAGCGCGAGAACGAGCGCAACCTGCTCAACTCTCAGTTGAAATTTGCACATGACAAGCTGGATACCGCGCAGAAGCAGATCATAGATGCCAATGACCACGTAGAGAAGCTCAAGATCTCTATCGAGAAACTGGACGCAGACAATGCCACCGAGGGCGCGATCCTCGAGAGCCGCAAGGCGGAGCTGACCGTACTGGAAGACGCGCTGAATGAGATCCGCGACCATCACAATAAGATCAAGGAGAGCCTCAGCTCTGAGCAGAAGCTCTACGCCGAGCAGGAGCGACAGATATTTGAGCTGGAGAAAAGGCTGGCGGTTAACCGCAGCAGTACCGAAGCCTTCACGCGGGAACTGGGCCAGAGCGAGCAGGATACCATCGCCAAGCGCAATGAACTCAAAGAACTGCAACAGCAACTCTCAGACTACCGCGCCGAGCAGGAGCGCAGTGATGTGCGCCTCCGCACCCTGATCGAGGAGGAGGAGGCCCGCAAGGAGCAAATCACCGAGCTGGAGCAGTCTATAGAGAAGACCCGCGCCGAGCTCACACAGGAGACCCGCACCCTCGATGCCAAGCGCAATGAGTACGACCTGACCAAGAGCCTCGTCGAGAACCTCGAGGGCTTCCCTGAGTCGATCAAGTTTCTGAAGAAGAATGCCAAGTGGAGCCAGGAGGCTCCGCTCCTATCCGATATCCTCTACACCTCTGAGGAGTACCGCGTAGCCATAGAGAACTACCTCGATCCATATCTCAACTACTATGTGGTAAAGAACGTAGAGGAAGCCATCATGGCTGTGAACCTCCTCTCCGAGTCCGCCATGGGCCGCGCCAACTTCTTCATCATGGATGACATCCAGAAGTACGAGCCCAAGGCCACTACCGCTATACCGGGCGCTACCCCTGCCACGCAGATCGTAGAGTTTGATGCGGCATATAGCAAACTGAGCTCCTTCCTGCTGGATGGTGTCTATATGATAGATGACTCCAATGGCTTCAACCCGGAGCAGCTCAATACAAACGGCCAGAAGGTCGTGCTCCTCACCAAGACGGGCAAATACATCCGCCGCGACTTCTCCCTCAGTGGTGGCGCTGTGGGCCTCTTTGAGGGCAAGAAGATAGGCCGTGCCAAGAACCTCGAGAAGCTGAAAGAAGAGATCGAGAAACTGGAGCGCACTACCTACACACTGCACACCAGAGTCTCCGATGCCCTCATGAAGGTGAATAGCCTCAAGGCCGCCACACAGAGCAAAGAGATAGAACTGCAAAGGTCCGTGCTCAATCAGGTCAATAACCGCCAGTCTGCCACTGAGGCCAGCATCCAGAGCCTGGAGAAATTTCTCGAGTCATCTGACAGCAAGAGCAAGAATATAGCAGACCGCCTGCAGGCACTCACAGACGAGGTAGACCTGATCAGTGACCAGCTCGCTACCCTCCGCGATGCCCAGTCTGATGCCAAGGCCGCCCTCGACCAGACAGATAAGGAGTTCGTGGACTTTACCAATCGCCTCAGCGAGGCCTCGGCTAAGTTCAATGCCAAGAATATCGAGTTTCACCAGCAGCAGAACCGTGTCAATACGATCGTGCAGGAGCTCAACTTCAAGAACTCTCAGGTAGAGTCCTTCACCACCCAGCTCACACGCAATAACGATGTGATCATCGAGTCTCAGATGGTGATAGAAGAGAGCCAGGCCAAGCTCAAAGAGATAGAGAGCCACCTCCTGGAGGGCTATACCAATAAGGAAGCCATAGAAAAGGAAGTAGCCGAGACCGAAAAGAACTACTACGCCTCCCGCGGCGCTATCAATGAGATAGATGCCAATATCCGCGAGCTGGCCCGCGGCCGCGATAGCATCAATGTGCTCATAGCCGATATCAACGAGAAGCGCCAGGAGCTCAAGCTCAACCTCGCCGGCCTGCGCGAGCGCCTGAATGTAGAGTTTAACGTAGATGTCAATGACATCATCAATGAAGAGCTCGACCCTAAGTGGAATAAAGACGAGATAGACCAGGACCACCAGAAGATCAAGAAGCGCATCGAAGGTTTTGGCGAGATCAACCCGATGGCCGTAGAGGCGTACAATGAGATGAAGGAGCGCTTCGACTTCATCGTAGCGCAGAAGAAAGACTTGGAGGACGCCAAGACCTCCCTCATGGACACCATCAAGGAGATAGACGACTCTGCCAAGTCACAGTTCCTCGACGCTTTCTACAAGGTGCGCGAGAGCTTCATCCGCGTCTTCCGCACCCTCTTCAGCGAGGAGGACCAGTGCGACCTCTTCCTCACCACACCAGACGATCCGCTCGAGTCCAAGATAGAGATCATAGCCAAGCCTAAAGGCAAGCGCCCGACCGTCATAGACCAGCTCAGCGGCGGCGAGAAGACCCTCACAGCCACCGCGCTGCTCTTCTCGCTCTATCTGCTCAAACCGGCACCGTTCTGTATCTTCGATGAGGTAGACGCCCCGCTGGACGACACCAACATCGCCAAGTTCAACAAGATCATCCAGGAGTTCTCCAAAGACTCCCAGTTCATCATCGTGACCCACAATAAGCAAACCATGAGCTCCGTAGAAGCGATCTACGGCGTGACCATGGTAGAGCAGGGTGTATCACGCGTGGTGCCAGTGAATTTTAGTAGTTTGAATTAAGCCTTACAACAGAAATATCCTTTCAGGCCAGTCTCATTTGACTGGCTTTTTTATTTGCCTCCCCTTGTCATCCCGTAGCGTAGCGGAGGGATCTTGTATCTCATTTATTCATTTGTGATATAACTTATTTAAGATATTTCATTTTTACTCTTAGATTTAATACTAACTACCTCTCAATTAAACAACATCTATGAAGTATATCACATTAATCGTTTTAGCATTCACTTTGTCCGGCTGCATTAGCTACAGTCAGATATTCCACACATCCTCACCTAAGCTTGCTAGCGAAAATGGAACACCAGTATTTGAAAATGACACTATACGTATACAATACTATTTTTGGGCTAACAAAGGGATTCTAGCTTTTAATATTTACAATAAGCTAGACAAACCAATATATATCGATTGGAAACGTTCGTCTTTTATAAAGAACAGCCAAAAGTTGGACTATTGGGCAGATGAAACGAGTGTTGAAACTGCCAGCTATAGTGCAAACGTTTACGGATATGCTATAAATTGGAATAATAACTTGGCATCAGTTGGCACTGCCATTAGTTATGGTAAAGCCATAAAACCTGAGCGAATAACATTTATTGCACCCCACTCTGCATATAGTCGCAATGCCCCATTTTATTTGTATAATAGTGAAACCGAACTAGCCTTACCAGAATCAGCACCGTCAGAACAATGGCCAACGATATATAGTAATCTTAAAACTATTAAAGTCAGGTACACAAATTTTTCTAAAGAAAAAACTCCTTTGTCATTTAGAAACTACCTCACAGTTTCGACAACGGAAAGATTTGAAGGCGAGTTTTCTTTTGATAACGAGTTTTTTGTATCAAGGATAACTGAATTGCCTTCATCTCAGATGCATGGGCCATCAATAGAAGGCACCAACGATTGGACTGATCCTTACAAGCAAGGTGATAGGTTTTACATTATTCTTAGTAGCGGTTCTTTTAAGAAATTTTGAACCCCGCAGGTTCAAGCGTCCCCGCTCCCAGCACGCTCTCCGTAGTCCAAAATAAAAAATGCTGTTCGTAGTACGAAGGAAGGCCAGCGGCTGGCGACTACGAACCTTCCCAAAATGCTGTTCGTAGTCCGAAGGCAGGCCAGCAGTAGGCAACTACGAACCACATGAGGTGCGACGACAATGCCGACCACCGCTAAAAAAAATAGTTTATTTGTTTAAAAATAATATTTATGCCAGAAAAAGAAATTATTGAATTTGCTGAGCATGTAGTGAAGTATGTGCGCGATTCAGCAATAAGAAGTTGCGATGTACAATTACGCGGCACAAATATGTATTCTCCTATTGCGAAAAGATGGGATTGTGCAATTAAAACGGGAAATCCCGTAACCTTTGGAGAAATATTGATTCCTGATGTCGTTGACCAAGTACTCTTTTATTTTTTTGAAGCAATAGATAGTGGTGCCCTTAACTTGTCTTATATTAACTCTAAGGGAAACTCCATAAATTTGAATGAGGCGGGTATGGGAGAATTGGCAGGCGAGTATGCTGGTAATTGGCAACATACTCTCTCCAAGGAAAGGAGCCATAATTATCTAGATGGTATAAATATTAATATTCAGCCAGAAGATTAGGATTCTCTTCCCTTCCGGAGTTGTACTCCCAGCTCTCCGCAGTCCAAAATAAAAAATGCTGTTCGTAGTCCGAAGGCAGGCCGGCGGCTGGCGACTACGAACCTTTACAAATGCTCCCGCTAGTTCAAGCGTCCCCGCTTGAACCGCGCTAGCTATTCGCCACTCACCTTAGCAGGCTCCACACCACTAGCCTCGCGCCGCGAGGTAGCCGTAGCCCTGCGCGCACTACCCGCCTTGGTAGGATGCTTGCGGGGAGGTTTGACGCCTTTGGGATTCCTGCGTAGTCGTGTGGGTCCATTGTCCTCCTGACTGATAGTCGGGTCCGGTTGTGTCACCGCAGCCGCATCGGGGGGTACACCATTGCTGGGAGCATTGCTGGGGATATAGCCGGCGGGCATCGGCGTGCTGGTGCCACCGGATACGGGTGGCGCACTCTCAGAGTGGCCGTCAGACTGCGCCATAGCAGCTGTATATAGCAGCAGCGTGAGTGCGGTGAGCAGTATTTTGATATGGGGCATATTGCGTACTTTAGATCACGCTACAGCAAAAGCAATGCCCATCCCAAACACCCACCGGTTACTTTTTATATGCTGTACAGCTCATGTTGTTACCCTCCTCATCCGTTATGGTTCCACCGTTGGCTATGAGATTGTACATGAGCTTGGTGGTATCAGAGCCATCAGCGCAGAAGTTATAAGTATAGCGTGGACTGCTGCAGCGGTAGCAGTTCACTTTCTTGCATGACTGCCCCAGTATGAGCAGCAGCGCACAGAGCGCGAAGGTTGAGATCTTCATAGTCATTTATTTGTCTGTCACTAACGGGCATAGAGCCACATTATTGTACCGCCGGCTCACTCAGACCCCCGCCACCTGAAAGTAGACCAGCGCCACTGCCGCCGCCGTCATCAGCAGCAGCGTAGCCACACCGGATATATTAGAGTATACCCCGTTGGTAAATTCTCCCATGATCTTGCGGTTATTGGAGATATGCAGGATGATGGCTATGAGCACCGGCGCCGTGAGGCCATAGAGGATAGCAGAGTAGATCAGCGCCTTGACCGGCGAGATACCCAGATAGTCCATACACAGGCCGAGCAGCAGAGATACGATGATCACTATATAGAAAGCCCGCGCCTCATGAAACTTCTTATCCAGCCCTGCCTCCCACCCAAAGGTCTCAGACAGCACGTACGACATAGACCCGCTCAGCACAGGTATGGCCAGCAGCCCCGTCCCTATCACCCCTACTGCAAAGAGCAGGTAGGCAGACCGCCCTGCCAGCGGCTCCATCGCTTTGGCTGCCTGCTCCACCGTATCTATGCGGTGTATGCCGCCCTGATAGAGCACCGTACCCGTAGCCAGTATGATAAAGAACATCACCAGGTTGGAGAAGAACATGCCAAAGGTCACATCGCGCTTCACACCGGTCATCATTGCTTTGTCTACTACCAGCTGCTTCTTGCGGTGCTTCATATCCTCCACCTCCATCGTAGCCTGCCAGAAGAAAAGGTAAGGGGAGATCGTGGTGCCCAGTATAGCTACCAGTATGCTAAAAAAATCTTTGTCAAAATGGATGGTGGGTATGACCGTAGACCGCAGTACCGCTATCCAGTCCTGATGGTAGAGAAATGGCACCACCAGGTACACCAGCAGCCCCAGACAGAGGTATTTCAGTATAGACGCCATACGCGGGTATGGCAGGTAGATGATCAGCGCCAGCAGCAGGATGGTAAAGGCCACACAAAAATAAAACGGCGGTATGGCGGGGAATAGCAGGTTGCCCACGGCACCCATACCCTCTATATCCGCACCGATATTCATCACGATAGCCGGAAAGCTGAAAAGCAGCATGACATACAGCACTGCCCGCGGGTAGTGCGTGCGGAGCGTGCCAGCTAGGCCCTGAGAGGTGACCAGGCCTATGCGTGCGCACATCTCCTGTATAGACGCCATGAGCGGGAAGGTGATCAGCGCCGTCCACAGCGTAGCCAGGCCGTATGCCGCCCCCGCCTGGGAGTAGGTGGCGATACCTGACGGGTCATCATCGCTGGCCCCGGTGATCAGGCCCGGCCCCATCAGCCGCCACACCTTGCCTATCTTCTGATAAAATGATGCACTTCTTTTTGATCTCATCCGCCTGTGCTCCCCTACTCAGAGCTATCTATGCTCTTATAAAATTCCAGACCACAACCACTGTAGCGCTATTACATCGTGGATCTCCCTGCATGGCGTTTGCGTCGCCACACCATACGCTATCCACCCACCGGCGGCTCCCACAGCTCTATTTTATTGCCCTCTATATCCAGTATGTGCAGGAACTTGCCATACTCTGAGTCGGACACTTCATCCAGTATCGTCACGCCTTCTTCCTTGAGCACAGCGGCCAGCGCCACGAGGTCAGCCACGCGGTAGTTCATCATATAGTCCTTGGTAGATGGCTCAAAGTACTTCGTATCCGCCTTAAAGGGTGTCCACACCGTACTCGGTGCCTCCGTATCCCCCTCGCGCTGCTCAAAGGTGATCTGTCCGCCCCACTGATTGGACTCTATGCCCAGGTGGGTCTTGTACCATTCGCGTACCTTCTCCGGATCATTGCATTTGAAAAAGATCCCGCCAAAGCCTGTTACTCTTTTCATCTTGTATGGTTTTTACTAGCGTGCTAAAGGTACTTTTTTTAGCCGTAGTCCGTCAGTCAGAAATACCCTATTTTCACATCCTTCAGTTTTTTTCATTGTAAATAAACACTATGTATCAACGCAAACTTTCTACTGCACTCCTCACGTTGCTCTTATTCCTGTCCGGCTCCTTTGCAGCACAGGCCCAGTGGCTCATGACTGTCAAAAGTGACAAAGGCTCCGAAGATATCACCTGCCGCTACTACGAAAACCAGGCAGCACTCGATATGAATGAAGCCACCATTACCTACTTCGTAGCCTACAACCCCAATTCACCACAGGTCAAAAAATACTTTGACGTACTCAAGTCGACCTGGAAGATCACCAGCAATATGGAGCTCATCAGCTTCGATCAGGTCAAATCAAAACTCGCTCCACACGCCATCTTCATAGCTCCTACCGTCCAGCTGTTTACAGATACCAGGCTCGTAGGCTATTCCATCATGACCTTCTCTGGTGAGGCGATCAAAAATCCCGACGGTTTGATCAAAGAAGAAGACGGCAACCTCAATTTTAAAGGCGGGATCATCCACCGCAAGATCGTGATAGAGCAGCCATGGGATGTAGTGAAAGCCCAGGCCAAAAACGGGGAAAAACTCAAAGTGCTGATGTCAGAAGACAAGACCTCCATGTACAAATCCCTCCACGGCACCAATCTTTCTCCGTTTGAGATGGACGAAAATAAATTCCTGGCCTGGAATGAGGATGTTTTTCGCGAGCAGCTCCTCAGCTATCAGTGGTACTTTGACACCTATGTGAAAACGGACAAGGTCAAAGAATCTACTAAAGACATGAAGAATCTGGTCAACCCTACCGCGGCTACCAAGCTCAAAACGGAAACACTCTATATACCGGAATACATACTGGCCCAGCAGGCCAAAGGTGGCGACCTGCCCATAGACAAGGCCATGGCCAATTATCCTTTCACCTGGAAGAAACTCACTAATGCAGACTTTAAGAAGAAGCTAAAAAACGGCGACAACTTCTACTACCTGCATATGGATCGCCTCTATGATGTGCAGTGGCTCTGCGAGGTGATAGACGCGCGCACAGGGCAGATAGTGTACACCCGCTACTATTGCTGTGATCTGGCCCTGTCTCCCGGCATGATCAAAAACCTCCGCACCGACCTTACTAAGTAGACCATTATACATCACTTAAATGCTCCGGCGCACTGAGCGCCGGAGCATTTTATTTTGAGTAAATAGTCTCTATCTATGTGTTTAGTACAGCACTAAAGGTAGGAATATTGAAGGTTTACCATGCCTGTAAAGGCCATGCTGACGCCCGGCAGCATGAAGCCGCAGAAATTATATTTTAGAAAAAATTTTAAAATGACAATATCTTTCGTATCTTTGTGCCGTTGATATATATCTCTCTGCACCTCTCGGGTTAGCTATCTCTCAATTATTTTTTACTTTTTTAATTTTTTACAATGAACATTTACGTAGCTAACATTCCGTTTTCTGCAAGCGAAGATCAACTGAACGATCTTTTTTCTCAACATGGCCAGGTATCATCTGCCCGTATCATTACTGACAAGTTTACTTCACAGTCCCGTGGCTTTGGTTTCGTAGAGATCAATGACAACACGACCGCACAAGCCGCTATAGACGCGCTGAATGGTCACAACTTCATGGGCAAGACTCTCACTGTAAACGAAGCACGTCCTAAGACCGAGACCAGCAGCTACGGCGGCGGTGGCGGTGGCTACAAGAAGCCATACGGTGGCGGTGGAAATCGCTATTAATTGACAACCATACGACTCTTATCAGCCCTCGCCTCACAGCGAGGGCTTTTTTATTGTCGGAGCACTGCCGCCTGCGGCCACATAGGATTGTACAGGGCCGGCCTTCTATTACTCCTCCTCCTTCAGAGAGGGTTTGGGCGTGATGGCTGTTGCGTTAGCCCTCTCCTTTGGAGAGGGTTGGGTGAGGTAGCTGTTTAAGCCTTCCCCTTGGGGGAAGGTTTGGATGGGGACGCTGTTAAGCCCTCTCCTTCCAGCGGGTTTCGACGAGATGGCTGTTGCACCCAGCCCTCTCCTTTGGAGAGGGCTGGGTGAGATGACTCCACTACCGGGCCTCTCAATCCACAGCAATACTGGCCATCGCCTTCTCCAGTGCCGTATCCTGCACCACAGGTACATTCAGCCCTTCTGCCCGTACCACACTGACATCTGTGATCCCTATGAATCCCAGGAAGCGCTGCACATACGGCACCACAAAGTCATAAGCCTGCATAGCACCCTCAGAGTACACGCCACCGGATGATGTCACTATATACGCTTTCTTGTTTTTCACCAGCCCTTCGGGCCCCTTGTCGCTATAGCGGAAGGTCAGCCCCGGCCGTGCTATATGGTCTAGGTATACATTCAGCGTAGACGGTATGGTGAAACTATACATCGGCGCGCCCATCACGATGATGTCGGCCTCCTGCAGCTCAGCCACCGCTTCATCAGATACACGGATTGCGGCAGATTGATCTTCACTACGATTCTCCGCAGGTGTAAAGAATGAACCGATATGCAGCAATTGCAAATGTGGCATCGGTAGCTCTGAGAGGTTACGCACCTTCACCGTGCTCCCCGGATACGTTTCTAGTATCCTTTCGATGATGGCATTGCCCAGCTTGATGCTCACAGATGCCTCGCCGCGCGGGCTGGAGATGATATGCAGTACTTTTTTCATGTTATTGTCTCTTTTATTTTTTTGACACCGCAAACCTATGTACATTAGCTTATCTTATGTAACTAGTGAACTAAAGGTTAGTGGTTACATTTTGGTTAGCAAAGCTTCTAAACCATGAGCACAACAACATCAAAACGCCCCCGCCCCACCACCCTGGAGTGCCAGTCACACCTCTCATCTGTAGACGATGCTCTATATGTGATAGGCGGCAAATGGAAGCTGCGCGTGATCGTAGCGCTGCGCGAAAATGGCGGCATACGCTTCAATGAACTGCAGCGTGCGCTGAAAGGCATATCCGCACGCGTCTTATCAAACGAACTAAAAGAGCTGGAGCTAAACGGATTTGTGAAACGCACCGTCCACGCCAATCAGTTTCCGGTAGTAGTAGAATATTATCCTACAGAGTATTGCAACACGCTGTCAGACGTCATCTGGGCACTCTCCGAGTGGGGCAAAACCCACAAGAAGAAGATCACTGCAAAGAAGTAAAGTTATACGCTACGCTGGATAGGATCATAAACATTGGAAAATACACTGCGCAGAAATGGATGGCTGTTAAAGTCTCCCCTCTAGAGGAGATTTAGAGAGGTTACACCGAGTTAAAGGACTAATCATCGCACTACCGCGCTATCACATCGCGTGGTACCCTTCCGGCGTTTGCAACGCCACCAGTGATTTTCTTAAAAGGGTTTGCCAACGACTTGTAAGTCTCCGCATCTATCGCACTACCGCGCTATCACATCGCGTGGTACCCTTCCGGCGTTTGCAACGCCACCAATGATTTTGTTAAAAGGGTTTGCCAACGACTTGTAAGTCTCCGCATCTATCGCACTACCGCGCGATTGCATCGCGTGGTACCTGTCCCGGCGTTTGCAACGCCACCAACGATTTTCTTAAAAGCGTTTGCCTACGACCTGTATCCACCTCCTATTCCATATCTTCATCCATATCATCATACTCCGCTAGCTCCGGGTCCTCCTCGCGCATACGGTGCTCTATCTCCCGTATATCAGAGATGCCAGTCTCCAGCAGCAGTTCCTCAGGCGTCAGTTCTATCGGATAGCGTTTACTGCTTTTATCCCTCGCATCTTTCGCAGCTACATTGCTCTGCATCAGTTCTGTTACGTCATCTGCCCTTTGTGTTGAACCCTCTCCCGTCAGCGTTTGAGTGAATTGGCTGTTAAAGCCTTCCCCTTGGGGGAAGGTTTGGATGGGGACCGCAGTTTGCATTAAAGCCCTCTCCTTTGGAGAGGGTTGGGTAAGGTCGCTGTTAAAACCTTCCCCTTCAGGGGAAGGTTTGGATGGGGCTGGCTGCTTTGTATTCAAGCCCTCTCCTTCCGAGACGTTTTGAGCGAACTGGCTGTTAAAGCCCTCCCCTTGGGGGAAGGTTTGGATGGGGCCGGCTGTTGTCCTATCCGCCTCCGCCAGGTATTGCAGGTCGTCAGTACCGGCTACCTCCTTGCCCCATCCATAGTGATGCTGCAGTGTAAAGATGCCCAGCCTGAGCGGTATCTTGCCTTTGGCAGTATTAGTATAGATACGCGCCTCAAAGTGCTGCATCAGCTGCTGCATCTCATCTATGATCTCAAAGTTGCGTGCCCACTTGCGCCGCCAATAGCGCCAGATATCGTCATAGTAGCCCGCGCGGGCCAGCGCCATACCCAGGTAGAGCGTATCCTCCTGCATAGCAAAGAAGCTGATCTTCTCTAGCGCCTTTCTTGTGCTCTCATAGGTCCATTTTTCCGCATAGCGGTTTCCATTTTGTGCTGACATAGATTCAGTATTTATTAGATTAAAAAGTGAAAAAATCTTCTTGTATTTTTTGCATTCCAGCCCTGAAAGGGCGGCCCGCCTCCAGAGTAGGGCATCGCCCTACGATTATTCCGCCTCTGCGGTTAAAAGCTTCTGCGTTTCCGTGCTTTTGAGGTTAAAATGTATTCCAACTTTTTTGCCCGCCTCTACGGTTAAAAAGCTTTTGCGTTTCCGCGCTTTTGCGGTTAAAATATATTCCACGCCTTTACATTTTTCACCTTTGCGTCTCTGCGCCTCTGCTGTTAAAAAGCTTTTGCGTTTCCGCGTTTTTGCGGTTAAAAAATGCATTACAAATAAAGCAAAAATAAGCCACATCAGCAAATAACACCTTCTCAATATTTACTCACAAAAAACACCATGTCGCAACACCCACAGAAACCCCATGAGCGCCAATCAAATGGATAAGGGTGGTCATACGCTACTACTTTCCCTCCATAGTCGGAAAACTTGCCCTCTTTTCACCTACACTCCCGGCCTCTCCACCACTTTTTGTGGCAAACCCCTGTGCTAGTTAAACTTATAACCCCGACCTTTGTCTTACACACAGACACCACCGTTTGAGAGCCATCCACCACCTGCTGCGCCGCCTGCTATGGGCTGCCCTGCTGCTGCTATGCAGTGGTCAGGCGGGCTATGCGGCTGTCTCAGCTACGGTCACCAGCACCACCTCCCTCTGCTATGATGATGGCACCCTGACAGCCACTCCTACAGGTGGTACCGCGCCCTATACCCTGACCCTCGTTTCCGGCCCCGCCGACCCCAATATCACCTACCCTGTCACCCTCGCAGCAGGGCTCACCACCTTTGGCGGGCTGCCTGCGGGTAGCTACTCCATCACCATCACAGATGCCGGCGGCGCTACAGGCACAGCTACGGGCAGTGTGCCGGGCACCTATCAGTTCCCTACGCTGGCCTTTGCCGTGCATAGCGGCACCATAGTAGGCACCATCACCGGCGGCAGGGCGCCCTACGCCTATGCCATCTCATCTACCGGCTCCAACACTGGCTTTGGCACCTATCAGGCAGCAGACAGCTTCACCGGCCTCTGCCCGGGCTTCTATTGGGTCCGGGTCATAGACTCCTGCGGCAATATCTATACGAATGAGGTCACCTACACAGACCCTATAGCCGCCAGCATAGCCTGCCTCAACTACTCTAAGGGCACCTTCAGCGTGACAGCGTCCGGAGGCCGCCCGCCCTACACCTACAGCATAGCCAGCCAGAGCAATAGCACGGGCCAGTTCACCGGGCTGCCGGCATACTATACTGACACGCTCCATATCACTGATGCCTGCGGCCAGCACTATGACCAGTACATACCGCCGCCTACGGTCTCACTCACGCAGCACTGCCCCTCAGACAGTATCATCTACCTCTCAGGCATCGCCCCGCCCGCAGTGCCAGACACCCTGACCTTCATCTGTACCAACTGTCTACCCGGCCCGCAGACCGTGACCCGCGTGTATGACGGTACTCCCATAGCGGCAGATAGCCTCTTCCTGCACCAGCCGCAGAGCACCAGCTATGACATAGTGGTTCTCAGCTCTGCCTGCGGTGGCGACACCATACAGCACGCCCCGCCGGGTATCAGTACTGACATCACGCTGGACATCCGCTTCCTCAGCTGCAAGAGCTTCAAGGCCTCCGTGTCAAACCATGGCGCAGCCGTAGCAGTCGACTCCTTTGTGCTCACCCACGTGCTCTACGGCCCTACCGTAGCGGCCAATACCACCGGACTCTTTGAGAATATGCCTGACGGCTTCTACATCGTCACCGCCTTCATAGGCCCGCTGTGCAATGACACACCCCGCGCCTATGTCACTATCCCTTACTTCTCTACTGGCTGCTTCACCCTGATGAAGGACGCCTCCTGCCACAATGCCTGGGAGTACAGCACCAGCATCACCACACCGGAGACCTACTCTATCATCTACCCGCCGCACGATACCATAGCAGGCGACTCTACCCGCTTCTTCAATGCCAACTTCTACCACCTGGCTACCAACACCAGCTACCCACTCATCTCTGACAGTGGCTGCCGCACTACCCTCACCACGCCGCCGGCAGACCCTCCTGCTGTCCTTGCCTCTGCGTACCTGCCCTGCGTAGGCCAGCCTGTCATCACCTTTCACAGCATGCCGTATACCTACTGCTATGGCGCTGCACAGGCATCTATGATCCGTGTCAAGGTCTACTACCAGGGCACTAAGCTCTATGACATCTACGCGGCTACAGACACAGACATCACTGCCAATATCGTAGGCTCCGGCACCTACCGCTACCAGATCTATGCGGTCAATCCCCTCGATAGCTCTGCCCAGATGCGCTATGACTCCATCTGCCCCATAGATACGGGCTCTGTCTTCATGGCCAATACTCAGGTGCCCTACCTGCTCTCCTCTGTGGCGCTGGTGTGCGACTCTGTGGTCACTGCAGACTCCATCACCTATCAGGTCTATGGTGGCTCCATACCCTACACAGTAGAGATACCGGGCTTTGACACCGTGCACTTGGTGGGCAATACGGGCATCTTCCCCACCCGCGCAGCAGGCACCTATACCATGATCGTGTATGACAACTGTGGCATCAGTCGCAGCCTCACCTTCAATATCGTAGACACCTGCAATGACTGTCCCTATGCAGCTATAGACCTGCCCGACACATTTGCCTGCGCTGCAGACACTGTCTTACTGCGGAGCGGTGGCGTACACGGCACTGTCTTCCGCTGGTATGTGAATGGCTCCCTCTATAGCCAGAGCCGCGACACCATCCTCCTCTCCGGCGCTGGCAGCAATGCCTTCACGCTGATCGTCACCTCGCCTAGCGGCTGTGCAGACACCGCCTACGCCCACACCACAGATACCTGTCGTGGCTGCCCGCATCCGGCCATCTCGCTCTCTGATACCATCACCTGCCCCGGCAGTACCATTACCTTTCACAATGCAAGCATAGGAGGCGTCAGCTACCAGTGGTATGTGAATGGCACTGCCTATAGCCGCGCGGCAGACACGACCTACATACCAGCCACCACCGGCACCTATAGCGTCAGGCTGCTCGTGACCTCTGCCACTCTCTGTGTAGATAGTGCCACGCGCACCTTCACCGTACTGCCGGTATTTAGCATCACCCTGCCACCAGACACGGTATACTGCGGGCCTTTCTCCCGGGTGCTGACCACCGGCATCCCTATGACCACCTGGTCTACAGGGCAGGCAGGCGCACAGGTCACAGTGACCACACCCGGCACCTACACGGCTACAGCTACCAACCTTTGCGGCACCGCTACAGATGCTATCACTATCAGTGAAAAGCCCCTGCCTGTCATCTCTCTGGGTCGTGACACCATGCTCTGCGCAGGAGGCACCGTGACACTGGATGCAGGCAATGCCGGCGCTACCTACCACTGGCAGGACCAGTCTACGGGGCAGACGCTGACCACTACTACTACAGGCACCTACACGGTCACCGTCACGGTCAATGGATGCTCTGCCGCTGATGCTGTCAATGTTAAGTTCATCCGCCAGCCTACGGCTTTCTGGCTCGGGCCGGATACTACTATCTGCTCTATCTTCCCACTCGTGCTAAACGTATACCAGCCCGATGCTTACTATCACTGGAACACGGGGTCCATATCCCCCATCCTGCACATAGACAGCGCTGGTACCTATATCGTGACCGACTCCAATGCCTGCGGCCAGGCCTCTGATACGATCATCGTAGGTGTGGAGATATGCCAGTGCATCGTACTCATCCCTACCGCCTTCTCGCCCAATGGCGACGGCATCAATGACAAGTACGGCGCCGTGAGCCCCTGCACCCCGCTGGACTTCTCGCTATTGATCTACAACCGCTGGGGCGAGCAGGTCTTCAGCTCTGACAATATCACCGACTGGTGGGACGGCACCTACAAAGAGCAGCCACAGCCCCTCTCCGTCTTCGTCTGGTACATGCGCTACATAGACCCCTACACCATGCAGCACCACAGCGAGGCAGGCAATGTGACGCTGGTGCGGTAGGCCCATCTTGATTGCCCCATCATTTTATTATTCTATATTTGGATACACCCACGCCCGTTGATCCTACATGAGTCAATACTCCATCAAACAATACCAAAGCGAAGTAGAAAAGATCATCCACTATGGCGGCACCAAAAAGGAGACCGCCATACGCAATGCCTTCTACAATCTCCTCAATGAATACGCCAAGCAGCGCGGCCTTATGATCGTGCCGGAGGTCACTATCAAGACAAAGGCAGGTCGCAATGTGACGCCGGACGGCACCCTGAAAGATACCCTGCGCCAGGACTGGGGATACTGGGAGAGCAAGGACGAGAGCGACAAGATAGATGATGAGATAAAGAAGAAGTTTGACAAAGGCTACCCAAAGGATAATATACTCTTCGAGGATAGCCAGACAGCTGTACTCTGGCAAAATGAAGCCGAAGTAGACCGCGTATCCATGCGCGATGCCGACGCCCTTCATCGCATCATCACACAGTTCATCAGCTTTGAGCGGCCCGAGGTCAAAAACTTCCGCAAGGCCATTGAGCTCTTCCGTCAGGATATACCCAAGGTCACTGAGACCATACGGGATATCATCATAGAGGCAGAGCGGAGCAATGCTAAGTTTATCAAAGCCAGCGAGAGCTTCCTTAAGCTCTGCCATGATAGTATCAACCCTGAGGTGACCCAGGACGATGTGCGCGAGATGATCATCCAGCACATACTCACAGAGGATGTATTCAATACCATCTTTGATGAAAACCAGTTTCACAGGGAGAATAATATCGCACGGGAGTTGGAGCATGTTATCCTTACATTCTTCACAGGCAGTACGCGCAAAACTGCCCTCTCAGGCATCCAGCACTACTACCAGGCTATCAATGCCGCTGCGGCTGGTATAGCAGACCACCATGAGAAGCAGAAGTTTCTCAAGGTGATCTATGAGACTTTCTACAAAAGCTACAACCCCAAAGCAGCCGACAGGCTGGGCGTGGTCTATACGCCCAATGAGATAGTCAACTTTATGATAGAGAGTACCGACTATCTGCTGCACAAACACTTCGGCAAATTTCTGGAGGATAAAGGTGTAGAGATACTGGACCCCGCTACCGGCACCGGCACCTTCATCTGCGATATCATAGACTACCTGCGCAAGGAGAAGCTGGAGTACAAGTACAAAAACGAGATACATGCCAATGAGGTAGCGATCCTACCCTACTATATCAGCAACCTGAATATAGAGTACACCTACACGCAGAAGATGGGCAGCTACGCAGAGTTTGAGAACCTTTGCTTCGTAGATACACTGGACAATATGGGCTTTGCCTATCGCGGCAAGCAGATAGATATGTTCGCACCCTTCACAGAGGAGAATGCCAAGCGCATCAAAAACCAGAACAACAAGAAGATAGCTGTCATCATAGGCAACCCACCCTACAATGCCAATCAGCTAAATGAAAACGACAACAATAAAAACCGCGAGTATCCGTCTATAGATAAACGTATCAAAGACACTTTCATCGCGCAAAGCACCGCGCAGAAAACCAAGGTCTATGATATGTACGCGCGGTTTCTAAGATGGGCAATGGATCGAATCGATGAAAATGGCATTATCGCCTTTGTTTCTAACAACTCCTTTATTGACAGTCGCACTTTCGATGGCTTCAGAAAAGTAGTAGGTCAAGAATTTAACTATGCGTATATCGTGAACCTGAAGGGTAACGCTCGAACTAGTGGGGAAAGAAGAAAACAAGAAGGCGGCAATGTATTTCACGATCAAATACGGGTTGGAGTTGCTGTCTATTTTCTAATTAGAAAAAAGGGTGTTACGGGTTTTCAAGTTTACTATGATGAAGTTGCAGATTATGGAAACGCTGAAGAAAAACTTCAATATCTCTCTGAAAACAAGCTAAGAGAAATATCTTTTCAAAACGTAAGGCCAGATCAGGATAATAACTGGATCAACATAGCAGATACAGACTTTGAAACGCTTCTTCCCCTTTGCTCGAAAGCTGTTAAGAACGGGAATAGTAAAAAGGCTCTTTTCGAATTGTTCTCAAATGGCATTGTAACAGCCAGAGATGAATGGACTTTTGACTTTTCGCAAAATGACCTTGAAAGTAAGGTTGAATTCTTTTGTAAGTTCTATTCAACAGAGCAACAACGTTGGGAAAAATCGGAAAAGAATATTGCCATCAATGATTTTGTAAAACGTGAGATAAAATTTGGCTCTGAACTAGAAGCTCATTTAATTAAGGGAGATAAATTAGAATTTGATTTTAAAAGAATAATCTCTGCTGAATATAGACCCTTTATAAGAAAGTACTGCTATTTTGACAATATCATCACGCATCGTATCTATCAGAACAGGGATATATTTGGGCTTAAGAATGCTTATGAAAACCAAGTAATCGCATTTTCAGGTCTGTCATCATCAAAGCCTTTTACCTCTCTTGTATCAAACAAGCTTTTCAGCTTTGATTTTATTGAGAAAACTCAATGTCTGCCATTGTATCGATATGATAAATCGGGCAATAGAATCGACAACATCACCGACTGGGGTTTCAATCAGTTTGTAAAACAGTATGGCAAAAAGGGCATGACCAAAGAGGCCATCTTCCATTACGTATATGCCGTACTGCACCACCCTGCCTACCGGCAGAAGTATGAGCTGAATCTAAAGCGGGAGTTTCCGCGCATACCATTTTATGAAGGCTTCAAACAGTGGTCAGACTGGGGCCGCAGCCTCATGGAGCTGCACATAGGCTATGAGAATGCCAAAGCTTTCCCGCTCAAAGTGACGCATACTGCCACCAAAGACGAACCAAAGGCCAAACTAAAAGCCGACAAACAATCCGGTGTCATCATACTGGACGAAAACACCACCCTCTCCGGCATTCCCGCCGAGGCCTGGGAGTACAAGCTGGGCAACCGCTCAGCACTCGAGTGGATACTGGACCAGTACAAGGAGAAGAAGCCATCTGACCCGACCATCGCGGCCCGCTTTGACACCTACCGCTTCGCCGACTACAAGGATCAGGTCATAGACCTGCTAAAGCGTGTTTGCACCGTAAGCGTAGAGACCATGCGCATCGTCCATGCCATGCCCGCAGAGGTAGCTACTGTATCAGGCGCATGATGCGAGTAGCCGATATAGCGGTCAAAGCCAGGCAGCACGCATGGCGCTGGTCCATGCTCCATGCCTATCATATGCAGCTACACCGCGAGCTGGACCGCAGAGAGGACAGCAAAAGAAATTGGAAGAAATGGTGGCGCGAGCACCGCCGGCGCTTATAGTAAGAGATCAACTGCTATGCCCGCGTCCTCTAAGGTAGTGATCCAGCCACACGATAGGCAGCAGGTAGGGATTGGGTGTCTGGCGCTGCTCCTCGTAGTAGCTGCGTAGCTCAGTAGCTATCTCATGCCGCTCGGCCCGCGCTGTCGCATTGACCAGCCGCTGCAGGCACCGGGCAAAGTACTCATAGGTAGGATTGGAGAACTCGTTGTAGTCGGTGTTCTGTCGTATGTTGCGCAGGTTGGCCAGCACGAGGTCTATATCCTCTCTGAGGAAGAAGACGATGGTCTCTATGAGCTTGATGTAAAGCCGGTCCTCAGGCGAGGCAGAGAAGTCTGAAGGGATAGCGGCATAGGCCTCTTCCGGCTGCCCGTCAAAGAGCAACTGATACACCCGCAGGAATCGGAAGCGGGTGCCATAAGGTGAGCTGTAAAACTGCTCTGCATACGCGCGGACCAGCGCCAGCCCCTCCTCTATATAGCCATAGCGCAGCTTCATACTGCAGAGGTTGAAGTAGAAGATATGCAGCAGCCGCTTGTCAAAGTCATTGGCCGCTATGAGGTCCAGCACCTCAGCTGCCACCGCAAAGCCGCGCTCCTCCTCGCTCGTAATGCAGCAGAGGGTAAAGAGGTTGACCCCGTTGGTCAGGCGCTCCTGTGCCAGGCCGGGGTAGCCCTCACTGACCTGCTGGAGCTGCGTATACATCTTCTTCAGCGCCTCCTTGCGCTGCTCTATGGTGCCGCTGTAGGTCTCAGCCTTGGTCATGAGAAAGTCTAGCATAGGGAAAGGATAAGCCTGCTCCAGCTCGCGGAAGCTGCGCGTCTCTGCAGGCTCGTAGTCCGGCCTGTAGATACGCACATTGCTCAGGGCAAAGGCCCGCCGCGTCTGGTGTATGTGCCACTGCTGCAGGAAGCTCCTGATGATGATACCCTCGCGGTCTATGAGCTCATTGTAGAGCTGCTCATAGTTGTCTCTGGTGGTAGGCTCCCAGCGGTTAGAGTACTCCTTATACAGGTTGTAAAACAGGATATAGCTGGCAAAGTCCTGCGCTGCCTCCAGCCTGCCCAGTGCCGCCTCTGCCTCCTGGCGGAAGAGGTCAAAATCGCCCCGGCTGATATAGGCCAGGCACAGGTGGTAGCTGTCATACACAGCGGTGATGTAGTGCCGCCCGCTCTCTGCCTCCCGCTGTATCAGCAGGCGCTCTGCCTGCTCAGATATATGGCGCTGGTCAGAGCGTATCAGGTCCTCTATGCGGCGTGTGTAGGGGGTCCGGTAGATGCGTAGAGCCAGGTCTTCATTAGCTGGCAGGGGCTGGTCCTTGTCTATACAGCGCAGGATATAAGCGGCCAGCTGGCCCAGGTGATCCTTGCGCGTATCGAGCTGGCGCAGCAGGGTTTTCTTCTCCGCAGGAGTCAGTAGAGAGAGCTGGCTATAGCATTTTCCTTTCACCCATACAAAATATTGATTTCTATCGGATTAAACCAATTTTCAAACAAACCCTCTGTCACAGATATCGGCACTTCGAGTAGGCCGGGCGGCAGGTCTGTCCTATCCTTGCCGCTGGATATCACAGCCATCCCATTCATCCATCTAAAAGCTACCACCATGCGTACCACCACCACCAGACACCTGCTCCTCTCCCTACTGCTCACCCTATCAGCCCTGCTCCAGGCACAGAACGGCGCTGTAGACCAGTCCTTCGGATTTAAGGAGATCGTCAATAACTACGAGGCCCGCTGTGTCCGCTCTTTCAGCAATGGCAATGTGCTGATATGCGGCGACCAGTATGACGCCGTCTCCGGCTCCTTTCGTAGCAATATAAGCATGTATGACCGCTACGGCCAGCTGCTCTCCAGCTATACCAATGGGCTGGCTGCCATGGCCTATGTCTGTGACACACTGCCAAATGGCCAGGGCATAGCCATAGCTACCAATATAGACACGCCGGGCCAGCTCATCTTTATGACCACAGACAGCCTGTTTGTAGACTATCATCCTAGCACATCTACTATCTCCGGCATAGATGTATACAGTATGAAGGCGCTGACCGACGGCGCACTGCTGGTATGTGGCAGAGCTACCGTATCGGGCACCAGCACCATGTTTGTATCCCGCTATCACCCGCATATCACTGGTGGCCGCCTGACCGGCATCGTCAATGATCCCACGCTGGAGGAGTACACTTATAGCTTTGGCACCGATGCACAGGCGCGGGCCCTGGATGTGCAGTCTGACGGGCGCATCATCATAGCAGGCCATGAGATAGCACCACAGGCTCAGGGCATCGTCATGCGCATCTGGCCAGATGGCACGATAGACGGCACCTTCAATAGTAATAACGGGCCTATAACACAGACCGGTGGCGGTATCTATGAGAACTATGCCCTCAGTGTAGACCCGCAGGATAATATCTATGCCTCCGGCCATGCGGGTGGCGACTGTATGACTGCCTGCTACTCGCCCGACGGAGGGCTGCGCTACACGCGCCAGAACTATGGGAACAATCAGGCCTTCTATACCAGTGCAGCCCGTGGCGGATACCTGTTTGTAGGTGGGCTGGATCCGGTTTACAATGTCACCATCAATTCCCTGACAGGGGCAGCACTGGTGCGTACGACTTCAGCGACACCCTTTGACGCCGATACTACGTTTCACCCCTTCAGCAATGTGCCAATTCCATCCACCTCTGCCTCCAATTCCATCTTTGGGTCCTGCTTTCAGGCAGATGGCCGCCTGCTGGTATGCGGTAAATTTAATAGTCACGCCTTCGTAGCACGATTGGGCAGTGCGGCTACCGGCCTCACAGAGGTGGGCGAGCCACTCGCCTGCGATCTCTATCCCAATCCTGCCACGGGTACCCTTCACATCCGTACCGCAGAGCGCCTGAGTGCGATCACGATCTACACCCTGGCCGGCCAGCACGTGCTGGATGCAGACGGAGCCGCACAGCAGATAGATATCTCTATGCTGGCAGATGGCCCCTATCTGGTAGGGCTCTCTACTGCTGAGGGCAGGTCATCTCACCGCCTCGTGTCAAAGGCCACAAACCGCTAGAACCCGCTCCTGTATTGGCTTTCAGGCATTTTGCGGTGGCATCTTGACTATTTCCTCCAAATAGCTATATTTGCACCCTCTCAAGGAATAAGGCTTCGGCTTTATTGTCTGCCCGGATGGCGAAATTGGTAGACGTACTACCTTGAGGTGGTAGCGCCCGAAAGGGCATGGGAGTTCGAGTCTCCCTTCGGGCACAAGAGCCTCTCCCCACGGAGAGGCTCTTTGCATTTATGACTTACTCACAAAGCCCCGGCGCTGTAAGCTTTCTCCTCGCCATCCGTTACCTTTAGGTATGCCTAAGCTATACTTCGGTCGTGGTACCGCAGACCTGCCCCTGCACTATGGCAAGGTTCCCCTGTGGCTCTCCGAGCGCATGAGCGCGCTAGGTGGCGCCATCATAGAGAGCATCGTGCTGGACTATGGCAAAAGCGAAGCACTGCGCCGCCTCAGTGATCCGCTGTGGTTTCAGTCCTTTGGCTGTGTGCTGGGCATGGACTGGCACTCGTCCGGCATCACCACATCTGTGATGGGTGCGCTCAAGAAGGCTATAGAACCTAAGAGCCGCGAGCTGGGCATCTACATCTGCGGTGGCAAAGGCAAATACTCCAAGCAGACACCCGCAGAGCTGATGGCCATAGCCAATAAGACCGGCCTCGATGGGCTGAAGCTGGTACATACCAGCAGGCTCAGCGCCAAGGTGGACAACACTGCCATACAGGATGGCTTTCAGCTGTACCTGCACTCTTTTATCCTATCTGATACCGGTGAGTGGGCGGTGATACAGCAGGGCATGAATGACCGGACCAGTATGGCGCGGCGCTATCACTGGCACTCTACCCAGTTCCAGTCTTTCCTGGAGGACCCTCATACCTTCATCTATGGCCGCAATCAGGGCCAGATACTAAACCTCACTGACCCACTCGCCGCAGACACTAAGGCTGGTATGGTAGACCTCATCCGTGAGAGTCCCGCGCGTATCTTCCCTGAGGTGAAGCGTATCATCATGCCCTCTCACCACGAGGTCAGGATGAAGGACGTAGACCTCAAGCGCCTGGGCACGATCCTGGCCGTAGCACATGAGAAGGACCTCCGCAGCTTTGAGTCTTTGCTCATGCTGGAGGGTGTAGGACCGCGCACCATACAGTCACTCGCGCTGGTCAGTGAGGTGATACATGGCACCCCTTCGCGCTTTGATGACCCGGCACGCTTCAGCTTCGCACATGGCGGCAAGGATGGGCATCCTTTTCCCGTACCTACAAAGGTCTATGACGAGACCATCCATCACCTGCGAGAGTCCGTGGATAGAGCCAGGATCGGTATCAATGACAAGAACGAAGCCATCCGCAACCTCTCCAAAGTGATCCAATGGATGGAGAATGACTTCACGCCTAATGACAACTTCGATGGTGCTATACAGAAGGAGCGAGATGAGTCGCACCTCTACGGTGGCCGTACTGTCTTTGGCAAAGCAAAGCCACCGCAAAAAGACAAAGGAGGCGACCAACTGTCTATATTCTAGGCAAGCTGAAAGCCTCGCCATCACTTACGAAAACAACCCTTGTAAGCAATCTGTAAATCCTCAAATCTGTATATCCGTAAATGAAGAAGGGCTTCTACGACGGCCTCACCATAGCAGAGGCCACTACCATACAAAATGACCTGCGCAGCAAACAGCAGATCACACACCGTGATACGCCTGTCACTACCATAGCAGGCGCAGATATCTCTCTGAACCTCCACAGTACCACGATCTACGCGGGCATCATCCTGCTGAGCTATCCTGACATGCGACCACTGGCTTATTCATTGGTGAAGGCAGAGACACACTTTCCTTACGTGCCGGGCTTCTTAGCTTTCCGGGAGGTACCAGCGCTGGTAGATGTATGGCATCAGATGGAGATCAAACCTGATGTGCTCGTAGTAGACGACCACGGCATCGCGCATCCGCGTCGCATGGGCATAGCAGCTCACTTCGGTGCCCTGACCGGGCAAACAAGCATGGGCTGCGCCAAGAATATCCTCTGTGGTAAGTATGATGAGCCGGCACCTACACGTGGCAACTCCAGTATTATATATGATAAAGCAGAAGCCATTGGCTATGCATTGCGAAGCAAGGACAAAACAGCTCCTGTCTACATCTCTCCCGGTCAAGGCATCAGCCTGGAAGACTCACTCGATATAGCAAAGCGCAGCCTCGGCAAGTATCGCATCCCCGAGCCTACGCGCCGCGCCCACGAGCTGGTCAATCGCTTCCGAACCGGAGACCTTAAAGAAGGTTATTATAAAGTATAGCATCGTTTTTGATAAAGAAGGACGACGTATGGCACTACTCAAATTCAATGACAAGGGCATCTACTGCGAGCAGGCAGGTGTGTATATAGACCCGTGGGGTCAGGTAGACCACGCCATCATTACACATGCCCATGCTGACCACGCGCGGTGGGGCTCTCGGCATTACCTGGCACATCACTTCTCTCTGCCAGTCATGCGCTGGCGGCTGGGTGCTGACATCAATGTACAGGGCATAGGATACAATGAAGAGATCGTGCTAAATGGGGTCAAAATTTCCCTCCATCCTGCGGGGCATATCATCGGCTCTGCACAGGTACGGCTGGAGTATAAGGGCGAGATATGGGTCGTGAGCGGCGACTACAAGCTGCAGAATGACCACCTCGCTACGCCCTTCGAACCGGTGCGATGCCAGCACTTCATCACTGAGTCTACGTTTGGCCTGCCGGTGTATCGCTTCCCCGCAGTAGAGGAGGTACAAGGAGAGATCAACGACTGGTGCGCAAAGAACACTGCCGCCGGCAAGACCTCCGTCATCATAGGCTACGCCTTGGGCAAAGCCCAGCATATACTCTATGGACTGGATAAGTCTATAGCGCCTATCTACGCTCACGGCGCAGTAGTCAATATGAATCGTGCACTGGAGCAGAGCGGCTTTGACTTTTCGTATGCGAAGCCACTAGACTACTCCCTGTCTAAAAAAGAGCTGCAAGGCTGTATCGTCGTAGCGCCGCCGTCTGCGGTGGGTACGCCGTGGCTGCGCCGATTTGATCCATACAGCATAGGCATCTGTAGCGGCTGGATGCAGCTGCGTGGCGCACGGCGCAGGCGTGGTGTAGACCGTGGCTTTGTGATGTCTGACCACTGTGACTGGCAGCAGCTCAATACTGCTGTGAAGCTCACGGGCGCAGAGAATGTATACGTGACCCACGGCTACAAATCTATCTACGCCAAATGGCTGCGCGATGAGATGCACCTCAATGCGACAGAAGTAGACACGCTCTATGAGGGCGAAAGCATAGAAGGTGATAAAGAAGAAGCTGCTACCGAGAGTGCTGAGGCCGGCATTGCGCCAGAAGCAAGTAGCAACGAGCAAGGCATTTCATCACCTGAAAACGGAGATGTATGAAAGCCTTTGCCGAGCTATATACTGCCATAGACCAGACCACCAAGACAAACGCAAAGGTGGATGCGCTGGTAGCGTATTTCGCATCAGCGCCAGAGACAGATGTGCTCTGGTGCGTGGCCATGCTCACCGGCAAAAGCCCCAAACGCACCATCCGCTCCGGCGAGCTGAAAGAGTGGAGCGCAGAGATGTCGGGACTCCCCTACTGGATCTTTGATGAGTCGTACCACATAGTGGGTGACCTCGCAGAGACCATCACACTGATACTGCCGCCACCGTCTTCTTCTGCGGGCTACTCGCTGACCGAGACCATCGCCTTCCTGCGCTCGTTGGATAAGTATGGAGACGAGGATAAGAAGATAGCCATACAGCAGCGCTGGGATGAGATGGACAGCGGCGAGCGCTTTGTATTCAATAAACTCATGACCGGTAGCTTCCGTGTAGGCGTATCAAAACAGCTTGTGATAAAGGCGCTGGCAAAGCAATTTAAGATAGAAGAAGATACCGTGGCGCATCGCCTCACGGGTGACTGGAGCCCTGATACGACCACACTCACCACACTGCTTTCCGCCGAAGGCGATACGGATAGCTACTATCGTCCATATCCATTCTACCTCGCTTATCAGTGGGAGCAATCTGTCGATGATCTCGGCGATGTACACGACTGGCAGATAGAGCAGAAATATGACGGCATACGCGGGCAGCTACTGCTGCGCCGGGGGGAGCTATTCGTCTGGAGCCGTGGGGAGGAGCTGATGACGGAGAAGTTCCCAGAGTTTGAGATACTGAAAGGCATACTGCCAGATGGCACTGTGATAGATGGAGAGGTACTGCCCTATCGTGATGGGCGGCCACTGCCCTTTCACCTCATGCAGACACGCATAGGCAGGAAGAACCTGACGAAGAAATCACTGCAAGAGGCTCCGCTGATCCTGATGTGCTACGACCTGCTGGAGTATCATGGTGAGGATATCCGCACACGTCCTATGCAGGAGCGCCGCGCACTATTGGAGCAGGTGGTAAAGGATGCGAATGAGATCGCCGCTGTGCCACTGTTACTCTCACCTGTACTTGATTGCCAGTCATGGGAGGAAGCCACACAAGCTCGCGAAGCAGCGCGTGACAACAACTGCGAAGGCCTGATGCTAAAGCACAAGAATAGCCCCTACGAGACTGGCCGTCGCAAAGGGCAATGGTGGAAGTGGAAAGTAGATCCGCTCACCGTGGACGGTGTGCTGCTCTATGCGCAGCGCGGTCATGGTCGCCGCGCCAATCTGTATACAGATTATACCTTTGCCATCTGGGATGGCGATGAGCTGGTGCCCTTTACCAAAGCCTACTCTGGATTGACAGATAAAGAGCTGCTACAGGTGGACAACTGGATCAAGCGTAACACTATTGATAAGTTTGGCCCGGTGCGGAGTGTGAAGGCAGAGCTGGTCTTTGAGATCGCCTTTGAAGGGATCAACAGGTCACCACGACACAAGTCCGGTGTGGCGCTGCGCTTCCCGCGCATCCTCCGCTGGCGCACGGACAAAAAGAAAGAGGACGCCAACACGAAAGATGACCTTATGAAACTGATAGAAATGCAGGAGACTACCCGATGAATGCTGCAAAGGAATGGTTCAAACTAAAGGGCTGGAAGGCACACGCTTTTCAGAAGGAGACCTGGGCGGAGATCGCTGCGGGTCGCAGTGGCCTGCTCAATGCGCCTACTGGTATGGGCAAGACCTTTGCCATCTGGTTTGGTGTGCTGCAAGACTTCATCACGCAGAATGAAACGGAGTATAAAGAAGGACTGCACTGCCTGTGGATCACACCGCTCCGTGCGCTATCCAAAGAGATAGAGATGGCTACCAATCAGGTATCGCAAGACCTGAACATCCCCTATCGCATAGGCCTGCGCACAGGTGACACGACTGCCTCAGAGCGGGCAAAGCAGAAGAAGAAAAGCCCCGAGGCGCTCATCACTACACCCGAGAGCCTGCACATGATGCTGGCGCAAAAGGGCTATGCAGATACGTTTAAGAACCTCCAGTTTGTGATAGTAGATGAGTGGCATGAGCTGCTGGGCAGCAAACGTGGTGTACAGATAGAGTTGGCCTTGTCACGACTAAAAACGATCAACCCGGACCTGAAGATATGGGGAATATCCGCGACCATCGGCAATCTGGACAGGGCCAAAGAAATACTACTCGGCGAGCGCAATGAAAGTGCCGCGATGGTCCGCGCAGATGTAAAGAAGAAGATAGATATCGAGACGGTCTTCCCCGATACGCTGGAGAAGTTCCCTTGGGCGGGGCACCTCGGTATCAAGCTGGCGGAGAAGGTCCTGCCAATCATCGAGGCGAGTACCTCGACCTTGCTCTTCACTAATACAAGATCGCAAGCGGAGATATGGTTTCAGTATCTCCTCCAGATAGCGCCAGACCTAGCAGGCGTCATAGGCCTGCATCACAGCAGCCTGGACGAGGAGACGCGCAAATGGGTGGAAGAAGCCCTGCACGAGGGCCGCCTGAAGGTAGTGGTATGCACGAGCAGCCTGGACCTCGGGGTAGACTTCCGCCCGGTCGATACGGTGATACAGGTGAGTTCTGCAAAAGGTGTAGCACGATTCATGCAGCGTGCGGGGCGCAGTGGGCACCACCCTGGCGCTACCAGCCGCATCCACTTCCTGCCCACCAACTCGCTTGAGATCGTAGAGGGCGCTGCCCTGCGTTATGCCATCGCGCATAAAAAGATCGAGAGCCGTATCCCCTTCATCCGCTCCTTTGATGTGCTGGTGCAGTATCTGGTCACGCTGGCTGTGTCTGATGGCTTTGAGCCGGAGCAGATATACAATGAGATCAAGACCACGCACTGCTTCAACTCTGTGAGCCGCGAGGAGTTTAACTGGTGCCTGAACTTCATCACCATAGGGGGGCAATCACTCACTGCCTATGATGAGTTTCATAAGGTAGTAGTGGAGGATGGCATCTACAAAGTGACCAGCAAAGCCGTAGCCCTGCGCCACCGGCTGAGCATGGGCACCATCGTAAGCTATGTGATGATGCGTATAAAGTATATCGGTGGCAAAAGCATCGGCTCCGTAGAGGAATGGTTCATCTCCCGGCTGAAGAAGGGCGATGTCTTTGTCTTCGCCGGGCGCAACCTGGAGCTGGTATCTGTGAATGGCCTGGAGGCGCTGGTGCGCAATGCTAAGAAGCGTGGTGTGGTACCCTCGTGGATGGGTGGCCGCCTGCCTATGTCAGCGCAGCTCTCTGAGACCATCCGCCACGAGCTGGATGAGTACACGCAGGACCGCATAGGCAACCCTGAGATGAAGATGCTCGTGCCGCTCTTCCTAGAGCAGAGCAAGCGCTCCCACCTGCCATCGGCCAATGAACTGCTGATAGAGAAGTTTAAAACGCGCGAGGGCTGGCATGTGTTTGTCTATCCTTTCGAGGGCAAGTTTGTGCATGAGGGCATGGCCAATATCCTGGCCAATCGTATGGCGCAGAAAAAGCCTTTTACCTTCTCTATCTCTATGAATGACTATGGCTTTGAGCTGCTAAGCGATCAGGACATACCGATAGAGGAGCTGCTACAGGAGAACCTCTTCTCTCCGGAGCACCTGACGCAGGATGTGCTGAAAAGCATGAACGTAACAGAGATGGCGCTCCGCCGCTTTCGCGATATAGCGGGCATCGCGGGGTTGACCTTCTCCGGCTATCCCGGTAGGCAGGTCAAGACCAAGCACCTGCAGGCAAGTGCCATGCTCTTCTTCCGTGTCTTTGAGGACCACGAGCGCGAGAACTTATTGCTACGCCAGGCATATGATGAGGTGTTTGACTTTGAGCTGGAGATCACGCGTTTGCGGGAGGCTTTTGAGCGCATCAGCAATCAGTTCATTATCCTGAAGTATCCTGAGAAGGCGACCCCGTTTGCCTTCCCGATCATGACAGAACGCTTCCGTGAGAAGTTTAGCACGGAAGATGTAGAGGCAAAGATCATGAAGATGAAAGCACAGATTGAGGCACCGCCAAAGGCGCCACCAGCTGGCCGCACACTGATGGGCCGCAGATAGTATTGATGACTGAATAAAAATACAACTATGCCAGAAGGACCATCTCTATATATACTACGGGAGAAAGTAGCTCACTTTAAGGGTAAGAAGATCCTGGAGGCTGACGGGTATGCTAAAGGCATAGACATGTCGCGCATAGAGGGGCAAAAGGTCACCGACATCCGCAGCTGGGGCAAGCAGTTGCTTTTTATCTTCAAAGGCTTTACTGTACGGGTACACATGGGTTTGTTTGGCAGCTACATGATAGATGACCGCAAGAAGGTCAATGCTAGCCTGCACCTGCGCTTTGCGAATGGTGAGGTCAATTTCTATGTATCTACGGTGAAGATCGTAGAGGGCGATGTGCATGAAAGCTACGACTGGGCGGTGGATATCATGTCTGACGAGTGGAACGCAAAGAAGGTCTACAGCATCCTGCGTGAGAAGCCCAAGATGCTGGCCTGCGATGCGCTGATGGATCAGCATATCTTCTCCGGCTCGGGCAATATCATCAAGAATGAAGTGCTCTGGCGGGTGAAGCTGCACCCAGAGGCGGTGATGGCAAAGATACCCGATGCTAAGCTACGAGAGATGATCCGCGAGACGCACAAGTATGCATTTGACTTCCTGCGATGGAAGAAGGATGGTGTACTGAGCAGGAACTGGCAAGCCTACGAGCAGAAGGTATGCCCACGCTGTAATGTAGCCTTTAAGGTAAAGGACACCGGAAAGTCTAAGCGGCGTACGTATTATTGCACGAAGTGCCAGGTGAAGTATTAACCTCTCAATGCACTTACGGCGATGCCGTAAACTGGAGGCGTGTCGCCCCTTTGGGGCTGTAATACAAAATGCACCCACCCTCCTATTTATAACAACTCCTAAGTCTTAGTTTTGCCACCCGATGCAGCTCACGCTAAATAATATCACATTCACCTTGCTCTGCGAGAAAGCTCTCATTAGAGAGCACGATCATACACTTATCCTGTCTGATCTGCACCTTGGCAAAGCGACTCATTTCCGCAAGGCGGGTATACACCTGCCTATGGATAGCGCGATGAAGGACTATGCACAGCTGCGCCTATTGATACATAGCAAGCAGCCGAAGCAAGTGTATATACTCGGAGACCTGTTTCATAGTGAGCACAATAGTGAATGGGATCTCTTTGCTGCTACGATCAAGGCCTTCCCGGAGGTGAAGTTTGTACTCGTGCTGGGCAATCACGACATACTGAAGCACCACCACTACTCCGAGCTTAATATGGTACTGGTAGAGGATACATTGATCGAGCATGGCATAGCCTACACCCACGCGCCGATGAAAAAGATCCCGGAGGGCCATATCAATATAGCCGGCCACATCCATCCGGGTGTAGAGCTCAGGGGTGCAGCGAGGCAGTACCTGACCCTACCATGCTTTTACTTTTATGAAAACTGCCTGCTACTGCCGGCCTTTGGCCACCTGACGGGGCTCAAGATCATGCGCAACGAGCGGGGCGCGAGCATCTATGCTGTGACCAGCAGCAAGGTGATCAATGTGCTTTAGCAGCCTTGCGTACGCGAGGGATCTTTTCATACTCCATCTGTATCTTCTCTTCCTTAGTCTCTGTATTGCCGGCCCAGTGTTGCCTGTCCAGCTGGTAGAGGGAGAAGTGGATATCATGCAATACGCCGCCTGGCGGCGCACCTGAGACATACTCCAACCTGGTGAACTCCAGGTCGGCCCTGCGCCGGTAGGCACGCCAGCGACCCTTGATGATCCAGTGGTAGCCCTCATAGATCACCTCCTCCTGATAGCGGTGAAAGGACCGCAGTGTGATGACACCATCGTATTCATCTTTGGTAATGATGTGCGGGGTACCGTTATTGACCGTCCTGACCAGCTGCCACTGTCCGCGCAGCAAGCACTTTTTGTGTTTGGTATGTGCTACGTCCTGAGCGCAGAGAGATTCAGCGCAGACCAGTAGTAGCAGCAGGGAGCATAGCCTCAGCATCATCACTGTATCTCTAGCCGGATAGCTGCAGAGGTCTTACCATTGGACAGGCGGAGTATATACTGGCCGGCAGAGAGAGCACCACGGCGGATGATGAGGTCATCACCTGTGGCACGGCCCAGGTCTGCTACCAGCTTGCCCTGCAGGTCATAGAGGCGGGCGTCCATCGCGCCAGCTTCTTTTGTGATGCTCACCAGCGCAGTAGTGCGCATCGGGTTTGGCCGGATGCTCACCTGTATCTGCGCACCTGTCATATAGAGTATGCCTGATGGCTGAGCTACTGTATCTGCATCATCTGCCATGATATAGAGGCGCTGCGTATCTGCGCCGCACACCTGTGTAGTGATGAGCGTGACCAGGTATGTACCTGAGTCAGCATAGGCGTAGCTCACCGTATCCGTAGCTGTGACCAGTGAGTGCCCATCGCCAAAATTCCACAGATAGGAACTGGCAGTAGTGATCGTCGAGCCCAGAGATACATCGAGAAATGTATCTACTGTAGTGTAAAGATGACCCGTAGATACGGAGTCTGTGCGGATATACAGCGTATTGGATGAGGCGCCGCAGCCCAGGCTATCTACTCCGCTCAGAGAGTAGGTGCCACCTGTATGGATAGTGAGAGTAGTACCAGTGTCACCAGTGCTCCACTGCGGATGATAAAGGTCTGTGAGTGTAGCTGTGAGTGTGAGATCGGCACCCTTGCAGACCGCAGAGTCAGGCGCGGCTACAGAGACACTACCTATACCACTATGATTCTGGATAGTGAATGTGAGCAGCTCCGGACACAGGCTGCTGTCTTTGATCGTCACATTGTAGCTGCCGGATGCGAGATTACTGATGGTGGGGGTCGTAGCACTAGTACTCCATAGTACTGTATATGGCGGATGCGGACCTGTCACGCTCACCGTAGCGCTACCATTGGCCTGCAGGCAGTTTTCATCCACGGTGGTGAGGCTGCTATGGTATGGGGTAAAGGTCTTGCTAAAGGTAGCAGAGTCTACTATCACACCGCTCAGGTTATAGGTATTGTAGTGCACCACATCGTGCTGTATGCTCCACTCCATGAAGTTGTTTTGCGACAGCTCAAACTGGATGTTTGGTGCATTGCTATTGGTATGCGAATCCGGCGTAGCACCACCCGCACCACCGGTGATGAAGTAGCGCACACCCTGATAGATACCGCGCTCATAGTTGTGTGTGTGGCCATTGAGCACCACGTCTACATGATATTTGGCAAAGAGCGGTACAATGCTGGTCCGCATATCTGTATTGCCCTGGTACATGTAGAAAGGCGTGAATGGAATATAGTAGGACGCATCCCATCCATTGCTCCATGGCGGCTGGTGAAAGTAGACAAACGTCCACTCGCTGTTGTTGCACTTCAGCTCATTCTCCAGCCAGACGTATTGCGCACTGCCGGCAGTGTAGGCAGAGTTGCCATCTATGGTGATAAACTTCGCATTGCCCCAGGTAAAGGAGTAGTACTTCTCGGAGTTAGCCGGATTATTGTGCGGCAGGTGAAAGGCGTCTGTGTAGTTTGTATTATTAGTGATCACATCATGATTGCCAATAGCCGTAAAGTGGCAGTGGTCCTTGAGCTGGGCCGTATAGTGCTGGTAGTAGTCCACATCATAGGCGTTGCCCACGAGCTGGTCCACATCACCGCATACCACGCTAAACTCAGAGCTTTTGCCGGCCATGAGTGCTGCGATAGTATTCTGTGTGCTATTATTAAAGCCGCAGTCACCATATGCCAGGAAGGTCACATCGCGCACACTATCCGGCTTCGCCGTGTAGAAATACTCCGTGCCGGTAGCCATCGTATCGCTGTAGGCGTGGTAATAGTATTGCGTATTGGGCTGCAGGCCTGGTATCGTGATAGCATGGATCTGCGTACCACTGCTCTCCACTACGGAGTCATTGAGTGCTGTGGGCGAGAGGCCATACTTCACCTTGCCGATGGCAGAGGTAGTACGGCGCCAGGCTATGATAGCGCTGTGCTGATCGGGAGATTGAATGTTAGGATAGCGGTTGACCGTCTGGCTGTAAGAAGGCGCAGCAAGCGCTATGTACGCAAGGCAAGAGAGGAGTATCTTTTTCATCTATAGTATAAAAAAGTGCCAAGTTAAACATTAAGGGAATGTTAAGCCAATATAAACTGCTAAATAACCGGAGTACCGGTCAAACGGAAAGGCGATTAGTTATATATGTTTTATTCCGCTCCGAGAGCGATCGTGACTTTCTTTTCCACCGCCAGGGGCATTCAAACAATTGAAAATCAATTTAAAATGAAAACTTTACCATATTTTATGACTAACAGCATTTTTAGCCCAGTCAGCAAACGGCTATATTTGTAATACAAACGACCGCAGTGGCTAAGAAGAAGAAAATCATCTTTACCATAGGCTCGCCCAACCAAACGAGCCAGATGCATCAGATATCCTCTTTTCTGAAGGATGACTATGACTGTTGGTTCACGCAGTTTTACCCGGACTATGAGTTTGAGACCTGGCCGCTAAAGTGGGGCCTTCTCGAGAATACGATCATGTCGGGCCACTTCAAGGCTAAAGCAGATAAATACCTGCGTGACCATGGCCTGCAGAATGACTACATGGCGCAGAAGAATGACTATGATATGGCGGTGTTTTGTACTGACCTGATCGTACCTCGCAAACTCAAAAAGGCAAAGACCATCTGGGTGCAGGAGGGCATGATAGATGAGCTGACACCGTGGTCTAAGGTGGTAAAAGCCTCCCGCGTGATACCGCGCTACTTTGCCATGGGTACGGCGCTGAATGGCAGCTCTAACCGCTGTGACATCTACTGCGTGGGGTCTGAGGGATATAAAGGTTTCTTTGAAAGAATGGGCACAGACCGCAATAAGATGGTCGTGACAGGCATACCCAATTTTGACGATATACCATCCTTTGTCCATAATGATTTCCCCTATCATGACTATGTACTGATAGCTACCTCTGATATCCGAGAGTGCTTCCGCAAGGACGACCGGATGGGTTTTCTGAAAAAGTGCAAAGAGATCGTAGGAGGGCGTCCTGTCATATTTAAGCTGCACCCCAATGAGATACCTGACCGCGCCAAGAGCGAGATCCGCCAGGTCTTTGGCGAGGATGCGCTGATCTACCATGCGGATGGCAACTCCAATCATATGGTGGCCAACTGCTCGGAGCTCATCACACAGTTCTCTACGCTGGTGTATGTGGGTATCGTACTGGGCAAGAAGGTTCACTCCTACTTTGACCTCAATGAACTCTACCGCCTCGTGCCGGAGCAGAATGGCGCCACATCTGCCAAAAGAATTGCAGATATTTGCCGCGGCTACATGGAGTATGAGGGCAGTGGCCCGCAGTATCTCCGCGAGCATATACACGAGGAAAGCAACATACTGGTTTGACACAAAAGATAGTCACGGTGATACAGGCCCGCTCCGGGTCTACCCGCCTGCCCGGCAAGGTGATGATGGACATACTGGGCCGTCCGCTCCTGCTGCGCATGGTAGAGCGCGTACAGCGCGCCGCACTGGCCGGCACCATAGTGATAGCTACCACTACAGAGAGCAGTGACGATGTGATAGAGAAACTCTGCGAGCAAGAGGGTCTGCACTGTTATCGTGGCAATCGTGATGACCTACTGGATCGACACTATCAGGCCGGTGTGCTGTATCATGCCGATGCGGTGGTAAAGATCCCATCCGACTGTCCGCTCATAGACCCAAAGGTGATAGACCGCGTACTGCAATACTACCTGGATCACGACTATGACTTTGTGAGCAACCTGCATCCGGCTACCTACCCAGATGGCAACGATGTGGAGGTGATGAGCATGAAGACCATCACTACCGCCTGGCAAAACGCGACGTTGAAAATGGAGCGCGAACACACTACGCCATATATCTGGGAGCGTCCGGAGCTATTCCACATAGCCAACCTGACCTGGGAGTCCGGCCTCGACTACTCTATGAGCCACCGCTGGACCATAGACTATCCGGAGGACTTTGATTTTATCAAGAAGGTGTATGAGGAGTTGTATCCTGGGAATCCCGCTTTTGCGCTTCAGGATATTCTTGACCTGACAGAACGAAATCCCGATATATTTGCGCTCAATAGTAAATATGCTGGTGTGAACTGGTATCGGAATCATCTCGATGAACTGACGACCATCACAGCAGATAAGACAAGAAAAGCTGATAACGAATAAGCACAACAAGACAACAGATCATGACCGACGCCAAACATAAAGAACTCAAAGACCGCGCCTTTGCCGTGCGCGAGCATATCATACGCATGTCTACCGATGGGGGCTGCTTTACCGGAGCCTCACTCTCCTGCGCAGACCTGATCGTGTACCTCTACTCAGGCTATCTGAATGTAAACAAGGACAACCTGCAGGACCCGCAGCGTGACTTCCTGCTCTTATCAAAGGGACATGATGTACCGGCACTGTACGGCACCTTTGCCGAGCTGGGCTGGATAGAAAAGGACAGGCTGAAAAACCACCTGAAGAGCAATGACTCTATCTACTGGCACCCTAACAAGAATATCCCGGGCATCGAGTTTCACTCGGGCTCTCTGGGCCACCTGCCGGCTGTAGGCCTCGGCATCGCGATGGATAATAAGCTGAAGGGCTACAACAACAAGGTAGTCGTGATCACCGGAGATGGCGAGCTGGACGAAGGCTCAGTGTGGGAGACGCTGCACGTAGCCTCTGCCTACAAAATGAACAACCTGACCATCGTGGTAGACCGCAACCACTTCCAGGCAAATGTGAAGACCGAGGATCTGATCCCGCTGGAGCCGCTGGCTGATAAGTTTGAAGCCTTCGGCTGCGTAGTGAAGCGCATAGATGGACATGACTTTGCGGCGCTGGACGAGACTTTCTCGCAGTTGCCTTTTCATGCTGAGAAACCGTCTGTGATCATAGCAGATACGGTACGCGGCAAGGGCCTGCCGAGTATAGAAGCACGTGCGGATCGCTGGTTCTGCAACTTCAATGCTGAAGAAGTAGAAAGCCTGATGAAAGAACTACATGGAGCTGCGACCACTACGCTGACCTCGGAGACATTGACCGTCCGCTAATCTACTACACAGAGAACGCAAAGGAAACACAGAGAAATAACAGAGCACAGAACAAGAGAATAAAATGAGTACTTTTAGCACATATCAGGAAGTAATCAAGCATACAGCACTCAGCGATGAGAAATACATAGTAATGACAGCGGAGAACCGCGCGGTGGTAAAGGAACTGCCACCGGTGCTGGGCAATCGCTTCATAGATACAGGTATCACGGAGCAGACGATGATAGGTATGGCTGCGGGCCTCGCACTGAGGGGACGTACTCCTATCTGCCATGCGCTGGCACCGTTCCTGATATACAGGGCTTATGAGTTCGTCAGGACGGATGTGGGCATCGCTCACCTGCCGGTGAAACTGAGCGCATGGATAGCGGGCTTCCTCTCAGATGGCAATGGTCCTACGCACCAAGCTATAGAGGACGTAGCGCTGATGCGCACGATACCGGGCATGACTGTCTTCTGTCCGTCTGACCATGCAGACATGGTGGCTATGCTGCCGGAGATATGGGCCTCTCCTGATCCTGTGTACCTGCGTGTGAATGTGCGCCCTGATGTATATGGCAAGCATACACCATTTAAGACAGGTGTAGCGGAAGTGATCAGCGAGGGTACCGATGTGACACTCCTCACCTACGGCATGCTACTGGAGGAAACCCTCAAAGCCGCCGAGATACTCAAAAACCAAGGCCTCTCTGTAGGCCTGCTCAATATGCGCAGCCTGAAACCGGTAGACGAAAAGGCGATCCTGAAAGTAGCTGCTACCTCCAAACTGTTAGTGACCGTAGAGGACCACTTCCTCACCGGCGGCCTCTATAGCATCGTAGCAGAGGTACTGCTCAAGAACAGGACCACCGCCAATGTGCTGCCGATATCACTGAATGAAAAGTGGTTCAAACCGGGCCTGCTGTCAGAGGTGCTGGCCTATGAGGGCTTTATCGGACCGCAGATAGCGGAGCGTGTGCAGCAGTATGTGGCGGCGGAAGTGGTGGGGTAACGTACAAACACACGCAAATTCACTATCTTTATAGGAAAGCATACATTTCATGTCGCTACTTGAAGTAAATATTATTGACCCTAAAGCTGGCAAACTGCTGCGTGACCTCGCAGATATGAATCTCATTGCCATAAAAGAAATTCCAGAAAATCGTTTTTCTGCTCTTGCCAATAAAACAAGAGCTAAAGTGAAAGGTAATCCTCCATCATTAGATGAGATTACTAAAGAAGTAAAATCAGTAAGGTCAAAGCGCAATGCCAAAGCCAAAAAGTAGAGTCATAATTGACACTAATCTTTGGATAAGCCTCTTGCTTAGCAGAGACTACTCTAAGTTTGCAAACATTCTCGACAATCAGGATATCACTTTGGTCTTTAGCAGGAAACTGTTGGAAGAATTAATTGATGTATGTCATCGTCCAAAATTCAAGAAATATTTTGGGAAAGAAGATATTGAAGAACTTATCTCCATCATTGATAGGGTCGCAGATTTCATAGAAGTTACCTCTGAGGTGAATGTTTGCAGAGATGCTAATGATAACTTCCTTCTGGCCTTGGCCATTGATGGACAAGCAGACTATTTGATCACAGGAGATAGTGATTTGTTAGTTCTCAAGCAGATTGAGAAAACCACCATACTCAGTATGGCCGAGTATTTATCTTACATGTAGTTCCCTACCTCGTCACCCCACTCCCCATTTTTCCATATTCCTTATCATAAGGCTCCCAGAGTTCGATCTTATTGCCATCCGGATCCATGATGTGGAGGAATTTGCCGTAGGAATAGGTCTCTATCGTATCAGTCACTACTACGCTATCGCGCTTGAACTCTTTGAGCAGTGCTTCCATATTGACCACGCGGTAGTTGATCATGAAGTCTTTCTTTGACGGCAGGAAGTAGTCGGTTGAGTCTTTGAAAGGGCTCCATTGGGTGTAGCCCTTCTGTGTGGAGTCTGCTCCCTGATACCATTGGAAGACGGCGCCGTAAGGATTAGTATTCAGCCCGAGGTGCTGGCGATACCAGGCGCGGGTAGCTTTGGGGCTTTTGCATTTGAAGAAGATGCCGCCTATGCCGGTCACTTTGCGCTCCGGCGCGGGAGCCTCTGCTATCCATGAGCGGACGGCAAAACCAAGCGTAAAGGATGCCAGCACGATCAGGGCAGTAGTAGCGATCTTCCTCATATATGTGTCTTTATCTGAGCGTTAATAAACAGAGAAGTTTTGTATTTATCTGCAAAACCGGTTCAGAGAGCCATTCAAGCCATTCATTGTTAATAGATTACAGTTCCCACACTTTGTCTATAAAAGCCCGTGGCAATCAGGTATATTCGCACCCGAAAATTTGTCGTTCGTTTAAACTCAACTACATAAGCTAATCACTATGGCCAATAAACCTGCCCTGAATGCCGACTATCCGGTCATCACGAAATCGACGGAGATACTCAATAAAGCCAAGCAGATCATGCACCCTGTGAGCCAGACGCTCGCCAAGGGTCCCGGTCAGCACACGCGCGGCGTGGCCCCGGTCTACCTGGACCGCGGCAAGGGTAGCCACGTATGGGATGTGGATGGCAATGAATACATAGACTATACGATGGGTGTAGGCCCGCTGTCTCTCGGCTACTGCTATGAGGCGGTGGACAATGCCATCAAGGCGCAGCTGGAGAAGGGCATCACCTTCTCGCTGATGTCTCCACTGGAGTATGAGGCTGCTGCGCTCGTAGCATCTGTAGTGCCTCATACGGAGAGCGTGCGTATCTCCAAGACTGGCTGCGATGCGACCTCTATGGCTGTGCGCCTCTCACGTGCCCACACTGGCCGCAAAAAGGTAGTCTGCTGCGGCTATCATGGCTGGCATGACTGGTACATCGGTACCACGACGCGCAATGCCGGTATCCCTGAGGAAGTGCAAGCCCTGACTAAGACTTTCTCCTATAATAATATCGACTCGCTGAAGGCTGTGCTGGATAGCGATGTGGCCTGCGTGATACTGGAACCATACATATTTGAAGCGCCTAAAGAAGGCTTTCTCGAGGAAGTAGCGAGGCTGACCAAAGAGAATGGCTCGCTGCTCGTGTTTGACGAAATGTGGAGCGGATTCCGCGTAGCACTGGGTGGTGCGCAGGAGTACTTTGGTATCAAGGCTGACCTTGCTTGCTTTAGCAAGGCCGTGGCCAATGGGATGCCGATCTCTTTCCTTACCGGTCGCAAGGATGTGATCGAGCGCGGCGAACATGATGTATTCATCTTCACCACCTTTGGCGGTGAGGCACTGTCACTGGCTGCTACCATCGCTACGATCAAGGAATTGAAAGAAAAGAATGTACCTGCCTACCTGGCTAAGCAAGGCGCAAAACTCAAGGCCGGCTACAATGCGCTCGTGGCAAAGTATGGTATGGAGGAGATCACCAATGCGGGTGGTTTTGACTGCCGTGGTGCGATCAACTTCCTGCCGGGTGCTGGTGACGGCCTCGTGATGAAGACGCTGATGCAGCAGGAAATGATCAAGCGCGGCATCCTCTGGGGCGGCTCACACAATATGAGCTTTAGCCACACAGATGCTGATATCGACTACACCCTGCAGGCCTACGATGATGTGCTGCCTATCATCAAGAAAGCAGTAGCTGATGGCAACGCTAAAGAGCTGCTGAAAGGCGAGGTACTGGATGTGGTGTTTAGGAAGACTAAATATTAGTATTAAGTAGCTAGTATTTAGTAGTTAGAAGAATGCTAATACCAGCTGCGTATAAAACAAGAAGAAATATTGAAAGATCGTTAGCCTTATGTATTGTCTAAATACTTAATACTAACTACTAAATACTGCGATGGAACTTTTCTCACTCAAAAATAAAACAGCGATCGTCACCGGCGCTTGTGGCCTGATAGGCAAAGAGCACTGCCGCGCACTGGCTGAGGCTGGCGCGAATGTGGTGGTGGCCGATATCAATCAGGATGCTTGTGATGCTTTTGCGGCTACGCTGTCTGAGCATGGTACACAGGGCTCTGACCGCACCCCAAAAGAGCGCTCTGCACATGGCACACACATGGGCCTTGCGATCAATGTGACCGACAAGGCCTCTCTGGAGGCTGGCCGCGATAAGATATTGGCACAATACGGCAGCATAGATGTACTGATCAATAATGCCGCGATCAACGATATGTTTGAAAACCCGGCGATGGCTGCGAAGCAATCGATGTTTGAGAACTACCCGCTGGATATGTGGCTGAAATCGCTGGATGTGAATGTGACGGGCGTGTTTCTCTGCTCGCAGGTCTTCGGTACTGTGATGGCGGAGCAGGGCAAGGGCAGCATCATCAATGTGGCATCTACCTACGGCGTCGTAGGCCCCGATCAGAGCATCTATCAAAATGAAAAGGGCGAACAAACGTTTTATAAATCACCGGCCTATCCGGCTACCAAGGGTGCCGTGGTAAATTTCACGCGCTTCCTAGCAGCCTACTGGGGTGACAAGGGTGTGCGCGTGAATACGCTCTCACCTGGCGGAGTAGAGAATAGCCAGGATGAGTTCTTTGTGCAGAACTATAGCAAGAAAACAGCGCTGAAGCGGATGGCGGTACCTACAGACTACAAGGGTGCAGTAGTATTCCTCTCCAGTGATGCGTCTGCCTATATGACCGGGGCAAACCTGATCGTAGATGGCGGCTGGACGGCGATGTAAAAAACGGGTAGTTAGTATTTAGTAGTAAGTATTAAGACTAGCTGCCATTATGAAAAGTAAATGAATAAAAGTTTGTATTGATCTAAATACTTAATACTAACTACTAAATACCGAGACATTGACTCACGCAGACGACCTTAAAAGTAAAGCAGCAAAGATCCAGCTCCTGATCACGGATTGTGATGGGGTGCTGACAGATGGGGGCGTGTATGTATCTGCCGAGGGTGAAGATCTGAAGAAGTTTAACCTGCGCGATGGCATGGGTGTGCAGCGGCTGAGGGAGGTCTGCGGTATAGATACAGGTATCATGACCGGAGAGAACTCTCCAATCGTATCAAAGCGCGCAGAGAAGCTGCAGATCAAGCACCTCTACCTGCACATCAAGGACAAAAAAGCCTGCCTCGCCGAGATACTGCTGATGCATAATCTCAAGGCTGAAGAAATAGCCTACATTGGCGACGATCTGAATGACCTGGAGGTGATCCGTATGGCCGGCCTGACCGCCAGCCCGTCGGACGGCAATAGTTTGATTAAAGAAACAGTAGATTATATTTGCAGTTTGCCCGGAGGGGCAGGCGCGTTCCGCGAGTTTGCGGAGCTCATCATAGCACTAAGAGACTAAAATACATAAATGCAGACTTACACATTAAAGAATGGTCGTGTGATCGGACAGGGACAGCCTTGTTTTATTATAGCCGAAATAGGACTCAACCACAATGGTTCACTGGATATAGCCCTACAACTGATAGATGAAGCCGTAAAGGCCGGCTGCGATGCCGTGAAGTTTCAGAAGCGTACACCTGAGGTGTGCACGCCAAAGGACCAATGGGATGTGATGCGCGAGACCCCGTGGGGCACTATGCGCTACATAGACTACCGCTACAAGGTGGAGTTTGGCAAGGATGAATACAAGACCATAGATGACTACTGTACCAAGAAGGGCATCATCTGGTTTGCATCGTGCTGGGATGAGGAGTCAGTGGACTTCCTGGAGCAATTCAAACCGGCACTTTACAAGGCTGCCTCTGCGGCGCTGACAGATATGCCACTGCTGCAAAAGAAAAAGGACACAGGCAAGCCGCTGATCATCTCTACAGGTATGTCTACCATGGATGAGATCACTACCGCAGTAGATCACATCGGCACCGAGAACCTCCTGATCGCGCACTCTACATCCTCCTACCCTGCGCCGATCTCCGAGCTGAACCTCCGCATGATCAATACCCTGCAGAGCAAATATCCTGACGTACCTGTAGGCTACTCAGGCCACGAGACCGGACTGGCTACTACGCTGGCGGCTGTGGCTATGGGTGCTACTTTCATTGAGCGCCACTTCACCCTGGACCGCGCTATGTGGGGCTCCGATCAGGCTGCCTCTGTAGAGCCGGTAGGCATGGCCAAGCTGGTAAAAGATATCCGCGATATAGAGGCCGCTATGGGCGATGGCGTGAAGAAAGTATACGACAGTGAGCTGGGGCCGCGTGCCAAGCTGAGGAGAGTAAAATAAACAGCCACTTGACGAATGTCATAGGGCAGTGAGCAAATAGATAATTGCTTTGCAGCCATAAAAGCAAAACAATGTCAGTACAAACTATCACTACGATCATCCTATTCTGCTGGGCACCGTTTATGGTGCTGCTGGAGCGGCTGTATCCATACAGGAAGGGGCTCCCTTTCTTCCGCGATGGCTGGTGGCTGGACTTCGTGTGGTATACGGTGATACAGAGTTATTTTCTTGGCATCCTGATATTCCAGTACATCCTAGCTCCGCTCAAAGAAGCGCTCGGCGGTGCTGACTTTGGCCCGCTATCGCACTGGCCTATCTGGGCGTTGGTGCTACTCTTCCTCGTCACGCATGATTTTTATATTTACTGGTTTCACCGGCTACAGCATGAGAATAAGCTGGTATGGCGCCTGCATGAGGCGCACCACTCTGTGACAGAGGTAGACTGGCTGGCCGGATCCCGCTCGCACATCCTGGAGATCATTATCAATCAGACCATAGAGTTCGCCCCTATCATACTGCTGCTGGACAATAAGACCGCTCTGATAGTAGTACCTATCAAAGCACTACTGGATGCGATGTGGGGCATGTGGATACACTCCAATGTAGACGTACACTCCGGCAAGCTACAGTATATCATCAATGGTCCGGAGATGCACCTCTGGCACCACTCCAACCATCAGGAGGTATTTTTCTGCAACTACTCTACCAAGTTCGCATTCTGGGACTGGATCTTTGGCACTGGCTTCCTGCCGGGACTCAATCCATTCAAGCACTCCATACTCAAACCGGAAAAGTACGGCCTGCCATATGAGTATCCGCGCGGCTACTTTGAGCAGCATGTATTCTCAGTATATCGTTTTGATGTAAAAAGATGGGAATCCAAAGAGTGGGTAAAAAAACACCTGGACTGGAAGAAACCTATCCTGCAGGCCTTTGGCAAGGAAAATGCTACTGATGTAGCTGCACCACCTAATCCCCATACTGCAAAATGACATCAGCCTGGCTATTTCTTTTTCTCGCTTCCATATTGGAGACCTGCTGGACCTTCACACTGAAGGCGCTCGATATGAAAAAGATATTGGCCATACGGCCTGCTTCTCTCTTTACTGCTGAGTCTGGTATGGCACTGCTGCCACTGATACTCTACATCGTACTAGGCCTAAGTAATGTACTGGCCATCACCCGCGCTATGAAGGAAATACCTGCGGGAACAGCTTTTGCTGTGTGGATGGGACTGGCGCTGGTCATGATCAAGGCTGTAGATGTGCTTTACTTCAAAGAAGGTGTGAGCTTTCCACAGATCGCGTTTACAGCCTGCATACTGATAGGTATCGTGGGGCTGAAATATTATGACACTTCGGCAGCCTGATATCTGCATTCGGGTAATATGGGATATTTTCTAGAAGTAATCATTGAAATATCCAGCCTTCCACAAACACATGAATACTAAAAAGGCGATCATCACAAGGGAAACTATAACTGAGCCATAGACCTCTAAATATCTATCAGCTCTATAAATTTCATAAGCACCATCTATTAGCTGAAGCTTAATCCTCTCTCCAACAACTGGAATTTTATCAAGCTCTGTTTTCTCGGAAAATACCTGTGCTGTGCCATCTTGCAATGTGACCCGAATTGTCAGTTCGAAATTTTGGTAGGGATCATAATCATCCTCTAAATTTTTTGACACGTCATGAGTTTCGATCTTGTGAAACTCAGTAATGATTCCTTCTGTTTCTATAACTCTTTTTAAACTATACAACTTCCAAATAGGAAAACACGCTATGTACAAAATACTTGCAGGGAAGATTACATTCCAGCCCATCGCGCTAATCACGATGCATAGGATAAATACAATTAATCCCCAATCAAAACTTTTTATCCTATTGACATAGCTGTTCATTGCATAGTTAAGTTAAAACTCCACCTTATAACTCAGCACCGGTATGATGCCCAGGTTACGCTTGTAGACGATGGCGTGCGCATAGCGGTCGTAGGAGCGGTAGGCCACATTCTCACGATTGATCACATTCTGTATATCCAGTGAGAGCATCCAGGCGTATTTCTTTTTATTGCGGCGATAGTTGGCGCCAAAGTCTACACGAAAGTAATCCGGCAGGCGGATGGAGTTAGTCTTAGAGTTGTCGTAGACTGTAGTCCCCGCTGCCTCTGATGCTGCGAGGTCTATAGGCGTATCACGCGTCCCCCCGCGCCAGATGATCTTGGCGTTTATACCTATACGGTTGATCTTCCTTTTGCCTACTATAAATTCTTTGCCACCGAGGAGGTTCATCACGTAGTTAGAGTTATAGATCGTATTTCGCCAGACGCCGTCAGTGCCTTCGTATTTGCTATCAAAGAGCGACAGGGTATAGAGGAAGTAATAGTTGTGCGTAAAGTATTTCTCCACCGTGATCTCCAGGCCATAGTTGCGTCCCTTGCCGGTGCTCACCAGCGGCAGGCTGACGAAGCCATCATTGAGATTGATCACCGAGAAGTAGCCATTGCTACCCAACCCTACAGGCACGCTGAAGAGATACTGGTAGTACACCTCTGCACGCAGACGAAAGTCCTTCACGAAGTTCCAGTTGTACCCCAGTACAAAGTGGACAGAGCGGGAAAAATCGAGATGGCGGTTCTGATAGAGGTCATAGGTAGATCCGGCGGGTAGCTGTGCCATGTAGGTAGAGACAGCATCCATACGACTGTGGAGGCCTACACCTGCAGTGAGATTCATCTTCTCTGTGAGGCGGTACTCACCGCCCACGCGGGGTTCCACATAGAACTTGTTATTGATCCCGCCATAGGTGAAGTGCAGACCACCCGACAGGAACAACCTGTCAGAGAAACGATGCCGCCACTGCCAATAGCCCTCGAGTAAATAGGTCAGGCCGCGTGTATCTATCTGCGTGGAGTATACACCTGTCGTGTCATTCAGCCCATCCTGATGCAGGCGATAGTTTATGATCTGAAAAGAGACGCCGGCCATCACCGTATTGCGCGTATCTACTTTACGGTTGAGATTAGTAGCGCCACGGATGTAGATATAGCGGAACGAGTTATTCTCCAGCGGCGCTTTGACCAGCTGGTTATTGACAGTATCGGCCCCATAGCCATTGTCTGTCCCGCTGAGGGAGACGACAGTCTTCAGCGAGGTCTTGTGATCTTTGAAAAGATAGGTGTGCGTCACGCCTACCACTCCTACCTTCTGGCCCAGCTTCTCCTCTGTACGGTCGCTCAGCGTCACAAACTTGGTCGTATCACCACTGGCATTATTGCCCAGGCTGCTGATGCCGCCTATGCCAAAGAGGGTGAAGTTGCCGATATGCCTGGTAGGGAATGAAAAATTGAAGGACAGATCCTGGTACTTAGGCACCTGATTGCCACCTATAGGCAGGCCCATCAGGGCCAGGATATTGAGCGTGGAGTAGCGGTAGTTGATCAGGTAGCTGCCTTTATATTTTTTGCTGAATGGCCCCTCCAGCGCAGCCTCCAGTCCCAGCACACCGACCTGCAGCGTGTACTCCCGCTTATCCTGATTGCCTTTGCGGAGGTTGAGGTCAAATACACCGGAGGTCGCATTGCCATACTGCGCCGGGAAAGCACCCGTATAGAAATCCGTATTGGCCAGCATATTGGCGCTGAGTATGCTCACACCACCACCAGTAGAGCCTTCACTGCCCGCAAAGTGGTTAGGATTAGGTATCTCAATGCCCTCCATGCGCCAGAGCAGGCCGCGGGGGGAGTTGCCACGGATCACGATGGCATTATTATCATCGCCAGATGAGACCACACCCGGAAAGGTCTGTACCATGCGCGACGGGTCATTGAGTGTGCCGGCATAGCGCTTGGTCTCCTCTACAGAAAAAGACGTGGCACTGACGGTGGCAAAATTGTTATTGGGCCTGGATTTATCCTTTCCACCATTGACCACCACCTCCTGCATGCTATTTACCTTCTCCTGCATTTCTATGTTGACATAAGTTTCTTTGCCCGTGCCGACAAGAATTTGGCCCATATATGCATCCTCATAGCCTATATATGTCATCTTGATATTGACACGACCTGTAGGCAGCCCGCGGATCACAAAAAAACCTTTGTCGTCAGTAGCAGCACCTATGGCCGGAGAGACACTTACCACAGCTACATTGACACCTGTGAGCGGCTGGCGGGAGTCCTTGTCTATGATCGTCCCCTTCAAAACTGAAGTGTAGGTCTGACCGTATATAAGGATAGGCACAAATATTGCTAAGATGTTGAGTAAAAGTCTTTTCATGTACAAAACTGGCCTAATTTAGCGTTTTAGTAGTAATGCATCCACCCCAAATGCGGAAGAATATATTTGTGACCCTCGTGACGACGATCATCCTGCTGCTCGCAGTAGGATGCCACCGCTGTGACAACTGCCTGCATGGCGGCTCCTGCTCCGGTAGTGGCTGCTCCTGCCCTGACCCATGGTCCGGCAGAAACTGCGATACCTCCTGTACACTCGGCCTGGAAGGCTACAACTGCGCGACCCCCTCAAAGAACAAATTCTTTGGTGTCTGGAACTGTACCTCAAAAGATCCGCTGGGCAACTCTCAGAGCTATCAGATCACATTCAGCGACACGACCAATGCAGTGAAAATGGTCATGCAGAACTTTAACAATAAAGGCTACAAAGTAGTATGCACCCTGACGGGCAAAGAAGAGTTTGATGTGCAGGAGCAATTTTCTATCGGTGGCCTGCGGGCTACTGTGAGCGGCAATGCGATCCTGCGCGGAGGTACATTGACGCTCTATATCACCGAAGATGGCGCCACCTACTTTGGTACAGCCAAACTGCAATAGCCCATTCCTACAGTTTGAGAGATTAGTATACTTTTGCCGGCTATGAAGCAGCCGGCTCCCAGCGTCATATACGCAGACGACCACATACTGATAGCAGACAAGCCAAGCGGCATCACCGTGATACCGGAGCGGTATAACACGGAGAAGCCATCCGTACAGTCTGTACTGGAAAAGGAGTATGGCAAGCTCTGGGTGGTGCACCGCATAGACCGTGAGACCACGGGGATCGTCGCCTTTGCCAGGGATGAAGAGTCGCATAAGAACCTGTCGCAACAGTTTGAGAACCGCCAGGTGCGCAAGCTCTATAAGGCGATCGTATCAGGCCGCATGGAGGGCGATGCCGGCGAGATAGACAGCCCCATAGCTGAGAAGCCCAACAAGCCCGGCACGATGATGATCCACCCCAAGGGTAAAGAAGCACTGACGCTATTTGAGGTAGAGGAACAGTTTCGCACCTGCGCCCTGCTGAATGTGGATATCAAAACCGGCCGCACGCACCAGATCCGCGTACACTTTGCCTCTGCCGGCCATCCGCTGCTGGTAGATAGCGTCTATGGCCAGCATGATAAATTTCTGCTATCATCTGTCAAGAGAAAATACAAGCAGACGGATGAAGAGGAGCGCCCGGTCATCTCGCGCCTCACGCTTCATGCCTCATCGCTGACCATCACACATCCTGTCACTGGCGAGCAGATGACCTTCACCTCTCCCCTGCCGCATGACCTGGAGGCACTGCTAAAGCTGCTGAGGAAATACGACAAATAAAAAAGCCCGGAGCATACGCTACCGGACTTTTTACAGAAATCAAATTCTTACTTTTTGCCGTGGCCGTGACCACCTCCGCCACCGTGTCCATTACCATTGCCATGACCGGCGGGGTGATTTTCTACACGACCTGCAGGATGGTTTTCTATGTGGCCTACCGGGTGATTTACTTCACGATACTGGCCATGCATAGGATGATCATGGATCACATAGTATTTCTGCTCCCTGCTCTCACGGATGAAAGGCTGGTCATGATGTCCCTTGTAGACGATATATTTGTCATGGTACACCTGATTTCTCAGCCATGGATCACGATCATTGATCACCACCTTGTAGCCGTGGTATAGATCATACCCTGCGAATGCCGGCGGCAGCCCCGGCCTCCTGACCCATACGCCACCTTCGTTGTAAACAAATACCCGTGCAGGCACATCATAGTATGCATCGATATCAGGCAGATAATAGTAATTGACATAGTCATAACCGACTGGGCCCCAGACCGGCTGAGCGCCGATATTGACAGATACGGAAACCTGAGCGGTGGCCTGATGGCCCGCCAGCAGCGCGGCTATCAGCAGAGATAGGATTGTTAGCTTTTTCATGTTGATGTCATTTTGTGTGACATCGTTATCAATTCCAACAGCGTGCCAGTATTGATCGGTGGGGATTTTTTGATACTGCTTAACAAGAGAAGCGGTGAAAAGACTATTTGCAGCGGTAGGCTACAGAAAGGATGAATGCGCGATAAAACCGCCTCGTATAAACAGGCACATGACCGCGCTGGAAAAGTGGTGTCATATCAGGCATCTCCTGCGTCTCCACACCGGATACGATGCGGAAGAAACGGTACATGGTCCTCAGGAGTATCCGCTGCCATAGCGGGCTACCAGCCGCCACGTGATAGTCTGTGTAAAGCCATAGACTGGAGCTATCCTGCATAGCAGCAATATGATCAAATACCTGCCGCGCTTTGTCAGCCCTGAAATTGTCAAACAGGAAAGGAGTGATGACTATACCATACCTCTCTCCTGTCGTAAATTCCTCTATGGGCACCTGATGAAACCGCACCGTATTATTGCCGCAAAGGCGCTGGCGCGATAGCTCCATCATACGCTCAGACGGCTCTACATAGTCTATGACCAGGCCCTCGCCATATATAGCTGCGATGCGCTCCAGTATCCACCCTGTACCACCTCCTGCTATCAGGATATGGCTATGCGGCGGTACACATGGTAGCAGCACCTGCTGCGCCTGCATCAGCGTGCGGCCAAACACCAGCCTGCTGAGCGGATCATAGAGACGTGCTATAAGGTCATAATCGGCTGCCATAGCTTAGGGGACAAACTGCATTGCAAAGATACCACAGAGGGCTTTCACCAATACTATGCCGTCTATGACCACGAGGTAGTAGAGTATATTCCGCTCCCGGTGCATAGACCAGGATACGAGTAGCAGCAACAGGAATGGTATCGCATTGATAGAGATGGCCAGCCAGCCGAAGTGCCTGTAGGTGGTCATACCCAGCATGGCTACCATGCCGATCACAGATAGCGGAATGAGTATATACGTGATGGTGCGCTGTATACCGAATGTGACGGCAAAGGTCTGCAGTTGTTTATTAGAATCGTCTTCATAGTCCTTCATGTCAAACATGATCGCATTGACAGTACAAAACATCCAATTCTTGATAAATAGGGCGGTGACTACCACAGGATTGACCACTACTGGCCTGCCCTCTACATGCAGCGCAATGATGGGCAGCAGGCTCACAAAGCTGCCCCATACAAATCCTATCACAAAGGCTTTGAGCCAGCCGGTATTGCGCAGGTTGATCTGTATCAGAGACCGCGGCAGCAGGCCATAGTACAGCACTGCCGCCATCCCTATCACCCCTATGATGAGCCAATAGACGAACGGCAGGTGCAGAATGTTTCGCCCATAGAGCAGTAGCATCGCTACACTGCACAGTATACAGATGGCCAATAGTACCGGCTGCGTGATCCTCGTGAGCCAGGTATGATCCCTATACCACTCAGAGCGGAGATTGGCAGGGCTATCTGAGTGCAGTATACCCGTATAGGCATAGGTATAGTACATGACCGGTGCGCAGAAGATCAGCAGATAATACAGCGGAGAATTATACGGCAGACGCAGCTGGGTAGACAGCTCTGCAGAAAGCGCCACGGCCAGCAGCCCGACAAAGTAATTGCCGAAGAAAATCAACTCTATAGCGCGGCGCAGCATACTGTGAAAGTAGCCAATAAAGCCTTTGCCTGCGGTCCTTTGATTTTTCTTCTACATTTACGCTCACAACTATCTGATATGAAACAGCTTTTCCCTTTTGCTCTCGGCACAGCTATGCTGCTCACTGCCTGCCAGAATAAATCTACTGACGCCAGCAATACCGCCGGCGACAGCGATAAGGCCTTCTTCGAGTGGAAGGACAATGTCTTTATGGACTCACTCTGGGCAGCCAATCCCTCATGGGCATCTGCACAGGGCTATCATAAATATGATGCCAACCTGACCGTGCCAGATGAAGCCAGCCGTCAGAAGAACGTTGGATTTGCAGACTGGATAGATAGTAAGCTGCATGGACTGAAGTATGATGATCTGTCAGATATCAATAAGACCGACTACAAACTGCTGGAGAACTTTGCCGGCTCCATACGCTTTTATGACAATGACTTCAAAGAATATGAATGGAATCCTGCCTCCTACAACGTGGGCGATGCCATAGACTATGTGATCAATAACAATCCTGCACCGCTGGATGAGAAGCTAAAAAATGTCTCCTCCCGCCTCGCACTAGTACCTGCCTACTATACCGCTGCAAAGGCTACTATCAAAAAGCCTACACAAGAGCATACTAAGCTCGCCATCATGCAGAGTGAGGGGTTGCAGTATTTCTTTACAGACGTCTTCCCTGATTCGCTGAAAGCATCCCATTTGAGTGAGGCTGAGAAAGCTACTTTCCAAAAGAATGCGGAGGCGGCTAAAAAAGCAATAGCAGACTACGCTACCTGGCTCAAGACTGAGCAGAAAGGATTCACCAAAGAAAATACACGCTCCTATGCCATAGGCAAGGAACTGTATGGCAAGAAATTTAACTACGATATCCAGTGTGGTATCACTGCTGACCAGATGTACCAGAAAGCATTGGACAGAAAGGCAGTGCTGCACACTGAGATGTACGCTCTCACGACACAGCTCTGGACGCAGTATATGAAGGATAAAACAATGCCTAAGGATACATTGGTAGCGATCCGCGCCATGATAGACAAGCTCTCTGAGAAACACTGTAAGCGCGACAGCTTTATGGCTACCATAGAGCGCCAGATGCCGGAGCTGGTAGCATTTATCAATGAAAAGAAACTGATCACGCTCGATCCTACCAAGCCACTCAAGGTACGCAAGACACCAGAGTACATGGCGGGCGTAGCAGGTGCCTCTATCAATAGCCCGGGTCCCTATGACAAGAATGGCAACACTTACTACAACGTAACCCCGCTGACCAACTATACACCCGAAAAAGCAGAGAGCTACCTGCGCGAGTACAACGACTACGTACTACAGATACTCAATATCCATGAGGCCATACCGGGCCACTATGTACAGCTGATCTATTCTAACCGCAACCCGAGCATGATCAAAACCATCTTTGGCAACGGGGCCATGATAGAGGGCTGGGCATGCTACGTAGAGCGCATGATGATAGAGGCTGGGTACCACCAGTCGCCGGAGATGCAGCTCTTCTATGACAAGTGGAACCTCCGCGAGGTGTGCAATTTCCTCCTGGACTATAATATACAGGCCAATGGCTGGAGCAAGGAGCAAGTCATGGACCTGCTGGTCAAAGAGGGCTTCCAGCAATCAGCAGAGGCAGAGGAAAAATACAAGCGTGCGACACTGTCCCAGGTACAGCTCGCCAGCTACTTTTCGGGCCAGACTGAGATATTTGAGCTTCGCGATGAGATGAAGAAGAAGCTTGGTGACAAGTTTGACCTCAAGGCATTCCACGAGCAGTTTCTCAGCTACGGCTCAGCACCGGTCAAAGAGATCAGGACGCTGATGGTGAAATGACGGCCCCTCCAACCTCCCCACAGGAGAGGCTTAAAAATCATCTGACAAATTGCATTTGCATTAGCCCTCCCCTTGGGGGAGGGTTGGGTGGGGCTTGATTTCTCCCTATCTTGCAGCGATGATCAGCAGGGTACTTTTACTGACGCCACCCTTTACGCAGCTCAATACGCCATATCCGGCTACGAGCTATCTGAAGGGCTTCCTGAATACGCGCGGCATACAGTCGCACCAGGCAGATCTGGGCATAGAGGTGATACTAAAGCTATTCTCACGCGAGGGGCTAACGGAGATGTTTGCCCGGCTGGAGGAGCTAGACCTCACACTCGATGCCAACTGCTACCGTATCTACAACCTGCGCCATGAGTACCTGCGCACTATAGGCCCTGTCATCCGCTTCCTGCAAAATAAAAACCCGACACTCGCGCACTCTATCTGTGACCGCACATTCCTGCCCGAGGCGGGCCGCTTCCGCGAGCTGGAAAGTCTGGAGTGGGCATTTGGCACGATGGGCATTCAGGATAAAGCTCGCCACCTGGCTACACTTTATCTCGAAGACCTCGGCGACCTGATCCGCGAGACCATAGACCCGCATTTTGGCTTTAGCCGCTACGCGGAGAGGCTCGGGAGGACAGCCACACATTTCGCACCTCTGGAGACCGAGCTGCATGCACCATCTACGATCATCTCAGACTTCCTCTGCGAGCTGCTGGAGTCTAAGATAAAATTGTACCAGCCTACGGTGGTCTGTCTGTCGGTGCCCTTTCCCGGCAATCTCTTTGGCGCGCTGAAGTGTGGCCAGTATATCAAAGCGCACCACCCGCACATCCGGGTAGTACTCGGCGGTGGCTATGCTAATACTGAGCTACGTAGCCTGCGTGAGCCGCGGCTGTTTGACTATATCGACTATGTCTGCCTGGATGATGGGGAGGCGTCCCTACTCTATCTTCTGGAGCATATAGACGGCAATAGAAATGTAGATCAGCTCAAGCGCGTTTTCCTGCGTAGCAATGCAGGAGAAGTGGTCTATAGCAACGGGGCTAGCGAGACCGACATAGCATTCAAAGATACCGGCACTCCCGATTATAGTGACCTGCCGCTGGATGACTATCTTTCTGTGATAGAAGTGGCCAATCCCATGCACCGCCTCTGGAGTGATGGCCGGTGGAATAAACTGACCCTCGCCCATGGCTGCTACTGGGGCAAATGCACTTTTTGCGACATATCTCTGGACTATATCCATAAATACGAGCCACTATCTGCCGCACTGATCTGCGACCGTATAGAGGCCGTGATCGCACAGACGGGCAATAATGGTTTCCACTTTGTAGATGAGGCAGCTCCGCCCAATCTGCTGCGTGAGGTAGCGCTGGAGATCATCCGTCGAGGTATCGTCATCTCCTGGTGGACCAATATCCGCTTTGAGAAACTCTTCACCCCTGACCTCTCGCGCCTGCTCAAGGCTAGTGGCTGTATAGCAGTAGCCGGAGGCCTGGAGGTAGCCTCTGACCGCCTGCTGGAGCGCATGAAAAAAGGCGTGACCGTAGCGCAGGTGGCACAGGTAGCAGATGGCTTCACCCGTGCTGGTATCATGGTGCATGCCTACCTGATGTATGGCTTCCCTACGCAGACCGACCAGGAGACCATAGACTCCCTGGAGCGCGTACGGCAGCTCTTTGAGTCAGGTGTATTGCAGTCCGGCTTCTGGCATCGCTTTGCCATGACGGCGCATAGTCCTGTGGGGCTGGCGCCGGCACAGTTTGAGGTGGAGCGTATCGGTCCTGATTTTGGAGGCTTTGCTGATAATGATCTCTACCACGATGATCCCGAGGGTGCAGACCACGATCAGTATAGTGAGGGCCTGCGCCGCTCGCTATTCAACTATATGCATGGCGTGGGCCTGGAGATGGCGCTACAGGATTGGTTTGACCAGGAAGTGCCGGATACTACCGTGCCTGCAGATTTCGTAGAGGGTGCCCTGCAAGAAGGCCTCCCCACCCCTATCAAGCGCACTACTGTAGCCGTATGGCTGGGCCAGCTACCAGAGTTGACACCGTTTGAAGCTAAAAACGGCAACAAGAAAATAGCCATGGCTGAGCTGGAGTTTTGCGACAAGAAAAAAGACTGGCAGCTGCAGACCACCGCAGAGACCGGAGAGTGGATCATGCATATACTACCACGGCTATCAGTCACGGAGGGACATTCATCTCTGGGTTATAAGGAACTCAGCGCAGACTATGAGGCTCACACTGCAAGGAAATTTGAAGATTTCATCAGGAGTCGCGAGTGGTATGAATTAAGAGAAAATGGTTTACTAATATTGTAGCATCTGTCATGGATAACCATCAATCAAAAGACCCGCTACACGGCAAAACACTAGAAGCTATCCTAATCTACCTGGAGCATGCGTATGGCTGGGACGAGCTCGGACGTGTGATCCGCATCAACTGCTTCACCAATAATCCGACCATCAAATCGAGCTTGAAATTTCTACGCAAGAATGAATGGGCGCGCAAGAAGGTAGAGGAACTGTATGTGTGGAGTGTGACAGAAGATCAGCCTAAGTGATCGACTATATCTGAACCACTCTATTTATTCCATTTACTTTTTCATTGCGTCGAGGTACATCCTGTAGCCTTCCAGCTCTGATTCATTTACCTTTTCTACTTTGATCAGCTTTGGATGATCTGCGAGAAAACCTTGCGGGTCCATCGGTGCATGGCCTATCATTATATGGAGCGTATCAGAGCTGAGATCAGTAGGTTCAGTTATGAACTTATTAGAGTAGGTTCTGATATGCACTGCATAGTCATCAGATACCAGCACTTTGGACACCATATAGCTGCTATCGTAGTAGAAAGTATATAGTCCACCTACCTTGATCTCGTCAGCGTCCTTCGTGACGGTTTGACTACCTAAGGCCTCATTACTATTTACCTTGCTATTACATGCTCCGAGTAGCACCAGAATGGCTACCGGCAGTACGAGTTTAAGAAAGTGCGTCGTTTTCATATTCATGAGATTTATGATCATTCCCTGATATCAAAAGAATCATAACCTACTATCACACCACCGGTGATGGATACCTTCTCCACTACTGCATTGTCAGGACCGTGGTGGCAGTAGTCTACGAGTTTGAAGACCATCTCCTCCGGGCCCTCTGCCTCCAGAGATACAGAGCCGTTGTGCTCATTGCGCACCCAGCCATATACGCCGAGCACATCTGCTACTTTCTTCACGCTGGCGCGGAAGAAAACACCTTGTACTCTGCCGGAAACTGTGACCCGTAGATTAGTGATACCGCTGGACATATTTTACTTCTGTTTGCTCAGCAATAATAACGTAAATTTATCTCAGGCGTGATGCTTGTCACCCACACTTATTACACATTAGCTATATCAAAAATCAACCGCTCCAGACATGGAATACAGAAGACTAGGACGTACCGGATTACAGGTCAGTGCACTCTCTCTCGGCTCATGGGTCACCTTTGGCAGCCAGATAGGAGATGACATATCAGAGAGCCTGATGATACGGGCCTACGAGGCCGGCATCAATTTCTTTGACAATGCAGAAACCTATGCCAGTGGCCAGTCAGAAACCGTGATGGGCAATATCCTGAAAAAGCAAAACTGGGACCGCAGCACCTACCTCGTATCCAGCAAGGTCTATTGGGGCGGGCAGCTGCCCAATCAGAAAGGCCTCATGCGCAAGCATGTGGTAGAAGCCTGCCACGCAGCCCTGCGCCGCCTGCAGGTAGATTACCTGGATCTTTTCTACTGCCACAGGCCGGATATACATACCCCTATAGAGGAGACCGTGCGTACGATGCATAACCTCATCCAGCAGGGCAAAGTACTCTACTGGGGCACCTCAGAGTGGACAGCACAGCAGATCACAGAGGCGCACTACTGGGCAGAGCGCTATGGCCTCATAGGCCCGGTGGTAGAGCAGCCGCAGTACAATATGCTGGAGCGTACGAAAGTGGAGCTGGACTACCTGCCGGTGTACAAGACCTTTGGCCTCGGTACTACCATCTGGTCGCCGCTCGCCTCGGGCCTGCTCACGGGCAAATACCTCTCCGGCATACCCGCTGACTCCCGCCTGGCTCAGAGCAATATGTCCTGGCTCAAAGACCGTACGCTCTCAGATACGGCAAGGATGGACAAGATAAAGCAACTGGATGCACTGGCTAAAGAACTCGGTGTCTCTCTCACTCACCTCTCACTGTGCTGGTGTCTGAAGAATCCTAATGTGTCATCGGTGATACTTGGCGCATCTAAAATCTCCCAGCTGGAAGACAACCTGAAATGCTATGATGCTATGCCTAAGCTGACAGCTGACGTCATGGCCAGAGTAGATGCCATCCTCGGCAATAAGCCAGTGCAGATAGAATACTGACAGCATACGGCCTTGCTATCTTAAAAAACATCGCGTCGCTTTATGGATTTGCAAACGGTGCTACATCTATAGGTAGTACCACGTGATGCCGCGCGCTTCATCACGATTTTGTCATCATAATCTTACTGTAATATGACCTACAAAATGCAGAGGCAGGCTATGCCATGCCGTAGCTTTGTATTGCCTCATATTTCGCCACCCATTAAAACTTCAGTCATGAAAAGATCTAACCCCACACTCAGACACATCGCCCTCCTATCGCTATTGATGATCCTCTCTGTATCAATGAAAGCCCTGACACTAGCCACAGGCTCTATCAGAGGCAAAGTCACGGATGAGAAAAGTGAAGGCCTGATAGGTGCCAGCATACAAATAGTAGACGCCAATGGCAAAGCTACCGGACAAGGCGCTGGCGCTGATATAGACGGCAACTATGAGATAGCCAGCCTGATGCCCGGAGTATATCATGTCAGGTGTACATTCCTGGGATATGAGAATCAGTCTGCCCTGGCAGTCGAAGTTTATGCTGAGAAGCCCACCATTCTAAATTTCAAAATGGTACCGTCTCAAAAACAGGCAGATGATGTAGTAGTGACATGCGTAAAATATCGGCGGCCTTTGATAGATAAAGCTGAATATAAAGTAGAGTCAACCACCACAAGTCGTGACATCAGAAATACTGGCAGCCTCAGTCTAGCCAACATAGCCTCCAGCAGCGTCGGCGTGACGCAGACCGACATGGGCAAGCACAATGTGGTGATCAATGGCAGCAGACCCGATGAAGTACAATACATAGTAAATGGCCATCGTGTGATAGGCTCTGTCAATATACCTGCACAAGCCAGCGCAAAGCGGCGCGTCAATACATTTGTGTCAGGGTATGACATGGCAGATTATGATATCGCTCCTGCCCCTGATAAGGAGACCAAACCAGAACCTGAGGTCAAACCCGATATCCCCAAAGACCCCGTAACAGATGAGAGCTACAAGGAGATCATCGACAATCAATTTCTCAGCACGCAGGCCTCGGCGCTATCTACCTTTTCTATAGATGTGGATGTGGCGTCTTATGGTATCACCCGCCGCAAGATCAGTGAGGGTATCCTGCCACCCAGGGACGCAGTGCGCATAGAAGAAATGGTCAACTACTTCCCGTATCAATACGCAGACCCAACGGATGGCAGGCCATTCGCTGTGCATACAGAGCTGGCCGAGTGCCCATGGGATGCGACCCACCGCCTCCTGCGCATAGGCATACAGGGCAGGCATGTCAAAGATGAGCAGATGCCACCTGCCAATCTCGTCTTCCTGATAGATGTATCCGGGTCTATGTCCTCGCCGGATAAACTCCCTTTGGTACAGAAGTCACTAAACATGCTGGTAGATAAGATGCGCCCGCAAGATCGGATCTCACTTGTGGTTTATGCCGGCAATGCAGGACTGGTGCTACCATCTACTCCCGGCTCAGAAAAGCAAACTATCAAGAATGCTATTGGCAGTCTATATGCAGGTGGCTCTACTGCAGGCGGTGCAGGTATAGAGCTGGCATACAAAGTAGCTATGGAGAATTTCATGAAAGAAGGTAATAACCGTGTCCTGCTCTGTACCGACGGTGATTTCAATGTAGGCATCAATGGCGAGGGGCCACTCACTTCATTTATAGAGGAGAAGCGCAAGACCGGGGTATTCCTTTCAGTGCTGGGCTTTGGGATGGGCAACTATAAAGACCGCGAGATGGAGGCACTGGCCGACAAGGGCAATGGCAACTACGCTTATATAGACAATGAAAAGGAAGCACAGAAAAATCTCGTGACACAATTCAGCGGCACGCTGAATACGATAGCCAAGGATGTAAAGATCCAGGCCGTCTTCAATCCCGGCACTGTGCGCACCTACAGGCTCATAGGCTATGAAAACAGGAAGCTGAATAACGAAGACTTTAGCAATGACAGGATAGATGCAGGGGAGATAGGCACCGGCACCGCGGTGACGGCACTGTATGAGGTGGTGCTGGCAGCTGATGCCAAAGAAGCAGCCGTGCCACTGGACGATAGCGGTAGTGGCGGCCGGGTATCTCTCAGCGCATCAGACCTGATGGCCCTGCGCATCCGCTACAAGGCTCCCAATAGCGATAAGAGCCAGCTGATAGAAAACCACGTGACCACCGCAGCCACCGCGCTCGCCGGCACCTCAGATGATTTTCGTTTTGCTGCTGCGGTAGCATCCTTTGGTATGCTGCTGCGCCAGTCTCCGTACAGGGGCGATTACACTTTTGACAAAGCAAAGGCACTCGCAAAAGGAGCGCTGGGACATGATAAAGAAAACTACCGGCATGACTTTATCTCCATGATAGATCAGGCCAATAGCATCGCATCGAAAACGGCGTATAAATAGGGATGATAACGTGTGTAGACGGGCCCCGGAGATCACATCAAAGGGGCTTTGCTATACCATAGTACCGCAAGGCATTTTATCCTGCTTTGCTTTTTTTAGCTATACTTTATCCGCATCAGGTTGTTTTGAGCATTGATTTATACTTACATGGCATTAGCTTTGTACTACAGGTCGTACTTTACACGTTTATCTTTATATACTTTTATCAGGATGAAGAAACTACTGGTCATCTTTTTGCTGCTGCTGTCTGCAGTATCCTACGCTCAGAGCTCGGACAAATACCTCGCCGAAATACGCAAGTACAATGAAGCCTCCGTATTTGAAGACGAGCGCTACAAAGACATGACGTGGGAAAAATTTTATCACCTCGATGAAAGCAATGATCTGGTAGATCCCAATAACTACGACTTTGACCTGATGAATGCGGCAGTACTTTTTGCTGTAAATAAATATCGTGATGCACATGGCATCAAGCCGCTAAAGTTTGAGCCGCGCCTGCGCGATGCAGCCAGCATCCACTCCTACCAGATGGTGCGCAGAAACTTCTTTGATCACGTAAACCGGTATGACAAGGCGATAGCCATGCCGAATAACAGGACGGAGATGTGCAAGTACGTAGGCGAACGTATAGCAGAGAACCTCGCCCGCAGCTTCATAGACATGCAAAAGCCTATGACCTACACGCAGGTAGCAGACATGGTGGTCAAAGAACTGAGTACATCCTATGATCACAATAAGCACATGCTGGATCCTACACTGGATAAAATAGGATGCGCAGTCATTTTTGAGGAGCGGCCTATAGAGGGCTATATTTACCTGCGTACCACTCAGGACTTTGGCCGTGACTGGCGCTGATACTACCGTGCTGCATTCTGATATTTTCTTCTACTTTAGCTGATCAAATTGACGTCCGTGAAGGTTCTCATCCTAGCATTTCTCTCTCTTACCTCTATACTGTGCCAGGCCCAGGCAGGCAATAACCTACGGTACTCAAAGACCGGGCGTGATAGCAATCTGCCGGCTCTGAAGGGTGACAGGGCCAAGCCATCTGCCGGAGCTCTCACCTCTGGCCAGGAGGAAAGCGGTACCGGGCCCGCGCAGGGCGGTCTGACGGGAGCTGCGGCAGGCTACACTACATATCCGGATAGTACCATTCGTATAGGCCTGCTGCTCCCATATGATGCAGAGGTCACCTCTGCCAAAATATACTCCTACCTGAATGATAAAGATCAGACCAAGGGAGATGTATATAAACTGCGGGAGAATGTGCGTGAGGCAATGGATTTTTATCAGGGACTTCAATATGCCGCGACCCACACACAGTCTCACCAGAAGATCGAATTCTATGCCTTTGACACCCAGAATAGCGACTCTGTGGTAGGAGAGCTGCTGAAGCGCGAAGACCTGAGATCATGCCAGGTGGTCATAGGCCCTACCAATACGTCTGAGGCCAAGACCGTGGCAGCCTGGTGCAAAACCAATCAGATCATCAATATCCAGCCATTCACACCGTCCAAGTCTATAGCAAACGACAACCCATATCTGGTGCGTCTGATGCCGACTATAGATGCCCACCTGCAGAAGGAATATGAAATGGTGATAGATAGTTTTGCAGACAAGAATATCGTGATCTATACGGCAGGCAAAGAACACGACCTCTCTGCTGCACGGCAGCTGGATACGCTGTTCAGCCAGTACAACAGGCTCAATGCAGGCCGGCTGAAATACCACCTGGTCAATACCGGTGATACCAGCCGCGCGGCCAGAAAGAACCTGGCCACCTACCTGAGCCCGACTGAGGAAAATGTTCTGCTCGTCACCTGCTATGAAGAAGCAGTGGTTAACTCCGTGCTACGTACCCTCAAGGAAAACACGGTGGTCTTTGGCATGCCTACCTGGATAGATGGAGACCAGCTGCGGCCAGAGTACCTGAATAAGGCACAACCATACATCACTGACAATTTTCGTGCGGATACGATCTCTGATGCCGGCAGGGCATTCATCTCTGCCTACCGCGAGGAGTATAGTCACAAGCCTACACGCTATAGCTACATGGGCTATGATGCCATAAATTATCTTACGCTGATTCTGGACCGCTATGGTTTTGCCCTGCGCGATGGATTTACCAGGCAGTCTTATGACGGATTGGGATACAGTTTCCATATATCGCCTATGATCCGCATGCAGAGTATGGGCACCGAGATGATCACCAGCTACTATGCCAATAGTGCCATGCATCTCTACCAGATACGCGACTACCACGTCTGGTTTGTAAAATAAACTATGGCTGGCTGGCTTTTAGTTTGGCCACGAGGTCTGCAGATATCTCATCTGAGTATGGCCCGTAGGCATTGACGAGTATTCCCTTCACCCCGCGGCTCTCAGATGATACAGCATAGACCACCATCTCATCTCCGGGATCAGTATCCCCCTCAAATCTGTATGTCTCATCGATATGAAACTCCTCCGGGCGCAGATGCATATCCTGATCAGCACAGGATAGGTACGCCTTTGATAGGTTGAAGTTTAATTTGTATCCTCTATCACCGAGGTCTGCTACTGCCTCGGTCACTGTCTGATAGTAGTGCATGATATGCGATTTAGACTTTAAAATATGACAATAACCGCAACAGTTGCTAATATATACAACGAAAGGGGTGAAATCGACAAATCTTGGGGCAGAAAGAGTAAAAAAACTGTCATTTTTTTGAGTCCGCCTCCTCTTTTTTTAGTTAATTTGTACCTTCGTTATTGAAAAAACAAACATTAAGCAATGAAAAGAACACTTTTACTCTTAGGAGCATTTCTACTTTCTATGAATGTAGTTTTCTCCCAGGCAGCATTCTGGTCTGAGGATTTTGCCTCTGGAATACCTGCCGGATGGACCAATACCGGCACAGATGCCACTGGCCAGTCCTTCACCAATCTCTGGAAGTATACTACTACTGGTAATCATAGTGCGCTGGGCTATCCTACCACAGCACTGCACTCTCCTACTGCTGCCAATGGCTGGGTGATATTTGACTCCGACTCTCTGGATGCCTCTGTACAGGGTCCTCAGACCGGGAACCTCACTACATCAACCATCTCCTGCGTGGGTCACCCCCGCGTTCTCCTTCAGTTCTGGGAGCTGTACTTCAATGGCTTTGGTGGCACACGTGTCATCGTGAGCAATGGTACTACTGCAGATACTATAGAGGCCAATGCTGATTATGAGTACCTTTTCAATACTACACCTAATCCTAGCTTCAGGCAGTTTGATATCTCTGATATCGCAGGCAATCAAGCTAACGTAAAGGTGACATTCCAGTGGAATGACGGTATCTACTTCTACTGGCAGGTAGATGACGTGGCGCTGATCGATGCTCCGGCAAACGATCTGGGCATCAGCCGCGCAGGTAGCTTTGACTACTACCAGTATCCACAGGCGCAGCTGGACACTATGTTCTGGTATGCCCGTGTGACCAATCACGGTACTGCTACACAGACCAATACTAAGGCTGCAATATCTATCAAAAAAGGTGCTCAGGTAGTATTCGCAGACACAAGCGTAGCTGGTGTGTCTCTGCTGTCTGGCGTAGACTCAGCTCTGGTAGGTCCTGTTCTCTGGACACCTACTAATCCTGCTATCGGCACTTACACATCTATCGTTAGCACTTTCGCTGACTCAGCTGATGCGATCTTGTTTGACAATGTGGACACCACCAGATTTGCTGTGACTGACTCAGTGATGGCGCTGGATAACGGTGTCTATGGCGGTGGCTTTGCCCTGTATGACAGGACGCTCAGCTCTCCATCAAACGAATGGGCAAACGTATTTTATATCTCTAATCCTGATACACTGACCAGCGTCCTGGCAGGTTTTGATCAGCTGTTTTCTGACTACAGCTCTACTACAGGTGCCGTAGTGCAGGCCAAGGTATACAGCCTGGATGATAACTTTAATGCAAGCCCGCTCCTCACTACTGAGTCAAAGCTGCTCACCAGCTCTTCATTCGGTCAGCGTACAGTGCCTAACATCGTGCCTAAGATGGTGCCTCTCAAGGTAGACATCACTACCGGCAATCCGGTACTGCAGCCAGGATACTATGCTGTATCTATCTACAGCACTTCAAATGACTCTAGTATCTATCTGGCCAGTGCGACTAAGAAGCCTTATGGCGCATACTCCGGCGCATTCCAGAATGGTCAGCCTCTCGCATTCTACTCTAATACCCAGTTCTTCCTTCGTATGGCATTCGGCCACGGTCTGAGCACGCTCTATTGCAACTGGACACGCAACCCTTCTACTACTCCTGTCTTCACAAATCGCAATGTTACCTTCACCGGTACATCTAACGGTAGCGCGCAGGCACAGTACAACTGGACTGTGACAGGTAGCGTATCTTCTGGCAGCGGCCTCTATCAGACTTACAATACCCGTATCTTCAAGGATACATTCTTTGTAGCTGATGACTCTGTACAGGTTTGCCTCACAGTGACTGACGGCGGTAGCACAGCTACTTCATGCAAGTATGTACGTGTGAAGGACAACACTGGCGTAAACGACATCCAGACTGTAGCTGACTTCAACATGGTACCAAACCCGACTACCGGTGCGGTGACTATCTCTGCAGAAGGCCTGACAGGTGCTACTACGATCACCGTGACCAATCTGCTCGGCGAAGAAGTAAAACGCTACAACGAGATAGCTAATGGTGCATTCTCTAAGTCGTACAACCTCTCAGATCTCGCTAGCGGTGTCTACATCGCAAAGATCCAGAATGGTGGTAACAGCACTACCAAGAGACTGTCTATCAGCAAATAATCTGACATCAGATCAAAATATCAGGCAAAGCCCCCAGATGGGGGCTTTGCTGTTTTAGGCCACTTCCGTCCGCCGCGGCCGTGGTTTTCCACCTATTATCCACAGACAACGAACAAAATCCGGGTTTACAAGTGGAGAATAAGGAAATGCCATTGCCCTGCATGGGTTATATTTGTAGAAACTATGAGTATTCAACTGACTTATTACGGCCATTCGTGTTTTAGCATGGATATCAATGGCAAGGTGCTGCTTTTTGACCCCTTCATCACGGGCAATGAGCTGGCCAGGCATATAGATATCCACAGCCTGCGCGCGGACTACATCCTCATCTCCCACGGGCACAGCGATCATACCGGCGATGCCGTGGCGATAGCTAAAAATACCGGAGCCAGGATCATCTCTAGCTTTGAGATAGTGTCATGGTTTGCGGGGCAGGGTGTGAGCAATGGGCACCCGATGAATACAGGCGGGCGTTTTGCCTTTGACTTTGGCTCGGTAAAGTGTGTCAGCGCGGTCCACTCCAGTGTACTGCCAGACGGCAGCTATGGAGCAAATCCGATGGGCTTTGTGATAGAATATGCAGGTGGGGCCGTCTACTATGCCGGAGACACAGCCCTGACCATGGATATGAAGCTCATACCGCTCATGTGCCCGCAGCTGACGCTGGCAGTGCTGCCTATAGGAGATAATTTCACCATGGGAGTGGCAGATGCAGTGCTGGCCAGTGATTTTGTAGAGTGTGGCAATGTACTAGGAGTACACTATGATACGTTTGGATGGATAAAGATGGACCATGACAGGGCAAGGCAGGCCTTCTCTGACAAGGGAAAGACGCTGCACCTCATGACCATCGGCGAAACCCGTGAATTTTAATAAAGGAGTAGATATGGATAATACAAAGAAAGAACGCCTGCAAAAGGTGATCACCCTGGCCAACCAGAAGGGTGGTGTAGGCAAGACCACCAGCGCCATCAATATATCCGCCTGCCTGGCAGTGCTGGAGTACAAGGTGCTGCTGATAGATGCTGACCCACAGGCCAATGCCACATCAGGCGTCGGTTTTGACCCGAGGGCTATCAAGACCAGCCTCTATGAGTGCCTGGTAAATGAAGTAAAGCCTCAGGACATCATACTGGAGACCGAGACGCCCAATCTCTACCTCCTGCCCTCCCACCTTGACCTCGTAGGTGCAGAGATAGAGCTCATCAATCAGCCTAACCGTGAGAAGATATTCAAGCAGATGCTCGAGGAGGTGAGGAAAGAATATGACTTCATCATCATAGACTGCTCTCCGTCTCTCGGCCTCATCACTGTCAATGCCCTCACCGCATCTGACTCAGTGATCATACCGGTGCAGTGTGAGTACTTTGCACTGGAGGGCCTGGGCAAGCTCCTCAATACGATCAAGATCGTGCAGACACGCCTCAATCCTGAGCTGGAGATAGAGGGCATCCTGCTCACCATGTATGATCCGCGCCTCCGCCTGAGCAATCAGGTAGTGGATGAGATCAAGAAACACTTTGAGAATATAGTGTATGACACGATCATACACCGCAATACGCGCCTGGGCGAGGCCCCTAGTTTTGGCAAGCCCGCTATCATGTATGATGCTGAGAGCAAAGGCTCTGTAAACTACATGAACCTGGTGCGTGAAATTTTGCAAAGAAACAATGCCACCAATATACCTGACGCAGAGAAAGAGCTAAATTTGATAGACAATGATGGACAATAAGAAGAAGGGAGGACTGGGCCGCGGCCTGGGCGCGCTGCTGAGTGATGACAAAGCCTCTGCTACCAAACATACTGAAGTAAGTACCACCTCTGTAGCCAATCAGGCCGGAGTGGTGATATACATACCACTAGCCCAGATAGAGGTCAATCCATTCCAGCCACGCTCTACCTTTGATAGTGAGAGCCTGGAGGAGCTCGCTGACTCTATCCGTATCCACGGCGTGATACAGCCTATCACTGTGCGCCGCATAGAGGGCAATAAATACCAGCTGATAGCCGGTGAGCGCCGCCTGCGTGCGTCCAAACTGGCCGGCCGTACTGATATACCTGCCTACATCCGCCTCGCATCTGACCAGGAGTCCATAGAGATAGCTCTGATAGAAAATATACAACGCGAAGACCTCAATCCACTGGAGATAGCTATCAACTACAAGCGCCTCATGGATGAGTGCGACCTGACGCAGGACAAGCTCTCTGAGCGCCTGGGCAAGAACCGCAGTACGGTGACCAACTTCATCCGCCTGCTCAAGCTGCCGCCAGATATACAGGCTGCCCTGCGTGACAATAGGATCACCATGGGTCACGCCAAGGCCCTCCTCGCCATAGACTACCTGCCTACACTGCTCAGCGCATTCAAGGAGACAGTGGAGAAAGGCCTCAGTGTGCGCCAGACTGAAGAGCTGGTACGCGGTATCAATCTGGAGACCCCTAGCCAGCCGAGCGCCCGCGAGGCTGCAGACAGGCGCAGCTCTGAGGGAGATATATTTCTGAGGAAACTACAGGATCAGATCAGCTCCTCTCTCGGCACACGCGTATCTATCATACGCACCAAGGAAGGCAAAGGCGAGATCGCTATCAAGTTCTATAACGATACGGACCTGGAGCGTCTGGTCGAGCTCCTCACGGACTGATGTATGCTCATCGCATCATATTCATATCGCTCTGTCTGCTCCTCTCCCTATATGGTCAGGGCCAGTCTCAGAGCGTGACTGACTCTGCCGGTATATACTCTAAGGATACGGTAGCACACCAGACCAGAGAGGAGTTTGATATACAGGGCAAAAAGGTGATCAATGACAGTACTGTAGCCTTTGGCGCAGACAAAGTGGTACCCGGCAAGGACTCTATCCCACCTGTAGTAAAGAAGCATAGCCCTGTCAAAGCTGTCTGGATGTCTGCCATACTCCCCGGCCTGGGCCAGGCATACAATAAGAAATACTGGAAGATCCCCATCATCTATGCAGGCCTCGGTGGACTGGGCTACTGGATCTACTTTGAGAATAAAGAGTTTGGTATAGCCCGCGCATCCTACCGCGCCGCCGTGCGCAATACTGCCACCGGTACAGCCATGTACAAAGGCGTAGAAGCCAGCTATAGCACTATCAAGCCCTACCGCGACTACTACAAAAACCTGCTCAACTATGCGGCCATAGTCACAGCACTCTGGTACACACTCAATCTCGTAGATGCAGCTGTAGACGGCCACCTCTATCACTTTAATGTGGATGAGAAGCTATCTATGAATGTGGATCCGTCCTTTGTGCTGCCGGCGCAGCTGGGCATGAGCCAGGCTTGCTTCGGGCTGTCATTATCATTCAGCCCCATGGCATCAAAGAAAAGATATACTCCCGCTGCCTCCTGGCAGTAGTCACCTATCCCTCAGGTCCATCACCGGCTTTTCAAACCCGTAGTATAGCAATGACGCTGCTATATAAGCTATCAGCCAGAAGGCGCCGTACTTTATGATCCCATCTGCGCCACCCTGCGGGGCACACTGGTCACGTATCACCTCGGCCACCAGGGAGAAATTGACCAGATAGAGCGAATAAGAAATACGGCTGGTGTAAGTGATGAACCACGCTACCGGCCCCTCTCCCCTGCTGATACCCGCAGCCACTGGCAGCAGCAGCGCCATACAGATGGGCGACAGGCTGAAATACACTACCTGGCTATAGACACTCCCCGCAGGCGCTCTATACATCAGCAGGAAGCATATACCAAGCGAGCCGATGATCAGAGCCGGCCATCTCCCCTGCCTCCACCCATCCGGATAGTAGCGGTAGAGCCATGCCGCCAGCAGGCCGTATCCTATACTATCCAGGCGCGTCACCACTACCTTGCGGATACTGAGGTCTACCCAGAAGGCATCAAAACTGCTATCCATCAATAGCCACCGGCATAGCACAGGTCCCGCCAGCATGAGTACCACAGTTGTGATATAAGCTACCCGGGGCCGTACTACCCTGACCAGACAGAACAATAAGAGCGGTACGATCACATAAAACCATTCCTCCACTGACAGGCTCCAGGACTCCCGGTAGAACCCGACGAATGGCTTTGAAAAATTCTGCAGGAATAGGAAGTACCTCCAGTTGAAATTATAAATGCCCTCGTGGATGACATTGTAGCGTACTACTACATAGTTGACCGCGAGTATGAGATAGTATCCGGGTAGCGTACGAAACCACCTTCGCCGCCAGAATGCCCACAGTTCTTGGGCGTGCAGCCCACCGGACTCTATGGTGCGGAGCAGTATACCGCCTATCAGGAAGCCGCTGAGCACAAAGAAGAGCTCTACGCCATCCGGTATGCGCACGTAGGGGAAACCCTCCAGCACTGTACCCTCCAATATAAACCTGCTATGCAGCAGCAGCACGAGCAGTATGGCAGCCGCCCGGACTATATCCAGGCCAAATACCCTATCCCGCTCCGCCGTATGCATACTCCAATGATAGCCTTTTTCAAGCTAATGCCGGCGAGCGCAAAAAGAAAGGGCACCTGAGAGGGTGCCCTTTCTTATATGATATGATCGCTTGCTTATTTAGCGTCTTCCTTCAGTGTATCCTTTCTGCGGAGCAGGAGGTCTACAGTGATAGGAGAAGCGATGAAGATAGAAGAGTATGTACCTACAGCGATACCCACCATCAGCGCAAAAGAGAACTGCCTGATAGCATCACCGCCAAATACGAAGAGGATGATACAAACCACCTCTGTAGCTACTGAGGTCATGATGGTACGGCTCAGTGTACTATTGATCGAGTCGTTCACATTGTGTACCAGTGAGTGGCCAGGGTACAGCTTGATGTACTCACGGATACGGTCAAATACGATCACCGTATCATTCACCGAGTAGCCGATCAGCGTCAGGATAGCCGCTACCACATTCTCATCTACCTCCAGGGAGAATGGCATGATGTGGCGGAGCAGTGCAAAGAGGCCGAGTACGATCACAGGGTCATGCACCGTGGCCGCTATGGCACCTACTGCATACTCCCACTTGCGGAAGCGGATGTAGATGTAGATGAAGATCAGAAGACAGCCGAGGAAACCGCTGATGAGGGCGCTCTTGCGGATATCGTCAGCTATGGTAGCATCTATCTTAGTGATAGACTTGATAGCCGAGCTGCGGAACTTGTCAAATGTCGGCTTGCTCACAAAGTCCTTATTGATGCCCTCGTAGAGTTTGCTCTCTATGATGCTGTCTACGTTAGACTCATTAGAGTTGATCAGGTAGGCAGTAGTGATCTGTATCTGGCTGTTGCTACCGTAGGTCTTCACCAGCGGGCGGCTTCCCAGCGGTCCTTCCAGTTGGTTGGCCACATCAGCCGTCTTCACATCCTGGTCCAGTTTCACTACGTAGCTGCGACCACCCTTGAAGGCTACACCGAGGTCAAAGCCGATGATGACCATAGCTCCAAAAGATACTGCAAAAGCGATAGCAGAGATGGTATAAGATACCTTGCGGAAAGACATGAACTGTACGTTCATTCCCTTCAGCACGTTCATCGTAAACTTGTTGCCAAAAGTCGGCTCCCAGTGCCTCTTGAAGATGAAGTCAAATATCACCTGTGTGAAACCTACCGCTGTAAAGAGAGAGGTAAGGATACCGATCACCAGCGTCACAGCGAAACCCTTCACCGGACCGTAGCCGAAGAACATCAGCACGATACCTACTATGAGGGTGGTCACGTTGCCATCTATGATCGCTGAGTAGGAGTGCTTGTAGCCGTCTGTCACTGCAGCGCGGGTACCTTTGCCCTTGGCCAGCTCCTCACGGATACGCTCATTGATGATCACATTCGCATCTATCGCGATAGCCAGGGTCAGTACGATACCGGCCATACCAGGCAGGGTCAGAGACGCACCATACTGAGCCAAGATGCTGATGATGAAGAAGAGGTTCAGGATCACCGCGATATTAGCTACGATACCTGATGTAGAGTAGTAGGCGATCATAAAGAGGCAAACCACTACAAATGCTACAAAGAGGGAAAGCAGACCTGCCTTGATAGCCTCGGCACCCAGAGATGGTCCTATCACCTGCTCCTCTATGATGCGGGTGCGTGCCTCTAGCTGGCCTGATTTCAGGATATTGGCGAGGTCAGTCGCTTCTGTCACTGAGCTGATACCGGATATTTCAGTATTGCCACCGGCTATCCTGTTTTGTACGCGAGGGTATGAGAAGATACGGTTATCGAGTACGATAGCCACACACCTCTTAGGAGTTTGCTTGGCAGCCTCATCCGTCAGGCGCTCCCACTTAGATGAGCCGGTAGCGTTCATAGACAGGGTCACGTTTGGAGAGCCGTTCTGGTCATAGCCTGAGCGGGCGTCTGTGATCACATCACCACCCAGCGGAGCACCCGGCTGTGCAGGGTTTGTCTTGATAGCGAAGAGCTCATATACAGAGCGCTCAGGATTGATAGACTTAGCACCCCAGAGGAATTTCACATTGCGTGGGAAGTTAGACCTCACCACGTCCAGGTTCAGGTAGTTATTGATCAGCGCTGTATCCTTGCCAAATGCCATACCTACGGCAGGGCCAGGCTGGAGCATACCCTGCTGGTCAGCCACCGGATTGAGCAGGCGGAAGAGAGGGTTAGTATTCGTAGTATCCTTTGCAGCCTTGGCTTTAGCAGTAGCGCTGCTATCGTTCTTAGCAGTCTTGGAGGTATCCTTGTCGGCTGTGAGGCCGAGGTCGCCCGCCAGGCTATTAGTTGTAGTATCTATTATACCGGAGGCTGAGTCTTTATTATGCTTCTGAGACGCCAGGTAGGCGCTCAGAGACTTGTCAGCCTGTACCAGGCTAGGATATATCTCTGTATTCTCATACGTATCCCAAAACTCGAGCTGAGCAGTCTGCTGCAGGATACGGCGGATACGGCTAGGGTCATCTACACCCGGCAGCTCCAGTATGATACGGCCTGTACCTGACTGCAGTGTGATAGTAGGTGATGCTACACCAAACTGGTCGATACGGGTTTTGAGCGTCTGGAAGGTCGCATCTACAGACTTGGTCACTTCCTCACGGAGTACGGTCAGTACCTGATCATTAGTAGAGTTGAATGTCAGACTCTTCTGGTACTTTGGCAGGGAGGCAAATATTGCTGCCAGCTTGCCATCCGGAGCCACTGCCTTATACTCTTCTGAGAATACTGTCAGGAAATCCTTATTGCCGCTCTGAGGCATCTTTGCCTTCGCATTCTTCACAGCCAGGTTAAAGGCAGGATCTTTGCTATTGTCAGATTGCTTCAGCAGCACTTCATCCTGAGCTATCTCCAGTACGAGGCTCATACCACCTTTCAGGTCGAGGCCGAGGCGGATCTGCTTTTCATTGCACTCCTTATAGTTGTACTTGATGAAACCAAGATTGTAAACCGTGCGGCTGCTCATAGAGTCGAGGTAGTACCTCCTGCGCTCTTTCTTTACACCATCTATAGAATCTTCTAACGCCACCAGTGCATCGCCGGTACGGCCACTCTTACTTGCGTCAGCCAGGCCCTTGGCAGCAAACTCATCTGCCTGCTTCTCCACACGCTGCGACGCTACTGTAAACGACAGCTCATACGCGCAGACGATGAAGAAGACGATCGTAAAGAACCTGATAATGCCTTTTAAATCCATTGGTTTATTGGTTTGATAATTTGCCTAAAAATAGGTCGGCAAATATAGGATTAATCCCCGAATATAAAAGAAGATGGGGTTTAAGAGTCTTCAGCCCTGCTCCTGAGGCACTTTTAGTGCCTCAGCTCCACCTTTCTGTAGCCTATTTGCTCCCCGCTGCAGGTGCCGGATCTATGCGCTCCTCTACGATCAGCAGTGGTGCCGGGAGTGGCCCGTTTCGCAGTACGTCTGCCAGGTCTATGGCCTCCTCTGCAGTGGCTATGCCCGATATCTCCGTATTGCCGCCGGTGATCACTCCCAGGACTCTCGGTGCAGACACCACCCTGTCATCCAGCGTGATGGCTATGCAGCGGTGGGCCTCCCTGCCATTGATAGTACCATTGGCGGCAGCCTCGGTCATAGTACGCCAGCGCGCCCTGGCAAAGCTGCTCATAGTGATATATACAGACGGAGATCCGTTATGATCCGGTACCTCCTTTGCATCAGTGATCATGCCGCTGGATATAGGTGCTGCCTCCTGGCCCGGATGCATCCGTATGGCATATAGCTGGTACACATCGTCATCGCCCAAAGGACGTAGTGACCACATCAGCCTCAGGTCGGCCGGCAGCAGCTTGCGCACGAGAGAGAGGTAGAGGTTTATAGTAGCGGTATCCTTGCCTCGTGCCATACCGATGGCCGGGCCGGCTAGTAGCTGGTTGGCACCGTCTATAGTGGGGGCCAGCAGAGCAAAGAGCGGATTTAAGGTCTTTTCCTTTTGCTCCTCTTCTTTGGCTGGAGGTGCTGGTTGTGTGTCGCTTTTATCCAGTACTACGGCATCTTTAAAGAAACTACTCGTCTCCGCCCGCTTCTCTTTGATTGTCTTAGGCCTGGGTAGGTCCAGCAGACTAATCAGGGCCTGGTCGGCACGCATCAGTGCCGGGAATATCTCTTCATTTTCGTAGGTCTCCCACAGGCCCATATCGCCCCGGGCCACGACCATCTTTTTGATACGATCAGGATTGTCGGCACCCGTCACAGAGACTTCTATCAGCCCCTTTCCTTTCAGCACCCGTGTCTTCACCTCACCGCTATACGGCACTTGCACTTTGGGCAGGCGGCGCTTCAGCACATCCCGCCAGGTGATAGGAGGCACCTTTACTTCAAATCTCTTGGCTATGATAGCCGCAGACTGATCCATGCTCTCGTCAAATGACCTCCTCAGCACGGCTATCACCTCCTCATCTTTAGACTGCGGAGTAAGCTGCCGCTGGTACCTGGGCACGTAGGCAAAGATGGAAGACAGGTGCCGCGATGGAGCTATGTCGTGGTAGGCGCGGGCAAAGGAGGTCAGGTAGCCAGCATTGCTGCCGGTATCCATGGCTACCTTTGCGATATGCGCAGCCCTGCGAAACGTAGAGTCTGTGCTATGGTCCGATAGCCGCAGCAGCAGGTCAGGATAGGATACCCGCAGCACATAGACCAGTGCCGGACCGGATGGTTTAGTCTCATTTTGGCACGAGCTGATGCTCAGGAGTGCGCTAGCTAGCAGGAGGATATACAGATGCCTCATAGATCAGGTAGGGTTTAGAGGCTCTAAGTAATGGAAATAATCTGAAATACGGCGCTGTCACTTCAGCTCATCCATCTGAAACTGGGGATACCCTTCATTGCCCTCACTATCGTAGAAGCTGCCTATAAAGCGGATCTTGTAGTAGCGTGCATCAGAGCGCAAGATATAGATGTAAGAGCTTTTGATAGTATACCTGCCGGAGGTCCCCAGGCCGTATAGCTTCCACTCATAGCCTATATTATCCAGTGTCGGAGTAAACTTAGCCGGATCTACATTGTTGATCGTGAGCGAGTCAAAATTTGAAGTAGAATCTACAAAGTATGCTGCCGATTTATTGGGGTTCGTCAGCACACCGGTGACGAGGTATGGCAGATTCTGCTCCGCAAAGTAGATGCTGTAGCGGGTGAAGAGGATATCCCAGCTATTATTGTCCGGCTCCATGTCACGCACCTGCTGATCGGCAAAGAACAGGTAGACCTTATTGCGCGCAGACTTGCGCGGCACTGATACGGTATGCATATCGCTGCCATCCAGATTGCAGAAGGTGACAGTATAGCTATTGCCTACGCAGTCGCCCATCTGCATTTTTTTGAAGCCTATATTGTAGCCCAGCGAGTCGGTTCCCATATTGAGCAGGTAGACCTCCCTACCGGAGACACCATTATTGCCCCAGGTGCCTATGGCATTATTGGCCGGCAGGCCGGAGCCAAACTCCTGCTTCCAGCCATTGCTCAGTGTGTCATTGAGGCTGGTCACCTCCTGCAGGTTGTACTTGCCCGTATGGCAGGCAAACATGAGTTTAGAGCCATTGATCCATACATTGTAGCTACCCGCGGCGCAGTCAAAGGCCATGTCGTAAAGATAGTGCGAGTTTGAGTCTACAAACTGGAAAGTCTGCGCATTGAAGTACAGCTGCTTGATATACCCCGGTCCGATATGCGCCGTGAAAACATCCGGCCCATTATAGAGCTTTGGCATAGGAATAGGCTTCTCCTTAAAACAGGATGACAGCGCCATCAGCGCACCCAGCAGCAGGCTCAGTGTCAGTGCCTGCATCGGTTTAGATATGATATGGAAACGCCTACGGGTCATTTAGCGAAGTGCAAATTTAAGGAAATAAAGAAAGTGCGGCCCCAGTTTACGAGCGTATTGCCCCCGCTGCTGCCGTGGCCAAAGGCAATAGCGCCATTATTACCTACGTTTGTCACGTTCAGCAGGTTTTTGCCGCCGCATGTCACCTGTATACGCTCCTTCCAGAAATCGCGCGAGAGGGATACGTCCAGAGAGTGGAATGGGCTCCTGGTGCCGGTCTCCGTAGAGTTGGTCAGTGAGTAGTTCAGCTTGCTGCCGGTATACTTGTAGTTTACACTGACAGTGATCTCTGCCTTTGGCACCTTGTACCTGGCCTGCAGCGCCACATCAGGGCTCGAGAATGAGACCTGGCTCTGCACCGGCTGCTTCACTGCTGCGTGGTACCAGATATAGTCAAAGGAAGCCGTGACCGAAAGGCGCTGCCATGCATACTCTGCGGTGCACTCGGCCCCGGCATTCATATAGTCATTGATATTGCCATACTGATAGGTGAGCGGATAGAGGGTAGCGTCTATCAGTACAAAGTCTATCTTATTGCTGATCGTATTGAAGAAACCTGTAGGTGTGAGCCTGAATTTATGCCCTCCTTTATACAGCTGCTGGTAGGTGAATGACAGATTCACAGAGTGACCCTTCTCTGCCTTTAGTGTAGAGTCTCCATTCAGGTTGTGATTGGAGTCGTGAAAATTGAAATACAACTCGTATAGCGATGGTGCTCTATAGCCCATGCCATAGGCAGCTCGGATATTAAAGTATTTGGCAAAGTCATACTTCACATTCAGAGACGGGATGAGCGGGCTCTGAAATTTAGTATTGTAGCCAAACCTGACAGCCGGCTGTATATCGAGCCCTATCAGTGGCCGCCAGCGCACACTGCCAAAGGCCGCATAGTCTCCCATCTGATGCTTGCCACCGGTGAGCAATGTCTGCGAGGTGTACTCCTGAGAGATATCAGCCCCAAACTGGAAGCTAACCTTCTTATTGTAAGTGGTGAGGGTGTAGGTGGCACGGGCTACGATGTCGTGATAGATAGAGGTATCCTGCTGCTGATTCTTCAGGAGGTTTTCCTCCAGCGTCACGAGGTCCTTCTTATAGTAGTTGTAAAATCGGACAAAGCCGGTGTAGGACAGCATCAGGTTTAGCTCCGAGAATCCCTTGATAGGTATGGTGCCGAACACAGTGGCCTGCGGCCTGTAGATGAGGGAGTGCGCATCGTAGGCATAGGTCGCGTTGGGCTCCAGATTGCCACGGTTTAGCATCAGCTCGCGAAAGAAGGATAACCTCGCTCCTACCCGATACCGGCCGGAGGTGTACATATATTTCGCGTTGGCAAAGTACTGCTCCTTTGGCAGCCAGTCTTTGTGGCGGGCCGTATCTACAGCCGAGTAGCCACCAAAGAAATTGCGCCCGCCTGCTACATAGAATTGGGATTTCCCCACATTGATACCGCCATTCAGCTCTATATTATACTGTCCCACACTCTCATAGTAGCTGCGCAGGTTTACTACATACTTCTCTTTCTGATTGGTCCTGGATATGAGGTTGATCACGCCTCCCATGGCATCACTGCCATAGATAGCAGACATAGGCCCTTTTATGATCTCCACACGCTCTATATTGGAGAGGTTGATCTGGCTCACATCCAGATTGCCATTGATACGGCCTACCACAGGCACACCGTCTACCATGATCTTGACTCCCTGGCCGGATATGCCCTGCAGGCTGATACCACTGCCGAAGACGGCATCCTGTGTCATATCTACATTCAGGCTGCCTTGCAGGGCTTCCTTTAGATTGGTAGCACCCTTCAGGCGAAATTCCTTTTCTGTATAGACTTTCACATCATATACAGAGGTTTTGGCGCTGCCGGCTGTATACTGGCCGGTCACCACCACATCGTCCAGATTTGATGTGCTGCTGCGTATATAGTAGTTGCGGTTGCGACCGTCGTAGATCGTATCGTATACGGGCTGGTAGCCCAGGTGAGTGATATGGATCACGGTGGGGCCGGTATAGTTCACCGTCAGCTGTCCCTTTTTATTCGTCACATCCGTCACGCTGGCAGTGGCATCATCGCCATGCAGCGGCATGACCCTGACCACCGCATCTGATAGCGGATGCAGATCCAGACTATCATACACGCTGACAGTCACAGTATTATACGCATAAATATGCCCCGAAAACGCAATCAGGAGGCACAAAAAGAGCGCATTACAAAACCGGATCTTAGTAATGGTCATATCTCGGCGCCAAAGGTAAATCATACCCCTGCCCTGACTGTCATAGAATTGTCACAAAGGGTACCACTGGCTTGAGTTTACTCATCCATGACGATGACGCAGGTCATATACCTGAGGCCAAGGCACTGTATAGCAAATAGCTGTATAGTCGGAAAACTTGCTGACCGGATCTAGCCGGCAGCTTAATCCTCCTTAAAGATAAAGGTAATCGAACCTGTCTGTGTTTCAGCTGCCGTCGAGTTCTCGTCAAAGACGTACTTCATAGCAGCCTGCCGCGCGGTAGCCACCAGGCAGTCATCAGCAGTAGTAGACCCCGACTGGGTAAAGCGGGCATCTGTCACGTGGCCGCTGCGGTCCACCTTGATCGCGATCACCACCTTGCCCTTCGTATTCTCACATGGATTCTTGACCGGTGGGCGGCTACGGAGGCTGCGGCCTGTCAGGCGTACATTAGACGGGCCTCCCCCGCCTGTGCCATAGCCACCGGGCCCATGACCTGAGCCCGGGCCATTGCCGGAGCCATCGCCGGTTCCATTGCCATGATAGTTCTTTGAGTTTGGATCGCCATTAGGATTGCCCTGGTCGCCTTTTCCTTTACCCTCCCCATCGCCTTTAGAGTTGTTCTGCTTGCCCGGCGCTCCTGTGAATAGTGCATTCTTGTCTACCGTTGGCTTAGGCTCTACAGGCTTCGTCTCTGCTAACGGCTTTTTCACAGGCTTGTAGGTGGCATTAGGATCAGGCTTTACTACAGGCTTTTCTTTCTTCACTGGTTTCTTGGTCTCTACTACTGCGGCGTCTTCATCATTTTGTGTCAGGAGATCCTCTGCACTGGCTGTAGGTGCAGGCGGAGGTGTCGGGGCTGTGACCTGTTCTGGTTCTGCCACTTTCACCGGTACGGGGGTATAGGCCTGCTCATCGCCGCTGCCCACATCAGAGGTACCATAGTTAGCCGACATACCGCCTGCATCATCTTGAAACGGAGGATCCGGCGGAGTGATATACAGAAAGTAGAGCAACAGCAGGAGCAGCCCGTGTACCACGAGTGTGACCACGAGACCGGCAGCCCGGTTCTTATTCTCGGTGCTCTTATTTTCTGCTTCAAATGGTCTAGAGAACATAATCTCCTTTGCTCCTCTGGTTATTTAATCTATAGATGCACGATCTGCTTCTTTCCACACTTTTAGCTGGCAGGCTTCTCTACTGCTATGGATACGTTTAGTTTGAGTTTATTGCTCACTGCCACGAGTGTCACCAGGTCTTGTGAGGGTGCATCTTTGTCCGCACGGGCTATGACCATTACTTCCTCATTGATGTTCTTCACGTAGGCTGCCAGCTGGGCCTCCAGATCCTCCGGTGCCACCTCTGTCTTATCTATATAAAACTTATGGTCTGCTGTCACAGATAGTTGTATGAGCTTCTTCTTGGTCATAGACTTGCCTGCATCCGCTTTGGGCAGCTTCATCTTGATCACCTGCGGCGCGGCCATGGTAGATACGATGAGGAAGAAGAGCATGAGGAAGAACATGATATCGCTGAGCGAGTCTGCCCTCATCTCGCTATGGTTTCGCATCCTGTTATTTCTTCTGAACTGCATACCTTGTATTGAGTAGTGTGTAGTGTATATTGAAACAATACAACTGCACTAAATATTCTTCTTCTCGCTTACGTCTTTTTAGGCGCAGGCATTGGTCTATTGTCTAGCGTCTAATGTCTCTTATCTTTTACTTGGTCGGCTCCTGAATCAGGTCTATAAAGTCTACAGCTGTGCTCTCTATCTGATAGGACACGCGGTCTATCAGCGCGCTGAGGTAGTGATAGCCGATGTGGGCTACAATACCTACTACCAGGCCCGCCGCAGAGGTGATCATCTTGGCATAGAGGCCACCTGCCACGAGGCTGATGGAGATATTATCTGCCATGGAGAGGTTATAGAAGATCTTGATCACCCCCCACACTGTACCTACGAATCCGAACATCGGCGCGATCACCGCTATGATACCGATGTATGAGAGGTTGCGCTCCAGTTTATAGATCTCGAGTCGGCCGGTATTCTCCACGGCGCTCTCTATCTCCTTGATAGGGCGGCCCAGGCGCTTGATGCCTTTCTCCAGCAGGCGTGCTATGGGCGTATTAGTGCTGCGGCACAGGTTGAGCGCAGCATCGGTCTTGCCATCCAGCAGCATGGAGCGGATGTTATTCATAAAATTAGGATCTACCTTGCTCGCCTTATTGATCGTGAGCCAGCGCTCTATGATCAGGAAGATAGCGATGACAGACAGGATACCTATAGGTAGTAGTATCCAGCCCCCCTTCTCTATGAGCTGGAGGAGGCTGAGGGATTCCTGTGGTGTCTGTGTAGCTATAGCTGCGGCAGCTTTTGATGCTGTATCCAGAGCGATCTGAAGTAATACCATGAACGTGTATTTAATGATTTAACGTAAGGCCGGATTTTTTTAGTATCTACAAACGTGATGCTAAAAAGGTGTTAAATCAAGGCAAATTGCCCACTACACGGGGTGGATGTGTACAGAATACCGCAAAAGCAATAGTGTAGTGCACTAAAGCTCAGCACACTGACTAGGCCTGGGCCGTAGGACCGAAGCCCATAGGATATGGCACCGTCTCGCTATCCTCTATCACACCAAACTGCTGCTCGTACTTCTTTACATTGTCAGCCAGTGCCTTGGTCAGGCGCTTGGCATGCTGTGGCGTGAGTACGATGCGCGACTTCACCTTTGCCTTTGGCAGGCCCGGCATGAGGCGAACAAAGTCTACGATAAATTCCTGATTGGAGTGTGCTATGATGGCAAAGTTGGCATAAGTGCCTTCTGCTATCTCTTCCGGTAGCTCTATGTTGATCTGGTTTTGCTGGTCTGGATTCTGGTCTGCCATCTACATTTGTTTAGACTGTAAAAATGAAAAAATCCCCGAATACTACCTGCTCCATAAATGAAAAAGCCTCTCCGGGCTGGAGAGGCTCATTATACATTCATAGCTATCCTATCTGGGAGCAGCAGTACTATCTACTGGCGTACCGGCCGGCGTAGCTGGTGGCGTAGTAGCCGGGACCTCAGCTTTCGGAGCTTCTGTCTGCGGCGTAGCAGCTGGCGTCTCTGACTTTGGCGCTCCCGCCGATGGGGTGGCCGCTGGTGCATCTGTCTTCGCCGGAGTAGCAGCTGGTGTTTCTGCCGGCTTCTCGGCAGCTGGTGGCGGAGTCGTCTCAGCCTTTGGCTGTGTAGCGGCAGGTGCCTCAGACTTAGGTGCTTCTGTAGGTGGAGTAGCAGCTGGCGCATCTTGCTTCACGGGAGTGGCAGCTGGTGTCTCGGCAGGCTTCTCAGCAGCTGGTGGCGGAGTGGCCTCTGTCTTAGGCTGCGTAGCTGCAGGAGCTTCAGACTTCGGTGCCTCAGCAGGCGGAGTAGCGGCCGGTGCTTCTGTTTTCGCAGGAGTAGCCGCAGGTGTCTCTACCGGCTTTTCTGCAGCAGGTGGCAGAGTGGTCTCCGTCTTAGGCTGCGTAGCCGGAGCTTCAGACTTAGGTGCCTCTGCAGGTGGTGTAGCTACCGGAGCTTCTTTCTTCTCCGGTGTCGCAGCAGGTGTCTCGGCAGGCTTCTCAGCAGCTGGTGGCGGAGTGGTCTCTGTCTTAGGTTGTGTAGCAGGTACTTCAGACTTAGGTGTCTCTGCAGGCGGTGTAGCAGGTACTTCAGACTTAGGTGTCTCTGCAGGCGGTGTAGCAGCCGGTGCATCCTTCTTCTCCGGTGTGGCGGCTGGTGTCTCTGCAGGCGGCGTAGTAGCAGGTGCTTCAGACTTTGGCTTCTCCGCTGGTGGTGCGGCAGGTGCTTCTTTCTTTTCTGGTACGACTGCCGGTGGTGCCCCCTTGCCGGCTGTATCAGACTGTGCCGGTGGCGCTGCGGCAGGAGCCGCTGGTGCGGCGTTAGGATCTTCTCCGGCCTTTTGCTTCAGCTTCTCGGCGCGGCGCTGTGCTGCAGATTTTGGCTTTTCTTTCTCCTTAGGAGCCTCACCACCTGTACTGTCTGCTGCTGCAGGCTCAGATTTAGGTGCTGCGGCTGGTGCGGCCTTCTTGGTCGTATCGGTGGCAGGTGTTTCAGCTTTTAGCTGAGCCTTGGCCAGGCTGTCGCGGTTTATCTTCGGCTTTACTATGATCTTTTCTGCCGGCAGGTTAGGATTAGACTTATCCTTCATCGCATCCAGGAAGGCCGACTTATTGATCGTAGAGCCGATATTGTAGGTATAAAACTGGCCCTTGTCTCCCGTGATCTTGCGCTTGTCAGGCGGCGCCGCTGTCATGGTAGCTACGATCCTGTTGTAGTCATCATAGGATGATATCAAGCCCAGCGTACCCGGACGGTACTCAAAGAAGAACCACTCATTGCTACCCGTCTTGAGGTAGATATTAAACGTATTTGCCTTCAGGCCTACTTCTATGAATCCTTCTATACGCTTATGCAATGGCTTCTCTCCGATGTATGACAGATTGAACCTGCCGTAGGAGCGCAGCGTCAGATCATCCGGATCATAGATGAAACGCACATCATCAAACACCAGGTAGTATTTGAAATCCTTAGGACGGACGAATGTAGGTGCAGTGGCCAGGTTAGAGATCAGCTTGGCATCCGTCTTAGGGTCAGCCAGGTTGCTATAGACCATTTTAAATTTATCGCCCTCATAGGCAGCATCCGGCCCGTCTATATTATCAGTGACCATGATCTGCTGAAACTTCTCATCCAGCGTCTTATTGTTGAGGTTCATATCGATGCCGAAGGTCATGTTGAAGAGGTATTGCTTCTTGGCCAGGTCTACCTCTGTGGTGCCTGCTATGGCATATTTGATCACGCCAAAGTCTGTACCGAAGCTGAGCTTGCCCTCACCACGCATGGTCCCCTTCGCTTCATTGTAGCGCATGATATTGCCCACCAGGCTGCCGGAGTCTACGCGCTCAGGATCGCCCATCACATAGTCGCCGCTCTTTTCATTATAGGTGACCACGCCCGGTGCCTTGAATAGAGCCGGATCACTATGCGCCATCACCGGTGTGAAGAGTGCGTGATACATGACAGGTGTTTCACTGGATTTATTGAAGTAAACGCCTGTGACCACCGGTGTACCGTCAGATGATTTGGTAGTGCTGTCATAATGCAGGTAGAGCTTATCCGGGTTTACATCATCTACTATTTTGAAATCTGACGCTGTGATGGCCGGATCTTTGAAGTTGATCTTTGCATAACCTTTGAAGAACAGATAAGGATTGTGACCGAAGAGGCTCACATCTCCATTGAAAGTGACCTTAGGATAAATAAAGAAGCCATCGGTGGTATCCAGTATCTGTCCCTTGGCCACGAGGCTATAGGCGTCAAACTTGTACTTAGAGTCGCCGAGCGATTCCTTGCTACAGAAGATATTATTGAAGGTGATCTTTTGATCCTTATGATCCTTAGTAGAGAATTTGTATTCACCTGTACCGCGCAGCTCAGCCTTGCTGATGATGTCTACTGTACAGTTTTCGATCTTGTGCTTGCTGGTCAGGGTATCGGCCAGTATGGTAGCCTTGTGCAGCTGGTCTATCTTGGCCTCACCCTGCACTACTACTATGCCGCTGTCCGGTATTACCTTGGCGTCTGCTATGAGGATATATGGTACCTGCTCTGCGCGCAGGATAGATGTCTCCAGGTTATAGGTAGCTCTTTTGGCCAGAAACTGCAGCCCCATCTGGCTGGCGCGTGTAGAGGTAAAGTACTCACCCTGGCTGCCAGGTGGCACTCGGAAGTCCAGTATCTTCTGATCTATGTACCATTTGAACTCAGCGATCTTTGTCTTAAACTGATTGTAGGCAAACTCGGTCGGATTGTCCGGTATGTTTGATTTGAAATCGCCGACTCGGTTCTTAAAGTCGATCTTGGCATTTACGTTTGGTGTTTTGAAGGTCACCTTATCTCCTGAGATCGACTTGATATTCATAGACGCTGTATCTGCAGAGAGGTTTTCCGTCTGGAAATGGAAATCTTTTGACGTCAGGTTGGCCTCTGCCCAATCGAGGAAGCCATTGCCCCGGAGCCCTTTGGCAGTGAGCAGCAATGTACCGTTGAAGGAGGTTTGATTTTCATACATCGCAAAGGCCTTGTCCTTCACGCTGCGTATGAGCATGCTGTCAGACTTTGTCTTCCAGAAGATATCATTGCCGGTGCTGGCTACCTCAGGCGTCTTTACGCCATCGAAAACCTTTTTGATATGCAGGGAGTCACTGGTGGCATGCAGTGAATCCGGATAGAACATAATATTGTGTGAAGTAAATGTGGCCGTGAGGTGATCTATCTTGCCCTTACCAGAGAGGCCGCTGTGATTCAGTGTCAGGTCTCCCTCATATTTGCTACCATCCTTGTACAGGGCATATCCTCCATCAGGCGATATAATATCAAAGCCGAGAGATAGGTCCGGCATGATGTGCAGCTTATTTTTGATATCAGGGAATATACCTCCTGATACCAGCCTTCCATCCCAGTTGATCACTGATGGGGTGAAGGTATTGAGGCTATCGAGGCGGAAAGGCAACAGCTCAAAATAAAAATCCTTACGCTTGTACGCGCCTCCGGCTATATCGTCATAGTAGGCGTATGACTTGTCCTTGCTCGTCAGTTTAGGAAACTGAGACAGGCGCGTACGTCCGGACTTATTGATCGGCGCATCTACCTCCAGCAGGCCTTTCACACCTACGATATCTGTGAGCAGGGTCCGCAGCATCGGTTCGCCATTGGCATCCAGTCGGCCTGCACTGTCAGGTATATTGATACGCATAGAGTCCAGGCCATTCAGGTCAAAAGTGAATGGCTGGTAATCGAACTTATAATTGCGCCCAAAGAAATCCAGGCGGCCACCGTACACGAGGCCATCAAAGGTCATGTCGCGGTTCTTCTGGATATTGATAGACCTGTTGTATGGGAATATCACCACCTTAGCCGTGTCACTGATCGGCACTGCATCCACACCCTTCAGCTCTACAGTATTGCTCTTGAGGTCTATGTAGTCCATACCGGCCTTAGGCACAGACTTCAGGCGTATGATATCATAGTCCAGCTTCTTGGAGTTTGACATCACATAGTTCACTACCTTATCCCGCATGGTCACGGTACCTGTGTTTTCATCATAGCGTATGAAGCCCCCCTCTACGAGGCTATAATAGAGTGACTTGGCCTGCTCCTCTGTCAGGTGCGGGTCTATGGCCTTGGCCAGGTCTGCAGCATTCAGGTCGCGATTGCCGGTTTTCTCATACATCCTCTTGATGATTGACAGTGGCTCATATGGTGCACCGCCCTGTATCTGGCGGATACGTTCTTTATTGAAGAAGTTATTAGACTCAAATACTGATCCTACCTGGCCTATACCATTCAGCGTACGAAGCTGCATGCGCGAGGAGTCGAGATTCCAGAATATCGCGTCCACTTCAAACTCGTGATTGTGATAGGAGTCAAAGAACTTAGACTTAGATATACCGGACTCTCCTCTGAGCAGTCGCAGCTCATTATTTTTTGCCTTGTAGGTCAGTGTCAGCTGCGGATGGTAGATAGTATCATTGCCATTGAATATGATGACCTCTGCCTTTGGAGATCCTACCTCCTCTCCTTTTTTGATCGTAAAGGACTGCGAATAAGCCGTGACAGCCCTGGTCTTATCCCTTTTATAGAAAGTCACTGTAGCTGGCGTATCAGGCACGCCATAGCCCATCACCTTGGGTCCCCACAGGCCGAAGCCACCGGAGTAGATCGCATTCGGCACTATCTCTTTCAGCGTTACATTCTTAGACCAGGAGTCAAAGCGCGGATAGGAAGATGCAGAGTCATTTCCTCCTACAAATTTGTCTGTAAACTTGCCATACAGTGGCGTGGCAAAGAAGTCCTTATAGTAAAACTCAACAGAGTCTACTGTGTAAATGGTATTATCAAAATTGATCGTGTACTCTGAGCGGAAGTTTGCAAACACATTAGAAGAGCTGAGCTTATTGCGCTCCCAGTCTACGTGCCCTCCCCTGCCGTACCATTTGTTTTCTGTAGGAAAGTATTTACCCGAGGTGCTGTTGATATAGATCGTGTCACTACTGGTAGTACCAGTCAGTTTGCACAGCGGTACGGACACTACAGGCTTCCAACTTTCATAGCTGAGCGTGTACGCCTTTGAATCCGTCCTCCAGGTCTTGGACATAGAGCTATAGAGTGCTCCCTTTTCAAAGAATGCTACTGAGAACTCGAGAAACTTGCCCAGATCATGGTTATCACCTTTCTTCTGTCCCTTGGTCACCTGTCCGAGTATATCCAGCCAGTTATTAAACTTATCAGCAGCTATCTTGTTTTTAGCAAAAGCGTTGATCGTAGTGAAGAAGTTGAAGTAATACGGGAATGGCGCCAGATTGCGCGGAGCCAGCACATTGGTAGCGGCTATGACCTGCTGCAGCTGTGCATCTGAGATAGCGCCGCTTTTGATGTTCTTATTGAAGTCTTCATCAGCCTGCATCAGGTTCTCGGCCTTAGAGCCGGTCATCATCTGGTCTACAGCCTTGATGTATTTATCCCTCTCCGTGGGAAAGGTGGTGAGCGTCTGGGCGTCCACACGCGTGATCAGTGTCAGGATAAATGCCAGGGCCAGGAGTCTTTTTGTCATTTCCGTGTATTGTATGATGCCGGTAGCCAATGCGACCACATCACTGTGAGTTACAGTATTAATAAAAGTAATCTATTCCAACCGGGACAAATTACTAAAAAAATGTTTGGGGTTTAGATGCGGGTCAAAAATTATAAACCAGCCTATGCGTGGAAACTGATACTGACCCAACCATCACGTGTGAGCTGACGTATCACGGAGTAGCCGAGCTGAACTGCCAGGTCGGTCACCGCCTTGGTATCAGTGACCAGTATGCCACTGATCACTAAAACGCCCCCGGTCCTGATAAAAGTGCGCCACAGCTCCAGATTCTTCATGATCACATTGCGGTTGATATTGGCCAGCATGACATCATATTGCTCCGATACCACAGACATAGTATCGGCATGTATCACCTGTATCTTGCTCACATTGTTGCGCTCCGTATTCTCCCGGCAGTTTTCTACGGCCCACTCTTCGTTGTCTATCGCCACGATACGGGTGGCACCCAGTTTCTCAGCCAGTATGGCCAGCACTCCGGTACCACTGCCGAAGTCTACTACATCCTTGCCGCGCAGGTCCATATCCAGCATCTGCTCTATCATGAGCGCAGTAGTAGCGTGGTGGCCGGTGCCAAAGGACATCTTGGGCTCTATGATCAGCTCATAGTCTGCAGGCTGCGGGTCATGAAACGGTGCACGTATACTGACCCTGCCCGCTATGATGAGCGGATGGAAACTCTTTTCCCATTGTTCATTCCAGTTTTGCTGCGCTATCACTGAGGTCTGAAAGGTGATATGATCCAGCCCATTGTCTCGTAGTATCTCATGTATATCTTCCTGCTTGACCGCCGGGCCGGGTATGAAGGCGCGCACCGAGTCCGGCTGCTCCTCAAATCCATCAAACCCTACCTCGGGCAGGATAGATATCAGGAAATCACGAAGCGCCTCCTCACGGGTAAAAAACTCATACTGTATATAATCCACGATTGCTGATTGTGTTTTGAAATAATATCACACTGCGGTGATGATGGCGATAAAGTCTGCTGCCTTGAGAGCAGCACCTCCTATCAGGCCGCCATCTACATCGGGCTGGGAGAAGAGTTCTGCTGCATTGTCCGGCTTCACACTGCCGCCGTACTGTATGATGAGCTGCTCTGCCACAGCAGCGCCATATCTGGCTGCTACACGTGTGCGGATGAAGTGATGCATATCCTGCGCCTGCTGCGGTGAGGCGGTAAGGCCCGTGCCTATAGCCCACACTGGCTCATAGGCTATGGTGATACGCAGTATGTCATCTTCGCTGAGATGAAACAAGCTCTCCTCCAACTGTCGCTCTACATAGTTTTCCTGCTGCTCGTCCAGGCGTATTTCCTTGGTCTCGCCGCAGCAGAAGATAGGCTTCAGGCCATGTGCCAGAGCGATGTCGATCTTATCTTTCAGTACGGCGTGAGACTCATGGTAGTAGATGCGGCGCTCACTATGTCCTATGATCACATAGGGTATGCCTATAGATGCCAGCATCGGTGCAGACACCTCTCCGGTGAAGGCGCCATGCTCACGGTCTGCACAGTTTTGCGCGCCGAGGGCTATCTTGCTGCCACTCAGCACATCTGCCAGCGCGGTCAGATAGGGAAATGACGGGCACAATATGACCTCATGATGATAGCTGCCCTCTGCTTCGCGTACAGCTGTAGCGAGTGCTTTAGCCTCTTCCATTTTCAGGTTCATCTTCCAGTTGCCCGCTATGATCTTTCTTCTCATTGCTTATCTCTTCTTACTGTCTTTTACTTGCGATATTTTTCATCCCGGTCAGAGGCTATCTGCATCATGTCGATGTCTCCCTGTGTGAGTTTGATCTCCCTGCGCGCCATCATCCGCTCTGCCACCTCCAGGGCCTTGTCAAAACGGAAGGTCTGCTTCTCTCCCGCCCCGCCCCAGGTGAAGGATGGAATAAATTTATCAGGGAAACCTCCGTCAAAAACATTGGCTGCCACACCGACTGTAGTGCCTGTATTAAACATAGTATTGATACCGCTCTTGGCATGGTCTGCCATGATCAGCCCGTGAAACTGCATGCCGGAGGATAGATAGCTCTCCGTGGGATAGTTCCACACATCTACGGTGCCGTAGTTATTCTTGAGGTTGGAGCAGTTGGTATCTGCGCCCAGGTTGCACCATTCGGCTATCACAGAGTTGCCTATGAAGCCGTCATGCCCTTTGTTGCTATAGCCAAAGAAGACGGCATTGCTCACCTCGCCGCCCACTTTGCAGTGCGGGCCGATGGTGGTAGCGCCATAGATCTTGGCAGCCATCTTGAGCCCACCATGCTCTCCCAGCGCAAATGGCCCCCGTACCAGGCAGCCCTCCATCACCTCCGCATCCCGGCCTATGTATACAGGACCGCCTTTTACATTGAAGGTACTGCACTCCACAGACGCTCCTTCTTCTATAAAGACCAGTCGGCTATCGCCTATCACTGTATTGGTCTCGCTGATCGATTGAGAAATACGACCATCTGTAAGCAGCTTAAAATCAGATTCAATCTCTATCCCGTTCAGTCGGAAAACATCATACGGAAACCTGATCTGGCGTACGTCCTCGGTGTAGGTCACATAGTGCGCTGCGTTAGCTGCCGCCTCTATCTCCGGCCATGCCTGCGGCTGGTCAGCACAGTAGGCTATGGTCGTGCCGTTCACATGCAGGGCCTGCCCGTCCCTGAGCGTCTGCACCAGGCGGGCCATCTCTGCAGTAGGCAGTACAGACCCATTGATATAGATATGACTACCTGCCTCCGTACAAAAAGGGAACTTCGCGGACAGGTAGCTTTCGGAGAGCGTATAGGTCTCTGTATCGAGCAGGTGCTGCCACTTCTCGCGGATGGTCATGATACCCACGCGGCAATCCGCTACTGGGCGCATATATGTGAGCGGCAGCAGGTCCATACGGATAGCTGCCGGGTCATAGAGTATGTACATGCGCTAAAGGTAGAAAAAGGTATTGGAATTGGAGCTATTGCCTAGCTACCGCCCAGACGCTTCAGCCCATCCAGTGCCAGCTTGTAGTCCGGCTTAATATTGAGGCAGTCCTGGTAGAGAGACTTTGCCTCCTGTATGTGCTTCATTTCTTCGGCACAGCGGCCCTTCTTGTAGTATGCCTCAGCATATTTCGGGTCCATCTGTATGGCCATGCCAAAGTACTTGTAGGCTGGCTGTATAGAGTCTACCTGCATATAGCTGACGCCGAGAGCATACAGCGCCTCTTCATTCTTGTAGTCGCGCTCTATGATCGCCTTAAATGTCTCTATAGACTCCTTATACTTCCCCGCTTCCTGCTGTGCAAATCCTTTGGCATACAGGGCATCCGTAGCCTTTGGATTTGCTTTGACCGCATTATCCAGGTATTTATCCGCCATCTTGTCCTTGCGCTCCTGCAGCAGCAGGCCTATCTGGAGATAGGCATCTGAGTTCTTAGGGTCCTGCTCTACGCAGGTCTGGAGTGCAGACAGCGCGCGGATCGTATCGCCCATATCCATATAGGTCATACCTCTCCAGTAGTAGAGGTCAGGGTTGAAAATATCTATCCTGATACCTTCATTGAAGTGTGCCAGTGCGGTAGGATAGTCCTTGATCAGGTAGGCAAACTTGCCACCATAGACATAGTATTTCACATTGGAAGAATCAAGGGAAATAGCATGGTCCAGCAGGGCTATCGCACGCTTAGGTTCTTTATCCTGTATGAAGAGATCTGCCGCGTAAAGGTTATAGTCATTGTTCTTAGGGTCCAGTACACCAGCCAGGTACATATCAGTGAGGGCGGATTTCAGATCACCCAAGCCTTGGTACAGCTGTGCACGTTTGAAGTACAGCTCCGCATTCAGAGAGTCCTTTTTGATCAGTACAGACACCTCATCTATCGCATGTGAATGAACCTTGGTCGAGTCATTGTGTGCTGCAGTAGTACCGTCTTTCTGTCCGGACCTCCAGCAGCCAGAGAGCAGGCTCAGGCATATCAAAACTGCCGGAATGTCAATAAAAATTATTCGTTTCATCTGGTCAAATTTAATCTGAAAGGTGTAACTTTACAGTAGTTCTTTGATAAAATTAACCTCTTGCCCTGCTGTCTCTCCGGAGACGTCGAAACGTAAGCAGTGGCAAGAGTTTTTAAGATACCCCACACAGGAAGATGCGTTAGTTGGATATTAATATTTAACCGGGCCTATAATCGTCCTTTGCAATGGCGGGCCGCACTCTGAGCGATCAGAGCCTCGTCCACAAAACAGGTTAACGGCGGATTACAGCGTGAAGGCTAAGCCCAAATCCTGACTTAAGCAACTTAACGTCAGTTCCTGTGTGGGTTTTTTATTTTAAACAGACCAGTCCAATCGAAATGAACGCTGAAACTTTGCTAGCTCAGCTGCCTCCGCCACTCGCTCATCAAAATCCCTGTAGCTACACCCGCATTTAGTGATTCCGCTTTGCCGAAGGCAGGAATAGAAATGCGCTTTGATACCAGAGCTAACAGCTCCTCTCCTATACCGTTGGCTTCATTGCCTATCAGCAGTATGCCAGACGCAGGGAGGCGAGTGCTGTAGATACTCTCGCCATCCATATAGGTGCCTATCACAGGCAGGTCTTTATTATCTGCCAGGAGCGTAGCCAGATCAGCATAGATGACCGGCATGCGAAAGAGTGACCCTTTAGCAGCCGACACTACTTTAGGATTATAAACGTCTACTGAGTTTTCAGAAAAAATAACAGCAGATGCACCAAACCAATCCGCAATACGGATGATGGTACCAGCGTTACCCGGGTCGTTGAGCCTGTCACACGCTATATATAGGCCTGCCGGAGATAGACTGCTGGGCTCCTGTACAGGTATATGCGCTACTGCTACTACCTCGTCCGGCTGCTCATGCGTAGAGAGCTCTGCCAGCTCTGCGGGAGACACAGCATGGAGCTCAACAGCCTGAGTATGATGCCGCTCCACCCAGTCTGATAGGCCATAAATGGCATCAATTTTGAAAGCGCTGTGGAGTAGTTCACGTACCGACTTGTCTCCCTCCACCAAAAATTTACCATACATTTGACGGTACTTCTTTTGGTGAAGTGACCTGATAAATTTTATTTGCGCTTTGGATACCGGCATGCCGGCCAAAGTAATAAATAAAGAAGATTTAAGCGACTATAATAGCATTGCATGCACGGCGTACATACCACCTGATCACGGCAGCCCTGGGGCTGCTGCTCGTGCTATCCGTCAGTAGCTGCCGGGTCTCCAAAAAATTTACCGAAGGGCAGACGCTGCTGCGCAAGAACAATGTCAAATTCATACAGGACAAAGCTATACCTGAGCGGCAAAAATCGCATGAAGACCTCCAGCATGTCATAGCCCAGCAGCCAAACAAGCGCGCATTTGGGTTTATGCCTTTCCGCCTTTGGCTCTACACGGCAGCCAATAATCCAAAGAAAGAGACTAAAACCCGCTGGTGGATCAAAAACAAAGTAGGCGAGGCCCCGGTGATATTTGACCCGGAGCTGGCAGACAAGAGCGACAAGCTGATGGCGCAGTACCTGCAGAACTACGGCTACCTCTATGCCGAAGTATCTCATACGGTCAGCACCAAAAAGAAGAAGACCACAGTGACATACAATGTGAAGCGAGGCCCGCAGTGGCGCATAGGCAAGATATCATATCCTACTGCTCCATTCCTCACGGACTCGATCACCCGCATACACAAGGATAAATCTCTACTGAAAAGCGGAGACCGGTTTCAGATAGTAGGGCTCAAGGCGGAGCAGCAGCGCATAGAGACGGACCTGAAGAATAGCGGCTTCTTCCTCTTCACAAAGGACTATGTATTCTTTGACCTCGACTCCAGCACCTCGCCATACGTGATCAATATCAATATCCGTATCAATCAGGTGAATGACTCGATGCCGCACCAGCAGTTCTGGATCAATAATATCTATGTGACCACAGACTATGGCACAGAGCTGGTAGAGGGCCCGATCAAAAGAGATACCTTGAGCATAGGCGAATACTACTTTATCAATAAGAAGAAAGTGATAAAGCCGCAGGTCATCCTGGATAATGCATTTCTGGCTCACGACCAGCTCTACTCCAAGGAGGTATATCAAAAAACTGTAAAGGCGCTATCCAGCCTGCTCATATTTAAGTTTGTAACGGTAGAGTACGTCAGGGTGCCGGGCGTAGAGCGCTACCTGAATGTGATCATCAGCATGACTCCCGGCAAGCGGCAGACGGTATCAGCATCGGCAGAGGCTAACATTAACTATGAAGGCTTCTTTGGTGTGGCGGGGACTCTATCCTATAAAAACAAAAACATAACGAAGCGCTCAGACCTCCTGGCTGTGGACTTTACTCCTGGTGTGCAGTTTACATTTGGAAGACACCAGCCGGTACAGATATTTACCAAGAACTTTTCTGCTACAGCATCTTATTACTTTAATAAGTTCCTCTTCCCCTTCAGCAAGAAGTTTGGCTACAAGTTTAAGGAGAAAGCCCCCAAGACGCGCCTCACTATAGCATATAACTACGAGCAAAGGAATGACTTTGATACTGCTGGCAAAACGACCTTCTTTTACAACCTGCATGGTTTCAATGCTTCTTTTGGCTACGAGTGGAATCAGAATTCCTTTATCAGGCACATCGTAAACCCGATCAACTTCACCCTGTTTCTCCTGCCCAAGACTGGCAAATATTTTGACCTGCGACTGGACCAAAACCCTGTGCTAAAAAGTAGTTACCAAGAGCAGATCATACTCGGCCCGAGCTATACTTTCATCTATAATAACCAGGTGAGCAAAAATGACAAGCGGTACATGTACTTCCGTACCAACCTGGAGACTGCAGGCAACATACTGATGGCAGGCTTTGCGGCAGCCAATGCAAATAAACCCAAAGAACCACCATACAAAATATTCAACAAAGACTTTTCGCAATATGTGCGCGGGGAATTTGACCTGAGAGGCTACTACCGGGTGTCAAATCACAGTGTGTTTGCCGGGCGCAGCTACCTGGGGCTGGCCATACCGTATGGCAACTCGAAGACTATTCCTTTCACAAGGCAGTTTTCCAGCGGCGGGCCCAATAGCCTTCGTGGTTTTCTGGTACGGGAGGTTGGCCCCGGCAGCTACGTGGACCCTAACCATGATGCTAATCTAAGTACAGGCTTCTTTAACCAGACAGGTGATATCAAAATGGAGGCAAACGTGGAGTTGCGATTCGACATCTTCAAATGGTTTAAGGGAGCGCTCTTTGCCGATGCTGGCAATGTCTGGCTATTCAATAAAGACGCGGACCGCCCAAATGCCAACTTTGCTTTCAACCGATTCTGGAAAGAATTTGCAGTAGACGTGGGCGCTGGTGTGCGTCTCGACTTCAACTACTTTGTGGTGCGTGTAGACTACGGCATGGGTATCCGAGACCCTAGCCGCCAAAGCGACAACAAATGGTATTTCAACAAGAAAAATCCGGGCAGGTTTCAGCTGGCCGTTGGTTATCCATTCTGATACCGGCAATACCTGCACCACTTCTGCGTTTGTGATATAAAGCAGGCTTATGTTCCGTTGGGCTTTATTGCAGCTGGCTGCACTATCCGTACTGGCAGTGCAGGCGAGGGATGATGCCTCCATCACTCACAGCTTTGAGAGCAAAGGCTGCCCAGACATACCCGCCTCTATCTCACTCAGTGATGACTGCAAAGGGTGTGAGTACTTTCACATCAGTACTGCCTGCCCTGCAGAATACTACCATCTGGATGTCTATGACCGCAGCGGAGCACGCGTCTTCAGCACGTATGACATAAATAAAGACTGGGACGGGAGCTTTGATCACTCCTACCTGCCGGTAGGCTGCTACACCTACGAGGTGCTCTACCGCATCAGCCTCTCAGAGCCGCTACAGATACACAGGGGCACTGTCGTCTTCCTACACTAGTGATAGAAGGCATCCTCTATGTGATGGATATCCGTATTAGATGCAGTGGCGATGATAGATATGATATCAAAGCGCGGCTCCGAGGTGATATTATGCTCCAGCACATACTGCTCCATGGCTAGTTTGAGCTGTGCCTGCTTGCGTGCAGATACGGCGTCCTCAGGGTACCCAAAAGCATCTGAGGTCCGTGTTTTGACCTCAGTGAAAACGATCGTATCGCCTATCCGAGATATGATATCTACTTCAGATTTCTCATACCGGTAGTTTCTGATGAGGATAGTATGGCCCTTACCTGTCAGATAGGTCGCTGCTATATCCTCGCCACGTTTGCCCAGATCGTTATGCCTTGCCATGCCTCAGGCCCTTTTAGGCATATCACGTACGGCCAGCGTGAGGCGGCTGATGCACACCAGGTCGCCTTTCTCATTGGTGATCTTGATATCCCATACATGAGTGGTCTTGCCCAGGTGTATGGGGCCCGCCGTACCTATGACATAGCCGGAGGTGACCGGGCGGAGGTGGTTGGCATTGATCTCCAGGCCTACCACTATCTGCGTATGTATATCCACACAAAAAGCCCCACCGATACTGCCCAGTGTCTCCGCCAGTACGCATGATGCACCTCCATGCAGGATACCATAGGGCTGCCTGGTACGCTCATCTACCGGCATACGGCCTGTGATATAGTCATCACCCACGTCTGTGATCTCTATACCCAGGTGCGTACCCATGTGGGCGGCAGAGTAGTTATTGACCAGGTGGGTCTCGGGCTTTGTGCTCCAGATCATATACACAGCATTATTGGTACAATAATAGAGGTAATTTTCAAGACGGGCATAGCCCATAAATTGTAATTTAGCCAGCGTGGAATCCATCCTCTCCTTTCTGCATCAGCACCTCGGCCCAGACCTCAAGGTCGCGGCTTTTGTGATCCTGAACCTGATCCTCATAGAGAGCCTGCTATCGGTAGATAATGCCGCAGTACTCGCTACCATGGTGCGCGACCTGCCTATACAGCAGCGCAAAAAAGCACTGCGTATCGGTATCATCCTGGCTTATATCTTCCGCGGAGCCTGCCTCCTTTTTGCGAGTATACTGATCAAGATCAACTGGCTGAAACTGGTGGGCGGAGCATACCTGCTCTATATCTTTATCAATTTCTTTTACAAAAAACTGACCGGCAAGGCTGCCATAGAGGAGCCGCACATCACCAAGAAGCGCTTTAAGCTCCTGTCACCATTCATGAGTACAGTCCTCATGGTAGAGTTTATGGATCTTACCTTTTCTATAGACAATGTCTTTGCCGCGGTGGCTTTCACAGATAATACGGTGCTGGTATGTATCGGTGTTTTCATAGGCATCATAGCCATGCGGATCGTGGCGGGCTACTTTGTGAAGCTGATGGAGCATTTCCCATTTCTGGAGACGATCGCCTTTACTATCATCGGGCTACTCAGCGTCAAGCTGATCATGTCTTTCTTCGTACCCTATATGCCTAAAGAGATGGCAGAGATCGTAGACGGCCACAAGACCGACCTGTATTTTTCTATCCTGACTGTTTCGATATTTGGCATGCCGATATTGAGCTCGCTGCTGTTCAACTTCCCGAAGAAGCATTAACCCTTTAGCTGCCTGATGATCTGCTCATAGGCTCTCTTGATCTCGCGAAATTTGCGATTGGCCTCCTCTACATCTACCTTATCTTTCCGCTTATCGGGGTGGTATCGGAGCACCATTTTGCGATAGGCCGCCTTGACCTGAGCGATCTCTATGGTCTCCTCCATCTCCAGGAGGGCAAAGGGATTATTGACCTTGCTATACAGCTGCTTCACAGCTTTGAGCTCCTCCGGAGAAATGCCCAGATAGCCTGCTATCTTCTGAATGGTGTTGTGTTCTTTGGCTGTCACAAAGTCATCAACCGAAGCAATATCATAGAGCAGCTTGATGATCTCGAAGTGGCTCGCATGCGTAGAGAGTGCCTTCAGCTGCTCGCAGGCCATACGGGTAAAGGCCTGCGGTCCTACAAAGACATGGTCACTCACCTGCTTGCGGCGCTTGATGCCTGTCTTGCCAAAGTTGCGCTCGAGAAACTTAAAGAGCATTGTTTCTGTCTCGTCAGAGGCGTTGCCATTGAGGCGCATTACCTCTGTAGCGAGCACGATCACTGCATGCTCCATATCGGCCCTGGCGGCTAGCTTGCGCTGCTGCTGAGGGCCGGAATCTTCTGTGACCTCCTCACCTGATACGATCTGATGGATAGAATCGCGTAGTACATCAAAGAAGCTTTTGCCGGCCATTATAGTGAGTGTCTTATTCTCCTGCGAGTTTGAGGATATGATCGTACTCGTCCTTTTTGACGGCCTGTACGGAGAGGCGGCTCAGGCGCAGGAGGTCCATATTGGCCAGCTTCTTATCCTGCTTGATCTGGGGCAGGGGGACAGGCGTCTTAAATTTCTTCATAAACTGTACATCCACTACCACCCATGCCGGCTCCTCTGTAGTGGGGTCTTGATAGGACTCCTTCACTACTTTAGCCAGGCCTACTACTGCGGGGTCTGTCACTGAGTGATAGAAGAGGCAGATGTCCCCTTTCTTCATAGCCTGCATATTATTGCGGGCGGCATAGTTGCGCACGCCGCTCCAGAAGGTCTGCTTCTCGGCTTTGAGATTGTCTATCGAGTAGGTAGAAGGTTCAGATTTTATGAGCCAATAGTTCATACTGTCTGTGTTTTGAGATTGATCACGTTAGCACTCTTTTGCTGGTACTCTTTGATACCCTGGGCGAGGCACTCCATAGCTGCTGTCAGGTCATTGCCATTCAGCACATAGGCCAGGCGCACTTCATTGCGACCGGAGCCCTTGGTAGAGTAGAATCCTGAGGCAGGAGCCATCATCACGGTAGCACCATTATGAGAGAATGACTCCAGCATCCACTGGCAGAATGCATCCGCGTCATCTACCGGCAGCTGTGCTACTGCGTAGAAAGCGCCGCCAGGAGTAGGGCATTTAACGCCCGGTATATTATTGAGCAGCGCTACCATGAGGTCACGGCGGGACTGGTATTCCTGCTTCACGCCATCATAGTAGTCCTGACCGAGATCAAAGAGGCTCTCCCCTGCTATCTGGCCCAGAGATGGCGGGCTGAGACGCGCCTGCGCAAATTTCATAGCAGCGGCGAGGATATCCTGATTGCGTGTCACTAGCGCGCCGATGCGTGCACCACAGGCGCTAAAGCGCTTGGAGATAGAGTCTATCACCACTACATTATTGTCGAGGCCCTCTAGATTGAGCGCAGAAAAGTGCTTCTCATCTCCGTAAACAAACTCACGGTACACTTCATCTACGAAGAGGTAGAGATCATACTTCAGAGCCAGGCCGCGGAGTACCTCCAGTTCCTCGCGGCTGTAGAGGTAGCCTGTCGGATTATTAGGATTGCAGATGAGGATAGCCTTGGTCTTATCTGTGATGAGTTTTTCAAAGTCTGCGATCGGTGGCAGTGCAAAACCATTCTCTAGCGAGCATGATATCGGCCTGACTGTGATATGGCTGGTAGTAGCAAAACTGATATAGTTGGCATACATCGGCTCGGGGATGATCACTTCTTCGCCTTCATTGATGCAGCTCATCATGGTGAAGAGCAGCGCCTCAGAGCCGCCATTGGTGATGATAAAGTTAGATGAGTCTACTTTTATACCGAGCCTATTGTAGTACTCAGAGAACTTCTCCCTATAGCTGGCCAAGCCATTGCTGGGGCAATACTCCAACACCTTCATATCGAGGTGAGCGAGTTTATCCCAAAACTGCTTGGGCGTCTCGAGGTCCGGCTGTCCTATATTGAGGTGGTAAACTTTCGTTCCTTTTTTCTTCGCTCCGTCTGCGTATGGTACGAGTTTGCGGATAGGCGATGCGGGCATCTGCTGGCCCTTGGTAGATATAGATGGCATAGCACTTTTTTAGCAAAACGAAGGTCGGTAAAAAAGTGGCAAGTAGCAAGAGATCGGGTCAAAGCAAAACCGGCAATACAGAGACTGCATTGCCGGTAGCTAACTTCCGAAACCGGAAATCAAGTTAGTTATTGGTCTTCAGCATAGATGGCTTAGCCAGCGGGATGCTTTTGTCCTGCTCAGGCTTGATCACCTCACCGCGGATGGTCACTACCTTGCTGCCATCACCGGTATTTGACTCTACAGTGATCGTTTTAGTAAAAGCGCCCGGACGGCCAGATGTATTGTATGTAGCGGATATCACAGACTCCTTGCCCGGCAGGATAGGCTCCTTGGGCCAGGTAGGCACAGTACAGCCGCAAGAGGCGTGTACATTAGACAGGACCAAAGGCTCTTTGCCTTCATTCTTAAACTTAAAGTCATGTGTGACCTGAGGTCCCTCTACCACGGTACCGAAATCATAAGACTCCTCTACGAACTTGATCTTTGGTGCATTGGGATTGACAGGCTTGGCAGCCTTCGGATCTGCCTCAACAGTAGCAGCCTTTTGGGCTGATGCAGAAAGGCTCAATACTATCACCGCGCTTACAAAGAGGAACATTCTTTTCATGGCTATAAGAGATTTAATGTCTGCTAAATTATATTTCTGAGCGATATTTTTCAAATAGCTGCGCTTCCAGGCCTTTGCTTTAACAGAATTTAGACTAGATATCACCCGGTACCGGGCGCAGCAGCACTTCTTCTACCACCGTTGTCTTAGAAAGATGATAGATATCCCAAACTGTCTGCGCGATATCTTCTGCCTTCATAAATCGCGACTCTTCTATACCCGCACCTGTCCAGGAGTCGGTATAGGTAGCGCCCGGCAGTAGGGAGGTTACTTTGACGGCATGAGGTTTCAGTTCTTCGCGTAGCGCTTTAGATAGGCCCAGCAGGGCAAATTTTGAGATACTGTAAGAGCCGCCATTGGGGTAGGCGTTGATAGAGGCTACGGAGCACATATTAAAGATATGCGCGCGGCCATAGCTGATCATGCCCTGTACAAAGTGTCGGGTCATATGATAAGCGCTATAGAGATTGGTATCGATCAGTTTCTCCAGCGTACCTTCTTCCTCATTGATCACCTGGCCGGGCAGGAATACGCCGGCATTATTGACCAGGATGTGGACGTGGTCCCAGGCAGCCTTTATATCAGCAGCGAAGGCTGCTATCTGAGCCTTGTCCGACATATCACAGGTACGGAATACATGTGGCTGACCAGGTGCGAGGGCTGCAACCTCCGCCTCCAGTGCTTTAATATCCTTCTCACCTCTGGCGCAGGCTGCTACAGCGTAGCCGTTTTTTGCAAAATGCAGGGCTATAGATCTGCCTATTCCTTTGGATGCGCCAGTGATGATGATGTTTTTCAATGCTCAGTATTTAGTAGTTAGTATTAAGTATTTAGATAGAATTTAAAACCACACCTAACTAAATCAGATTTACCTCGGGGTTGATCTCTACGCCAAATTTATCCATTACGGACTGGCGGATATCCATAGCGAGCTGGTAGACCTCATGGCCTGTAGCGCCGCCATAGTTCACGAGGACGAGTGCCTGCCTGGCATGCGAGCCAGTATTACCTACACGTCTGCCCTTCCAGCCGCACTGCTCTATGAGCCAGCCTGCAGGTAGCTTTACTTCACCTGAGGCCTGGGGATAGTTGGGCATGAGCGGGTACTGCGCTATCAGCTCGCTGCATTTCTCAAAGGAGACCGTAGGATTTTTGAAAAAGCTCCCTGCATTGCCCAGTATAGCGGGGTCCGGCAGTTTAGAAGAGCGTATTTTGATCACAGCCTCGCTCACAGCTTTGATATTGAGATCAAAGACCTTCATCTCATCCAGTGTGGCTTTGATATCGCCATAGCTGATATTGAAGCGAGGTTCTTTATTCAGACGAAAATGTACTGCTGTAATAATGAACTGGTCTTTAAGTTTATTCTTAAAGACACTCTCTCTATATCCAAAATCGCAGTCTGCAGCAGTGAAAGAGACCACCTCGCCGGTGTCGACATGTATAGCTTCTACACGGGTGCAGACATCCTTCATCTCTACACCATATGCACCGATATTCTGCATGGGTGCAGCACCTGTCTGGCCGGGTATCAGAGCCATATTTTCCACGCCCGCGTACCCGTGATCCACACAGTGCATTACAAACTGATGCCAGACCACTCCGGCCTCTACACGCAGGTAGTAGTGATGCATATCCTCGCGCTCCAGTGTGATGCCGGGTATGGAGACCTTGACCACCAGCCCGTCAAAATCTTTGGTCAGGAGCAGATTGCTACCACCGCCCAGGATCAGCTTTTTGCTCTCGCGAAATACTTTGGTGTTTTGCAGCTCCAGTATATCATCTACTGAGGTCACCTCTGCGAAATGGCGCGCACGCGCAGGGATATGGAAAGTAGTGAGGTCTTTGAGCTCTATGTCAGAGAGTATCTGCATGGCGGCAAAGTAAGGTATTTTTTTGACCAGCCACTAGGCAGGTAGCACAGAGGCCAGCTCCGTGAGTGAGTGCAGCCTCCAGTCAGCTATTGCAAACTTCGGGTTATCAAAATTTTCCGGCGCGGGTATAGCTACGCATTGCATGCGGGCTGCCTTGGCGGCTATGACGCCCATAAGAGAATCTTCCAACACGAGGCAATCCAGCGGGTGGACTTTCAGCTCGGCAGCAGCTTTGATAAATACGGCAGGGTGCGGCTTGCCGTATTCCTCATGCTCAGCAGAGATCACAGCCTCAAAGATATCTTCACCGTTCAGCCGCTTTACACATGCTTTGATGAGGCGCATGGCAGATGATGAGGCCAGAGCTATTTTATAGCCCTTCTGCCGAAAAAACTCCAGCGACTCCAGAACGCCTGGCATCAGCTGCGCCTCATGCGTGATGGCATGCTCCATCTCATCCAGTATCTCCTCGTGTATCTCCACTATGCTCTTGCTCTCCCACGGATACTTCTCAAACCAATACTCCAGCACATGGTCAAAACGCAGTCCTGTGGTACTGGCACATTGCTCCTCTGTGAGCCGGAGGCCCACGGTACCCAGTACCTTTATCATAGACTGGCGCCAGTATGGCTCTGAGTCTATCAGCAGCCCATCCATATCGTATATGACAGCTTTCGGCATAAATCAGTATTAAGTATTTAGTAGTAAGTAATAAGACTTTAATGCAGTATAAATGAATTCGCTTTCATCTAAATACTAATTACTGAATACTAACTACCAGACCCTACAAAAGAATGATAAATTTGCGGACCACTAGAGATTATGAAGAAAATACTGATACTCGGCGCCGGCAAATCCTCCATCTACCTCATAGACTACCTCGTAGAGCACGGGGCTACTGAGCAGTGGGAGATCACAGTAGGTGACCTGACCACTGAGCTCGCCCTGCTCAAGACAAAAGGCCGTCTCTATACGACCGCAATAGCGTTTGACATAAAGAATGAGGCTGGTCGCCATGCTACTATCAGCGCACATGACATAGTGATATCTATGCTGCCGGCGGTGCTGCACACCACGATAGCCGACGACTGCCTGCTGCTAGGCAAAAATCTCGTGACACCATCCTACATCTCTCCAGCAATGAAGGCTATGGACGAAGCAGTGCGCGCCAAGGGCCTGATCTTTATGAATGAGATGGGGCTCGATCCGGGCATAGACCATATGAGCGCCATGCAGATCATAGATGAGCTGCAGGCTAGTGGCAAAACGATCACCTCTTTCCGCTCTCACTGTGGCGGACTGGTGGCGCCCGAGAGCGATACCAATGCCTGGCACTATAAGTTCTCATGGAATCCGCGCAATGTAATACTGGCGGGGCAGGGAGATGGCGGTATCAAGTGGAAGGAAGATGGCGAAGTATGTGAGATACACTACCCGCAGCTTTTTGGCAGCACCTCTCCTATCGACCTCGGCCCTGATGGCACATATGACAGCTATCCTAACCGCGACTCTCTGAAATACATATCGGAGTATCACCTGGATAACGTAGATACTATGTACCGTGGTACACTGCGGGTACCTCCATATTGTGAGGCATGGGACTGCCTCGTGCAGCTAGGCTATACCGCTCCTACCGGCAAAACCACTTTTGTACCCAAGACGGAAGCCATAGCCCAGCTGGAGCTGGAAGACCGCCCCGAGATACAATATATGCTGGAGGAGATCGGCCTCTTTGATGCCGCAAATTTTCCTGCTGATAAATGCCCGGCAGAAAACCTCCAGAAGCTACTGGAGAATAAGTGGAAAATGGAGCCTGCAGATAAAGATCTCGTAGTAATGGTGCATGAGATAGAGTATCTGGACGGAGATAGTAAACATCGCATTCAGTCATCACTCTACCTCACAGGTAAAGATGGCGAGCATACGGCTATGGCGCTGACAGTAGGGCTGCCGCTGGCTATAGTGACTAAACTGATACTGAAAGATCAGATATCTATGCGTGGCGTGCTGATGCCGAAACACAAAGAAATATATGAGCCAGTGATGAAAGAGTTAGAGGGTTTAGGTGTAAAGTTTAAAGAAGTCGTAACTTAGTATCCTAGAATGCCGCCAATGAAAACGACCTTACCTATCATCACCCTGGCTGTTATTTTATTTTCATGCTGTACGAAGAAGTTTTGTACGGGTGAATACTATAAAGACATAAGAATTGCCTTTCAGGGGTACTCCAGCACCGAGCTGGAGCAAATCACGATCACAGAGTATGACAAAGCGTCGGGGCAGGCCATCGGACCAGCCCGTGTCAGCCATGTAGGTGTTCAATCCGGGTCTCCCCTTTTGCTGGGAAACGCGTACACGTCTAACCGCGACTCGTTCTATCTTGATCAGCGATATTTTATCATTTCCCGCCCAGACGGATCCGACACGATCAAGGACATCAGCTATCAGACCGTGCATCATACTATCAATTGCAACAACTGTTTTGGTCAGCGTGATATGATCACAGACATTAGCAACTTCTCCTATACATGCCATGGTCGCATCTACCAGGAGAGCGACACGCTTTTATTCGTCAAATAAGAGAAGGAAACAAGCTCCCAATCACGCCCTCATTTATTTGGAAATAATCTTGGCAAACACTACGTTTACAAGATGCAAAAGCAACTGGATACTCTAAATAATAAGACGGCACAGGCCCTCCTCGGTGGTGGTGCAGATCGTATCGCCTCACAGCACAAGAAAGGCAAACTCACCGCCCGTGAGCGCGTAGACCTGCTGGTAGACGAGGGTTCCTTTGAGGAGATCGGCATGTTTGTAGAGCATCGATCAAAAGATTTCGGCCTCGAGAAAGAGATCTATCCAGGAGATGGCGTCATCACCGGCTATGGCACTATCAATGGCCGTGCGGTATATGTTTTTTCACAGGACTTCACCGTGTTTGGCGGCTCGCTGTCTGAGACACATGCCGAGAAGATAGTGAAGCTGATGGACCTGGCTATGAAAAATGGGATCCCACTGATAGGGCTCAATGACTCCGGTGGCGCCCGTATACAGGAGGGTGTAGTATCTCTGGGTGGCTATGCAGATATCTTCTATCGCAATGTGATGGCCTCCGGCGTGATACCTCAGATATCCGCTATCATGGGGCCATGCGCAGGTGGCGCAGTGTACTCTCCCGCTATCACAGACTTTATCATGATGGTGGAAAACACCTCCTATATGTTTGTGACCGGGCCTAATGTGGTCAAGACCGTGACACATGAAGATGTGACCAGCGAAGAACTAGGTGGCGCTATGACGCATGCTACTAAGTCAGGAGTGACCCACTTCGCCTACGCCAATGAGGTAGAATGTATCAATGGTATCAAAAAGCTGCTCAGCTATATCCCTCAGAACTGCGAGGAGACAGCTCCCTTTGCAGACTATGATGGCATCAATGAGTGGCGTGAGAAACTCAATACAGTGATACCGGCCAATCCGTCCCAGCCATACGATATGCGCGATGTGATACAGGAGCTGGTAGACGGAGATTCTTTCTATGAAGTACATAAGGACTTTGCAGAGAATATCGTCGTGGGCTTTGCCCGCCTGGCGGGACGTAGCATAGGTATCGTGGCCAATCAGCCTGCCGTACTGGCCGGCGTACTGGATATCAACTCATCTACCAAGGGTGCACGGTTCGTACGCTTCTGCGACTGCTTTAATATACCACTACTCACACTCGTAGACGTACCGGGCTTCCTGCCGGGTACAGATCAGGAGTGGCATGGCATCATCACCAATGGTGCTAAGTTGCTTTATGCTTTCAGCGAAGCGACGGTACCAAAGATCACTGTGATCACCCGCAAGGCCTATGGTGGAGCGTACGATGTGATGAACTCCAAGCATATCGGCGCAGATATGAACTATGCCTGGCCTAATGCTGAGATAGCAGTGATGGGTGCCAAGGGTGCCGCTGAGATCATATTTAAGCGTGAGATCAGCTCAGCAGCCGATCCTGCCCAGAAGCTGGACGAAATGGTCAACCAGTATACCGAGAATTTTGCCAATCCATACAGGGCTGCAGCACGCGGTTTTGTAGATGAAGTGATAGAGCCAGCTGCCACCCGCCAGAAGCTGATACGTGCATTTAAAGTATGTGAGACCAAGGCTGTGAAACTGCCTAGGAAGAAGCACGGAAATATTCCTTTGTAAAAATTTAATTTGGAAATCTGACGATCAGGTTCTACTTTCACAAAACATCCGACAAAAGTCCGTGAAGAATTTTATCCATACATGTATCTGTTGTTGTTCTGCCGAGCAGCAGATAGATCATTTGTGGACATGACCCTGCTAGCCTAATCTAATTTCATCATAGAAAGCTCCACCTCCGTGGGGCTTTTTTTATGCCTATAACTCAAAAAATGATAGAAACGACCATAAAACCAAGTGCAAAACTAAGGCGAAAGCTGGACCAGCTGAGCGGCCAGATAGGCAATACGCCGCTACTGGATCTCTCAGGGCTCAGCCTCAATAAGGCTGTGACCATTCACGCCAAGGCCGAGTGGCAGCAGCTATCCGGCAGTATCAAGGCACGTGCAGCCTTCAACATCATAAAGCTGGCTATCGATGCAGGGCAGCTGCACGAAGGTAAGGCCCTACTAGATGCTACGAGTGGCAATACAGGTATAGCCTATGCCACCATCGGTGCCCGCCTCGGGCTGAAGGTCAGCCTCTGCCTGCCGGAAAATGCATCCAGAGAGCGCAAAGCGATACTCGAATCTCTCGGTGCAGAGATCATCTATACTTCAAGATTTGGTGGTACTGACGAGGCGCAGGAGGTGGCTAGCTACCTGGCGCAGCAGTTTCCGGACAAATATTACTATGCCGATCAGTATAAAAACGCTGCAAACTGGAAAGCGCACTACTACAATACTGCCAGCGAGATCCTGCGTCAGGCTCCCGGCATCACACACTTTGCCTCAGGCCTGGGCACTACGGGGACTTTCACCGGTACAGGCCGCCGTCTCCGCGAAGCGCTGCCGGATGTAAGCCTCATTGCCTTTCAGCCTGACTTTGCACTGCACGGCCTGGAGGGGTGGAAGCACCTGGAGACCGCCGTGGTGCCGGAGATCTATGATGCACAACTAGCTCATGCCATACATGAGGTATCTACCGATGGGGCGCATGAGATCCTAAGCAGAGTGGCCCGTGAATATGGCATCCTGCTCAGCCCATCCGCTGCCGCCAACCTGGCCGGTGCAGTAGCACTGTCAGCGCAAATAAGCAATGGCTCGGTAGTGACAGTACTACCGGACAATGCTGATAAATACTCTGAAATCATTAAACAAATACTATGAGCCTTCACATCACACACGACGCCAGAGAGCGTATCATCCATGATGCTATCCAGACCTTTCCGGATGAGTGCTGCGGCTTTCTGTATGGTACAGAGACCGGAGACGACAGGCTGATACTAGAGGTGCAGGCTGTAGGCAACTCAAAAGATGGTGACAAGCGCAGGCGCTTTGAGATCAAGGCACTCGACTACCTGCGCGCAGAGCGCTACGCAGAGGCCAATAACCTGCTGCTCCTGGGTGTATACCACTCTCACCCGGATCATCCATCCGTACCCTCAGAGCATGACAGGGTAGCTGCACAGCCGTATTTCTCATACGTCATCGTGTCTATCCTGGCCGGCAAGTACAACACGATACAATCCTGGAGACTAAATGACGCCTCACAATTCGAAGAAGAAACAATCTCCCGATCACAATTTTCAAACTAAAACATAAAACAACATCATGGCTACTGTGATTATCCCCACTCCCCTCAGAAAATTTACCGGACAGAAAACGAAGCTGGAAGTAGAAGGCTCCAGCGTGAAAGAGGCGATAGAAGACCTCGCGCTGAATTTTCCCGACCTGAAAAAACACCTGATAGATGACAATGGTCGTCTGCGAACGTTTGTCAACATATTCGTAGGAGATGACGATATCCGCGACCTGCAAAACGAATCCACCACCCTCCAGGATGGCAGCGTGATCAGCATCATACCCGCCATAGCCGGAGGCAGTCATTGACCATTCACCCTAAAACCATAAACTAACATGAGCAGCAATACAGCATTCAGCAAAGAAGAACTAGCGCGGTACAACCGGCATATTATTATCCCAAGCTTTGGTATAGAGGCGCAGCAGAAACTAAAAGAAGCAAAGGTCCTCGTAGTCGGGTCCGGAGGGCTAGGTAGCCCGCTACTGCTGTATCTCGCAGCAGCAGGTGTAGGCACGATAGGTATCGTAGACTTTGATGTGGTAGATGATAGCAACCTGCAGCGGCAGGTACTGTTTGGCGTATCTGAGGTGGGAAAACCGAAAGTAGAGGCTGCGAAAGAACGCCTGCTGCAGCTCAACCCGCATATCAGCATCGTGACCTATAACACGCAACTCACCTCTCAAAATGCCCTCGACATCATAAAAGATTACGACGTAGTTGCAGATGGTACGGACAATTTCCCAACGCGCTATCTCGTGAATGATGCCTCCGTCATACTCGGCAAGCCGAACGTATACGCATCTATCTTCCAGTTTGAGGGTCAGGTGTCAGTCTTCAACTATACCGACGCCAGCGGCAATACAGGACCAAACTATCGTGACCTCTACCCTACTCCACCACCTCCTGGCCTGGTGCCTAACTGTGCTGAGGGTGGGGTGCTGGGCGTACTGCCGGGCATCATAGGCAGCCTGCAGGCCAATGAGGTGATCAAAGTAATAACCGGTGTCGGCGAGACGTTGAGCGGCCGCTTCTTTGTATTTGATGCACTGACATTTGAATCGCGCACGCTGAAGATCAAGAAACAAGCAGCCACACCTCAGGTCACCACGCTGATAGACTACGAGCAATTTTGCGGTGTGAAGGCTGTGGAGCGCAAGATCAAAGAAATAACGGTGGAGGAATTTGAGGAGTGGCAGACATCGGGAGCAGACATCCAGGTGATAGACGTTCGCGAACCGGCAGAATATGCAGAAGTGAATATCGGCGCGCTGCTGATCCCGCTTGGCACAGTTTCTGAAAGAGCGAAAGAAATAGCGCGCGATAAAAAGGTAGTAGTACACTGCAAGATGGGCGGGCGCAGTGCCAAAGCTATCCGCGAACTGGAGGACTCAGCAGGCTACGACAATCTGTACAACCTCAAGGGCGGCATCACAGCATGGGTGCAATACCAGCAGCAAAAAGAATTGGCTAACTAATAAAACTGAAATAATATGAGTACGACTGATGCCGCCACTGAGGCGAGAGTGAACGAAAATGTGGTCCGCCTGGTAGCGGCCCAGGTATTGATCTTTGCTATTGCTACGATAGTGACCGGCTGGTGGTTTCTTGCAGCATACCTGATATTAGACTTTTTTGTGCGGGCTTTCACGGCCTGGCGGACGCCCTTTGTCATAGTAGCGCGTCAGATAGCAGAAGGGCTAAATCTGCCTAACAAACCTATATATGCCGCGCCCAAGAAGTTTGCGGCGGGTGTGGGCTTTGTCTTTTCCATTTTGATCACAGCACTGCTGCTGACAGATCAGCTGCTGGGTGCAAGGGTTGTGACGGGGATATTGGTGGTATTTGCTACACTGGAGTCAGTATTCTCCATCTGCGCAGGCTGCTATGTGTACTCTTACCTCGTAGCACCGCTGCTGAATAAATACAATCACCGCGAAGCTTAAAACTTCAGGTAGAAATCTTGCGTCAGGTATCTGTACTCGTCTGTATAGACACCTGATTCATTTTGAATGGTGATAGTATCGCGATGAGTGGAGCCGTGAGAGCGTGAGAGACAGAGCATAGTGACATAAGGATCGCGGCCATGCACAGCTATCACATCTGTGCGACGGATCAGGTACAGCGCTTTCTCAGCAGCATGGATCAGAAACTGCTCTACATTAAAATAAGGCAGAATAATACTGGCGCGACCATTTGAAACAAGAAGCCTGGCAATGCCGGCGATCAATTCATCATAAGAGAGGTTAGTACTATGCCTCGCTACGTTGCGCTGGGCATCATCAGAGGTATAGTCATTGATGAAGTAAGGCGGATTAGATACTATCAGGTCGTAACGCGCTCCATCCGGCATATCTTGCAACGATGTGTGCAGCACTGATACACGATGAGCCCAAGGCGATGCAAGCGCATTTTCATTAGATTGGTCGTAAGCATCCCGGTCTATATCTATGGCTGTGATAGCTGCGTGAGGGTTCCTTTGCGCCAGCATCAGTGCTATGACTCCTGTACCAGTGCCTATGTCCAGTATCCGCTGCGCATCAGACACATCAGTCCACGCACCTAGCAGTACACCATCCGTGTTTACCTTCATAGCGCACCGGTCATGTGCGACACTAAATTGCTTGAATCGGAATGGCGTGCTCATGGAGCTATTTCACTCCTGCAGGTTCTTTCGCATTCACCATCTTCTTGAGCTCCTCCACCACGTAGTCTATCTCCTCCTTTGTATTGTGCATGGAGAAAGAGAATCTTACGGACTTGCGGTCCTGAGCGGCATGGATGCCAGCCAGCACGTGTGAACCCACCTCGGACCCTGAGGTGCAGGCACTACCACCCGAGGCACAGATACCGGCGATATCCAGATTGAAAAGTATGAGGTCTGTTTTTGTATTATGCGGGAGGGAGACATTCAGTACCTTATAGTGGCTGCGCTCATCTGTATAGCCATTATATGCCACATCATCCAGTTCGCTATCCAGCCTTGATTTCATGTATGCTTTGAGCGCAGTGACATGCTCACGGCGCCTATCCATATTAGCGATAGACATTTCGAGTGCCTTACCCAAGCCTACTATCCCGTAGAGATTCTCCGTACCGCCGCGCATATTACGCTCCTGCGAGCCGCCATCTATGAATGGCTGCACCTTCACACCACCATTGATGTACACAAAGCCGATACCCTTGGGTCCATAGAACTTGTGCCCCGAACCACTGATAAAGTCAACGCTCAGCTTTTGTACATCCATAGGAAAATACCCTATCGTCTGCACCGTGTCAGTATGAAAGTATGCACCATACTGCCGGCACAGTGCGCTGACGCGCTCCAGATCCAGCAGTGTACCTATCTCGTTGTTTGAATGCATGAGCGTGACGAGCGTCTTCTCTTTGCTATTGCTCAGCAGGTGCTCCAGATGGCTGTAGTCTACTTCGCCGTAGTGGCCTATTTTCACCATATCCACCTGCACACCTTCGCGGCCCTCCATCTCTACCGAGTGCAGGACACAATGATGCTCAATGGGGCTGGATATGATACGGCGCACCCCGAGATTTTTCACGGCCTGCTTGATCACCATATTGTTAGACTCTGTACCGCATGAGGTAAAGAACACCTCTGAGGTGGAAGCATTGATCGCACCGGCCACGATTTTGCGCGCCTTCTCTATCGCAGCGCGGGACTTGCGTCCATAGCTATGTATGGAGGAGGGATTGCCAAAATTATCAGTTAAAAATGGCAGCATCTCATCCAAAGCTTCTTTGGCGAGTGGCGTGGTGGCGGCGTTGTCCAGATATACTTTCATGTGCGAACCTCTTTGAAACAATAAACACTAAATAAAATACCATAGGTAGCACCTCTGTTTCGCAGGGCAAGTTATGAAATAAAGCAGAAAACGAAATCAGCGCTGTGGATAGTGGAGTGAACGATTTTAACGTCTGTTTAGAACCCTGAAGAATTTGGTATGATTTTCCGTATTTTTATGTAAACGTTTACGTATATGCATAAGTACTTTGCAATCCTGGTTGCCCTCTTCTTTACGATGTGCTCCTTTGCACCTGATAAGCCGGCTACTACTGAGGTTCACATCAAATGGATGAACTGGGACGAGATGCAAAAGGCTCAGGCCAAGCATCCTAAAAAAGTGTTTGTAGATGTATACACGGATTGGTGCGGATGGTGTAAGCGGATGGACGCTACTACCTTTGAAAATCCGAAGATCGCAAAGTACATGAGCGAAAATTACTACTGCGTCAAATTCAATGCTGAGACGAAAGAGAAAATTGTGTTTAAAGGTGAAGAATACACGAATACTGGTCGATACAGCTCTCTTGCTACATTCCTCATGCAAAACCAGATGAGCTTTCCCACCACGCTCTATTTTGACGAGCAGTTGAATATGCTCAGTGCCGTACCAGGCTATATGGATCCCAAAGCAGCGGAGCCGATTCTTAATTACTTTGTAAGTAACAGTTTTAAGACTACTCCGTGGGAAGAGTACCAGAAGAACTTCAAAGGTTCTCTTTAATCAATCGCGCGCACAGATCTTGACAAAGTCACAATAGCGGCACCTATCTCTATCCTCTGTCTTGGTGAACGGCACTTCCTCATTGACGATCTCGCGCAGTATATCATCCAGTATAACCTGAAATTCATCTAGGGTCTGATCCGTGAGTATATCGGAGCCATTCTTTTGTAGCGGCTCGTACCTGCCCTCTGCATGGCGAAGCCAGTAGATACCTGACCGGATGCCATCCGGCTGCTTTCCGTGCACACAGCGATACAGCCACGCATACATCATCAGTTGGAACGATTTGCCATACTCTGGATCCGAACGAAGCAGTGGCAGATCATCTATTTTTATCTTGCTCTTCTTAGAGTCGCCTGTTTTATAGTCAGCGATATTCACCACATCATTCACCCGATCCACCCGGTCCGTGAGCCCATGTACCAGGATATCGTAACCTCCTATCTGGACGCGCTGCTGCATATCCTGCTCCAGCAGTATCACGATGCCCTTTTTACCCTCTAGCTCCAGCGCCTCTACCCGCTTCATCTCATTCTTCAGGAAGTTTATCACCAGGCTCGTACAGACATTGTACAGGAGGTAGTTTTTGCCTTGCTGCAGGCTCTGCACGTCAAAGCGCTCCTGGAGATAAGTACGTATCAGCCCCCCCACTCTATTGGTATCAGATATGACACCTTTCAAAAAAGTGACTGTCAGAGGTGTGCCCAAGGTTTCCTTATAGATATGCTCGAGCGCGTAGTGCACAGCAGAACCTATGGTGCTGGCTTCCATCTCTTCCTCTATTTCCTCCTGCTCACGGAGGCCAATAATATTCTTTAAATAAAACTGCAACGTACAGTTGATATAGCTATTAAGGGCGGTGGGCGAAAGTCCCTTATTCTCCACATATTTCTTCAATATAGCTTTGACACCATCATCTTTTTGCACCACTATAGGCCGCTCCTCCTGCCTGATCTCCGCGCCCAGCACAAAGTTTCGCTCGCGCAGTTTGATGTTGGCCTTATCCTTTAGCTCATGCTGCATCTGAAGTATAAAGCGGCTTTTCTCTCCTCCGCCCAGCAGGTCGCTCTCCGTATTATAGATCAGGTACATGCGCTCAGCCCGCTGCATGAGCCTGTAGAAAAGATAGGCTGCCACTGCGTCGCGCTCCCTGTGCGTAGACATATATACCCTGCGCACATCATGTGGTATGAATGTTTGTGCACCTTTACCAGATGGCAGGATGCCTTCATTCATAGACAGGATGATCACATTTTTATAGTCCAGACAGCGCGTCTCCATGATACCCATCACCTGCAGGCCGTCAGCTCTGTCGCTCTCAAAAGGCAGCCTGACATTGCGGATCTCGTTTTCCAGCAGCTTCTGCAGAGACTTTATATCCCATACGGGCTCAAAGTCTGCAAGCTGTGCCTGTAGATCAGCCAATACTTTTTTGAGCCAATAGAGGACCTCGATGTCTGTAGCTACCTCTGTACCTGCAGCTGCCAGTGCCACAAACTTCCGGTACAGCCACTCTATCAACCCCGCCATGCGTGACAGATAGCTACCCGGAGTATCAGCTATATCAAACAGCAAACGTATCAGCTCCTCATCAGCGCGAAACCAATCCAGCAGTTCATTCCGCGTGACTGTCACTTTATTTTCTTGCCGGATATGGCGGATCGCTTCCGGCTGGCTCTCCTTATCACTCACCATCATACGGAAATATGTATGATGCAAAAGCGCCAGCACATCCCGGTGATAAAACTTTTGTACGCCGGCCGAAGATACCGACGCATTGTTTTGCAGGCCGCTGATGTGATGTATGAAGTCCGTGAGCTGCATATGCGACAGAGGTAAGCCCATCGTAATATTGACAGTATCGATGCTATCCGGCAGCGAGGCCATCACAGGCTGTAGCAGTTTCTCATCCAGTAGTACTACTACGGTATCGCGCAGATCTGCCTTAGTCACTTTCAGGTGATTCTGAAGTATATCACCTGTGAGCTTAGCCTGGCCTATACTACGGGCTACACCTACCACTTCTATATCTTTTGGCGTAGTGAGGATATTTGACTCCTCCCACTTGAAAGTGCGTATACGCCATGACTTCTTATACTCACGAAAGAAATCTCCCGCCTCCTGCTTATCATCCTGCAGATAATATGTATCAGCATCTACGAGAAATTCTGCTGTATTGATATCGAGTAGATAAGATACGATCTTCTGCTCCGAGCGCGTGAGCCCCGAGAAGCCAACAAAATATATCTTGCTGTATGCTGCCAGGTCAGCCTTATGAATATTCTCCGCCACGTCCCGGTAGATCATCCCATTATAAGCCTTACCTGTACACTGTAATGTCTCCTGCAGGCGGAAATAACTTTGGCGGAAAACATCCCAGAAGTCGCGGTAATTTTTAGAATACTCCGACAGCGTCTCTTCGTCTTCCAGGAAGGTATTCATCGACTTGACATCGTAGAGATCTTTAAAGAACGACTTAGCCTTGACCATCTGCATATCCACTTCATTGAAGTCTGACAGCATGGTATAGCCTGTAGGGATAAACGCATCGAAGTCGTCTATCCCTCCTACTTCTTTATACACTTTAAAGAGGATATTGATCAGCTCCACCTGCTGAGTGAGCTTCTTTTGTGACAGGCTATGCACCCAGCGCTCCATGGCTATGTAGGAGGGATGGGCAGAACCAGCTGCTGCGAATTCCTGACGGGAAAAGTAAGCAGCACGGTTATTAGGAAAGCAAAGCAGCACGCGATCCAGATCAGCGGGATGCTGGCTGCGGATATACTCCCCTACTTTATTCAAAAAGCCTTTCATGATGCTACTTCATTTTCACTGGTGGGCAAACTTTCATCTGACAGACGTATCTGCAGCCGCTTTGCACGCGTATTGGTCACGCCGCTATATACGAACTCATTCACAGCCTTGCGACTCTCCGTAGCTTCCCTTCGCGTAGACGCATCTCCGAAAATATATTCCTGGAAGCCATCCCACCTGCCTATCTCCCGGAGAAAGCGCACCAGTAGCGCCGTGACGCTATTCAGTCGATCGGGCTCATTGTCTGGCTGCTCAGATATGATGTATAGCATCTCCTCCGGGCGTGTAGTAGCCACATAAAAGAGATTTACCAGATCCAGCAGTGAGTCGGACATTTCCTTGGTGTACAAATGACCATATGCGGTCGCCTCCAGATCAGCCTGCACCGGCAGCGGAAAGACATTCACATTCTCTACAAAGTCTTCCGTCAGCTCAGACCACAGGTATTTCTTAGTGTTTCGCAGTTTGAAATCTGCGTCAGGGATGATCACTACTGGATACTGTAATCCTTTAGCCTTGTGTATGGTCAGTACACGGACCGCGTCCATGCTCTCCGGATAGATGATGGACTTGCGGTGCTTATTGGCCTCCCACCAGGCGAGGAACTCGGTAATGCGATTGCCATTGCGCACAGAATACTCCAGGACTTCATCCTGAAAAAACTGCGTAAAAGAATCTTCCTTACTCAGAAAAGGGAAAGCACGTATCAATGCCTGTATCAACTCAGGCAGGCGATTCTGCACCAGCCTGTCACTGTCAAAGGCTAGGCCCGTCAGCTCCGATATATACTGCTCAAAGTTCATGTAGGCTCCTCGCAAGCGAGCATGCACGGTCTGCCCATCACGGCTCATCTGATCCGGTGCAGTGTAGTACAGTACCTCCGCGCGGCGGATCAGGTTATCCTTGTCAGACAGGTAGTATAAAAATGAGATCATCGCGCGCACCTCATAGGAGCTATTGATCAGCAGGCTTTCGGACGAGACTACTGGTATCTGCCGCTGTAGCAGATGGGCAGCTATCTGGCTCCCGATACCGTTGGTACGAGTCAGCACGGCTATATCACTCCAGGTATATCCCCGATCTCGTACACTATGGATCAGTGCCTCGACGTGCGCGCAGAGCTTTTCTACATACTCTCCCTCATCCTCTTCGCAGCGCAGAAAATCTATAGATACCATGCCACCCTCTACCTCCCGGCCTGATAGCTGCGCATGCTCCGCATAGATATGCTGATGAGCGAACTCCGGCTGCGCAGCGGCCACATCGTAAAACTGATTATTGAAATCTATGATGCCCCTGCGGCTGCGATAGTTTTTATTTAGTGATAGCTGCTCTACGCCATAGTTCATGATGGCCACTTCGCGAGCCTGGAGCATATAGTTGCCTTCACTCTTGTACACCTGTGGCAGTGCGGCAAACTGCTCTACCTCTCCACCGCGGAAGCGATAGATAGCTTGCTTGCCATCGCCTACTATGAGGCTATCCTCTACCTTCATCTGGCTATTCTCTATCAGGGGCAGCAGATTGTGCCACTGTAGTACTGATGTATCCTGAAACTCATCTATCAGCACACTATCATACCAGTCTCCTATCCGCTCGTAGATGATCGGTGCATCCTGTTCGTTCACTATCTGGCTGATGCGCTTTTGGAATTCGCTGATGTGGAGCAGGTTATTTTCCTGCTTGTATTCCTCCAGCATCCGCTTGATCTCTGTCAGCAGCATGAAGGAATAGATATTCTTGAGCAGCAGTTTGGCCAGTACATAGTCAGATTCGCTCTGGCGTGAGTGCTGTATCTGATCATAGTATTGGGCTATCTGGCCTTTTATAGATTCTACCTTTGCCTTGTCTGAGGCAGATATTTTGCCAGCCGTCCATTTATCTTCCTGTATCGTCTTCTGCACATAGCTATTAGGCTCCAGTTTGGCTGTGGAGGCATCCGACGCTATATTCAGCAGGTACTTATAGATACTAGCCCGCGACTGGTAGAAATGCGATTCATCCAATCCACTGGCATGTATCAGCTCTATGGCAGCTTTAGCCGGCTCTGAAAGCTTGCCTTCATAAGCCGCCTTGACTGCATACAGACGGTCACGCACTTTGGCAAAATCTTCCAGACTAAAAGCAGAAAGCCGATCTACAAACTCATACGCCTCCTCATTGAATAGCTCCTGGGAGAAATTGATCAGCGAGTATTCAAGATTCCAGCCTTTGCCTTCATTCAGGTTATTCTCTGCAAAATCTATGAGCGCCTTGGTGATCTGGCTCGTGCCTTCATCATTTACCTTATCCAATAGCTTCTCCACCGCCTTGGTCAGCAGCTCTGCACTATCCATTTCTATTTCAAAATTGGAAGAGATGCGCAGGTCATAAGCAAAAGACCGTATCAGGCGATGGACAAAACTATCAATGGTGGAAATGGAAAAATCGGAATAGTTGTGTAGAATATCCAGCAGGAGTACATTGGCGCGCTTGCTCAGTTCCTCTGCAGAGATGCCCAGAGCTGTGGTCAGATCATCTGACAGGCTTTTTGTTTTTGCACTGCCCTCTGCCAGGCCGCCCAAAGCAGAGATGACCCGCTCTTTCATTTCATTGGCAGCCTTATTGGTAAAGGTGATAGCAAGGATATGCCGGTACTTGTCAGCCTCGCCGCGCAGCGCTATGCGCAGGTACTCTCGCACCAGCGTGTAGGTCTTGCCAGATCCGGCAGATGATTTGTAGATGCGCAACATCTTTCAAATATAAAGATTAGCGCCATCGTATATGAGCAAGGTGAATAACTTCCTAAAGAGGTTTTCTGGCCCGTACCATTTCCCTTTTGCCTGGTGGGCCGGGCAGCTTCTCTATCATAAACCCAGCCTCCTGCATATTCCGACGTACATAGCCCTTGGAGCAGTAGGTCACCAGCACTGCGCCAGGGTTCATACTGTCATATATCTTATGGAAAATCTCTGCAGACCAGAGCTCCGGCTGCTTGTCCGGAGAGAAAGCATCAAAGTAGACAAGGTCCTGCCCGTCCGGAATCGTACAGTCAGTCAGCGAACCCTGCAATTTGTGCAATGAAAAATGATCATCAAAAACTATCGTTTCTCCCCACCGCGCCTGATGCAGTTTATGGAACTTCTCCTCATGACCAGGGAAAAGCGAGGCCAGGTTGATCTCATTTAATATTTCCTTAGAAACCGGGTATAATTCGACCCCGGTGTAATGGACCTTTAATCCTTGCTGCCCGGCATATATCCAAGAGAGAAGGGCGTTGAGTCCGGTGCCAAAACCCACCTCAAAAATACTCATCTCTTTAGTATCCAGAGCAGCTAAACCACTTTGGATAAATACGTGTTGCGATTCTGTCAGCGCGCCTCTACGGGAGTGGTATATCTCGTCAAAATGCTCTGAATAGATCGTATGAGAACCGTCTTCAGTCAGGAGTAGTTTCATGCCTTTGCGTCCTCCCCGCTGCGATGAAATGGCCTTATGATCAGTCGGATATTGCGGTCATAGCTGACATAGTTCCACAGCCAGTTGAATAACGTCACGACCCTATTGCGAAAACCAACGATGGACATCAGATGCACCAGCAGCCAGGTAGCCCAGCCAAAGAAGCCGCCAAAGGAAATTTTGCCGACCTCCACCACTGCACGGTTTCTGCCTATAGTGGCCATAGAGCCTTTATCAAAGTAGTCAAAGGCTTTGGTCTGCTCACCTTTGAGCAGGTGACGGATATTTTTGGCCAGGTTATGCCCCTGCTGTATCGCTACCGGTGCCACTTGTGGGTGCCCTTTGAGATATTTATCTGTGACCATATAGGCCATATCACCTATAGCAAAGACATTCTCATAACCCTTTATCCTGTTTGCCTCATCCACCATATACCGTTTGGTCGGCGTGACTATCTCAGGATTGAGCCCTTCTATCATTTGACCTTTCACACCCGCAGCCCAGATCAGGTTAGCGGCTGTGATCGTTTTGCCGGAGGCAGTAGTGATCAGGTGTCCATCGTATTTCGTCACGCGTACATTCAGCCATACCTCGGCACCCAGCTCATGCAGGTAGCGTACAGATCGCGCACGGTTGTCATCATTCATCATAGACAGCAGCCGGTCTCCTGACTCTATGAGTATGACCCGCATCTTGCGGAAGTCCAGCTCGGGATAGTCATTGGGCAGTACATGCTTCTTCAGCTCACAGAGCGCTCCGGTCAGCTCCACACCTGTAGGCCCGCCACCTACCACTACAAAGGTCATCAGCGCATCACGCTCCTCTGTAGACTGTACCAGTAGCGCCTTCTCAAAGTTCTGGAGTATCAGCGAGCGCAGGTTCAGCGCTTCTACCACAGACTTCATAGGCATACTCTTCTCGGCCAGGCCGTCTATGCCAAAGAAATTGGTCGTGGTGCCAGTGGCTACTACCAGGTAGTCATAGTTGCAGATACCGATGCTCGTCTCTATATTCTTCTGCTCCGCATTGATACGGAGCACCTCTCCCCAGCGAAAATGGAAATTCTTATGCCCCTTGAATATCTTTCTGATCGGATAGACAATAGAGTCTGCCTCCAGGCCTGAGGTAGAGACCTGATAGAGGAGAGGCTGGAAGGTATGGTAGTTATTTTTGTCTATCAGCACGACCTGTACAGGCGCATCAAAAAGACTTTTAGCTAGCTCCAGGCCACCAAAGCCGCAACCGACGATGACAACACGGGGCAAATGAACCTCTGGTATGTTTATCTTCATATCTCAGATTTTTTGCGCTGCAAAGGTATGTGTTTCAAGTTTCTTTTAATGGCTTATTCGAACTAAAATTGTACCAATAAACCAACTGTCACAAAGCAGCTATATGGAGAAGAAGACCAAAGCGACCTGCCATATCACGGGCCTGGAGCATGACCTGGATGAACTGATCCCCGGTGATGATGTGAGGGAATCCCTGATAGAGGAGATCCGTAAAGACCGTCCTGGCTTCAATGAGAACTCCTACATCTCTACACGGGAGCTATTCCGCTACCGGATGCGGCAGATGGAGAATATCGTAAAGAAAGAAGTGGGCGAAATGACCGAGCTGGAGTCTCAGGTCATAGATAAATTGAAGTCCAATAATTTCATCTCAGACAACGTAGAGCCTGATATAGAGGCCGAGGCTACGCTGGGCGAACGCCTGGCAGATAAGATCGCCGAGTTTGGCGGCAGCTGGAGCTTCATTATTTTCTTTCTCACTATGATGGCGGTGTGGATGGGCATCAACGTGCTGGTATACAAAGAGCACGGGTTTGACCCGTATCCATTTATCCTGCTCAATCTCGCGCTGTCGTGCCTCGCAGCTCTACAGGCACCAGTCATCATGATGAGCCAAAACAGGCAAAATGACAAGGACCGCGCCCGCAGCGAGCATGACTATCAGGTCAATCTGGCCGCGGAGCTGCAGATACGCCTCCTGCATGACAAGAGAGACCACATGATGCTCAATCAGCACAAGCAGATAGTAGAGATCCAGCAGCTACAGCTGGAGATGCTACAGGAGCTGGTAGAGAAAGTAGAAAAAGCCGTACTGCCCAAGACGTAGGCACCCTAGAACAATGCCTTGCCTGTCATTTCTTTTGGCTGCGGCAGGCCCATCAGTTTGAGTACGGTGGGTGCTATGTCGGAGAGCCCCCCATTTTTCAGGTCAGGCCGGAGTTCATTATCTATCAGAAACAGCGGCACCGGATTTTTGGTATGCGCCGTATTGGGCGAGCCATCATCATTGATCACATAGTCAGCATTACCATGATCTGCGGTGAGCAGGATGGCATAGCCGTGAGCCAGACAGGTAGTGACCAGCTTTTCTACGCAGTTATTGACCGCCTCGCAGGCCTTGACCACGGCGCTGAAAACACCCGTATGTCCCACCATATCCGCATTGGCATAGTTCAGGCAGATGAAATCCGGCTCCGTTTTGTCTATAAACTCTACCGCACGCGCTGTGAGTCCATAGGCACTCATCTCGGGCTGCAGGTCATAGGTAGCCACTTTGGGCGAAGGCTCCATTATCCTCTCCTCTCCCGGAAACAAAGCCTCACGACCGCCGCTGAAAAAGAAGGTCACGTGCGGATATTTCTCAGTCTCCGCCGCGCGCAGTTGCGTTTTACCTGCATTGGATACCACTTCACCCAGCGTCATGGTCAGATCATCATTAGAGAAGATATTCTTCACATTTTTGAAGCTATGATCATAGATCGTGAGCGTGGTATAGTTGAGGTCCAGGCGCTTCATATCCTGCTCGGGAAAATCCTGCTGCGTCAGCGCCCTGGTGATCTCGCGGCAGCGGTCAGTACGAAAATTGAAACAAAGTACAGCATCGCCCTCCCTGATTACGGTCAGCGGAGCACCAGCAGTGTCTGTGACGAGTATGGGTTTGATAAACTCATCTGTCACATCAGCGGCGTAGGAGGCCCTGATAGCAGCCAGTGCATCTGTTGTCTTGTTGCCCTCACCCTTGACCAGGAGGTCATAGGCCAGTTTTACCCGCTCCCAACGGTTGTCCCTATCCATGGCGTAGTACCTGCCACAAACAGAAGCGATACGCCCGGCAGAAGTCTGGAGATATGCACTGAGATCGGTCATGTAGCCCAGTCCACTCTTGGGGTCCGTATCCCTGCCATCAGTAAATGCGTGTATAAAAACCTGATCCGCACCCAGGCCATTTGCCTTGGCTATGTCACAGATAGCACGCAGGTGTGATGTATGTGAGTGTACGCCGCCATCAGATACGAGGCCCATGAGATGTAGCGGTTTCTGCTGCTCGCGGCAGTACCGGATAGCATCCAGCAGGGTAGGATTGGCTACCAGCTCTCCATCGCGCACAGCTATATTGATGCGCAGCAGCTCCTGATAGACTACTCTGCCAGCGCCTATGTTTAGGTGGCCTACTTCGCTATTGCCCATCTGACCGTCGGGCAGGCCTACGGCCTCACCATGGGTGATCAGCTCCGAGTTAGCGTATTTCTTGTATAAACTCTTGATAAACGGAACGTTAGCCTGAGCTATAGCGCTGCGGTCAGGCTGGCTGCCGTGGCCCCAGCCGTCCATGATGATTAATGCTACTTTACGATTCATCTTGATAAATTTGCTTACTAGCTTCTTTTTAGGTAAAATAGTAGATTGATTCGGTATTTGGCACGAATTTCGTAAGAATAGCGGTAAGTTTTACAATTAGCATTAATAATAAAATGAGAGCCTTCTATAAACTCTTTGCGGCCCTGCTTATCAGCATGACAGTTTTTGTCAGCACCAGCCAGGCGCAAAGTTTTGACAACATAGAATCCGCCATCGGTTCTGGCGATGTATCTGCCCTTTCGCAGTATTTCTCCGGCAATGTCGAGATACATATACGCGATGCGCAAAACTCATACAGCAAGTCTCAGGCAGAGGCTGTATTAAAGAACTTTTTCAGCTCCCACTCTCCTCGTTCATTCTCCGTACAGCACAGGGGTGAGTCTCCGGGAGGGGCTAAGTACTTTATGGGTAACCTGTCCACTACTGCCGGCTCTTATCGCACCTACGTATATGCCAAGCAGGTCAATGGCGTTTTTGCCATCCAGGAGATACGCTTTGAAGAGCAGTAGCTCTTTTTGACCTTTCATTCAACTACCAGTTTTTCCGGCTCACTGCCGGGCACGCACAGATAGGCTTTGCGTACCTTTGCATCGAAATTTCTGAAGCAATGCGTACCTATATGTCACCTGGTTTTTTGAAGACATTTCTAGCCTTTACTATCCTCATTCTAAGCACCGGCTTTACAGCCCGCTCCGCTGATGCTCCGGCTGCCAAGGCGGGCGATATCATCAGCTACAACCTGATCAAAAGCTATCCTCAGGAGGAACTAAAAGCGTTTTTCAAGCAGCAGCACATACCGGGCGTCATGCTCGGAGTGAAGCAGGGTATCAATATCTATGAGGTCATCTACCTGACCACCTATGCTGATGGATCACTGGTGCGTGCCTCCGGTATGCTATTCGTACCGCAGGGCAATACCGACCCGGCCCCCACTATGATTTATAATCATGGTACCGAGATATGCCGCGAGACCCCTTTTGACGGTACAGGAGAGCAGAGCATATGCCTGGCCTTTGCCACAGATGGCTACATAGTACTGTGTCCGGACTATATAGGCAAAGGCCTCGGTGAGCGCGCACAGCTCTACCTGGATGCCAAGACTGAGGCCGGTGCCTCTGTAGATATGCTCATAGCTGTGACTGATCTGCTGCCATCTCTACAGGTCAAAAAGGGTGATCAGCTCTTTGTGACCGGCTACTCGCAGGGAGGCCATGCAGCGATGGCCACGCACAGGCTGCTGCAGGCGCAGTATACTGAGCGCTTTCCTGTCACTGCCTCATCGCCTATGAGTGGCCCGTACGATGTAGAGACCACGGTCTACACTACCCGCAGGAAGCACTACGACTACCCTGGCTATCTCGCTTTCATGCTAGCCTCCTTCTATGAAACCCAAGGTGGTATGCAGCTCATGAAAGATGCGCTGATAGCTCCATATGATACGATACTCCCCAGGCTGGTAGATGGCGCCTGGCCTATGGAAGTGATAGATGCCAATATGCCCGACACAGCTTTCAAAGCGGTGAAAAATGAGTTCTACCTGGACTTTGAGCAAAACAAAAATTCTCCATTCCGTCAGTACCTGGCATCTAATAATGTCTACGACTGGAAGCCAGACGCACCGGTACAGCTATGCTACTGCCGTGGTGACGAACAGGTCACCTACAAAAACTCAGTAACGGCCTACGAAACCATGAAGAAGAACGGCGCGAAGAATGTAGAGCTCTGGCAGGCGGGTCGCAAATTTCATCATGTCAATTGCGCACTGTTTGCTGTGATCTACACAAAAATGTTTTTTGACGAGTTTCGTCAGGGCAGGCCGATGCACCATGGCCCGGTCTATAAACGCCTGCTGCTCAATATAGGTAAGCTCGCAGTAAAGCCTTAATACATTTTTGAGGGCAGAGATGTTACAATATCCTCTATGTAGGAGTATTTTAAGCTAACCCTTTTTGCCTTATTTTTAGGGAAACGTTCCAACATGTTGGCTCAGGCACCTCACACTATAGCGTACACTTCTGGTATGGAGGTACTAGTAGATACTGTACAGCAGCTATCCATGGCGCGCAGTATCGAGCGCGTGATGGAGATAGTGAGGAGCGGCGCCCGGAAACTCACTGGCGCGGATGGTGCCACATTTGTGCTCAAAGAAGGGGAATACTGCTACTATGCGGATGAAGACGCTATAGAACCGCTATGGAAAGGCCACCGCTTTCCCCTGACAACCTGCGTAAGCGGATGGTCAATGATGAATAAAAAAGCGGTAGTAATACCTGATATTTATAAGGATGAACGCGTACCGGTGGAAGCATACCGCCCCACATTTGTCAAGACCATGGTAATGGTACCGATCCGGCAGATGGATCCCATAGGAGCGATAGGAAACTACTGGGCCTACCACCATACCCCCACCCCTGAGCAGGTCAGGCTGCTACAGTCTCTGGCTGATATCACAGCCGTGACGGTAGAAAACATAGAAATGTACAATGCTCTGGAGCGGCGCGTGGCAGAGCGCACCGCAGAATTGCAGGCTGTCAATAAAGACCTGGAAGCATTTTCGTATTCCGTATCTCATGACCTGCGCTCGCCACTGCGGTCCATCATCGGATTCATAGAGCTGATCCGCTCAGAACCTGATGAAAACATAAACACCAGGTCAAACCAAATGATGACCAAGGTGATGCAAAATGCCATGAATATGCATCAGACCATAGACGACCTCATGGCATTTTTCACCATGGGCACTAAGGCGCTGGTGCGCCGTATGACCTCGATGCAGGATATGGTGACACAGATATGCGATAGCTGCTGCGAGGCAGAGCCAGCCCGCAAAATTGATTTCCGCATAGGGACACTCTCTGATGCACCTGTAGATAGTATTGCTATGGAGCATGTATGGAATAACCTGATCCTGAATGCAGTAAAGTATTCCCGCAAAACGGAGAACGCTGTGATCGAGATCGGATCAGAGACAGATGGCGACATGGTCATCTATCATGTCAGAGATAATGGTGCTGGGTTTGACATGACATATTACGATCAGTTGTTTGAGGCTTTCAAGAGATTGCACAGCGGCCGCGATTATGAAGGCTCAGGTATAGGTCTTTCTATCGTGCATAAGATCGTCACAAGGCATGGGGGTGAGGTATGGGCCGAGTCTGAAGTAGGCCATGGATCCACCTTTTATTTCTCACTACCGGCCAGTGTACACTTGGAGGATCAATAGTATGGGAAATATATTCCCGTTTTTTTCTGCCATCTGCCCATAGTGGCCCATATTCTTTAGTTTTTTCACACTTTCCCTGCATTTTACGCATGGCTTAAACTTTGTCTTAGCAAGTCATTATACATCTCACATGACTGCAGACAAGGCCATTGACGACAATACATCACCGCCAGAAGCACCGGAAGCAGCAAAACCCTCCGGCATCAGAGCGCTCCTCATAGAGGTGGCATCTATGACTCAATTTTCCGGGAGGTTTTTCAAAGAAGCATTCTTGCCTCCCTATGAGATCAATGAATTTCTGAAACAAAGCTACCTCATAGGCAACAAGTCGTTGCCGCTGGTAGGTATCACAGCCTTTATCATGGGCTTGGTATTTACCATGCAGTCTCAGCCTACCCTTGCCAAATTTGGAGCGACATCCTGGCTGCCTGCCATGGTATCTGTAGCCATGATCCGGGAGATATCTCCTGTCATCACAGCGCTGATATGTGCCGGCAAAGTAGGGTCAGGCATAGGTGCTGAGCTGGCCTCTATGCGCGTCACGGAGCAGATAGACGCTATGGAGGTAGCGGGCAATCGGCCTTTCAACTATATAGTGGTAAGTAGAATTAGCGCTGCGATATTGATGGTTCCATTACTGGTGATTTTTGCAGATGGTATCGCTCTTATTGGCTCATTCATAGGTGTAAATCTGAGCGGCCATACGTCCTTCAATGTTTTCTTTGGCCACGTCTTCAATAAGCTGGATTTTATAGATGTCTTCCCGGCTTTTGTCAAGACCTTCTTTTTTGGTTTTGCCATAGGCATGATCAGCTGCTATAAGGGCTATAACTCCAATGAAGGTACGGAAGGTGTAGGCAGAGCTGCAAACTCCGCCGTAGTACTCGCCTCCCTGGCCATCTTTATCATAGATATGATAGCAGTACAGGTCTCCAACTTATTTAACTGAAGACGCAGCTATGCAGACCACTACAGATATCAAACCACAGACTGCTGCTGACGCTAATACCTCAGAAGAGGAAGTAGTCCACATAGAGCATCTTAAGAAATCATTTGGCTCACATGAAGTGCTGAAAGATGTGACCTTGCACCTCAATAAAGGCGAGAACCTAATAGTAATGGGCAAATCAGGAACAGGCAAATCCGTACTGATCAAATGCATGGTAGGCCTGATGGATCCTGACGCAGGGTCTATCAGTATATTCGGCCAAAGCATACCTGATCTGAATGAAAAAGAACTGAATGAGGTGCGCAAAAAGATCGGGTTCCTCTTTCAGAGTGCGGCGCTTTATGACTCGATGACCGTACGGGAAAATCTGGAGTTCCCCCTGCGTGACAATAAGGAAATGAACGGTGAGGAAAAAACAAAGATGGTGGAGGAAGTGCTCAACAATGTCGGCTTGATAGACGCCATAGACAAGATGCCCTCAGAGCTTTCCGGCGGTATGCGCAAAAGAATAGGCCTGGCCCGCACCCTGATACAGAGACCGGATATCATCCTCTATGATGAGCCTACTACGGGCCTGGACCCTATCACCTCACGCGAGATCAGCCATCTGATAGTAGACATACAGAAAAAATACGGTTCTGCTGCCCTCGTCATCACGCATGACCTGGACTGCGCCCGCATCACTGGCAATAGAGTAATACTGCTAAACGAAGGACTCGTGATAGCAGAAGGTACATATGATGAATTAGAAAACTCGCATGACGAGCGTGTCTGCGACTTCTTCAAATAAATAAAGTATGAAAAAGGAAAATGGAAACAAGATCAGGCTCGGCCTCTTTGTGATAGGTGCAGTGGTGATCTTTCTCGTGGGGATCTACTTCATTGGTCAAAAGCGCTTGCTCTTTAGCTCTACCATCAAAGTCAAAACCGTATACCGTGATGTAAACGGCCTGCAGGCAGGTAATAATGTGCGCTTCTCCGGCATTGACGTAGGCACGGTAGATGATATTACTATTATCTCTGATACTGCTGTCCGTGTCACGCTGGCTATAGACCGCTCCGTACAAAAATTTATAAAGAAGGATGCGAAAGCCTCTATAGGATCGGAGGGCCTCATGGGTGATAAGATAGTAAACATCTCTGCCGGTACCGAAGGTGGTCCGGAGATAGAGAATGGTGATGTGGTACTCGCCATGGAGGGCTCCACCATAGACGAGATCATGAAGTCAGTGAAGGTGACAGCAGATAACGCTGCTCATATCACAGGAGACCTGGCAGATGTAGTAGGTACCATCAAAACGGGTAAAGGTACGATAGGGAAACTGCTGATGGACACAGTATTTGCGGGCAATCTCGACGCTACGATGGTGAACGTAAAGCAGGCATCAGGCGGCCTGAAAGAAAACATGGAGGCGGCCAAGCATAACTTCCTGCTAAAAGGTTACTTTAAGAAGAAAGAGAAAGAAGCAGCCAAGAAGGAGAAGGAGCGCGAAAAGGAAGAAAAGAAGGAGAGTAATACGACTCCTGATAAATAACCTTTGCCATGAAAAAGCAAGCCACCAAAAAAAGTGATGTTTTTACCCGGCTCAGTGAATGGGTCATGCGCTTCACTGGTAGTCCGCGGGCTTTTCTGATAGCACTTTCTAGTATCATATTATGGGCCGTATCAGGGCCCATATTTCATTTCTCAGATACCTGGCAGCTGGTGATCAATACCAGTACGACCATTATCACTTTCCTGATGGTCTTCATCATACAGCAGTCTCAAAACCGTGACACGCTAGCCATACATCTGAAATTAAACGAACTCATAGCAGCTAACGCGGATGCGAGCAATAGGCTAGTCAGTTCTGAAGACCTGACAGAAGAAGAACTCCGCGTACTCAAGAAATTTTACACTAAGCTCTCGGCCCTGTCGCGAGACGGCGAAAGCCTGCATGAATCGCATTCTATAGATGAAGCGAAGAATAACCATGAGACCAAATCTGCAAGCAAAGGCCCCGCAAAAGCTATCAGGAAATAAAATGTAGTCATATGAAATATTCAAAAGTAAAATGGATACCAATGGCCTGGCTCCTCTGCATATGTGCAGCTGGTCAGGCCCAGACTGAGTCACACCAGCGCTCAGGTCAGGATGACGGTGCAGGACTGGAGGGCGCTACCGGCGCCTCCGGCAGCCGGGGCACATCAGGACTCGGTGGTGGCGCTATAGCCAATACCGGCAGCACTGGCACCACCGCTCCTACCGGCACCACCGGCTGGACAGGATACACAGGCAAGACGGGTAGCACGGGACCCACAGGACATACAGGGACATCCGGGCCCACTGGTCCTACGGGTAAAAGCACCGGCCCTTCTGGTAGGCATTAAAATAAAAGCGCTTCATTTTGAAGCCCTTTTGTTTTGACGGGTACGAGGGGTATCAAATGGCAAACGGATGAGTGTAGGTATATCATCTCCTATGAGGAAGCCCCAAGGATGCAGCTCACGTACGTGATCAAAGATCACCTTGACCAGAGCAGTGAGTGGTATAGACAGAAACATACCGGGCACACCCCACAGCATGCCTCCCATCAGTACCACTACTATAGCTACCAGGGCATTTACTTTCACCTTAGACGCTACTATGTATGGTACGAGGTAGTGATTGTCTACAAACTGGATCACAGAGTATAGCACCAGCACCAGCAGTGCTGTCAGAGGCGATTTGGTCAGAAAGGCTACCACCATCGGCACACCAAATCCGATCACGCCGCCGATGTATGGTATTACATTCACTATAGCACCCGTGATACCTAGTATGATAGCATATTCTATTCCCAGCACCAGCAGTGCTATGGAGTTTAAAACGGCTACTATCACCGCCTCTATGACCAGACCTACCAGATAGCTCTGAATTATGGTCTTTATACTGACCAGTACTTCCACTACCGTACTATGATGTTGCGGATTAAACAGCCTGCGGATAAACTCAAGAAAGAGTGGCTTATACAATAATATCAGGAAGATATAAACCGGTACCAGCACTATTACGACAAAGGCATTGCCCACCGTCAATAATGTCTGACCTATACTGCTATTGATGCTATTCATTGCTTCATGCTGCGTGTTTCGCATCCATGTCAGCACAGCGTTAGGATCTGTATTGAGCCGGGCAGCTATCCACTGCGTATATTCTGTGATGGTCGCCTCAAACTTGACACGTAGCTGCGGATAAGTTTTGGCCACCATGGTAAACTGCGCAGCTATGATGCCTACCAATCCAAGTATCACGACGATCGCCACAAATAGTGCTATAGATATTGCTACGATCTTTGGCACCTTTTTGCGCACCATCCAGTTTACCATGGGATTGAGCAGGATGGAGATAAAGAGCGCAAAAATAAGCGGCACCAGTATCTCATCGCCTACGTAGAGCATATATATACTGAGAAAGATGCCTATAAGTACAAATGTTACTTTGGCATAAAAGGGCAAGACTACGGGTGGATTTTCAGTCATTAGATAGAGTTAAAAAAGAACGGCCATATGGCCGTTCTTTGTCAATCAATAATCCCAAACAAAAACAATTCTTACTTATGCTTATCGTCTGCAAAAAACAGCCGCATATTTTGTGACACAGTGTCCAGATCGTTACTAAAGCCAACTTTAAAACGCTCCCAGTTTTCCCTTCCTTCTTCTTTGTATCCCTCTAGGCGGTCCCTCAGCTCGGCATTGCGAGCCTGCAGTGCTGTCATCTTTTGGTTATAAGTGATCTTCATTTTTTCACTGGCAGTGGCTATGCGCTGGTTCAGTGCCTTCAGGCTATCCTCATTATTCTTGAGGCGTGCGCGCGCCTCTATTTTATATTCTTCCCATTTCTGCCGGTCAGCATTAAATGTGTCAGCATAGTTGTGAGGATGCTCCATTGAGTCATTGATCCGCTGGAGTTCTGCCGTTTTGCGCGGCTGTCGGTCGCAGGCAGTACATATCAGTCCCAAGGTCAATGCCATGACAGCCAGATGGATGATTCTGCTTTTCATGATTGTTGGTTTTGAATAATAAAATCTATAGTACCCTACCGCCGCGTATCAGTCGCAGCAATACCGCTATGACAGCTATGACGAGAAGGATGTGAATGATACCACCGGCGTGAAAGCCGACGAATCCGATGAGCCAGCCGATCACCAGGATCACGGCGAGGAGATAGAGTAAGTTTTCCATGTTGTATTTATATATGGTGAGAAAATCCGGCTTGTGAGTGACCGGCATATCTTGCTATTACTATTGTAAAAAATATGCCAAGGGATAATACTCAGTTTTAAAATCTATCAGGATGCCCGCTATTATTAAGGTTGAGACTATAGTTAAAGCAACTTCCAAACATATCCCCCTTCCCCAACTTTGACAGAACATTGGGGCATCATTTTCCCCCAGCATAAAATACATGCCTCATTTAGAGACTTTTCGACTAGCGTATTGTGGTGTTTATCAGCTCCAGGCTTGTTGGCACACGATTAGACTAGTAGATAGAAACTCTGACACATGAAGCTGATACAACCACGCACTCCACGCTCTTTCCAACTGATGATGATCGTATCTGAGAGGCGCAACTACTGCTACTGGTGCGGTCAGAAACTCAAAAACTGTGATATATGCCATGGCAAAGGTGAGGCAGGAAACTCGAAATGTACGCTGTGCAGCGGCTCGGGTATGATCTGTCCTACACACGAAGCTAATTGGGATTAAAAATATTGAACCGAAAACGTCCCTTCTATAAAATACCTGCACACATTTATCCTTTCTTAATTATTCTCCTTTAGCAAACCCTCCACCACTTCATTGGAGGGTTTGCTATTTGTGCTTAGTCCTTTGACATCAGCCGGAAGAGGTATCCTAGGGCGAATAGTGAAGTAATACCTACCATGACATGGCCTATCCACGATGGCTGTGCCCATAGACTCATGATGATACCTCCGAAAAAAAGGAACGCCATCAATATTACACTGGCTATAGACGAGCCTATACTCCTGGCAGCACGGGCCAGTGTAGCCTGGTCGCTCATATGTATCTCATGGATCAGCTTCCCATGCTTCATTTTATAGAGTATCTCATTGATCTCATTTGGGAAGTCACGTATCAGGCTACCATAGTCACGAATAGTGTCATATATCTCCCCGGCGATAGTAGCAGGTGAGTAGCGCTGCTTGACCAGCGTCTCGGCATATGGCCGGATGATCGCAGGCAGGGAGAGGCCCGGAGCGAGCTGCGCACCAAACTTCTCTATAGTAGCGATGGTTTTGAGCAGCAGGTAGATACTGGCTGGTATCCGTAGCTCATAGCGCAGTATGATCTTGATACTTTCATTGAGGATCTGAGAGAAGTTCATATTGTCATACTGAAATGAGCCATGTCGTGTCAGCATATCGTGGATGTAGAATTGCAGATCCTCTTTTTCGGCAAAGAACTTTTTCTCGCACAGGGTCAAGAGAGATTCTGTAATGATATGCGCGTTACTCGTTGCCAGACCGAGTATAAAACCGGCCAGAAACTGCATCTGAGAAGGCTTGAGCGTGCCTACCATCCCAAAGTCGATCAGTGCGATCCGGTTATTCTCCTGCACAAACAGATTGCCTGCATGTGGATCGGCGTGGAAGAAACCGTTTTTGAATATCATGATCAGCATTATACGGATTCCATTTTCGGCCACCTGCACCGGATCTAGACCGGCAGCAGTCAGCTGAGCTACGTTATCTGCAGGCTCTCCGTTCACATACTCCATCACGAGCATCTGCGGTGTACACAGTTCAGTGTATACCTTGGGAATCTTGCAAAATGGAACATCCTTGAATATCTCTCCAAACCGCACTACGTTAGATGCCTCATTGACGTAGTTCATCTCCATCTTCAGCGTCTCGCCAAACTCTTCTACAAATCCTACAATGTCTATCGCCGTCAGACCCGGATATTCATCTACCAGCTGCTGTGCGAGATACTTGAGCAGGTGCATATCCAACTCTATCTTGCTCTGGATATCCGGGCGCTGTATCTTCACCACCACATCCTCGCCGGTATTAAGCCTGGCCTTGTACACCTGCCCGATAGATGCTGACCCTATACAGGCATCGGCACCTATGCTACTAAAGTAGCGATCTAATGGGCCACCCAGCTCCTCCGCTATCAGCTGCATAGCCGTGTCATGAGGTATAGGCTCTACATTGGATTGCAGCTTTTTCAGTTCTATGCGGAGTTTGTCAGAGACTATGTCCGGCCGGTCTGCCAGTATCTGCCCAAACTTGACAAACGTAGGTCCCAGCTCCTCTATGACCAGACGCAGGCGCTCTGCCATGGAGAGCACCATGCCGTTCCGCTTGTACCGCGCTGGTACTACCCCACGTAGTGAGGTATGCTGACTGAGCCAGTTTACTATGAAAAAGCCTGACAGCGTAGCCAGTATGTGAAGGCCCCGGCCTAGCCGCAAAAAAGATAAGCGTATATGGAATATCTTAAACATGCATTATTATTGGTCTGATGACTTGGGAGATTGTTTCATTTGTCGTGTCAGCTCTTGTATAGCTTCTGTGAGCGTGGCGATGTCGGTACGGTCCGGAGCACCCGTACTACCTACAGCACCGCGTATCGCATTCTCCAGATTGATATTATTTCTGGTCTGCTCCAGGTAGGTAGCTATTTTCTCAGCCCATTTATCACCTTCTGCCGGGTCATTCTGATATTTTGTGATCAGCTCTGATACCTGTGTTACAAACGCATCTCTATCCGAGAGCCCCATAGTGATACCTGCTGAGATCAAAGATTTAAACAGTTCTCTCATCTTAGTCTTTCAGCTTACATTGAAAAAACTGTTCCTAATTACTCATTACATAAAATTTAAACATATAGGCACGGATTTAGCGCATATAGTACTTTCACATGCACGTTTGAAAGTAATAGTGATTGTAATTCAGGATGATAAATTTCACAGCGAGAATATATCCGTAATTATAATCGCTGACTGACCTATTTTTTCCCCACTATGGGGTGTAATGACAATAGCTGTTTGACATTCGTATAAATCAACCCTCAGAATAAAATGAATTTACTCAGAGTAACCCTCCCTCGCTTCTATCTACTGGCAGAACTCAGCCACTACGTAGATAGCTGGACCATCAAGATGGATCGGCCACTATTGATCTTGCTATCACTGATCAGCAAGCGTAGCCCGCGCGTACTGATGGCAGATGATGATGCCGATGATAGAGAATTGTTTGAAGCGGCAGTGGCTGAAATAGCTCCTAATATCGAGGTGGCCACCTGTAGAAACGGTCTGGAACTGATGAATACATTGTTAGATGAATCTATCCCTCTACCGGATATTATCTTTCTGGATCTGAATATGCCGTTCAAAAATGGTCAGGAGTGCCTGGAGGAGATACGGCGCACACCTCGACTGCGCTCTCTGCCCGTCATCATCTATTCTACCTCTGCTAATAGGGAATATGTAGACCAGACCTACTCACAGGGTGCTGACTACTACCTGGCCAAACCAGACTCCTACGGCGATCTGAAATTGATCACATCCAAACTCTTTGCACTGGACTGGGGCACACATACAAGACCTCAAAAAGAAAAATTTCTCCTAACCGCGAAACAGTTCAAATAACGGTCTATGGAACAAGCTGTACCTGCTACAGGATCTCAGAAATTAAACTTTGCTCATTTGCCGGCATTTGCCGGATACCTGCTGCATGAGAGGCTGGATGATATGATCGCGGCCTCCCTGCAGCTGGCGCGGGAGATGGAATACCCGCTTCTGAAATTTTTTGCTCATATGTCTGATGAGGAGCTCTTGGCGCTGTCGCGCCTGACACAGACTGACCTGCTTACACATTTTATCAATAACACGCTGGACGAACAGATCGATCAATCTATGAAGATGTGGCTGGAAAATCAGCTGCCGCTCATAGAGAAGGACCAGATAGTAGGAGATGATATCACTATGGGTAGCTATATCCGCAAGACGATATGGAGCCGCTTTGTGAGTCAATACACAGATGATATGCCCCTCGCGCTGGCTATAATGGGCGAGCTCGACTGCTATCACCTGCGGGTAGATGCACTGGCCATGAAGACATTTATCCGGATACAAAATGAAAAACTGGTGCAGGCCCACCACGCGCTGCAGGAGAGTGAGGCGCTATACAGGCAGGCACAGGCTATCACCCACATAGGCAACTGGAGCTGGACGGTGCCTACCGGCCGGGTGCAGTGGTCTGAGGAGCTGTATCGTATCTATGGGCTCGACCCCTCCGGCCCAGAGATGACGTTTGAGCTCTTTGAGTCCATGATACATCCTGATGACAGGGCCAGACGCATAGAGCAAATACAGACCTCCCTCCGGACCCTACAGCCGCAGCCGTACGTGATGCGTGTAGTCCGGCCGGATGGCAGCATAGTGATACTCAGTGGCAAAAATGAGGTGGAAGTAGATGCCACCGGTGCTCCGTACCGCATGGTAGGTACCTGTCAGGATATCACCACAGAGTATCACCTGCAGGAGTCCCTGCGCGAGGCAAACAGGGCGCTGGAGGATAAGAACCGCGAACTGGAGCGAAATAATAAAGAGCTCTCTTCATTCAACTATGTAGCCAGCCATGACCTGCAGGAACCACTGCGCAAGATCAAAACATACAGTGACCTCATAGCCGGATCTGAGCCCCAACTATCGGACAAAGGGCGGAAGTATTTTCGCAGTATCAATAGTGCTGCTCAGCGCATGAACCAGCTGATCCAGGACCTCCTCTCCTACTCACGCACGCATAATCATACTGCGGATGTAGCCCCGGTAGACCTGAATGCTGTCCTGTCTGAAATAAGAGCGCAACTGGATGAGCGCATACATGACACGGGTCTGAGGCTGGATATAGGAGAGCTGCCGACGGTGACAGGTATATCCTTTCAGCTATACCAGCTATTCGAAAACCTGATCAATAACTCTATCAAATACCGTAAGGAACATCTACCGCCAGTGATCAAGATATATGCAGAAAAAGTATCCGGTGCGCAAATAGATATATCAGGAGCAGACATAAATAAAAACTACCACCTGCTCACCATACTGGATAATGGGATAGGGTTTGCGCCTGAGTTCAATTCAAAAATATTTGAAATATTCCAACGCCTGCATAATGCAGATGAATACTCAGGTACCGGCATAGGTCTGGCCATCTGCAAGCGGATCGCACAAAATCATGAGGGTTTCATCACTGCCAGCGGAGAAGTTGACGAGGGTGCCATCTTCAGAGTTTACCTGCCAGCATAGTATCCTGGTCAGACGCTGGCCTCTGACTGTACAGTACAGTAGCCGGCTAGTTTGTCCACTATCTCCTTGTACTGGCTGAAGCTATTAGGCTTCGTAAAATAATCTGCAGCCCCGTGCTGCCTGGCTATTTCAATATCGGTCGGATTGTAAGAGCTGGAAAATATGACTACAGGAATCACTTTGAATATATCGTGTTCCTTGAGGATCTTTAATGTCTCCAGGCCATTGAGCATAGGCATATTGATATCCAGCACTATCAGGCATGGCAGCTCACTCGGATCATTATACCGGGTCAGGAAATCCAGTGCCCGCTGACCATTGTCTACATAATGGAATGCACCATTGATGGAAGAGAACATCGTAAAAGCCTCCTTTATGATCTGATGGTCCTCATGATCATCATCTACTATCAGCGCACAGAGTTTTTTGTTAACTGTATTGCCGTCTTCCTTGATATCACTCATCGCTGATCATTTATTTTTCCTTGATTGATCTGTATATGCCCAAAACACATGCCATTGCCGTTATTAGTACGCATTTGGCCGGAATTTTGTTGTATTATAATTAATTCTATTGAACACTTTTTTTGCGATATTGTTTACCAATGCATAAGGCATTAACAAATCTACTTGTATGACTGGCGATCAGCTATTTTATTCACTAAATAATGCGTTGAGGAATTTTAACCCCAACCATTTGCCGGTTTAATCCCACATTACTTACATGCTTCGATCCTTTCTTCATAAATACCGTAATGTCAGCCTCCTTTATCTGATATTATTTTTCTCTGTCATTCTACTGCTCCTGGTAGCGCTGGTCGTAAACCAGAAATTTCGCTCTACGGCATACAACTTTTCGAAGGTGCACGAGGGCAATGAACTCATCAATGAGCTAAATGACGTGCAAAGCACTCTGACCACTATAGGTACGGATGTGCGGACTTTCACTATACAGGGCGATCACCATCCTGACCTGGTACTCTACAAGGTACATATGGACCGCAAACTGAAAAGGATAGCTGAGCTGATACATGATCCCCGCCAGATGCTGGTACTGGATACACTGCAGATGAATATTGAGACACGCTTTGACATATGGAACCATATGATGAGCATCTCCCCTGATAGCCTCAAGAGGGTAAACGATCAGCTCCTGCTAGAGTCATCAACACTCACGAATAGGACAGTAGGACAGATTTCAGAGCTGCGCAAAAATGCCAGTACGCTGGTATATGACCACCTGGATGATACTGAGATCAATATCCGTATGACTGGCATTATAGCCCTGCTGGTCACTTTATTCTGTATCAGTGTGATCATCTTTGCCATAGTCAGGCTGCACCGGGAGGTCAACTATGGTATACTCATGCAGGCTGAGCTGAGCAAAAAGGTAAAGGAACTGGATAGGACCAATGATGACCTGGAGCGGTTTGCCTATGTAGCCTCACATGACCTGCATGAGCCGCTGCGAAAGCTATACGCCTTTAGCGAAATACTGATAGAGCGTGAAAAGAACCTGAGCGCCGAGGGCCTCGAGATCATACGCCGGATGCACACTTTTGTGACCCGGATGCAGCAGCTCATAGATGATATGCTACAGTTTTCCCTCAATCTCAACAAAGTGGAAAAGAAGGTGCTGGATCTCAACGTACTGGTAAAAAATGTGATCAACAACCTGGCTGTCAAGATGAACGAGACTAACGCCAGTGTAGAAGTAGCCACACTGCCTGCGCAGATATCGGGATATGAATCTCAGATCAGCCAGCTTTTCCAGAATATAGTATCTAACTCTATCAAATATTCAAGGCCCGGCGTAGCCCCCCATATCCGCATCACATGCACGGAAGTGGCTGGTACTGAGATAGAATCAGTACGCCCCATAGACGAAAAGAGGAAGTTTTATAAGATCACGATCTCTGATAATGGCATCGGCTTTGACGATAAATACCGGGAGAAGATATTTGTGATATTCCAGCGTCTCCATGGCAAATCGGAGTACTCCGGGTCGGGCATAGGCCTGGCCACGGCCAAGCGGGTAGTAGATAATCATAATGGCTACATTACCGCCCACGGAGAGGAGAATAAAGGGGCAGATTTTAACATATATCTACCCAAGGAATAGCTGATATCCGTCTGAAAATGGGAATATAATTGCCATATGGTGAATGGTACGGTTTTAGAGTTATAGTAGCAGTAATATTGGAACAAATGAAGTTCAAAAGTGCCTTAGTAATAGATGATGATCAGGACCTGAGTATGCTGCTCAAGGCCATATTGGCCTCCTATATACCATCAGTGGCTTGTGCATTCACGCTGGAGGCAGGTATGCAGAGAGTGGCTGAAATGCGCCCTGACATCATATTCCTCGACAACAATCTGCCAGATGGCCAGGGCATTAACTTTATCACTGAGATCAAGTCTAAATTGCCCCAGACATCCCTGGTGATGATCACGGCCATGGGACATGCGCAGGATACTGCACTCAGCTATGGCGCAGATATCTTCATAGAGAAACCACTCACAAGCGCCAACATCTATGAGACCCTCAATAAGCTGGCTGCAAATCAAAATTCTAAAGCTTAGTAAAGTACTAGCTCACTGCTAGTATAGGCAGTTTCACCACAAAGGTGGTACCCACTCCATAAGAAGAATGCACTTCTATATTTCCCTTGTGAGCTTTGATCACAGAGTGCGTAGTAGCCAGGCCCAGGCCCATACCATTCTTTTTGCCGATGAAGTATGGTTGAAATAGATGTGGGAGATTTTCAGCCGGTATTCCATCTCCATTATCAGTGATGTGAATAGTGGCCGTATCATCAGAAGTATCTGTGGTGATCTGCAGCAGTCCATCTGGCTTGTCCATTGCCTCTACCGCATTGATGATGATGTTTAGAATCGCCATGTGCAGCTTGCCATGATCTCCTAGAATGAGCCGCTCTGCGGCAGCATGGTTTTCCTGCACCTTGATCCCCTTCAGCCGGATGCGGTCCATAGCATCTTCCAGTGCTGAGGCTATGACGGTGCGGACATTTACAGGCTTGTACTCCTGATCCATCGGGTTTGATAGTTTCATCAGCTCCCCTATCAGGTCATTGATCCGCTTACTATTTCTCCTGATGATCTCTATATAGGTTTTACCATCTTCACTGATGTCTTCTTCCAGCTGGTGCAGTGAGAGGTGGATATTGGTGAGTGGATTGCGGATCTCATGGGCCATGCTGCGTACCATCTTGCCTATAGACTCTATGCGCTCATCCAGAGAGCGCTGCTCCAGGGACTTTTTGAGATTGGTATAGTCGTATAATATACCCTGATACTGCAGGTGTCCGTCCAGAGATGTGATCTGCGAGGTAGATGCCAGAAAGGTCTTTCGTGCCTTCTCGCGGGTGAGCAGCGTGATCTCCATGTCACTGTTATTGGCATTGTGCTGCGTGTGACGGATAAACTCCTGCGCGGCCTGCTCCGTCTCAAAGAATGAACTGAGAGGCTGTCCTGCCATTTCCCGATCTTCATAGCCCAGCAGCTGGCTCATCATTGGGTTAAAATTGACGAGACGGAAGTCCTCATCTACTACAAAGATGATATCCGTAGACTTATTGAAGATCTCGCGAAACCTGTACTCGCTCTCAGCTACCGCTATGTATGAAAAGTAGCGCTCCATAGAGTAGCGTATGCTACGCTCCAGCATTTCGGCATTCAGCTCAGCCTTGGTCAGGTAGTCGTATACTCCGGTCTTGGCTGCTTCCAGATCTATGTCCCTGTCGCCTTTGCCTGTGAGGAGTATGAATGGCTTCGTCACTCCCTGGCGAGAGCACTCACGTACCAGCTCCAGGCCAGTCTCCGGCCCCAGCAGGTAGTCTATGATATATAGATCATGCTCGTTGGCCAGTATCTTATCCCTGGCCTTGCCATAGTTGATCTCACTATCTATAGTAAGGTCAAATGTCTCTATCCTACGCAGGTGGTGAGAGGTGATAAAGATATCATCCTCACTATCGTCTATGAGCAGTACTTTGAGCTTGGTCCTATTCATGCTTATTCACCCGCCATTTTCATTTGCTTCATCTTATTATACAGCGTCTTCCTGTCTATACCCAGGAGTACAGCTGCCTTAGACCTATTAAAATTTGATTTGGTCAGGGCGTTCATGATCATCTCATACTCTGCCTCCAGGGCTGCCTTTTTCATAGCAGATTTTGAGAGGTCCTTGGCGGGCTCTGCCATAGGTGCCTCCTGATGCAGTGGCGTAGGGTCCGGCGTGTAGGACTGCACCGGCTGGTAGTGTACTACTGGCTCCCTCTCCTCCTGGCCAAAATCTATACGGGAGTGATTGAGTATCTCAAATGGGATAGACTTGATATCTACTGTGCCGCGTGTGCTCAGCAGGGCTGCCCGCTTTATCACATTTTTCAGCTCACGCACATTGCCCGGCCAGGGATAGTTGAGAAACACCTCTACTACATCCTGGTCAAATCCCGTGATCGCCCTACCCAGCTCTGCAGCTGTATCGCGTAGGAAATGCTCAGCAAAGAACATAATATCCTCCTTGCGCTGGCGCAGTGGCAGTACGTCTATATGAAATTCATTTAAGCGGTGATAGAGGTCCTCACGGAACTTGCCGGAGCGCGAACCTTCCAGCAGCTTTTCATTGCTCGCCACTATGATGCGGACGTCTACTTTCATCTCTTTGGTGCCACCTATGCGGCGCATTACCTTCTCCTGCAGTACGCGCAGGAGCAGCAGCTGCACCTCATACGGCAGGTTTCCTATCTCATCGAGAAACAGTGTACCTCCCTCTGCCATTTCAAAATGACCGACCTTCTGATTCAATGCACCTGTGAAAGAGCCCTTCTCATGGCCAAACAGTTCGCTGCCCGCCAGCTCCTTTGATATAGCGCCACAATCCATCGCTATAAATGGTTTATGGGAGCGGTTGCTACGATCATGTATAGCTTTGGCCACCCCTTCCTTGCCAGCTCCGCTTTCACCATAGATGATGACGGAATAGTCTGTAGGAGCTACCAGATTGATCTGCTGCTCCAGATGGCGCGACTGCATGGAGTGGCTGAAGAGGTATGATACATTCTGAGGCTTTGATCTGGCACGGGATGCTGCAGGGCTACCCGGTGTACCTGTGCTAGCCGCACTACCCTCCCTATTGAGAGCTTGCTTCACGTTGAGCAATATCTCGTCGGGGATCAGCGGCTTGGTCACATAGTCAAATGCTCCCAGCCTCACTACCTTTACTGCTGTGCGCAGATCGGAGTACCCGGTTATGATTATGACCGGCAGGTCAGGTTTGCGCTCCTTTATCTTTGCCAATAAGGTAGCTCCATCCATATCATCCAGCCTGTAGTCACACATGACCAGGTCCGGCTCAAATGAGTCAAGTAGCTTTTCACCAGTGGCCCCATTGTGAGTAGTTTCTACTTCATATCCATTCTTGGTGAGGAACCTTTTCAGGAGAGCGAGTATATCCTGATCGTCGTCTATTATTAGTATTTTGCTCATACCTATTGTATTACAGGATTATGCCAAAGTTTCAACGCATTGGGGAATAGCTGGTACTTAGTGCTCTCTCCTAGTGTTAATGCGATCCAAGGCCCCCTTAGGAGCAAGTTTTCCGACTATAAAGACATTTTACAATACCCCAATATGGGCAATAATATACTCATGATTGATTTTTTATTGTTAAAATCAGATATATCGACCGCAGATGATTGGCACACTTATAGGGTCACATGCAGTGGGATGAATTAACTCCGACAGGCCAGCCAAAAGACATGTGCCGGCAGGAAACAGCCACCAAAACAATCACATATGAGAAAGGTAAAGCAAACCAGCGAAAAGACTCCGCCACTACCCAAGGATAAACCAACTACGTATGACAATACCACGCGGCATACAGATAAGGTAGGAAACAGGCAGAGCAAACATCAACCAGAAGATAAGGATGCGCCGAAAGATCCTCAGAAAACGAGGGAACGCCTGGAGAATGATCTTTCTAAGAAGGAACGTGATCCTGGTATGACTCGTCAGTAAAAGAAAATGCCCCGCTTGAGGCGGGGCATTTCAATATATTAAAAGCAAAAGTCTATGCATACCTCTGCTTGCCGGCAGAAAACATGACGCCTGCAAACGCTGCAAATACTATCAATAGTAATCCTGAGACTATAGCAAACAAGACCTTGAGCACCCTATGGCTACCGAGGGCCAGTACGACTACAATACCGATGAGGGCAAAGACGATCAAAAGAAGTAACTTATCCATATAAACAATATCAATCAAGTGGTGGAAAATAGGTGACGTACTGCAAGCTGCTCACGAGCTATGCGCTGCCTGATATGCAGTGAAACTATCTGCTCAGTCCGATGCTGGCGCGCTGTATCATCATGAATGAGTTCAGCTACTTTCAGCTGTGTGTGGCGGAGGAGGAGAGTGAGGCGTATCATGCGTCGTGTTTTAGTTATGTGCTATAAGGCAAAACCCGCGCCCGCGCTATTTATCTGATTTATTGCACCGTAGACTGATTTTTGAGGAATATCCTGCGCGGCGTGTACAGGATGGGTAGTAAGACTGGGGAACGCGCAGTGGATACATTGCCCATATCAGGCATTTGCCCCTTTTTCTTACATTCGCAGTCCCGCCGTTACCCTCGGCATTTTTTTCAAAGACTAAACTTCTTTTCCCATGGCAGAACCGGTTTCAAACAGGATCATCTTCTCGATGGTAGATGTCAGCAAGACAATACCACCCAACAGGCAAATACTACGCAACATCTACCTGAGCTTCTTCTATGGCGCCAAAATCGGTATCATAGGTCTGAACGGCTCCGGTAAATCTACCCTCATGAAGATCATAGCAGGGCTGGACCAGAACTACCAGGGCAAGATCGAAAGTACCAAGGACTTCTCTGTAGGCTACCTGGAGCAGGAGCCTAAACTGGATGACAGCAAGACGGTGATCGAAGTGATCCGTGAGGGCAAGAAGGAGATCTTTGACCTGCTGGAAGAGTTCAATAAGATCAGCGAGCAGATGGGCGAGCCAGAAGTTTATGAGAATGCTGACAAGATGGAGAAGCTGCTGGACCGTCAGGGGACACTGCAAGATAAGATAGATGCTGCCGGCGCATGGGAGATAGACACCGTGCTGGAGCGCGCTATGGACGCACTGCAGGTGCCGGATGGTGATGCAGAGATCAAGAACCTCTCGGGTGGTGAGCGCCGCCGCGTGGCCCTGTGCCGTCTGCTGCTACAGGAGCCGGATGTACTGCTGCTCGATGAGCCTACCAACCACCTGGATGCTGAGTCGATCCTCTGGCTGGAGCACCACCTGGAGCAGTATAAGGGCACGGTGATCTGCATCACGCACGACCGCTACTTCCTGGATAATGTGGCCGGCTGGATACTGGAGCTGGACAATGGCAAGGGCATACCATACAAGGGCAACTATACCTCATGGCTGGAGCAGAAGGACAAGCGCATGGCGCAGGAGGAGCGTGAGGAAAGCAAGCGCCAGAAGGTAATGCAGCGTGAGCTCGAGTGGGTACGCGCCGGCTCTAAGGGCCGCCAGGCCAAGGGCAAAGCCCGTATGGCAAACTACGAGAAGATGCTCGGCGAAGACCAGAAGGCATACGATGAGAAACTGGAGCTCTACATCCCGCCAGGCCCACGCCTCGGCTCTAAGGTGATAGAAGCGCATGATATAGCCAAGGGCTTTGGTGACAGGCTGCTGTATGAGCATGTCAACTTCAAACTGCCTCAGGGAGGTATAGTAGGGATCATAGGACCGAATGGTGCGGGTAAGACGACACTCTTCCGTATGATCATGCAGCAGATGCAGCCGGATGCGGGCACCTTTGAGGTGGGAGATACGGTGAAGATCTCCTACGTAGATCAGGCGCACGAAGACATAGATCCTGAGAAGACCGTATTTGAAGCGATCACCAATGGCGATGAGTGGATAGAGACAGGCAAGCTGAAGCTGAACAGCCGCGGCTATGTATCGCGATTCAACTTTCAGGGAGCGGACCAGCAGAAGAAGGTGAAAGCCCTCTCCGGTGGTGAGCGCAACCGACTGCACCTCGCACTCACACTGCGCCGCGAGGCTAATGTACTGCTGCTCGATGAGCCTACGAATGACCTCGACATCAATACCATCCGCGCACTGGAGGAGGCACTGGAGAACTTTGCCGGCTGTGCGGTGATCATCTCTCACGACCGTTGGTTCCTCGATCGTGTATGTACGCATATCCTGGCCTTTGAGGGTGAGGGTACGGCTTACTACTTTGAGGGTGGCTTCTCTGAGTATGAAGAGAACAGGAAGCAGCGCCTCGGTGAGCAGGTGAAGAAGTTTAAGTACAAGAAGCTGGTGAAGTAAAATCAGACTAGAGACGCCAGACAATAGACGTTAGACAAATACAATCCGCAAGCGGATTGAAGTATTGATCAGTGGAACGCTTATTAAGGTTCCACTGATCTTTTTTAATGAAGTACACAGATAAATAATACCACTTGGAATTCATACCCGGACAAGCCGATACACATAGTGCGCGCGTTTATCCAAAGCGTAGCGCAGGTCAGGAGTTTTTCCTGATACTGATGATCGGCGCACTCAATACGATCACGCCCTTCTCCATAGATATGTACCTGCCGGCATTTAAAACGATAGCCGCAGACCTGCATACAGATATGGCGCAGGTGATGCTGACCGTCAGTATCTATTTCCTTGGCTTTGGTATAGGGCAGATACTCTATGGCCCGCTGCTGGACCGCTATGGCAGGAAACGGCCGCTATACATCGGTATGGCGCTGTATATACTCGCCTCTATCGGATGTGCCGCAGCGCCTACCATAGAGATGCTGCTGGCTATGCGCTTTGTGCAGGCGCTGAGCGGGTGTGTGGCATCGGTAGCGGCTATGGCTATGGTATTGGACTTCTTCCCACCGGAGCGCAGCAGCCTTATTTTTTCCTCGCTGATCCTGATACTCGGTGCATCTCCTATGCTGGCACCATCTGTAGGCGGTGTAATAGTAGATGTAGCAGGGTGGCGGTATGTTTTTTACGTCCTATCTGCCATCACTACGGTCATACTGCTGGTGGTCTTTTTCTTCCTGCCGGAGGGGCATGAGCCGGACAAAGGCGTGTCACTTTTGCCACGGCATATACTGTCTGGCTTTCGCGATATACTGTCAGAGCCGCGCTTTAGTATTTATGCTATTGCGGGTACCTTTTCCTTCTCTGGACTGTTTGTATATGTAGCGGGATCACCGGGGATCTTTCTCGGAGAGTATCATGTGAGTCCTCATCACTACAGCCTCATCTTTGCCGGGCTGTCGGTAGGTTTCATCAGTAGCAGCCAAGCTAATCACCTGCTGGCAAAACGCTTCAGTACGGAAACTATCTTCCGCGCTACGCTGATGGTACAGGTAGTAGCCAGCATCCTCTTCTTCATCACTGTAGTGAGTGGTATGGCCGGTATGTATACTGTGCTTGGTTTTTTGTTTGTAGTATTGTCCTGTGCGGGTCTGACCTCGCCCAATGCTTCGGCCACGGCCCTGTCACCCTTCAGCAGAAATGCGGGTAGTGCGTCTGCGCTACTCGGGTTTATCCAGATAGGACTAGGGGGCCTGATATCTGCGGGTGTCGGGGCGATACAAATGCAGCCCACGCTTCTGGTATCCATGATCATGGCTGCCAGCTCCAGCCTGGCGCTGGCGATGCTGCTGCTCGGTAGCCGGCACCTAAAACGCTCATAAGCGGAATTGTTTGTTCGACGTATGTCTATATAAAATACTAATTAACAGACAATTACAAATCTAAAATATACCAATAAGATTATGTTTTTCTCTAGAAGACGCGAAACCAAGGCCGGGAAACCAGCGGTGAAAATGGCCATGGGATATTCAGCAGGATGATGAGCAAGCCGATACCGTACCAGATAGCCATGATCTTAAACTTGCCCTGATCGGTACCCTGCCGTTTTGCTTTCATAGAACCGATGGTCACAAGTATCACCGACACAAGCATCATCAGGCTGTGCTCCATGCCAAAGAACCTGATCTCGCGCTCGTGGACGGCCTCGTGGAAGTTTGCCCAGAAATAACGGATGAGGGGACTAATGCCATAAAGCCATACTGCCAGTATCAGCTGGATGTGCACTACGGTAGCTGTGATATGGCGCAGCGTATCATCTGCCCTGGTAAAGGCCTCGCCCCGCCGCCAGCCCTGTATGCCGCGATATACAGTATAGACGAGGCTCACTAAAACAAACCAGCGCCAGATAGAGTGAAAGAACAAGACGTATGGGTACATGCTATTTATGATTTCGGGTTTATGATTTTTGATTGAGGCAAGGCGAGATCGATCTTATTCAGGCTTCCTCTGCACGGTGGAAAGTAGTAAAGAATCCCGGTGCGCCGCAGAAGAAATAGATAGCGAGTATCGTATCGCAGACTGCGCAGCCGGCAGAGGATGACGGGTCAAAGGGGACTATCGGATTGCCATACAGATGGTGCATGATATCCCAGCAGGTATGCAGTAGCCAGCCTATGCCCACAAAGGTGTAACTATCGAGTGCCCGGAAGGCGACTGCGCTCATCAGGATGCAAAACACAAACTCCCACCCGCCCAGACCGCCACTCAGGTAGGCGGCACCTGCGCCGGCTATAGTGAGGGCACTGATGCGGAGGCGATGAGGCTCCGGTATCAGAGACGTAGCGAGTATCCATACGAGTGCGATGACTACTGCGCCTATTTTTTCAGCAAGGGGAAAGTCGGGAACGATGTGTGGTGCCATGCGTAGCTATTGTGATGCAAAGGTGGGAGCATCACGCGGCTGGCAGTAGGATATTAGCAGCAGCTTTCAGGACTTTTCAATCATTTGCCGGTAGGCACCAGGTGTCATGCCTTCATACTTTTTGAAGAGGCGGCTGAAGTATGCAGCATCAGCTATACCGACCGCTGCAGCTATCTCTCCTATGGTCTGGTCACTCTGGTAGAGCAATACTTTAGCCTCTGCTACTATCGCCTCATCTATCCACCGCGTGGGAGATTTGCCTGTGGCCGCTTTTACTATTTTATTGAGATGATTGGGCGTGATGTGCAGCCGGGCGGCATAGTCTGTGACGCGCTGCTCAGACGTGATATGGACCGTGAGCAGCTCACGAAACTTATTTGCAATACCGGTGCCGGCTGTAGTACTCACAGCCTCTGCTACCGGATAGGCTGTATCCGCCTCTCCCAGCAGCGCCATAAGGTACGGCTGCAAGATAGCCGGCCGGGTCTGTGCATAGGTCCGATACTCTGATAGCAAACGCTTGCAGAGGTGCAGTATATGCTGAGAGGTCTGAGATGGTGGCTGTATCCTGGGGTAGCCCCACACTTTCAGGAAATTAAATCTCTGGAGCGCCACTTTCTTATCTGCTGATCTGGTGAGCATATCTGGATGGAAGCCCAGCAGGTAGCCCTTGTTTACATCTCCCGGACCGAAAGAGAACACCTGACCGGCTGGTACAAAGAGCAACTCTCCCTTTGAAATAGTATACTGGTCACTACCGACCTTCATAGTAGCAGTGCCGCTGGTGAGGTAGATGCAGGTATGATGTACAGATCGCGACGCAGGCACCTTTCTCGTGACCAGTTTATACATCTCCTCTACGCGCACTATGAAAAACCAATCAGCATCAGGCTTGATCATGCGCGTGGCTGTGATACCGGGCATGAACTTTTGAGTAAAAGTATCGGAGCTTTCGTAAGTATAGATCTTCTGCGCCGGCATGATGTAGTCTTTACCTCCTTTCGATATTGAAGTAACCGAGATCCTGTTCCACTTTAAAGTCATTTTCTGACCGGAGGGTAATGACTTTAGTGCCTATCATATTGCTGGCGGGCAGGCGCTCCTGCCGGCCCTCTATGGTCACGACGACAGGCATAGAGAAATTTCGGACATCTGTGAGCCAGAAATAGATCAGCTCGTACTTCTTTCCCTTCAGTTTGCGCAGCGTATAGGCAAACTTTGGTATAGACGGATATTTCAGGTATTGGTCAAAAATGGGCGTGAGATCCATGCCACTCTTTTTATTGAAGTAGGCGATGACCTCTGCGGCATTAGTGGTCTTGTATTTAAAGGCTGTATCGCTGACCCCCTTAATAATCTGCCACCAGAGCGCATCATTGTTTACTACAGTGCGGAGCGTATTGAGCATCAGTGAGCCCTTATTGTACATATCGCCACTCCCCTCCTCATTCACACCCAGGTATTGCCCTTGCACCGGTGTGGCATTCTCTACATGAGATTTCTTTGCATTGATATAGAGTATGGCGGTGTCTTTGCCATATTTATCCTCTATAAACATGGACTCAGAATAGGTACAAAAGCCCTCGTGGATCCACATATCGGCTATATCCTTTGCGCTGACACTATTGCCCCACCACTCATGGCCGGACTCGTGTATGATGATATAGTCAAACCACAATCCCATCCGTGAGAAATCTGTACCATCATAGCCCATCTTGTAGTGATTGCCGTAGGCTATACAGCTCTGGTGCTCCATACCGAGGTAGTGTGTCTCTACCAGCCGGTAGCCATCCCTCCAAAAGGGATATTTGCCCAGGTACTTCTCGTACGTTTTCAGCATCGGCTTTACCACTTCAAACTGCTTTTTTGACTTCTCCAGATTGTAAGAGATCACGTCGTAATTCAGCTTCAGTTTCTGACCGTCTGCAGCTACATACTCATCCTCCCAGTGCACATAGTCACCGATATTGAGCGTGACATTATACGTATTGATCGGGTAGGTGACCAGTGAGGTGTGCGTGGTCCACTCTCCCTCATCCACATCGCCCATATCCTGTCCGTTTGTCACGCACTTCAGTCCCTTAGGGTAGGTAGTGATGATGCGGATACCCTTGTCCGGCTCATCGCTCAGGTGATCCTTGCACGGCCACCAGCTGGAGGCACCGAGGCCCTCGCAGGCTACGCCGAGCCAGAATTTGCCCTTCTGATCATGCCTCCATACGAAGCCACCATCCCAGGGAGCGCGTTTGGCCTTGACCGGTGTGCCGTGATACTTTACCAGCACGCTGGTCTCTGTACCTGCAGCTATAGGCGTGGGAAACGCAAGAAAAACAGCGTTGTACTCGCGGCTGTAGTAGATACGCTTACCCTTGCAGGTGATATCATCTATCTCCATACTGTCCCGCAGATCTATCTGCATGGCTGATATATCTGCCGTAGCCTTAAAGAATATCTCGCTGCTGCCGCTGATAGATTGATGCACGGTATCGACTTTCACACGGAGCTCATAAAACTGCACATCATAGCAGGTGCGCTCCGGCCTGAGGCTGCCCCGCAGGGTATCGGCCCGTGAGAATGCCTTCTTCTGATCCAGTAGCTGCGCAAAGGAGTAGGACACCGGAAGAGACAGCAGGCAAACGAGCGCTACCATACGGGCAGAGGAGGCAGTGCGGAATATTGCAAAGGGGCTCAATATGCCGGTCAATAAGGCGGATTTATTTAAGGACATCCGGTAATTTTGTGGCTAAAATAAATATATTGCCTATACAAACGTCTAATAACTATTCCCGCTATTTAACAGCTATCTATAAATGAAAAGTTTGCTCCCTATATTTTTTATCGCTCTGCTGGCTGCAGGAGAGTACTATATGTTTCAGTGCGTCAAATTGCTCTTTCCCGCCAGGGAGGGTGCGCGGCTACATCCGTTTGTGATAGGCTATCTGATTTTTGATGTATTGCTATATGTGGTGTTCTTCTCTTACCGGGCTTTTGGCATGAAGGGGGACCACAAGATCATCTTCACGACCGTCACCTCACTGATGGCGCTGCTGCTGATAGCTAAACTAGTGGTGCTGCTTTTCATGCTGATAGGCGATCTGGCCAGGCTGGTAGGTTATTTATATTATACCGTATTTGACTCTCCCAAGATAGCGTCTGAAGATCCGGGCATCCCTCGTTCCAAGTTTCTCGCCCGTGTGGCACTCGCTACTGCTGCAGTACCGGTCTTTAGCCTGATCTATGGTGTAGTGGTCAATGCGTATAACTATCAATACCGCAAGCTCACCTTAAAATTTCCAAACCTGCCAGAAGCTTTTGACGGCTTCAGATTCATACAAATATCCGACATCCATACCGGCAGTTTCAATCGTACTGAGCCGCTGGTGCGCGCTGTAGAGCATATCAATAGCATGAATGCGGATATCATCTTATTCACAGGAGACCTGGTGAATAACATAGCGGAAGAAGCTGCACCATACAAGGAGATCTTCTCAAAGCTCCGTGCTAAAGAAGGCGTGCTCTCTACTACCGGCAATCATGACTATGGCGACTATGTAGGCTGGGATACTGCAGAAGAGAAGAAGGCGAACTTCAGCCGATTCATGCAGACACATGCAGACATGGGATGGAAGCTGCTCATGAATGAAAACCACATACTCGAGCGCGACGGGCAGAAGATAGCTATCATAGGTATAGAGAACTGGGGTAATGCACTACACTTCCCTAAATACGGGAAACTAGACGAAGCACATAAAGGCACAGAGGAAATTCCCTTTAAGATACTGATGAGTCACGACCCCTCACACTGGGATGCGCAGGTACGGCCTGAGTATCCTGATATAGACCTCACGCTGAGTGGTCATACGCATGGCTTCCAGTTTGGTATAGAAACACGGTATATCAAATGGTCCCCATCACAGTTTGTCTACAAACAGTGGGCGGGCCTATACCAGGAAGGAAGGCAGTATATCTACGTCAACCGTGGATTCGGATTTCTCGGATATCCTGGCCGGGTAGGTATACTGCCTGAGATCACTGAGATCACCCTCCGCAGAGGCTGATCATTATTCTATTGAGCAGTTTGTATAGATACTGCTGCTCACGTGCGTTTCATATCCGTTGCAGGTATTTTTAGCATCTGTGATACTTGCGTTAGGTATCGTGTGATATGTGTTTACTCCTGACTGGTCGGTGCATGAGCACGTCCAGTCTTTCTTGCATGAGCCCAGTGATACTGTAGCTATGAGTCCGAGGATGATCATTATCTTTTTCATGTCAGTTAGTTTTATCTGACAGGCTCCAAAGTCATGCCACGGGCCTTTCAGCGCAGATAGTGCGCATGTACTAGCAAAGCGAGAGATACTTTACTGACTTTGAGGAAAAAAAGCCGCTTCCGGCTTCTATGTTCCATTTGCATTACTCATGCATTTCATCTTATATCATATATTTAGGAGATGGAATCAAAGAGAAAGCTCACACTAGCAGATGCGATCCTGATCGTATCAGGGTCTATGATCGGCTCAGGGATATTTATAGTCAGTGCGGAGATGACGCGTACTATCTCAGGGCCTGGCTGGCTGCTGCTGCTCTGGGTCATATCCGGTGTGATCACCGTCTTTGCCGCACTGAGCTATGGAGAGCTGGCGGGCATGTTTCCGCATGCGGGTGGCCAATATGTGTATCTCAAAGAGGCTTTCAATCCGCTGGTAGGTTTTGTATATGGCTGGACCTTATTCCTCGTAGTACAGTCGGGCACCATCGCAGCGGTGGCAGTAGCCTTCGCGAAATTTGCCGGGGTGCTCTATGCGCCATTGGGCGAGAAAAATATATTGCTGGACCTGGGCTGGTACCAGCTATCTGCAGCGCAGCTGGTGGGCGTCTTATCCATCCTGATACTGACTTTGATAAATACCCGCGGCATTCACTACGGCAAGCTGATAGCGCGAGTCTTTTCCTCTACCAAGCTGATCGCGCTGTTTGGCTTGATCATACTCGGGCTGGTCTTCTTCCGTGATCCGGAGGTGTGGCACAGGAACTTTATGGATACCTGGAGCACCATAGCCTGGACCAAAGACGGTGGCCAGTGGAGCTGGCATGAGCTGAGCACCATGGGTGTGGCCACGGCGCTGGGTGCAGCATTGGTAGGATCGCTCTTCTCTTCTGATGCTTGGAATAATGTGACCTTCATATCCGGTGATATAGAAAACCCAAAGCGCAATATCCCTCTGAGCCTCCTCTTCGGTACGCTGATAGTGACCGTGCTATACCTGCTCACCAATATGGCCTATCTCAGCCTCCTGCCAGTAGCAGGAGATCCTGATGGGCTGACACCAATCTCACAGGGTATACAGTTTGCGGCCAATGACCGAGTGGGCACGGCTGCGGCCACCATGATCTTTGGCACCACGGCTACGGTGATCATGGCCATCCTGATCATGATCTCAACCTTCAGCTGCAATAATGGCATCGTGCTCTCTAGCGTACGTGTCTATCAGGCCATGGCGCGTGATGGCCTTTTTTTCAATAAAATGAAAGAAGATAATAAGAATGGGGTTCCTGGCTTTGCCCTGTGGATCCAGTTGATCTGGGCGGCGCTGCTCACCCTGTCTGGCAAATATGGCCCTCTGCTGGATTATGTCATGTTTGGGGTCATGCTCTTTTACATTCTTACTATCGCAGGCATATTCATCCTGCGCCGCACACGCCCTGATGCAGAGCGCCCCTACAAGGCTTTTGGCTATCCTGTCATCCCCATCGTGTATATCATATTTGCAGCACTATTTTGTATCAACCTGCTCTATGCAAAGCCGGAGAACTCCATACCAGGACTCATCATCATACTGGCGGGTATACCGGTATACTTTATCTGGCGGCGCGTGAATCGCGTTACTGCTGACAACAGCAATAATTAAAACAATAACCTCCGATATTCGTTTTCATAAAGGAACATAAGAACAACCTATCTAAACCCGACCATGAGCTACAAAGACAAACTGGACAAATGCCTCATCTCTCTGGATATAGCCGAGCACAATGCACTATTTATAGTGCTGGCAAAGGATGGAACCATCTGCCGCGGAGGCAATGGCAACCCTGATGCACATATGGAGCTGCTGAAAGGCTACAGCGATCTGGGCCACTACGAGGCCTTTATGATGACCGTAGATGAAAACTGGTTTATGTTTTCAGGCGCTTTTGAGCAGACACCCTACACTGGACGGCTGTGCAAACTGCTGGTCGTATTCAGCGGGCCGAATGGTGAAGAGGCCGGATTTAAAGTAACGTATGGTGAAGACTCCGTAGGCCCACCCAAGGAGATAGTACAGATGCTGATCAATGCTGTAAAACTGACGGAAGACTGGTATCAGCAGGAGCGCGAACAGCTGAAGGTACAGCCTGTGCCAGCCCCTGTGACACAGCCAGAACCGGAGCAAGGTAAATGGTGGGAATTCTGGAAATGAGTTAAATCATTTTGATTCCTCCGTTTAGCCATTATATTTGCCTTGTTTATACTCATTCTAAATAAGGTAAATGAATTGCCGTCGTCAATATTTAAGGCTTTTGGTGCTCTTAGGGACGATTGTTTTACCCATAACACGTTCATTTGCAAGCGAAAATAGTGAGGCTTCGCGAATACTCGTCCACACCCTAAACTATATGAGCCGTGACTACCCTAACGGTGTAGCCAATGGTAAAGTGATAAATGAGGATGAATACGAAGAAATGCTCGGCTTCTGCACCTCTGCCGAGAAATATTACAAACAATTTGCCCCAAACTGGCCGGCTGACTCTCAGAAAATAGGCATCATGGTGCGCAGGACGGATAGCCTGATCCGCTCAAAAGCTCCTTTTGCCGACGTCTCTGAGGCTGCCAATCTGGCCAAGGCAGAAGTGATCAAGGCCAGCGGCCTGACCATAGCCCCTACCGAATACCCTAATATCCTGGATGGCAAAGCTGTCTATATGGCCAACTGCTCCAAATGCCACGGTGTGCACGGCTATGGAGATGGCAAAGAAGGTGAGAAACTGGATCCACGGCCCAGAAACTTTCACGACGAAGGAAAGATGGCGCTCATGTCTCCTTTCTCTATCTATAATACCGTACGCTGCGGTGTGCAAGGCACAGGTATGAAGGCTCACCCAGAGCTGTCTGATGAAGAGGTCTGGGATGCTGCTTTCTACATCATGACCCTGCGCTATGAGGCACCACAAAAAAACAAAACCTCTGATGAGGCATTTATAAAAGAGCGATTTGCCGGGCTGGGGCTGGCTCAGATAGCTGCGCTGAGTGATCACGAGGTATCACAGACATTTCGCGCGAGCCACAAGGACCTCGCGCGCCTGCGCTATCATCAGCCCAATGAATCTAAGGACCGCTTCATAGATGCTGCCATAAAGTATATAGATGAGTCTCTGGCCGCCTCTCGCGAGGGCAACTATGAAGAGGCCGAAAAACTGGCCAACATGGCCTATATGGAGGGTATAGAGCCGATAGAAAAGCAGCTGCGCTCTACCGATCCCGGCCTCATGGAGCGCCTGGAGGACCAGATGAATAATACGCACCGCATCATCACGGAGCATCGCAGCCTCATAGAGATCAGCGACTCACTCAAAGCCTCCAAAGAGCTGATAGCTCAGGCTGGCAAGGTGATCAGCAAAGGAGAGATGTCATTCTGGCTGGCTATCATGATGTCCATATCTATCCTGCTGCGCGAGGGGCTGGAGGCATTTCTGGTGATCATGGTCATACTCGGTATCATCAATGCATCAGGCCTGCGCAGCTCAAAGATCTACGTACATGCGGGCTGGGTCATAGCTGCGATATGCGGTGTGATACTATGGATGATAGGTGGGCAGCTCATACAGTCTCATATGGAGCAGGTAGAGCTGATGGAGGGCACCATCGCCCTGATAGCTGTGGCTATGCTACTCTACATTGGCTTCTGGCTGCATGGCAAATCTGAGGCTACGAAGTGGAAAGAATACGTGACATCCAGTATCAAGCGTTTCACCAGTGGGGGCAGCCTGCTGGGACTGTTTGCATTTTCATTCCTCGTCGTTTTCCGTGAGGTATTTGAGTCGGTATTATTCCTGTCTGCTATCAATGTAGAATCATCAGGCAAACAAGAGCATGCTATCGTGCTCGGTGTAGTGGTAGCATTTATCATGGTCATATCGCTGGCTTATCTGGTATTGAAGTTCTCCGCAAAGCTGCCTATACCAAAGCTCTTCAAGGTATCATCTATAGTAATGGGTATACTGGCCGTGATCCTGATGGGTAAAGGCCTGCACTCGCTGCAGGAGACAGGTGTAGTGCCTATACATGGCATCACCGTGCTGCCTCATGTAGAACTGCTGGGCCTCTACCCTACTGCAGAGACGCTGCTGGCACAGGCCCTCGTAGCTGCTGCCGTGATCTATATGATCGGCTTCTCGGGCCGCAAGAAATGATCATTTCTGCTCTGACTTATCCTTCTTTTTGTGCCCCTGAAAGAACCCTTTTATTTCCTTTAGTACGCCACCGTTTTCCCTCCGGGCGCGCTGATATGGCTTGCGAGGATTTTCATCGTTGAGCTGTACTATCTCATCATATGAATCGCGTAGCTTCTCAGGTATATCACCCTTATACTCTACACGGTAATAGGAAAATCCATTTTGCGGAATGATGGTCTGGGGGGTGCCGACATGCACACGGGAGCGATTAGCCTCATCAAATTCACTCAAGAATTTATCCCTCCTGCTCTTCATGAGCTCGGCAAAGCGGGCCTCTACCACTCCATCTCCTACGTACCTCCTGCACTTTTCCTGAATAGTGAAGACAAGCTTATCCTTGATCAGGCCATCGAGGTAATGCACAAAAGTAGAATCTTTGATAGACATCCGGTCTATGGCCAGAGAGTCCTCCGGGTTGATGACGCGCTTAGGGTCATTTCGCAGTGCATATTTCTTTTTAGCCTCAAAGAATAGGATATATTCCTTCTCCTTATCTGTATATACCTGAGGCGAAACCTGGAGCTGTGCCTGCGGATTGTCTGTGAGGAAGTCATTCATCTTATCCAGAAACCGCTCTTGTCCGTATTGCAGTTCATCATAGCGTGTCCTCCATTTGATCACCAGGTACTTTTCTATTTTCTTTTCCACGTCCTTCACATGGAATATGTAAGGCGATGTCACCGGCTTCACAAAAATATTGCGCACTACATCCAGTATCACTGATTTCAGTTTGAACTTAGGATCACTGAGATTACCGCGTATAGGCACACTAAAGTCAATGACTCCGCTTCTATCTTTGACAAAAGAAAGAATAAGTGGCACCGGGATCCACGTCGCATCCTGATGCTTCTTGAGACGCTTGCCGACCCTTGGATCCAGGATGAGCAGGTGGTTCTCGCCTTGAAGATTGCTATCTACCGCATTGAGCGATCCGGTAAACTGTAGTGTACCACGATCCAATGGGAAAGATGTATATGTCAGCACGTACGGATTAAACATGGGCAGTGGAATCTTTTCAATGTTATAGCGGATACTGAAATTGCCATAGTTGTTTGGATCCAGACTGATACCCACGTAGACATCGCCATAAGGTTTCACAGCCGTAGTGAGATTCATATTCATTCTCTTATGGCTCTTGTCTATAGAGTCAGCCATAAAATTTAAAGGATTGGCGGCCACAGCAAATTGCTCCCGGAGGGCAAAATCATTGAACTTGATGTCGCCATTGTATATAGCAACCCTGTTGATCTTATAATAACTCTTAAGGAAGTTGTTTATGATATCATTTACATACTTGCCCACTTCTATCACCAGGTTAAACTTGGTAGAGTCTGCCTTGGCTGCCTTGATATTCTGGAGGTCTTTGCCGAATAAGGCGGATACGTTGTCAGCATTGTCATACCTCTCGTACTTGAAGTATGGCTTATCTACCATGATCGTATCTATATAGTAGCTAAACTGACGCGGATTGACATCTACCATAGCAATCTGCAATTTTTTGAACGCTACATAGTCATCATCGGGGTGCTTGCCAAAGTGGAAATCATTCACAGCTATCCAGCCTGTAGCCTCTACAGCCAGCTTGATCTTTGCATTACCTTTTGCCTTGATATCTCCATCCAGGCTGGCGCGGAAAGTGCCATAGTTACTAAAGTCCCTGATGTACTCCTGTATGAAAGCGAGGTCGTACTTGTCGATCTTTGCGGCCACTCTATATTCCAGACTTTTGAGATTGACTGCAGCGTCGCCTGCTATTTTGCCGGGAGCAGGGCCAGCCTCCAGCGCATATTTCACCTGCATGGTATCTACGTCCCACCGCATACCGGGTGTCGACACCTCTACGTTTTTCACAAAATAATTGACAGGTATGGAGCGCTCCTCATAGTGAAACTCCCCGTCTTCGATAGCTACATCTAGCAGATTGAAATGAACTGGTGGTTTCTCTTCCTTCTTGACTGTATCTTTGGGAGCAAACTTCTCGATGATATCATTGAAGTTGAACCACTGTCTGTTTTGAACGATACGCGCATAAGGTTTTGAGATGGTCAGATTCTCGATCTCATAAGTTTTGCCTATGGCTTTGAATATGGCAAAGTTAATACTCACCCCATTTGCGGAAAAAAATACGGTATCCATGCCTCCGGCCTCGTAGAGTTTCAGATTGTGGAGGTGTGCATAGCCGGTGAAAGGGTTGACATATACCCAGCCCAGGGTGATCTCTCTACCCAGGTACTTTGTATCATATTTTTCTATCAGATACTTGGTGATAGGCGAGATAAAAATGATGACCAGTGCTACAAATGCTACTATACTGATCACGATACCCAATAGGATCTTGCGAAGCTTTGGAGATATTTTTTTCATGTGAGGATGAATTTACTTTTCTCAACAAAGCCAATAATTGTTCCATTCCCCAATCAAAACACATCAAATCATATAATTAAAAAAGCCCCCGGAAAACCGGAGGCTCTGACCATTAGCTCGCCAGGACCCACGACCCGTTGAGCTAAATGGCTAAAACGTTTTAGATCTTAGTAAACTTCTTTACAGCTGTACCATTGTTGGTCATCATTTTTACGAAGTAGTTTCCTGCTTCCAGATTTGATACACCTACGGTATTGTTGCCAGCTGCTATATCGTACTTGCCTACTACCTGACCGCTGATATCAGTGATCTCTACCTGCGTATCTGCTATAGTAGCTATAGTGATCTTATCTACTGTAGGGTTAGGATACAGTTGGATCGCGTTGTCAGCGTTTATGGTCTCTACGCCTGTAGCTGTATTCTTGTCAAATACTGCAAATGGGCTGAAGCTGCTGATGTTTGTGCGTGTCATAGTGTATACGCTACCATTGAGTGTAGCGGCAGCCATCGCGCTGTGATCCCATGCACCACCTGTAAAGTGGGCTATGTATGCCTGAGTATTGTCAAAACCATTCACCTGTGCAGCAGCTGTCCAGCCGAGGCTCAGATTAACGTTTGTATTAGTAGTGATGTCCGGCTCTACGAAATATGATGTGCCCACCAGTGAGTGTGAAGCAGCCATATCCGAGCCTGTAGTACCCTGGCTATATACGCCTGAGCTCACACCTACATTGATACCGCCACTGGTAGATCCGCTATTCAGCTGGATACCTACCGGTGAATAGCCAGCCATAGTACCTACATGGAAAGTAGTCGCCGTGCTGGCACCTGCAGTCACCTGCATATTCACATGGCCAGTGCCTGTAGTGATGATGTAAGAGTTGATACCGCCACCGGTCACTGAGCCTGAGGCTGCGATGGTCAGCTTATTAGTATCTATATCCAGGCTACCCTGAGTGAAGCTAAGTGTGCCATTCACTGTCAGGTCAGAGCCGATATGCAGGGCGCTGGATGAGCCTGTAGCTACATTGATAGCGAGGTTGCCTACAGTATTGCCAGTACCCGAGAAGCTCAGTGTACCGTTAGTAGAGCCTGTAGTGGTCACGCTGATATTTGAGGCAGAGGTAGAGGAGAGTGATCCATTTCCTGATGCTGCGATAGAACCTGTGATAGCGAGGTTATTGCCATTGAGCACGAGCGTACCGTTTTGCAGTGAGAGTGTGCTGGCTACGGTCAGGTTAGAGCCAGAGCCGAGTGTCACGCTGCCATTGCTTCCTGTGTTGATGGTCAGGTTGCCTACAGTACTGCTGCTGCCTGCGAGGTGCAGATCAGAGGTCAGGCCTGTAGATGAGGTAATATTGATGTTAGAATTGCTGTTTGTATTGAGTGAACCAGTCCCGGCTACATTGCCAGCTATGGTGAGCGTATGAGCGCCTACGCCGTACTGGCTGCCACCTGTGATGGTGAGTGTACCGTTTACAGTCAGGTCAGAGTTTACATTTACGCTGTTACCAGAACCAACGTTGATGGTCAGGTTATTTACTGTCTGGCCGCCAGTGGCAAAGGTGAGACCACCTGCGAGAGATCCGCTGCCATTTATGGTCAGGTTAGAAGAGCTATTGCCGCTGAGAGAGCCGCTACCGGTCACTGTACCGCCTATGGTCAGGCTGCCATTATTAAATGACAGTGTACCGCTGGTGAGGTCAAGTGAGCCTGTCACAGTGAGGTCACCGCTGATGTGTGCCTGATTGCTGCTGCCTACATTTACTGAAAGAGAGTTTGCTGAGCTACCTGTAGTGAATGAGAGTGTACCCATAGTGCCAGATGTACCGCTCAGGGTGATGCTGGAGCCTGTGCCTGAGGTCACAGATCCGCTACCCGATGCTGCTATAGTGCCGCTGACAGTGAGGTCATGGCCATTCAGGTTCAGATTGCCACTCTGCAGGGTGAGCATGCCGCTCACATTCAGGTCGCCACCGAGGCTGGCAGAGCTGCCATTGCCAGAGTTGATATTCAGGCTACCGATCACACCACCTGTGATAGACAGATCGGCGTTAGAGTTTCCTGTAGAGTTATAGTTGAGCGTAGAAGATGCATTTGCCATCAGAGAGCCAGAGCCTGCGGTAGAGCTACCGGAGCCGAGCGTCAGAGACTGACCGCTGATGTCCAGCATGCTGCCACCTGTCAGGGTGAGAGCGCCATTCACAGTGAGATCAGAGCCGAGGGCTACAGAGTTGCCTGATCCTACATTTATGTTGAAGTTATTGACAGTCTGGCCACCTGCTGCAAAGTGAAGCGCTGTAGAAAGGCCACCAGTGGCGCTCACGGTGAGGTTTGAGTTGCTATTGCCGCTGAGCGTGCCTGAGCCAGCGAGTGAGCCGCTGAGAGTGAGGTCGCTGTTATTAAAATTCAGCGTACCTGATGTGAGCGTCAGTGTGCCGGTCACATTGAGGCTGCCGGATATCTGCGCCTGGCTGGATGAGCCTACATTCACTGTGAGGTTTTGAGCAGAGCTGCCAGATGCAAAGTTGAGCGCACCGGAGATACCACCGCTTGTATTGATCACAATGCTCGATGCAGAGGTAGAAGAAATGCTGCCTGAGCCTGTAGTCACGCCACCACTCACGGTCAGATTGTTTCCATTCAGTACGAGTGTACCGGAGGTCAGATTCAGCGTGCCTGTAGTGTGAAGGTTAGAAGAGAGTGACACGCTGCCGCTATTGCCGGCGCTGATGGTCACGTTATTCAGTCCACTACCACTGAGCTCGAGGCCGGCAGTAGTGCTGCCTGTACCGCTATATACTACATTGTAGCTATTGCTGAGTGAGAGTGAGCCTGTACCTGTCAGGGAGAGGCCACCACCATTTACATTGATCGTACCACCATTAGTGACAGCGAGTGAACCGCCAGTACCAATGCTGAGTATACCGGATGTGAGATTGAGGTTTTGACCTATAGTGGTCTGAGAACCCAGCGTCAGCGCGAGGGCCGAGTTGCTGAAGTTTTGAGCCGTCAGCGATCCTGTAAAAGTTACTACCGCACCGGTGTTCAGGGTTACTGTATGCAGATTGATAGTACCAGCACCGCTCACTGTACTGAGTACGCCTATAGAAAGGTCATGTGATGAGGATGTCAGAGTACCCTCTACATCCATAGTGGCGAGTGCACCTGTCATCGTATAGTCTACATCCAGATTGACAGTGACGCCAGAGGCGATCGTGATCTGGTCTGTAGAGTTATTGACAGAAGGTGCTACCCCTCCTGCCCAAGTGGTAGAGCTACTGAAATTACCTGAGGTAGTAGCCGTAAATGCGGTCGCAAAGACCGCACTGGCAGATAGAACTGTCAGCGCGGCTGACAAGACTATCTTTTTTGTAGAGAGTACAAAGCTGTTCATGATTTAATTTTAATTGCTTAATGATAAATAGAGACACTATTGTCTCCTACCGCTATGCTTGCAGCTATTGTGCCAAGGGCTTTTACCTAGGTATCACGTGTGTGGTGCCGGTGACTGGTAGAGATTTCCCCAGTTTGGCGCCACAACCTTGTCAAAGACGCCAACAGGGTAGCGGAGCATCTTCCCCATTAACTTAAAAGTGTGGTTGTTGTAATCAGTTCTTTGCCCCAATAGCATCGTGGTACAGTTTTCCTGCGGTTTGTCTTTTTTACACTAAAACAAAAAACAAATGGATAAGCTGGAAATCAAAGGCAAATGGAATGAGATCAAAGGAAAGGTAAAGCAGGCATACGCAGACCTGACAGAAGATGACCTGAAATATGAAGAAGGCCAAGATGATATGCTGATAGGCAAGCTGCAGCAGAAGACCGGTAAGAAGCGTGAAGAACTGGTAAAATGGATCAATAGCCTCTAAACTACTTGTGACGCCTCTGGATCAGAGGCGTCACTTTTTTATATGCATCATGAAGACTGAAGATATATCAGAGCTAAAGAAAGAAGCCAGAGCGCTGAAGCTCATCTATACCTCTGATGCCACACCCGGATATACCCGGGAGCATCAGAAGAGTGGTTTCAAATATTATGATACGGACGGAGCTGAGATCACTGATGAGGAGGTGCTGGCCCGTATCAAATCACTGGTCATCCCTCCGGCATGGCAAAACGTGTGGATATGCGCCGAAGCAAACGGCCATCTCCAGGCCACCGGTACAGACGCTGCAGGCCGCAAGCAATATAAATATCATCCCCAATGGTCAAAATTCAGAAATGACCGCAAGCACAGCCGTATGGCAGAGTTTGCTGAAGTGCTACCGCTGATACGTGAGCAAGTAGAGAAAGACCTGAATCAAAAAGAGTTTTCCAAGAATAAAGTAGTGGCGCTGGCGGTGAGTGTCATAGACAAGACGCACATACGCGTAGGTAACGCTATCTATGCAAAGCTATATGGATCCTTTGGCCTCACTAGCCTGCGCAACAAGCACCTGAAAATAGAAGGCACTAAAATGACCATCTCATTTCGCGGCAAGAAAGGTGTGCAGCAAGAGGTAATACTGACGCAGCGCCGACTGGTGAATATGCTCAAGAAACTAAAAGACATACCGGGACAGGAGCTTTTCCAGTTTTACGATACGGATGGCAGCAAGAGGACACTTGACTCAGGTGCCATCAATGAGTACCTGGAGATCTGCACCGGCAAAGACTTTACAGCGAAAGACTTTCGTACCTGGTGGGGCACTGTGACCGCCGCTGCCTATCTGGCCACCCTCCCACCCTTTGCCACCAAAACAGATGCACACAAAAACCTTGTAGCTACCCTAGATGCTGTAGCAGACAAGCTAGGCAACACAAGAGCCGTCTGCAAGAAATACTATGTACATCCGCAGCTATTAGATCACTATGAAAATGGGAAACTGGATGCCTATCTGGACAAACTCAAATCCAGCACAGAAAATGCTGAGGAGCTACTCAGCTATGAGGAAAAAATAATACTGGAATTTATGCGCAAGGAGTGCTGCTAGGTCAGAGGTTTACTTTGACTTCATTGCGCAGGTAAGGTGTGAGTCCGTGGAGGAATGCATTGGCCAGGACCTCACCTACGGCCTTGCCCACCTGCACCTCAGGATCTTTGAATGGCTTTTCAAAATTGATGCGGGTCTTCAGTTCATCTGTGTGGTGGTCTTTGAGCACATCCAGCATGAAGCCTACCAGTCCCTCCCATAGATAGCGCAGAATGTTATCTTTCTTATCCTCTGGCCCCAGGATATGAAGGTCATCGATAACAGACTCTACGTAGCCTCCAAATTTTCCGGCCATGGCTTTGATCTCGCTGGTCATAGTCATCGTGCCGCTGCTTACATCAAAACGGCCATATCGCTGAAAGAAATCATTGAGTAAAACCATATTGACTCCCGAGAGGTGCGTATCCAGCACAAAATCCGGAGTGCGTGATAGCAGGTCTACCGTCATGGCAGCCTGGAATACCCCTTCATACACCTGAGCTTTGATATTTATATCGGCATTGGACTGGCGCTCGGGTACAGTAGAAATATCCTTAGCGCTCAGGTATATCTGGTCTACCATCACAGACAATGCGGGTACAGCCGTGACGTCTGTGTATTGTACTTTTGCATTCAGCACATCTAACCGTTGCAAGGTTATATCCATTCCGATATCGAGTCCCAGCAGCGGATTGCCCGGCTTCAGTTCGATACCGGAGAGCATTTCCTTATACACCGATACGGACATATCTTGTATAGACACACTACCGCAAACCTCTCCCCGCCATAATTTGGCTGATACGATGTCTATCTCCACGGTTTCTGCAGACAAATAAACCTTAGGATCAGCTATATCTACTTGTTCTTTGAGCATGAGGTCTTCGACCTTGATCTTGAAGGCGAATGGTGTGACTCTGATACGACCTACAGAGACGGCTATACCTTGGACCCTACTCAGGCTGCGCCGCAATACATACCCCGGCAGGAATGGAAACAGGAAACAGATCAGACTAACCAGGGGATACAATACCCTGATGAGCCTGAGCCATTTCCTGTTGTATCTATCTGTACGGTTCATTTTTACTATTGCTGCAGGAGCTTGTAGAGCTCAGTCAGGTTTGGAGACAGGATGATCTCTGTACGGCGATTAGCAGCCTTACCCTCCTGTGTATCATTAGTAGCCACGGGATGAAACTCGCCGCGGCCTGATGCTGTGATCTTATGTGTATCTACACCATAGTCCTTGGTGAGTATGCGCACTATGGATACAGCGCGTGCGGTACTCAGTGCCCAGTTGTCCGGGAAGAGTTCCTTGCGGATAGGCACAGTATCAGTATGGCCTTCTATATTGACATTGATATCCGGTGTATTATTCAGCACTTGCGCCAGCTTGCCCAGCGCCTCTTTTCCTTTAGGATCTACTGCCGCACTACCGGACTTGAAGAGGAGCTTCTCCTGCAGGGACACATACACATTTCCATCCTTGATATTTACGCTGAGCTCATCAGGTTTAAAATTGACCAATGCATCTGCGATAGACTGGCGCAGCCTGTTCATCACGTCCTTCTGCGATTGGATCAGATCCTGCAAATCTTTCAAACGCTTGGCCTGCTCTGCTATCGTCATTTTAGATTGTGCTATGGCCTGACTGGACTTAGATGATACATCTTTGAGATTTCCCTGCACATCAGACAGTTGCTTTTCCAGATTGCCGTTTTGGTCAGTCAGGCTCCTCACCTGATCGTTGCAGCCGTCGAGCTGCTTATGAGTGATCGAGCTGTCCTTCTGGAGCTTGCCCAGCCAGTCCTGAGAGGCATTATATTTCTTCTTAGTGACGCAAGACGAGAGGGAGAATAAACAAAACAGCATAGCGGCTGCTACTGAGGGTAGGATGATCTTTTTCATGTGAAAGATTTATGAGTGAATGATGCTATACATAAAATATGTCAGGAGCGACTGCGCTCCTGACATGATCGGACTATCCGGCACTACCGGATCAGACCGTAGGACTTTTGCTACCCCCTATAAAGCTGATGATGATGGAGATCACCGCCAATACCAATAGGATGTGTATGATGCTACCGATGTTGTAAACGAAGAGTCCGAGTGCCCAGCCTATGACCAGGATGACTGCGATGACATACAGAATTGAGCGTATCATGATTTATGTTTATAGTGACCTGCCACTGGCAGAAAAAGTTTCCAATAATTGCGGGACCGACGAATCGATCCCGCAATGCGGAGAGGTATCGCTACCTCTCCCTTCATCCATCTCACTGTCTTTCGCTACGTGGGAAACGGATAATCTTTTTGGTCCTGACTGTAGGAATCAATATCTATTCCATGCGTGACGGCCGCGTATTTGGGGTCAAATGAGGCCATAACAGGAAAGTGACCTTGCGATGATCTTATTAGTTGAGGTCCGGCTTCCTCATCAGCCTCTTCAGATCTGTAGTCATTCATAGATTACCTCATCTGAGGAAAAATATCAGCATCCCGCCATCGATGTAGCGTTGTAAGCAATCAAAAATGAAGGGTATAACATTTGCTCAAGGCATAGAGCAAATTATTTATATCACAAAAACTTAACATCATGAATCCAAAGAACATTACCCAAAAACTCTCCGGCACAGGACTACTCGCCTTGGCCGCTCTCGTAATCGGTTTCTCATCCTGCGATAACGGCGCGAAAGAAAAGCGCCAAAAAGATATGGATGACCTGAAAGCCTATATCAGAAATCAAAAAGACTCTATAGATCAGTATACTGATCGCAAGTGGGATGACCTGCAGGCATCATACGAGGCCAAGAAGGCTCAGCTGGAGCAGGACACCGCTAAAATGGATGCAGAGATGCGCGCGCAGTACTACCAGACTGTCAGTGATTGGGATGCTTACAAATCAGACTTTGAGCGCAAGGCTGAAGAGAAAAAAGCCCTCTCAGGTATGGACGCCATCCGCAAGCAGCTGGCTATGGATGGTATGAGGACTGACTTTACAGACCTGACTGCAGTAAATATACTGCCTGCCTACGAGCACTTCGTAGCTGTGGTGGATAGCAATCGTGACAACTATACTAAAGAGCAGTGGACAGTAGTAAATGTAAGCTGGAAGGCGCTCAAAGGCCGCAAGCGCGAAATATCAAAGGATATCAGCGCTGACCTGATGGGCAAAATAACCAAGAAAGAGATCCAGTATGTAGGCATCAAGGCTGTGAACAGGCCATTTGCTGATAGTGAAGATGAGAAGTAAGCTATAAAAGCTGAGCCGCAGCTGCTCTGTCAATAAACCAGTATAAACCCCCGCTATGGGGGTTTATCATTTGTGCCGGGTAGGGCTCATGGCCGGGAGCATCATGCACGATGCTCTGCACGATGCTCGCCTTAGATTTCCCCGACACGAGGAATATCACTTTTGCAGCATCGTTGAGCAGCGGTAGTGTCATGGTGATCCTATCCATATCCTGTGCGGGGATAAAACCTGCAGTGACTATGGCCTGCCGCTCATCCAGCAGTCCACTCCGGGGGAATAGTGATGCTGTATGGCCATCAGAACCTAGTCCCAGCAGCACGAGGTCAAAAGATATTTTTTGCTTGCCGAAAAACGTCCTGATATCGCGTTCGTATTCCTGTGCTGCCTCCTGTGCTGGCCTATCTGACTGTATCCGATGGATATTGCCTGAGGGTATAGATATTTTGCTCAGCCAGAGATCTAGGGCCACCTGTGCGTTATTCCGCTCATCATGCAGGGGCACGGCCCGCTCATCTCCCCAGAATATATGCACTCCCGCCCAATCCAGGCCCGATGCGTAGCGTGGCTCTGCCAGCAGGCGAAAAAGCGCCTCCGGTGTGCTGCCACCAGACAGTACGAGGCTATACCGGCCTGTATCAGCTATGACCTGGGCAGCATCAAGCATGATAAAGTCAGCAATGCCTGCCGCCAGTGCTTCGGCTGATTCAAATACCTTGATGGAACCTTTGCTCGACATGTGATATAGATTAAAGCCAGTTATGACCATCCTTTGCGATCAGTGCCTCAGCATCCTCCGGTCCCTGAGTGCCAGCCGTATAGTTAGGGAAGTTGACCGGAGGGTTATTCTCCCATACTTTTATGATAGGCATCATCACTGCCCACGCAGCCTCTACCTGATCGGCCCTCATGAATAAAGTAGAGTCTCCCTGCATGGTATCCAGCAGGAGTGTCTCATAGGCCTCCGGTGTACCGGATGTATAAGTCTCCTTGTAGTCAAACTCCATATCCACAGGGTTGAGCAGCATCTCGAGTCCCGGCCGCTTGGCCTGAAAGCTCAGCGTGATACCCATATGTGGCTGTATGCTCATAGTAAGCCTGTTTGGCGGCCAGCTGCCGGAGGCATTGGATGGAAATAGTTTATGCGGCACATCTTTAAACTGGATAGTGATGACAGAGGTCGTCTCTTTCATGCGTTTGCCCGTGCGGAAATAAAATGGCACATCATGCCAGCGCCAGTTCTCAACAAAGAGTTTGACTGCAGCAAAAGTCTCGATATTTGAGCCTGGCTTGATGTCCTGCTCTTGCCTGTATCCTTTTACCTTTTTACCTTCTATCCAGCCCTCTTTGTACTGTCCGCGTACAGCTACGTTATGCACTTCATTTTCCGGTATACGTTTGATGGCATTGATCACATCCACCTTGCGGTTGCGCACTTCATTAGCCTCAAAGGATACTGGCGGCTCCATAGCTATGAGGCACATGAGCTGCAGGATGTGATTTTGTATCATATCCCTCAGCGCACCAGCTGTCTCGTAGTAGTTGCCACGATTCTCTATCCCCAGCTGCTCAGATACGGTGATCTGCACATGGTCTATGTAGTTACGGTTCCACAGCGGCTCAAATAGCAGGTTGCCAAAACGGAATGCGAGGATATTCTGTACGGTCTCTTTGCCCAGGTAGTGGTCTATGCGGTATATCTGGCATTCATCATACATGCTATGCAAGAGCGTATTCAGTTTCCTCGCGCTATCGAGATCACGGCCAAAGGGTTTTTCTATCACGATCTTGTCCCGCTGATTATCCCTGCCCAGTCCTGCCTGATAGAGCTTCTTAGCTATCGTCTCAAAGAAATCCGGCGTGACGGCCATGTAGTAGACATGATCGGCTGTGGTCTTCCATGCCTTTTCTATCTGCGCTATTGTTTTGCCTACAGTGTCATAGGTCTTCTTGTCATGCACCTCTCCGCGCTGGTACATGATATTTTTGGCAAAGCTCGCCCACTGCTTTTTATCTGCAGGGCCGCTACGTGAAAACTGATTGATCCCATCCAGTAGAGATCTGCGAAACTGCAACTCTGAGATATCCCTTCTGCCGATGCCTACGATGGTAAACTTGTCCGGCATCCATTTATCCAGATACAGATTATATAGGGCAGGAACCAGTTTGCGCCAGGCCAGATCACCCGTAGCGCCAAAGATGACGATGATACAAGGATTGACTTTCTCTTTTTCTTCCATTGCTTATTGTTTTTGCTCCCAGTGTGTGTGAAATACACCCTCCCGGTCTACACGCTGATAAGTATGAGCACCAAAATAATCCCGCTGAGCCTGTATCAGATTGGACGGCATCCATGCGCGCCTGTAGGCATCATAGTATGCCACACAGGCCATCATATCCGGCATAGGCACGCCTGTCTCTACAGCTGTGGCCAGGACCCTGCGCAGGCCCTGCTGATGCGTGTACAGTTCATGCGCTATCTTTTCATCCAGCATGATGCTGATGAGGCCGGGGTCCTTATCATACGCAGCGCGTATATCCTCCAGCAGAGACGACCTGATGATACAGCCTCCTCTCCATATTTTAGCCACTTCCTCCAGCTTCAGCTCATAGCCGCATTTGGCAGACGCTTCATGCAGCAGCGTCAGGCCCTGCGCATAGGAGATGATCATAGAGAAATATAATGCCTCCTCTACGGCATCTATGAGCTCCTGCCGGTCTATCTGCGCTTGCGCCTGCGGCCCTTTCAGCACTTTCTCGCCCTGTGTGCGCTGCGTCTTGTCAGCAGAGAGATAGCGGGCGCTGAGCGCTGCATCTATAGCAGGTATAGGCACTACGAGATCCATGGCATCCTGAGAGGTCCACTTGCCCGTCCCTTTTTGCTGAGCGCTATCCAGTATCATATCCACCAGCAGGTTTTGCGTCAGGTCATCCCTGCGGGCAAAAATATCTGCCGTGATCTCTATCAGAAAGGATTTCAGCTTGCCCTCATTCCACTTTGCAAAAGTAGCATGCAGCTCCTCATTGCTGAGGCCGCCTACTTCCTTCAGGATGTGATATGCCTCTGCTATCAGCTGCATGATGGCATACTCTATACCGTTGTGCACCATTTTCACATAGTGGCCTGAGGCGCCGGGGCCGAGGTAGGTCACGCATGGCTCATCATTGACCTTGGCTGAGATGGCCTCCAGCATGGCGCCTATGCGCTCGTACGCGTCCTGTGCACCGCCGGGCATGATGCTCGGTCCAAACCGTGCACCCATCTCACCACCGGAGACACCCACTCCCATGAAGTGTATATTGTCCTTGGCCAGGGTCGACACCCTCCTGTCTGTATCTGTATAGTGCGAATTGCCGCAGTCCATAATGAGGTCTTCGGGCGATAACAGCGGTTTCAATCCCAGTATTACCTTATCTACCGGATCACCGGCCGGTACCAGCAACAGGATAGTGCGAGGCGTCTTGAGCGCATCTACAAACTCCTGCAGCGTGTCTGCTCCCAGTATCTTGCGTCCCTCTCCTTCTTTTTTCAGGGAGGCTACTTTGTCCGCGTCCAGGTCAAAACCCGCCACGGCATATGAGTGATCGCTCATGTTCAATAACAGGTTGCGCCCCATTGTGCCGAGGCCGATCATCCCGTAGTCATATTTTGCTTCTGCCATATCTATATATTAAACCCATATTTTATCAATTCCCCCCTGGCTGCCTCTATACCTGTGTAGTGGAGGCACTGCAGGCCTACCTGGGTAGCAGTAGGCATGTAGTATGCTCTATCGTCTATGTACAGCCCTTGTGCCGGCGCTATGGCGGCCATATCACATGCCAGTCTGTACATCCCGGCCTCAGGCTTGCGCATATCTATATAGCAAGACGAAATAAAGAAGTCAAACAATGAGTCAAGTTGAAATTTTTTTATCCGGTAGTCATTCAGCTCGCGTGGTTCATTATTGAGCGCGGCTATGGGGAGGCCTGTCTTTGCCTTCACCTCGTAAAAAAAATCCAATGCCCCCGGCAGTGCCTGAGACTGGCTAAACATAAAATCCCTGAACGCTGCGCGCGAAAACGGCCTCTCGGTATAAAACACTGTGGCATCGAGATACTCGTCCAGCGTGATCCTCCCCCTTTCATAAATATCAAAGGCCATGGAGTGCCGTTTCTCCATATCTTTTTCATCCAGGTGATACTGCTCTACAGCTCTCCTGCGCGCATCGGTATCCCAGCCATTGGTCAATAGCACTCCGCCTATATCGAGGAAAATGGTCTGTATCTTATCGTTTGGCATTTGCTCTCACCTTTAGCTTGATCTGAGCCATCAGCTCTTTCAGTCCCGCATCTGTATCGCCTCCCAGATGGATGCGTATCACCTGCCTGCCTTTGTCACTCAGGGACCGGAAGTCTCCCATGGCCTGAGCGTGGTGCAGCGTATCAAATCCGTATGCCTCTCCCGGTATAGGCAGGGGTATGGCTTCATCAGCAGTCAAGATAATATAAAACCCGCTATCAGGCCCGCCTTTGTGCAGCTGCCCTGTGGAGTGCAGGTAGCGCGGGCCATGCAGCAGCGTGGTGGCCACCCGGTACTGATCTCTTATGGACATTCTCCATGACTGTAGTAGCTCTGCCCTGGACTCTGTACGGTGAAAATATGGCAGCATAGCTACATAGTCTCCCGGTCTGACCTGCTGCAGGTATGCTGAGATAAAATCTGCTATAGATGTAGCCTCTCCTCTCTGCGCCGCAGCGGCGCCTCCGGTGTATATACTGACATCCTCAGCCCTGACCACCGGGGCTGTAGTTTCTTTAAACTTCTTACGGCTCTGCCACTCCTGCAGCAGATCGTCCGTATTTTTCTTGCTCTCCGCTACATTGGGCTCGTCAAATGGGTTGATCCCTATGATCAGACCAGCTATAGCAGTAGCTACCTCCCAGCAGTAGTATTCACCGCCGAGGGCTATAGTGTCAGGTATCTTCACACGTATGACAGGATGCCCTGCCTCCTCAAGTGCCTTTAGTTTGCGCACCTGTGTGGTATCTACATCTCCCGCTACCCGGATATGTACGAATACCCTGTCATCACTGTATACTGATGGCGGGCCGAGTGTTTCGGCATTGACCGGTATGATGCCTTTGCCCTCCTTGCCGGTGCTTTCGGCTATCAGCTGCTCTATCCAGTAGCCCAGGGCTGCGATGGACGGAGATAGGGCAAATGTAAGCTTGTCCCTGCCAGTGCGCGCTGCTACACCCAGCTCTGCTCCCAGGTCCAGTCCGGGGTTGTCTTCTGCCTTTGTATCATGGCATAGCGCCTCCATCTGCTGGGCACTACTCATCATGGCTTCTATATCTATACCCATCAGTGCCATAGGTATCAGGCCGAAATCAGACAGCACAGAATAGCGCCCGCCTATATCAGAAGGATTGGTAAAAACACGGAGGAAACGGTACTGCTCTCCCAGCGCTGCCAGCGGTGTGCCGGCATCTGTGATAGCGATGAAGTGACGGCCGGCAGTACGGCCCACTTTCTTCTTGACCTGCTCGTAGAAATAACGGAAAAAGCTAAGGGATTCTTTGGTCGTACCAGATTTGCTCGCCACTATGAAAAGGGTCTGCTCCGGTTTGATCTGTTTCTCCAGTGCCTGTATAGCAGCAGGGTCTGTATCATCCAGTACAAAGAGCTTAAGGTAGCCGCGCTTGCTAGCAAAGGTCTCCCGGGCTACCTCAGAGCAGAGGCTACTACCTCCCATGCCGAGCAGCACAGCATATTTCAGCCCAGCCTTCTTCACCTCTTTTGCAAATGCGGTGATATCTGCTACCCTGCCGGCAGAGTGCTCCGGCAACTGTAGCCAGCCGAGGCGGTCAGCTATTTTTTGTTGCGATTCCTTGTCAGATTTCCATAGGGCCGCTTCCTTTTGATAGAGGCGCTCTCTGATGTGCTGACTATCCAGCTGCTGCTCTGCCTGTGCGAGTTCTGTCTTGAATCCCTGTACAAGGTCCTGTGGCTTATCTGGTATGATCGAAAAAACTTTCTTAGTGGATGGCATGGATCTAATTTATGTTTTGTATGTCATTTCATATTCTGCTCTTCTATCAGGGCTACTTTGCCCACACGCCTCATATGGCGCACCTCCCGCGTGAAACTGGCAGCAAGGAATGCCTCTACCAGCTCGTACATCAGCTCGATACCTACTACACGCTGACCTATACAGATCACATTGGCATCATCATGCTCCACGCACTGATGAGCTGAGTAGGTGTCATGGCATACACCCGCGCGTATACCTTTAAACTTATTGGCAGCGATGCTCACTCCGACTCCGCTCCCGCATATCAGTATACCCCTGTCACACTGCTGTGACTGGATAGCCTTTGCCACATGTGTGGCATGGTCAGGATAGTCTGACGGTGCAGTATCATGCGCCCCCAGGTCAGCGACCTCATATCCCAGTGTGGCCAATCTGGCCAGCAAGGCAGCCTTGTATTCATATCCGGCATGGTCAGCCGCTATAGCCACTTTCATTTGATGATGATTCTTTTAGTCATGCCGACCACGGTCTCTGCGGTCAGGCCATAATGCTGGTACAGGTCTTTGTCAGGAGCGCTGGCACCAAATTTTGATATGCCCACCACTCTGCCCTGCTCTCCTACCCACTCTTCCCAGCCCTGTGGTGATCCTGCCTCTATAGCTATGCGAGCTTTGACTGATGGAGGCAGCACTGTATTACGGTATTCCTCAGGCTGCTGACGGAATAGCTCCCAGCTCGGCATGCTGACCACACGCACATTGATATCACTCTTCAGTAGCTGCTGCTGGGCCTCCATTGCGATCTGTACCTCTGATCCCGATGCTATCAGTATGGCATCTGGCGGGGCAGCCTGTTCTTTTTCATTGGCGCGGTAGAGCATCATCTTTTGCTCCGGAGATATGACATAGGCACCGCACAGCACTCCACTCGCATCGGCAGTTTTTGCCCTGTCAAAAACTGGTAGCTTCTGCCGGGAGAGTACCAGCATAGTGGGCCCTGCAGTGCGCTCTATAGCAGCCTGCCAGGCATAGGTAGCCTCATTGGCATCTGCGGGGCGTATCAGGCACATATGCGGCATAGCGCGAAATGAGGCCAGGTGCTCTACCGGCTGGTGCGTCGTGCCGTCTTCTCCCAGCCCTATAGAGTCATGGGTCATCACATATATCACAGGCAGCTCCATGATACAGGCCAGCCGTATAGCAGGCCGCGCATAGTCTGTAAAAATGAAAAACGTAGATGCATATGGCCTCACACCACCATGCAGCGCCAGGCCGGAGCTGGCTGCACACATCACATGCTCCCGCACTCCCCAGGCTATATTCCTGTTTTCATATTTGCCTGCGGCAAAATAACCCGATGTCTTGATCATGGTCTCGGTAGACGGCTCGAGGTCTCCACTCCCACCGATCAGCCACGGCAGCAATGGAGCCACCGCTTTCAGTACATCTGCAGTCACAGACCTTGTAGCCTTAGGCCCATCTTCAGGCTTATAAATGGGCAGCGCTGCTTTCCACCCCTCAGGGAGTTTTTGTGACAGGTAGTGATCCAGCTGTGTAGCCTCTGTAGGGTAGGCGGCCTTGTAGTCAGCATAGAGTTTCTGCCAGGCCTGATGTGCTTCTTTGCCTTTTTCACCGGGCGCCTTCATGTGCACGGCCACATCATCCGGCACCAGAAATTTAGCATCTGCCGGCCAGCCGTAAAATTCTTTTGTCAGTCTCACCTCATCCTCTCCCAGTGGGGAGCCATGAGCAGATGCCTTATCCTGCTTGTGCGGAGAGCCATAGCCGATATGAGTGCGTAGTATGATCATAGTGGGCCTGTCAGTCTCGCGACGGGCCTCATCGTATGCCGCAGATATGGCTGCTATATCGTTGCCCTTATCCCCCAGGTCTATCACATGCCAGTGATAGGCTTCAAACCTCTTGGCTACGTCATCAGAATACGTGAGTGCTGTATCGCCCTCTATGGATATATGATTGTCATCGTAGAGGCAGATCAGTTTGCCCAGTTTGAGGTGACCTGCCACAGATGCAGCTTCATGAGAGGCACCCTCCATCAGGTCTCCGTCACTACAGAAGACATAAGTATAGTGATCGATGATCTTATACCCGTCCTTATTGAATACTGCGCTGAGATGCGCTTCTGCCATAGCCATGCCTACCGCAGTCATGATACCCTGACCCAGCGGTCCCGTGGTAGTCTCGACACCCGGCGTGAGGCGATACTCCGGGTGACCTGGGGTGATACTTCCCCATTGTCTGAAATTTTTGATATCCTCCAGGCTGAGATCGTATCCCGTCAGGTGTAGCATAGCGTACTGGAGCATAGATGCGTGACCATTTGACAAGATAAAGCGATCCCTATTGAGCCACTGAGGATCAGTAGGGTCAAAGCTCATGTGCTTCATCCAAAGGGTATATGCTGCCGGGGCCAGTGCCATCGGCGTACCGGGGTGCCCGGAGTTTGCTTTTTGCACGGCGTCTATAGCCAGGCATCTGATTGTATTGATGCTTTTATTTTCTATTGTGGTGTCATCCATGTCAGGGGTATTTAGCTATGCTGAGGGATAGGTGGGGATATAGCCCTTCATCAAATCTCATTCCAAGCACCGCACCTTTTCCTTCTCTAAGGTATAGTATACTAATGAGCAGATTGGCATGACTTTTTTAAACCCTTAGTGATTCACCTTCTCACTAATTGTTCTCTTCTTCTGATGAAACTTACTTTTCAAGGCAATATTTTTGAGCAAAGAGCAGCCCCTGAGGAACCACTGCGCAGAGAGCTTTTCAGCTCGGAGCAAATGGAGCAGCACGCACGGGCACTGGCTGCCTCGCACCAGATCAGCACCCGGGGATCTGCAGACCGCCTGCTGGGCAGGCTGGCTGACAATGAACACCTGCTGCTGGAGGTCCATGCACTACTGACCCAGACGGTCAAAAAGAACTACCAGATCACACCCGCCGGCGAGTGGCTGCTGGATAACTTCTACATGATAGAAGAGCAGATCCAGATAGCCAAAAAGCACCTGCCAAAACTATACAGCGAAGGATTGCCACAGCTATCCACGGGCTCGTCTGCCGGCCTGCCGCGTGTATATGATATAGCGCTGGAGATAGTATCCCACAGTGATGGCAGGCTGGACATGGAGACGGTCAATAACTTCCTCCGGGCCTACCAGACGGTGACGCACCTGCGTATCGGAGAGCTATGGGGTGTGCCTATCATGATACGCCTCGCCCTGCTGGAAAATCTGCGCCGCGTGTCAGCCTCTATAGCAGCGGAGCGCATACACCGCAACGAAGCTGACTACTGGTCTAAGCTCATACTGGATACTATAGAAAGTAATCCGCGCGACCTGATACTGGTCATAGCAGATATGGCGCGCTCCAATCCACCCCTGGAGCGCTCCTTTGTAGCTGAGATCACACGGCAGCTGAGGGGTAAGGGGCCTAGTGTAGCACAAGCGCTGACCTGGCTGGAGGACCGGCTGGCAGAGAGTGGCTATACCAGTGATGAACTCGTACAGGCTGAAAACCAGAAGCAGGCGGCAGATCAGCTGTCAGTGAGCAACGCCATCAACAGCCTCCGCTCACTCGGCACGATGGACTGGCGCGAGTTTGTAGAATCTAATAGCGTGATAGAGCAAGAGCTAAGAAAGGACCCGCTCTATCCTCAGATGGATTTTTATACTCGTGACCGATACCGGCATATCGTAGAGGGCATAGCAGAAAAATCACACAAAACGGAACTGGAAGTAGCCAATATCGCACTCTCTCTGGCTCATAGTGGCGGGGGTTCCCACTGAAAGATACAGAGCGACTGGCAGCACGGGAGGTCAGCTTTGCAGAGCGCATGCGCCGCCTGCTGGCCAGACATCCATTATTGGCCTACTTGCTTCCTACGATCCTCATCACTGCGGGCGTGACTGCCGCTATCACCTACGAGGTGTGGAAACTGCAGCCGGATGATATCGCTCTGATCATAGCCTTTGGTATCGTGGCATTTATATCTGCCAGCCAGCTGGCAGTAGCCTTGATCAACTTCATATGCACCCTCACTGTGAGACCTGATCTACTGCCGCGCATGGACTATGAGAACCATATACCTGATGAGGCCACTACACTGGTAGCCGTGCCGTGCATGATCACAAGTATCGCAGAGATAGATCGACTGGCAGAGGCCCTGGAGATCAGGTACCTGGCCAATCAGGATGGCAACCTATATTATGGCCTGCTATCTGACCTCCGCGATGCTGACAAGGAGCACCTGCCGGAAGATGATGAACTAGTACAATATGCAGTAGAATGCATAGAGAAACTTAATCAAAAATATCAGAGGGGAAAGCACAGCATCTTCTTCTTGTTTCACAGGCCGCGACTGTGGAATCCTGTGGAGAAAAAATGGATGGGGTATGAGCGCAAGAGAGGCAAACTGTCTGACCTGAATCATCTCCTGAGGGGACAGGCGCATGACAAATTTACAAAGATCATAGGCGATCAGTCTATCCTGCGCCAGGTAGTATATGTACTCACACTGGATGCTGACACGCAGCTACCGCGCGATAGCGCGTGGAAGATAGTAGCCACCATGGCTCACCCGCTCAATAAAGCAGTGTACGATGAGCAGACAAAACGTGTGACCGAAGGATACGGCATCTTGCAACCGCGCGTATCTACCAGCATGCCGCGTGAGGATAGCAGCCGCTATGCCCATATGAACGGCAATGAACCCGGCCTGGATCCATATACCCGCCTCACGTCTGATGTATACCAGGACCTGTTTGGTGAGGGCTCCTTTATAGGCAAGGGCATCTATGATGTAGATATTTTTGAAAGAACACTCGGTGATAGGTTTCCTGAAAACCGCATCCTGAGCCATGACCTGCTGGAGGGCTGCTATACGCGCTCCGGCCTGCTCAGTGATGTGCAGCTATATGAGAAATATCCGTCACTATATAGTACGGATATGAAGCGTCGCCACCGCTGGATCCGTGGTGACTGGCAGATAGCTGCCTGGTGCCTGCCTTGGGTGCCCGGAGCGGACCACCGCTGGCGCAAGAATCCACTGGACGCCCTCTCCCGCTGGAAAATATTTGACAACCTGCGCAGGAGCCTTTTCCCTCCGGCAGTCACAGCACTCATCATACTCAGCTGGCTGCTGCTACCGGATGCCGGCTGGTGGACACTCATTGTGACAGGCATCATCATTCTGCCCGGCCTTGTGAGCAATTTCTGGAACATCCTGCATAAACCGAAGGACGTGATACTAATGCATCACGTGATCATATCAGGCCGCTCTGCCGGCAATGCCGCTATAGCAGCCATGTTCAGTGCGATCTGCCTGCCATACGAGGCATTTATGAACCTGGATGCCATAGTGCGGTCGTGCTGGCGCATGCTTATATCCCGGCGCCACCTGCTCGAGTGGAACCCATCAGGATTTACCGAGCTCAGCAGTACTAACCGCCTCGTCGGATCATATCTATCTATGATAATGGAGCCGCTGACTGCTATAGCAGTAGTCGCCTACCTCAGTATCAAGGGTTCCCATGCGCTCTATGTGGCCGGCCCCATCATCGCGCTCTGGCTCATTGCTCCTTTCATCACATGGTTTGTGAGTCAGCCTGTAGCGCGCAAAATAGCTGAGCTGACATATGAGCAAACGATCTTCCTACAGAAGCTGACACGCAAAACATGGGCATTCTTTGAGGAGTTTGTCAATGCTGATGACAACTGGCTGCCACCTGACAATTTTCAAGAGCAGCCTGTATCCGCCATCGCTCATCGCACGTCACCTACCAATATTGGACTATCTCTATTAGCGTCTCTCACAGCTCACGACTTCAGCTATATCACCATGAGCCAGATGCTGGATAGGGTGGGCAAAACTTTTGGCTCCCTGCAGAAGATGGAGCGTTTTCACGGCCATCTGTACAACTGGTATGATACCCAAACGCTGGCGCCGCTTCGTCCACGCTATGTTTCCTCTGTAGATAGCGGCAACTTTGGAGGGCACCTGCTCACACTACGGCAGGGTTTACTAGCCGTACCTGATCAGCAGATAGTGGGCGAAAACCTTTTTGAAGGCCTGCGCAATACGCTCAGGATACTGGCCGACACTGTGAATAAAAGAGACTTTGCTGTACTCAAAGAATTTAAAACAGAGCTGGAGAATACATGCAGCGCTCAGCCATCTACGCTTTCTGACACGCGCATAGCACTGGAGCGACTGCTGGCTAAGTATAGCTCCGTATCTAAATATCTACAGACTGACAATAACAGCAAGACACACTACTGGAAGCAGGCACTGGAGGCACAGATCTCGTCACCTCTGGAGGAGATGCGCACCCTTGCACCTTGGGTTTTCCTATCGCTCCCGGCTGAACTGCCATCGCTACAGCGCATGCCATCCATACCTACACTCCGTGAACTGTCGCGCCTATCACTGGCCGAGGCAACATACAGCCACGAGCCGTGGTATGAGGCATACAATGCGGCTATCACTGCCGGCTGTGATCAGGCCAAAGCACTGATGTCTCATGCAGAATACCTTGCCAATCAATGCTCGGATTTTGCCAATATGGAATGGGACTTCTTGTATGATAAAAATAAGCGACTCCTTACCATAGGATACAATGCAGATGAGCATCGCATGGATGGCAGCTACTATGACCTGCTGGCATCAGAGGCCAGACTGGCTGTATTCCTGGCTATAGCGCAGGGCAAGATACCGCAGGAGAGCTGGTTTGCGCTCGGCCGCCTGATAGTCAATGTGAACGGCAATCCGATCCTGCTCTCATGGAGCGGCTCCATGTTTGAATACCTGATGCCGATGCTCGTGATGCCGAGCCTGGACAATACACTGATCAACCAGACAGACAAAACGAGTGTACAGCGTCAGATACAATACGGCAAGGAACGTGGTGTGCCGTGGGGTATCTCTGAGAGCGGATACAATATGATAGATGCTGCTCAGAACTATCAGTACAAAGCTTTTGGTGTGCCGGGGCTGGGATTGAAAAGGGGGCTGGGTGAAGATCTCGTGGTCGCACCGTACGCTTCTGTCATGGCGCTCATGGTATCACCGGAGCGCGCCTGTACTAATCTGCAGCACATGGCCACACTGGGATTTGAGGGCAAATACGGCATGTATGAGGCAGTAGACTATACTCCCGCACGCCTACCACGAGGACAGTCATTTGCGCTCGTGCAGTCATACATGGCGCATCATCAGGGCATGAGCCTGCTGTCCCTCTCCTACCTGCTTCTCAGCCAGCCTATGCAAAAGAGGTTTGAGGCGGAGCCGCAGTTTCAGGCTACGATGCTGCTACTAGAGGAGCGTATACCTAAGGCCACATCCTACTATGCACACACTACTGATACGGCAGATGCACACTCTGTAGTGAGTGGCTCTGAGGTCAGGATCATCCGTACACCGCATACACCGGTACCAGAGGTACAGCTGCTATCCAATGGCAACTATCATGTGATGGTGAGCAACTCCGGTGGCGGCTACAGCAGGTGGAAAAACCTGGCAGTGACACGCTGGAGGGAAGACAGTACATCTGACAACTGGGGTACCTTCTGCTATATCCGCGATCTGGAGACCGGTCAGTACTGGTCTACAGCACATCAGCCTACCCTGCGCAAGAGCAAGTACTACGAGGCCGCCTTCTCACAGGGACGTGCGGACCTGCGTGACCGCCAGCAGGAGATAGAGATGCATACGGAGATAGTAGTATCTCCGGAAGATGATATTGAGATGCGGCGCCTGCATATCACAAACAGATCGGGGCGCAGGAAAGTGATAGACATCACCAGCTATGCAGAGGTGGTCATAGCTCCTGCTGCAGCAGATGCTGCACATCCGGCCTTTAGCAATCTCTTTGTGCAGACTGAGATACTGCCTGCACAGAACGCTATCATCTGCACCCGCCGCCCCAGAGGCGCCAATGATAAAGAACCATGGATGCTACACCTGATGAAGGTGCACGGCACTAAGGCGCAGGAGATCTCGTATGAGACAGACAGGATGAAGTTTATAGGCAGGGGCAATACAGTAGCTAACCCAAAGGCCATGCTCAGTGCAGATGCGCTATCCGGCAGCCAGGGCCCTGTGCTGGATCCGATAGTATCTATCCGCTATCAGGTGATACTGGAGGAAGACGAAACGCTGCTGGTAGACATGTTGACAGGCATGGCCGATACCCGTGAGGCCTGTCAGGCTATGGTAGATAAATATCAGGACAAGCATCATAAGGACCGTGTATTTGAGCTAGCATGGACGCATAACCAGGTAGTACTGCGCCAGATCAATGCCTCTGAGGCCGAAGCGCAACTATACAGCCGCCTGGCTGGATCAGTGCTGTATATCAATCCTGCGCTACGCGCTGAGCCTGCCATACTGATCAAGAACCGCAAGGGCCAGTCCGGGTTATGGCCTTACTCTATCTCGGGCGACCTGCCCATAGTACTGCTGCGCGTAGGAGAAAATGCCAATGTAGATCTGATACGCCAGCTGGTACAGGCACATACATTCTGGCGTATGAAAGGGCTGCTCGTAGACCTTGTGATCTGGAATGAGAGCCATGGTGGCTACCGCCAGGCCCTGCAAAATCAGATCACCAGCCTGATAGCCGGTAAGACGACGGAACAATCAGGTGGTATCTTTGTGCGGGGAGCGGACCAGGTGCCGGTAGAGGACACTGTACTGATGCAGACAGTAGCGAGGATCTGCATATCCAGTGCAGACAACTCCCTCCTTGAATTTATAAACCGTAAAACGCCGGGCAAGGCCGCCATACCATACATCATACCTACGCAAACGCATCAGCCTACTGAGGACCTCAAGCTGAAGGCTGACGACCTCATCTTTGACAATGGATATGGAGGCTTCAGTAGTGATGGCAGGGAGTATATCATACGCATCACAGATAGCGTACGTACGCCGGCTCCTTGGGTCAATGTGCTGGCCAACGCTGACTTTGGTACGCTGGTATCGGAGAGCGGGCAATGCTACACATGGAGTGAAAATGCTCATGAGTACCGCCTGACCCCATGGAGCAATGATGCTGTAAGCGATCAGGGAGGAGAGACATTTTACATCCGTGATGAAGAGAGCGGCTACTACTGGTCGCCGCTGCCGCTCATGAGCGCCGTTGCTTCTCCGTACAAGGTCAGACATGGTTTTGGATATAGCGTCTTTGAGCATATCGAGGCGGGTATACAGTCAGAGGTATGGGTCTATGTAGACCTGGCAGCTACGATCAAGTTTACAGTACTAAAGCTAAAGAATATCTCGGGCCGTGTACGCAAACTATCTGTGACAGGCTACGCAGACTGGGTACTGGGAGACCTGAAGGCGAAGACATCCATGTATGTCACTACTGAGATAGATACTGATACAGGTGCCATACTCGCGCGAAACCCATATAGCACGGAGTTTCCTGACCGGGTAGCATTCTTTGACACCGATGAAAGTAACAAGAGCTACACGGGAAGCCGGACTGAGTTTCTGGGCAGGAACGCTACTATACAGAGTCCTGATGCTATGTCCCGACTCAGGCTCTCGAGCCGTATGGGCATAGGTGCTGATCCGTGTGCGGCTATCCAGGTCACCTTTGAGCTGAGTGAGTACCAGAGCCGTGATGTGACATTCCGCCTGGGTGCAGGCAAGCATCATGCGGATGCGGTCAATACAATACGCCAGTTGAAAGGACGGGACAAGGCCCAGGAGGCGCTGGATAAAGTACGCCACTACTGGTCTGAAGCTGTAAGCACCGTACAGGTGCAGACCCCGGACCAGGCTGTCAATACCATGGCTAACGGATGGCTGGTCTATCAAGTGCTGGCCAGCCGTGTATGGGCGCGTAGTGGCTTCTACCAGTCGGGTGGTGCATTCGGATTTCGCGATCAGCTGCAGGACATCATGGCCCTGCTCTATAGCGAGCCCTCACTGGCACGGCGCCAGATACTGCTGCATGCGTCCAAGCAGTTTAAAGAGGGAGATGTGATGCACTGGTGGCACCCGCCTGTAGGCCGGGGTGTGCGGACCAAGTGCTCGGATGATTATCTGTGGCTACCCTTTGTGACAGAGCGCTATATCCGGTGCACGGGAGATGTGTCTATACTGGATGAGACGGTGTCATTCATAGAGGGACGCCAGCTCAATCCTGATGAAGAGTCTAACTATGACTTGCCTCTTATATCCGGCGAGTCTGCCTCTCTCTATGAGCACTGCATACGGGCTATACGCCATGGTATGCGCTATGGAGAGCATGGACTCACGCTCATAGGCACCGGCGACTGGAATGATGGAATGGACCAGGTAGGCCGGCATGGCAAGGGTGAGAGCGTCTGGCTGAGCTTCTTCCTGTTTGATATACTGAAGCGCTTCGCGGGTGTGGCTCAGCTGCGTGGCGATGACGAGTTCGCCAAGGTATGCGACAAGGAGGCCACACTGCTACAGGAGCATATAGAGCAGAATGCCTGGGATGGTGAGTGGTACAGGAGGGCCTACTTCGATGATGGTACGCCACTGGGCACAGCCAGCAATACGGAGTGCAGGATAGACTCTATAGCACAAAGCTGGTCTGTGATATCGGGCGCTGCCGGTATGGAGCGCCGTACACAGGCTCTGGAGTCTGCCTACCGCTATCTGGTGAGCAGGGATGAGAACCTCATCAAACTGCTGGACCCTCCCTTCGACTCGTCGGCGCTGGAGCCGGGATATATCAAGGGCTACGTGCCCGGCATACGGGAGAATGGCGGGCAGTATACACATGCTGCTATCTGGCTCATCATAGCCTTTGCCGAGGTGGGACGGAATGACCGGGTGGGTGAGCTGCTAGCTATGATAAACCCGCTGAACCATGGCAAGGATGCTGCTCATATAGACACCTACAAGGTAGAGCCATATGTGATAGCGGGTGATGTCTATGCGGCCTCTCATCTGGGCCGTGGGGGGTGGACCTGGTATAGCGGCTCGGCGGGATGGTTCTACAGGCTGATCATAGAGTATGTGGTAGGGCTACGCAAGGAGGGAGACAAGCTCCACTTCCGGCCATGTGTGCCGGATGACTGGCAGGCCTTCCGGGTACAGTACAGGTATGGAGCGAGCACGTATACCATCACCTTTGCCAATAAGGGTAAGGCGGTGACAAGTGTCACCGTAGATGGAGCTGCTGTGGCAGACCTCACTATCATCCTGTCAGATGATGGCCGGGATCATGCCGTAGAGGTGGCCCTGAGCTGAAGTTTTCCGACTATAGGCGTATTGCTATCGCTGGGTTTGAGCGGGGTGGTGGGTGGCGTGGGGCATGACCGGGAGGCAAGTTTTTCGACTGTGGAGCGATAGTGGAGGAGAGATGGCAAAGACAGCTCTGACACCAGGATGCGCATGTGGATCAGAGTGATAGATGAGGGTGCTGTGACCACCGCGCACTAATTAACTAGATATCAATGTATATAGTGCGCCTGCCGATGGCTAAACAAGAACCATGTATCGTACGCAAAAAAATCCCCGTATGCAGTGAGCATACGGGGACATTTCAGTTTTAGAGAGTGAATTATTGCTGAGAAGTGATGACCATGAGTTTGGTGTCTATCACCTTGCCATCTACCACCAAGGTATAAGTGTAGGTGCCTGGGTTTATTTCATTTGCCTGAATGGTGACAGTTCCTTGACCTTTGACCGGCAATTCTATTGCCTTTATCAGCTTTCCGTCTATAGCATTCACATTGAGACGTGCAGTACTACCGGTATTGATCACGTAGCCTATAGAGGTCTGCCCGGAAAACGGATTAGGTACGTTTTGCAGCAATTGATTAGACGCATCGTTGCTGCTTCCACTTCCCCTCAGAGAGGCGCAGCCACTATTGCATAAATCATTGATCTGCTGACGGAGTGCGGCATTTTCTCTTTTCTCCTGCACCAGCTGGTTGTTGATATCCTTTACAGCCTCAGTGAGCAGCGGAAGTATGGCATTGTAGTTCATGGCATAATATCCTTTATCATCCCTGATCACGGCCAGAGGATATACCTTTTCTACCTCCTGAGCTATGAATCCAGCCTGTTTGATATTGTCAAAATTGCGATCCTTGAAGGACTCCCTGTTCCAGTCATAGCTCACACCATTGAGTTTCATGACTATGTCAAGTGCATTGTCTACTCTCTGTATATTCTTTTTGAACCGTGCATCAGAAGACACTACGAGTGAATTGGTAAATGTAAGGCCATTGACATCCAGCGTCGCTGTCGTACCATTGACCGGCGGCCCGCTCACAGATGCGTAAGAGGTAGCTGAGTTATATGTGCGCGGCGATGTAGTATTGATCCCTACAGTGCTGCCATTGTCCCATATCAGACTGCAGCCCAGTGTATTGACACCTGTGGTCTTAGGCACAAAGTTGGTGTTGGTGCAGGTACTACTGACCGGCGTACCGACCTGATAGTACAGTACACCATTGGCATCAGATACGATGGTGCGCGTAGCCCCGCCAGCAGTCAGCCCGGCGAACCTCACGCCGCCTGTAGTGTGCAACTGAGTGCTGGGAGCTGTAGTGCCTATACCTACCAAGCCATCGTGGTTTGTATTATCAATGAGTACATTATTGTAAAACTGGAAGCTTCCGGGCCTATTGCCAGCGATATCATATCCATATATCGTAGCCGCTGTAGTAAAGCTGGCCGGACCGGCAGTATCTCCGCACAGGTGAGTAGAGTCTACAGATGTCGATTTCTGGATGGCAAAATAGTAATTGCCAAGACTACCGCCTGCACCTGGAGTATTTCCCGGCCCACCGAGCATAAAGTTGGTAGTGCAATTGGTAATATTGGTCCCATCCCACATAATGGCGCCAGCCAGCTGGAAGCCCATCGCCCCTCCCTTGATCCGGATGCACCTGTCAAAATTGTACTGATTGATACGCTTGCCTCCGCCGACTATATCCAGCGGGAAATCCGGTTTAGCCTTATTAATACCTATACCGGTATAGCATCCGCCGCTACCCGGGGCAGTGGCTGCAGGTGCATAGAGTGCAGCCTGTCCGTAGACATGGACTGTCAGGATAAACGATATGGCAATAGTGAGTAACCTTTTCATAATCATTTTTGTTTTAGTTTGTTGCCTACTTTGTATAATGGGTGTTCGGCTATTCCCTCCTGATCAGGCACAATACGCCCTCATCACGCCTGAGCGCGCATACCCGGATCATGCGATAAAAAGATGTGAGCTTAAAAAACAGCGTACGGCAGTCAGTGCGGAGAAAACAATTCTTTCATAGTCTGGTTTTTACGATTGCCTACTTTGTAAATGAGGTGTTCGGCGGTTCCCCTGGTCAATATGCAATAGCCTGGATGCACTCATACTGAGTGTATCACCATCAGAAAAGAAAAGCCATCAAAAAACTCTGAAATAAGCTGGACTGAAGTGGATGAGATAATGACTACGACTGCATCATCCATCCAGTCATCTGTGTTTTGGTGATACAAATTTTACACTTAATTTTTTTCGCATCAAGAGTGGAAATACTAAATTTGAAATGTAATAGCCCCAAAAAAAATCCGTACTACTACGCATGCGAAACATGCAAAAGTACGGTAGTCACATAATCCCGATACCCAAGATCGATGAAGTGTGTGAGCCGTGAAACGACCTATCTGAAAAAACAAAGACCTATGGCTATACAAGTAGCAGTGGCTGATGACCACCACCTGCTCCGCAAGGGAATCATAGCAGAACTGAGTAAATACAATGATATCGCTATCAATGGTGAGGCAGCAGATGGAGATGCCGCTATCACGCTGCTCAAAACTGCTCCTCCACATATCCTGCTCCTAGACCTCAATATGCCGAAGCTCTCCGGCATGGAGGTGCTCCAACTCATACAGAAAGAGTCCATAGCTGTCAAAATCGCCGTACTCTCTATGCATGATGAGGATAGTACGGTGATAGAATGCATAGAGGCAGGTGCACATGGCTTTGTATCAAAAAATGAGGAGCCGGGCGAAGTGTATATGGCTATCAAAAGCATTGCTCAAAATGGATTTTACTTTAGCGAGAGGACAAACAAAATCATGCTCAATAAGCTCCTGAAGAAGAATCTGATCATGCCAGTCTTTGAAAAAACAGATATCAGTTTTACGGAAAGAGAACTGGAGCTGATCAGGGCACTGAGCCACGAAAAGACCACTGCGGAGATAGCCCGGGAAATGCACTATAGCCCCCGCACTATAGAAGGTATGCGGCAAGAACTGATACACCGTGTAGGAGTAAGAAATGCTATCGGACTGATCCTCTATGCAGTCAGGCATAGCTATATATGAGTAGCACAACATTTGCTTCAATATGACTGACAGGCTATCTTTAAAATAACGTACAAGAAACTGTCTGATAAAATATCACTACCTTACTGATACTAAAACTAATCTCTATGCCTCGTAAACTATTGCTCGCCGTATTGATCCTCTCTCTGATCATTGAAGTAGGACTGAGCCTGGGTATTTTCTTTGCCAAGGATCTGGTATCCCAGCAATTTGGTGTGACGCTCACGGCTGACACGGACTTTCTTAGCTATATAGTGGGGTGGCTGTGCTGCTTCCTCTCGCTGATACTGTGCCTGGCTATCTATGAGCTGTGGCACTATGACCGGCACTATATCATGCTGTGCTACCTGATGGGCTACTTCTGGATGGCGATAGGGATAGCGATCTATGTGGGTTATCACAAACCTGACAACCTGGTGATAGATACCTTCAAGGGGATGCTGATAGTGGCGCTGACGCGCTGGACCTCGCGGAAGGTGCCGCCGGTGGCGGAGATAGGGTAGGCTATCGGATAGCATTAATTTACGGCTCACTCGTACTACGCCTCAAGTCTGAGACTTGAATCTATTCTGAGTTCCCAATTGAGCTGCGCTACACTTGGAACAGCGGGGTAGACACCTTCAAGGGGATGCTGATAGTGGCGCTGACGCGCTGGACCTCGCGGAAGGTGCCGCCGGTGGCGGAGATAGGGTAGGCTACGGGATAGCATTAATTTACGGCTCACTCGTACTACGCCTCAAGTCTGAGACTTGAATCTATTCTGAGTTCCAAATTGAGCTGCGCTACACTTGGAACAGCGGGGGGTACCGGCAAACCTCTAATCAGAAGTTGAGTGCCAGGTTGGTGCCGTTTGTACTGATATAGACGTGATGATGATGATGGCTGTGCCTGTCGGTATCATCGCCACAATATTCCCTGGAATGTACCTTGCCCACGACGAGCGTGGGTATACCGCTCAGTATCGCAAGCATTCCAACACCTCCTATCACACCGCTGGATATGGAGATCGCCTCAACCTTCTGATCGATGACATCTTTACTTGTCAATTGATAGAAAACAGCTCCGGCTGCCAATCCCAAGCTTACTACTACCATCCCGCCCCCACCGGCTATTAGTACAGTGCCTGCTGTTTTCAGTCGCTTAGATTGGCGGCATCGGGCATCATCATCTACGGGCGCGCCAGTGGTGAATGAATAATCCATAGCAGAAGCGGTAGGCTCACAGTCCCGATGCAAAAAGAGTACTGAGGTGTGCTGCTGTGCTGAAAGCTGGAGTGAAAGGGCAATAAGTAATAAGACTGTAGTGTATTTCATAGATGGGTTGCGTTTGCTGCAAGATAATGAAAAAGAGGTTGATTCGTCGTATAGGATGCATGTGAGGTCGCTTAGCCTTTGTAGAACTTATGGCAGGCATTGCAAGCGTGGAAAGAGACGTGGCGGCGTGCGCTACGTGCGGCACTACAAGTGCCTATAGTAGCTACTTCCGGAGTACAACTCCGGAAGGGCGGGGCTATAAACTCATGGCTGTACAGGCATATACCGAATTAGAAGTTGAGTGCGAGGTTGGTGCCGTTTGTACTAATATAGACGTGATGATGTCTGTACAAGTGGGGATTCCCGCCACAATACTTCCAGCCCTTTGCCCTGCCTACGGCTAGTGTGGGAATACCACTAAGTATGCCTAGCATCCCGACACCTCCTATCACACCACTTGATATATAGAGTTGTTCTCCCCTGTCATTATTATAGTCATCTATATGCCTCATAGTGTATACAAAGCCGGCCGTTGCCAGTATTAAACCTGCCCCTGCCATTCCCGTGCCTGTGGCTATGAGTATAGTGCCGGCTTTTTTCAGGCGCTTAGACTCGCTGCACTTGGCATCCTTATCTACAGGCACACCAGTGGTGAATGAATAATCTATGGCAGATGCGGTGGGCTCATGGTCATGGTGCAAAAAAAGTAGCGATGTGCGCTGTGCAGAAAGCCGGAGTGAAAGGACAATAAGTAATAAGACTGTAGTGTATTTCATAGATGGTTACGTTTGCTGCAAGATAGTGAAAAGGAGGTTGATTCGATATATGAGAGGCATGTAAGATCGCTTGGCCTTTGTGGAACTTCTGTCAGGCATTGCAAGCGCGGAAAGGGACGTGGCGACAGGCGCTACGTGCGGCACTACAAGTGCCTATAGTAGCTACTTCCGGAGTACAACTCCGGAAGGGCCGGACTCCGATTTAATGCCCAAAAAGCAAGTGATCAGGTACCAAAGAAGTAGTCCCCCAATAGGCATAAAACAAGCTAAAAAGCTTAATTTCATAGTAACTAATATCACTTGAAGCCTAGTATACATAAGGAGTCTACGGGTTCAGACTACTATCCGTTTGGAATGCAAATGCC